>WLWD01000765.1_pt1 | contig 195489 bp, 141 predicted proteins | sample 6712731 | NCBI WGS metagenome assembly WLWD01 (sample SAMN12718690, study PRJNA576275) | sponge metagenome | isolation source: marine sponge | host: Mycale hentscheli | place: New Zealand: South Island, Marlborough, Capsize Point | collected 2014-11-01
CCCCCCAATCAGGAACAACAATTAGTTAGGACATCCCTTATGCTAGCCCCCCAAACAGCAGCAACAATTAGTTAAGACATCCCTTATGCTAGCCCCCCAAACAGCAGCAATTAGTTAAGACATCCCTTATGCTAGCCCCCCAAACAGCAGCAACAATTAGTTAGACATCTCTTATGCTAGCCCCCCAAACAGCAGCAACAATTAGTTAGGACATCCCTTATGCTAGCCCCCCAAACAGCAGCAACAATTAGTTAAGACATCCCTTATGCTAGCCCCCCCAAACAGGAACAACAATTAGTTGGGACATCCCTTATGCTAGCCCCCCAAACAGGAACAACAATTAGTTGGGACATCCCTTATGCTAGCCCCCCAAACAGGAACAACAATTAGTTGGGACATCCCTTATGCTAGCCCCCCAAACAGGAACAACAATTAGTTGGGACATCCCTTATGCTAGCCCCCCAAACAGGAACAACAATTAGTTGGGACATCCCTTATGCTAGCCCCCCAAACAGGAACAACAATTAGTTGGGACATCCCTTATGCTAGCCCCCCAAACAGGAACAACAATTAGTTGGGACATCCCTTATGCTAGCCCCCCAAACAGCAACAACAATTAGTTGGGACATCCCTTATGCTAGCCCCCCAAACAGGAACAACAATTAGTTGGGACATCCCTTATGCTAGCCCCCCAAACAGGAACAACAATTAGTTGGGACATCCCTTATGCTAGCCCCCCAAACAGGAACAACAATTAGTTGGGACATCCCTTATGCTAGCCCCCCAAACAGGAACAACAATTAGTTGGGACATCCCTTATGCTAGCCTCCCAAACAGGAACAACAATTAGTTAAGACATCCCTTATGCTAGCCCCCCAAACAGGAACAACAATTAGTTAGGACATCCCTTATGCTAGCCCCCCAAACAGCACAAAACACTCCTAGTATACAAGCAAGGACTAGTTAGCATGTCTTAAGATATTTAGTTGAGATCCCAGCTTCTTGTAAACTTGCATTCTCATACTTCAGGTATTTTTCTGCTGAACAATCAAAAGCAGTATAATTGACCGTGGCACTTGTAGCACCAGCTACCAGTAGCCTGTACTTCTCTGGGTAAGAAAGTGGTCTTGCTATTTACATGATCTCACACTTGTTGCATGCAAGTAAGAGAGAAACTCTCCTACTTACTTGCATCTGCTCAGACTTCAGTACTTTCATTTTGTGCTTAAGACAAGTTTTATGAATTACTTTATTGCGAAAATATTTGACACATTATTTTCAAATAGCAAGATATTATCTATGCTGCTTGCTAACTGCTCCAAGGATCATTTTCGTATTGCTTACTTGTCCAATTCTCTCTGCTGAAGTTTGAGGTTGAGGATCTTTCTTTAAGCACTGGGTGTAACTCCTCAAAAACATGAACATTTGTTATCCATGGTGTATGCCCAGACTTGAACTGAACACTGTCCACTATATGGGACTAGCCAACGTGCTCAGGTTAACCCGCACACAAAGTGCAGCTAATAACAGTCTTGATGTTGTGTTGCCTTCTAACAGTACAGTAGCTACAGCACTAATGAAATATGTTCTGATGGAAGCTTCAGGTGAGGGTAATGGAATGGTCAGGTGCTGACTGATACAACATCAGATCACTTAGACATGTACCAGAGGAAGACAAAATGTTGTTTTCCTTACTTATCTCATTGCTCTTCACCATTTTAAAGCTATATATATTATCAGGGACTAATCCACTCATTGAAATGAAAGGTTTCTTCTTTGGTGGGTGAATAGAACTAAGTCCCTCGCTGACCTGCGGGGTGTGAGGGGGTGTGGCTAGCTAAGCTAGGGGCAATTAACTTGACCACTTTCAGTTTAGATAATTAGATTGACTATAATTACGAACAAGAGAAAAGAGCAGATCAGAGAGAGATTAGACGTTGAGTGTGATGCGCATAAGATGCGCATTATGAACAGGATGACTTGGAGCAGAGTTCAGTGGTTTGTGATGAATCTCATTACCGTCTCCAGCAATGAGATTCGGGTAAGGGTATGACAGGTGCATTAGAAACTATGGAGAAGAGGGACAGATACAGATAAGCATAAGATTAGAAATAAATGAATTAAGACAGATACATGCAGGTAAACAAATGAAACATGGATATTGTGCATTCAGTTTCAGTTTGTAGATTACTTCCGGGCCGGCCGGGCTTGACATCTCTGGTTGGGCGTGGAGCCCAAACATACTCCGGGGGGAGCAGATGGGAGAGTGGCAGGTGTGTTGAGAGCAGGTTCAGTTGTGTGAGGAGCAGATTCAGCATCGATGGGGTCGTCGTTGGAGTTGGAGAAGGAGTGGGCTTCAGCTTCTTCTTCGTCGGTGATCAGTGGCACCAAGCGTATTACAGGCCTCTTGTACTCCTTGCCTCGGCAGTACAAGGTGGCTACTCGAGTGATGTTGTCGTCGCCAGGGTGCAGCTTCGTTACCAAGGCGAGGGGCCAGGATCGTGAACGTAGGGATTCATCTTTAACCAGGACGATGTCTCCAACTCGCAGAGGTCGTCCAGGACGCAGCCATTTGGCTCTGGCTGAGCAGCTTGAAATGTAGGCAGCTAACCAATGTTTCCAGAGGTCGGTTTGGAGTCTCTCGGTGAGATTCCAACGTCGTAGTAGGGAGAGTTTCCCGCTGGGTGGTGTAGGAGCAGGTGTGGCGCGGAGGGGCCGTCCTATCAGGAAATGACCTGGCGTTAGAATGTTGCCCTCCTCCAGGTCTCCGGCCTTAACCGCCACAATGGGCCGTGAGTTCAAGACGCTCTCCACCTCGGTGAGGAGAGTCTCAAGCTCAGGCCATGTGAGCGGGTGGGGCGCGGCGACCTTTCGGAGGCCCACCTTCATCGCCTTGACGGCCGCCTCCCACAGTCCCCCGAAGTGGGGTGCCCTTGGGGGAATGAAGTGCCATTTGATGTCGTATGTTGAACAGTGGTTGATGATGGTGTCTCGGAACTCCCTGGATCCAGTCATCGCCTGGATGGCCCGGATTTCCTCCGCGGCCCCAACAAAGTTGGAGCCATTGTCAGAGTGGATCGTTGCAGGACAGCCGCGTCGTGCTGTAAAGCGGCGGAAAGTAGCCAGGAAGTCCTCGCTGGTCAGTTTCTCGCAGATCTCTAAGTGAACAGATTTGGTGGCCATGCACACAAAGACCGTAACGTAGGCCTTGATGTGTACAGGCTTTCGGGTATAGCCGACGCGTAGCGTAAGAGGGCCCGCGAAGTCGATCCCGACGTGTGCGAACGGAGGGGCAGGTGTGGTTCTCACGGATGGCAGCATGCCCATGGTATGTGAAAGTGGGCGGGCCAGTATCTTTTGGCAGATCACGCAGCGGCGGGATACTTGTTTCAGGAAATTCCGTAGGCCGACGATGAGGTATGTGGTCGAGAGGATGGATGTCAGAGTTGAGGTGCCTGGGTGTCCGTGAGACCGATGGGCAGATGTCAAAAGCAGCTTGGTGATGGGCGAAGATACAGACAGAGGGATGAGTTGAGTGGGAGCAGATGGTGAGTTCGGATTGCGCACCCGGCTCTGCGCCAAGATGTACCCGTGTGGTGACATCGTCAGGTGGTAGTGACGCAGAGGGTGGTTGACAGGTGGAGCAGATTGTGAAGACAGGGCATGAAACAGTTTCGGAAAGGATTGGCGTTGTGCCAGGGTGAAGAGGATGGCTTTCGCAGATGAGAGTTCGTCGAGTGTCAGAGGTCCGGCAATCTTTGAGGTGGGATGGCAACAGTTGTTGAAGAACCTGCGGGCATAACACAGAACACGAACGAGACGGGAAAAAGAAGAACAAATATTGGCAAGGTAAGACATAAATGCAGTTTCAGAGGGGGAGAGAGAGGGATCAGGTAGAACAGAGACAGAATTGATTGAGAGGGTAGGTTTAGTTCGGAAAGGAGGTGGCCACGAGTCTGGCGGGAGAGAGAGCCAGCCTGGACCGTGCCACCAGAGTTCGGATTGTAGCAGTTCGAGAGCTCGGACGCCCCGGCTGGCCAAGTCGGCAGGGTTGTCGTTGGTTGCCACATGGCGCCAGCGTTCGGGCGGAACCAGATCCTGAATCGTCACAACACGGTTTGCGACGAAACGGTTGAGTGAAGGAGGCGCCTTGGGCAACCAATACAACACGATCTCACTGTCAGTCCAGGCGTGGATGGCAGAGAGAGGCAGATCCAGCAGAGTAGTTGTGTGTCGTAGCAGTTTGGCCAGCAGCAGGGCGCCGCAGAGTTCGGCTTTGGGAACAGTTATGGGCTTCGTGGGTAAGACCCGAGCCTTGGCGATAATCAAGGTGATAGAGATGCTGTTGTCAGGTCCCTCCGACCGTGCGTAGATAGCAGCTCCGTACGCGACGGTGGAGGCATCGCAAAATCCGTGTAACGTCAGTTGAGATCCAGGTGCAGAGTTGGAGAACACGTAGCGAGGGATGGGGTGCTGATGGATACGTGGTAGATCCTCGATCCAGTCAGACCAGCGTCGTTGCAGATCGTCTGGGACCTCTTCGTCCCATGAGAGGCCTCTCTTCCAAGTGTCTTGGAAGAGAATGCGGGCTGAAATGACGACGGGGGCGAAGAGTCCCAAGACGTCGAACACGCCAGCGGTGAGTGCAGCTATGACTCTTTTCGTTACTTTCGCAAAGTCAGATGGCAGGTCGGGAATCGCGACATAGAGAGAGTCGGATGCCGTATCCCAATGGACACCGAGTGCCTTGTGGGAGTCCGGAGAGGGCGAGACGTTGCGGTCTTCCTCGAGCAGTTCATCAGGTATCAGCTGCCGGAGAGCCGGGTCGTTCGTGCGCCATTTGCGCAAGTCGAGTCCAGCCTCGGCACAGAAGGTTCTCAGATCCATGAAGAGAGCGTGGGCTTCTTCGGCGTTGCGTGCTCCAGACAGGACGTCGTCCACATAGAAGTCCGCGAGCACGGCATGAGCTGCAGCAGGATGCGAGTCCAGATGGTCCTGTGCATGTCGACGGAGAACCTGAGTGGCCAAGAAGGGAGAGCTCTTGACCCCAAAGGTGAGTCTCCGCATCCGGGCATCACGAATGCTGCCGTCGACTGCTCGATACAGGAACCGGTGCCAGTCCTTCTCTTCCACATTCAGCAGGATGCCGCGGAACATCTTCGAGATGTCCGCGGAGACTGCGGAAGGATGGCAGCGGAACCTGATCAACACATCAGGTAGGGGTGGGTATAGATTTGGGCCAGGTAACAGCTGGTCGTTCAGGGACGATCCGTTGGTGGTCCGTGCGGAGGCGTCAAAGACGGCTCGGAGTTTCGTTGACGTCGAGCTCTCCTTCACCACGGCATGGACAGGCATGTAGTATGACGGTTTCTTCAGATCTTCGTGGGGAACGACCTCAGCGTGGCCCAAAGTGAAGTATTCCTGGATGACTCCACTGAAGTTCTGGAGGCGTCCGCGAGACTTTAGCGAACGTTCATTCGCCAAGAGTCGCGACAGAGCTTGAGGGCGGCTATCTCCCAGCTCGGGTGGAGAAGTCGTCCGGGGAAGGGACACAGAGTACCGTCCGTCTCCCATACGTCGATGAGTCAGGTCAAAGTGGTCGAGAGCCGCCTGCTCCTCCTGGTTGACAGTCGGAGCTTCGGGCACTCGGTCCAGCTCCCAGAGTCGGGCGACATCAGCAGGAGTGTCGCCTGGAGTGGACACAGTGTTAACAGCTGGGCTCGCACCGGCTTCAAGGGGACACGAGAGGCAGAGCCCCAGTTGCGTGGGCAATGCTCCTAGTTCTCCAACCTTGAAGGGAGCGCCGGAGGTCAGCGTCGTCAGCTGGGAGATACCCAAGACCAGATCTACGCGGCCACCAAGCTCATCGTCAGCTAACTTGAAGTGGCGCAGTTCGGGCAGCTTCTTGATGCTGGCAGCGTCCGCCGGGCGGGCGATCGGCTCCAGAGAGTCTATCAGAGTGAAGGTCAGTTCGGCGAGTTTGAATCCTAGATCAACAGAATATAAGTTGCAAGTCACAATAAATTCGCACCTGGTAGTGCCAGATATCCCAGTGACCGGAATAGGGTCGTGCCTCCTGGGCAGATTAAGTGATGTGGCCAGACTCTCCGTCATCATGGGAATGGCCGCGCCGGCGTCCAACAGGGCTCGGGCATGTACAGTTCTGCCTCCTCGGTCGAAGGCGACGATGGCCGAGTATAGGGATGCGGCTTTCCTGTTGGAGGGCGTAGATGCAGATACGGGATGTGCGACCATCATGGAGGTCGGCTGTGGCTTGCTGCTAGTGGCGGCGGCCTCACGGTCTCTGTGCAAGAGAGAGTGGTGTCGTCCGTTGCAGTGCCTGCATGAGAAGCGACTCGGACAGGACTTGCACCCGTGTCCTTCAGTGAAGCAGTTTAGGCAGAGTCGGCGTTCTCGTACAACTTGGTTCCTTTTGTCCAAGTCATACCCTGCAAAAGTAGAACATTTGGATAAGGTATGCAACTCACCACAAACCGGGCAGTGCTGCGCGGTCCTGCGGGGGGGAGGTGGTTTGGCGTTGGCAGATCTTCGAGGAGACGACGGTCTCGGCGGCAGATGAGCAGATGAGGGCAGCAGAGGAGCAGATGAGGGCACGGAAGGAGACGGCGAGGATAGCGAGTTGGCACGACGGAGTTCCTTACGCTGTGCGTCGACAAATTTAGACAGATTGGACATGGAAGGAGCAGTATCCGGAGGGCGATGGCGGATCCACTCGCGACGACAGTCAGTAGACATGAAGGACGAGACCATCCTTGCAAGGAATTCGCCGAGGGAATCGCCGACCAAGGCACGGAATTTATTGTACGGCAGAATCAGTTGTTCATACAGTTGATCAAAGTCAGATGCAGATAAGGAGCAGCTGTGGACGGACAGGATCTTTCGAATGATCAACGGCGATAACACGTCAGGAGCGCCGAAGATAGTCTCAAGTCTGTCGAGCATCTCCGCGAGGGGAGTATCGTCCGAAGGCAGGTTGTGTAGGATCTTTAGGCCGTCAGGGTGCTTTATAGCTTTAATGAGAAGACCCTTGACTTCCAGAACCGAATGTCCACGAGCGCGTTGATCAATGGCTTGGGTAAACATTGTCCGAAAGTTGGCCCATTTGAACGGGTCACCGTCAAACGAGGGCAGTTCGATTTTTAGAGCATTGCTATCAGATGAGGAAGTTCGCGCAGGCATTGCTGCAGCGGAAACCGTTGGAGTAGTTGGCGGAGTGTCTTTGCAGGACGTCGCAGTGAGTCTCAACAGCGCAGACATCTTCGCAGCTGTGGTGTCGCAGATCTCTTTCAGGTCAGGTAGAGCGTGGAAGACTTCAGCACAGGCGTCAGACACTTCGACGTGGCGTCCGTGCAGCTTGTCGACCAAGGAGCGGAAATATTGAGAGTCAGGTACATGTCCATCCAGGTAGGATTCCGCCTCGTTGAGGACAGAAGCAGCTTTGCGACGCAAGGGCAGGGCCTTAATCACGTTGTGGACATCGGCACGCCACTCAACGTGGGTGTCAAGCAGATTGTCGTCGTCATCAGCTTTGGCAGGGGACCGGAGTTCGTCGTAGGTATCATAGAACTCGTCTAGCTGCGATTGCAATGCCGTGTGGGCGTCGATCGCCGTGGACAACTGATTCGCCAGATCATTGAGAGTCGCAGAGTTGATGCGCTCAGGTCCGTCGGAGATGATCTTTGCAATGCGGTGATGAAGTTTGGTGATGGTACCTCGCCGGCTACCTCGCCTCACTTCCAGATCGTGTATAGTCGCCCTAACGTCCTCGGATGCTGGAGCGGCCATGACTAATGCAGATGAAAAGAACAGGGAAAAAAATGACAATACACAGGAATACCTGACAGATGAGAACAGATGTAGCAGAATTTCTAAGTCCGAAGGTGCGAAGTCACGGGAAATCCGGACAGACTTTCACCTTGGAGAATGAGAGCAGATACGGCGACGTGCGCAGAGACGAAGAGAAGTCCCGCAGATTGCGCAGAGTGGGTGGAGAATGGCGAAGAAGGCGGCTCCCAGGTAGGCGGAGTTTCGGCTCTGTCGTCAGACTTCCTGACAGCTTCCGGCGGTAGAGAGATGACTTCGTCGCCGGGCTCGAAGGACCATGAATAGAACTAAGTCCCTCGCTGACCTGCGGGGTGTGAGGGGGTGTGGCTAGCTAAGCTAGGGGCAATTAACTTGACCACTTTCAGTTTAGATAATTAGATTGACTATAATTACGAACAAGAGAAAAGAGCAGATCAGAGAGAGATTAGACGTTGAGTGTGATGCGCATAAGATGCGCATTATGAACAGGATGACTTGGAGCAGAGTTCAGTGGTTTGTGATGAATCTCATTACCGTCTCCAGCAATGAGATTCGGGTAAGGGGATGACAGGTGCATTAGAAACTATGGAGAAGAGGGACAGATACAGATAAGCATAAGATTAGAAATAAATGAATTAAGACAGATACATGCAGGTAAACAAATGAAACATGGATATTGTGCATTCAGTTTCAGTTTGTAGATTACTTCCGGGCCGGCCGGGCTTGACATCTCTGGTTGGGCGTGGAGCCCAAACAGTGGGCATGTAAGAGAATGAATCAAACCACTCTTATTACAAGTCGGTAGGAAACACTATTTTTTCACTCTAGTCAAGACTGTACACAGGCACCCACTCCAAGCAAGTTTCTCCAAGTGAAGAGATCTAATCGCTCACCAGTTCGAGGTTCATTGAGATAGATGCTTAGTCACAAGCAGAAAATTATTTACAAGAGAGTTCTTTTTACACATGGAGGGCAAAACTCAGCTGTTCAGCCATAAATTGTCGTCAGAGGGGGGGAGGGGGGGGGGGGGGGAAGAGTGGATACGGTCGTAATCATTTGTTCATGTGGCACACACAAATAAAAGATCACCCACACCCTGTAGAAGATCACCCATCCCCTGTAGAAGATCACCCATCTCCTGTAGAAGATCACCCATCCCCTGTAGAAGATCACCCATCCCCTGTAGAAAATCACCCATCCCCTGTAGAAGATCACCCATCCCATGTAGAAGATCACCCATCCCCTATAGAAAATCACCCATCCCCTGTAGAAAATCACCCATCCCCTGTAGAAGATCACCCATCCCTGCAAAAAATAAAGTACACATCACCGCAATTATCACCTGATAAAGTACACGTCGCTGCAATTATCACCTGATAAAGTACACATCGCTGCAATTATCACCTGATAAAGTACACGTCGCTGCAATTATCACCTGATAAAGCACACGTCGCTGCAATTATCACCTGATAAAGTACGTCACTACAATTATCACCTGATAAAGTACACGTCGCAGCAATTATCAACTAAAGTACACGTTGCTGCAATTATCACCTGATAAAGTACGTCACTACAATTATCACCTGATAAAGTACACGTTGCTGCAATTATCACCTGATAGTCGCAGCAATTATCACCTGATAAAGTACACACTGCTGCAATTATCACCTGATAAAGTACACACTGCTGCAATTATCACCTGATAAAGTACACACTGCTGCAATTATCACCTGATAAAGTACACGTCGCTGCAATTATCACCTGATAAAGTACACACTGCTGCAATTATCACCTGATAAAGTACACACTGCTGCAATTATCACCTGATAAAGTACACTCTGCTGCAATTATCACCTGATAAAGTACACTCTGCTGCAATTATCACCTGATAAAGTACACACTGCTGCAATTATCACCTGATAAAGTACGTCACTGCAATTATCACCTGATAAAGTACACACTGCTGCAATTATCACCTGATAAAGTACGTCACTGCAATTATCACCTGATAAAGTACACTCTGCTGCAATTATCACCTGATAAAGTACACTCTGCTGCAATTATCACCTGATAAAGTACACACTGCTGCAATTATCACCTGATAAAGTACATACTGCTGCAATTATCACCTGATAAAGTACTCTGCTGCAATTATCACCTGATAAAGTACATCACTGCAATTATCACCTGATAAAGTACACTCTGCTGCAATTATCACCTGATAAAGTACACACTGCTGCAATTATCACCTGATAAAGTACACACTGCTGCAATTATCACCTGATAAAGTACACACTGCTGCAATTATCACCTGATAAAGTACACACTGCTGCAATTATCACCTGATAAAGTACACTCTGCTGCAATTATCACCTGATAAAGTACATCACTGCAATTATCACCTGATAAAGTACACTCTGCTGCAATTATCACCTGATAAAGTACACACTGCTGCAATTATCACCTGATAAAGTACACACTGCTGCAATTATCACCTGATAAAGTACACACTGCTGCAATTATCACCTGATAAAGTACACTCGCTGCAATTATCACCTGATAAAGTACATCACTGCAATTATCACCTGATAAAGTACACTCACTGCAATTATCACCTGATAAAGTACACACTGCTGCAATTATCACCTGATAAAGTACACCTGATAAAGTACACTCTGCTGCAATTATCACCTGATAAAGTACACACTGCTGCAATTATCACCTGATAAAGTACGTCACTGCAATTATCACCTGATAAAGTACACACTGCTGCAATTATCACCTGATAAAGTACGTCACTGCAATTATCACCTGATAAAGTACACTCTGCTGCAATTATCACCTGATAAAGTACACTCTGCTGCAATTATCACCTGATAAAGTACACACTGCTGCAATTATCACCTGATAAAGTACATACTGCTGCAATTATCACCTGATAAAGTACTCTGCTGCAATTATCACCTGATAAAGTACATCACTGCAATTATCACCTGATAAAGTACACTCTGCTGCAATTATCACCTGATAAAGTACACACTGCTGCAATTATCACCTGATAAAGTACACACTGCTGCAATTATCACCTGATAAAGTACACTCTGCTGCAATTATCACCTGATAAAGTACACACTGCTGCAATTATCACCTGATAAAGTACACACTGCTGCAATTATCACCTGATAAAGTACACACTGCTGCAATTATCACCTGATAAAGTACACACTGCTGCAATTATCACCTGATAAAGTACACATTGCTACAATTATCACCTGATAAAGTACGTCACTGCAATTATCACCTGATAAAGTACACGTTGCTGCAATTATCACCTGATAAAGTACATATTGTTGTGTATAGATAAAGTTAATGTATTTGCTGTAATAGTTATAGTGTGGAGGGTTTACAAAACTATTAAAATAGATTTAAATGAAACAAAACTTTAAAGCAGTATGAATTGAATTTGTTGATTGGTAGCTTCTTCAAATGACTCTCTCATCCCTGGTCTTTCGTCCTCCTCTCTGTTTCATGTATATGAATACAACAACAAACTTCCAAATGCACAGCACCAACCAGAAGAGAGTAGACACCCAGCAACTATTCTAAATACATTCACACATCCTTCCTGAACACATCACTTATCATAAGGAGATAGAATGAACCTAGGAGATAGGGTACAAATGAACCTAGGAGATAGTACAAATAAACCTAGGAGATAGGGTGCAAACCTAGGATATAGGCTACAAGTGAACCTAGGAGATAGGGTACAAATGAACCTAGGAGATAGGGTACAAATGAACCTAGGAGATAGGCCACAAATGAACTTAGGAGATAGGGTGCAAATGAACCTAGGAGATAGGGTACAAATGAACCTAGGAGATAGGGCACAAATAAACCTAGGAGATAGGCCACAAATGAACTTAGGAGATAGGGTGCAAATGAACCTAGGAGATGGGTACAAATGAACCTAGGAGATAGGGTGCAAATGAACCTAGGAGATAGGGTACAAATGAACCTAGTAGATAGGGTACAAATGAACCTAGGAGATAGGGTGCAAATGAATAGGGTACAAATGAACCTAGGAGATAGGGTGCAAATGAACCTAGGAGATAGGGCACAAATGAACCTAGGAGATAGGGCACAAATGAACCTAGGAGATAGGGTGCAAATGAACCTAGGAGATAGGGTACAAATGAACCTAGGAGATAGAGTACAAATGAACTTAGGAGATAGGGTACAAATGAACCTAGGAGATAGGGTACAAATGAACCTAGGAGATAGGGCGCAAATGAACCTAGGAGATAGGGCACAAATGAACCTAGGAGATAGGGTGCAAATGAACCTAGGAGATAGGGCACAAAGAGTACAAATGAACCTAGGAGATAGGGCACAAATGAACCTAGAAGATAGGGCGCAAATGAACCTAGAAGATATGGCACAAATGAACCTAGGTGATAGGGTACAAATGAACCTAGGAGATAGGTACAAATGAACCTAGGAGATAGGGCACAAATAAACCTAGGAGATAGGGTGCAAATGAACCTAGGAGATAGGGCACAAATGAACCTAGGAGATAGGGCGCAAATGAACCTAGGAGATAGGGCACAAATGAACCTAGGAGATAGGGCGCAAATGAACCTAGGAGATAGGGCACAAATGAACCTAGGAGATAGGGTACAAATGAACCTAGGAGATAGGCCACAAATGAACCTAGGAGATAGGGCACAAATGAACCTAGGAGATAGGGTACAAATGAACCTAAGAGATAGGGTGCAAATGAACCTAGGAGATAGGGTGCAAATGAACCTAGGAGATAGGTACAAATGAACCTAGGAGATAGGGCACAAATGAACCTAGGAGATAGGGCACAAGTGAACCTAGGAGATAGGGTGCAAATGAACCTAGGAGATAGGGTACAAATGAACCTAGGATATAGGGTGCAAATGAACCTAGGAGATAGGGTACAAATGAACCTAGGAGATAAGAGTACAAATGAACATAGGAGATAGGGTACAAATGAACCTAGGAGATAGGGTACAAATGAACCTAGGAGATAGGGCACAAATGAACCTAGGAGATAGGGTACAAATGAACCCAGGAGATAAGGGTACAAATGAACCTAGGAGGTAGGGTACAAATGAACCTAGGAGATAGGGTGCAAATGAACCTAGGAGATAGGGCACAAATGAACCTAGGAGATAGGGCACAAATGAACCTAGGAGATAGGGTACAAATGAACCTAGGAGATAGGGTGCAAATGAACCTAGGAGATAGGGCACAAATGAACTTAGGAGATAGGGTACAAATGAACCTAGGAGATAAGAGTACAAATGAACCTAGGAGATAGGGTACAAATGAACCTAGGAGATAGGGCACAAATGAACCTAGGAGATAGGGCACAAATGAACTTAGGAGATAGGGTACAAATGAACCTAGGAGATAAGAGTACAAATGAACCTAGGAGATAGGGTACAAATGAACCTAAGAGATAGGGTACAAATGAACCTAGGAGATAGGGTACAAATGAACCTAGGAGATAGGGTACAAATGAACCTAGGAGATAAGAGTACAAATGAACCTAGGAGATAGGGTACAAATGAACCTAGGAAATAAGAGTACAAATGAACCTAGGAGATAGGTACAAATGAACCTAGGAGATAGGATACAAATGAACCTAGGAGATAGGGTACAAATGAACCTAGGAGATAGGATACAAATGAACCTAGGAGATAGGGTGCAAATGAACCTAGGAGATAGGGTACAAAGGAACCTAGGAGATAGGATACAAATGAACCTAGGAGATAGGGTGCAAATGAACCTAGGAGATAGGGTACAAATGAACCTAGGAGATAGGATACAAATGAACCTAGGAGATAGGGTGCAAATGAACCTAGGAGATAGGGCACAAATGAACCTAGGAGATAAGAGTACAAATAAACCTAGGAGATAGGGTACAAATGAACCTAGGAGATAAGGTACAAATGAACCTAGGAGATAAGAGTACAAATGAACCTAGGAGATAGGGTACAAATGAACCTAGGAAATAAGAGTACAAATGAACCTAGGAGATAGGTACAAATGAACCTAGGAGATAGGATACAAATGAACCTAGGAGATAGGGTGCAAATGAACCTAGGAGATAGGGTACAAAGGAACCTAGGAGATAGGGTACAAAGGAACCTAGGAGATAGGATACAAATGAACCTAGGAGATAGGGTGCAAATGAACCTAGGAGATAGGGTACAAAGGAACCTAGGAGATAGGGTACAAATGAACCTAGGAGATAGGATACAAATGAACCTAGGAGATAGGGTGCAAATGAACCTAGGAGATAGGGTACAAAGGAACCTAGGAGATAGGGTACAAATGAACCTAGGAGATAGGCCACAAATGAACCTAGGAGATAGGTACAAATAAACCTAGGAGATAGGGCGCAAATGAACCTAGGAGATAGGGTACAAATGAACCTAGGAGATAGGATACAAATGAACCTAGGATATAGGGTACAAATGAACCTAGGATACATACCCGTAGCCAGGGGGGGTTCGAGGGGTTCGGTCGAACCCCCCTTTAGAGTGACCGGAAGTAAATATTTTAGCCACCTCCACATATAACTTCTGGAATATCATCATCTGTTCAATCGTGCTAAACCTGAGCTTGAATTCTCTGCTGTTTCTGGCCTAGTCTGAGTCCAAGTGACCTAATAAACATTCAGCTCCTTGGATACATAATTTCGCTTTCAGATCGGCATGAGTAAAGCTTGCTACGTTACATTATAAAGTGTAACGTAATGCACTTTAGTAAGAGTAATAACACCGATAAGCGTGCAATTCGATATTAATAGCACAAGCAACTGATTTTTTTCACACGCTAATAGTAGGCCAGCTTTATAAAAGCTGCACAAGACTACAGTAAGCTAAAGATCATTTACAGTGTGGCTACTATGTATAGTGCAGTCACTATCTCTGTACTTCAGGATAAACTCTCTCTTGAACTTTGCTTTAATCGATTGCTCCTCCTAATCTGTTGGAAAAAACTCTGTCTAATAGGGGTATAGCTTCTGCGCTAAAGAATAACGTTGTCTCCAACTAGAAACTACAACTGTACATTTCCAAGGCTAGAGCTGAATGTTTGCGCTCTTACTCTTAAGCTACCTTGGCATTTCACTTTGTCCCGTGCTATTTCGCTTAGTTATAGCGATTTTTCCAATACATTTCGAACAGACAGTTTACACGCCGTACTATTAAATAACTTGTAGTACGAATAAGGCGTATTAATGTTGCACTGTTTATATACAGCTCATAGAAGCCTTGTTAAACGAGAATAATACTGCTTTTCTCTCGAATATCAACAGTGTTTAATGAATTATAGTTTTGAAGTAGAATACCTAGTGCACATATCTTTTTTTTTTAGTATTGTAGAAGAATTAGCGAGGAAACAAAAGTAGGTGTGGCTTTTTGCGTCTTAAAATCCGAACCGCCCAATGTGAACCTCTGGCTACGGGCCTGCGATATAGGGTACAAATGAACCTAGGAGATAGGGTGCAAATGAACCTAGGAGATAGGGTACAAATGAACTTAGGAGATAGGGCACAAATGAACCTAGGAGATAAGAGTACAAATGAACCTAGGAGATAGAGTACAAATGAACCTAGGAGATAGAGTACAAATGAACCTAGGAGATAGGGCACAAATGAACCTAGGAGATAGGGTACAAATGAACCTAGGAGATAGAGTACAAATGAACCTAGGAGATAGAGTACAAATGAACCTAGGAGATAAGGGTACAAATGAACCTAGGAGATAGAGTACAAATGAACCTAGGAGATAGGCCACAAATGAACCTAGGGTACAAATGAACCTAGGAGATAGGGCACAAATGAACCTAGGAGATAGGGCGCAAATGAACCTAGGAGATAGGCCACAAATGAACCTAGGGTACAAATGAACCTAGGAGATAGGGCACAAATGAACCTAGGAGATAGGGTGCAAATGAACCTAGGAGATAGGGCACAAAGAGTACAAATGAACCTAGGAGATAGGGCACAAATGAACCTAGGGCACAAATGAACCTAGGAGATAGGGTGCAAATGAACCTAGGAGATAGGGTGCAAATGAACCTAGGAGATAGGGCACAAAGAGTACAAATGAACCTAGGAGATAGGGCACAAATGAACCTAGGAGATAGGGCGCAAATGAACCTAGGAGATATGGCACAAATGAACCTAGGTGATAGGGTACAAATGAACCTAGGAGATAGGTACAAATGAACCTAGGAGATAGGGCACAAATAAACCTAGGAGATAGGGTGCAAATGAACCTAGGAGATAGGGCACAAATGAACCTAGGAGATAGGGCGCAAATGAACCTAGGAGATAGGGCACAAAGAGTACAAATGAACCTAGGAGATAGGGCACAAATGAACCTAGGAGATAGGGCACAAATGAACCTAGGAGATAGGGCGCAAATGAACCTAGGAGATAGGGCACAAATGAACCTAGGAGATAGGGTACAAATGAACCTAGGAGATAGGCCACAAATGAACCTAGGAGATAGGGCACAAATGAACCTAGGAGATAGGGTACAAATGAACCTAAGAGATAGGGTGCAAATGAACCTAGGAGATAGAGTACAAATGAACCTAGGAGATAGGGTGCAAATGAACCTAGGAGATAGGGCGCAAATGAACCTAGGAGATAGGGCGCAAATGAACCTAGGAGATAGGGCACAAATGAACCTAGGAGATAGGGCACAAATGAACCTAGGAGATAGGGCACAAATGAACCTAGGAGATAGGGCACAAATGAACCTAGGAGATAGGGTTCAAATGAACCTAGGAGATAGGGCACAAATGAACCTAGGAGATAGGGCGCAAATGAACCTAGGAGATAGGGCACAAATGAACCTAGGTGATAGGTGCAAATGAACCTAGGAGATAGGGTACAAATGAACCTAGGAGATAGGGCGCAAATGAACCTAGGAGATAGGGCACAAATGAACCTAGGTGATAGGTGCAAATGAACCTAGGAGATAGGGCGCAAATGAACCTAGGAGATAGGGCTCAAATGAACCTAGGTGATAGGTGCAAATGAACCTAGGAGATAGGACACAGTAGCTGCCCCTCCCCCTCTCCCAAGTCTCACCTGAGCTGCTACTATCTCGCTGTAAAAATGCATTCCTTGAGTTGAATTATGGTGAAGTAACAATTCACTCGCTGCACAAGAAACCCTACAGACATACCAACAAAATGGCAGCTGAAAATTCACACACATACAAAAAATATACATCATCAGACCAGCTCATTTTCACCTACTTTGAATTTCCACGGTGAAGTGCCCCACATGTCCTACTGATTCCAGCCGTAATCGTAACACTAATAACAAAAGATGCTACGATTGTTGCCATAGCAACAACCAACTCCAGAATTCTCATTCCTGATAATCTGAAAATATCACAACAGAAAGAATTGTCATGCACCGTCTATTCAAAGGTCTCCAAATTCACACAATAAATACACAGACTCCCTGTCTCGTGTCATGCATAATAACTGCTACTGCTTACAGAAACATGTTTAAAGATGTTAAATGTTTATACTCACACTTTCAGTCCAGCACAAAGAAGAACAGTGAAGTATATCACTAGAGACAGTGCAACTATTAGTAGAGAAGTTAACCCCCAGAACACAAATCCACACACTCCAAAGTCCTTAGAGAATTTGAGATACGTAACTGCTCCATTTTGATAGTTAACATAAAGAATACAGTGCCTTCCTCCATTCCTGGAGTTGTTATTATAAAAGTTCGTGATCCTGTTTTGCCTCAAACCAAAGCTTCCTAGTGAAATGGAAGCTAACAGAAGCAATACACTGACCCATAGCAATAGTACTGTATAATAGACTCTACTGCCAGTCTTATTGCGAGACTGCCTCTTCACCGGTGCAACGACACCTTCATCTTCACCGCTAGTAAACAGAGGCTGCTTTTCTTCTTCGCTTCCACTCATCAAAATTTTAGCCTCCCACGCGCAGGGACTTGGGGTTAGCGAGTTTTTCAGTCACGAGTCAGTTTTTATAGGTAAAGTAACGTCAGTACACTAGGTCATAGGGCCCTGGTGATGGAAGGGGGCAGATGTATTGCAGTAGGCCAATAAAGCACGTATGATGCTATTCTGGTAGAGACAAAGCAATTCATAAAATGGAAGAAAAAGCTTAAGGAACAGATTGATTGACTGAAGCACAATTCTACCATCATATAATATTTTCATGTGTATGATAGTTAATATTGAGCTGTTGTGTAGTACATAGTGCCCACCAGCCCTTCCCTCACCCTGAACCAACTTCTACCACTCCTGCAGGTGACAGGGACTAGGTGTAGTGACTATTCAATATAAGCGTGTTTGTTATTATTATTTCCATTACACCAAGACTGGCAATGTATGTGATATTGGTCATGTGACAGAGTTGATGCAACGCGAAGTATCATGTGACATAATGGTTGTGCCACATGAAATATCATGTGATGGTCATGTGACATGATGGGCACGACAAGTGAAGTATCATGTGATGGTCATGTGAGTTAAGTATCCAGCAATCTTTGTATTTCTCCTGGTGGCTGCCTCTGGTTAGATATAGAGTACTTGAAACAAGTTTTCAATCCCAACAGTATCCATAGGAACACAGTCAGCATTATCATAGCCAAACTCAGCCACACTCCCACCTACACACACGTAACTACTACCATAACAAACAAAATACGAACCACACCCTCCTCTAACTCATCGTAGCCACATCCACCGTAATTACATCCACACTACTCTCTTTAGCCACACCCACTGAGTGGGTGTAAGGCGCCCAGGATGGAAATAATTAATCAAACGACAATGGAAGGATCAGCTATCTGAACACACTGCTCAATTCTACGGCCTAGCTATCACTAAAGAACCAAGCTACTGTATGCACAAGACAACACATCTGTCACTACTAAAGCTCAGTCTAACTACACAATGCAACTAACTACTACAATGACTAGAACACTAACTGAACTTATAGTAAGACAAAGATCTCTACTAGTGAGAGAGCAGAGATCTTGCACTAGAACTATTACTGCACAAGGACAGCTAGGAGAGAGAGACCAGCTTTACTATCATGTGTTTCACGTTCCTCACATGTATTTCACATGTCCTACCTGAGCTTGCTTCATAAAACCAGTCACATCCAACATGTTCAGAGAATTTCCACATCTACACACACATACACACACACACATGATATCTGAAGAGAGATACAACCTCACTCACTTGTCATGCAGGCAGGACTTGCTGTAGTCTGTGTCTAGGTTCAAGGTGGCAGATACAATGCCAGCGAGCCCCAAGTTCAGGAGATGAAGAAACAGTTCACAAACCACGCAACCTGTCAGTCTAACACAAAACCAAGAACAAAGTCAAATTGGAGACTTAATTGTAGAAGCTAAAGTCATTTGTATGAATTTGGTCCTCCTCAATAGAAACAAGCCCCCCACCTGGCTTCTTACACCTATTGCGAGTCCCACTCAGAATACAAACATTTAATTTAAATATACATGGCAACTCTAATTATTATGCAACATACATTGCACACAAATTGCCATGGCAACTCTTAATTATTATGCAATATAAATTGTCACGGCAACTAATTAATTTGCTACTTCCAATATCTTTTCTTCTACACTATTTTAAAATTCAACCATATTTCCAGATAATGTGCCAGTTCATGCTCTTAAACCGTGGTACCACTCTCCCTCCCTCCTTTGTTGTGACTCCTAACTTACACTTTAACCCCACAACATATCCTGATAGTAAGAGAGAGGACAAACATGGCAGAGATGAGAAGACTGAGTCCTCCACCAGCGTACACCACACCACAGTCCATGAAACTGGAATAAGAGTTGTTATAACAACTGATGGAACAGATAATGGAGGACTTGCAAGACTTCTTCACTTTGTAATCCATTACAACAAAGGTTAGCAAACCCGCACACATGAAGGCAATGGCTGTGAGGATGGGAATAATCAAACACATCCAACAACACCGAGACTGTAGCCGATCACGACTGGTGCGAGGACAGTCCCGTTGCGACTTGCGCACCTGCTGATCAGAGCAAGGTTGCCTTCTGTCGTGATCATGAGGTCTAGACATGTGATCGTGAGGTCGAGACATGTGATCGTGAGGTCGAGACATGTGATCGTGAGGTCGAGACATGTGATCGTGAGGTCGAGACATGTGATCTTGAGGTCTAGACATGTGACCTGGAGGTCTAGAAGGAATTTCTGCTACTGGAATCACAGCTATAGCAGCTAGTTCAGATGCGCTGTGCCTTCGTTGGTGATTGGACCTCCAATGAGGCTTACTGGACTCATCAGCAGCCGGTCTAGGCACAGTCTTGGTCTCCACCTGATCTGCATTAATGACTAGCCTGGACACATGGACTTCAGCCACAGTAGCACTTGAAGGTGGCCCAATAATCCTGCCACCCCTATCAGGGGAAGGAGGATCGATTCTCTGATCTGTGGGGGGATCTATTCTTTGATCTATAGGTGAACTCATCTCTGTCCAAGCTCAGGTTTCTCATCTACTACACAACCTATAGTACTGGCTAGTAACCACACACAGCCTTAATGAATCACGGTACCAACAATTGGTCCAAGGTGAGTTAGCCCCACAATATAGAAGGAATCAGCTGTGCACCCGGGAATTCGCGCTAAGCAAGATAAAGAAGGAGTGGTTTTTTTTCCCCACACAAGGTAACAAAATAAATAAGGGCGTAACTAATGTACATGTCACATCACAGGTCATGGAGCATGCGCCATGGAGCTAACCGCTTCTTCTGCGTAGAAACCAGGAAAGTCCCCTGGGTATCCCCTTCAGCGCGAACGCTGCGTGCCGGGCGGTGACCCAGTACCTGTTGAGCCTGCTCTCACTGCAACAATATGTTTTGAGCGTCCCTAAGCCTGTCTACCCTGGCTAACAGCAACACGTCTTACATACCTGGACATCAATCCAGTATGTTGACCACTAGTACAGTCATGATAAGTCAACCTTGAACATAATTGCAACAAAAGGGGGGGTGGGGAAACTAGAACTCACTGAAGCAGAGATATGGTGTATGAGTTGGGACGACAGTCATAGCAGGCGTGGCATAGCAGATGTGACACACCCACTAATGAGCACTCGCTGCCACACAGAATGCAAAGCACAGGCACAACAGTATCCATGGCACCACACAGGTACAGCAGATTTACTATGCATGGTGTGTAGTCTCGATGGTCAGGAGGTACTGTCTTAAGAAGTCCCATTATTGAAGAATTTTAGAGACAACACAAGGTAACTAAAACTAAGTCAATTGAAAGTATAACTTACTAAATCTTGTACATGATATGGAAAAAATGCTTTAAATCTTCAGTGAGCATTAGGGAAATACTAAGCCTTCAAGATCTTTTTCTAGTTCAGTTTTTCCCCCCATTTCTGTGAAATCTCGGGTATATAAGTACTATATTTTAGAAAATCTTAACTTGATAGCAATTTTTATTTTCAAGGTGAATTGGTTACAATAAAACATTTGTTTTAGTCATCCAATCTACAAGTAGTTTTAATCGAAGTTGCTGTCTTTTAAAGTTTTTTCTCTACAGCTTAGTTTTAGTTTTTCTTATTAAGAGTAAAATACCCCAAAACTAAGAGGTTTTGGTCTAGTTTTAGTCAACTAAACAGCACTACTCAAAGCATTACTGATGGGATCAGCCAGGATCTATAGTCTCTCTAAGGTATGTACGTGTCAGTGGATATAGCAGTCAGAGTTACAGGCACCTGCCAAAACAAAGAGGTCCTACTGTACCAGAAAACACCAATCACACTACCAAGTAGTTACCTCAGAATTGTTTAAAATTTCCACACATTATCTTTTCCCTCAACCACCTTGCACTGCCTTTTTGTTCCTTCCACCTTGTTGTCTTACTACACTGCTTGTTGTCTTGCTACACTGCTTGTTGTCTTACTACACTGCTTGTCTTGTCCTAACATTTACCTTCATAGTAGCCCACGGGGCTAGTTGGTCATACCTGTCTCCACTGAGGTATGTAAGTGGTGCAAAAATTATTGAAACATTAAAAAAAAATTTTTTTTTTTGCTCCGCCAGACGCACTAAATGGTAGATATGAATTATTAACCGAACTTGCACCCCAGCCAAGACATGAGTCTGAGAGCCTGAAGACAGTCCTCTCCTCTCTCGCGTCAATCAGACTTATTTCTCACGTTCAACATTGTTTTGTTATAATAAAATTAGTAAAAATAAATTGTTCCCATGCATTGTAAAAATGACCATAAAAATATCAACAATTGAATATAAATCCAGGGTAGCAAATTCAACAACAAATTGTGAGTTAAAGTGAAGGTGTTATATAGCCTTAGGCTTTTCATCCACAGGCTCAGTGCTACTTGCATACTTATCATCAGCTGTCAATACTGGAGTCCCTTCAGACATGGAAGGAACAACTGCACGGCGACGACAGAAAATACAAGATCTTATGATGAATATAACGAGGCCAAAGAATGAGAACATGAAACAGAACCACGCCGCACTCTACACACACACACACACACACACAATGACTACATAAAACAATATCTAATGAATATCACAAGTAATGTTACTCGATTAATATAACCACGCCCACCTGAGGCAGATACCTAGGTCGGGTGAAATATTAGTAAGACCACACCCACCTGAGGCAGATCCTAGGTCTCAGGTAGAAATACTAGTAGTAACACCACACTCACTAAGTGCGTGTGTCCCATGTCATTCAGAGATCACCTAATTTAAAGTGGTAAACACTTCAATTTCCTTGGATGATACGGGATCACTAAACCAAACTTTAGTGGAGGCATGGGAAGGGGTAGACCACACATTGCCTTCTCTGTACTACTCTAGTATTAAATACTGGTTACCTGGGATACATTGACTTCTCTGTAGAAATGGTAGCCCTCAGTAGTTTCTGGCACAGCCTTGGCACTACAACTACAAAAAAATGAGAGCAGACATAAATTTTATCTTCCTCATTTTTATTAACTAGTCAACATAATGTCAACAAAAAAAACGACAAAAAATAAAACAACAACAAAAAAAAACACCAACAACTACAATGATAAAAGAAAATGGAAAAGAACGACAATAAAAACAACAATGACAACAATAACAATTAAAACAATGACATTGAAAAGAAAACAAGAGCAATGAAAACGACAATAATAACACTTACAATAACAACAAAAAGATCAAGACCTCCAGAATAATGTCATAGCATTGTACACAGTCAGATGAGAAAGTTTCTGCTAAGAAACTGAATATATGACCAGTTTTAGAAACTACATCCTTGCTAATTTAAACAAGTGTATAGTTTTGGGAAAATCCACCTAATTGCGGCATCTAATGCTATAATTTTTCTACCGGTAGGTTGCCATGGCCTCAGGATGGCGTCCTCCAAATTTGGAAGATGCAGCACAAGCCGTCTTCGCCCTACAACAATTCATCATTTTTGTACAATTTATTATTGCTGATTTCAAGAAATCGCCACATGAAGGAGTTGCTAAGGCTAGGGGGCATGTCTTGTATTCTGTAAACTATTGCAGTTTGTCTCTGTGACGCTATAAACAAATCAGCAGCAGGTGGTTTGAAATGAGTTAAGGGTGCTGGCACACTCTTTGAGTGCGAAAAACCCGCCAAATAGGCCACGGTGTTAGGGCCTGTTAAACTTACTTCTGCTTTTCCCCGAATTATTTTATTTATGCAGGCCAGCAAGTACTGCTAGGAGAAAGCACCTACCAAGAATGAAGACTGGAAGTCGATTGCATCTCAAGAAATACCCCCGTCACCATTTTGGACTTCCTGGCAGTACTGCAAGGCTTACCGCCGTAGTTTAGAAGCCGATTTTTTGTATATCATTTTCTTACCCGTGCGTGCATGCCATAACGTTGAGTTTTTGTTGAATTTTATTTTACTTTTCTATTTACTCACCTTACCATGTGAACTATTTATTTCCGTGAAATTCCGTATATTAAAAATATCTCAACGTTATAGGGTCCCCATTGTGGCCCTAAATACTGGCAAATTTTGAACCATAGCAGTTAGTCCATTCCTGAGCAGTACGCAAGATAAGATTCTGGATCCATTACTTTAGAGCGCAAGAATTTTTTATTGTAAGTTGACTCCGCCCCACCCTATCAGTACCCGCGTAGTGGTGAGTGAGGCACAGCTGCATTTCACGGGCACTAATTTGTTACAGTGCGGGGCGTGGCGCTACTATTCAGCTGGAGTGCGCTACTAAAGGCGCCCAGGCGTTGCTATGTGCGAGCACCCTTAACCAGGCTTCATTTAGGCCTCTTCAAGAAACTACGATCATGTTATATGGTGAGAATTGCACGAGTACATGGATTATGTTGACAACTAAGTGAACTAGTTAAGTACATGGATTATGTTGACAACTAAGTGAACTAGTTAAGTACATGGATTATGTTGACAACTACGTGAACTAGTTAAGTACATGGATTATGTTGACAACTACGTGAACTAGTTAAGTACATGGATTATGTTGACAACTACGTGAACTAGTACATGGATTATGTTGACAACTAAGTGAACTAGTTAAGTACATGGATTATGTTGACAACTAAGTGAACTAGTTAAGTACATGGATTATGTTGACAACTAAGTGAACTAGTACATGGATTATGTTGACAACTAAGTGAACTAGTACATGGATTATGTTGACAACTAAGTGAACTAGTACATGGATTATGTTGACAACTAAGTGAACTAGTTAAGTACATGGATTATGTTGACAACTAAGTGAACTAGTTAAGTACATGGATTATGTTGACAACTAAGTGAACTAGTTAAGTACATGGATTATGTTGACAACTAAGTGAACTAGTTAAGTACATGGATTATGTTGACAACTAAGTGAACTAGTACATGGATTATGTTGACAACTAAGTGAACTAGTTAAGTACATGGATTATGTTGACAACTAAGTGAACTAGTACATGGATTATGTTGACAACTAAGTGAACTAGTTAAGTACATGGATTATGTTGACAACTAAGTGAACTAGTTAAGTACATGGATTATGTTGACAACTAAGTGAACTAGTTAAGTACATGGATTATGTTGACAACTAAGTGAACTAGTTAAGTACATGGATTATGTTGACAACTAAGTGAACTAGTTAAGTACATGGATTATGTTGACAACTACGTGAACTAGTTAGCTGCAGCTATTTTTCAAGCAGTAATTGATTAGCCCACCAAAAGCTAACTGGATAGTGTTTGTAGCCTCATAGCGTGAGTTTGAGTTTTAGAGCACGCCTGAGCTTACAACTACACCATAAGCTAGAGCTAATAGTTGTTGACCCATTTGTACCACAACAATTTTTTGGAAAAAAAAAAAAAAATCAATCCATAAGTTTACCCATGGATACTAAAAAAAAATACTTGCAGCATTCAGGCAGTTCCCAAAACCGGTCACATACATATGTATGTATGTTTGCATTTAAGTATGCATATATGTATGCATGTATTAGGTGAGTGAGCGAGACACTATACAGGGGCAACAAATTAAGAATTGGGGATATGTCTATATATGTGTGTGGATACACAGGGGTAACAAATTGAGAATCAGGGATATGTCTATATATATGTGTGGATATACAGGGGTAACAAATTGAGAATCAGGGATATGTCTATATATGTGTGTGGATATACAGGGGTAACAAATGGAGAATCAGGGATATGTCTATATATGTGTGGATATACAGGGGTAACAAATTGAGAATCAGGGATATGTCTATATGTGACCGTCTACAGTAAAACCGGGCACAACGCGGCGTGCGTAAATATTGAGAAAGGATCGATCGATTTCTTAAAAATGTATTGATTCAAGTCGATGGAAGGGAACGGTTAGGTCTATTATAGTGGGAACGACTTAAGCTACGACGATAAAACTTGGAGAGCTCAATATCTGGATGCCGACAACTCTGTAAGTGCAAAAAAATTTTTTCGAAGGGTGCCACGTTGTGCCTGGTTTTCCTGTAGACGGTCACATATATGTGTGGATATACAGGGGTAACAAATTGAGAATCAGGGATATGTCTATATATATGTGTGGATATACAGGGGTAACAAATTGAGAATTGGGGATATGTCTATATATGTGTGTGGATACACAGGGGTAACAAATTGAGAATCAGGGATATGTCTATATATATGTGTGGATATACAGGGGTAACAAATTGAGAATCAGGGATATGTCTATATATATGTGTGGATATACAGGGGTAACAAATTGAGAATTGGGGATATGTCTATATATGTGTGTGGATACACAGGGGTAACAAATTGAGAATCAGGGATATGTCTATATATATGTGTGGATATACAGGGGTAACAAATTGAGAATCAGGGATATGTCTATATACACTCGAACCTCTCTTATCCGTTCGTCTAAGTTACGGACACCTCTGTCTACCGGACACCAACTAAAATTATTGACTGCGTACGGATCGTCAGTGTAGTCGGAAAGCCACCAAATTAAACGAATAAAATCGGGAAAACATTTCGCGCGTGGCATTTCGAGTGTATTCGATCGTAGCGTTGTGTGCGGAGATGGAGCGGTGAAATCAACTTGCAGTTAGTGCGTCTACCGCTAGTTCTTCTCAGAACTCGTTGACCGGCGTCGCTTCTAGTTCTTCTCAAAACTCTTTGAAAGGCAGTGGGGCTGCTAGTTCTTCTAAGAACTCAACGACCAGCGGTGGTGGAGGCAAGGTCGCGGTAACTAAACGCAAGCGTAGCGTTTTAACTCTAGAAAGAAAGCTGGAGATAATATCAGAAGTTAAGAAAGGGAAGTCAGTGAGGCAGTGTCTGGACAGTTTGGTGTTCCAAAATCTACAGTGAATGATATTTGGACATGAACATGAAGAAATTGTAGAAGATGTGTTGCAAGAGAGAGAAGAATCTGAGTCCGAAAATGAAGATGAAGCTTCTTCAATGCAGTTACTCCATCGCAAGCTTGTGCTGCTTTCGATACTGCTTTGGAGTGGTTGGAATCCAAAGGCAACACACACCCTGCACATCTTATGCTGGTAAAAAGTTGGAGAGTTGAAGAAATTGAGAATTGGGGATATGTCTATATATGTGTGTGGATACACAGGGGTAACAAATTGAGAATCAGGGATATGTCTATATATGTGTGTGGATATACAGGGGTAACAAATTGAGAATCAGGGATATGTCTATATATATGTGTGGATACACAGGGGTAACAAATTGAGAATTGGGGATATGTCTATATATGTGTGGATATACAGGGGTAACAAATTGAGAATTGGGGATATGTCTATATATGTGTGTGGATACACAGGGGTAACAAATTGAGAATCAGGGATATGTCTATATATATGTGTGGATATACAGGGGTAACAAATTGAGAATCAGGGATATGTCTATATATATGTGTGGATACACAGGGGTAACAAATTGAGAATTGGGGATATGTCTATATATGTGTGGATATACAGGGGTAACAAATTGAGAATTGGGGATATGTCTATATATGTGTGTGGATACACAGGGGTAACAAATTGAGAATCAGGGATATGTCTATATATATGTGTGGATATACAGGGGTAACAAATTGAGAATCAGGGATATGTCTATATATATGTGTGGATATACAGGGGTAACAAATTGAGAATCAGGGATATGTCTATATGCATAATAATATCAACTGCTTGAAATTTTCACTACATAAAAATTAGTCCCAACACCATGATGAAACTCAAGTTTTTAAACTAAGTCAAACCATAATAATTTTACAAAGATACTCTTGTTGACTTACTTATTCTTGACGGAAAGCAATTTACACAGGTACAAATATATGTGTGGATGTACATATGTCATTTTGTACTCCTTTGACCATCGTGTTTTTGCGTTCGCTCGGTGGTCGGACCCCGCCCCCATACTCCACTAAATGAATCCTTTGTTTATCGATCTTTACACATATCATCAATTGTTTACCATTTGAATTCGGTTGTGTCTGTTGCGGACACAGTAAGTTGTACAAACTTACACGAGTTCATTTTCTATTCGAATTAGCAGTGGTGGTGAGTTATCTTGGTTAATGTGCTGTTTGTCATAGTTATAACAGCATTGTTCTCACTTGAAAATCCACTCTCCAATAGTCAAGTCACGAAGTAAGTCTGGTGTTGGTATATCCAGTGAACAAGTGTGTGTGAAAGTGTAGAGTGTTACAGCTACTGCTTAGCTAAAGAATAACACAACATAAAAAAACATTAGCTGCCATCACACAGCCTTTCGGCTACTGCAGTAGTAAGGTCCTGAGTTCAAGCCTCACTCTGGCAATGTTCCATCTGCCTCCCACCAGTCCACCCAGCTGTGATTGGGGACCTGGCATTAGCTGGGATGCAAAGTCGCGGCCTTTTCTCATGAACAGTAACGGTCCAGGTGGGACTTTGGTTGCCCACACCACTTGCTGTGAGGAAAGGCCTGTTCTCCTGCAAGTTCCTAGCCCGGCTCCAGGAGCTTTGCTTGCATGGCTCATAGTACTTGCTTAGTGCACAGACATCCTGCCTCTGCCAGGTGCATATAACCACTATAGTACGTCCACGTTGAGTTGGCGCGACCACTAATGTGGCAAAAGAGGAATGCACTTGGCGAAACCGGGAACCAATTAAGGTCACACGACAGTAGTAGCTCAAACACGCGAAAACATCGACGCCCACAGTAAAAATGGAGTGGGTCTATGGGGCGCATTATTACCGTAAGTTTACTTGTTGAAATGAAAAAGAAGCTGTGGCAGTTATTTCCGCTGCTGTATTCAATTGGGTGGTTATAACTAATCACCCGTAGTTTATTGTTTATACGAGCTTCTAGTTGCGCGCTCAAACTGGCTGAAGGTTGCATGGGTGATCTGGAGCTACTAATGTAGCACTAATCTTCGAGGAAAAGAAGCGCAGGACTGCAGCTGAACGCCTCCTCAAGTAAGTCTGATTGTTGTGTGGTTAAGCGTGTATTTAAACTCTATTCTTACTTTCTTGGTGTGACGAACTTCTGAAGTAATGTGAAGAATCCAGTACATCACCTACACCTTTAGCTATGGCCACACATTCCAGTATTACTTTGTCCTTCACACTGAATCATTCATTCATATCATTTTATTCATGATTTACTATATTTTCTATCTACTTGTTAAATTTCAATTTTTTTAATTATACAAAAAAATTGACACACATTTTTATGATGCATATACAATATATACTAGTGGTGTGCTTGGAGCATAAATGGCAAGCGAGCCTTAAACTACACTATTGTTAAACGATTGATTTTAACACTACTAAAATAAAGTCGAGTTGTTAAATTATGCATATGCAGTAAAGGGGATTCAATGCCATAGTAACCGCTCCCCTCAACTGTTTGAATTGAAAAAGAAGCAACAAAATCAAGTCACGTTATTTAAAATTTTCTTTGTGATATTCTTAATAGTAGTTGTAACGCACAATACTTTCACACAACTGAACATACCTAGCAAGACTTACCTAGTGGACAATGAATTTTCAAGTAAATACTGTTGAGTAGGGCTTATAACTGTGACAAATAGTGTATTAACTTACCACCGCCACTAACTCGAATAGAAATGGAGCTCCCATAAGTTTTTGAGTTTTAACTGCACCCGCAAAACAATTCAAAGTGGTAAACAATTCAATTTCTAAGGTGATACGGGTAATGATCGCTAAACCGTAGGATTCTGTTTAGTGAAGTTTGTGACGGGGTCGAACACGGAGCAAACACAAAAATACGCGAGGGTCAAAGTACAAAATGAAATATGTATGTCCAAACACATATATAAATAAACAAACATCCCCGATTTTCAATTGTGTTACCCCTGTAAATGTCTCGCTCGCTCGCCAATTATTCATCGAGCGAGCGAAGCTGACTCTCAGTCGTGTTCAATTGAGATTTCAGATATATATATATAAGTATGTATGTGGATGGGCAGGGATGCCACAACGAGTAGAACAACGAAAAGAGGATACAATAACTCGGGAGATCTGAGGTCGAGTGGACGGTGGGCCTGTGATCTAGCTAGTTAGTATCACACAGGTTGTCGCTGGTTCGCTACTGATGAATAATTCAGCGAAGCGAGCGGAGCTGACTCTCTAATGAGTTCGCGATATATATATATATTTAGGTCTAGAAATTGTTTTTGTTCTTGCGTGGGCATACGTGTGTACCTTTTCTCCTACGCGCTTGCGCGGGCCGGGTAACCTTCTTAGCAACATTTTGTTTTGTTTACCCGCCGTACGAAGTAGCGATGCCCAGTTGACAAAACGTTAGAAACGCTCGGTCAAGAGCTTTGAGGGCGTTAGAAACTCCTGAAGAAAAATTAGCAAGGAGAGCGATAAGAAATGAAAAAGACAGAGCAAGGAGGAGGAGAGCTAAAACGAAACAGAAACAGGTAGCAAAGTAAAGAATCTGACAGTATTTTGTAGCCACACCAAGCATGCATGGAATAGCTGCAATTACAGGAAACATGCATCGCTCGCTTCGCTATTTTGTGCTATTAGAGCACATCACTAGTTACTTTGATAACTGTACCAATACAATCACTACAATAATCTTATAATAATGGTTGATATGGAAAACAAAACAAATAATAAAATAGCATTTTAGCTCGCAGGCACGATGTGCGCCTTTACAGAAACTATTGACTGTGTGCGTGCATGACTTGCGCGATACTGTCAACGTCTAAGTTCCTTAAATCCCTTCAGGGTTCGAGGCCTGAACAGTATGCGTACGTCAAAAATTTTCGCCCGCGCTTCTAATTACGTAAGTTAGGTAAAGCGTTCACAGTTCCAGTATTTTTCAATTAACGAGCGCAGAGAATCCTGCTGCACTGCCTTACGCAACTTTGTTTCAACCAAAAAGTTTATAGCTACTCTCTTCTTGAAACAATTGTGAAGTCTTTGTCAAGCTGCGCTTCTTTGCCACTTCGTTAGATTTCTCTGATGCTAACTGAGAATGGAAAGGGTTACAATGTGCACTACAGTTAGATGTAATTTCTGTCCTATTTTTCTGTAAAAAGAGTCTGCTCGCTCGCCATGCATTAGCACTATTCGAGCGCACCACTAGTATAATTTTATGATGACACGAAATTGTGGTAGCTACAAGCAACAGTTGAATTTGGAGGGTGGTAAATAGCACCCCCATAACCATAGAGAACTGTACTTATATAGATATGAGGAGTAATGGACAGCTAAAGCATAAATAGTGGCATATACAGTGCTTCCAGCTTAATTCATTTTTTATATGGAGATATTAAGGTAATAGGTTCATCAAATTAGTTTGTGGTTTTGTGGTTACATGTGTGATAGGTGGCACCTTGAAGTGGCTGAATTCTATCATTTTCAAAATTTGATGTGTTTAGGCCAGGAAAAAAACAATTTTATACCTGGACCTTTCTCACTTAGCACATATGAAATATAGCCTGTGATATAGGAAAAATAAATTGGTGCACCAAATTAATTTCATTATTCAAAATTTTCGAAATTTATGGCCAAAAATGTAGCAAAAAAGTGCTAAAGTGTTTAGGCCAGTATTTCTTTGTTTTTATACTTGGACCTTTCTAGACTTGTCAGAACATAGAGTAATAATTTGAAGTTTCATATATATATATATATTTGTGCGTTGAAATATAATATTTTGTGGAAAAAATTGGAAAATTTTAGCTGACTATCAGCTTTGGCAGTAGAGATCGCCATTTGATGACGTCAGATGACGTTTATTCAGATTTTAGCGGTATGCCTTCTACGTAATCGCTAACTCAAGTCAATTAGTGCCAGGCGGCAAAAAAAGCGGGTAGCCCTACTTATTGTGTTTCTTTCTCCGGGTGCAAGCTAAGGCGTTCTTGGAAGTGGTAGCTAGTTTTTGCACTTTGGCCTGAAAATAAGTTTCTTGCGTCCATCTAGAGGACGTACTAGGAGTACTGCTGCTTAGAACCAGGCGACGCCAAAAACAGGAACTAATCACTCCTGAAATGCCTACCAAGAATGGACTCGCAGAGGTACCGTGATGAGAGGATTCAGTGATTGTAGCACCTCTTCTGCGTTCTGGATTAGTAGGCTAAGAGGTGAGTAATCAGTGATTTAGATTTTAGTTGACAAGTTATGTCCAAACTAGTAGTTTTAGAATAGTTAGCTAGGGTATTAAACTAGTAGTTTTAGAATAGTTAGCTAGGGTATTAAACTAGTAGTTTTAGAATAGTTAGCTAGGGTATTAAACTAGTAGTTTTAGAATAGTTAGCTAGGGTATTAAACTAGTAGTTTTAGAATAGTTAGCTAGGGTATTAAACTAGTAGTTTTAGAATAGTTAGCTAGGGTATTAAACAAAGACTTGGGAGACCTGGAGAAAACAATATAGTTCATAATGTTAACTAATACTTAATATTGCTGCAACTAATTTTGCTATATGTGCTAGGCTGCACACTGATGTGTGGAACATTCATCCGTCCTGATTCCACCTCACTCTGACAGGCACTTTTCAGGCTCTTCTGGAATCCCCTTGATATTGTCATTAGTCATAATATTATATTGTCACACATTTACATTATACTGACAGCTTCAACAATGACTAATACTTACTAGATGACCTTGAGCATCACCAGGAGAGGTCAGCAGGGCCTGCTACATTATCTTTGCTGGAAAATACTTTTGCCATTAATAGTGTTAGCAATATCAACCAGTAATTTAAACTATTCTCGTTAGCTGTGTGAGTTAGCGCAGTTGAATAAAGTTAATTAGCACGCAGCAATTTCTAATAAGGGAAAGTACCTACACGCGGGCAAAAAAAATTAATAGGGAAAGTACCGTTTGGACCGCATCATAATGACGAATTCAACGCGGGTGAGGATTGAATGACGATCCGGTGACGACACGGAAGAAAATAATAAAATGGCGATAATGTATTAGAGTCTATGGGAGAAGTCTGGTTTGAAGTTTCTGAGGAAAATAACCCATGTTTCAAACGTACCTCATATTGTAGCTTGCTCTTATTAAGGGAGGAGACCCATAGCAACCGTTGGTAAGGCTGTGGGAAGTGTTAAGTGCTATCAACCACGAAAATCTACCACCCTCACCTGGCTCCGCATGCATCTCGCAAGCATAACCACCGCTTGATATATTAGCGGCGCAAAGCGGGGCAAAAATCTCGAGAGTCCCTAACCTCAGTAGCCTACTTGTGGGTTAGCTTTGACCAAGTTGTTGTTACAACCAGCTTCAACAGCAAACTATAATCATGCCTTCCAGGAAAAGGAAGAGGGCTATTAGTGCAGTCACAGAAATGAGGAAAATGAAATGTGCTTTGAGAAGAAGTAAGAAATAAGTAAATAAATATAATATTAAAAAAATATATACATACATATAATATATATAATTTATATATATACTGTATATTGTATAGACATAGGATTGGAGCAAGTCCCAGCAATAGGTGGGGCTTCCACTGATACTCTTGATGATCCTTCCTTTACTGGTCATGATGTCACGCCCTCTCTTCGGCAGGAGTCATCATCAGAAGTGCTCCCTGATTCACCTTCTCAAGATTTAGTGTCCACTCCTACTGCTCCACCATGTGAATCACACCCTCTAGCATTTTTTAATCCATCTCAAGTTCTAAATGATCTCACTACCTAGTCACATGATGACCACAATTCTCCTCCTGTCTCTTCTCATCCAGTTGTGAGTTCCACTGAAGTTTCCCCAGCTCCGCAGGAAGCACTTCAAGAGTTAGTTGAGAAGCTTTCAGCTATCGCTCAACAGAATGGTTTGGTGTTTGATGTGTCCAGTCTCCCTCAGTTTGTGAATAATTCAGCCATACGACTCCAGACTTCTGGACCAGGGTTGGATTGAGCTATGGAGACTTGGAACTGCTCAAATCTGAATGCAAGGACCGAGAAGAATTTGTACGAATTCTGAAGGATAGAGGAATTAACAGCAAACCCCTCCAGGAGAAGCTGTCCAAGCACTTCAAATACAGCCAAAGAAAATGAGTCCTTTTTTTCCAACCCGGCTCTTTTCAGAGCCACTACCTCACAGAAGGTTTCACCTAAAATGTTCGCACACATAATCAGTGGGCTATTTCTTCAAATCCTTACACTACTAGCTAATTCGCTTACCTGTGCGTCGGTAAGGCAGACGTGCTAGTATCGCCTGAACGGGGTACTGTATAAATCCACTGCAGGACCCCTCCCAGCTTAGTATCGAAATCTAACAAGCTGGGTGCTTCTTCAACAGCACCGTAGGTGATTCTTCAACAGCACCGTAGCCGTTCTTCTCACTAAAAAGCAGCTGAAGCGGAGCGCACCTTTGGTGGGCGGGGCGCAAAATGCAACATCCGGGGGGGGGGGGCGTTATAGTTTTACGCGCACTTCGTTTTGACCCAGCCGCAGTTCGCGGCCGCCTGCAAAGAGGGTGAATTTGCGACAAGTATTTTTGAGCTATAAGGGGTCACGGGATGCAGTCTAAACTTGGAACAGTAATTCGGTGACGTAAGGTGAACAGGCCTACGTTTAGATTTTCTTGATAGCGTGCCAGGAAGCAAAGTTGACCTTAGTGGTCGGATATTTAGAAAAGTAAAGCTGCTATAGCTAAAAACTAAACGTAGGAAGCGGGAACATAATGGGAGGAAGCCGTAGAGTCTTGAATCGGCAGAAAAGCTTGGACGGTTGCGGAGAAACAACACGAAATGTCTGCAGAAGTAAATCGCTCCTAACTGGGCTTAGGAAGATGCAAATGGTCTGAATTTTGGTGTGCAGAGAGACCTTATCACCCTAAATAAATTCAGCATGTTAAGGAATTGCCACCGTTGCTTGAAGTTGTTGTTTTTTTTCAGCATCAATTTTTAAGGAAAATGCGTGGGCCGGATGAGTCTCCACCCTTAAGAAAGATCCAACTAAGACTCAAGAAACTAAAATAGGTCATGAATTAAAGAACTTAGAAAGGGAAGGTAAAATTCCTACTATGTTGTACAACAGGGTTAAGGGTGTTCACACATAGCAATGCCTGGGCGCCTTTAGTAGGGCACTCCAGCTGAATAGTAGCGTGTTATCTACCACAAAGTCACGCCACGCTCTGTAACAAATTAGTGCCCGTGAAATGCAGCTGTGCCTCACTCACCACTACGCGCGTACTGATAGGGCGGGGCGGAGTCAACTTACAATAAAAAATTCTTGGCTCTAAAGTAATGGATCCAGAATCTTATGACTAACTGCTATGGTTCAAATTTTGCTAGGGTTTAGGGCCACAGGGGGTCGACCCTATAACGTTGAGATATTTTTAATGTACGGAATTTCACGGAAATAATCGACAATAGTTCACGTGGTAAGGTGAGTAAATAGAAAAGTAAAATAAAATTCAACAAAAACTCAATGTTATGGCATGCACGCACGGGTAAGAAAATGGTATAGAAAAAATCAGCTTCTAAACTACGGCGGTAGCCGTGCAGTACTGCCAAGAAGTCCAAAATGGTGATGGGGTATTTCTTGAGATGCGATCGATTTCCAGTCTTCATTCTCGGTAGGTGCTTTCTCCTAGCAGTACTTGCTGGCCTGCATAAATAAAATAATTCGGGGGGAAAGCAGAAGTAAGTTTAACAGGCCCTAGCAACCATGGCCTAATTGGCGGGTTTTTACCGCTCAAAGAGTGTTTGAGCACCCTTAAGACCCATTGGATGTAGACCACCTCTTCTTCATGGTCTTCCTAAGATACACAAGTTAGGAATCCCACTCTGACCTAATGTTTCCTGCATTGGATCGCTATCTTACAATTTATCAAAGTTTATATCTATCTCCATTGTTTGCCAGCGCCTTAGGTCTTAGTCTCCTGGTCCTTCGGGCATGGTCACTTGCCACACCAAAACACAAGCAATACCAATACATAGCTCAGGGCCTTACAACCCCTGAACATTGGTCCTTCGAGCCGGATATCGCATCTCGGTGAGAAGAGCCAGTGACCTAGCTTTGAGTACTATCGAAGTCGACCATCACTAAACTTGAGCCCAAGCAGCTCAGTCGTAGCTTTAGTTCACTTGTCGTTGGCCGTTTGTAGCTACCATTGTAACTGTAGCCTCTATCGCCTAGTTGATCGATTGATAATTCGACACAAGCAATTCTTCAGTCATCAACCTTCATTTCACGTCATCATCCAACCTACCTTCACATCGCTCCGCTTCGCGCTTTCGCTTCGCGGACATCTCGATTCTACTCGATTGTTTCGAATCATTCGACGAGGTTCTTCCCCTGACAAGGACACTCCTTGTCAGCGGGCCAAGAAGAACCAGCGAGCCATAAGAGCTCTTGCAAGCAGCTCTTTTGGTATCTCGGGAGTACACAGGTCCCAACTTGTCAAATTGGGTTATCGACAGCAATCAACACCTCACATAGGTGACAACTTGCTCATAGGGCAGACTTCACTCAACTCCGAAGGTCAACAAGTCAACCATGGAGGAGTTTGCTCTTATCATTGAGATAACAAACATCAACTGAATCAGGAGCAAATGGGACTTGACATAGGCTCCAACCGTCCCGAAATGTCCAGGACCATCCCGGATTTGTTAACTTTGTCCCCGGTCCCGGAAGAGACTACTATTTGTCCCGGAAAGTTACTTTAACCGGCAAAAGGTAAAGGGTGTCTCTACGCGAAATGGGAAAAGATCGTCAGTATCACAAATGCAGGAGTAGATTCACGGTTATTGTAGAGGTTGACATGAGCGATTGCGGTCCTCCTAAGCTTAAAAGAGCCAGAAGGCAATGACAGTTTGATTTTAGCTGGCTTCAACAATTCCCTGGTATAGGTAGAAGCTCTAAAGGTAAAAGCAGTAATAAAGTAGTGGTTATTTACTACTTTCTAGCTAGCACAACAAACTTTGTATGCAATATCTCTGTCCTCATTGGGTAAGCTCTTGATAATGAAAAAATTCATTATTCTTTTCCACAATTTTTTTAAACTTTCAAAAATCCAATATAATTTAAATGCTACACCTAATTATTAGCCTTAATCGTACTTATTTAGTTAATTAGTGGCGGGCGTGGCTATGGTCCCTGAAGCTCCTTTGGAAAAGTTGGAGGGTATGACTTGAAACAAACAAGGATCCTGACCCTAAATGAACAATTGAAGGGTCTTCAAAGCATTCAGGACCACCAGCTCATCGAACTCTACGACGCCTTTCAAAACCGTTACGAGCAGCTCCTCGAAAAGAAGCGGGACACGACTGAAGGCGAACTATCAACAGAGATAGAGCGTGGAGGCACTGCATCCGACAACCATGCAGGGGTCATCAATGAAGCTTGCATCAAATCATACGCAATACCTCGAGGCACAAATCATACAAGCTGCCTATGACAGGTTCGTGGAGACCCCCAGACCAAATCTTCCCAGATATGAAGGAGACTGCGTCCAACTCCAGCATATCGACTTATCAAAGGTTGATAGCATCATCCAAGGATGCCTCTCTCATCACCATAACGTTCACCAAGCATGAGAATGACTTGGCTCGACGCCTCGGTGATCATTTAGAGGTATGCACAAGTTCTAAGGAAGATACGGAAGTCATACCAGCAGTCATACCTGCTACCAAAGGTCCTAAGATCAAAATGGACTTACCTCGTTTCTCTGGACAGCCAATCGACTGGAGACGTTTTCATCAACTTTTCACGTCGGCATCGGATTCCAGAGGAAGCGGCTTCACAGAGCATGAGCGGTCATGTCTTCTCCTTCAATCCATGACCTCTCCTGAGGCACAGCGCATCGTTCAGTCTTACACTCACGCTGACGATTGCTATACCCAAGCAATGGACGCTCTCACCACCAAGTACGGGTCGCCACGCAAGGTCTTCCCGATTCTCGTCCGTCAAACGCTGGAGAAACGTACGCCAATAGAGTGTCAGCAATCAACAAACTTCTACCCAATGTTTCCTGGAGACGCATCTCCACGAAATTCAATCCAGCTGATCTATTCAGCAGAGGTGTCACTGCCTCACACCTTCACAATAACAACTTCTGGTGGGATGGGCCTCCATGATAAATGCATGACTTCACTATGTTAACAGAAATAACCTTCAGTCATTTCTTCAAATTTCTGGACATTTTGAGAAAATTGGTGCACTGAAGGTCTCCACACTCTCGCCTAAATGGAAATAACAATACATTAAATATTTATAAATATTCAATTTCAGACTGATCATAAAATATGCTGAAAAATCACCAAATGTATTTGTTTGAATTGACTCCATTCTCAAACACTCACTCTAGTTATAATAAAAGAAAGTGGATCCTTGAAATTCTTAAAATACCACATTTTAGCTTTCTGAACTACGATGTTTAGTTTTTCCCCACTGGCTTCACTTCAATGAAAGAGCCTGCAATGTTTGCCCAAGTTTTCTAAAGCAGGCATTACTTTTTAGCATGACGACCATTTACCATACCAAACTATATACAGGTCCTAGTTAATCGTTATGTTGCCTTGACAAACATTGGCAATGATTCATAAATACCACCATAGTATGCACTTAATTGATAGAGGGCTACTTCCTCCTGCCCCCTTCCCATCACTACCTCTGTCATACAGGTATTGTCTGGTATAAATTTTCAACATCATTTAAATGTCAGTGTTCTCAATGGTGGCGGATATGCCCTAACTCCTCCCACCCCTTTCCAAACAAAGTTTCTAGATAAAAACCCTGACTATAATAAATTTCTGTTATAACAGTAATATTATTATTATTTATTATTAATAATAAAACTGTTGAACTTCTTGATAAGAAGCTACTCAACTTTATTGTAAATGTTGCAGAACTAGAGTGCTCCTAATGTCTATCATCAAATATCTTGTGGCTACATGAAAACTAATCATGAAAGAAATTAGTAATACAACTGGTGGACATCACTCAAGTGATAAAAGCATAAACCACAGCCTACAATTTCTCTGTCCTAAGACTTAGAAAGTCCAAGAACTACAGTTCCAATAGAACATACAAACATCACCAGCTCATACATGTGTCTATTACCATGTGACAGGAGTCCACATCCTTCACCTGTTCAATAAAAACTGATGCATATCACTCATACCCCATCTCCTCCACCTGGACTTTTAATGAAACTAGCCCCCTATCGCGTCCCATTCAAAGGTCATATCCTGTCCATTCTCTCCCCTCCCCCACCCTGCAAGCCACACAGCAACAACAGGTAGGTCACAAACATCACCTAAATCAGGTATGCCCTGGGCATCATCATAAAATAGTTTGAACAATCACCTCAACCAAAATGATGGACACTCAACTCAAATGAGACATGTACACCATAACTTGAGACTTGCTTGATTCCATCTATATTGAGGACTTCGTCAAGAACAAACTCAAATGAGACATGTACACCACAACTTGAGACTTGCTTGATTCCATCTATATTGAGGACTTCGTCAAGAACAAACACTTGCCAGTAAGTCTTGCCTCGCAGGTTGGTTATGAGCCAGCTTGAACTAGGGCAAGACCTTCAACTTGCCAGTCAGTCCATTAAACCTGAGTGTTTTATTCACATGGTCATAATAACCCGTAGCAGCTAAAAATATTATGTGACACAATCTGGGCAGTGTGTAGAGGAGGCTATAGGGGCAAAGCCACCGTGATTGATATCAGCAGTGGCGTAGGCAGAGGGTGGGGGGTGGGGCTTCAGGCCACCAAAATTGTGGGGCATAATCTAACAAGGCAACTTCTCACTTTTAAACTCCCGACCCCAAGAAAACGTGCCCCTTTACTAAACATCTTCCAACACCGCTGATCAGTCGTGTGACTACTACAAATACTAATGGCTAGCACAAGTATTCGACAATAGGCTTCAATTGTATATTCCACAGATTATTTGTAAGGTTACTCTGGATTGACTGCCTTAATGTATAACAACTTAAACTAAAACCTACACGACTAACACTTGCACAACTCATTCAAAGTAGAGTATATTATAGTTATTTCACATTAATCCCACCCCTACACCACCGCCGCATTAATTCACGCAGTATCTAACGCCTGAGCCTACCTAATCAATATGACAGACCACTGTAGCTCGCCAAGCCTCTCCTCCCACAACATTTCTTTCCACATGCGCTGCGTGTGCAATGTATCTGAACAAATGACGACCGTTGTTTTGCCTAATTGGGCGGTACCTTTCCGTTGCTATAGTTATAAGAGAAATAAAAACAATAACAAATCCATCACTGTGCGAATGGACAGGTTTTAAAGCGTATAAGGACAGCTAAGACGGTTTTTTCAATAAAAAAGGATTGATCCATCACTAAATTAAGGGGTGTCGGGCCTGCAGGTATCTTCTGACGAGTAAAGCGGCATACATCACCCCCAAATAGCTATCTGACCTCCAGTAGGAATAGCTACTTCATTATTTTGCAAAATGGATTGCTTCTATTAAACTATAATTGGCGAGCGAGCGAGACACTTACAGGGGTAACACAATCGAAAATTGGGGATGTCAGTTAATTAATTTATTTGTATATATGTATGGACGTACGTAAGGCATTTTTGTACTTTGACCCTCGCGTTTTTGTGTTAGTTCGGTTGTCGACCCCGTCCCAAATTGCACTAAACAGAATCCTCTGGTTTATCGATCAGTACCTGTATCACCCTAGAAATTGAATTGTTTACTGTTTTGAATTCTTTTACCGGTATAGTTAAAACTTGACAACTTAAGGGACTTCTATTTCTATTCGAGTTAGTGGCGGTGGTAAGTCAATGCGCTCTTTGTCATGGTTATAAGCCGTGCGCACAGTATTTACCTGAAACTACATTGTCCACTAGACTACTGCGAAGGTAAGTCTGTGTAGGTGCATGTCCAGCTGTGTCAAAGCATTGTGTGTTACAACCACTACATAGCTAAAGAATATCACAAAGAAAACTTTTAAATAACGTGTATTGTTTTGTTGTTGTTGTTTTTTCCTTCAATTCAAGCAGTTGCAGAGAGTTGTTACTATGGCACTGAAACTGAAATCCCTTTACCCTGTATGCTAAATTTAAAAACTTGACCTTATTTTCAGTAGCTTCAGTGTTAGAAGTCTATAAAAATAGTATAGTCTTTAGGCTCGCTCGCCATTTGTGCTCAAGCACACCACTAGTATGCAATAAAATAAATTGCTGTTACTGCTGATAATATACAAAATCTGTATACTTCAATGGCATGCTGAACAAAACTATTTTCATCAGAATGGTTTAGCTATACCAGTGGATCTAGAACCATATAGCTATATAGCTACTCTGAGACTTGACAAATTCATAATCTTGTAACTGGACTAGATAATAGATAATACAAACAACGCAGTGATTTATAATAATGGTATGTATAAGTTACTGATATGACATCCAGACTTTATCCCTACCATGGTAAAATTGTATGTGAAAACTGTATAACAGACACTAAATGTCGCACTAAAGTGAACTAAGTTTTCCAGTCAGTTTTCCGTCAGAATGGTTTAGCTATACCAGTGAATCTAGAACTTTACAGCTACATAGATATTCTGAGATGTGTAACTAGACTAGATAATACAAACAATGCAGTGATTTAATAATGGTATCTATAAGTTACTGATACGACATCCAAACTTTATTCCTACCATTGTAACATTGTATGTGAAAACTGTATAACAGACTCTAACGTTGCACTAAGGTCAATTGATAGTTTTCCAGTTACTCAACAGAGAAGATATTTTTTGGGTTATTATTCAATTGTAGGCTTTATTTGATGTGGCTATAGCTATAGTGTCTTTGAAGTATGACACATGTGTATACGTGATCGCTACTTGGATTTATCATGAGTCTTAAGTGTACAATTAGATTATTAGTAGTACAAATAACGACAGCCTGAGCTTCCCAAGTCAGGCAAATTTTTTAAAAAATCCCACTCTATGACTGCTTCTACATTTCCTTGCTGTAACTGTAACAGCATCACAAAAACTTAAGTTGCTTTTCTTTGGTGGCTAAAAGTATTTTCCTTTCAAATTCTGTAATGAATATTTCAGGGTAGAGGGACTAACTGTGCCTTACATTTCTATAACTAGTTAGTTTAGATCTATACTCTGCACACTTCTTCACTTGACTGGCTTTCTTAGCATGTTTTTTTCTTTGAAGATATCAGGGGAAATTTTATCCTATTCTGAAGTCTACCACTGTTCCATGAAACAAAGGTCATTAAGCTTTTGGCACCAGACCTCGACACACCATAAGGATACTGTACATAAAGCTTATGACAAAAGTACAATACTTTTGATGCTGCTTTCTTATTGATCTTTAGCAGAAATTCTCATTTCAATATCTAGCATTTAGCAATGTCTCAAATTTTAAGAAAGATGAATACATAAACTATAATGTATGGAATGATGAATACGCCATGAAATAATTCAGGAATTAAAGGAGTAGGTGAGTGTACAATGTAACGAAGGTGCAATATTCTTTTCTCAGGATACCAAATAATAAAAAAACATGATGAATGTGTAAATTAATAATTCACACAAAACAACAAATATTTTTCTCCAGCATTATGATCAGACATTCTGCTATCCGTCATCAAAGTTAGAAGTGTAGTGTCTAGGAATTTTTCGTAGACTTCATAATGAACAACCTTATCATGCCATCTTCTCCTAGAGAAACTTCACTTGACCTCCTCTAAATCTAAAATAACAAAATAAAAAATACAAACAAACACATAAACAAAAAAGACTGATAATCATGTGTTTATAGTTGTCTGGGTTTCATACACACTGTAGAGTAGATAGAAACCTAATCTCCGCCTCCCCAAGATGGAACCTCCCTTCCTCAGAATTTTTGAAAGTAAATAATTATAGTAATTAGATTACAGTGAGTTGTAACATCATGCTGTGATTGATTAAATGTTGATCAGTATGAATACTCTCATGTAGCAGAGTTTGATACAGAAAATGGAGGGGGAAACTGAAAAATTTCCCTCTCAAACTGTTTAGGTCTCCCTAAACAAACGCCGAATTATTATTTACCTAATTTAGTTATTCATGCACTAATTATCTTTATATCATATTCATTTACATTCAATTTCATATATTCCATTTAACGCACACTGGTGTGCGTTTTTTAGAATAATTAAAGAAAAAACCTCATGTTCTAACTTGAAGTTCTTGTACAAGGGATAGAACTTAATCCTTTTGAATCCTCCTCCCTGCAGAGTACAAAGAATAACTCACACACAGCTTTAATAGCTAGCTTGCTGTGTGTGCTGCCTGTGCTAGCCAGGTGGTCCTTACATAACCTGCTTTTGGGATTTACGACCCCGAAACATTGGTCCTTCGAGCCGGATCCGTAAAGGTGAAGGTAAGGGGGATCAGTGGCCTAGCTCTCTAAGAAAGAAGCAAAGCTATTGAAGAAGAGAAACTGCAGGAGGGATAGCTGTACAAGCTACTCTAACTCTTGTAACCAAGAAGATTGATTCACTGCTAACTCCAAGGAAGGAGTAATTGGAATTCCTCACCAGAGTCAGAACTGTGTTTCGAAATAATTAACCCAGAATGGCATCGGAAGAGAGTGATTTGGCAGCCTTGAAGGCCAAAAGGAAAACCTGTAGAGGCAAGCTCACCAAAGCCATAAAGAGTGCTATGAAATTCACAAGTGACAACCTGGCAGAAATAAAACAAAGAGAGCTGAGGGAGAAAATTGAGATAATTAAAAGGCTGATAGACGAGCATAGTGACATGCATGAAGCTGTGCTGACACAAATGGCAACAGAAGGCAAGCCACAACTAGAGATTGATGGAGAAGTGAGTGGCAATGAAGCTGTGGAAAGAATCTCTGACAGTGAGTTGGATAAACTGGAAGAAGCCATTGTTTTGAGCAATCTCTACTTGGGTGATGTTAGAGTGCAGACCAATGCTGCCACCTGGGTGAAGGAAAGCAAGATAGAAGCTCCTACATTTAACACTGATGGCAACAAAGTGAAGGAAGAGCTAGAAAGAAACATCAGTGATCTCACCCCTTATGCTGCTCATTCCTACATAAATGGCCAATTAGCCAAAGCACAATCTCTGGCAGAGCAAGTCAGGACAAAGTTGTTTGCCACTGCAGCAGCAGCTCCTTCTGTGCTGCCAGCAGAAACAAGGGTGGAAAGAAGCATCACCAGAAGTGCTCTGCCACCCCCTTACCATATAAAGCCACCCACCTTCAGTGGAAATCCCAGAGACTTCAAACACTTTTGCGAGCGATTCGAAGCTATTATGGACCTTCACAAGGATTATTATCCGGACACAGACAAAATCAGTATACTGGCAGATGCCATGAAGGACAATGATGCAAGGAAGCTGGTGCTAAACTCTTGCAGTGATGGCTATGAAGGAGCTCTGGAGCAGCTCAAGATGACATATGGACGAAAGACAGTGATTTATCCACAACTAGTGGATGAGTTCCTGAAGAAAGAGAAGTATGACTGTTCCAGAGAGTCAATGAAGCTAATTTTGGACAAGACGAAAAGATTGTTGTCAGAGATGGAAAAGATTGGAGGCCGAAACATTGACACCCTGGCAGTGGCTCTCACAGTGAGGGAATTTGACATGGAGCTCATGACTGAGTGGTCCAAGCATCTGGGAAGTAATGATGAACTGCCTACTCTAGAGAAGCTGATAGAATTTGTGACACCACTGTCACATAACTTGCCAAGGCTCAGCAGAAATGTCTATCAGAGCCACAAACCTGTCAAGCAGCATCATCACTCTTCCACTACACCAGCATCAATTGAATCAGCAGTGAAGGTGGAGTCAAAGGTGGAGTCCAAGTCAGAAGTTCCTCCCAAAAGGGTGTGTCCAGCATGCAAAGAATCATCTCACCCTCTCTACAGATGTGTCAAGTTCAAAGATATGACTGTCAACCAGAGGTGGAACTTGGTGAACAAAAACAAGCATTGCAGCAACTGTCTCCATCCATCACACCAAGCAGCTACTTGCACTTCAAAATACACCTGCAAGTTCTGTAAACAGCCTCACAACTACCTCCTACACAAGGAAAGTGAGGAAGACAAGAAATCAACCAACTCTGGAATTACTCTGGCAGCACAAGCAACACAGACATCTCCAGAGACTGACACAGCAGGTGAGCTCGGTTGTGGTTTTATATTCACTGCTCTTGTGTCAATCCAGAGTCAAGGCAGGAAAATCAATGCCAGAGCAGCACTAGACAGTTGTGCCACCCACTCCCTGATCAGTGAAGAAGTGGCAGCCTTCCTGCAGCCACAAAGACAGCCAATCAAGCTCACAATGAGAGGAGCTGTGGCAGAGAAGCAGATAAAGCACTGGGCTACTGTGAACATCTCCACCATCATCCCTTCAGAGTTTGATGTCCCACTGGGTGTGGCAATAGTCAATGACCTCCCACCAGCCACACCTCCAAAGGATGGAGCAGCAGTTGCCAAAAATCCAATGTTGAATGGACTGACTCTGGCTGATCCTTACTTTGGAGGTAAGCTAGATCTCATAATAGGCACCAATGACTTGCCTATGCTCTGGGGAAATGATGGAAGAAAGTTTTCCATGGCAGACAGGCTGACTGCTGTCAACACTGCTTTTGGATGGGTTGTGTCTGGATCTGCACTCCCTGCAAGCAAGTCTGGAACATCTCTCAGAGTGGAAGTGACAGAAGACAGAGATCATCAGCTCTTCCAAAAGATGTACGAGTTGGAGAAAGTGCCAGAAGCAATCAAACTGACCCCTGAAGAGGAGAGTGCCATCACACAGTTTAAAGAATCAATTGTCCAAACAGTAGATGGCAGGTATGCAGCCAAGCTGCCGAGAGTGGAAAGCCCTCCTCAGCTGGGCAACTCAAGTAAGATGGCATTGTCTAGAATGATTAGTAATGAGAGAAAGATGAAAAAGGTGGGAAAATTGGCAGAGTTTGATGAAGAAATGTTTGGGTATATAAGGCTAGAGCATGCAGAGGTTGTGCCTGAATCAGAAAGGGATAAAGGCATGTATTACTTGCCTGTAAAGGGCGTAATCAAAGAAAGCTCCACCTCCACAAAGGTCAGGCCAGTTTTTGATGCTAGTGCCAAGACTAGCAATGGAGTTGCTCTTAATGATGCTCTCCTAGTTGGTCCAAACTTATACCCCTTAATCAGTGACATCCTGATCCAGTTTAGAAGTTATCCTATAGCTGTGTCTGCTGACATCAGCAAAATGTACAGGGAGGTCAAACTCCTCCCGGAAGACCAAGCTTACCATTTCTTGTACATAAGAGATCCTGATGGCAAGCTGCTAACATGCAAAATGAAAAGGTTGACATTTGGTGTACGTCCTTCCCCATTCATTGCTACATCTGTTATACGTCACCATAGCAACCAGAATCAGAAACAATATCCCAAGGCTGCACAAGCTATAATGCAGCAATTCTATGTAGATGATTTTTTGTCCGGGGCATCCACATTGGATGAAGCAGTGCAAATCAGAGAAGAACTGTGTAAATTGTTGAGTTTATGTGGCATGAAGCTTAGAAAGTGGAGGAGCAACTCCCAGCAACTCCTGTCAACCATTCCTGATGATTTGCTAGAGAAAGAAGACAAGAAGGAGCTGATACAGGAGTCGCCTCTGAAAGCACTCGGGATCCATTGGGACACCTCCAAGGACACATTGCTCGTAACTACTCCTACGTCTGAAAAAGGTGAAGTTACCAAAAGGGTGGTGGCAAGGGTAGTAGCAAGTGTGTATGATGTACTTGGGTTGATGTCACCTTACCTGATCTCTGGAAAAATTGTATTACAACAACTTTGGGTGCATAAATTGGCATGGGATGATTGTATTCCAGAGGAAGTGTTACCCAAATGGCAGTGTTGGGTGGATGGCCTAGAAGTAGTAAAAGGTCATCACATTGACAGGTACACTGGTTGCCATGACAAAATCAGAAAGAAAACTCTGCATGGATTTTCTGATGCTAGCCAGCTAGCGTATGGAGCTGTAGTTTACTTGGTGTGTGAAAGCACTACTGGGTTGACATCACATATAATCTGCTCCAAGGCAAGAGTGTGCCCTCTTAAGCTAAGAACTATACCTGAACTTGAATTAGAGGCTGCAAAATTGCTTGCAAAGCTATTACATCATGTAGCAGGTGTGCTTAACATTCCCTTGTCCAACATTGTACCCTGGACTGATTCCAGCATTGTGCTGGCATGGTTACTTCAACCACCCAACAAACTAAAGACCTTTGTCTGTAACAGGGTAGCGTTAATCGGAGAGCTGTTGCCACGGTGCAACTGGAGGCATGTCCCCACTGCTGACAACCCTGCTGACATGTGCAGCAGAGGTGTGACAGCACAAACCCTTGTAAACTCCCACCTTTGGTGGAATGGCCCAGACTGGTTAAAATTGCGTCCAGAGCAATGGCCATTCTTGCCTGCAAAAAGCATACCACCCAGTCAAATGCCTGGAGTGAAAGCCACTGTGATAGTTGCCATGGCAACCCAGAAGTGTGAACTGGATTTGTGGCAAAGATTTTCATGCTATAATAAGTTAGTCAGAGTGCTTGCTTGGGTTTTGAGGTTTCTGAGAGCCTATGTCAAGAAGGAGAAGCAGCCTCCTGACAGAACTTTGACTTGGAATGATGTTAATGCTGCCAAAAATTTGCTCATTAGAGTGCAGCAATTGGAAAGTTTCCCTGATGTATTTGCAGTTGTGTCTAGTAAAGGTCGCCTCAGCAAAGGCCATCCCTTGGGGGGGATGGGTTTGGAGCTCAGCCCCAACCACGCCTTGTTGGTAAAGGGTAGGGTTGGTGGAAAGAGCATGGTGCCGCTGTCAGCTAAAAATGCACTGACAAAGCTGATGTTGCTGACACAGCACAAGTTGCATGGTCACCCTGGAGTTGCAACCCTCATTAGCATAGTAGGACACACTTTTTATGTGGTGGGTATCAAAAGAGAGCTCAAGAGGATAGCAAAAATGTGCCCAAATTGTCAACATGCCAATGCCAACCCATTATCGCAGCAGATGGGAATGCTGTCAACATCAAGAGTGACACTGCAACCTCCATTTGACAAATGTGGTGTAGATTTTGCGGGTCCCATCACTCTGATAGAAGGTGCCACCAGAAAGCCTGTCAAATTCAAAAGTTATTTGTGCCTTTTTGTGTGCATGTCGACCAGATGTGTGCATATTGAAATAGTCAAAACTCTGGAAACCAATGAATTCATGGCAGCTCTCCAAAGGTTTGCTAATAGGAGGGGCATGCCTAGTGAGATCTTTTCAGACAATGGCAGCAATTTCATTGGAGCTGCAAAAGAAATCAATGATATCTCAAGCATGCTCAGGAAATCCAAGCATTCAATATCTGTAGTCGAGAGTCAGCATGGTGTGAAGTGGCATTTCAACCCTCCCAGAGCTCCACACTTTGGTGGGCTTTGGGAGGCAGGTGTAAAGATTATGAAAAAGCAAATAAGAAAAATCATTGAGCCACACCCCTTAAGACTTGACGAAATGTGGAACATCACTACTCATGTGGAAGCAGTGCTAAATTCGAGACCACTAGTGCCATTGGAGAAGGTTGAGTCAGAACATTAACTTGCTCTAACTCCAGCACACTTCTTGATTGGAAGGCCAATGAGAGCTCCACCTACACCAGCAGCATCAGCAGCTAAAATCACATCGTTGAGGAGGTGGCAGCTAGTGCAGAAACTCCAACAACAGCTCAGTGAAGGATGGAGTGGTCATTACTTACAATCTCTTCAGTCAAGATCGAAATGGAGGAACAGGAAAGAAAATGTCAGAGTTGGTCAAATAGTTTATATCAAAGACATAACGTTAAGCAATGGATTGAAATGGCCTCTAGGAAAGATAATCAAAGTCTATGCTGGCAGAGATAATCTTATCAGAACTGTGGATCTTGTATGCAAGGGAAAAGAATATAAAAGACCCATTCACTTGTTAATCCCACTGAACATCGAGGATAATGACGAGCAGTGAGAACTGTTGTATCATCTCATTAGTACTTATTGTTTACTTGTATTATCATACATGTTGTTTACTTTCTGGAGGCCCAGTATGTTTAGGTCTCCCTAAACAAACGCCGAATTATTATTTACCTAATTTAGTTATTCATGCACTAATTATCTTTATATCATATTCATTTACATTCAATTTCATATATTCCATTTAACGCACATTGGTGTGCGTTTTTTAGAATAATTAAAGAAAAAAACCTCATGTTCTAACTTGAAGTTCTTGTACAAGGGATAGAACTTAATCCTTTTGAATCCTCCTCCCTGAAGAGTACAAAGAATAACTCACACACAGCTTTAATAGCTAGCTTGCTGTGTGTGCTGCCTGTGCTAGCCAGGTGGTCCTTACATAACCTGCTTTTGGGATTTACGACCCCGAAACACAGAGTTCTTCCCCCCCTTCCCTTCCCAACTATAGCCGTTCTTCTCCATGTATTCAGTGTTGGACGTAGGAACAGGAATTGGGCAAGGGGAAGGAGGGGTGTCAGTGTTTGAGGGTGGGGCTACACAGATTTAGATGTGTACACATGCTGTAAATTACAAACGGATAAACAAAAAAAAAATCATATCAAATTGACTCATAAATCATATATCTTATTTTCTCTTTCTGGAGTGGGGGGGGAGGGGGGATGGGGAGTTGAGGGAAAAGTGGGGGGAAGACTTGTACATCAAAGTAAAAATGGTTTAAATTGGTTGTGCTCAAGAACTACACGTGGGCACATTGGAGCATTCATCATGCAGCGTTCAGTATGGGAGAATATTGAATGCTCGTGTGATTCAGAAATTCTTATACTCAGTAATTACTATACCCACTTTCATAACAAAATGTGGACATATATTTAGCATGTGGGTATTCAGGGGTTCATTTAGGGGGAGCCAGGGTGGTGCTCGCCCTCTCCCCTCCCTTGAAGGCGTTTCGTCCCCCCTTGAAATATTTTAAACTTTCGTAAGCAAAAAAGCAAAGTTAAAATGTGAATGATGAAGATTGTAAATGATTAAATCACAAGTCCTCTACTATCTTAATTATGTACAAAAGTTATGACCCCTAAGATAGTGAAAGCTCAGTCTTGCCCCCCCCCCCCCTCCCTAGATTAATTCCAAAATGAACCCCTGAGTATTGGGGATTGGAGGGGGAAGTTAAACCAACAAACACATCCATCTCTTTATGGTCATGGTAACCAGTAGAACCATCATGAACAGCAAAACTCATCTACTAGGCAGCTGTAAGGATACTCAGCCCACTATGGTTGGAAACAACCAATCTCTCTGTATTCTAATGTGTTTATATATGAGATTAAACAATTACAATATATATGAGTTCACTCAATTATGGTGTAGATTGTGTAATAATGTGCTTTAATTAGAGAAAAACCCTATCACATAATTGTTATAGTTCACAGTCACACATATCTTAATGATATTCTGTGAGATATCTACTCCATACTGAACTCCATTAGAGTTAGCTCATTAAACCTTATTACTAATAAGTCCACAATAATTACCAACTCTACAATTAAGCAAGTATGTGTGTGAAGTTAAAACTCCCTGTAAATGCATTTATAAAACCAGATCAAACGAAGTATATATTAGAGATGATATATGGCTTACAATTAGATTGTGCAATAAAGTGTGTGTTTTAGTTCACTGGCATAATGAAGCACCATAAGTGCGAACTTTCAGCGCTGTGGGACGACATCCCAACTAAATTGGTGGGGCCGCCCACATTCCAGGAACTATGAATTGAACATTATATGTTTGTGCTTGTTTTGGATTCAGTTACATGTATTTTCGGTTATGGGACTTAGTTAATTTTTAAAGTCATGTCACCTGTGTGTGTCTACATCTTGTTGTTCATTGTTGTGTTGTCCGGGCTGTGCATATAAGACTTCGTGTTTTGTGTGTGCAGTCAGTCAGTTCTCAGCTGCCATTTGTGCCATCTGATCTCGTTAGATTAAACTAGTATAATCCTGAGTCCACCTTTCGAGGGGGGGCTGTCGAGGGGAAGGCATACTAATTCTGGTGGCAGCAGCTTAATTGCTGTCACCATTGTGTGAGCCTGAAGGAGGAACTCATGAGCTTCACTGAGGGAGGCCCACAAGCGCCACTATACACTAGCAAGCTATTTACAAAATCATCTCAGGACCAAATGAATGATTTATTGGCTATTCTAATTAGGTATCAATATAGCTTGAGCAATGAAAACAGTATATGTAAAAGCTGTCTTCATAAGCAAAGAAGCTAAATGGCCAGAGACATTTACCAGTATCCATTTTCAATGTTAACCTAGAGCTACAAAATGTAACACTGAAGGTTAACAACATGTGACCGGTTTTGGGAAAATCGGCCTAAACGAGGCAAACAATTGTTTTCAGTATCCCCGGCTAAAGCCTTATGGGTAGATTTTTTTCGAAAAATTTTTTATGGCAGAAATGGATAGACACTAGCTAGCTCTAGCTTATGACGCAGTTGTAAGCTCTGGTGTGCTCTAGAACTCACACTAGGAGGCTAGAAACACTAGCCGGTTGGACTCATGCACGGAGAGTTGCTAAGAAATTATTGGCGGGCTTTTCACTAACAGCGGGGAAAAAACTGTAGCTCACTAATTCACTTGCTATTCTACATAATTCACGTACTCACGCAATTCTCGCCATCATAGTTTCTTATCGAGCCCTGCATTTAAGCCTTTTAGACTTCTTTCAATCTGCCTGTAACCGGTTCATTCCATAGTGTCCCGGAGACACGCAGTAATAGTAAACGGACACAAGGCACGCCCCCTGATCTAGCAACGCCTTTACCCGGCGTTTTTTTCGAAATCAGCAATAATAAGTTTAGCAAAAATACTGAAATGTTGTAGTGCGTAGGGTGAAGACGGCTTGTGCTACAGCTTCCAAATTAGGAGGAAGGCATCCCAAGGCCCTGTGCAGCCTACTGGTAGAATAAACTAGAAAACTTTAGATGCCGCGTTTAGACCGATTTTCCCAAAACCGGTCACATATATATATATATATATATATATATATAATTGGCGAGCGAGCGAAGAGAGTGAGAAACTATCAGGGGTAACACAATTGAAAATCGGGGATATTTGTTTGTTTGAAAATATGTGTGGACGTACGTATGTCAATTTGTATTTTGACCCTCGTAACTCCAATTCCAGCACTCGTTAACTTTACTGTACAAAGCCAAACCATGATGGACAGCAAGAAATTATTTGCTCAAGTAATTATGACGTAATGATAGGGGGCAAAACCCACAAAAGCTAGTACTGATGCAGAGCTGACAGCTTCGTGTTTCTCAGCCTGAAATTTCAAAATGGCACCATAAAATGTCTTAAATGGTTGTTTTGAATTAGCTCATACCTAAATTAACAATTAAGTGTAGTAATTGAGCATGACAGACAAACGGACAGAACACAAGTATTGTAATCCTTTTGCACACACGTGGTGAGGGCTAAGAATGAAAGTTCCATGAGATATAGTAGTAACTCCATACTGAATGTTGTTCATTCATACTCCTTAAAATATTGTACTAGCTGTTCGGGCGAGCTATTGGGGGTGTGGTTGGGGGGGGGTGACGGAAGTTATTTAATAATCAAGTAAGTCACGAGGTTAAATTCTTGTGATAGAGATAAACTCATACAAGATGAACGCCATGATTTGTGATAGCATTGAAGGAGATGTGGGACACTCGAGGGGTCCGACACAACCAGTTTCTGCGTACGAGATTTCGAAATCAGCTTGATTTCACAGATTTCCACTTGATTTCATAAGATTTCAAAAAAATTATGTTGATTTCAAAAATTTTCAATATATGTCTGCTAACCACGAGTTTTGGTGAATTTTACACTTATAACTAGCTAGCTGGCTTTATAAAGACCAGCCTTGAGGTTAAGCTACAGTATGTACAAAGCAATAATATAAAATTCATGGGAGATGATATTAGTAACAATTAACTAATAATAATGATAATAACAACAACCATAATAATAAAATAGTAATAATAATTATTAATATAATAAATAGAAAATATAGTAATATATAATAAATAACAAAATTAAACAATAATGATTTAATAATATTAGTTGATTTTAATGAGCAGTCTTAGCTAAATATTATTTTTCATCCTTTCTGATTACATTCCTACTTTTCTAGTTACACACAAAAATATAGAATAGTACACTGCAACAGGAATAGTTCTATCACTACTGATCTAACCTATGATTAGAATGAATTAATATTGTTGTTCAAAAAAATATAGTGAAGTATTATTTGATTTTTTTTTTTCGTTTTAATACTATGACTCTTGAAAAATGTTTACAATTTAAAAAATGATGAAGAATTGCAAAAAAAAAAAGAAAGAAAGAAAAAAGAAAAAAGTGCAGTCATGGTCTTGATAACAAATAAAAAAAATTCATATGTTCGGAAGGCATTTCTTGCAGTACCACAAATAATTTTCCTTATCTATTTCAATACATCTTAAATGATACCATTCATCACAACGATCACATGCTATCATCTTATGTCCATCATCTGGAAGTCTACAGTAGCAATAAATGGGACAGTCATCTAGTTTATAGGGGTTTGAAAATCTCCTTCTCTTCTTTATTGGAAAACTTGCCACTATTTCGCTTTCCAGCATACTAATATAATGAGAACGCAGTTCATCTTGGTCAAACACAGCTGTTTGTGGATCCATTCCCAAGCATATACAGGTTAACGTCGCCAATGCAAAAAGTGCACAATCAGTGCTTCCATTTTGCCTAGCCATATTCATGATTTTCACGTTCAACACTGGATTGTCACTATGAACCAACTGAGCAATTACTTCAAATGTATCCTGAGAGAGTGAGTCATATAAGGAGTCATAATAGCAAATATCATCTTTTCCATTAACTTGAAGTGCTGCCCAATGACATCCTCTAACATGAATAACCTGTAATACCATTTTGTCCTCCTCTAGTTCTAAAGGTACTCTGTTCTGTAATAAAGTATTCATAAACCCACCAATACAAACTCCAAACTCTTTCTTTAACAAATGCTGGAATGCATTTACATGCATATCATTAAGTTGCTTTCCTCGGAGAATTTCTTGTTTGTCCTTCGTGGTTAACACTATACATCCATGAGTTACCCAGTTTTCTTTGAGAAGTCGATGGGAAGGCTTTGTTTCATTCTTCTTATGATCAATTGAAACTGTTCTGCTTTTCACAAGTTCCTCAATGTACAACACAGAACTGGCTTTGAGAGTTAAATGCTGGGCAGTTTCAAGATTAAACGAGTTCTTTGCTTTCATTATGCTATCTTCAATGGCTTTCCCTTCAACTGATTCAAAGCATTTCAGTGACAATGAGCATATGTAAGATGTAAGGGGCCAGAAAGTGTGAGCTTCCTCACCCACAGACAAAGATAGCTTAACTGGTATTTTGGAATGTATATTTGGTGATAACAAAGCAACATCCATTTCACTAGGTTCTGCAACAGGTAATGTATTATTACAAGTAGGCTGTGCAAACCAGGAACACAGAACACCAATATGTTCGAAATTTTTAGACAAATCTACCACGTTTCCTGAATATTGCTGTGACTTTTTTGTTTTTTCCTTGTAGTAAGAAAATTGCAAGACTTTTCCAATTCTCCAACTTTTAGCATTCTTGAAAACACAAATATTTCCCACTTCTATTGTATTACAGACCACAGGATTTACACCAGAAAAATGACACACTTTTGGATCATGATTTTTAGCTAATGGTTGTTTTTCTCGAACTCTAAACAGTCTATCTGATGACACTCGCTCGCCCTCTTGCAACAACCACACAGCTGTAGTTTTATGAATGAATAAATCCTTGTCATTGTGTGAAATTTTAACATATGGGCAGAACTTTGAAGTTGCCCCACCTTTGTTGTTAGACTGTTCAATATCATATAATGGTAGACCAGTTCCAGAGAGCTTTTTGAAAGTAGAGGAATGAAGATCAACAAGACGATTCTTTAAATCCTTTTCAACAAATCCTTCTTTTTCAAGTTTGTTTATAGAGCATAGAATGTTGTCACTATTCTGAAAATCATTTCCATCTTCACAATCACTGCAGATGTCTACACCTTCATTTAAATCATCTTCATCTTTAATATCTTCTGCTTTCATATTGGGAATCGGTGGATATTCCCAACATTTTTTCTCTTTTAAAATTTGTGCCATACCAAGTGATTCAATTACTGTCTGTGCTTCATTTTTTCCACTTTCAACTGCACGAGATATGCTCGTATTTGTACTACTTGAAAGAACATCATCTGATAAACCACATCCTTCTTGGTTTCTCATTCCTTTTTTGATATTATGGCCATCTTTATTTTTATGACATTCTATGTGAGGATATTTTATTCCTGTTTCTGCACACTCTGCCTCAAGACAAAATTTTACATGAATTCTGTGAATTCTTTGTAAGAGACCTAGCATGTCAAAATTTATCATTGTAGAAAAAGTACTAGAAAGACTTCTTGCAGCTCGAAAGATACTTTCGCATGATTGAGACCCCAACTTCCAAGGCAGAAATTGTTTATAATCTCCCGTTTCACGAACAGTCAATAAATATAAAATCAATGCATGTGCATTCAACTCAATGCACACATATGCATTATGGGTGATAAAATTATTACCAAGAGTATAATCTTCGCTATGCACCAACCAGCACCTCCAATAGCGAACAAAAAATACAGCATACCAAGCCTTCTGTATTCTGGAAACAATGCTCAATTCCTTATCCAAATAACTATCTATGACATTTCGTATTAATTTCAAATACATTAGTGTGCCTTGAGCATCTGGAATCTGACCAAGCAGAGACATTACACACTTACTGGTGATGTGCAATACTGCATCATAATTTTGCTTGTCTTTATGATTTATATCCTTCTCTCTCAGGCCATGCTGGTCTTTTCCAAAGGTGCTAAATAGAATGCGTAAGTGATGCACACCAGCAAGAAACCTCCCCAAAGGTAATACAATGGATGGACATAAAAGCCTTGCTTTCAATTTTACAGCTACATGTACGATGTCCTGAACATATGCTACTTTAGTAGGGTTTTTTGTACCAAACCAATTGCTCCATTCAGCTGGAATAGAAACTTTTGCACTATCTAAACAGCCAATTGGATTGGATGAAATTTTAGAAGAAAACTGTAGCTGAGAAGACGACTGCATAGATTTAAGCTCTCTTGAATCACCATCTGCTCCAAAAGATACAACTGAAATACCTCTTTTTTTACATTCAGTAAAAATATACCTCCATCTCTTCGATAAAACTTCTGCAGTAAATTTATTATCCGTTCCTAAACAAGCTAGGCAAAATGCTGGAACACCATCAGTTAGAAATTGAGCCATATACACAAAAGCATACCGTGCTATTTCACCATCTTGAAATGAAGTTTGTATTGCCTGAAAAGAATTAGCAAGAAATGCCGAAGATATAGGCAATCCATCTTCACCACATGGCAGTACAAATCCAACCAATTTATTTGTTGCATTATCATATTTAACTCTGGAAATAATGCGTGTAGCATCTTCTCCAATGGCGATCATTTTGGATGCCTTATATGAATTGATATGTATCAAAAGTTCATCAAATCTAAATTTTCCCTCTTGCAAAGCATTATACTTGTCTGATACAATTCGTTGCACCGTTCGAAGTGAGGGTAGAGCATTAGACATATTTCTATGAAGAAACTCATATGACAAAGGACCACAATATATAAAAAGAGATGTAGCAAACTTCTTTAATACTTCTTCATGTCTTTTTCGATTAGGTAACACAATAGCATTTTTCTCAGCATTTGCCATTAATCGCTTTATTAACAAATTATGTTTGTTTCCTTTATGCTCCTTAGATTGACACAAATCTCTGTTCAAAACACTCATATGAGGGTGTTCTTTAAGAACTCGTTCAACATCATCGACAGTCTTAGAAAAAGAAGTGATTTTAAGCTGCTGTGGGTCAGAGCCTGCTTTAAGTAAATTTATTTTGTTTCTGGAAGAACGAGACCAATCAGATTTTGGTTTAATGAGTTTAAAAGATTCTGTTGATGTCACAGAATCAGATTCAAATGCCCCTCCCTTAATTAGGGAGGGGGAAGCCGAAAAATCTGATTCTCTGTTTCTATAACATTATTTTGAGCAATATTTGGATCTTGAAACAATACTTTATTGCATGAACTGCTATTATCTACACTTGATACTGTATGTGATTCTTCATTGCAAGAATCCTCAAGAAGTGGACTTGCACTACCTTCCTTTTCCATCATCGTTTGAGGATGTAGTTGTCCAATCAAGTCTGATTCACAGCTGTCATCATCCATTCTGGCTAGCTGAGGAGATTTCACCAGTTCTGATGATTGAACTGGACTTAAATACTGGCATAAGGAATGACTGTAATTGCCATTTGAATGGATACATTTCCCTAGGTGTCTAGTCCAATTTGAAATTATTGATTTGCCTTCTTTTCTACCAAGAGTATAGTGTTTACCACACATTTGGCAGTAAATTTTACACAAGGTATTTTCCTTCTTTACACTAATATTAATTATGAAATGCTCGTGCTCTTTAAGTGAAAGAATTTTTGGTTCCTTTTGCGATCGTTGCCACTTTGTAATTTGGCGGCGTATTTCAGCTAGAAAATTTGCTTGATTTGGCAATCGTTGTAATGGAGAATCGCTAGAGTTACTAGAAGTGGTCGGCTTTGCAAACCTTTTGAAACGTTTTATTTGTTGTTTTTCAGGCTTATTCTTGTTCTCCTGCAACTCCTTTACTTTTCTAACAAAAGCTTCAATTGCATGCCGGTGACCAGGAGGAAACCTAAAGCGGTTTCCAACAGTAATACCACGGGCATACCTAGGATCATCTGCACACTCATCATTAATAAATTTTTCAATTTCTTGAATCGAATTTGCTGGATCCATACTAATATTCATATGAGATATCACTGAAAGTGTGTCAAATCCAGACGCAATAAAACATTGGACAACATAATCAGGAAGCATTTGTTTCATGTAGCTGATAGCTTCCGTTGATTGTAATTCATACGAATTATTTTCACCCACTGGAGTTGCCATTCTGAAATGACAATATAAAAAATGATGATATGATACATCCGAATCATTTGAAATTGAAAAATTTAGCATATTATTTGAGGTACAAAGCCTTAAAAAAATCATTTATTTTCATGAATTAAAAATATGAAGTTCACTACAATGGTCAATATTGGCCAAATTGTATGTAGTTACCAAGAATTAATAGTATAATACATTTTTGGTAAATTGATAACACAGCAAAAATATTATCGTCTGCTAAAAGGGTCACCGAATAAAATAGTTCTCAAGAGTTAAGGGTGGCCGCACATAGCAACGCGCACTGCTTGTAGATCCGGACATTAATTTATTCCCCGCCAATACCCCACCATTTTATAATACGCGAGCAGAAACTATCGCGCAGTAGTAGCAGAAGTATACTTTGCGAAGTTGTAGTGTTTTAGTTTAGCTTCTTGTTGTCTCATATCCGTTTACAGCAACTCTCCATATGTCGTCTGAGCTCACGCAGCAAGGTGCACCAGGCTGCCTCTCCTCCTGTAGCCGTTCTCTGGACTCTGCGCACCTGAACTCAAGCGGATGGATATACCAGGCTCGATTTCTGCGGAGCGAAGACTTCCCAAGCTGCGCAGATCTAATACCTTCACCTATGGCTATCTCCAATAAACTGCTCTCTCTTCTGACTCTCTTATTATTGTTGTATTGATGTTTGTTTACTCTTGATATAGGCGGGCTCTTTTTAGAACCAATACAAACTAATTGAAAAAAAATTGCTCGCGTACTCGTAAGTACGAGATATGGGGGTGGGGCTATTTCTTAAGAATTGCGAGTGGAATTAAAGTTCCAAATTTTGTAACAGTTTTTCTTGGAATATAATAATGAGAACGGCACAAAAATTTAATACACGGGTAAACCAAAAAAAAATGAACTGCACCACGTTGAGAATTTTTCAAAATCTAATAAATAGAAAATAATGCGAATATATCATAAAGTAATATTGAAATGGATAAGAACTCTTTGTCTTGCAGTAGAGTATCGGCTCGGCTAGTAGTGCACCAAATTGCGGAGCTCCAACTTACCGCACCGCTCCAAAAAATTGCTACAAAGTTTTATAACCAGGCCCCGATATTTCCTCCAGATTAGCTCTAAAATTAGTGAGCGGCTCCTTCGGCAGGTACTGTGTCCTTGTGTTATAGTAGAGAAGCCCCTGTAAGTATACAATAGTAGTAATCGTGCATAGCAACCATCAACAAAAAATTGCGTAGGCGGTGTGCGGCCACCCTTAAAGCATTACAATAGCTCTAACTTAATCTTTTACAGTCATTGTGCCATTGATCCACTCTTTATAAGCATTAAAAACCTTAAAAATATTACTGCATTGATTTATGCTTATAGGAGCTAATTAATGGGAAAACATACCAAATGGAATCAAACAATGGCTAAATTTTCCAAAATCAATCCACTTCTATGGTAGCACTAAACAAATTTACCGAGAAATTAGAAATAGGGAATACAAACAAATCCATAAAAATACACAGCATATCCGAAATTATAAGGTTTACATAATATGGTGATAGAGGCTTGCCAAATATAAAAAAATTAACATAACACTCACTAGATAAATCATGCTCTAAAATTAAGTTCCTGAGGGCTATATCTTGATATTGGCTACCAGTTGGAGGCAGCAGTCTCAGAGTTTTCAGTACTTATAGTTAGCTAACTAATTAGCAACGCTTTTATCAAAATAATATAATGTACAATGATAGCATACATAAATGCTCACTTAAAATTTCTAGACACCTTACTATATAATAAGTGAGAAGCTTTCACACTTGCAGCTAAATTTGCAGCACAAAAGCAGCAGCAGAAAAAGCGTCACACCGAGCGTCACACACAAAAGGTACGAAATAAAGCACATCAAATGTTGTGAATACCATTAAAATGAATTGATTTCTGAATTTTGCGATATTTCGCGCTGATTTCCTGATTTCGTGCAGATTTCTAGATTTCTTGCAGATTTCACGATTTCATGCCAGCGCGGCGCTGATTGCTGGATTTCAAAAGATTTCTGGAGGCCTTGTACGAGATTTCTTCTGTGTCGGACCCCTCGGGGACACTTGTATCATGAGCTCAAAAATGCTTATTAAGCCTCAGCTTGTATGTGCAAGAGAGTTATAGTAGTCGTCCCATCTGTCACGCTCTGATGTTGAGATTACTAACAATTAACTGTTGATTTAGGTATGAACTTTCTCAGAACGAAGATTAGGACCATTCATTGTGCTGTTGTTTTTTTTATTTCGGGCTAATTGTTGAGAAAATGCGAAGCTTTCACCACCGCGTAGGTACCAGCTTTTGTGGGTTACGCCCCCTATAGCATCACGACACAATCACATGAGCAAATAAAATTACCAAGTTCAAAGAAGTTAAATTTCACGTTGAATATGTATACCGGTGAGTGTTTCTGGCTAGTTTAGCATCTTCTCTTATGAAGACAGTGTTTCTATGTACCATTATCTTGCTCGAGCTATAATATAGCTCGAGCAAGATAATGGTACATAGAAATATTATTGTTGCCTGATTAAAATAACTAATAAATATTGCTCGTTCTTTTGGTCTGAGATTATATTGAAATAGCTTGGTAGCTGTGGGGCCAGAAAATTCAGCGTGTGACTCCACCCAGAGGGCGGAGCCACAGAAGCAGATACCTAACAGAGAAGCAAGCAGGAGCAGGCTGAAGAGCCTGAAAGAACTTGTTAATATAATAGAACTCATTAGCAAGTAGTTAGAGAGTTTGTGGGTGGGTATGTGTGTGTGTGGGTTGGGGGGGACTAATTAGTGGTAGCTCCAAGAACATTCTTGTCCAAGTGTGTGTGTGTAGCGTTTATTAGAGTTTTGTTCTAGAAACTTCCTTTTGTAGGCGAGTCCTGGCCTGTACTATTTAAGGCCAGTCTACGCAAGGTCGTAGGTCAAGTCTTTTCTATCCGTTTCTGTAGTCTATGTCATCATACTTGCGTATTTGAATTTAAACTTAACCCTTTCGTTCCCAATCCCGCTTAAAAGCGGGTGAAGGCCGGTTGGCTTCTCCGAATTTTTAAAAATAGTTACTTTATAGCTAGAACCTTCAGCTTGCATACACAGGTGCCCAATGCGTTGGAGAAGCATCTAAAATAGCTTTCAGCCAGGGCTGCTTCGACAGTACCTCACAGCAGTTGCGTTTATTTCTTCCTCAGCAAAAAATAAAAACATCTGTTCTCCGTCGAATTAAAAAAAAAGTTACCTTCTTCACAGCAGCTTCATTTATGGATCCAGTCATCTCCAGAGCTTTGTAGAAGCAGCGAAAAATTGCTTGAGCCCAGTAGCCTTCCATAACAAATTGAAACAACCGCTTCTTTGCCGACCAAGACTTTGCGGTTTGACTTACTGTCTTCTTTTTTTTTTATAAAATCGCCAGTTCAACTGGGGGCCTCCCCATTACGTACAGTCTTAGGTAATGCTTATTACATCATAGGAAAAAAGTGAGCGTGTCGTGTGATCCAGGTAACTATGCAAAAAAAATTTTTTTCGAAATCGATTTGGAAAGATGGCGTCTACCAGTTACAGTGCTGTGGAAGTTTTATACTTGCTTGATACTGACTCTAGCGACTCAGGATCAAGCGGAGAAGAGGGAGACGACATCTAGGGCTATAGGAGGCCCTGTATCAGGGTTGGGGACCAGACCCCGTCAACTCTGACACTGACAATGGAAGTCAAGAAGATGATCGATGTAAGCTTGTCTTTCTCTTGTCTTTCTCTTGAAAACTAGCAAGCTTCTGTTGTGGAAAGGACTTATTTATAGCTATATTGAGATGGAGAAAGCTGTTTAGCTATAATATATATATATTTCATTGAGTTTTGAGATTTGAAAGTGGGTTGTGGTTTGTTGAACAATTTCAAATTTTCAAAAAAATTTAATTTTTTTTACCAGAATGTACTACTAGGACCAGATGTGTATGCAGTCACCGACCCGATTGTGAAGAGGGATTGTGAAGAGGACGCAGATAAGGCAACAGGAGCAGAGTCTTCCATTGACGAAGGAGAAGATGCTGGACCTGGCGAAGTACACTCGGAGCCCCACCCCCCTCCCTCCCAAACAAAAATCCTGTATGAAACCGCATACAATACATCATAAAGTTGCAATTATATAGGATCATGAATAATTTGTTGTTTGTATTACAAATATCTTTGTTGTTTGTGTTTTTGTGTATATGAAATTGTTTTGTAGTGGAGCTAGACGTCCGATGGCGTATGTTCCTTGTGGACACTCATAGATGTCTCCTACATGATCACAATCAGCACCAAACACAGCAAACAACATATTTTATTGTTGAACTAATATAATATTGGTATAAAGTACATCAAACAATATTATTTCTATTTTTTTATTTTTTATTATTGATGGGAAAAGTGGAATTATTTGGGAAAAATTTTTTTTTTTTTAAAGTAATAGTAGAGGGCCTAAATATTATTCAATTTTCTCAATCAAAAAATGAGGGGAATCCCAAACTCTTGGTCTATTTAGTGATATATGGTTGCTATGGGGTTTTCCCAGCCTGGATCGAGTTAAAAAATTAAAACGGTAATGCACTATTCCGCGGTAGAAGATTAGATTTTTCCGCTCGCGTCCAAACAATTCGGGAACGAGAGGGTTAAATCACTTGACGCTTCAGGAGGTAGCTACCTAATCATTCTATCTGGGAGTTGTGATAACTGGAACTAGTGGCAGCAAGTACCAAGGCAGCCCGGTTCCTGTTCCTACATAATCAAGCAGCCCGGAGCGCAGCCTCACAATAGCGCTGAGGTTTCGCACCTTTGGTGCTTTATTATAATACGCAGTAATAATGCAAAAATCCTAAATTTTTGAATTCATTTGGTGTACCTGCTATAATTTATATACAGGCTGTTTAAAGAAAAATAAAACAAAATACGTATATATATATATTATATATATATATATAATATATGTGACAGGATCTGAGAAAACAGCCCACTTCGCGCAAAACATGAAATTGAGATACAGGCAAAAAGATCGAGTTGGGCATAGTAATTGGAAATTTTTTTAATTTGTTCATACCAATCTAAAACCCTTTGCCTACCTTATGACAAAATTTGAAGTGTCACCGACAAGTATTTCATGGCGAGCGTCGTTAGAAATGCCGCACTCCTTTCTCTTGCAGTCTTTCAAAAGCGTTTTTCTCAATTTTTCCGAAATAGCGTGGTAGAAATAGGCGAAACTTTAACGGCTCATAACTCGAAAACTACTGATAGCCTGCTAATTATTTATGGCTCATTTTGAAGCTAATTTTAAGGAGTACATAGCAAATACAAAAATAAAATTTTGATGGAGTGCTCCAAGTGGGCTGTTTTCTCAGATCCTGTCACATATATATATATATAATATATATATATAATATATATATATATGTATATATACTAATAATAGGAACTTTTCTCATTCTAGCAGCACATGTTAATTAAAACTTAACCCAACGTTTCGACTTCTTGCCGAAGTCCTCTTCAGGGGTCAACTGAAGTTGAACTCTCCATGGTGATATATTAAACACAATGTAAGCAGCAAGATTACTGGAGGGTATGCTTACTGTTTAATATAATACTGAACGGTGATTTGCAGGCGGCACAACCAGCATCCTGGAAGCTCTAAACTCATGTCTCTGTTTAACTTGTTGTTGTCAGGTTGTTATGGACTCTTCACTCTATACCATATGAATATTGTTATGCATACACTTTACCTCACTGCTATGTAATTCACCCTCTTATTTCTTTCTTTCTAATCCTATCCATACATCGATCTATATATTCCCAGTTGTGTACATCTTTCCTAATTCATTGCATATAAACCCTTTACCTCACGCATGAGTTAATGGATTGTGAACAGACTATATCATTGTCAGCCACTCCCCTCTCAGTTCAGATTTCCCACGTGTTCAATAAGTTACAACAAGACTTGAGTGTATGGGATTTCCCTAGTGGCAGTGACTTTGGAGGGAGGAAAGTGGTCAGAGCTGAGACACCTGCGCTACTCTACTCCATTCTACTCCTACCCATGGGTCGAGGCTACTGAACTCAGGTGTCATCTGTATCTGTGGAGCTTCCTTGATCTTTAACTCACGATTCTTACTGGCTCTGTCTACAACTCCTACCTCTTCCCCTTTAAGTCAATCTCCTCACTTCACTAAGACTAACTGCGACTCATAAGACCAGCACAGCCACACAACTTCTCGAGGGGTCCATGTTGTTATCCCAGATTTGGTAATGGTCATCAAAATTTAGAAAATATAACTTGATAGTGTTAAGCTAGCCAATTTTCCATCGTTGCCACAACATCAATCACGAAACATAACACAAAGTGTAATGTTACGTGTGTGCATAGGCAACAAAAAAAGCAGAGGATCAGTGCATGTACTTCATTATGTTACATAAGTAGGAAAATAAGTCAAGAGCACATTAACAGTATGGAAGAAGGGGGAAAAGCCTCATGGAAAAGGTAGGCTATTATAAAGAGTAAGAAAGAGAGTACTGTTAGCCATTGATACAGCTAAATTTTACTGCACAGGATATACAGTGTAAAGTAAGAGTACAGCTAGATACTATCCTGAGTGGTCATTTTCAATCAAGAAGCACTTTGGCACATTTGTACACATGAACATTATCAGATATTATTCATGCACAAGAACAGCTACAAACCCTGAATATGTGTCACCTACAATCACTATTTGAATGTCAGACAACTTACAGTCATAAATTTCATATCAGTTTAACCACTCAAGCTACAGTATTATGAAATCATCAAAATAAAACTTGAGCTTTGATTTTATTACATGTAAACCCTTATAAACGCTCACCTACATGATAACATAGGAACCATGATAGTGTACGAGTGTGTATACATGTATGTATGTATGTATGTGTGTGTATGTATATACGTGTGTATAATATGTATGTATGTATGTATGTGTAGAGCTGGGCGATATACCAGTATTATCGTTGCACCGCGATAAAAAACTGATATTGCCTTTTTTCAGAAAACTGTTGTGGTCGTTAAACTAATGCATAAACTTCATGCGCACGACAGATTAAAGGAACAGCCATTTCGCGGTTTGCAAACATGTCCGTAATGTACTAGCAAAGTTTTAACAGTAGCTAGCAGTGGTTGCGAGTTAAAATTCTGTCTAAAGAAAGCCAACATAGTCTTGCCCCACGGACTAACTTTGTCTGGATAAAATTTACTTTGTTTAATATTATTTATGAAATATCATATATCGTTCTATCGCGATAATGCAGGTAAGTATCATATCGCCTGTGATTATCCAATATTGCCCAGCTCTGTGTATGTAAGTATGTATACATGTATATATGCATGCATCTATGCATGTATGTATGCATGTATGTATGCATGTATGTATGCAAGTATGTATGTATGCATGTACACTCAATCCCCTCTTAACCAGGCACCATGGGACCCGAGGGTGTCTGTATCTCAGAAATGCCAGCTACAAGGGAATTTTTCCAAGCATTAAGTACAGTCCTCTTTCACTTGTAACCCTTAGTAGGCTTCTCTACAATTTTATGGAACTAGAAATAACCGGCTTGTGCTGACACAATTAGGTAATGGTGGTCAAATTAGCGAAATTGTGAGGCAAGAATTGATTAATTGAGTGGCTAACTTGTGCCCTGCCCTGTAAATAGGCGTGCCTGTAATAGAGGTATTTGGATAAAATAGGATTGAGCGTACGTATGTATGTAATGTTTTAACAGTGCAGACCTGTGTATGTGTGTATGTAAATACAAACTAGTGTAATAAGTGTTTTCATAAGCACTCTGAATAAGTCCACAGTGAGTGCACCTTTGCTATTACAAATATATTATTATATAAATTACTATATACACATACACACGCACACAATTTAGCGAGTGAGATATGGAGAAACTTTGGCAGTTGAATCAGAATTCTACAGATCAGAAATATCTCATCAGGAGTGAATTTTAGCTCACTGGCCAAGGTTCGTAAGTACAAATCTTGGTGCTATTAAATACGTATGTAATGTATTAGCACTACATTTTTTAATTAATGCTAGTATGTGTCTTACTATCATCACCCCCTGCTCAATTTCTTTCAACAGTATCTTCGGCAGATTGTACAACATAAAGAGAGAGGGCCGAGTAAATGAATAGGGTACTACTTTCTACATAACACAAATTACACGGCCGGCTGACCAAAATAGCATTTCTCCTCTCAAATTTAATATTGAGAGGACATCATGTCTGCTAAAATTTCACTACTTATCTGACCCTGTGGAGTTGGGTTTCACCTCCTACTTCACAACCCTACATACACAGAGTCACAAGTAAAATTAGCTTAAATACAGTTCATTTAAACTCAAGATCCTTAGATTGGAGTTTGTGCTCTGCATTATTACATTCCATAACACATTCATACATTAGATATTTTGTAGCCAGCCAGGCTACTTCAGTAGTGCATAAGTAGTTGTTCAAAATTTATACCTTCATCAGGGTATATTATCAAGGTTAAAATTTCAAGGTCTAACATTTTCAAAGTTTAAGGGGGCAATCAGTGTTGAATCAGCAATTTCCGTAAAAATATGGATGAATCAGTAAGGTGGGAGGCTCTGTTCTATGGACACTCCACATATGTTAAATTCCCTTCACTAGTGTTCACCTGTCCCAAACTCCGTTCCAGTGATGAACTCCACTCTGAAGTCAAATATATTCTCTCTCTCCCCCCCCCCTCGACATGTCGAGACAGAGTGGCACAATTTAGGTAAATTGATAGACCAACCAGAATGACAACAGGGCACCAATTACTGTCAACACTATTTCTCATACAGTAAAGCTTAGTTAAAGAGAAATCAACTGTTGAATATATTATTGTATATATTAGTTTCAAAAGAAAAATGGGTTATAGTTTTCATTAAAAATTCCTCACTAGCAAGTACAATACAGTTATGGTGCAACAATGAAGACCACAGAAATTTGATTCAGTGGCTAATGGGCTTGCTAGCAAAACAAAAATGAGAGAAGGGTACTAACATACTTGCCCTATGCTACTTGAGGCACTACTGAAGAAATACCAGTCTTTGAATTGACCAATACAGTTGTTCAGTTTTACACCGCTTTAGTCTAGTGTGGACAGCAACAGAGTACACTATAAGCGTACCAGTTGTGTTTTCACTCACAGGGATAAAAATCCATGAACGCCAGTAAGAGCAGACCAGAAGAGGAGATACACAGGCGTATTATCACTCTTGCTGTAGAGAACTTCTGTGGTATTAGCAACCCTTTACCATTTCTGATCTGGTGTTTTGAAATTAAACCCTTTACCAATTTCGAGTTTGAAACCTAGCACTATCGACCTTTTACCTCAGTAATCAGGAGTGTTAGAAGAGGTGGTGGTAAAGGGTATCAACACAATATGCGTGCCGTACACGCGGTGGTGGGCACAGTGAAGATTGAGCTAATTTCTGCCCTGTGTGATCTTACTAGACTGATTTACAGGCTGCGACAGCAAGTAGAGAGCGCGGTGTTGTTCAATTTTATTGAGTAAGTATGAAAACGCTAATTAGTGATATCTAGGTGATTCTTTAAGTGTTATTGGATCTGTGGATGTAGGATTGTAATTTGTACCAGTCATTGATCACCAATACTAGTGTTTGAAGTATTACCGTTGAGTTCATTACCTTGTTTCTTTGTTAATGAAGGAATGAACTAAAGAGGTTGCAGAGATGAACTTGAGATATTGCAGAGATGGAGCCAAAGTTCAGGAACTGTTGTCTGATGCATCATTTTTTTCATTTATTTGTACATGGTCATAATTATTTATTCATATTCTGGTAACAATGGATAAATTTTGAAGGTACAGGATTTGTGTAGAACAGGTTGCACAAAAATGGTAGTTTAACTTCAGGATTGCTGCAGGAAAGGTGTGTGAAGAATAGTTGCTTTGTGTAGGAAAGATGCATAAAAAGTGAAGTTTTTGAGTACAGGAAATCTAAAGGAAAGCTGCACATTTTCGCACAGACAGCTACCTAGAATGTACAAGAATAGTTCAGTTTTAATTCAGGAAATATGAAGGAAATGTGATATGATATATGCAGTACAAACCATATGGCATGTAAAGGAAATAGTGCAGTTTATGTCAAGGATATGTTCAGGAAATAGTGAAGGAATGTACGCCCTATACAGTACCCGGAATGGTTACCACCAGCTCATCTGTCCTGAAGTTGGAAATGTGAAGGACATGTGATCTGTGAGATAGCTATACTTAACCTTTCCTATAGCAGGAAATTCCACTTTTCTTCCAGTGAATGCTTTATAAAGTGTCTGCACACACGGTCCATCTGGTAGGACACAAAACACGAATACCTGGTGACTCCACAGAAAGTTTTTGCTTCAAATCTAGTAAAATTGACTCGCGTCGTGGAGATTTCTTTACTAACTTGGTAATTTCAAGAACACTGTCAAGACTATTTCTAATAATTTTACTTTGCTTGATTGTATCTGAACACGCCAGATTTAGTGAATGTCCATAGCAATGCGTATACAAAGCTCTGGGTTCTTCTTTTGCTATTTGAGTTGCAACACCATTTTTCGAGCCACACATTGATGATGCTCCATCATAGCACTGACCCCTCAATTTTGATATACTTAAATTCGATCTTAAAAGAAAATCTTTAATAACATGCACTAATGCTGATGCCTTTGTGGAGCCAACTTGATATAACCCCATGAACTCTTCATGAGCTTCCAATGAGCTATCAACCCACCGACAACAAATAACTACCTGTTCTGAATTGGAACAATCTGTGGTCTCATCAATCATAATAGTAAAATAGTCCGTAGAATGAAGGCAATCAATAATTTTGTGGGACACTTGAAGACTCATTACTTTTAAAATCTCATTTTGCATATCATGTGAAACATACTTGTCTGTCTTTTTTTTCATCCAATCTTTTATTCTAACATATCTTCTGCTCTCAAGCTCAATAATTGAATAAAATTAGAATCACTTTCGTCTCCGCCTCCTCGTAAAGCCAGACCCTGTCTTACTAGAAAACGAATATTCGATACAATCTTCAGAAAGCACTGTCGCCTTTCAAGCTTGTCTTTTTTATTTGCTTTTCTCATGATTACCAAATTTGACTGTGGCATCCTTCCAATTGGTAAATCCTTTCGAAATAAACGTTGTATCTAGATTAGGTGACCAATTCAGCTTGCCTTGCATCATTGCTTTCATGCATATGATACAAGTAACTGAATCACTACTTTCCCTGTAATGCAGCCATGACCATCGTTCAAACCAATTAGATTGAAAAGCTCTGTTAACTATGGTCTACAAAATATAAAATAAGTAATCGGCTAATTAACCCTTTCGTTCCCGAATTGTTTGGACGCGCGCGGAAAAATCTAATCTTCTACCGCGGAATAGTGCATTACCGTTTTATTTTTTTAACTCGTTGCTGGCTGGGAAAACCCCATAGCAACCATATATCATTAAATAGACCAAGAGTTTGGGATTCCCCTCATTTTTTGATTGAGAAAATTGAATAATATTTAGGCCCTCTACTATTACTTAAAAAAAAAAAAAAATTTCCCCAAAAAATTTTACTTTTCTCATCAATAATAAAAAAAAAAAAATAGAATAATATTGTTTGATGTACTTTATACCAATATTATATTAGTTCAACAATAAAATATGTTGTTTGTTGTGTTTGGTGGTGATTGTGATCATGTAGGAGACATCCATGAGTGTCCACAAGGAACATATGCCATCGGACGTCGAGCTCCACTACAAAACAATTTCATATACACAAAAACACAAACAACAAAGATATTTGTAATACAAACAAACAAATTGTTCATGATCCTATATAGTTGCAACTTTATGATGTATTGTATGGGGTTTCATACAGGATTTTTTGTTTGGGAGGGGGGGGGTGGGGCTCCGAGTGTACTTCGCCAGGTCCGGCATCTTCTCCTTCATCACTGGAAGACTCTGCTCCTGTTGCCTCATCTGAGTCCTCTTCACAATCCCTCTTCACAATCGGGTCGGTGACTGCATACACATCTGGTCCTAGTAGTACATTCTGGTAAAATAATTAAATTTTTTTGAAAATTTGAAATTGATCAACAAACCACAACCCACTTTCAAATCTCAAAACTCAATGAAATATATATATATATTATAGCTAAACAGCTTTCTCTATCTCAATATAGCTATAAATAAGTCCTTTCCACAACAGAAGCTTGCTAGTTTTCAAGAGAAAGACAAGAGAAAGACAAGCTTACATCGATCATCTTCTTGACTTCCATTGTCAGTGTCAGAGTTGACGGGGTCTGGTCCCCAACCCTGATACAGGGCCTCCTATAGCCCTAGATGTCGTCTCCCTCTTCTCCGCTTGATCCTGAGTCGCTAGAGTCAGTATCAAGCAAGTCTAAAACTTCCACAGCACTGTAACTGGTAGACGCCATTTTTCCAAATTGACTTCGAAAAAAAATATTTTTTTGCATAGTTACCTGGATCACACGACACGCTCACTTTTTTCCTATGATGTAATAAGCATTACCTAAGACTGTACGTAATGGGGAGGCCCCCAGTTGAACTGGCGATTTTATAAAAAAAAAAGAAGACAGTAAGTCAAACCGCAAAGTCTTGGTCGGCAAAGAAGCTGTTGTTTCAATGTGTTATGGAAGGCTACTGGGCTCAAGCAATTTTTCGCTGCTTCTACAAAGCTCTGGAGATGACTGGATCCATAAATGAAGCTGCTGTGAAGAAGGTAACTTTTTTTAAAATTCGACGGAGAACCGATGTTTTTTTTTTTTGCCGAGGAAGAAATAAACGCAACTGCTGTGAGGTACTGTCGAAGCAGCCCTGGCTGAAAGCTATTTTAGATGCTTCTCCAATGCATTGGGCACCTGTGTATGCAATCTGAAGGTTCTAGCTTTAAAGTAACTATTTTTAAAAATTCGGAGAAGCCAACCGGTCTTCACCCGCTTTTAAGCGGGATTGGGAACGAAAGGGTTAATTAAATAAATAGAAAAGACTACTCTGGCATTTTGTAAGCTTACTTTGACACCAAATTGTCGTTTAGGAAAACTAAATCCTTTAGGCTGATGAGCTTTTTCAGGGACAGCCTCATTATTTGGAAGATTCCCACTACTGGAAGCATTACTCACTGAAGCCATAGTATTCACTGAAACCATACGTTAGCCTGCAAGTCCCGTGTGGTGGCAGAGGACTTATAACGATCCCTACCGCCGGTAAAATTATTTGACAATTTATGACGATCTTTAACAGCTAATGCTAAAAAAGAAAAGTGGAGCGGCCATGGCCGCTCTGGCCGCTGCGGTTCCGCCGCCCCTGAATCACCATGATGTATAAGTACACAACTATTATTCATCACAACGCAAACTCCAGCCAAAAAATCTAGCCAGCCAAACCCTTACTACGAACTACCAACCACTAACTGATATCCTTTACCCAATAGAAATTTTGTGCACTAGTGAAAAATAAAACAAAACATAAACACCCACACGAAATATCGGGCTTACAAATTGCTTACATATGATTTACAAAATAAAAATAAAAAACAAGGTTGAGTAGATGTTAGTATACAAACAACCATGATAAAAACGCTTTAGTTTCTTCAAATTTACTCTTTCACCAGCTGACTCCCACTAAGCTAAAGGGACATGGTTCTACCAAAGTTAAATAAAAACAATTAGGTAAAGGTACATGGTTCTAACAAAGTATTAAATAGAAATGTATTGTGTAAAGGCACATAGTTCTACCCAGTCTGGCATAGCCAGACCCTTTACTTACCGCATAGCGGGAAAAGGGTCTAGTCAAATGCAATAGTATGACCTGTTCTGGTTCCCCACGTTAAGTGGGGTAAACCGCAATGGCCATTAGCTAACCGCGCTATCCTAATAACGCGTAAAAATTGGATATCTGCTGCAGCATCCAGACGGGCTAGCAATGGCGACTTGCTGCATATGCAGGAGTGATCTATCTACTGTTCAGGCGAAGAAGCGGAGGAAGAAATTATATGGTATTAGCTAGAAAAGAAGCTGTGATGTTATTAAGCTTCACAAAATATCTGAGCTGGAGCAACAACTCAAGCTGTTAGATCAGAGTGACTTCCACATATAGCTTCTTTCATCTTTTCTTTCAGTGAGTCACCAAGTAACTGCATGCTCTCCCTCATTGCACCTTCTGCATCCACACTTTAATTAACAAGCTAAAAAAATGAAATGAGTGCTGCAGAATTGTGCGCATTTTGTGGAAAAATTGACATTTCACGCACCAATGTATGAGGAGTCTGCAGAACAGGTCATACTATTCCATTTGACCAGACCCTTTCCCAGCTATGCAGTAGGTAAAGGGTAGCCAGACTAAGTTCTACCAAAGTAAAAAAGTATTAGGTAAAGGGACATGGTTCTACCCTTTACCGACTAACTATATATTAGTTAATATCTTGGCTCCAGTGTACCAACTACAGACACCTTACCCACTCCCTTATTCCAATCCCTAGGTTTGCCCTTAGCGCTGGAGGCCAGCATCTGGGGATTCAGGTCGTTCTCTGCCTACTAGGTATAGCTACCCTTTACCTTGACCCCTCCTTGCTTGCATGCTTGGGTGAGACAGGTGGGTAAGCCCCACCCACTGGCCAAGAGGGCAGGCAGGGCTAGGCTGTGACTGCCCCTCACCCAAGCCTCTTTTAAACTAACCTTACCACACCCTACTTACCAACTCCCCCTGTCCCACACTCCCATACCCTCATGTGTTCCCTCCTGACCCCTAGCCCCACCACAGCAACCACAAATCCCAGCAAAATGACCATCCAACTTGACATGCAAACACAGATTACCAGACATGTCACTCGGCACTACAGTCTGTCTTTATTATGTCCTGCCCATCCTTGTGGTACTCTCCCGTCCCACTTCTCTACGACACCAGTTTTCTTGCCACGGCACACAAGGTCTCCTTCGGTGTCCTAATATATGTGGTGTAGGCAGAGCTCTGCCATCTACCAAGTGTCTTGATCAACCAATCTGGGAGACCCTTTTCTGCCGCTGACGTGGCCGCTCCTATGCGGAAAGTGTGCCCCGCGTAAGCTTCTGCCTGTCACCCTGCTTGTGCTAGCGCCTGCCTCATCTCATCTACAAAGCAAGCTCTTGTCAGGTAGCGCCCATATGAGAATTTGAAAATGGGCCCTCTATTGAACCTCGTGCCACAATGTAACTCAAAATCGCTGCCACTGGACAAATTTCTCCATCCGTATGCCCCAAGAACACAGTGACTCCCTTCCTAAATATGTCCGTCTTTGAGGCTTTTAGTCTCACTTCCACATATTGGGGGTTCAGAAGACTATCTACCCTGACATCCCCAAATGTCAAATTTGTATCCTGATCAAAGGATGATTCTGTTGGCGACACTACTTCCCCTCACCGTAGAAAACCAAAGAAGCACATGACCGCAGCAGCCCGGAGCATTGTTGCATCCCTTCTGTTCTCTGACCTTTCCCAGACCTGCTTTAACGCCACTAGCTCCTCACATCTGATAGGCCTTCTCGCCCTTGAACTCTTCCCTGCCATCCTCTTCTTCGCTCCCCTTCACCACATACTCCAGCCGATGCATAGACTTTCTGCTTGGGTCTCCCAATCCCTCTGCGATTGACCGGTGACGAACTGAAGCCAAGTAGCTCTTGACTGTCCCTGCACTTAACCCATCACGGAACAACTTTGCCACAAATAGACAGAGACTGTCTTCTGACACAGGGAAGGGGTCCCGCTCTACACCCTTACAAAACTATATACCACTTGCATCCCGACCCATATGCTCTATGGGCTGATTCTGCTAAACCCGCTGCAAATAGTTCAGAAACTGTCGAGACCAAGTCTGTGACCCCCAGTCCGGCTCCTGGCCCACCATTATCTCCACCAAATTGCTGGGTACCAAGCATCTGTCCCTGGCTGCTTCTGGGACCTGTGAATATAGCAGTTGAATGTTATCACGAGAAATAGCATCGGCTAAGATATTATCTTTTCCCGGCACATGCACCACTCTTAATGAGAAGTTAAAGGTTGCTCTAATAAAAAACAAATATCGCAGCATGTGCATCAGTTGGGGTACTTTGCTATACCCTGAATTCACTAATGCTACCGCCCCCTGGTTGTCACATTGTACTTCAACCCTCCGTTCTCTCCACTCCTACCTCCACAAGCTGGCAGCCAATATGATTGGTAGCAACTCCTTCATTGTTATACTCTCCTCCTTCAACGTCTTGTGCCAACTCTCGCTCACCAATGACCACTTCACCTGCAACCACTTAGACCTCCACAGGGCCCCACAACCAATACCCCCTGATGCGTCCGTCATAAACGTAATCTGTTTTCTCCTCGCCCTAACGTCCGGTAACATTGAGATCCCATTCCAATCACCAAGGAACCTAGCCCACCGCATTACATCCGCCCTGAATGCCGCATTGAGCCTGACATGGTGGTGATCCTGGCGGGTGCCCTTCAATAGTTCGAACATTCTTCGCAGGAAGGTCTTCCCTGGCTGTACCACCTTGCATGTGTGCCCCAGTTTTCCTACTAATGACTCCAGGTCCTTTCGTTTGCACGATTTCCTGCCCAGCCACTGCTGCACCAATGCCTTAAGCTCTATCAGTTTTCCTTCAGGAAGGCGTATCACCATTGCGTCTGAGTCCAGCTCTAGCCCCAGGAATGTCAACTGGACATCCGGGCCCTCCAGTTTTTCTTTCGCCACTGGTAAACCGAGCCTGTCAAATATCTGCAGCACCGTCCTCACCCTTTCCCTACACTCCATAGAATGTGGCGCTCCCATGAGTAGAAAATCATCCAGATAGTGCATAACAAACCTCACCCCTGCTCGCTCAACAATCCATTTATATCAATTTTAGCCATCAGTGTCCCAACCGAGCCAGCTCCTTCGATGCTTCTTCTACCCCACAGTATGTTAACGAACACAATTCCGGGCTGATGGTATCATTGACACTTGCTCCCTCCGGCGCTGACAAGTCAACTATCACCCTCCACTTCCCAGTGTTACCATTCGGGATTACTCCAAAAGCTACTAGTCATCACTGCCCCCCATTTTTCTGGAACCAATACCTACCCACACTCTCGTGCCAAATAGTCGTCTACCACCACCGGGTGCTGCAGCGCTGACTTCATAATTTTTCTCGTTGGCCTGCATGGAGAGCCATACTCAAAGCCAAGTGTGAAACCATAGCGGATCGCATTGGTAGTCTCCCATGTACCCATAGTATATCTCTGTGTAGAACAACAAAAAGTACAATTAATCACACTGAACCCATTGACTCTTACTCCCCCCTCCGTGTAACACCCACACCTCTCCACCTGTAACACCCTGCAACCCTTCCTCCTCCCTTCATGCACTGAGAGTAGCTAAACTGCTAATTTTTAGCTAATATATGCTCTAGAATCAATGAGATAATGTCATGATCATGAATACATGAATTCAGTGAGTATTGCTGTTCCGACTGCACCACACCCATGCTATCACGGCCTTGGGGGGTATTGCCGACCTGTGTTCGGTCCCCCCATGAAGGGGGCTTGCAGCTGGCAATGACTACTTGGGTGTGGTCCTCTGCACTGCTCGCATTCATGGACATACTTGCACCGGCTGTAGTGACATTTGCCAGCATTGAATAAGCGACAGACCTGGCTAGATTGCCCTACTGGTCTCTTCTGTTGCCTTCCAGCCAATGCCAAGAGTGTGGCCTCCACTGTCTTGACTCTGTCCTTCAAATCTGAGTCCGGTTCACCCTGCAATGCACACTCTGCTGCCGTGTGTGATGTCTCAAGGCAGAGCTCACTCCGGGACATCCATCCCTTCAGACTGGTCGTGAAACACATCGAGTACATTGTGATATTGATTGTGGACCACTTCCGATTGCTCGTCAGTGCTGCCTGCCGCCTAAACCCCACATCATAGCGGAGCCACGCTAGGTCTTTGAAATCTTGGCTTGCCCTGACAATCAGTGCCATGTATGCCATCAGCTCTGTCACTGCTTCAGGGTGGCGCAAACTCTGGACGCTCACATATACTGAGAAACATTGAATCCACGTAAATATGTCTGACACTGCTCTTGCTCTGCGACCACCCAGGCTTGATCTCCCCTCACTCGATGTCCCGTAACACTCCGGCATTAGCTCGTTCTTGTCTACAAACTCGCTTTTCCATATCTTCTCTGCCACTTTCCTTGGGACGGGCATTCTGCCTTCTCCCACAAACACTCCTGGGTTCACCAGCTTCTCTGACCCTTGCAGTGTAACTTCTCCCTCCCCGTGAGTACTCTTCATGGTTCGGTTGATTACCCCTTCCGTGCTGCATGTTGGCAGGCCTGCTAACGAATCTAGGGTCGGCATCACTCCCAATCCTACACAAACCATTAAACAGCACTTAGAACTCCCTCCTTTACTTACGTCGGCATCACTCCCAATCCTACACAAACCATTAAACAGCACTTAGAACTCCCTCCTTTACTTTGCCCCCTACTACTCAACCAATTTCTAGTCACCCCTATTAGAAATGTCTTGCAAGATCTTACCAATATTCTTGGTAAGAATCTTGCAAGTTTCTTGGTAAGAATCTTGCAAGTTTCTTTTACGGAAGAATCTTACAAGGTCCTTGCAAAAATCTTACAAGGTCCTTGCAAGAATCTTACAAAGTCCTAGCAAGAATTTTAGATGGTCCTTGCAAGATTTTACAAGGTCCTAGCAAGAATCTTACATGGTCCTTGCAGATTTTGAGATAATTGCAACAATGTAACGAGTCTAAAGTTATCTTTACAAGCCTTGTAATTTAGGAAGTAGATTGAATTTTTTTTAAACAAAAACCAAAGAGAAATGTGAAATAGTCAACAGTTTCCACTTAAAGTTGTTTATTTGAAGTACTGTTATCTTTCATTTTTCCAGAATCGCTGCATTTTTGGTTAAGATTTCTGATTAAATCTTTCTGATTAAAATTAGGAAACCGCTTTCTGACACAGTCTATAGAATAGGAAAAAAATTTCATTTAAATTTTGTGTGTTTAGATTTGTGAGACATATTCTGAAATTACTTAGAATTCAACTCTTTCTGATATGTAGATCACTGGAATGACCTTCACTATCATATGACTCTCTCTTTCGAGGATGAAAATATTCGTGATATTGGGAATGGAGATGCTGTAAAACATCTAATGCAAAGAGATGGTTTTTTCACTCACCCGGAACATTTAGGACTCTCTCTCTCAACCGATGGTGTTCCAGTCTTCAAATCTTCTCAAGATAGTTTGTGGCCAGTTTACCTTACCATTAACAATCTTCCGCCAGCCATACGTAACAACAAAGAGAATACAATTCTCTGCTGTCTGTGGTTTGGACCAAAACCTGCAATGAGATCTTTTCAGTGGTAGAAATGCTGGAATCACTGCACATGGTAGGCATAACCATTAAAGTATGCGGGGCAGTAAAAACTGTTAGAGCAAAATTACTTAACGGCATATTTGATTTGGTTGCAAAGGCTCCTATCGTCAACATGATTCAATTTAATGGTAAACACGGATGTTTGGCATGCACTCATTCAGGCTCACACCTAACACAAGGTTGTCATGTCTATCTTCCAAAACTTCAACCACTACCAGCAGCACAAACACATTTTAGAATCATGAAGGCTGCTCTGCAAGCTGAAAGGAATGGAATATCAGTGCTTGGCGTGAAAGATCGGTGTTAGCATGTTCATTGAACCTTGTTAATAGGATACCTGTTGACTATATGCATGCTGTCTAGAAGGTGTTACTCGATGGCTGCTTCACACATGGTTTAAGTCAGAAAATCACGGGGAACCCTACTATTTTTTGGAAGGCATATGAGCAGAACCGATGATATTATGATGAAACAAACCCCCCCATCTGAATTTAGTCGTCCACCAAGGTCAATCCAAAGGAACATGAAGTATTGGAAAGCTTCTGAATTACGCAGCTGGTTACTTTACTATTCTTTGCCGTTAGTTTTGGATTTTTTGCCGTCTTTATACATTCATCATTATGGTCTACTGGTATGTACTATGCACATTCTTTTACAGGACTGCTTTACCCCAAACCAGATTGATGCTGCTGACCTAATGTTAAATGATTTTATTGCCTTGCTTCCAGAATTGTATGGGGAAAAAAGTTGCACTGCAAATGCCCATTTATTGGGTCACCTGCCAAAGTATGTCAATCTATGGGGGCCTCTGTGGACTCACTCTGCATTTGGGTTTGAAAGCTATAACGGTCATTTGAAATATCTATTTCATTCCCGATCAGTGATAGTTGATCAATTGGTCTCAAACTTAAGACGTACAACAAATTCTACAACTGATATATCCCTATCTGCTAGAACATGAATCTGTAGAGGTGCTAAACGTAATGAACGGGAAGACTCGAAGCCGAGCAATGAAGAAAATTGATGAGAGTACGTATGTTATAGGGAAAACCATCCAAAGGAAAATTTCCAGAGAAGAATGCGAGCTTCTTGGCAGCACATGTGACACAATCAAAGTATTTACTCGAATTTCCACAACGATACACTCTGTCATTCAGCACTGTATGTCAAAGGAGAGGGAAAACGAAACAATAAAGTCTGTTCTTTTAGAGAAAAGAACCTAGAATTTGGAGAGTTGCAGTACTTCATCCTAACTCCCCATCCAGTTGCAATCGTGAAGGTGTTTGAATCGTCTGGATCTTCAATATTACAGCAAGCAGGGAACCTGTGTCGTCAATCATTGAATGACTACAAGGAAATGAATTTGTTAAGCATGTTTATACATGAAATTAAACATCCAGCAGATCATTTTCATCTAGCGTTAGTACCTATTTCTAACATTGAAGGGAAAGCTATTCACATAAAACTAAGTAATTTGCATTTTGATTATGTCCTTCAGCAACCTAATACTTATGAACATAATTAATCATCATTGAACCAACTGTAGTCAAATTACAATCACATGTTTTGAAAAAAAGAAAGTATTCCTACTGTATAGGGAAAGAATAATTGAGACTATAAACAGTACAGCTAACTCAACTAAAAATAACAGTGTTTCTGGCTGAAATAAAATGTACCACATTTCTGCTCCCACTCATGTTATATTTATAGGTACAAGCACACTATCCTGCAATTATTGAGTCTCATAAAAGCGTCAAGTTCTTGCCAACATAAATCTTGCAAGAACCTTAATAGAATATTCTTGCCATATAACTTCATTCAAGATCTTGAAAGACTCTCTTGCAAGATTTTTACAAGATTCTTGTAAGACTTATCTTGTAATTTCCTTCAAGCTCTTGCCAACATAAATCTTGCAAGAACCTTAAGGGTACTCACACACTTCCCACACACCTCCCACGCAGTTAATTGAATCTGGTTGCTAGGGAAGAATTGTTCTTTTTCTGTTGTATTTAGACCGTTTTCTGCAGGTGGACCTTATTTACTACTACCGTAGAAGTCTACATACCTGAATTCAGAAGTAACAAGTGGCCGCTTCAAGAGATATGACCCTTCTACCTTCTCATACAAAAGCTAAAACTCCTCCGCCAGTACTGCACCTAGAGCGGCCATACTTCGCCTACTACTTCTCCGACCCGATGCCTAAAATAGCTTCGATCCATTTTTTCTTTATTCAATATTGCTTTTAACTTATTGACTTTTGCACGCTCTATTAGATCTTTTTTTTTTGTGAAATAAATTTTTTTTTTGAAAATTGTATCGAACATTCTGCTGACTAGACTCTGGTTGGGCTCTGTTCCAAATTTGAAGTCATTTCCATTCCCCATTCCTAAGATAAAGTCCAAAGTAGCTTACAGAACATAAATTAAAACTACGCTAACATTAATTCCATGCACCCTGCCCCAATTTTAGCCCGGCCCTAGTATACAGAGGAGGTGAAATCTTTTGTTTATTTGGTGGCTCTGGGTAAGAAAGAAAAAAGATAAACACTGCTGGAGATGGACAGGAAGCTGCGGGAGGCTACTTTAGCGGGACTTGTGGAGGGCCTTTGTCAGCTTCTCTCTGAGCGGCGTGCTCCTCACTCCTCGCTCCTTCAATGCCGCCTGAAACTCTTCTGTCCCTCTACACTGCTGGCGAAGGAGTGACAGAGAGTGAAAGGTGAACCTCAGAGCATCCAGCTTCTTCGCCTGTGTAGAGGTAAGTGTGGGTTTTCCGATGGCTTTCACTAGTGATGCTGCTCTGCTGAATAGCCCCTTCTGCTGTATCCACAGCTTTGTTTGCTCAAGGGGTGATCTAATAGAGAGAGCTGACAAATGTGGAGAGATGTCTTGGTGTTTGAGGACTCTTTCCATAGCTAATACATCAGGTAGGGCCCTGTGTGCTCCTACAATTTATACAAATAACAATAATTATTATCAAGCTTTATATTTATTTATAGTGGTGTGCCTTGCCTGCGACTTCATCTCCGGTGACTTTTTTGTGAAGCTTCTCCAAACCTAAAGGTGAGCCTTGTAAAATCACTTCCCCATCCTTCTTCATCTACCATAATAGCAAATTAATATGAATTGCATGTACGTAACTAACTTGTATTAGCTAACCTTCCTCAGCAAGGGAAGGGTATCTGTGAAGTGCACATTGGCTGATTGAAAGAGGGTCAGCTTCAAATCCACTCTCCATTCTACGTCAGCCAGAAGGATGGGAAAGTCAAAACCAAACCCATTGTGAGCTACTACTTGATAGTGAAGTAATCTTTGTTTATTGGTCATGCTTTATAATTCCACTGGTAGTTGAATTCTCAATTTTTTTTAAATTATTTTTTTCTATACTGCACACTAACCCTAAGTCAATGTACCGATAAAAAATTTTCTCAGAATAATATACTGGTACTCACCAGTTCATTGTGTGTGTGTTTGTGTGTGTGTGTGTGTGTGTGTGTGTGTATTTGTTGCTGACTTACGTGTTGAACTGCTCAGGTCCTCAATCGCAGTAATTGCCAAAGTAGACACCGACCTGGACCCCTCAACGACAGAGGTAGAACTTCCAACATCACTTCCAACAAGCTGGGGCAAGTCCGAAGCTGTGAGTGTGCTCAGTGATGTAGTACCACCTTCAGCATTCGCCCCTGGTCTAATCACTCGCAGTTTATAGTTTGTAAGAGCTTCTAGTTGTGGAGCTACAAAGTTGGAGGAAAGAAGCACAGGACCGCGGCTGAATGCCTCCTCAAGTAAGTCTGATTGTTGTGTGCTTAAGCGTGTATTTAAACTCTATTCTTACTTTCTTGGTGTGACGAATTTCTGAAGTACTCAACAGTAATGTGAAGAATCCAGCACATCACCTACACTTTAGCTATGGCCACACACATTCCAGTATTGCTTTGTCCTTCACACTGAAGCATTCATATCATTTTATTCATGATTTTACTATATTTTCTATCTACTTGTTAAATTTCAACTTTTTTTAAATTATACAAAAAAAATTGACAATTAATATAATTTTATAATGACATGTACAATATATATATTATATAATTTGATGATGACATGAAATTGTGGTAGATACAAGCAGCAGTTGAATTTGGAGGGTGGTAAATAGCATCCCCATAACCATAGAGGACTGTACCTATATAGACATGAGGAGTAATGGACAGCTAAAGCATAAGTAATGGCATATAGAGTCTATGATGAATTGTATATCTTATTATCTTGGTCAGCAAACAGTAAATTGGCTGAGTTTCTAAATAAACAGGCCCTATTTAAACAGGTTAGAAAATCTGAGTGGACAAGCAACCCGTGATACAAACGTACCTCACATTGTAGCTTGCTTTTGTTAAGTAGCCTTGAATAGCAACAAATTCCTGAGCCTAAAATGAACCAGCATGTCAAGCAGAAGGGTAGAAACGAAGTCACCAAACTACGACTGCTTTTTGTTTACAATTGTCTCTGAGGTACTGCGCACGTGTTTGGCCCGGTTTGAGCGCGTGACTATCCAAATCCCGCCGCGTGTAGCGCGGGTAATGTGTGGTTTTATTTATTCCCATAGACTTTTCTATTGAGTTTTGAAACTGCACTTTCCCGCTGGCTCAGAAGTTTTTAAAGGGGATTTTCTGGACCGCTTCGGCACGAGCTTTCGAATGGTACAAACCCCGGAAGCGTAGCTACTTCCGTTCAAAAGTTATTAACGGTTTTTACCGCGCCAACTCAACTTGGACATACTATAGTGGCTTAGTGATGCAATATTCTATATTTCCTCAAGTACAAAGTCTTCAGCTCTATCAACTTAATGAACAAGGTTCCAAAGCAAAATTTTTTACTTGTTTAAAATCAAAGCACACTCACATTCAAATACTATGATACTTAGAAGACCATCATCATGAATTCTTTCAAATTGCTGACTGTCGGAGTTTCAGGTCAGCTGCAACTTGCTAGTTCAAACACTAGGAGGACCGTTATCTATAAATTTAGTATTAACAGCCAAAAATTATTGGGTTTTTTTCTTCAGGTATTCTAGCTAGGTTCTTATACTTTGCATAGCTAGCTCTTCCAAACCAATTACTCACACTTACAGCAAAGACAACGGACTACTGCAACATATAAAGCTCAGTTTGGTGGGGCACCGTTCACGGCAAGAGGGCAAGAGGGGACCGTGTGTGGCAATCCTAGGGGGACCGTCTACGGCATTTATTTTTCCGTAAACGGTCCTGGGGGACCATCCGTGGCAAATAATTCTGCCGCATTTGGTCTGGGGGGACCGCGCGGAGGGGGGACCAATTATCGTGCGACAGTGCCACTTGCATCATCAGCTTTGCATTACTTTGTTTATAATGAACGCCATTTGTTATCTTTAATAGTATGACCGGCTTTGTGGTAGTTATATTGGCTATTCACAGTATGAGGGGTGAAGCCATTATTTTGTTAATTTTCTAATATCTCATTATTAAGTATTTCTGTTGCAGTATCTGATAGTATGGGAACAGTGTATCCTGAACATCAGGCTATATATGTGGGGGCATTACTATACATAAGGTGTAACAGTAGTACAAAACCCACCTGGCAATATCCTTCAGTTACTTCATCATATAAACCAGATATTGATTATATTGAGAAAGGGAATCAATCTTACAGCGTTATCATCGTTCTAGAAGCGGTTCAAGCGCACACAGGAATTTACACCTGTTCTGGTTCTTTACCAGAAGGCCAAAGTTTTGATATTGCCGCAACCGTTTATGTAACAGGTAGAGATCGATTATGTTGTAATTTAAAAGAAAAACTGGCTAGTAGGAAATAATTACTAATCAGTGGTCGAATAGCTAACACCTATACCGTGAATTCACTATTATATTGTTATATGTAGTGGCAAATTTACTATGATTTATATGTCCCAGCTGAAACACAAAAGGTGATCACCCTTAGATTTATGGCATACTTGAACTATTTCCTAGCCCCGTCTTCACTCCCTTTATTGCCTGCTAAATTATTGTCACCATTGTTATTATATTATTCAGATCGTGTTGTGTTTGTATAAGTAAATGTTACACAACAATCCATTCATTTAATAAATTATTATACCTCAAAGAAGTATTAGTATAAGATTGGGTGTAACATCATATTTTAATGTTTGAAGTAAAATATCACGGTTCGAACGTAAATCCAAGAAGACAAATCTCAAGAATTGGAGAAACCGTACGATTTGAATGTTATGGAAGTATATCATATATTTGGTATTATAGTCGAGAAAAAGAAAATCCAAAAACTGAGGCTATACATTATAATTCTAAATATACCATAGATTATGTAAATACTGAACAAACGGGATACTACTACTGCTTGGGAAAGAGTATTGATAATGGTGAATATTTTATGGAGGAATCTGAACTATTAGTTTTAGGTAAGCAAAGAAATTAGACATTCAGTGTTTAGAATTTGCTTAAAAGTTCATATAAACATGAAGTGCAACCCTCCAGGCTACTCTATAAATAAATTGCGTCAACTGTAGGGAGAACATTACACAGTGAAATGCCTTTGTCGATTGGTAGAGGAGCTAGGGGAATACGTAATAACAAAGCAAAGTAGATACAGGGACATAAACTAAATAGGATAGCTTGGTAGCATAGATCCTTCTGGAAGTAACATGAGATTCTGTTCTGTCCCTTGTTTATGGCAGTATATAGGCTTTAAGAATATTTAATATTAGTGATGTGCTTCAACACTAATGGGAGGAGTTATTGTCCACTAGTAATTCACACAAGGTAGAATCCAATAAAAGTTGATTACAAAAAGTAACAATAAAGCTACATTCATTTAGATTGTTTTACATCGTTTTAGAAGGCATCATCAGTATATTTAATCCTTAAAGTAATTCGAAGTAGATAATTATGTAGCCCTTGACTAAAGTAGTGATATAGCTGACAGAGGAAAGGGCTGAGGCTGACTATTCAGACCTCACCCTTCCACATAAATGATTTGCTAGCTGAACCCCAATAGTAGTCTGAAGTAGTAGACTGGTAGGCTAACTAGACAATAATTGTTGGTAGGTGCTGGTGTGGTTGTTACATATACAGTTTAAAATGGATTGCATTATACAATACCGAAAGAACATGAACAATACAATGCAATAGCAAAACATGATTACAGACTCAGGACGTAATCTAACTGTATTTAGGCAAGCATATTGGTATAAGGAACACTCAACCCCAAAAAATTGTTTTTGGAGTCAATACAAGGTAGCTAAGTAAACATCATTAATGAAGATGCAGGATATATACTGGGGAAGCTACTTCAATTTAAATTATTCACTTTATTGTTTCTTTTTTAATTGTTACAATTGCTACATCAGCAGTGATGTTTTCATTAAAATAAAAAAATAAATTGCACCAGAATTCTTGAATACTGAAACAGTGGTCAGTCAACATATCAATCCTGAATTAAAGGTATTGTTCATGCCACATTGATGTATTCCCTATACTGTTATAACTAGAAAAATGGTTACAATATTAATGGAAGAAGAATAGACATAGTACCTCACAAGGAGTTACCAGTGAAGTAGAATAAAATTGTAACAAGGAACAGTATACATCATAATAACAGTGACTAAAATAACTAGATTTTTAAGTTGTTTTGTTCGTATTTCAATAAGTTTATATATTTCACTAATAATGGCGAAAACAAAATTAAAATACACATTAAATTTTAATCTATACCCGCAAGATCTGACTATATTGTAATCTGTAATGGAATACTTTTATGACATGCAAATAATGTTCATTCTATATTTGCCGAATTTAAGTACTTATGCATCACATCCTACATTTATATCTAACCAGCTGTTTGATGTATTCGATATACTGTTGCTATATCTTTTTGTATTGCGGATTAGATGTATACAGTTTAGTAGTTCCTGTCACTCAAGAAGTAACTTCAGGAAAGCCAGCTCTGTTTCGTTGCCTTTGTGACCCTCAAAGTGAAATAAAATGGACACTAAATGATGAACCAATTGTTTTTAGAACATATATAAAACAAGTATTATACTATAATTACCTGGTGCTCTTGGAAACCAATAAATCATATATTGGGTTATATAGTTGCCATGCAAGGATTTATGATATATCGTACAATCAAAGTGGAACACTTATTGTTGTAGAAGGTAATAAAGTTGGTTTTATTGTGGCATAGACTTTAGCTCTTTGCTGCTGTAACAATGTCTACAATTTTTTTGTTGTTTGCTGATGTTAGCTTACTAAAACTAGATATTCAATATTAATAGAGGGGCTTCACTCAAATAACCTCCTTTCCCCACCATATGTCAATGCCTGATAATAATAATTAACTATGTACCATTAAAATACTATTTTATATACTTCTCTTAGAACCTGTACTTCAAAGGCCATCAGGTGAGATATTGTTGTAATTCTCTTAGAACCTGCACTTCAAAGGCCAGGTGAGTAATATATTGTTGTAATATAATATAATGAGCCGTTTCTGTTCAGTTCATGCTCAAAGAAGCACTGTTTTAATAATCTATATTGCAAGCTTTTTTTGAAATAATTCCATATCATGTAATGTAAAAAAGTTAGGGTCTGAGTTTAAATGAGAAACAGATGCCTTCTTATTGATACCAACCTGTCAATGTTGGCTCTCTGTGTACTTTTTTTTTAGGATAAGAGTACTTGTATGAAATGTGTCACCAAATGTAGCAATAACAAAACTTTAAGGTATTAAGAATCACTAGATCACTTGCTATAACAATAGAACTAAGAAAAGATATATTAAAATAATGGCAGTATGCAGAAGTGTGTATAACTTGCAATAATATAATATTACGTTCTGTTAGCCTTGCAGATAACACAGTTACCACGTTTTGTGGAAACAGAAATTTATTCCTCAATACTAATAGTATGTTACTCGGAAAATCCAGTGCTGTGGTCATTTCAAAGTGGAGCTCTACCACATAACACTATCACTATTACTTATGGCAAAGAATTTCAATTGAATGACACAAAAGCATCATATAAGAATTATTTGTTGGTAATAAATGCACAACATAGAAATAGTGGGGTATATATTTGTGATGCAAAAAATAAGTATGGAGGCCAAGGCACTACTCTAATACTAACTGGTAATCCATTATAATAGCTCAATGGAAATAAATTCATATGTAGCACAACATGGCTGAGAAACGACATATTATGACACACCTAACATTTCTAAAATTATAATGCTAGAAATTTATGAAACCAAAAAGTCTTATGTCAAGTACACATTTGGGCACATGAAATTTTAATTCTGTGCTATGAATGCATACCAGACTTCATATAATCAGATCATAAATAATAATACTATTATGTTAAACTAAACCTGATACTTCGACTTCAAGAAGTCCTCAGGTGTCAACTAAGGTCAAACTTCGTGATGATATAATAAACACAATGTAGACAGCAAGATAAGTAGAGGGTATGTGTGGGATCGTCGGGATTCTGGCTCCGTGATCTCCGTCCTCAGAGCTCCAGGTAGCATCCCCGCTGCCACCAGAGATAATGCACAGGCTGTTGAAGGACGTTCCACAGCAAGATGGTATTCCCCCAGTTACGCAGGCGACCCAAATCAGCCCCAACCGAGATTCACCAGACTCTACTGGAATCAATGTCTTTGTTCAAAGCCTCACTGTGCAAAATCTGAGGTGAGTGAGACAGGCCACAGTATATAAAACCCTATGTCTCACCCACACTCTCAAATCTGATTGGCCAACAAAACTGACTTACAAAAACCAAGTAAGGTCACACACACCAATTAACACTTGATACACACAAAACTGTCAAATTAGTTCAAAGGTATGTGCCTGGCTCTTGCTCCCTCTTACCTTACCTCCATCTGGCTGAGTGGGGTTTCCACAGTATGCTTACCACTAACTATATCCTGGAAGGTAATTTGCATGCAACATAGATAGCCAGCATATTATAGGAAGCTCTAAACATGTGAACTGCCTCATCCATTGAACATAGTCTCGCGTAGCCAGACCCTTTACCAATCGCTACGCGGGAAAAGGGTCTGGTAAACTGACATTGAGCAGTTTGTTCAGTTCCCCTCGCTAATTGGGGAGACCGCAAACAATAGGTGACGTAATATCCTGTGAAGTAAGACTGCTAAAACTTTTGCGCGTATAGTATTTCTGTGCACAACAACTCTCCAACAGCTGTGTCAAAACTCTTCCTTTAGGTGATGCCATTAGTTTAAGCAGTGACTTGGCCTTATCTGGAGAATTTCGCTTAGTTGTTGCTTTGTGCAAAGGCCATTGTATATGCCATGGTACCTTAGGTTTTTGTCATGCTTAAAGGTGAATAATGCTAGCCAAGAATCAGTATCAAAGTGCCATTAATTTTTAACCGGCAGCATTTCCCAGCGCATTGCTTTGCACAAGTAACATTTCTTCATGGCAATACAGAACGAACTCTGCCTACTGATCTGTACAATTCACGCGCCTGAAAATGTTTAACGATTTACACCCACACTAATTGAACCACAGTTAACCACTTGCTGACTAAGCAAGAACAAACTGCTCTATGTCAGTTTACCAGACCCTTTTCCCGCTCAGCGATTGGTAAAGGGTCTGGCTACGCGAGACTACATTGAACATTAGTGAACAGGGAAGATGCATCAACTTCATCATCATTACAAGCATCCAGTGGGTCTTAACCTGTTGTGCAGCATAGTAGGAATTTTACCTTCCCTTTCTAAGAACAGAGGATAGTGGCACTTGTTACACGATTGAAAAACATATTGCTATGAATAAGTGAGTTTAGAGAACTTCATAAAATTTAAAGGACATAACATTTGGTATAAAGAAAACAGCAATGTGAACATGTTAAAAATGTCAGGGGTATTGTGCAACTGTTGTGGACAGTGGCAACTAATGTTGTAGTGTTAGCAGACTAAACTAAATTAAAATCAGGGTTGGTGTCAAGTACTCGGAAGGACGTTTAATAATACTTTGATGGACTAGAATACAGAATGCAAATACCAACACTTTCATACTATGATAATTTCATAACAAATACAATTTACTCAGAATCACATCATCATTTGCTAAGTGGTATGTAAAGTGTATTTAGATGAAACTTACAGCTTTAATCAAAAATAAATTTTGTGCATTATTCTGATAAATTACATTTTCAGCTAAAAATGATCAGAGGTCATACAAATCACTTCTAACACAGCATGAACAATGTCCATTGACAACCATAACAACATTGTAAATTAGTGTATAACCAGTTGATAACTAAAATGATAACCTATATTATCTGCACAGTTCACAGATTTATTAGTGGTTGTCAATGGACTCTCTTCAGGCAGTGTAATAAGTTGTTCTTTATCTATCAATACTCTGCCAAATATATTGGAAAGCATTATTATACTGGAGCTACTTATTACATCTATTTATTGACTTCACTTTAATAAAATATTATTTTGCTGTAGCAATGGAGTTAAATGCATTCAACCAGTAATATAGTCAGTCATCCATGATTCTGCAACATTTTAGTTGTAATTTAAACTAGGCAATATAGAATGAATAGTCCTAGCATAAATACGTTTAAGGTTTCCATTACTTTCTGCTTACTTCAGAGCTTAATGAAATTGTAAGAGATTTAAATATGAATGTAAAATATTTTTTTGTTAACTATAATCAAAATTTCATAGGGTATTATATTAAAAGTTAATTAGTAATCAGCAAGTTTATCCAGTAAAATTCATATCTACAAATGTTCAGGAAGTGGAGGCATTATTCTTTTGTTATCCAACATGAAATATTCGTAGTAACAAACAGGTGTATTAATAACAATACACATACCAAATGCTTACCAGCTCCACTATAACACACGTGTATTCGTGGCAGATGCCAAAACTTACCAGCTATAAGTAGTTATGTTCATATGGACAATAGTACCCATTTTAGATGTTGTTCTCTATGATACAACAAATAATTTATTTAAATTATTGCTATTTAAATACATTAATACATGGTACAAGGTATGCATGAATATACTTCGACCAAACCTGTTCAATTTTTGGCTCTCAATTTTGAAAATAATTAATGTAGTGTAATGCAATAATTCTCGTCATCTTGCTTTATGTTTTACAAGATAATTACGAATTATATAAATTTCCATAAGTGTATTCACACATTTGTCATCTTAACAGAACAAAATGAAAATAATTTTGAAGATGACATAAATGGTTAGTTTGGTATGTATTCTAATTTCATAATAATTACTTACATAATCATGGCTTAGAGCATAATTTAGACCCCAAGACAATTACATCATTTCCTGGGACTAAAGTCTTGTTTAAATGTCCTTTGGAATCACCTGTACTTTGGAGTTTTGAAAAAATGGTCATGAATGAAAATGCAATACTTATTGAAGATGGAGTTCCTCAGTCCATGTTATACCTATTTGATATAAATGAGAATTATACTGGTATGTACTCCTGTCATAAAATACTACCTGGAGTGACAATTCATGCAAGTGGATATCTACTAGTAACAGGTAACTTACTATCAATACTCTACAATTTTCAATTGAACTATTATTTGCCATACTCACTTTCATACTAAACTATATGCTACCATATTAATCCTTTCACATAATGTACTTAAAAAATCTGTCTCCAAATTGCTATTACATGTATGTTTAAAATCATATAAATAATTTTTATATAAATTAAGGTAAACCTATAAGCAATAATAAAGTATGAAGCAACTATTTAGTGTTGTTGTTAAATGAATAGCACATGGAAAGGTGAACCAAAAGATAGTATTACATTGCTATAATATATTCTGGTCATAAAGCACTACTGTACTAACACAACAATGACTACAGCTACTTCTTTAGAATGCATATGAAGTGTGTTAAAAGATAAATCACTTTAACTGCTTACTTTCCTTCCTTCATATATAAAAGTCTGTGTATCCAACACATTGATATAATAAGTCAGTCTATACCTTAACTGTGCTGGACTAATTAAGTTTTCCTGTTATTTGTGCAACCTGCGATAAATTACATTATTTGTTAGATGGTTGAATCAATTATATTTCTTTATATTTAATACTTAATTACACCATGTTTGAAGCAGATTATGGTGAACAAAAACTGGAAGACATGTCCATAAATTTCTTAGGTAAGTATTGAGATGTAATGATTTAATAACAGATTCCTATTTTTCAGTTTGCACTTTTACAAAATATAGAATAAATTGTATGGTTATAAGAAGATCATGCATTCTGTACAAATGTTAACAAAGATATTCAGTTTATATATGTATATATATATTATATATATTAATAAAAGGCATGTGGTACCTCTGAATTTGATGTTTGAAACTTTTCATGTTAGAGAAACCTTTGCGTATGGCGTATCCTGAGAATCCTATTAAAAAAGGAGCTATTACAGGACTTTATTGCTACTCTGAGACACCAGTTGTTTGGAAATTTCAAAATATTGAAATAAAAAATTTCAATGAATTGTTTTTATCACAAAAAATTTATAAAAGTTATATAGAGTCTGTCATACCCATATATATTTACTATTTGATGATTCACAGTGTGCACATGCAACACACTGGCATTTATTCATGTCACTATGTTATTAATGGAAGTCATTATTATGACGACGGGTTGATAACTGTTCAGGGTAAGTCAAAGACAATTTGTTGCAGTTGTGTAGGAAGATGTTTCAGTATGGGTGGGCTCAAAAGGCTCCTTTTTATGGTTTACAGGTGCTCATGTAATAAAAATCACACTTTTATGTTGTGTCAAAACATTATGGGGGGAGTCTTACCCTAACCTCCCCCACCCACACCCCCACCCATCCATCCAGCTTCCTATGCCACTCTGGTCTAATAATATTGTAAAACTTTATATTATATTCAACTAATGAACTTATATAATTGTATTTTTTTTTATCGTGGTAATGCTGCTGAAAAAAAAAATATATATTATATACATGACCAGAAGAAGATTTTGAGGAAGAGAGAGATATTGATTCTATAGATTCACCAACAATTTCTGCAAGATCGATGTATGGTCTTGAAGATTTCAACTATCATTCTCTGATAGGCAATTCAGACTTCAACAAGGGTATGTTGTTATAAATATGTAATGCATGATGTATTAATGAAAGAATGTATGTATGTGTGTATGTATGTATGTTTGTGTGTATGTAAGTATGTATGAATGTATGTGTTTATGTGTTCATGTATGTACAATTGAATGCATGCATACACATTATGTATGTACGTAAAGCATTATATATATATCTATGTCTGTACCGATATTGTTGCATTTTTAATTGCAGGTTCAATATTCATTATCGACTTTGCCTTTTTATTATCTTACATAAGAATGTCCTAGTAGTAGAAATAAACATATATTTTTCATGTACAGAGATAGTAAAAATTAGTTACTGTTCAAGTCCACAGGCACTAATTTAAGTAGAAATAATATTTTGAATTAAACATGGCATTTTAAATAGATGCTTAGCAATTGAAGTAACTCACTAGTTTATAGCTGAGAAAACTACATAATTATTAGCAACATTGTCATATACTGCAGCTACAAATCATGGAGTGCTATCCCAACATTTAAATCCAGTCTAGTGACATTTTGGATAGAAATATTCTGATCAAAACGAGCTAATGTCTTCCAGACTGGGGCATGTCCAAAACATTTTTGGGACAAAATTAGTGTCATTATGATGCCAGGGGTGGAGAGTTTCATTCATGACGTTAAGGTTTTAAGGTCATTGCTTTGTCTGAATGCTGAATTGACTGCCAGCAATTGAAGCTCCGCTACCTCGCTATAAAAAAAGGGTGTGACCTATAACATTAAAGTAGGAGAGGGTGGGGGAGGGGGGATTTAAATAGTTCACGTCAAAATGACGTTAATTTTTCTAATATATGGTACGAATACTGACTAGTAATCCGAGCAGGGTCACAATTTAGCTCCAACATACTGTTACAGTTTCAATACACTTAATGAAGTGATTACGATTAATCTCCATTTTAATGCAATGGTGTGGGCTCCTGCAGGGCCTAGGGGAGAGAAGTCGCTCACCCTTCACAGTTAACTCATGCTACTGCACAAGTGCGCAAGTGAAAATTCAGAGAAAATGTTAGCCGTGGAGTACCCAGCGCATACATTATTCAGGAATATTATACTTCCCATATTTGTTTGTATTTACAGGGCTGTAGACAGCAATGGGTAAGTAGGGGGAAGAGCTACATGGGGAATTTCCCAGGGGAATCCCCATCTGGCCATGTGAGTGGTTTGTGGGCATTAGCTATGGCTATGAAGTCAGGTTCCTTGCTATCTTGGTTTTCACCAGCTAGTGTAAGTGGTAATTGTGCTGTTGGAAGTGGAAATTGTTCTTCTAATGAGTCAGATCATGAAGTGTGCAGTGCGTCTGAAGTAGCCAATCCAGCTAGTGTAAGTGGTAATTGTGCTGTTGGAAGTGGAGATTGTTCTTCTGATGAGTCAGATCATGAAGTGTGCAGTGCGTCGGAAGTAGCCAATCCACCAATTCTGGACTCCAGAGGGCATAATAGCCCAGAGATCCCAGAAAAAGCACACCAACCTTTTCTGTCCTGCTTCCCTAAATGAACATTTGGGAAACAGCAACGAGCTTTCTGTTCCTCTCGGTATGCCAAATTTCCATGGTTACATTATCAGGAAGGAGAAGATAAAGTATACTGCTTTCACTGTCTTGTCTCAAATAGGCGCCATTATCCCATTTCATTAAATCAAGAGGATGCTTTTATCAAAACTGGGTTTTCAGATTGGAAAAGAGCACTAGAAAAATTTAAGAAGCATCAGCTATCCCATTCTCATCGACAAGCTGTTGATTTTATTATGAATACAACCAAGAATGTTGGAGAAATGGTTCAGAAGGGATATGCTGAACAGAAAGCTGAAAATCGTCAGATTCTGCTTACAATTTTTAATTGTGTTCGTTATCTTGGTAGGCAAGGCCTTGCTTTACGTGGTGATTTCAAAGATGAGGAGAAAAGTGAGATTGATTCTAATCTTATGCAACTTCTTCTGTTAATAGCTGTTTATAACCCACCAATTTCGAAGTGGCTAAAAAAGTCTCTAAGTTTACTAGCCAAGGAATACAGAACGAAATGCTTAATATGATGGCTTTATCGATTTTGAGAGAGATCAGAAGCAAGGTAGCTGATAAATGGTTTACTATTATGGTGGATGAGACTACTGACCTATCTAATACTGAACAGATGGTCTTTTGCTTGAGGTATGTTGATGATCAGTTTGATGTGCATGAAGAAGTAATTGGCTTATACTCTCTAGTATCTACTTCTGCTGATAGTATTGTGTTTACAATAAAAGATATTCTTCTTCAGCTTAATTTGAGGCTTGATATGTGTCGTGGACAGTGCTATGATGGGGCGAGCACTATGTCTGGAAGAAGGTCCGGCGTTTCCACTCAAATAGCAGGCATTGAACCCAGAGCACTCTACACTCATTGCTATGGTCATGCACTGAATTTGGCCATCCAGGATGCTATTAAAGGTGTGAAAATAATGGCAGATGCCCTTGAAACTGTTTACGAAATAACTAAACTTATCAAAAAGTCTCCGAAGAGGCAAAGTATTTTCAAAGCTATTAAGAATTTAGAAGAGGTTACAACAGGTTCAATAGGAATTCGTATCCTTTGTCCAACTCGTTGGACAGTTAGGGCCGAGGCATTAGCATCAATTACTGAGAATTACAACACTCTACAGCTCACCTGGGATGTTGCTAAAGATGCTACAAAAGACACTGAGATTAGAGCCAGGATTGCAGGGGTTAAAGCACAAATAAATCAGTTTAACTTCTTTTTTGGAGTTCATCTAGGAAAAAAAATTCTGAATATGGTTGACAATTTATCTCGTTCTCTACAAGCAACTTCTAAATCAGCTTGTCATGGGCAGCAAATAGTAGGCTTAACCCTCACCACTTTACAGTCTATTCGATCTCATGAATCCTTCCAGGCCTTTTGGGATACAGTTGAGAAATTAGCCAAGCCTCTGTTGATGTCACAGCCCCTACTCTTTCACGTCAGAGGAAAGTTCTACGTAGGTATGAAATAGGAGAGAGTGCACCTGAGTACCCAAGTAGTGTTCAAGATCACTATCGGCAGATATATTTTGAAGCTATTGATCTTGTATCATCAGCAATAAAGGGGCGCTTTGATCAAGAGGGGTTTAAAATGCTCCAAAAATTGGAATCTATCCTAACAGAGCCTAACCAGCCTGACAGAGTCAAATAAATTACTGAATTCTATGGCTCAGACTTGGATCTTGACCTTCTGAAAACACAGTTAAATGTTCTTCACACCAGTATTGAATCCTTAAAGGATCTGAAGTCAGTTATTGCTTACCTTAAAACTTTGAACAGTATTGAAAGTTTTTTCTGAAGTTTTAAAGGTGGCTACACTAATTTTAGTCTTACCTGCTACCAACGCAGTAAGCGAACGAAGCTTCAGTACACTTCGTCGATTGAAATCGTGGCTCAGATCTACCATGAGCCAGTCTCGACTTAACTGGTGCTTGGTATTTGTGACCGGATTTGTGAAAACCCGGCTAAACGCGGCATCTAAAGTTTTCTAATTTATTCTACCAGTAGGCTGGGATGCCTTCCTCCTAATTTGGAAGCTGTAGCACAAGCCGTCTTCGCCCTACGCACTACAACACTTCAGTATTTTTGCTAAACTTATTATTGCTGATTTCGAAAAAATGCCTGGTAAAGGCGTTGCTAAGGTCAGGGGGCGTGCCTTGTGTCCGTATACTATTACTGCGTGTCTCCGGGACACTATAGAATAAATCGGTTACAGGCGGATTGAAAGAAGTCTAAAAGGCTTAATGCAGGGCTCCTTGAAGACGATAATTGCGTGAGTACGTAAATTATGTAGAATAGCAAGTGAATTAGTTAGCTACAGTTTTTTCCCGGCTGTTAATGAAAAACCCGCCAATAATTTCTTAGCAACTCTCCGTACACGAGTCCAACCGGCTAGTGTTTCTAGCCTCCTAGTGTGAGTTCTAGAGCACACCAGAGCTTACAACTGTGTCATAAGCTAGAGCTAACTGGTGTCTATCAATTTCTGCCATAAAAATTTTTTCGAAAAAAATCGACCCATAAGGCTTTACCCGGTGATACTGAAAAAAATTGTTTGCCGCGTTTAGGCGGATTTTCCCAAATCCGGTCACATTTAATGTTTATAGAGAAAAAACTGATGAATTACCAATGATTCCATTATTAAATGAGTTCATAGGAAGATGTGAAACTCGACTACGTATATTTGGACTTGAAAAATCATAATTTTATTTTATATTAATTTATAAATTCATTGTTTTATCAATCAATAAATTTAATTTGGGGAAAATTCTGGGGGGGCTTTAGCCCCCAAAGCCCCCCCAGTGTCTACAGGCCTGATTTATACGTGTGGACTTACGGCTGTCATTTTGTGTGGATGTCATTTTGTACTTAGCCCTTCCGTTTTTGTGTCCGCTTCCCAGTCTACCCCTACCCATACCTCCAGTGAACTGAATCTTTCGCTTTAGCGATCAGCATCATTCTAGGAAATTTACCCAGCGCATTAATTCTTTAGAAATTGTTGTTTTTCGAGGTCACAAAAGTTATGGCTAAAGGTTAATGTGATATTGTGACCTAAGTGTTTATAAAAATTATACATATAAGGGCATGTATACACCATAACGTAATAAACGAATGCAGACTCTCTTTTCAGTTCAGTCCTAGTCTTCTGTCTTCCTTCTTCTCTCTTATGTCTTGATTTCTTCTCTCTTTCGGAGGCCAGACCCACATCTTCCCCCGCTAAGCTCAAACCCGACGCTGACAAACAACCGGGATGGGCTCCGTGTCTTCCCAACTCTGTCGACTCAATCCATCCGCATTGCTGATGGTAGATCCCGGTCTGTACTTGATGGTGAGGTCCATCCCTTGCAACTTGAGTGCAAACCTCATCAGTCTCCCGTTCAGTTGTCGACTGCTGAGCAACGAAACACACGCTCTGTGATCGGTATAAATCGTAACTGTTCTCCCATACAAGTAGTACTGGAAGTACTTCACTGCTGAAACAATGGCCAACGTCTCCAACTTCGTGACGGAGTAGTTCTTCTCGGCACCACGTAACTGATGACTGAAGAAAGCCACAGGCAGTTCCACATCGTTTCTCTCGACGTGTAGGCACGCTCCGATACCCACACCTGATGCATCAGTAAACAAATAAAACACATCACCACAAACAGGAACAAACAAAACAACAGGATTACACAATGACTAGCGCAACCTTGTGAAGGCCACAGACATCTCTTCCGTCCACGTCACCCTGACCGGAGAAGTCAAAGACACAGCCGGTGTAAGCATTGCGGACAAACTGGCGAAACCCTGTATGAATTGCCTATAATAGGACATCTCCCAAGAAAGGAGCGCAGTTGCTTCTTTGTCACTGGCCTAAGAAACTCAGCCATCGCCCTAACCCTATCCTCTGGTACCGCAACTCTACCACACCCAACTTGGTGACCCAAATACTCTAACAATTTCCTCCCAAACTCGCACTTCTTCCACTTAATCTTTAACCAACCTTGCCTAAACGCACAATAACATCCTTCAAATCCCTCAAGTGAGTCTCCCAATCATTACTAAACACTATCACATCGTCAATGTAATTCCTAGCCACACTACTTACAGGCTTAAGAACTTCTTCCACCACCGACTGGAATATCGCCGGGACATTCTTCAACCCAAATGGCATCCTCTGAAACATAAATTTACCCATCGGGCATACGAACGCTGTAAGAGGCATACTAACCTCCTCCATCTTGATCTGTTGAAAACCCGCCGTCAAGTCCAACTTGGACAAGCAAGAACTAGACCCAACCTTCTCTAGAATTTCAACCAGAACAGAGCCAAAACCTACTCAAAGGCATCCTAGAATTCAACTCTCTGAAACCCTCATACTGCCATCCTTCTTCCTCACTCGCACTAGTGGACTAGCCCATTCCGCCTCACTTCTGACTATAATTCCACCCTTCAGCATCTTATCAATCTCCAACTCTACTTCCTTCCTAATCCCAACAGGCACCTGTCATGGCTGCAAGTTAACCACGTCCGCACCATCACTCAGCTTGATGGAACACTTTCCCACTTTGCACAACCTGGGACATCCGAAAAAATTCTTTAACACTACTCACAACTGTCAGTAAGTCACTCTCTCTGTACCCAACACATTTCTCAGAACCCAACACAGCCTTACTCCCATCTAAATCATCTGATATGCCCTGCGCTTCAGCAACTACGGACACAGCATTCACCCAAGCACATCTATCCCTACAAAGTGTATAAGGATAGATGTGCTTGGGTGAATGCTGTCCGTTCTTGAAATGAAGCATTCAGCCACTTCGTTGGCTGACGCAGTGCGCATCGGGCAAGCCTCTGGCCACCTAGAAGCCAGACAAACATAAGTGAACAGGTAACGAACACCTCGCTTGGCTTTTGGCAAAGGTCCCACAATATCTATGGCCACTGACTTGAACGGAACACTGACAATATGTCTTTCTACCATCTTGGCCGCTCTGTTACCTGCCTTATTGAACTTCAAACACACATCGCATGACTTCACGTACTCCACTATGTCTCCATGGATGCCCGGCTAGGTAAATTTAGGCTGAAGCAACCTCCTCATCCCTCTAACTCCCGTATGACCACACATGTCGTGGGCCAACTCAACAACTGTCTTCCTGCATGCACCAGGCACAACTATCCTGCCAACACAAACATCTGTTTCGTCTACAATCCTATGAATCAACAACCCCTAACCCCTCAGACCACTTGTAACCATTTAAACCCTTGGTTGCTAATTCCCGACAATTACTCAACGATTGATCAATTTGAATTTGGGCAATCAACACACTACACCCGGAAACGTCTGTTGGTAGAGGGCAACCCAGGTCAACGAGTCCCTCATCTGTATCTGATGCAACACCAACACTCACATCAGTTTCCTCCATGACACCTCCATCTACTACTTCATTCGCTCTCCGCTCATTTACCTTCTCTCTATCCACACATAAGGGTGCTGGGACATAGCAACACGCGCGCACCCGCACGCACCCGCACGCACTACAAATAACCACAAATATCCGCCTTGCTCGCAATAGTAAAAATGACCGCTACTTAGCTAGCGCGGGTAATTCAAAGCTTCCCGCCCACCAATTGATAAAACTAACCGAGGCCCCACCCCCGCTATAAGTTGTAAAGAGCGCAGCCGTTTGATATTGTATTTCTTGGCTTACTTTATCAGTATTGTTTCTCCCTAGAGCAGACACTGGCTCCCAGATTGTCTCCAAGCCTTGACAGGTAAATAATACCTCACTAATGACTCCATTATTTTTATTTTTTATTCCTGTGCAAAACTTCTTCCTGATATATCACTCATTTTTTTTTTTTTTACAGTTATGAATGTATATACAGAGGCTTAGCTAGCTCACCTAAAGTGGGGGGGCTGATATCGCGCCAAAGCAATCACTACATTAAAGTTAATGTAATGCACAATTATTTCACTATTGTAGTAAGTTAAACAAAAATTAAAAATTGCCAAAGTATCTTTTTCTTTCATCAAGTTTTTCAACAAATTCTTCAGCTATCAAAATTAAATCCAAGTTTTCTGTAAGCTCTTTGTGAGCATTTAAAAGTAAACAGTTATTTAAACATTTTTCTGTCATACTTGAACGTAAGTAAGTATTTATTCTCTTCATAGTTGAAAATGTTCATTCAGAGGTGGCAGAGGTTATTGGAATTGTACACATAAGACGAAGTAATTTATGTACAGAGGGTAGCATGTCCTTCAAAACTCCATTGTTCTTGTTCATTGCACTGCATATACAAATGTGTCTGGTTACTTATATTCAATACATGTGTATTGTATAGTTGGTATAAAAGTGGGGGGCTTAGCCCCACTTACTATAAAAGTGGGGGGGCTCCAGCCCCCCCTGTGGCTATGCCACTGATATAATATAATGATACTTATATAAAAAATATTTTGAAATAGCCAGCTAAGTATAGCTAGATGAATATTTTGTGATCTAGCTAGCTAAGTAAGGATGAATAAACAAATGAAGTGAATAGCTAAGTACAGAAAACTGTACACAAACTAAAACTGTAGAGTTTTCCAGCAGCAAAAATGGTTCACTAATCTTTTACAGGTACATACACACACTGAATATGCATCTAGCTAGCTTGATAAAAGGCTTCCCTTACCTGACCATGCCGAGAAAAACACTATTAACAAGACTGCAATAATCTCCTCACACTCGTTTCAGTATGGCTTATCATCGAGAAGGAGAGGCGGCCAGAAAACTGGTTTGCTAACAGGTAGGCGCCCGAAAGTTAGAGAGCACCGCCTGGAACTCACTTTCCCGCGGAATCAATTGAATATGTTGTAGGTGTGGTTTGAATACAATCAAGTCTCTGCCAAAAGATCGCGTGGACTAATTATTAGTCCTGGAGTCTATTTTGTGCTTCTTCTCAAAAACTACGAGTAGAAAAAACTCCAAATTTCGTACACAGGCTGACTATGACCTTAGCTACAAAATGTTCGTTGCGATTTTTTTTGAAAGAAAAAAATTCGGGCGCGCTAACGCGAGGATCAAATGAGCACAGTCAACTAGACAAAACAAAGATGAATTGAGAAAAAGTACAACGAAGGTTTTGAAGACAATCAACAAATGTACCAGTATACGAAGAATGGGCTCGTCAGCGACGGCACCCGCGGAGGAGTTGTGGATCATATACTTGAGGCTGAGGAGCTCGTAACTTGAACGAAACAAGCTCCCAAGGCCTGTTCTTTTTATTTAGTTAGTCCATTAGCAGTACTCATTAGGGTCCACCCTTAGTTGGAGCTCTACAAACACCAAGAAAAAAGTTAGTAATCCCTAGCAACCAAAACCCAATTATTGTGAATATTTGCGTGGGAGTTGTCCCAGCACCCTTAATCGATCACCTCCACCAACGAAGATGGATTTGCCAATACCTCGTCCTGCCTGTTATGAGTCTCGTCAGACAGACTATCCAGCCATGAACCAGAACGAGTCACAACACTAATCTGGGCATCCTCTGCATGCTGAGACTCCGACTGCTGGGCATCAACCGACCCAACAGCACTCACAGCAGAGACTGCATCCTGTTCAGTGGATGACTGGGTGTCCGGGGTATCACCGGAGTGCCCCACCAAACTGCCCTGGTCATCAGGCACAGGAGCGGCACCCAGAAGGAGCCTCTTGGCCATGGAATCATCCATAGGCACAGCAAACTGGACCTTACCGTTAAGCATTCCCTCTTGCGCAACGGCAATACCAGGTTTGTGACCTTATTTCTCAAGCATCTCAAAGTGCAACATCTAAATCAGGCAAGTTTATATTTTAGTATTAGTAGCACCATAATTATAGCAAGGTCTTTTTCCAGGTGGTGACATGATTTCTCAGGCATCTGGATCAGGTAAATTCAGATATTTGTACTTGGTGATTGTTCTATAGTTCTATGTTTACCTTAGCTAATGCAGGCCCGTAGCCAGAGGTTCGCAGTTCGGATGTGTGCTTTTGTTTGATGTAGTTATTGAAATTCTCCCTACCATAACAACTTCTAATTCTGTCACATCGACTGCTCCTCAGTCTCACCCATCTAGTTGAGTCACTTTATTGAATTTACTAACTTCATCTGCTCCTGTATCCAATCCCGTAACCAAGTTAATTCTGCAGTCATCTTGTACAGTTAACCCTTTTGTTCCCAATCCCGCTTATAAGCGGGTGAAGACCGGTTGGCTTCTCCGAATTTTTAAAAATAGTTACTTTATAGCTAGAACCTTCAGATTGCATACACAGGTGCCCAATGCGTTGGAGAAGCATCTAAAATAGCTTTCAGCCAGGGCTGCTTCGACAGTACCTCACAGCAGTTGCGTTTATTTCTTCCTCGGCAAAAAAAAAAACATCGGTTCTCCGTCGAATTTTAAAAAAGTTACCTTCTTCACAGCAGCTTCATTTATGGATCCAGTCATCTCCAGAGCTTTGTAGAAGCAGCGAAAAATTGCTTGAGCCCAGTAGCCTTCCATAACACATTGAAACAACCGCTTCTTTGCCGACCAAGACTTTGCGGTTTGACTTACTGTCTTTTTTTTATTTTATAAAATCGCCAGTTCAACTGGGGGCCTCCCCATTACGTACAGTCTTAGGTAATGCTTATTACATCACAGGAAAAAAGTGAGCGTGTCGTGTGATCCAGGTAACTATGCAAAAAAAAAATTTTTTTCGAAGTCAATTTGGAAAGATGGCGTCTACCAGTTACAGTGCTGTGGAAGTTTTATACTTGCTTGATACTGACTCTAGCGACTCAGGATCAAGCGGAGAAGAGGGAGACGACATCTAGGGCTATAGGAGGCCCTGTATCAGGGTTGGGGACCAGACCCCGTCAACTCTGACACTGACAATGGAAGTCAAGAAGATGATCGATGTAAGCTTGTCTTTCTCTTGTCTTTCTCTTGAAAACTAGCAAGCTTCTGTTGTGGAAAGGACTTATTTATAGCTATATTGAGATGGAGAAAGCGGTTTAGCTATAATATATATATATTTCATTGAGTTTTGAGATTTGAAAGTGGGTTGTGGTTTGTTGAACAATTTCAAATTTTCAAAAAAATTTAATTTTTTTTACCAGAATGTACTACTAGGACCAGATGTGTATGCAGTCACCGACCCGATTGTGAAGAGGGATTGTGAAGAGGACGCAGATAAGGCAACAGGAGCAGAGTCTTCCATTGACGAAGGAGAAGATGCTGGACCTGGCGAAGTACACTCGGAGCCCCACCCCCCTCCCTCCCAAACAAAAATCCTGTATGAAACCGCATACAATACATCATAAAGTTGCAATTATATAGGATCATGAATAATTTGTTGTTTGTATTACAAATATCTTTGTTGTTGGTGTTTTTGTGTATATGAAATTGTTTTGTAGTGGAGCTCGACGTCCAATGGCGTATGTTCCTTGTGAACACTCATAGATGTCTCCTACATGATCACAATCAGCACCACACACAACAAACAACATATTTTATTGTTGAACTAATATAATATTGGTATAAAGTACATCAAACAATATTATTTCTATTTTTTTATTATTATTATTGATGGGAAAAGTGGAATTTTTTGGGAAAAAAATTTTTTTTTTTAAAGTAATAGTAGAGGGCCTAAATATTATTCAATTTTCTCAATCAAAAAATGAGGGGAATCCCTAACTCTTGGTATATTTAGTGATATATGATTGCTATGGGGTTTTCCCAGCCAGCAACGAGTTAAAAAAATAAAACGGTAATGCACTATTCCGCGGTAGAAGATTAGATTTTTCCGCGCGCGTCCAAACAATTTGGGAACGAGAGGGTTAAACCTTCCATTCTGCCATTTGGTCCAGTTACATTATCTGTACCATCTTCTGTCCGGCCATCAGATCCAGTTACATCAACTGCTCCATCTTCTTTCTGCCATCAGACCCAGTCACATCATCTGCTCCATCTTCTGTCCTGCCGTCAGATCCAGTTACATCATCTGCTCCATCTTCTGTCCTGCCATCAGCTCCAGTTACATCATCTGCATCTCTGTCGTGCCTTCATATCCAGCTACATCATCTGTATCTTCTGTCTTGCCATCGTATCCAGTTACATCATCTGTACCATCTTCTGTCCTCCAGCCATCATATCCACTTACATCATCTGCTCCATCTTCTGTTCTGCCGTCAGCTCCAGGTACATCATCTGCATCTTCTGTTCTGCTATCAGATCCAGTTTCATTGTCTGCTCCATCTTCTGTCCTGCTATCAGATTCAGTTTCATTGTCAGCACCATCTTCTGTCCTGCCATCAGATCCATCAGATTCAGTAATAGGGTATGTTATGCCGTATAGTACTAAGACCAAATACTGGCTTGCACAACACCTTTATTCGGATAGAGAACTATTGAAATCACATGAGTGGATTAATGACAAAATTGTACATGCTGCCCAATCAATTTTGAAAAAAAAGTGTGGTTTGCAGGGTTGGCAGAACACACTTCTGGGACAATTCCATGGTTTCAAGCCTATCTCTGCCCCATTTGTCCAAATATTACATGTGTTAGAGTCACATTGGGTGACAATTTCTAATGCATTATTTGGCTGTGAAGACAAAACTTATTTCAGAGACTGCATCAAAATATATGACAGCCTATTATCGAAACATGTAACTCATGAAATGCAGAAGAATATTTTTTCAATCATGCAACCAAAAGTAAAAATAGTGATGTCATGAATGTCATGAAGCAGCCTAACTCCTACGACTGTGGTGTTTTTGCCATAGCTTTTGCGACTGAGATTGCTCACGGGTATAATCCCATTTGGGCTCAGTTTGATGTTGGACAAATGAGGAATCACGTATTGGATTGTTTAGAGAAGGGTTGCTTATCACGGTTTCCGGTTGTGAAAATACGCCGGATACAAATTGGAAGTAGAGTGAAACACTTTATCCCAGTGAAAGTTTACTGTGTCTACAGAAATATTGATAACAAAAAGCAGCCTATGATTGAATGTGACCTCTGTAAAGAATTGTTTCACTTCTCTTGTTTAAATATTAGCAGCAGTTCTGAAGCACTCCAAGTAGACAAGTGGAAGTGTCCATCATGTGCAACTACTTTAAACTAACTATAGAAACATATTTTTGACTTTAATTTGTGCATTCATTCAAAATATATGAATATGTATACAGCAGTATTGATTTGTACTCAGCAGTATTGAATAATAATACTCACTAAACTCTACTTATAGTGCCAAAGTTTCACAATGCAGAATAATTTGCTTACCATATAACTTAGAGAGCTATGTTAAAAGGTGATGAGCATACTAACAACAAATAAGTGTATTTGCAGCCAACTAAATAGCTACTAAGTCGGCTTCCACCACGGGGAATCGGGGATGAAAAGCATTTTACTTATCATGTAGAGTTAATCAAGTTCACAGACAAATGATACCCGGTTATATCACAAGCAGTCTATCTAACAGAGTTTACAATGGCTAATTTTCTAGTTCAAGAGGAATACTGTAATAGGTAGCTATAATATAGAAACACAATTGCTAGCCAATTAGTTATACTTGTAATGAACACTGTCTACTTTCAGACCTTAATTTTGGCATAGGAATTGCTAATTAGGCTCAATTATTTTGCCTTATATCATGCATCCCCAAATTTCTACTATTTTGGCCTAAAACTTGAAAACATCTTCAACAAACCTGCCCTTAATGCTCACAGAATGTTACCCCAAAATTTAGTATTCTTAATATAATAAACGTAATCATGTTTCAATGTAGTTTACAAATTGTTTGGGAAGGAAAACACAACATTCAGCTGCTGCTGATGATAGACGAGTAAGAGCCATTCTGTATGCTCTTAGACTAATTTATTAGTTCATGCTGATGTCTTCCACCTCATCAAACTCAATAGACGCACCATCACTCTTAGCAATGAATAGTGAAAAAAGCTCCGCTCATCGGGCCAATTTCTGATCACTTGTATTGAAAAAAGGAAAGAAAAAACTAATATGTAATTCATGGACATGTACCTTTGTGTGGGCGTCTTCTTTTCTCGTCCAGCAGATTAGGGGGTGTGGTTGCTAGCTAGGCTAGGGCACTTAACCAAATTCAGTTTCAGTTGAGAATGTGGGTTAACTATAATAGAGATTGAGAGAACAGATAGGATCGGAGAGAGATTAGACGTTAGTCTGAATGGGCATACAATGCGCATTATGAAGTGTGTGACAGGTGACAGTGTTCAATGGTTGGTGATGAATCTCATTACCGAGAGTGGCAATGAGAATCAGGTAAAGGGTGACAGATGAAATGTATTAGAACTCAAAGTGGAAGAGAGAGGTAGATACAGGTACAGATAAGATTAGAAATAAGTGAAATAGACAGCTACAGATAGGTAAATACATGCATACAGATATAGTGATATTCAGTTCAGTCCTACGTGTGAAGTGCCGGGCCAGCCGAGCTTGAGTTCATATCCTCTGTTCGGGTATGGATCCCGAACATCCTCCGGGGGAAGCAGCTGAGGACGTGACAGATGTGGATGTGGTGTGGACAGATTCAGCTTCGTCAGCGTCAGTGACTAGGCAGACGAGACGGTTGACAGGTCGTAGATATGTCTTGCCACGACATCGGATCGTGGCAACCCTGGAGATGCCGTCGTCTCCGGGATGCAGCTTGTGGATGACAGCTAAGGGCCAGGATCTTGATCGGAGCGACTCGTCCTTGACAAGTACTACGTCACCTTCATGGAGGGCGGTACCGGGGCGGAGCCACTTGGACCTTGCGGCGCAGCTTGCTAGATATGAGGTGCTCCAATGCTTCCACAGATCGGCTTGAAGGCGTTCGACAAGGTTCCAACGTCTGAGGAGCGACAACTTTCCCGTGGAAGGCAGCTTGGTAGGTGGGGCTCGAAGTGGGCGGCCTATCAGAAAGTGCCCAGGTGTGAGCACGTTGCTCTCATCAAGGTCGTCAGCATCAAGTGGTGAGATTGGGCGTGAGTTCAATGTGGCTTCGACCTCGGCCAGCAGAGTCGTGAGTTCTGGCCAAGTGAGCGGGTGTGGTGATACTATTTTCCGGAGGCTCAGTTTCATAGCCTTCACGGCAGCTTCCCATAATACTATTTTCCGGAGGCTCAGTTTCATAGCCTTCACGGCAGCTTCCCATAACCCCCCAAAGTGGGGAGCACGAGGCGGGATGTGATGCCAGGTGATTCCGGCGGTGGTGCAGAAATTGATCAGATTAGACTTGTGAGTCTCAGATTCTGCCATCTTGCGGATGGCACGGATCTCCTCCGCGGCTCCAACAAAGTTGGAGCCGTTGTCAGAGTACAGATGGAGAGGACAGCCACGTCTTGCCACGAAACGGCAAAGAGTGGCCATGAAGTCCGGAGTGGATAGCGACTCGCAGAGCTCGATGTGCACAGCCTTGGTGGCCATACACACAAATACAGACACGTAACACTTGAGGTGGACCGGCTTGCGTGTGTACCCGGTCCTCAGAGTCACGGGCCCAGCGAAGTCCACACCCGTGTTGGCAAAGGGTGGGGCAGGAGTCGTCCTGACAGCAGGAAGAAGACCCATGACCCGTGCTACAGGTTGGGCCAACACCCGCTGACAGGTGACACACTGCCTGGACACGCCTTTGAGGAAGTTCCTCGCACCGATGATGATGAAGGAACCAGCAATGATAGCCATGAGTGTGGACGTGCCAGGGTGGCAGTAAGCTCTGTGCAGTGTGACCAGCAGAAGTCTCGTGAGGGAGGACTTAGCGGAGAGTGGAACGAGTTCGGTGGGTGTGTTGGGAGCGTCTGGGTTCCGAACGCGGCTAAGGGCGATCAGATGTCCTGAGGGAGAGACATGTAGATGAAAGTGGCGGAGTGGATGACCTTTCGGCAGTGGTGACTTGGTGCGTGCAGCATTGAACGCGTCCGAAAAGGTCTGCAGTTGCGAGAGTCGGTAAAGGGTAGATTTGGCTTTCTCGACTTCCGTGCAGGTGAGTATTCCAGTTGTGCGATGTGACGCAGGCAGTTTGCAGTTCTCGATGAACCTGTATACATAGCACATAACACGAGAGAGGGATAGGAAAGAAGAACGGACAGTCGCAATGTTAGATATAAATGAGGATAGGGAAGGGGAGAGAGAGTTGGCAGGTTTGATAGAGACAGTATAGATAGGGATAGGAGGTTTAGAACGGAAAGGGGGAGGCCAGTGTTCCTGAGACAGAGTGAGCCACTTTGGGCCATGCCACCAGAGCTCGGAGGCGAGGAGATCATCAGCTCGGGACCCTCGGCTCGCGAGATCAGCTGGGTTGTCAGCGGTAGGCACGTGACGCCAATGCTCAGATGGTAACAGATCCTGAATGGTTGCGACGCGATTTGCCACAAACCGGTTGAGTTGAGAGGGAGACTTGGGCAACCAGAAGAGGACAATCTGGCTGTCGGTCCAGGCATAGACAGACGAGAGAGGCAGGTTGAGAACGTTGACAGTGTGTTTCAGAATCTTGGCTAGCAGGAGAGCTCCGGAGAGCTCCGCCTTGGGGATGGTGATTGGTCGAGTCGGCAGCACTCGAGCTTTGGCGATGACCAGCGACGTGGAGATGGAGTCTGGAGCCTCCATCCGTGCGTATATGACGATACCGTACGCGACGGAAGAGGCATCACAGAAACCGTGTAGTGTGAGTGTGACGTCAGATGCGGAGCAGTTGAAGGTCATGCGTGGAATGGCGTGACAGTGTATGACTGGCAGGTCGTGAGTCCAGTCACGCCAGCATTGCAGAAGGTCCTCAGGGACTTCCTCGTCCCAGGAGAGACCGCGTTTCCAGGTGTCCTGGAACAGGATCCTCGCGGATATAACCACTGGAGCGAACAGTCCGAGGACATCGAACACCCCGGCGGTGATGGAGGCGATCACCCGTTTGGTGACCTTGTCTTCAGCAGGTGGCAGTTCCGGAATCGAAACGTGTAAGACGTCAGCTCGGGTGTCCCAGTGGACACCGAGAGCCTTTGGAGCAGCAGGTGTGATAGAGCAGGTGTCAGTCTCGAGCAGGTTCTCAGGGATGAGCTTGCGCAGGGCAGAATCATTGGTCCTCCATTTTCTGAGGTCCATCCCCGCAGCAGAGCAGAGTTCCCGAAGTTCCCGGAAAAGTGAGAGGGCGAGCTCAGTCGTGGGAGCTCCAGATAACAGGTCGTCGACGTAGAAGTCTGACAGAATCGTACGAGCAGCAGTTGGGTGAGTGTTGAGATGAGTTTGGGCATGACGACGTAGAACTTGAGTCGCCAAGAACGGAGAGGACTTGACCCCGAATGTCAGTCTCTTCATACGGGCGTCCTTGATAGTGTTGTCAGGTGCTCGATACAGGAACCGATGCCAGTCACGCTCCTCTGGGCTCAGCAGAATTTCGCGAAACATCTTGCTGATGTCCGCAGATACCGCAGATGAGTGGCACCTGAACCGGATCAGCACATCAGGTAGAGGCGGATAGACGTTAGGTCCGGGCAGAAGTTGGTCGTTGAGAGAGACTCCGGACGTGGTGCGCGCAGAGGCGTCGAATACAGCTCGCACCTTCGTGGAGGTGGAGCTACACTTGATAACCGCGTGGACGGGCAGGTAGTAGGAAGGCAGTTGCAGTTCTTGAGACGGAACGATCTCAGCGTGGTCGAGTGTGAAATATTCTCGGACCACGTCCAGGAACGGTTGCAGGTTCTCTCGAGATGCGAGCGACTTCTCGTTCGAGAACAGGCGAGAGAGAGCCTGTCGACGACTATCTCCCAGATCAGGTGGAGACGTCGTGCGTGGGAGTGAGACGGAGTAGCGTCCGTCCACCCTGGTGCAGCTAGCATCGAATTGAGTCAATGCCGATTGTTCCTCAGGTGTGAGGGTTGGGGCTTCCGGAACTCGGTCCAACTCCCAGAGTCGTGAGATGTCGGATTCAGTAGGGGACGTCGTGGTCGTGGTGACGATGGTGTTTACAGCAGGTCTAGCATCGTTGTCGAGTGGGCAGGACAAGCAGAGACCCAGTTGAGTGGGCAGGGCACCGAGATTTCCCACCTGGAACATTTTCCCAGTGGAAAGTGCAGTTACTTGGGTGACACCCAACACCAGATCTACTCTCCCGCCCAGTTCGGCATCAGCGAGTGAGAAGTGACGTAGGGCTGGTGTATCCAAGACTTCCTTCACGTTCGACGGCCGCGCGATGGGGTCGAGTGATGGAATGAGTGTGAATGTGGTCTCTGGCATCTTATACCTGTAGTCAACAGAAACAACAGGGCAGGTAACAGTATATTGGCACCTAGTGGCGCCGACTATCCCTGAAATGGGCATGGGGTCGTGCCTGCGAGGCAGACCCAAGGAGTTGGCCAGACTTTCTGTCATCATTGGAATTGCCGCACCCGAGTCAAGCAGAGCTCGAGCCAGCACAGTTCTGCCTCCACATGCGAAGGCGACTAGAGCCGTGAAGAGAGATGCCGCACCTCTGGAGGCAACTTGTGGTTGGCTGACCATCATAGGTGCAGATGGGGCCTGGGTAGTGGTCGTTGTCTCTTGGTCACGGTGTAACAGTGTATGGTGACGACCTGAACAAGTCCTACAAGAGAATCTGCTGGGGCACGACTTACAGCCATGCCCTTCAGCCAAACAGTTCAAACACAGCTTACGTTCGCGGACTGTCTTGTTCCTGCGATCCACGTCATATCCGACAAAGGTTGTGCAGCGAGACAGAGTGTGATTCTCACCGCACACCGGGCAGTGTGGCGCGGTTCTCCGGGGGGGAGGTTGCTTCGCAGGCTGAGGTCTTGGCCGCTCATGGCGAGATGACGGCGGTCTAGCAGGTACAGGTGAGAAGTAGGAGGAAGCAGGAAGCCCCGCGGTCAGGGTGCTGGCACCGCGAAGTTCCTTCTTCTGAGCTTCCACAAACTTGAGCAGGTTGGTCATGTCCGGCGGTGTGTCTGGGGGGCGGTGCCTCAGCCACTCCCGTCGGCAATCAGGTGACATGAAATTAGATGCATGTATGGCCAGGAAGGATCCCAGCGAATCACCCATCAGGGCACAGAATTTGTGGTATGGCAGGAGGAAGTCGTCATAGAGACGATCCATATCTACAGCAGATAGAGTACAAGAATTGACAGATAATACCTTACCAGTAATGAGAGGAGCAAGGACGTCAGGTGCACCGAAGATGGATTCCAGCTTGTCCAGCATCTGGTCAAGTGGCAGATCATCCGAGGGCAGGTTGTGCAGCAGTTTGAGGCCTTCGGGGTGCTTCACAGACTTGATTAGAAGACCCTTGACCTCGAGGGCGGAGTGGCCTCGCGCCCGTTTCTGGACGGTACGGACGAACATCGTTCGAAAGTTCGCCCACTTGAAGGGGTCTCCGTCGAATGTGGGAAGTTCCACGTTGAGAGCATTTCGGTCGGAGACTGGAGCAGGTACAGATGAAGGAGGTGTAGCAGGTACAGTAGCGTCAGCAGCAGTTGCGACTTCCTTACAGGCAGCAGCCGTCATGGTAAAGAGCCGAGCCATCTTGTCTATGATGTCATCACATATCGTGTTCAGATCAGGTAGGGCGTGGTAGAACTCGGTGCAGCGATCAATTACCGAGACACGTCGAGTGTGCAGCTTATCGACAGAATTTCGATAGAATGAGGATTCTGGCATAGGAGAGGCCAGAGCAGTTTTAATGTCAGCAAGAAGTGAGACAGCCTGCCGACGTAGAGGCAAAGCCTGCAGCACATTGGCAACTTCCGATTTCCACTCTACATGAGTGTCGAGCAGAGAGGTATCATCAGCTTCCCTGGCATCTGAACGGAGATCGGGAAAGTTCTCGTAGAACTCTTCCAGTTGAGCCTGTAGTGTGTTGTGCAGGTCGATGGCCGCAGAGAGTTGAGTCGCCAGCTCCTGCACTGTAGCAGCGTTGATGCGGTCAGGACCCTCTGATATGGCCTTGGAGACACGGTTATGCAGTTTTGTGGCCATGCCATGTTTGGTGCCACGCTTGACTTCCAAGTCGTGCACAGTAGCTCGAATTTCATCGGAGATCAATGATGTCATAACTGTAAGATTGAAAACACAAGACAGATAAGACAACAAAGTCGCTCACCAACGCAGATATGGACAAAGTCCACAAGGTGTGAATATCCAAGGTGAGAGATCCTGAGGAGTGCCAGGTACGGCAAAGACCACAGGTGTGAAGTACCGAGGTGTGAAAACCTGAGGTGAGAGGGGCAGAGCTTCGCCTTGCGAGAGCTCCGAATCGCCTTGCAAGAGCTCCGAAGCAGAAGTGGGGGCGGGGCTGCTGACTTCTACACAGATAGAGGTGAGAGGGGCGGCTCCCAGCTTGAGGTGGAGTTTCGGCCTTCTCGTCCAGATAATCCAGCGAAGAGAAGTTGGTGTAGTCGCCGGGCTCGAAGGACCATACGATGTGTGGGCGTCTTCTTTTCTCGTCCAGCAGATTAGGGGGTGTGGTTGCTAGCTAGGCTAGGGCACTTAACCAAATTCAGTTTCAGTTGAGAACGTGGGTTAACTATAATAGAGATTGAGAGAACAGATAGGATCGGAGAGAGATTAGACGTTAGTCTGAATGGGCATACAATGCGCATTATGAAGTGTGTGACAGGTGACAGTGTTCAATGGTTGGTGATGAATCTCATTACCGAGAGTGGCAATGAGAATCAGGTAAAGGGTGACAGATGAAATGTATTAGAACTCAAAGTGGAAGAGAGAGGTAGATACAGGTACAGATAAGATTAGAAATAAGTGAAATAGACAGCTACAGATAGGTAAATACATGCATACAGATATAGTGATATTCAGTTCAGTCCTACGTGTGAAGTGCCGGGCCAGCCGAGCTTGAGTTCATATCCTCTGTTCGGGTATGGATCCCGAACACTCTCCGCTTGATCCTGAGTCGCTAGAGTCAGCATCAAGCAAGTCTAAAACTTGCACCGCATTGTAACTTGTAGACGCCATCTTCCAAAAAATGACTTAGACAAAATTTTTTTTTGCATAGTTACCAGGATCACACGACACGCTCACTTTTTTCCTATGATGTAATAGCATTACCTAAGACTGTACGTAATAGGGAGGCCCCCAGTTGAACTGGCGATTTTATAAAAAAAGGAGAAGACAGTAAGTCAAACCGCAATGTCTTGGTCGGCAAAGAAGCGGTTGTTTCAATGTGTTATGGAAGGCTACTGAGCTCAAGCAATTTTTGGCTGCTTCTACAAAGCTCTGGAGATGACTGGATCCATAAATGAAGCTGCTGTGAAGAAGGTAACTTTTTTTTAAATTCGACGGAGAACTGATGTTTTTTTTTTTGCCGAGGAAGAAATAAACGCAACTGCTGTGAGGTACTGTAGAAGCAGTCCTGGCTGAAAGCTATTTTAGATGCTTCTCCAATGCATTGGGCACCTGTGTATGCAATCTGAAGGTTCTAGCTATAAAGTAACTATTTTAAAAAATTCGGAGAAGCCAACCGGTCTTCACCCGCTTTAAAGCGGGATCCGGAACAAAAGGGTTAAGACTGTTTTAAAGGGAATAATGTTTTAACCTGAATATGTGAGGCTATTTGCTTTGTACTATGAGTGATGCATACTTACAATTATGCCATAATCTATCAAGCTATACAATTTTAATATTGAAGTTCAGATGAGTGTGGGGATTAGTTGTATTCTGATGGTGTTATGTAGAAGGAGTTGGTGTGGCACATAATGGACCTTCTAACTTTACTGTGGCAGCAAGTTTAGCTTACAAGTGCCTACATCCAGAAGAGAGAAAGGCCTACAACGGTGGTGAAGAGTGGAAACCTCTAAATTGCAAGCTGGAAGTAAAAAAAGTATTTAAAGACATAGAGCAAAAAGTAATTATGTGTTTGTGGATGTTGGTGTAGTGATTGTGTCTTTAAGTAAGTCCTGAGTTTATGCTCCATTTTGGAAAAAATCGGGAAAATATTTCGCGCGTGGTACTTCGAGTGTATTCGATCGTAGCGTTGTGTGCCAAGATGGAGCAGGGAAATCAACATGCAGTTAGTGCGTCTACCGCTAGTTCTTCTCAGAACTCGTTGACCTGCGGTGTCGCTGCTAGTTCTTCTCAAAACTCTTTGAAAGGCAGTGGGGCTGATAGTTCTTCTAAGAATTCAATGACCAGCGGTGGTGGAGACAAGGTCGCGGTAACTAAACGCAAGCGTAGCGTTTTAACTCTAGAAAGAAAGCTGGAGATAATATCAGAAGTTAACCCTCTCGTTCCCGAATTGTTTGGACGCGCGCGGAAAAATCTAATCTTCTACCGCGGAATAGAGCATTACCGTTTTATTTTTTTTACTCGATTCTGGCTGGGAAAACCCCATAGCAACCGCATATCACTAAATAGACCAGGAGTTTGGGATTCCCCTCATTTTTTGATTGAGAAAATTGAATAATATTTAGGCCCTCTACTAATACTTTAAAAAAAAAAATTTTTCCCCCCCAAAAATTCCACTTTTTCCCATCAATAAAAATAAAATAAAAAATAGAAATAATATTGTTTGATGCATTGTATACCAATATTATATTAGTTCAACAATAAAATATGTTGTTTGTTGTGTTTGGTGCTGATTGTGATCATGTAGGAGACATCTATGAGTGTCCACAAGGAACATATGCCATCGGACGTCGAGCTCCACTACAAAACAATTTCATATACACACAAACAACAAAGATATTTGTAATACAAACAACAAATTATTCATGATCCTATATAATTGCAACTTTATGATGTATTGTATGCGGTTTCATACAGGCTTTTTGTTTGGGTTGGGGGGGTGAGGCTCCGAGTGTACTTCGCCGCACCCATTTTTTGGAACCTACACTACTTTGATGCACATCTTTGCATAAGAGTCTATACTTCACACTGATGATCAGTGTTCGGTCCTATGCACTAAATGGCTCAGTTATGATAGGAACATAATGGGATACAATATCAGACTAAAAATAAATGCTTCCAAAATGTTCATTTCTATTCAACTCCCAAAATTCTAGGAGGGAACCCAGGGCTAGCCTCCCACTGTATGAACCCCTGGTATGTATATCGTTGTATTGAGAAAGTGTAATTTGAAAATGAAAAGCAGTACAAGCACACACGTGGAATTCAACTTACCCGGCATGGATGGTGTCACAGACTGAACGATCCCTCCCAGGTTAGGATCCGGAACCTCCATACAATACCAAAAAAACACAGACAACAATGATATTTGTAACATAACAGCTGGCCTCGCTGAATTGCCCCCCCTCCCCCGTCATTACTTTTGACTGACATTCTTGTACCATAACCCCCCCCAGCCCTAGCTGGACACCCAAATATCAGTAAGTTGAAATGAAATGAAACTTACCCAGCATGGATAATGTCACAGACCGAAAAAGATCCCCCCGAGTTCGTTCTCTCTCAGGTTGGATCCGGAAGCACCACATACTGTATGTTCATGGTTGCTCTCTCTCTCTCTTTCCACAAATGCACGCACACACATACACACACACACACACACAAGAAAAAAGAAGCTACAGGTGAATACAGATCATAAAAATAAATGTATAATTTATTATACATAAATTGACTGGTGTACACACACACACACACACATGAAATTCAACTTACATGGGCATAGTAGTCACGATCCAAAAAGATCCAGAGTTCCCTCCCAGGTTGTATACGGAAGTGCCACATACTGTTTGTCCACGGTTGCTCTCTCTCATTCCACAAATGCACGCACACACATACACACACACACACACACACTAGAAAAAAGAAGATACAGGTGAATACAGATCATAAAAATAAATGTATAATTTATTATACATAAATTGACTGGTGTACACACACACACACACATGAAATTCAACTTACATGGGCATAGTAGCCCCGATTGGAAAAAATCCCCCCCCCCCCGAGTTCGTTCCCTCCCCGGTTAGATCTGGAAGCGCCAGAATAACATTTCAACTCCACGCACACACATATACATCGAGTGTGAAGCTCCACTACAACACCACAAAAACACTGACAACGACAACGACAATAACAATACATATTACAACTTTTGGGATGTTCAGGGGGGAGGGGGAAGCAGCCACAAATATCAGAGTCTGTGGTCCTTCACACAAAAGATTATGGAATATCAATGGGTGTGCCACTCTCCCCCTACCTCATCCACCCGACACTTGTTCTTCGGTTCCCGCCTTCTCCGACCGCGAGGACGTCCAGAACTCGGAGCAGGAGGAGCCACTTCCTCTTCTTCATCACTGGAACCTGCTGCCTATTCGTGTTTCATCATTGGAAGACTCAGGTCCGGTATCCTCTCCTTCATCAGTGGAAGACTCTGCTCCTGTCGCCTCATCTGCGTAATCGGGGTCGGTGACTGCATTCACATCTGGTCCTAGTAGTATATGTGGTAAATATTTTTTTTAATTTTTTTGAAAATTTGAATTTGTTTAAAAAAACCACAAGCCACTTTCAAATATCAAAAAACTCAATGAAATATATACATATATTATAGCTAAACAGCTTACTCTATCCCAATATAGCTATAAATAAGTCCTTTCCACAACAGAAGCTTGCTATTTTTCAAGAGAAAGACAAGCTTACCTCGATCATCTTCTTGACTCCCATTTTCAGTATCAGAGTTGACGAAAGCGACTAGGGAGAGTAAGTTAGCATTGGTAATGATCGTCTACGTTACCGGCGCTAGCGCTAACCATTGGGTATGTGGTCGGCTCTATGCGGTAAGTGGTCTTCGGCTAAGGAACTGAGGTCACGTTGGCTTTTGGCTTATGCTTTGCCTCTCCCATTCTACAGGTTCTACTAAACCAACCAATAGAGATTTTTCCTGTTTGAGTAGCCTCCACACTAATTGTGAAGTTTGTGAAGCAGGTAGTGGTAATTCTTCGAAAGCTAACTATAGCTAAGTAGATTAATACAATCATCAGTAAGTGATAATTATGTTGTCCAGATCCAGGCAAGTGTGTTATTGCTACAATTAAAGAACTGGACAAAGGCTATTACTTCGACATTCGGATAAGAGTTCTGAACAGTGATCACCTTCTTACTTGTCTTTCCTATATTTTTAAATCATAGCAATTGGCTGTACTTTTAACTTGTAACCATTTTCTGCAGCAATTCACCCTTCAATCACACCTGGAGAGCAGTTTGATGCTCAGGAGTTTTTCATTTGATTATCTCACAAAAAAAACTGCCACCATAGTAAGATAACCGTTTAATTTCGAGATATTCTTCCACTACAGTTTGGAAACAGAGCTGAAAACGTGAAGTTTACTGGGACATTTGATTGGGTTGTACTTTAATGCAACATTTTTAGCCATTTAGCATGCAGAAAATGTGTTTAATTTGGCATGAAGTATGTGTGTGTTTACGGGTTTCACTTAAACTTACAACTTACAGCACCAAAAGGAGTACAAAATCATGTGAGTACATAGACACACAAAAAAGACAAAGCTCACCATAGCAGACAGAAGTTTATAAATAAAAGGGATTCAAATACATAAGGGTCTACTGTACACCAATTAATAAAACCAATTATTAAGAATTTGAATTTGCTTACTGCTGTAGTAAAATAAATCATCAATAGATGATTTATATTCAAATTTAGACTTAATTATGTGGGACCTACACACACTGTATTAAACACATTGTTCACTTTCAGGTAGAAGCTGTTTCTGATCTTTTTAGGAAGGCCTTAGATGATGAGCATATACCTAGTGGAAAGTGTTCAAGGTAATGTTCGTTTAAACGCTAACTGAATGTGATACTTGGCATAGTATGAGAATTATATTTTTGAGCCAATCTGGTTCATTATAATAATATATATATATATATTTTTAACAATAATTGTAATTAAACAGGTTAAGCTACAATAGGATTATGCATTTACTATTTGCAATAATATTATAGTACCACAAAATTCGAACTATAATTTTAACGAGTAAGTATGCATAGTCAGTGTGTTGTGTTTACTATTCATTGAAGTTGTGGGAGTTTTGGACTTTTATCCAAGATGACAATTTCATCCCAGCCATCTCTGATGTTTGTACATCTTACTAAATATTCCAATTCGTAAGTAATGAAGATTTTGCTACTGAAAATAATTGTGCCATTTTTCTCCTTCAAGATCGAGGATTGAAACACAGGGTCTCTTTCTTCATGTCGAAAAGAATATTGTGTATCGACTCATTGGAGTTGTTGTATATCACAATTATTCTTCACAGATGAGTCATTATTAGCGTAAACAGAATGTACAATTATTTTTCACAGATGAGTCATTAGCTAGAATGTATGGTTTGCTACTAATGATGAAAAGGTAAATGGAATCATACAAGTTAGTAAATTTTAGTATCATCTCTAAAGGTAACAGAGGCAAGTATTGAAGAAGTATTGACTAGCGATCCATTTCTACTGGTATATGAGAGAACTTGTAAGTATTCTAAACTATGTATTGATTTACTTCACAATTACGTACTTTACTTCTTCATAGATAACCACTCCCATTCTCTTTCTTTGAATCAATGCCAGCGTGTGAGAAACAGTCAATGGTTATCAGATGAGGTTCATTATTGTGGTTTAGATTTTGATTTTGATCAAAATTATTTCTTGTTATTATTTAGATCATAGACAGCTATTTGAGACTCATTTGTAAGCAATCAATTCAGGTTAATATAAGATGTTATTAAAATTGTTTGTTTGTCAAATTTTAGAATGTTAAGCTATAAAAATATCATTCACATATAACTTACTTTTACAAGTAGCAGGAAGTAATTCTGTATGTATATAGTTATATTCATTTAAGTACAGAATAAATTAGCAGCAGTAATTGCCTGCATGCTCTAATATTATTTAGCAGCTATGATTCAGGGTGTGAGATGCACCCACATAAGGAAAAGATTGAGAGCAAGTGATGTCAGAACGAAGGGCTTGGATTGAACTGTTGAACATGCTCAGCTTATTTATAGCTTGTATGTCATTTTCATAGTTGCCAACCGTCCCGATTTCGTCGGGACAGTCCCGATTTTTTGACTCCTGTCCCACTCATGTCCCGACTTTGACTTTTGACTTGCAGGGTTAAAGTGCACTCATATGACGTCATTATTTTATAGTCGCACGTGCAATATATTGTGGTAGTCTCAGAGAATTGGGAGTTGACGTTGTGCAAGTGCAATCTGTGTAGTTCTAGCTAGATATGGCTGAGGCTCACTGTGTGCCAGCAAAGAAGGCTAAAAGAACTTCCCACTTCAATCCTAAATGGATAGAAGAATTTCAAGGAATTGGCAGAAGTTCCAGAAGTAAGGTAGCTAGCTAATACATAAATATCTAGCAATAGTAACTTAGTGAGAAAAGTTACGACATAGGTAACATTTTTATTATTGTTCAGGTGAACTCTATGCACGGTGCACTATCTGTAATCATGACTTCAGCATTTCTCATGGGGGAAGGAATGATGTGCTGAAGCATGTGGGCAGGAAGAATCACCAAGATATGGCAAGAGGAGGTACATCATCCCAGAGTCTGCTATCATTCTGCAGTACTTCCTATAGTTCAATTGAGGCTGAGGCACGATGGGCGACCTTTGTTGCAAAGCACAACATTGCTTTTCTTGCCAGTGACCATGCAACTAAACTTTTTCATAATATGTTTCCCGACTCTGAGATTGCGAAAAAGTTTTCGTGTGGTCGAACAAAAGACTACTGCCATAATCAAAGAAGCATTAGCACCTCACTTTCTCAAGAAAGCAACAAATTGCATGTCCTATCCTTTCTCTTTAATGATGGATGAGTCTAATGACAAAAATAATAAGTCCTGCATTATTCTAGTGAGAGTGTTTGACTCAGATTTGCGAGATGTTGCAACAAGGTTCTTGGATATGCCAGTAGTTAACATTGGCAATGCAAGAAATTTGTTTGATGCATTGAAATCATCTTTAAATAATAACGGTTTGGACTTCTCAAAAACTATGGCATTTATGTCTGACACAACGAATGTATTAAAGGGAAACAGGTCAGGAGTACAGAAATTGATTAAGAATGAGCATCCCATCCTGTATGATGTTGGCTGTATCTGTCATTTGGCAGATCTTGTTGTAAAAGCTGGCATGCAGACTCTTCCTCTAAATATAGATGAGTTGTTTGTAGATATATTTTACTTCTTTCATCACAGCAGTAAGCGTAAGCAGCTATATGCTGATTTGTGGTGTTCCCTTTTTACTACTGAGCCAGAAGTGATACTAAAGCATTGCACTACACGTTGGCTGAGCTTACTTCGATGTGTAAACCGTTATATAAGCCAACTGGAAGGATTAAAATCCTTCTTTCGATCATCTGATGAAGGTTCAAGTAAAGTAGCTCACATACTTAAAAGACTTGAAAATCCAATGCTTAAGCCTCTGCTCTTTTTTCTCCAGTACATACTGCCTTCCATGGATAAATTCAATCGAGTTTTCCAGAAGTCTACGGAGAATACCACCTGTGAGCTTTACACAGAAATATGTAGACTCACAAGACTGTATGCTGCAAGTTTGCTAAAGCCAGAAACCATACTTTCTGTAGGTAATAACCTCCATCAACTTTGTTTAGACCGCCAAGGTCAATTGGATAATGAGAACCTCGGTATTGGCACTGAAACTTGGAAAGTGTTAGCAGAATTGGAAGAAGTGCATGACACGCGACCATTTTTTAATGCAGTGAGAGAGTTTTATGTGACGTCAATACAGAAAATGAAACAAAAATTTCCTTTTCATGACTCCTTGTTGAAAGACCTAGGAGTCCTTCAACCAGAGAAAACAGCTTCATATTCTGTTTCTACAGTTCTTGGCTTGGCCAAGCGGTTTCCACAACTTGGTCTAAGCGAAGCAGCATCCCTTGATCAATTGAGGGAAGAGTTTATGGACTTCCAACTCTCTCCGGCAGATCTTCCTTCACCAAGTGTGTATAAGGCTGCTGATTGCACAGAGAGGCCCAGAGTAGGAAGCTTCTGGTCTGCAGTTGAACGCATCAGGACACTAGATGGAAAAAGTAGATTTAGTAAATTATGCATGCTAATGTATGGCCTTTTATCAATACCCTGCTCAAATGCTGACTCAGAGAGGGGATTCTCCATGCTAAGGAAGATCCACACTGATCAGAGATCCAATCTGGATCAATCAACAGTCATTGCCCTAATGACAATAAAATATAATTGTGATGATTGTTGCCATGACATGACAATTGATAAAGAACTTTTATCACAGTGCAAGAAAGCCACCGTAAAATCACTTTCAAGCAATAAATAAATGCAATCTTTTTATGTGTATGTAGCTATCGATACCAAGTTCTTGATTATTATACGATTATTACTGGATTATGATAATAAACTGCTTACTGCCTGGGGTTCTTGAAATGGGCGTGGTTTTGGTGGGTGTGGTCTATGTCCCTACTTTCCATTTTAAAAAGTTGGCAACTATGCATTTTATTATTAGTTTGTGTGCAATGCAACCTTGCAGAAAAAGAAATGGTGTCAAATAGTTAACTGCCAGTGTGGACTGTCATAGTCACCTAGTAGTTAGCTGTTTGGACAGATGAAGATGCTTACACCCATTTTTATACAAATAGCTGGCTAATTGGTAAATCAAGAGTTTCATCATTTGCATCATTAGCTATTTATTTCGTGATTCTTATAAAGTCTGCCTGAAAATGGAAAATTGCTTTGCTTTACTACATTACCAAATTCTCACAGTAACACCCATGTCTTCAAATTGTCAATCACATAGCTAAATTCTTTGAAACATTTCATTTCCTATAGAGTCAAATGCCTATCATCAGAAAAGTCATTGCTGAGGAACTTCTCTGTGGAGAATTAGTGTAAATGAGTTACAGTGATTGCAATGTTAGTGTAAGTGTTAAATTCTTGCCCCTGCATGCCTTGCTAAATTTCTTTCACACATATCAGTACAAAAAAGTGATATGCTTTAATGTTAGTGACATGAAGGTCAGGAAATCAAAAATTTCTAAGGGCAACCATTCGAACTTGATACAGTCTAAATCTTCCAATCAACTCCATTCACCATTAGGTAATTGTTTATTGTGTCTTGAATTATTATTGCCATATTATTCGATAATTCCATTATTACATTACCATTGCTTTTCTTTAAGCAGAACTTCCATGGACATCCAATAAGATTTCAGCTCCAAAATATTCACAAAAATCTGGTACTAAAAGTCTAGTCTTTGATCTTATCATGTAGAAATTGCACTTTCATCTTGCTATCACGTATATATTTGAGCATGTGTATTAGAAGGTTAACATTTTTTCTATATTAGACTCTCATATATCACCGTTATCGTGTTTGCCTCACTCAAGCATCACTTCCATAAATTACAGAAGTAGATCTTGTTCAACATCTTCAATGAAGCCAGAAGTGCAAGAAAAAAAGTTATCATTGTCACTAAAAGCAAAAGCTCCACTGGTCCACTCAGGTCACTCTGAAACAGGTAATTTTCATAAATAGCAAATCGAAATCGTTTGTAGTAGCTATTAGTTATTTTGAATTACAATTAGAGAGATCATCATGTGAAGGGACATCTGCATCATCATGTATGGAGACTTCTACTTCACAAACTTCTGGTATTTTACTTTTTTAATTCTGTGATAACAATCCTTTAAAGATAATTTAAAGACTTTTATATGTACCATTTTTTGTATCACTTTCCAGAGTTACCTAAATCACAAGTGCTGTCATCATTGCCTCTCTCTCAAGCACAGTCATCAATCTCTACACTAGTTTTGATGAATTTTCCATCTGGAAAGAAGAGGAAGAAAGGACCTCACATTCATGGTTTGTGTTGCATACTGCCCCAAAACCTATACTAAATTATCAGCATTATTATTTTTATTGTAATTGAAGTGGAAGTTATAACCCACGTGGTAGTGGGAAAAGGGGTCTAAAAAGTCAAGGAACGAGTAAAATTAATGCGAGCTGTTCAGCATACATAAAGGCAATAAAATGTTTAAAGACAGCTTAATAATAAAGTAGCTAAAGCTACAGAGGCGCGCCAAGTGTGTCTCTTTAGACAGTAGTTAGTATAATTTAAAAAGCCATAAAGTCTCGGTCTTGTGGACCTTCGAGTGGCTATACTAATGAGAGTAATGACCTGCAACATGAGAATATAAACTGAGCTGAGTGAGGTGTTGATACCTGTGTTGAGTGAGGTGTTGATACCTGTGCATCACCTGACTCAAGCAAGCAAAAGCCTGCTCAAGACTGCAATAGTAAACAAGTGCATAGGCACACACAAACAGAACAGTAAGTAATTGTGACTAAAAATTAAAAAGAATTAACTGATATACAAGAGCAAAGCAACAGGTCCTTCTGGCGCCTGACGAAGCTGAGGAAGGCGCCAGAAGGAACCCCGGTTAAGGACCAGGGTACCTATTGCAAGAAACAGAAATCAAAACACAACACTATGTCCATCAGTCTCTGTGTGGCCTCTCCCTAAGAGAGTAGCCTTGGGCAGCTTCCATTGAAGGAGTCTTTGCACGCACAAGTAAATCTCCAGATGAAGGTGGTCGTCTACGTGATACCAGGGGGGCAAAAGGTAAGTCATCATCCCTTAGGGCCTCATAGATGGCGCCGTCGGTGATGGTCGGATGTTGGCGGACGGATAGAACCGTGGTTCCTGGAGGTAAGTTCTGCTTTGGAGCCGGTCTGAGTCTGTTATCACGGTCTTCGAATTTCACTTCTGCAAGTACTAATGAGAGTAATGACCTGCAACATGAGAATATAAACTGAGCTGAGTGAGGTGTTGATACCTGTGTTGAGTGAGGTGTTGATACCTGTGCATCACCTGACTCAAGCAAGCAAAAGTTGAAGTTGGTGTGTGTAAGCAACAGTTAAATGAAATGTATTCAAAATAAGTGAAATAGTGATGATTGCACCAGCTACATAAATAGGTGGTATAATGTTGTGAAAAAATGAGTAATATATACTGAATACTGTATGTACTGAATTATGCATAGCTTGAATGTACTTGCAAGAATGTTCAATGAATGGAGTGTTCTGCTACAGCTCTGATAAAAGTTCAGTTTTGAGAAACCTACCAGATATTTGGGGGGAAATATATGAGGATGGAATTAAAGAATTTTATTTGCTTAGCATTGGATGCACCATCTTTTTCAAATTTGTAGGTTGGTTGGTGATATGTAGCTAATTCACACTTTCTTGTCAATTCTAATACAGTATAATAGTAAAGTTGCTCAAGAAGAACAACCAGTATGCATGATCCTCTGACTTTGCTGACTGTGCTCACAGTATTTCCCCATTTTGGAAGTAGAAATAACAGAGAGGTCAATAAAAACCCAGCTGCTTCTGTCCTTCTGTTCTAAATGAAATAGAAAATAAAGAATTTTCTTTTATAAGTTAGGATTATAGCACTACTTACCTACATATGAATCACTAAGAATATACTTCCAGCACTTAACTATCTAATTTATGTATAATTTAAGTAAACCTTAGTCCACATTATATAGCAGCCAAAAATATATAATATTTGGAGCAAATATTTTGTCATTGTTGTTGTTCATTTTTTTAGTATTGAGCTTGCTTATGAATTACTAAAAAAATAGATTGATAATTTTAGCCAGTAAGCCACAAGTAATTACACTAGCACGGTCCCAAAGCAACAATTAACCGACCCGCTATTCTGTTTAAAGTTAAGTTATGTGGCTACTGCTACGGCGCAGACAAAAAGAGCCAGCGCGTTTTGACGATCTTTACCAATGCTAACTTACTCTCCCTAGCCTCATGTAGAGTTGACGGGGTCTGGTCCACCAACCCTGCCTGATACAGGGCCTCCTATAGCCCTAGATGTCGTCTCCCTTCTCTCCGCTTGATCCTGAGTCGCTAGAGTCAACATCAAGCAAGTCTAAAACTTGCACCGTATTGTAACTTCTAGACGCCATCTTCCAAAAAATGACTTTGAAAAACTTTTTTTTTTGCATAGTTACCGGGGTCACACGACACGCTCACTTTTTTCCTATGATGTAATAAGCATTACCTAAGACTGTACGTAATAGGGAGGTCCCCAGTTGAACTGGCGATTTTATAAAAAATGGAGAAGACAGTAAATCAAACCGCAAGTCTTGGTCGGCAAAGAAGCGGTTGTTTCAATGTGTTACTGGGCTCAAGCAATTTTTGGCTGCTTCTACAAAGCTCTGGAGATGACTGGATCCATAAATGAAGCTGCTGTGAAGAAGGTAACTTTTTTAAAAATTCGACGGAGAACCGATGTTTTTTTTTTTTGCCGAGGAAGAAATAAACGCAACTGCTGTAAGGTACTGTCGAAGCAGTCCTGGCTGAAAACTATTTTAGATGCTTCTCCAATGCATTGGGCACCTGTGTATGCAATCTGAAGGTTCTAGCTATAAAGTAACTTTTTAAAAATTAGGAGAAGCCAACCGGTCTTCACCCGCTTCAAAGCGGGATTGGGAATGAAAGGGTTAAGAAAGGGAAGTCAGTGATGCAGTGTCTGGACAGTTTGGTGTTCCAAAATCTACAGTGAATGATATTTGGACATGAACGATGAAGAACTTGTAGAAGATGTGTTGCAAGAGATAAAAGAATCTGAGTCCTAAAATGAAGATGAAGCTTTTTCAAATGCAGTTACCCCATTGTAAGCTTGTGCTGCTTTCAACTGCTTTGGAGTGGTTGGAGTCCAAAGGCAACACACACCCTGCACATCTTACACTGGTAAAAAGTTGGAGAGACGATGCAGCTCAGCGTCGCTTGAAATCTATGGAGCAAACTAAAATCACTTCATATTTTAAATAAATTGATTCATTTATTTACAGGTGTTTTTGTTAATTTTAAGTAATATACTAATTCAATTATCAAATAATTAATTTTATACACAATTCATCACCGAATAAATTAAGTATTTCTTAGTTACGGACATTTCTTAGTTACGGACACCCCTCGGTCCCAGACTGTCCGGATAAGAGAGGTTTGAGTGTATGTCTAAATTTCAGATGGAACTTTTGGAATCGCTGGGCTATGCAGCCTTTGCTTTTGGATTATAGCAAGATGATGTTCAATTTGCAAGCACTTTATAAGCAGTGTGTTGTTCAAGAGGAGATATTGTTCATTATTTACATGCAACTATATTAGCAGGTTAAGGGTGCAGTACCACTTGAAACCGCAGCGCTAAACCGCAGATGGAGGAGTTATGCTATGTATTTATTTCTCGTTGCAGTTGAAACAGACACCAACAGACAGCTCTTATAAACCAAGTTTCAAGAAAAAAGACCGACCAGGAACGGAGAAACAACGGTACAAACCTTATGGCTATTCAGCGAAATAAAGGGGCGACCGTTGCAGCTACGAAGTCGATTTTTTTTCCAGCGGTAGCCTAGGGGCTTCCCCACAACATTACAACGCCGTATTTTTGATATTAGTATTTGTTTTCCATTTTTAATAATATTATTCTATATTTTTTTTTGTATCCTATTTAAAAGAAAAAACTCGTTGTAATGTTATTCAAAATGGGGCATGTTCCTCGTGTGTAAAATCTTACCTGCTTCCAATAATCCAGTTCTTCAGAATTTTCATTTTTAGATACTAAAACTAACTTATGATTCGTAATATTTTGATTCTCTCACCCCGCCCTCTTACTTCGGGTACCAGTACGCGCGCAATTTATTGGTAAGTGAAACATTCTGAGATTGGTGGCTCTAAAAAGAGCCGGTTCAGTAAATACACAAAAATAAAATACATCGATGCAGAGCCGGGGAGCCACGAGGTTGGAGACTTCGACGTGGACACTGTGGACACTTCGGATGCCGGACACGGCGCACGGGTGTTTTATAGCGGACACTTAGCGTTTAATAAAATTCACGGTGCTATTTCCGGTAGAGCTATGAATATTTAATTAGCTCAATGGCTGATGAGTTCAAAATCCATTCCAAACCTGCTCTCCAATTCCACAACAACCCACTAGAAATAGTTGACAATATTACATTCCAGTTCCAGACAAGTCTAGGGTGACCTTTTGGCTATCTCTGCGCATGAATAAGAGTGGCTAGTACACCACCACGCAACCACTTCCTCGTGTGAAGCGGGTTTTCAGATTGTACTCTCCAGGGGGTACCTCTCCTTTCACCCAGACTAGGCGCCTCCAGGAAGTGCTTCAGGACAGGAAACCACAGTGAATTGGGACACCACAGATAGATTTAGACAAGTATGTTAGAAATTGAATGGCACTATTTTTTTTTTAAACAAAAAATCCAATTAAATGTAGCAATAAATGACAGCTGTAGCATCAGATATAATGGAGTTCCACTTGCAACAGCTCCTGATACACTGCAGGATATGTGGAAAGCGGTTGTCTAAAGCTAAGTGTAGAACTTCTGTGTTCGATTGCAGTAATTTCAGGGATAATCTGTTGATGACCTTTGGGGTTGATGTGAATTTGGACGATATCCAAGTCTGTCCCTTGAAGTTCTGCAAGCCTTGCCATGCTGTTATGAGCCGTGCAGTGAAGGCCGCGAATGAGGGAACACCTTACACTCACACAGTCACTCCAATGATATGGTCTACACACACAGACAACTGCCAAGTAATTATTAATAATTTTAATAATAACAAAAATAATAATAATGTAACCAACATTTACATTTTAGACTTGTGTCCACTTTGAGACTGTTGCTAAGGGTGGTGGCCAGAACCGCAAAGGAACAAAAAACAGAGGTAGACCATCTGGAGAGCAGGGTTGGGGTCAAATACTCTGAATAGTATTTAAATACAAATACAAATACTTGAAAGAATTCAAATACAAAATACAAATACAAATACTTTCTTAGATATAGTATTTCAATTACAAATACAAATACTTTTTAATTGCATCACCATTAGCGAAAGTGTTATGTGGATTATTATTATATTTTTTGATATTTATTGTGAAATTAGAGCTATTAAAAATGAACGTTTGTATTTTAACATCACTACATCTGATAAGTTAAAAAGTCACAAAAATTGATTACACCTGATAAACATCAGTTCTTCAAATGTTTTGTCCTTTAAACGGCATCTGTCAGGTCGAAACACTTTTCCCGCTATGCTAAACAATCTTTCAACTGGAGCCGAAGATGCGGGAATGCATAAATGCACTGGAACTAGTTTAGCTAATGTGGGATATTTCATTTCGTTGACTTTCCAAAATTCAAGGGGATTTTCTTCCTGCGGTAGCAATGGAGCTTGAAGGTATTCATCAACATTTGCATCAACTGTAGAGGAGCTACTAACCTTGTCTGCTATAAGCAAATCATCAAAAAAAGTTTTCATTTTCTTATGTGGTGGTGGTTGTGGGCATGATGACGGTTCAGCAGGCTCATTGGCTTTCTCTATTACTTGGGTATGAGACATTAAGGAAGCACTTGTGCTGGGTTGGGATTCATAGTGAAGCTTAGACACAAGCAGGCCCTTTATTCGTAAACATTCATTTGATGAACACCATTTAAGCTTGAATCTAGGATCTAATGCCGATGCAAGCAAAAATTCATCGATATCCTCATACATAGAAAGCCTCTTGTTGATAGATGATTTTAAAGTTGTTACAAATCTTGAAGTGTACTTGTGGCTGAGATCTTCAACTGTGGACTTTAGTACCCTGATACATGGTACAATCATGCTGCTAGTAATAACCTTATCTCCTTGAATACAGTGGGTTGCTGTTTCAAAAGGGGTTAATATTTCCACAAGATCTTCCAGAATTGTTCGATCATAGGCAGACAAACTAACAGTATTCAGAGATTCTAATTTATCAGTAGGAAGGCGAAGAATAGAACGAATCATAATAAGTTGTGAATTCCATCTAGTAGCATTTGCTGCTGCAAGTCGCTTTTCAGACTCCAAAATTTCAGAGGAAAGTGTAGATTTTCTGACGTGAGATACAATTGCAGAAACCCTGTTCAGGACTTTAATTATACCTGGAGCTTGCTTGAAACCATCTTTAATCACAAGCTGTAAGACATGTGCAAAACATGGAACATGTTGCGAACTAAGATCAGTATATGCATCACTATCATTAGGGCCTTCATCACCATCAGGATCAGGATTATCCGGTTCATCATCGTAGTCATCATCTGACGCGTTTTCAGTTTCTACTTCAAAACTAGGAAGTGAAAATGCTTTCATCATGTTACTTGCACTGTCAGAAACTGTAAAAGAGATTTTTTTGGTTAAGTTAAAGGAAGCAATAGTCTTTTCAAACTCATCAGCTATAGCATAGCCAGTATGTGACCCATGAAATCGAGTGCAAGAAAGCATCGCTGACCTTAACTGCCAATCAACAACAAAGTGAGCTGTCATCCCAAAGTAGCTTCTCATTTGACGGCTTGACCAAAGGTCTACAGTAACACAGACTACTTGTGACTTACTTAATAACTGCTGAAGTTTTGCTCTTGTTGCATCCATGGTTTGTGGCAATAATTTGGTAGTAAAGTGTTTTCGACTAGGAACCTGATACTTCGGGTTGGAAATCTTCATAAGGTGACGAAAATTGGTACTTTCAACAGTAGAAAGAGGTAAAAGATCGCCTGCAACATAAGATACTACTGCTTTGGTTATTTCAACTTGATGGTAATCATTCGCTCCATATTTTTTTGTACTCATAACCACTGAATCAAGTCTTGTTTGGTGTAGGTTACTACTACCTCCACAACTATGTGCGGTATCTCTTGGAGTTTCCTTGATTTTTTGATACACTAGCTCATGCTTTCGCTAAAAATACCAGATACAATAATGGTAGGTATGGAGTATTCAGTTTTAATTTTCTAGTTACCTTAATATGCAACAAGAAATTGGATGTTGCTTTGGTAGATCCCGAGATAGTGGCAGAGCAATGCTTACATTTAGCTTTGAAAGTGCCCTCTTCAACATTGTCAGGAACATCATAGTACTGTAAGACAACTGGAACTGACTTCTTCTTGCTTGCCATAGCTAAAAGATGGTGGCTCACAATTAGAATAAACAGCAGCTGCACTGTTTAATTAAGCAGTTGCTTTTTTTAACCTTATGATTTTTTTAAAAGTATTTTAAATACAAATACAAATACTTCACTCTTTAAATCTGAAAATACAAATACAAATACAAATACTCCAAAAATGTATTTAAATACAGCATAAATACAAATACTCATGTATTTGACCCCAACCCTGCTGGAGAGACACCCAAGGCATTGCTGGAGTATTTGCGGAGTATAGCACCTCCATCTCATATTCTTGAGGAGGATCCTACACCACAATACCACACATCTGGTTCAGCCATGAATAAACTTTGCTGCCCTATTTGCACATACTTTTTAAACCAACCACTCCAAATTTCATGTGGAGCAGTTGTATGCTTAGACTGCTGTTGCAAGTGCATAGGTTCCAACCTGCTAGGAAAAAAATCAGTGGCACGCCACACCCACCAATTAATTTAAACCACAACCACTAATTAAGGCTATGAATATAATTATAATTTGTTAATGCATGTGTCAGATGAAAGTTGTATTCTAGTTCTTGTTCAAGGAGAGTCTAGTAGCCTTCTTACATTTTGCGATAAGTTCTTCAGAAAGTTCAGTGTCAAAGCAACAAGAAGTGTCGTTGAACTTAATAGAAAATAAATGAACTAGTGTTTCATGGCTAAGGCTGGCATCTACTAGTTGTGAGAAGGGGTTAGACAAGTTTGTGACTGTCTTTTTCTGAAAGTGAGGCGATAGAGCTTTTTTTATGATGGCTGCCGTCTTAGTGTGACCACATGCAAAAGCCTTAGCTATTTCAGAATCCGGGAACATTGTTTTGAACAGTTTGGTAGCATGATCACTTGTGAGAAAGCGGTAAACAAAGCCCACCTAGCTTCACCTTCAGTAACACGTGATATATGCTGAGGTTTGAAGAAAGATGTCACCGAACATGTTGAAGAAGCTGCACTTTCTGCCTCCTTGTGGCGCTTACCATTGACTGAACATATACATCATGCTTACCACCATGAGAGACACCAAAATCTGAACAGCAAAGTGAGCAGTGGGCAAATGTGTCACCCATAATAATAATATGATTATTAAGTTGATTACAGTGAAGCCTAGTCACTATCTGATGCATCATGCAAGCATGAATGTAAATGTTTTGAGCAAGTTACAGTATGCAGTACAGTAATTACAGTTGCCACCAATTTATAGCTACAGCTTCCCAGACTGCCAGAGGCAACCAACTTGTTACATAATAAATTATCAGCAGACAATCTACTACATTTGGTGGGAAATTCCGTACAGTCAATAGGCCTGTGGGGAATTCCGTATATGGCAGATTGATAAGCCCAATTTCCTTGGCTGCCACCGTGACAGTTGGAACTTCCGTGGCAGACAATAGGCAGTCAGAACTTCCGTGAGTGGCAGATTGATAGAGTAAAATTCCGTGACTGCCACGGAGCTTTCGTGGCACTTGGAACCTATGCAAGTGGATTCGATATTCTTCGTCTCTTTCTTGCCCTTGTTGCCACAACCATTCTCTGGGAAGGTCTACACTCACCTCTCCATCACCTTTGATAATATATTTACTAGATGACCTTCTAATCAGCTCACCTTTCCAGTAATTGTAAGGAGCATTTCCATCAAGTGCTTGACTCTGCATTCAGTGTCACCATTGAGGATGTACTAGCAAATCCAATCACATCCCCCACCACACCAGCAGAAATTAAAGCTACAGCCGGGCATCTTGTCCGTAGAATTATGGAACAGAATTCTGGGTGCAGTAGAAATAAAGCTGTTGTCAAAGTTCCAACTCGTGGTCAGGTAACTTTGTACTTTTAGACATAAAGCACAAACATATAAATCAATGAAATACAATATTTAGCCCATCACCTTGATACCAGTCACTGGATGCCGTGTTCGAAGTGGTGAGGCGTGTCAGAGAACACGGAAGCGTCGCTGCATGGAGATTGGCAGAATACGCTCTATAGCCAGTGGAGACTACCACATACAGTTGGAAACTGAGGTCAAGGCACTCACCAAGGAGGAGAGGGACGAACTTCTTCACCAAGCTCAGCTTCCAGTAGTTATCCCCACAGAGCATGTGCTTGCTATGAAAGCTGATCTGGCGTTGCCATGGAATAAGCTGAGAATTTTGAGGAGGTACATGTATGTTTGTATACATAATAAAAAAATAATAAAATATGTACAATATAGATGATTCAAATCCCTGAACATAACAATACCTGGTGAGAAGCAGCAGAGAACAATGGCTAGCAGCATTATAGGGGAGAATCTGATTGCTGAGAGGGGAGCATTCTCTTTTACACGGGACAATGGAGGAGAGGAGATTAGAGCTGCTCCTTTTGTTTATGTCCCTAACCTCATACCAAAAGTGGCAGACGTAATTAACCAACATGAGGCGTAAGCATTTTAATGAACAATATGATTTATAGTGAACAGAGAACATGCTCCCAGTGGTCTTGTACATCATGATGGGGCTATCCCTGAAGATGAGCTGTGGATTAAGTTTGGAGATGATAAAGGGCGTGGGAGTTTCAAGTTTAACTTGCAACTCATGAACACAGCACATCCGAACTCCACAAAAAATACTGCGCTGATTTCAGTGTTTAAGGCCGGTGATAGCATTGCCAATCTCCATACAGCTTTGGACATGTATAGGAATCACATCTCTGAAATGATGGGAATGCCAGTCAAGTAATTAAAATTAATTTTAATTAATTTTAATCAATACATTACCTGTTATATAGTGGACGTACAATTCGGGTCTTCATGTCTGGAGATTATGAGTTCCTATGTCGGCTATATGGTCTCAGTGGAGCTAGTGGTATGCATATACATCACATTGGTATCCACACCTCTGTTGTTTAATTACCATAGGACGGCACAACTGTTTGTGGTGCCATATCACCAGCAGCAGTTTGATACAGCCTTTAGCAAAGAGAGGGAGGTGCCAAGAGCGGACATTGGGAACTCTTAGAAGTGATCATAGCAACTTCATTTCTAAAGCTGGAGGAGATCTGAAAAAGGCCAAACATTTTAACAACATCATAGGGGTATTTCTTTGACATTCCACTAGAAAATGTAAGTATTCAACAGTGTTTATAAAATGCAATACTAATTGAAAATTGTGTAGGTGTGCATACCTGGCTTGCACTTATCTTTGGGCATATTTAATCGGCTTTGGGAATTTCTTGAAAATATGTCGTGGAACTGGACATTAGCCTTACTGAATGCAGTGAGAGTGATTTTGGTGGACCTGCATTTAGAGAACTCCTCAAAAGAAAGGCAATAGTGACTTCTGAGATAGAGAGCCAGAAGAGTTATGCATCACTGCTTGATGAAATGGCAACTTACCATTGCCTGACATTGCTCAACCCCCAGACTAACAGCTTTGTAGAAGAGCTGAAGAAAGAGGCATCCATTGCACTGAAGAAAATATCTGATATGGTAAATAATTGATTGATTATACATGCAGCATACTCATTCCCCCTTGAACCTTCTTCTCACAGTCTTCTGAGTTGTCCAAGCTGCAAACCCAAATAAGAAAAAATTTTAAAAGAAATGATGGCCCTTTCTACTCGACATTGGAAAAGAGCTTGAAAGAGCTCAATGTTGTACGCCAGGCTTACCCTAGCCCCGTTCATTGGGAATCATGTGCACAAACTCCTTAAAGTAAGCATCATGAGTTGCATACATGCTTGTTCTTCTTTACTTTGAGTGTCTAACAGCCACATAGCATTGATGTCCTTACTGGCAACATCACAAAAACTGCTGAAAACCACCCTTCTTTGAAGCTTCAAGCAGAATTGGTAAGGGAAAGATTTGCCCACCTTCTCCAGCTCTTTGCAAAGTGCCATAATGGGTACAACTCAGCTGTGTACACAGATGACAAAAAAATAGAAGACATAGGTATGGACACTTAATAGTTGTTAAGCCATGATATGTATTACATAAATAATTTAACTTACAGAAAAGGATATTGAGAATTTCATGGCCTTCTACCGAGCTAAATTCCCAAATGCTACAGTGCTTCCGAAGATGCATATATTGGAAGACCATACTGTCCCTTGGCTGAAGTGATGGCATCTAGGAGCTGGGATAATGGGAGAGCAGGGGGCGGAGTCTATACATGCTCACATGATGAGACTAGAACGCACATACCAGGGTGTGATAAATGATGTTGATCGCCTCAAATATATTGTCAAGGAACATATGCTAGAAGCAGCTCCTTCTTTAACTTCCTTGCGACCACCCATCAAAAAAAGAAAGCTAGAAGATGATGACAACATAAGCACCAGTTCACACAAACAGAAGGCAGCACCAGCACCACTTCATAGCTGATAATACATACATATATACATAACATACACAACAATGCTTTACCTCATCAATTACTGTACATCATTTACTCTCTCATTGAAAACTTGCAATCTGCGGGGAAAAAAAATAGTGCCATTCCAGGACTTATACCAAATGTTTATATACAGCTTAAACTTTACCTCGAAGTAATTTGCATTGTTTGAAGCGCTTCTGGAGAGCTGGTACAGATACAGGGGTGGCGTCGATAGTCCGACCAGTCCGACCATGGCCGGACCTTTTTCTCGTCATCTTTATTTGGTAAAGTAAGCATCTAATTGGTGTGGGCATGTCCAGCATACTCAGTACGGTGCGACTTGGATTTAGCCTTACTCTGTCATTCTTCGAGCACGCTGCACGCGGTTCAATCCTTTACCCTGTCTGAGGTTGTGAGTTGTGGTCGATTTTTATCATGCCAATGGTACTTGAGTAGCTAACGGAAACAGCTAACCAACCTGAATCGTTTTCATTTCCTAAAAAAAAATTTGGAAAAAAACTGTAGTGGAGCGATCATGTCAGCCTCAGTGGTTTAAGACGTGGTCTTGGCTTCATTACAATGAAGCTGAGGACTCAGTTCATTGTCATTTATGCTTGAAGGCTTTGAAGTTTAAGCATTTGACATTAAGCTCTGGAAGTGATCCTGCATTTGTGAGTTTGCCATTTAAGTACTTAATTTCATTTTTTTATGTATGTGTACTTCTTTAGCTAAAAATTGTTTAATTTAGCTTCTTAGGGGGTTCAGCAACTGGAAGGAAGCTACCCAATCTTTTCGGTCACATGAAACTAGAAAGTGTCATAAAATTGCAGTGGAAAAGCTTATAACTTTGCCTAGAACTACTTCAAATATTGGTGAAATGCTGTGTACTTCTTTAGCTAAAAGTCAGGCTAATAGCAGGCATTGTTTATTGAAAATTTTAAGCAGCTTAAGGTACTTGATGAGACAAGGATGTGCAATACGTAGAGCTAAAGAAGATGACGGAAATTTACAGCAGCTGATGAAGCTCATGAGTCAAGATGATCTCCAGGTAATAATGGTCATTACTGTCATAATATAATGTGTTTCAGATAGTATCTAAACTATAGTGTCGTGAATGGTTGGAGAAGAAAAATGAGAAGTATCTAAGTCATGAGAATCAGAATGAAATTCTCAAAATAATGTCACAACATGTTTTGAGAAAGATTGCAAGCAACCTTCAATCAACTGAGTTTGTTACTGTTATGATGGATGAATGTACAGATTCAATGAATCATGAACAGGTAACCAATCATATTGTATTAAAATTAATGTAATAGGATATAAGTGTTTTTAATTTATTTCTTCTTCCTCATAGGTGGTGCTAGTGTTAAGATGGGTGGACTGTTCACTGATAGTGCATGAGGAATTTGTAGGGCTCTATAAAGTTGATAATATTGAAGCTGCCACACTAGTTTGAGTCTTGAAAGATTGCTTAATTCGTTTTAACATTTCTTTGAGTAAAATTCGGGGGCAATGCTTCGATGGGGCTTCAAATATGAGTGGCATTAGGCAGGGTGTAGCAGCACTATTGCGTGCTGAACAAACTAAGGCCTACTTTACTCACTGCTATGGTCACTGCTTAAGTTTAGCAACTTCAGATATGGTTAAGGCATGTCCTATACTGAAAAAATGTTGGATACTGTAGATGAAATTACAAAATTGGTAAAATACTCTCCTCGAAGGCAAGCTATTTTTGAGAAGCTTAAGCAAGATATTGCACCAGGGTGTCCAGGAATAAGAGTTCTTTGTCCTACAAGATGGACTGTGAAAGCTGACTCAATGAGGAATATTATTGATAATTATAGTGTACTAGAAGAGTTATGGGAGAAAGCGGTATCTGTAGTGCATGATACTTGCAAGAATAGGAGGTGTTCGTGCACAAATGGAAACTTTTGAGTTTTTTTTGGACTGCTTCTTGGTGAATGTCTTTTTCGCCATTCTGACAATTTGAGCAGGACCTTACAGAAAAAGGATATTTCAGCGAGTGAAGGTCAAGTGATTGCGAAAATGACAGTTTCTACCCTCCAAAGTATTCGAACTGATGAATGTTTTGCGGCTTTTTGGGAGAAAGTTAAAGCAATGGCAGCCAAAAATGATATCGGTGAGCCAAGGTTGCCACGAAGAAGGAAGCGACCAAGAAGGTTTGAAGAAGGAGAAGCTCAGCCTGAAAATGATGAATCACCTGAAAATATGTATAGGCGCTTGTATTTTGAAGCACTTGATCTCCTTATTCAATCAATAAACACTAGATTTGATCAACCGGGATATCAGGTTTATTGTTCCTTACAGAATTTTCTGATAAACACAGTTAACAAAAGAGACTACTCAAAAAATTTGGAAGATGTTATCAAAATATATGGTGATGATTTTGATTTACACAATTTAAAAGCTCAGCTCCAAATTCTTTCTTCTACTGTATCTGCAGAAATAAAAACAATTTTTGAAATACTTCATTTAATCAAGGACCTTCCAGCATCAAAAAAAGAATTTTTGAATCAAATAATTATCTTGGCAAAATTAATTTTAGTTATGCCTGCAACTAACAGCAGCAGTGAAAGATCCTTTAGTGCTATGAGACGTATCAAGACATACCTGAGATCAACTATGTTACAGGAACGACTTAACAGTTTGATGGTTATTCATGTTCATAAGACAACTTAAACATGAAAGATGTTGCAAATATTTGTACAAATTAGTGATCGCCGTCTCCATGTGTATGGAAAGTTTCAGACAGAATCATAAATATTACCTACAACATTGAATCCATAGTATCATTATGTGAAATCATTCATTTTGAAATATTAATAATAATAATAAAATAATGTCAATACTAAAGGTGCCTGTCTCAGTTTTAGGCTTACTGTTATAAATACATGTTAATTAGTAATTACAGTCACTTCCGGACCACACCCACTTCCTGTTATTAGTCACACCCATTTCCTGGCCTGACTAATTTTTTAGAGCCCGAGCCACCCCTGAGATAGCCTTAAAGCCGATTCTTCTGCCACGCGTAACCTTATGCCCGGGTGTTATTTTTGAGCCTTTTTTTTTTACTGCGCAGACTTAGACTAATTACTTCCTTTCTGGATATCCACTTAGCCTCAATAGATTGAAAGGTCAAGAAAGCTTCCTGCATTCCACTGTAGTCATTAGTTACCTGGCTGTTGCTAAGGATATTCTGGGTAGGAAACAATTTTGGGGTGTGTGTCTAAGTGTCCGCCGTGCAATGCATTGAAAACACCCGTGGGCGGCGAGTGGGAGGTAGAAGACGGCCTGAGAAGACTTCTTTCTGCTAGTAGTGGAGCTCCAGTAGAAGGTGAGGGGAAGATAAGCTATTTCAACAGCTCAAGTGCCTTTTGAAGCTTATTTCTCACAGCTTCACTTCGGACTCCTTTGTCTTTCAGGCATTTGAGAAAGCCTTTATTGGAATGACTACTATGAAGCTCCACAAGCTCATGTAGCCCAAGTCCTAAAGAGTCCAGATGCTTTGCCTGTACTGAGGTGATACATTTCCTCCCCAAAGACTTGATGAGAACAGTAGATCTAGAATGTGCCCGCTTCTGTTCAAGTCACAGGGAGATCTGTTTGCCAGGAGAACGAATGGTGAGGTTTGACAGATACTTGACCAGAGAAGGATGAGTCAGAACCTCTTCCATGGCAAGTACATCAGGTAATGCCCTGTGAGCACCTAACAAATTTAGAGAGGTGTAAATAAAAAAAATAAAAAAATATATATACATACATGCATTATTTTTTGCCTTGTATGTCTGTTCCCACAATACTCCTGTAGAGCTTCTCCAAACCTAGGGACTTGAGTCCTTGGAGAGCTGTGTCACCATCTTTCTTCATCTACAAGAAATGATTTAATTAATATTATTGCACACATATTTTATACATACCGAACGCAGAAGGGGCAACGAATCACTGAAGTGGATGGAGTTGGACGTGAACAAAGACATGGACAAGTTGTCACGATTCTCCACTTCAGCCATCAGAAAAGGAAAATCAAAGGCGAAGCCATTGTGGGCAACTAAAACTACAGTGACGCTGTACGTAACAATATAGGTAAACAGAGGCTGTATATAATACATACCAGGGTAGTGGACAGTACAGGTTGCATCACTAACATGCGCTACAGCAGAATTCAGCCACTCTAAAAACTGTGGCAGAACCATAGATAATGGCCTTTCTGACCGTAACATAGTCTGTGAGATTCCTGTCAGCTTTGCGACTATATAAAACATAAGATTAAAAAAGCATAAATTGTTGCGTTAATTTTTTAAATTTATATTTTACCAGGCCCAGGGATGTTTCTTGGTGTTCGCACAAGACTCGAAAAGGATGGCTGATTCACGGGAACTGGAGATGCTATGACTTTGGCTGCAATATCTATAATATGGTCAGTATACATACTGAAACCTGTGGTTTCGCAGTCATATAAAATGAGCAGGGGCTGTTGATCTTCATTATCATCAGTTGTGCTCTGCTCATCGCCACTATCTCCCACTTCATCTATTTCCTCCACATGAGATTGAGCCACAACCGATTCTGTCTCTCCCTGCCCATCACCCACATACTCGCCCACTGTGCAGCCAGCTCGTACAAGTCTCTCCATATACAATTTTCCTTGCTCATAACGAGCCTTTTTGGCCTTCTTCTGTAAGTTCCTACAATTACATTACATAGTGTATGTCACATAATGAAATATACCACAAACATGGATAATACCACTTAATTAGTTGTGCATTAATAATGAACCTCTTTAATAGGAACCAATAGATCATAATTTAATATATAGTACCTCTTGTGAATGCTATCACTGCTAGATTTCCGTTGCCGGCTCTTTTCCCACTGTAGCTGCTCCTTTATGATGGAAGCGACAGCATCTAATGGCATGTCTACTCCCATCTTGTGGAAGCAGAATACCTTCCAAATAGGCCCCAGATTCTGTTACAGCAATATGATTTAATTATAAAGCAATTACACAACTGTGAGAATATATTTATGCCTATGAATATCAGCCCATACCAATTGGACCTCAGCAACCTAAATAATTTATTTGGTGTATACCTTGTGACATATGGCCATGTTAGTCTTGCACACATAGTGTGTGTGCCAGAGGTCAGTGCGCTTCCCCCTGTACATCAGTGCCAGCCCATGGAAGCCTTCCACTGCATTAGTGGTAAGACGACCATGGTCTGACACGTAGTCCTGGGGGTGTGCAGCCATTTCCTCAATGAGCCCGGTGAATGCAGCCACCTGAGACCTGCAAGTGAAAAGGTGCTTGGCTTTGTATTGAGATCCATCAGAGTTCACCTGAATGATACAATTTTTAAAAATTATATATTAAAGCTGGAAATGCATGTACATACAAAGGTGTGATTATTGTTTGTTACCTTAGGATGATGGCACCAAGAGGAAGCATGACTATCCCAACAATAGTGTTGAACGAAGTTCCGTATGCCATCTGCGAACTCCTTGAATGGATTGTCAGACTACTGCACTACATCAGATGCAATCACATTACTCAGAGCAGCCTTGCAATGTGTAAGTACGTCATCTGACATCCGTATACAGCGGAACTGGTCTGCCTTACACTATATTTAATTAATAGAAAAATAATTACTTGAACAAGTAAACAAAAACTATAATAACGTTATATATTTGGGGTACTGCTTAATTCATTCTATTATTCATCCAATACTTAATTAAAATTCAGTACAAAAAGTTTTACCATTTACCTCACTATTGTGTCTTTTCACTTTTTCCAGAGCTTTGTGGAAATTCTTGGTCGTGTGATTGGAACAATACGTCACCATTCCTTCAGGGAAATGACGACAGAAAGTGGCATTTGATGATGTATCCTTGTCACACACCAGCTCGCCGATCACAAATCCGGCATCCTTAGCTTTACCAAGAAGATCATCCAGCATGTTTGTCTCTGCACCCGCCGAAGTTCCACACCAGTTGTGGTCTGAACCACGTTTGGTGCGATGTGCAAACCATGCCACCTTCCCTGAGACATCATCATGGAGTGTGGCAGAAGAGTTGTTGGAGTGGTGGCCCCGGGTCAGGTAAAAGTCATCAAAAGAGGCAATCCACTTTTTGCTATCTCCGCGATTCACAATCTCACTTCTTACCTGACCACAGGACCACTCTGCCAACTCCGTGACGGAGTCCTCCAATATCTTGGTAACTCTGCTCCACTGCGACTTACAACATGATGGCAAACCGAGGAGACCACTTAGTCTGTCATACTCACAATGCAGGTGGCCCGACACCATGAACGATAGCACTGGATAATGTTTGCGCCATGAACACTTAGACCCTTGAATGCGCAGTGAATCAGAAGCAGACCAAGAAATGTTTTCGGTGGATACTGTCTCCGAAATTGATTTTGCCAATTCTGGTGTGAACCCGGCATCCTTGGCAAAAGTCAATACTGTCTCCGAAATCGATTTTGCCAATTCTGGTGTGAACCCGGCATCCTTGGCAAAAGTCAATACTGTCTCCGAAATCGATTTTGCCAATTCTGGTGTGAACCCGGCATCCTTGGCAAAAGTCAATACTTCTTGGATGACTGAGGTATGTGCTTCAGTGGGCATTGCCTATAAACCATTGTAATTGTTTACAGCAATACACATGCCACAACTGAGTATTATATAAGCAAATTTAAATAACCAAAGCCTCAATTTTCTTATATGGGCTTGTCTATGTAGGGATTCTAACCTCACATCCAGCTCCCTGGCTCTCAGGAGTGAAATTCACAAACCCAAGAGGAGAAAACACAGATCCCTGGCTCTCTAGAGGAGAGGACACAGTTTCCTGGCTCATTGGAGAAGAAGGCCTGGCTTCCTGGCCTTCTAAAGGAGAAGACACAAATCCAGGAAAGACGATAGCTCTCTGACTCTCCTGGGAAGGCATCACTTCAAAAGGAGAGACTGCTCCATGTTGATATCTCCAACCTCAGCCTTTGATTTATGTGTCATTGTAATTTTTATTTTAATTTTATTTTTTTTACTTCTAACCTGATCATTTGTGTGGCCCAGGCCCTGACATGGAGCTATAATGGAAGATAGTTTTTTAGTTTCAAGAATGTTTGATAAAAATAGTTAAAAAAAAAAAAAAAAATTACCTTCACAAAACCTTTTGGATCTGGCTGCAGTCAATTGCTGCTTCCTTTTATTGCTTCCACCCATTTATATGGCTTCTCTGAAGTAAATACTACTACGTGGTAGCTGGCTGGCCCTCGTGGTAATAGCTCTCTTGTGGTAAATTAGCTAAGTTTTGGCGGCAAAGTTAATTGACACGCGTATGAGTAGCGCATGAATAGGCAGTTCGCGGAGAGTAAATTGGATCGACTTACGGGCTGGTTTTGTGGTATTCTACTGAATCGCTTAATTACCGCAGGTTCCGGTGGTACTGCACCCTTAAAAAACTAACACATTGACTGTTAGAAGTAGTGCTAATTGTGCTCATACAGTGTAACTTCAGTCTATAGGTATCATAGCCACATCGGTTCATGCAATAATTTGGGCTGTGGTCCATCAGGGTAGTGGTCAAATACTCTGAATAGTATTGCAACAAATACTTTAGAATTGAATCACTATTAGCCAAAGTTTTATACGAAAAAAATAGATTCCACCTGATCAACAGTTATTCAAGTGTTTTTTTCTTTAAACAATATCTGTTGGTTTGAAACACCTTTCCCGCCATGCTCAACAATATTAGAACTGGTGCGGAAGATACTGGAATGCATAAATACACTGCAACTATAGTATGTCCAAGTTGAGTTGGCCGCAAGAAAAACTTGAATAACTTTAGAACGGAAGCAGCTACGCATCCGGGGTTTGCACCATTGGAAAGCTCGCGCCGAAGCGGTTAAAAATATTCCCTCAGTAAACTCCAAAACCGGAGAGAAAGTGCTATTCCAAAACTCAATACAAAAGTCTATGGGAATAGAAAAAACCACAGGTTTCCCGCTCAAAACGCGCCCGCTTTTAGTCACGCGGTATGGCTCAATTTATCACGCGGACTGTCTTCATTAAGAATTTTGTAAACAATGAGCGGCTTCTTCTCAGATTGCTGTGTTTCTAGCTTTATATCACGATTAGCTTAGGTTGCGAGTGTGGAAACAGGATAGACGGAGTGTTCTGTTGTTGCAGAGGGTACAGGACCACCTGATAGGATGTTGGTATGATTATTTGTCTACCTGTTCAATAACAAATGCCATATAGCCAATATATTTCAGTGATATAGCTATCATTTAGCTAGCAACTTGTAATACAGCCACACTTACGCTGTTTGCCGTTAAATTGTGTGCTTGTCAAAGCCGTGTTTATGCCAATTCCTTTTCTTCACTATTATAGATGCCGTTTATTGTAAGAATTAGGACCAACTCAGGCAGAACTCCACCTTCAACTCGGATCACAACTATTTTTTGAATGTGTACTACTTAAATTCTATCATTTCATCAATTTTCATATACCTTATTATAAATAAATGAAAGAATTGATAATTTTATTTAACATGAAAGTCTAGTAACTTTAGCTACAAGTTTACAGTGCTGTACTGCTGAATCCTGTGAACATCAGAATATTTGTTGGGACACAGTAGGTAGAATCCACTGATTTTAATCGTGTCTCTTTAGAAGAACTCCCACCAGTTTGCGTTTTCCATCTGCTGTACATTATCTGCGCATAAGAAACATAAATATCATTGAAAACAGACGAGATGAGCTGTACAGCGCCCGAAAAACTCCATTAACTTCACTAAATTTCTTTCTTTCAATAGTTACAGTATTAATGCGCACCTGCGCTACCGCCCCTTTTTCACGTGCAACGTTGACGTTTGCGCGCTTAATTGACTTGGATTCACATGACTAAATTGCTTCCGGTAAAGTACTAAATGCATTCCTCAATTACCGCGCTTGCGGTCGTGCCAACTCAACTTGGACATACTATAGTTGTGCGAGTGTGATATAGTTTATTTCATTGACTTTCCAAGAAAACCAAGAGGATCTTGCTGTAGTAAAGAAAATTAAAACATATTTGCATGAACAGCAGTGGAGCTAACAATTAAGTCTGAAAATACAAATACTCCCAAAAAGTATTTAGCTGAATACAGCCACTGCTTTGCCAACCACGTTTTACTCATCAGTAAAACATTTGTAAACTAATGATTCACTTCAGTTTTACCTGTGTTGTACTGGACAGTAAATCCTAGTAGAACATGCAGTCAACTCTAAAACCGAAACACTTGTGCACGAATGTTTTACACATGTTTTACTACCTCTATACCAGGCCCGTACCCAGGATTTTTAAAAGGGGGGTTCAAAAATTATAGTGAGTTACATAGGAAAATTTGATCAGCTACACCGACTTTTAATTTTATCAATTGATATCACAAAAAGTACGTACAAAAAAAGTTTATGACTCAAAAAGCAAACTGGCTTTTTCCATTCTGCGTGGTTGCTTCTGGATAAATAATTTACACGCAGTGTCAATGCAAATATCAGTCTCATAATGAATGTGTATTAATGACAAAGCAGTTAAGCGCGTTCCTCAGTTTGAGTGCATCTCAAGTAATTGTTTAATCTTTTGAGTGTAGATCCTGACCTTTCACATGAACAAGAACTGAGGGGCAGTGTTGCAAACATTTTGAGAAGGGTAAAAATGTTGGAGAAAGTAATAGGAGAACATTGCTTCAAGCAATCAGATAGACATTTAGGCCGATTTTCTACTGGTATACACAGCCATTTTGACTTCCAGTGACAGAGCTCTTCATCAATTATGTTACTATTGGGAAGGTCATCAGAGTAGAAGGAGATTACTTCATCTAGTTCACTGAAAGATGAAGTGGAATTAATACTGGAAGGCAGAAGAATTTGAAGAGATGCAACTTGCTTATTATGGGATGTAAATCTAGAAGAGAGATCAGCAATCAGATGGTCTAGAAAAGGAATGGCAATGGTCTTTTTGAAGTAGTCCTCCACAGACATATGTTGTGGATTAGAACGATGCTGCTGACGGTGACTCACACGTGGCATAGATACAGCTATGTTTGATTTGTCAGCGAGCCTACAACTATGATCATATATGCGTTTGAAGTATACATCGATATCTTCTCGCAAAGATTTCAATTCACTACAACACTCCATAACAGTAGACATACCAGATATTATATCTGTATCTTTAATCTGAAGCTTGACAGCAGTTAAGATAAAACAAGGACCGATGCAATGAGACCATGGAGTAAATAAACTCAAATGACTCAAGAGCTTTCATATGAGCTAACGCATTCCTTTTGTCTTTAGGTGTCCATGAGCGATCATTGTATAAAGGAAAGTTGTCATTGCCATAAAGAATTGTTTCACACATTTCAATCAAGAATGGGTGAGCCAAGGAAAATCGTTCCCATCCATCTATATTTTCGACCCAACGAGTAACACATACGTTAAACAGAGGAATTCTGCTAGATTGATGTGTACCCTTCTCAACTACTGCTTTAAGGAGATTTAACCTCTTGTCAGAATTCCTTACCCACAAAGTGAAACTTTTTATTTGACTAATGCAATTGGTGATTGGCAAAATGGAACATGAATTCAATATAGCCAGATTCAAACAATGGCCAGCACAATGGGTATAAAGAGCTTTTGATTGTCTGTTGCGAATTCTAGCTTGAACCCCAGCTCTTTCCCCACTCATTGTGGATGCTCCATCATAACCTTGGCCACGCAAGCTTTCTAAGTTTAACCCTAGGTTTTCAATAGAAGAAATTATAGCACTTGCAATATCCACAGCCCGTACTCTCTCCATTTTTATGAATGAAATAAAGTCTTCACGAATATTGCATTCCTGGTCAACAAAGCAAACAAATAGCCAAGTGTTCAATGTTGTGACTAGATACTTCATCTGCCAAAACAGAGAAAAACTTTGCAGCTTTTATCTAAGTTGCATTTTTAGCTCTTGGATTATTGAGGTGTCGGTACAAAATTTCATCAGTCTCTGCATAATTTTTAAGTAATGCCAAGAAATTACCAGGATTCTTACTGAATTAAGCTCCTCTGTATCACCACGGAATGGAAGACCCTGTTTTCCCAGGTAAATGATAGCACGCACAATTTGACGGAGGATGTGCTTGTTTTCTTTCATGTGATCTTGTAAAATGCTACTAGCCATCACATCTAAGCGACATGTTGGATTCTCTGTTACACTCTTTAGGATATCAGCATCTTGCAGGCATTCTCGATGGTAGGTATGCTCAGAATGACTTATTAGTGTTGTACTAAGTTTACCCCAATTAGAAAAAAGGTCGATTCACCAGCAAGCCTTTAATTGTCTCTCCTCTTGGAAACAGGAAGGAGAATTGAGCATGGCCCACAAAAAATAGCATCCAATTTAGGGCTATAGATTAACCAGGGATATTTCTCGAGCCAGGAATAACCAAACTTACGGTTAATGCCGTGAAAAGATGTGCTTGGATAGACATTAGGTGGGGAAACATGATGATAAAGTGTAGAATATTTTTGATCATTTGAAAGTTGGCCAACTACTTCACAAATCTCTTCAATGGAGTGGGGTCTAACAAAAGCCCAATATCATTTGGTGGTGGAACGTCATGAATTAAATCATCACATGCTTTGGAGGTACTTGGAATAGGCAGTTCTGGAGCACACGGGAGTTTCACAATGGACATTTAGTATTGTTGCCTTAGTCACGATTTCCGGTATGCTCATTAATTTATTCATGAGGGGATCCAGTGACGTTATGAATACAACCAAATACTGGTTAGGTGTTATCCCCTCAAAATTTCTTGGGGCTTTCCCACACTAACTAAGCAGCAAAGGTTACCTAACCACTACCAGAAAAGGTCAATGCGCAGATAAGAAACCACGACGTAACCTAATTCGCATCAGTTTTACCACCACCTGTCCTACTGCATGAGTGAATTCCATTTAAGTAGCTGCACTCCCAAGGGGATACCTGACCACAGGAAGTTTTCTGCAACTAAACAAAGAGGTCAGTACTTTAATTAATAACTAAACTATTGAATAAATATAAAATTAACAAAACCCTATTTTTTTGCATGAATATAAACTGTCCACAAAAACCACAAGTTCAGTGATGGATTACCACATGGATCAATTAGTGAGACACTGCAGAATATGTGGTGGCAAGCAACAGAAAGCTAAGGAAAGATCCCAAGCAGTTTATCCTTGTGAAGATCATTCTTTTGATCTGCAGTCTTTTGTTGGAGTCAGTAGCACACCAGATATAGGTGTTACTCCAGGTTCGCTCTGAAAAAAATATTGTACTGATTTGCTCACACTTCCAACAAGTAGCAAAAGGAGGAAGACATCCTAGAGCTGTCAAGGGGAGAGGCAGACCAACTGGTGTGACCCCCAGAGCTGTGGTCCAGTACATCCACTCAATTGCTCCACAATCTCCTTTCAGTGATGATGACACCAACCCACAGTTTGAACAGTCGCCTTTTCTAGACCAGCTCTTATGTTGTATCTGCTTGGAGGTAGTAGCCAGCCCAATCCAACTTAAGTGTGGAAACACTATTTGTTCACAGTGTTGTTGGAAAAGCATCCAGTGCTCAAATTCAATGCAATGCCCCCGTTGCGCTATTACTTGCTAAGAACACCATCAGTCCACCCTCACAGGTGTTTATGTCATTACTAAATGACTCCATAGCATTGTGTCAAAGATGTGACAGGAAGGTCAAAATGGGTTCATATAGACTACATCTTGAAAGCAGGTGTAAAGATCACACTGTAAACCCTAATTTACCTTCCAAGGTTACATTGAAGGACATTCTTGGCAAACCAGCGACATCTCCAGCAACACCAGTGGAGCTGAAAGCGGCACAACACCTTGTACGGCGGCTCATTTGCCAGGACTCCAACACGGCTGAAGTTATTAAAGTGCCTACAATAGTGCATCTAGAAATTATTGATTAAACTGATCAAAATCAATTACATAATAATGGCCAATCACCCTAATGCAAGTTCCAAGCTGCAGAGTAACTAGTTCTGAGGCCAGCAGGAGGACCGTGAAGCGCAGAGCTGAAGTCATTGATTCAGTTCGAGAAGTGGCAAGTGGTGGTGACTCCAGCTCTCAGCTTGCGGCAGAATTGCATAGCCTTTCCCAGCATGACCGTGAGGATCTCCTTCATCAGGTTCAACTTCCTCTTGTCATACCCACAGAGCATGCTCTTGCCATGAAAGCGGACCTTGCAATACCATGAACAAAACTGAGGATACTTAGAAGGTTAAGTACACAATTCTAAATTAATACCTGTTATTATTGTTGACCAATTAAATAGGTGGTTCAAGTCGCTGAATGTTTCCATAGCAAGTGAGCAGCAGCAACGGAAAATCACCAAAGGAATAGTGGGAGACAATCTGAGAGCCGAGCATGCTCCATTTACCGTTTCCAATGACGCTGAAGAGATCCGGGAGGTCCCATTTGTTTATCGGCCCAACCTAATAGCGGCAATAGCTGATATGATGGCTAAGCACAACAAGTATAATAATATATAAATTGAATTTATAACTTGTAATTAAGATTGTATGGATTACATATCATAGATCTGAACGTGGCTTGACATGGCATTAAGGCGGTATTCCTCCCAATGAGCTGTGGTTCAAGTTGGGCGGGGACAAGGGACATGGAAGTTTTAAGTTGACCCTTCAACTTGTCAACACTCATCACCCAAACTCCGTGAAAGAGACAGTCCTCCTTTCCGTATTCAAGGCTGGTGACTCGACTACTAATTTGCATACAGCCCTAGAAATGTACCAGATGCACATTAACCGATTACCTGCGAATGACGCAAATATGCGTCGCGCGCGCGAATGTCGTTAACCGCGGTGGACGCAAATATGCGTAAAAAAAACGCCGTCCGCTTATTCATTGGTAGCTGCATCCAAGAGCTAGAAAGCCACCGTTCGAGTGCTGCGGTCATTCTAGACAGTTGTGAGTTTACTAAGAGCTAATTATAAGTATGGGCTACCATAAGAAATAACTTAGAAATTTTAGTTACAATACAGTGACAAATATGAATATAAAGGAAATAAAGGATACATTATAATATAAATATATATATTTTTTAACAAATCTTGCTTCTAGCTACACAACAGCTCATAATAACAAGTAGGAGGCTCTCTGTCAATGAGGTACTTGATCTTCTGAACAAGGATGAGGACTTCTTTGATGATGCCCAGGAGGTAATTCAGGAAGGGAGTGACGAAGAGTTTGATGAAGAGGAGGTTGAGGATTCTGATGCCAAGAACGCTAAGGACTCCGATGCCGATGAGATTGAGGACTTGGAGGATAACGACTTTGATGATCTACGGGAATTTCAACAAGGTAGCTATATTATAATGATAACTAGTACAATTTTCATGTTATTTTCTCCTTCTATAGATGAGACAGAAAACTCACCTGGGCTCTCTTCCCCCCTACCTCAAGTGCTTCTGACACAAATGCAGAATGCTTCATCACTCATCCACCAAGTTTCATCTATAGGCACCTCAACTTCAAACACTATCCCCTCTCCCATCACAACCCCAACCATCACCTTGGCAACCACAACTCCTCCCTCTACTACCTCATCAGTGAATACAGCATGGTCTTCTAAACTCACTAAACCCACCATACGTCCCTTTACCGGACAATCTTCAGCAGGTCTCAACGTACCTATCCCAGAGACTCCATCTGAGAGCTTCAGGTTGTTCTACACCAGCAGCTTAGTGAAGATGATAGTGGAGCAGTCTAACCTATATGCAATGGAAGTCATGAGTGATGAGAGTTATGAAAAGTGGGACCCAATTTCAATTGAGGACATGGAAACGTACTTTGTATTTAATATTCTAATGGGTATAAACTCACTTCCATCTCTTGAGGATTATTGGAAGAAAGATCCTGTATGTCACTATGCTCCTGTTGCTGACCGCATTAGTAGAGACAGATATACTGAGATCAGCAGGTATCTTCATTTTGTGGACAATTCTACTGTTTTACCACGTACTTCACCAGCATACGACCGCCTTGGCAAGATCCGTCCTATACTCAAGCACCTTCAATCACAATTTTCAGCTGTGTATACTCCGGGCCGGGATCTTGCTATCGATGAGGCAATGATCAAATTTCAAGGCCGGTCTTCCATGAAGCAATACATGCCTAAGAAACCAATCAAGAGAGGCATCAAAGTATGGGTTTTGGCTGACAGTACAAATGGATATTTTTCACGAATGGAAGTATATACAGGAAAAAAAGGAAGTACAACAGAGCACAACCTAGGAAGTAGGGTAGTGAAGGAACTCACCTCAGATTTCCAGTACAAGTGGCACCATGTCTTTTTTGACAACTTTTTTACATCGAAGGCCCTCTTATGCGATCTTGAGGCTTTGGGCTTGTATGGATGTGGGACGGCCAGAAAGGATAGGAAGTATTTTTCTGAAGCTATAAAGAGGTACAATGAGAGTATGGGAGGAGTGGACCAGGGTGACCAACTGAGGGGGTACTACCATGTACGAATGAAATGTAGGAAGGTCTACAAATACATTTACAACTTTCTGTTTGATGTCTCCATAACTAATGCCTTCATTCTGTACCAAGTTGGTCATCCCGGTTCAAAACTGAAAATCAAAGACTTCAGAATAACTCTTGCAAAGGATCTGATAGGGGACTACTGTTCCAAACGTACCTCAGGAAGACAAAGACCAAGAAAGCAACTACTGCTAGCACACTTTCCCACCAAGAATATACATAGAAAAAGAGGCCGATGCTCCTACTGCAGAGAGAACAAAAAGCGCACAGACACCCAATGGTATTGCAAAGAATGTGATATCTGGCTATGTCACTTAGGCAATGCTGAGGACTGTTTCCTCAAGTACCACTATAGAATTCTATGATGTTTTATTCACTCAAACTTTACTCTAAAAATTTATATCTTATCTATGTATTCATCCATCACAATAACTTTTGCTAAAAGTTTTCATAATAAACCTAAGATATATACATACTAAATACCTAACTAAACCACTCCCTAAGTAAAACATAATTGGAAGTAAAATTCAAAAACAAAAACTTACCGATGTTTATTAGCAGTGAAGTTTATCCATCCATCCACTCTCGGTTTTCTTTTTGACGCTGGACAGCTTCAGCAATAGAAATGGAAGTCAGTAGTCTCTTAGATGCGAATGAAGCACCGATACCAAAGGTTACAAAAAATATTTTTTGTCATCAGCCGTTGGCATAATTTTTCCACACTGCGTAACTAACCATCTGTAAGCCTTGAGCGTCGATCTTTATCTCTTTATAATAGCCCGAGGCCTCCTCTATCTTTCGTCTATACTGACCTAGAGGCGGTATAGTACCTTTCGTCGTCTTTCTTTAGTTTTGTCAACACCCCCCCGCAAAGACTTCAATCATCTGACCCTCTCATGATATTGTCTCCGCGTTACGTAAGCCGCACAATTATCTTATCATTCGCGTGTAAAGAAGCTCAAGGGATGCAAATCAAGTAAATTAAAAAATTAAAAAAAACAAAAAAACATATGTACACACATACGATAAATTAAAAATCTTCATTTGTAGCGCGTTCACAGTGAGACTGTTTTTGTCCGGGGATTATGAGTTCCTTTGCAGGATGTACGGACTCGTGGAGCAAGTGGTATGGAACTTCATCCTGTAGTAGTTATAATATTTGAAAAATGTTTTATTCATAGGACGACATAACCGCTTATGGTGTCACATAACTAGTGGAGAACTGCACAAACCTCTAGCAAAGAGAGGATCCATCGCACCACGGACGTTGCTAACTCTCATGAATGACCATGATCGCTTCATGACACACGGCAATGGTAATATTCATGTGACCAAGCTGTACAACAATGTTATAAACAGTGTGATTTTTGAAATCCCAATAGACAATGTGAGCCCTTAATATTTTAAAATTGTTAAATACCTTGGTTTCATAAATAGGTTTGTATCCCTGGACTTCACCTGTCCCTTGGCATTTATTACCGCCTTTGGTTTCTCCTGGAAGAGCAGTGCAAGGATCTTGACTTCACCATGGCGACTTTAACCCTCTCGTTCCCGAATTGTTTGGACGCGCGCGGAAAAATCTAATCTTCTACCGCGGAATAGAGCATTACCGTTTTATTATATTTACTCGATGCTGGCTGGGAAAACCCCATAGCAACCGTATATCACTAAATAGACCAAGAGTTTGGGATTCCCCTCATTTTTTGATTGAGAAAATTGAATAATATTTAGGCCCTCTACTAATACTTTTTTAAAAAAAATTTTTTCCCCCAAAAAATTCCACTTGTTCCCATCAATAAAAAAAAAATAAAAAATAGAAATAATATTGTTTGATGCATTGTATACCAATATTATATTAGTTCAACAATAAAATATGTTGTTTGTTGTGTTTGGTGCTGATTGTGATCATGTAGGAGACATCTATGAGTGTCCACAAGGAACATATGCCATCGGACGTCGAGCTCCACTACAAAACAATTTCATATACACACAAACAACAAAGATATTTGTAATACAAACAACAAATTATTCATGATCCTATATAATTGCAACTTTATGATGTATTGTATGCGGTTTCATACAGGCTTTTTGTTTGGGTTGGGGGGGTGAGGCTCCGAGTGTACTTCGCCGCACCCATTTTTTGGAACCTACACTACTTTGATGCACATCTTTGCATAAGAGTCTATACTTCACACTGATGATCAGTGTTCGGTCCTATGCACTAAATGGCTCAGTTATGATAGGAACATAATGGGATACAATATCAGACTAAAAATAAATGCTTCCTAAATGTTCATTTCTATTCAACTCCCAAAATTCTAGGGGGGAACCCAGCGCTAGCCTCCCACTGTATGAACCCTGGTATGTATACTCCACACTGTACATGAGAGAAACAATCGTTGTATTGAGAAAGTGTAATTTGAAAATGAAAAGCAGTACAAGCACACACGTGGAATTCAACTTACCCGGCATGGATGGTGTCACAGACTGAACGATCCCTCCCATAGGATCCGGAACCTCCATACAATACCAAAAAAACACAAGACAACAATGATATTTGTAACATAACAGCTGGCCTCGCTGAATTGCCCCCCCCCTCCCCCGTCATTACTTTTCACTGACATTCTTGTACCATAACCCCCCCTCCCCCCATTACCACTGCCCCATAGCTGGACACCCAAATATCAGTAAGTTGAAATGAAATTCAACTTACCCAGCATGGATGATGTCACAGACCGAAAAAGACCCCCGAGTTCGTTCTCTCTCAGGTTGGATCCGGAAGCCACATACTGTTTGTTCATGGTTGCTCTCTCTCTCTTTCCACAAATGCACGCACACACATACACACACACACACACGAAAAAAGAAGCTACAGGTGAATACAGATCATAAAAATTAATGTATAATTTATTATACATAAATTGACTGGTGTACACACACACATGAAATTCAACTTACATGGGCATAGTAATCACGATCCAAAAAGATCCAGAGTTCCCTCCCAGGTTGTATACGGAAGTGCCACATACTGTTTGTCCACGGTTGCTCTCTCTCATTCCACAAATGCACACACACACACACACACACACACTAGAAAAAAGAAGATACAGGTGAATACAGATCATAAAAATAAATGTATAATTTATATACATTGACTGGTGTACACACACACACACACACACACACATGAAATTCAACTTACATGGGCATAGTAGCCCCGATTGGAAAATCCCCCCCCCCCCCCGAGTTCGTTCCCTCCCCAGTTAGATCTGGAAGCGCCAGAATAACATTTCAACTCCACGCACACACATATACATTGAGTGTGAAGCTCCACTACAACACCACAAAAACACTGACAACGACAACGACAATAACAATACATATTACAACTTTTGGGATGTTCAGGGGGGGAGGGGAGGAGCAGCCACAAATATCAAAGTCTGTGGTCCTTCACACAAAAGATTATGGAATATCAATGGGTGTGCCACTCTCTCCCTACCTCATCCACCCGACTCTTGTTCTTCGGTTCCCGCCTTCTCCGACCGCGAGGACGTCAAGAACTCGGAGCAGGAGGAACCACTTCCTCTTCTTCATCCCTGGAACCTGCTGCCTATTCGCGTTTCATCATTGGAAGACTCAGGTCCGGTATCCTCTCCTTCATCACTGGAAGACTCTGCTCCTGTCGCCTCATCTGCGTAATCGGGGTCGGTGACTGCATTCACATCTGGTCCTAGTAGTATATGTGGTAAAAACTTTTTTTAATTTTTTTGAAAATTTGAATTTGTTAAAAAAACCACAAGCCACTTTCAAATCTCAAAACTCAATGAAATATATACATATATTATAGCTAAACAGCTTACTCTATCTCAATATAGCTATAAATAAGTCCTTTCCACAGTAGAAGCTTGCTATTTTTCAAGAGAATGACAAGCTTACCTCGATCATCTTCTTGACTCCCATTTTCAGTATCAGAGTTGACGGGGTCTGGTCCACCAACCCTGATACAGGGCCTCCTATAGCCCTAGATGTCGTCTTCCTTCTCTCCGCTTGATCTTGAGTCGCTAGAGTTAGCATCAAGCAAGTCTAAAACTTGCACCGCATTGTAACTTGTAGACGCCATCTTCCCAAAAATGACTTTGAAAAACTTTTTTTTTTGCATAGTTACCGGGGTCACACGACACGCTCACTTTTTTCCTATGATGTAATAAGCATTACCTAAGACTGTACGTAATAGGGAGGTCCCCAGTTGAACTGGCGATTTTATAAAAAATGGAGAAGACAGTAAGTCAAACCGCAAAGTCTTGGTCGGCAAAGAAGCGGTTGTTTCAATGTGTTATGGACGGCTACTGAGCTCAAGCAATTTTTCGCTGCTTCTACGAAGCTCTGGAGATGACTGGATCCATAAATGAAGCTGCTGTGAAGAAGGTAACTTTTTTTAAAATTTGACGGAGAACCGATGTTTTTTTTTTTGCCGAAGAAGAAATAAACGCAACTGCTGTGAGGTACTGTCGAAGCAGTCCTGGCTGAAAGCTATTTTAGATGCTTCTCCAATGCATTGGGCACCTGTGTATGCAATCTGAAGGTTATAGCTATAAAGTAACTATTTTAAAAAATTCGGAGAAGCCAACCGGTCTTCACCCGCTTCAAAGCGGGATTGGGAACGAAAGGGTTAAGTGCTGGGCCAGCCAGTTCTTTGACCGATCCAGAATCCTGTGCAGACTGGAAGAGACTATCTGCTCTAAAGTTAGAGTTGGAAACCAACATCAATTATGTCCACCTGATATCTGAGCTACACACTTACGCCACTCTGACTTCAGAAAACTATTTAAATTCTGTACTTTCTTCAATGCCAAAGTGTACCATAAAAATACAGCTGAATCTCAATAAAAAAAAAAAGGAATCACAGGGTAGTAACTTACCTTGTGTTTAATAGAGTAACACTTCAACTTGGTCCTTGTCATTTGTGCTGCAAAACTTCCTGAAGCCTGGGAGCCTCACGCTAACCCCACGCTTTCACCGCTGCCATCTCACCTTAATTCACGGCAAATTTTTGTGCTTTTTTTTTAATGGATCTATTAACTACTGATCTTCCACTTCCTTTTGGATAATTAGAGTGCAAAGTTTAAATAGACTGTGATATTGGCTGCATTCCAGCGGTCTTTTTAGTTGCTAGGATAGTTGCTACGGAAATAGAACACGAGAAAATTTTTTGGGGGTGTGACTAAGGCCCAGGATCTAACCCGATAAAACGTCCGTGAGCACTCACGGGTGAGTGAGACAAAGGACTACTAGAAGTGACATTTGTAGCAGCAGAATTCCCTACAGTATGAGATTAACACTAAAAAAGTTGTCACTGAGCTTAAACTAAATGCCTACCTTCTTTCTCAATATTGGTGCCAGCCACTTTTTTACTAAAATATGACGTGATACTTTTCTGCCTCTTCATTGCTAAAGGTAAAGGTCACTACAGCTGGTAGTATATAGCTAGTAATTAGATGCTGGTGCTGGCACATAATGGGGGTACATGAGAAAACCAGACTTGTAAATTTTAACAGCCCAGTCATAGCAAAGGCGTGTTGATGAAGTCAAAAGGTGTGACTATGAATCTCATTAATTTGAAGGGGGGGTTCAGCTGAACTGTCCTGAACCCCCCCTGGGTACGGGCCTGCTCTACACTGTCCAGTAAAACATGAGGTAAATTATAAGTATTCCAGTACACCATGAGGTAAGACATCCAGTACACTTCAAGTGTCACTCATGTTTTACCATACCTGTCCACCACTAGTAAACTCTAGCTCACTCTATAGTAAAACATACATAGCAGTACTGGTGTACTTGTGTTATACTACATTTTACTTCGCTGTACAATTAGCATACTGTACCGTACTGTACCAGACAATGCCGCGCACCAATACACAAAATTCTGGTTAGTAATAAAAATATATATTACAGCAAGGAAAAAGGTACACAAATTTTTGGATGATAGTTTGATATCAAAACAAATATTATGTCCAAAAGTCTTGTACATCGTCGTTGCTGATCATTGTAGCCAATCTCCATTACTGCTAGACACATCAAAAAGCATACCCTGCAGCATAATGATAAAGTGGCAAAAATTATTACTGAAATTAATTTGAACACTTCAAAATATACTGCGAGTAAATGTTGCTAGAATGTTAATGACTGAACAATTCTACTTTAAGTAGAAAGTGTGCCATGTCTTTTCCTCCCCAATACTTATAGATGAAGTGTGAGAGGTATACATGAGTGTGAGTGACACATTTGTATGAGTGCTACATGAGATGCATTCTCAAGTACGTCACACTCTCTAATTGGGCGAGCGAAGCGAGACTCTCACTAACAAGTCTCAATTGAGATTTTGGTGTGTATATATATAATGGCGAAGTTCAAAGAGGTCAATGCGTGTCAATCCCCGGAGGCTACTAAAAAATGTAACCATTAGTGTGGGCACAAGAAATTCGGGAGAAATGACTTTGAAATAATGCTAGGAAATGAAAAAAAAAATGGCAAAGAGTTACGGAGACAGAACACAGTTAGGTCTTCCAAAGTTAGCTGAGTTCATTAATTTTTTTAGCGGTCGTGGTAAGTTAACTTCGTCAGTGCGCTGTTTGTCTTAGCTATACGCCTTACGTAACTGATTATTTCTTACTTGAAAATCCGTTTTCCAATAGTCAATACACTAAGAGAATGCAACTTTTATCTACTAGAGCTCTGGAGAGCATTTTGAACGTAGTGTACTTGTAAAGGCGACTATCTTAAACGAAAACCGTTTGGTTTTTCAATCCTTACCAATATCTTCCTTGGAAATTTGATTGTGTACCCCTTCAAAATCCATTGTCCAATAGTCAAGTCACGAAGAGATTACAATGCAGGTCTTGTGCTGGTATATTCAGTGAACAAGTATGTATAAAAGTATTGTTGTTGCTAAAGAATAGCAATAAACTGAACAAAATATTTTTAACAAACAAAAATCATTAGCAGGTAGCATTCAAATATAAATTTCAGTCAACCAGCTCGCTCGCCATTTGTGCTGAAACACATCACTAGTTATACTGTAACGTCATATCTTCTATATCTAAATATTCAGATTCTGATGGCCCCATGCTCAAGCTCACCAGTTGTGGATGAGATAGTGCTGGTGAGTGACCTACTAGATTACATTTCAGGAATAAAGGTGATTAATTCTATCTGTTTTCTTTAAAACCCTTTCCCATATTGGCACACATCAAAAGTCTAGCAACGAACATGGTTCAAGTACCAACTGATGTGGATCACAAGCCGAGCAGCCAATGAAAACCTCTGCGACATTATAAAACACAAAAGAACCTCAACCTACCATCGTGTACATCTTGACAAGATTACAAGACATCTGCCATGCTCTCTACTTGAACACAAGTTTAATACTTCACCCATAAGTTGTATTGTACTCCAACCCCCCACATTACCTTTCCCCCAATAGATAAAACATGAATTCACAGACAATATCACCTCAATGAGAGAGCTTAATTACTAAAACTTGATCATTTTGTCTTTGCCTTCCTTCTTAACCCTTTCGTTCCGGATCCCGCTTTAAAGCGGGTGACGACCGGTCGGCTTCTCCGAATTTAAAAAAATAGTTACTTTATAGCTAGAACCTTCAGATTGCATACACAGGTGCCCAATGCATTGGAGAAGCATCTAAAATAGCTTTCAGCCAGGACTGATTCAACAGTACCTCACAGCAGTTGCGTTAATTTCTTCCTCGGCAAAAAACAACAACATCGGTTCTCCGTCGAATTAAAAAAAAAGTTACCTTCTTCACAGCAGCTTCATTTATGGATCCAGTCATCTCCAGAGCTTTGTACAACAGCAAAAAATTGCTTGAGCCCAGTAGCCTTCCATAACACATTGAAACAACCGCTTCTTTGCCGACCAAGACTTTGCGGTTTGATTTACTGTCTTCTCCTTTTTTTATAAAATCGCCAGTTCAACTGGGGGCCTCCCCATTACGTACAGTCTTAGGTAATGCTTATTACATCATAGGAAAAAAGTGAGCGTGTCGTGTGATCCAGGTAACTATGCAAAAAAAAATTTTTCAAAGTCATTTTGGAAAGATGGCGTCTACCAGTTACAGTGCTGTGGAAGTTATAGACTTGCTTGATGCTGACTCTAGCGACTCAGGATCAAGCGGAGAGGGAGACGACATCTACGGCTATAGGAGGCCCTGTATCAGGGTTGGCGGTCCAGACCCCGTCAACTCTGATACTGAAAATGGGAGTCAAGAAGATGATCGAGGTAAGCTTGTCTTTCTCATGTCTTTCTCTTGAAAAATAGCAAGCTTCTGTTGTGGAAAGGACTTATTTATAGCTATATTGAGATAGAGTAAGCTTTTTAGCTATAATATATATATATGTGACAGTGCCTAGGAAAAGGGACCTTTTCCGTAAAAAAATGAAAAATGAGTTATTCATACCACTGTGTAGAGCACTTCTTATGGAGTATTTTGATATCAAGTTTATAGGCAGGCGCTCCTTGGTTCACTAAATATACGAGCGGCAATCTGACCATCTTTAGCACAGTTATTTCGAGAAAACTGCAATTAAACTTCTTATTCAATTTCTCGCGGAGTTAACGTTGAATTCCGTAATCTAACCGGAAGTCCGCGTTACGGGTTACGTAAGACTGTTACTTATGCTTAGAAAATGGTGGCGATCAGCTGAACGGCAGTAAGTTATAGTTGGGGCCGCTTACTTTATTGATGGGGGAGGCCTTACTCAGTTTAGACCCTACATTGTGTAAGAGTACTAGACAGGTATGTCTTTAAATAGCACTGGATGCAATTTTGCAGACCGTTTTCTTTTGTGCTTCTTTTTTTCTTTTCTGTTTCCAACAGTTTGATAGTTACAGTAAGTCATTGATACAGTCACTCTTTTAGAAATGTTCAACTAGCTTGGTTTGTTAGTTCACTGGCTAGCTAAGTTTAGGATTATATTTGTCTTGCAGCCAGCTTGTTGCCTGTTTTGGAGGAACAAATGAACAATAGGAATCTCTTTAAATCAATGAACAAAAATGATGGACTTTCAAAATGTGTTGCCTTCTCTTGTTGTAGTGTGACAGAAGTCCTCATCATCACTGAAACCTTTGTCCAGTCAGAGACTTGCTGATTCTTCTATTGTCTTCACAAAAATAGTCCCAGGAGTCTCCAGGTCTGCAGGCTCCAACTACAGGACTCCATAAATAGCAACATCAACCTATATAGCTTGATTATTCACATTTACTATTTATATTCTGTTGCTGCGAACAAAAACTTATAAGAATATTTACCCGCGATTATCCGAGGTAGGGGTAATTTGTTGCTAGGCAACAAATTGAATTCGCCCACGATTTTCAATTACTCGCGGGTTGGATTTCCGTGCATGCACGGAAGGTCAAAATAGAGAGTAAAAGGTGACTGTGTTTAAACAGGGCGCTCGGACCTTTAACCCTTAAGCGCGCAGCAATACATTTTAAAGTGAAATTTTCAAAAATATTTTTAAGCACGATCGCTGGTGCTAGCACATTTTTACTAGCGCCATCATTTTCTCCGTATTTCAGAGTACGTAATGATTGCGTTTCCATTCGTCTAAATAGAATAAAAATATTTTATTGAAAAAGTTGAAAATTGCCGACAAAGAAGGCCGCGGCTGTCGACTTTATCACTAATTTACAGGAAGATTCGTTCCATTTGGACTCCAGTGATAGCGAAATAGAGGAGCTAAGCCATGGGCATGCTTCTGCAGAAGCTATAGAAGCTGGTACTTTCGACAGTAAAAGGTATTTATCCAATAGTGAGCATGGTCATTCAGTGGTTAGTGAAAGAGGTGACTTGGAATGGAATGTAAATAAAATATCTAGTGATGAACAACAGTGTGAGTGTTTAGATGAAATTTAAATACATCATAGAATTTGTCAATCATAGATTTCTTCATTTCTAGCAATTGTGATGAACTTCAACTAATTCTTTGGAAACAACGAGATACTTCTTTGATCACTTTTACTGCAAAGCAAGATAACAACATGACTGTAACAATGGTTAACATAGTAGCTACCTATTTCTAAATGTTTCATACACTTATTATGTATCCAACTGAAGGAAAAACCATGCTCTTTCAATTGGTAGTATTGGTTTAAATTTTAGTTAAAGCTTTGTTGAGATAAATATTATAATATAAAAATAACCAAAAGTTTTTAAATTAAACAATTTAATTAGGGGCAGGGGTAATATCCCCTCACGAGTTACAAAGATCATGAAAAAGTATGATTTTGTGAACCTACATATTTTTGTTTTATTTTTTGGTTATGTACTTAGCTTGCTATGACAGAAATAGTAAGCCTACCCATTTTAGCTGTTTTGAAAAACACCCTTAAGGGTTAACAACGGTTTCAGCCACTCAAATTTGGTGTCAGTGTAGCTAAGGGTGTACGGGACTAAGGGTATGCAACCGGGCGATCACAAACCCGCAGACCCGAACAGAGTAGTTTGGCGAAGGACCAGGATGCTAACTTATCTGGGCGCAATCTAAAGACTAACTCAACCGCTGGCCGGGTAGCTTGCAGTCTCGTAAGTCAGACTAAAAGAGCGCACGCCTGGAAGTTGTCTTATCCAGTTAGACAGAGGAAAGCAACATTATATTAAAGTTAAGAATTACAGAAATAATAAGGGACTAAAGCTAGGGTGAGGTGGTTACAGGTAAGGTATGAATATGATTAAGTTCATTATGTGGAAAGGGGTGATACGCGGGAAATGGACAATATATGATTAAGTGTTCTGAGACTTGTCTGGAGCTCTTCTTGGGAATCCCAGACATACTCCCGGGGGCGAGCAGGAAAGGGTGGTGTAGATCGGACGATCTGGTACGTGGTATGGTTGGCTTGCATGGTGTAGAGTGGCTATTCTTCTTGCTGAATTGGTTCAGCGTTGGTGGACGTCGAGGGGTTTTCTAAGTCCTCGTCGGTGAGGGCTAGGATGAGTTTCACAACTGGACGTCGGTAGGTTCGACCACGACATACGATATCAACAACTCGGTTAATACCATCGTCACCTGGATGTACATGGGTGACTCTCGCGATTGGCCAGTCCTGGACCCCCAGGGCTTCGTCCTTGACAAATACAAGATCTCCCGGCTTGAGCTGACGGGAGGGGTGAAGCCACTTGGTTCGGTGAGCCACCGAGCTTAAGTACGAGGAGGTCCAATTTCTCCATAGGTCCGCTTTTAGTCGGTTGACCAAGTTCCACCTACGGAGATGAGTTGTGGGGCTAGTCGAGGGCGTCCTGGCTGGTAATGCCAGGAGTGGGCGTCCAACTAGGAAATGTCCGGCTGTAAGGTAGGTTGATTCTTCGGCCTCATCCTTGTGGATTGGTGCCAGGGGACGGGAATTCATCATTGCCTCTGCGGCTGTAAGGATCGTGTAAAGCTCGTCCCACCTCAGGCGCTGGACCTTGGTGGTCTTCCTGAGGTGGATCTTCATCGACTTGACGGCTGCTTCCCAGAGCCCCCCGAAGTGTGGAGCTCTGGGTGGGATCATCTTCCACTCAATTGCGTGTTGGCTGGAGAAGTGTTGAATCGCTTCCTTGGTTGACCTTGATCCGGTGAGCCTTTGTAGCTCCCGGATGTCCTCCCGGGCTCCGATGAAGTTCGAGCCATTGTCCGAATATATTACAGACGGGGCTCCCCTGCGGGAGACAAACCTTTCTAGTGTGGCCAAGAAGTCTTTCGTGGACAAGGAGGCTGCAAGGTCGAGGTGCACGGCCTTGGTAACCATGCATACGAACACCACGGCATAGGTTTTTATGTAGGACGGCTTTCTCGTGTGACCAACGCGTAGCATGAATGGTCCGGCGAAGTCCACGCCTGTGTGGGCAAAGGGTGGAGCGGGGGTGGTGCGGACCGAGGGAAGGAGTCCCATGGTGTGTGCCAGAGGCTTGGCATATGCTTTCTGGCAGATGATACACGACCTGGAAATACGTTTAAGGCAAGAGCGGAGAGAAGGAATGAGGAAGGAGTGAGACACAATAGAATGCATGGCAGAGACGCCAGCATGTGAATATGCAATGTGGAGGGAACGGAGAAGGAGTTGGGTGAGTTCAGAGCTCTTGGGTAGGACCGTCAGAGCTGTGGGGGAGGATGGAGACTGTGGATCTCGGATCCTGGTGAGTGCAAGTAGGTGTCCGTGTTCAGAAAGTGACAGGTGGAACTTGTGGAGCTGGTGGGATTTGGGTAGGGACACAGAGTTCCGTACGGCTGGAAACACGTCATGATAGGCTTCAGACTGCGCCAGACGATACACTACTGCTTTGGCTTTGACGATTTCCTCGTATGAGAGGGGGCCTACAATTCGGGAGTCCTTGCAGGCTTTGCAGTTGTGTAGGAATCTGTAGACAAGGGCACAGACACGTACAAGGTGGAAGAAATCGGAGAATCGCTTCCAAAGGTCCTTGACGAAGGATAGGACGGTTGGGGATGGGGTGGATGGTAGTCTGATGGTTGCGACCAGAGCTGGGACAACGGGTTTTGACAGCTTGGTAGCTGGCCACTGGCTTGGATGCAAGGAGAGCCACGGAGGACCTGACCACCAGAGTGCTGACATGGCCAGGTCCGGAGCACGGACTCCCCTGCTAGCCAGATCAGCTGGGTTGGAGGAGGTAGGAACATGTCTCCATGTGACGTCTGGGAGGAGTTCCTGGATGGCATGGACTCTATTGGCTACAAAGCGATCGAGTTGGGGTGGAGCCTTGGGAAGCCAATGGAGGACAATTTCGCTGTCCGTCCAGGCGTGGATACGACAGCAAGGGATGTCTAGGACTGCGGCTGTGTGCCGCACCATCTTGGCCAACAAGTGCGCCCCGAGAAGCTCGGCCTTTGGAATCGTAACCGGTTTCACTGGTAACACTCTGGCCTTGGCAGTAAGGAGGGTGACGGAGGCAGTTCCATCCTGAGTAGGATTTCTCAAGTAGATGGATGCTCCGTACGCACGCGACGAGGCGTCACAAAATCCGTGAAGTTCGACCTCGTGAAGGGCGTTCGGACAGGAGAGTTGTCGAGGGATGGAGTGGATGTTGAGGGAAGGAAGATCTGCAACCCAGGTGGACCATGACTCGGACAAGTCATCAGGGATGGGAGAGTCCCAGGGTAGTGACCTTTTCCACGTTTCCTGCAAGAGAATTCTCGCAGGCAAAATAGCTGGTGAAAACAGACCCAAAACATCAAACACACCTGCTGTGGCTGATGCAATCTGTCGTTTGGTGACATCTTTGGTAGATGGAGGGATCGGTGGGATGGAGACGTGGAGTGTGTCTTGGGCGACATTCCAATGGACACCTAGGGCTTTGGGAGCCATGGAGGGTGTCGGGATCAGGAGGGACGAGGACTCGTCATGGAGGGAGTCAGGAATGGTAGAGAGAAGTTCGGATGAATTGCTGCGCCACTTCCTCAATACCATTCCTGCTTTGGAGAGGAGATCAGACAACTCGCGTTGGAGAGAACTGGCTGCAACAACAGATTCAGCTCCGGCTAGGAAGTCGTCGACATAAAAATTGTGAGTGATGGCGTTGGCAGCAGAAGGATGGGAGGAAGCATGTAGAGAGGCGAGAGTGTGGAGGACCTGAGTGGCAAGGAATGGAGAGCTCTTTACCCCAAAGGTGAGTCTGTCCATACGGCAGTCGACGATCTTGTCGGCTGCATCTCTCATCACGAACCGATGAAAATCTTTCTCGATAGGGTTCAGGAGGATTTCTCTGAACATTTTAGAAATGTCAGCAGACATGGCAATGGGGAATTTCCTGAATCGAAGGAGAATGTCCGTGAGGGGAGGATAGAGGTTAGGTCCAGGTAGTAGGGTATCATTGAGGGAGAAGGTGGAGGTGGTCCTGGCTGAGGCGTCAAAGACGGCACGCACTTTGGTAGTACTGGAACTGTCCTTGAACACTCCGTGCACAGGGAGATAAAAGTGGTTGTCCGGAGGACGGAGTTGATGGTTAGGGATAACGTGGGCATGTCCGAGATCAACGTATTCTCGTACGGCTGTTTGGAAGGCTTCGAGTTTCCCCTTTCTGGTGAGGCTCTTCTCGTTCTGGAGAAGTCTGGATACTGCTTGACGGCGAGATTCCCCAAGCTGTGGAGGATCTGCAGTTCTTGGGAGAGAAACAGAGAACCTACCATTGCGTAAGGAGTAGGACTGGTGGAAGTCGTTGATCACTTGCTGATCTTCGGAAGACAACTCTGGTGACTCGGGTACCCTGTCAAGTTCCCACAGTTTGGTCAGGTCATCCTGTAGATCTGTAGGAGGGATAGTGGCGACCAGGGCGAGAGCGGATTCGGAGGATTGGAGTTGACCACTGAGGCAGAGTCCTAGCTGTGTGGGGAGAGCGGACAAACCCTGCACTTGGAATGCGGGTCCAGTGATCATCTGGAGACAATCGTGAACACCTAGTAGGATGTCCACACTACCGCCCAGCTTTGGATCGGCGAGACGATAGGTCCTGAAGGTGGGAAGGGTCAAGATCTCCGACGAGTTGGAGGGAACCTGTAGTTTGGGTAACTCAGGAACAATGGCAAACCTAATTGGTTGTGAGATATACTGACCGTCACTTGACATAATGGAAGTAGTGACAGCAAACTTACACTGCCCCTCACCTGTGGTACCCGTGACTTGTAAAGGTTGGAAGGTCCTCTTCAAGCGCAGGGCAGATGCGGCAGCTTCAGTCATGAAGGAGATGGCTGCACCTGTATCCAGAATGGCTCTGGCATGGTAAATATTCCCATCATGTCGAAGGTTGACTAGAGCAGTCAGTAGGGATCTTGACGATGGAGCGTTGGTAGCGGCAGTCATGGAGGCGACTGGAATGACGTCTGTGGTTGTAGACGGGAGGGACGGGACGGAAGACGGAGTGGGTTCTCGATGGAGCAGGGTGTGGTGTCTTCCGTTGCACGTTTTACATGAGAATCGTCCTGGGCAGGCACGATAACCATGTGCGGAGGAGAAGCAGTTCATGCAGAGCTTGTGCTTCTTCACTAGCTCTGTGCGGGCGTCGACGCTAAGGCTTCTGAAGCTCTCACATCGTACCAGACCATGTTGTTGACCACAAGCATGGCAAGTCATGAGAAGCTTCTTACTGGGAGAGTGGTGGTGTTCCGATCTCGGGTGAGACGGTTTGGAATGGTGAGCGCTGGAGGGAGTTGGAGACGGATGTAAGTGAAGGTTGGATGAGCTCGGCGTCGGGTGACGATTGGATGAGCCTGGGAATTTGGTCATCCACTTCTTCACAAAGGCATTGACATCTTCCATCTGTGGAACTTTGTCGCTGTCCGCAGTCCTCAACCACTCGTCCCTGCAACTGTCGTTCATACGGCTGACGGCAAGGATAGCAAGGAAGGTCGAGAGACTGCCATCTGTCGATGAGCAGAACCTTTTCCACGGCAGGCAAAAGTTGTCGTGGAAGGATGAGAGGGACTGGTAATCGAATTCCAGCTTGGGTGATGACAGAATCTTCTGTACGATGATGGGTCCAACTACAGCCGGGGAGCCGTAGATGGTCTTGAGTTCTCCCAACATTTCTTCCAGGGAGGTCGAGGTTGAAGGGAGATTGTCAAGGATCCTCCTAGCCCGGTCGGGCTTTACTGCGTTGCGGAGGAGGCCGCGGAGTTCCATTGGTGAAAACCCCTTGGCTCGGGTTCTGGCGGTTGACAGAAACAGGGTTTCGAATTGCTCCCAGTTCTCAGGAGATCCATCAAAGGACGGTAGATCGATCCTGAGTGTGGCGTGGGAGTGGGTTGGTTCGGCGGGTGGAGACGATGGTGTTGTTGTAGGGGTGGTCGAAGGGGCCTCGGACAAGGCATGTTCGACTTCTAGGTTGAGGTTGGTGACGGCTTCTCGGAGGGCTTTCACGATGGTTGAGATGTCCTCATCGTCTTGGTGGTCTCGACATTGGCGACCGAGTTCTCGAACGCTCGCTCTGAAATCTGTGAAAGCCTTTAGGAAATGGGGTTTTCCTGGCTCCTTCATTGCGTGTAGGGCTTCAAGATCGGCGTGGAGGTCCATACCTGTGCTCCATAGTTCTTTCTTGGCATGGAGTGCACTCAAGGTTTCAAGTACTTCTGTATGGACAGTCTCATGCTTATCGCGTTCGGCATGCTCGGTTTGCAGGAGGTCTTCGTCGGTGGAAGCTAAGTCTTCCATCTGGTCTTGCAATGTTTCATGGGCTTCGATCTCTTTGTCGAGATTCTTCTTCAGACGGATCAAGTCTGAGAGACGAATGTCGGTATACCGTTTTTCAGATATCTCGGTGATGTTGTGTTGGATGCGGGTGACTTGTCCGCGTCTGTGAGCTCTCTTGCGTCGGAGTCGATCGTACTGCGTGCTGGCTTCTTCATCCATGATAAACAGTGGGGAAGAAAGTCGGAATTCGAAATGGGATGTCTACGGGTGTAGATTGGGAAGGTGTCGAACTTGGGTTGACGAGGTGTCGATTGGGAAGGTTGTGGAGAAGACGGAAGTCTTGGCAACCTTGTGGTTAATGGAGGATCTACTGGCGATGGGCAGAAAGTCGGTCGACGTTCTATTGGGACGGCAGTAGGTTGGAGGTGGCTGATCCGGCTCGAAGGACCATATGTACGGGACTAAGGGTATGCAACCGGGCGATCACAAACCCGCAGACCCGAACAGAGTAGTTTGGCGAAGGACCAGGATGCTAACTTATCTGGGCGCAATCTAAAGACTAACTCAACCGCTGGCCGGGTAGCTTGCAGTCTCGTAAGTCAGACTAAAAGAGCGCACGCCTGGAAGTTGTCTTATCCAGTTAGACAGAGGAAAGCAACATTATATTAAAGTTAAGAATTACAGAAATAATAAGGGACTAAAGCTAGGGTGAGGTGGTTACAGGTAAGGTATGAATATGATTAAGTTCATTATGTGGAAAGGGGTGATACGCGGGAAATGGACAATATATGATTAAGTGTTCTGAGACTTGTCTGGAGCTCTTCTTGGGAATCCCAGACATCCGTGACCACACCTTCATACCTGTGCGCATGCGGGTCTTGAGCTACATAAAAACTCAACCCCGCTTGCGTATAATTAGTTCCCCTAATGTTAGTTTAAACTCTAAACTGAATTTAGACTTCAGGGAGAGGGCTAGCCATCTAGGAGTACTCTGGTGGCAGCACTCACTAGGGTTCTTCAAGTAATAGTCGTTGCCGAGCCTTAGTGTCTACCTTCGGTGATTGAGTCTCAAGCTGACCTTGTCGGGAGAACTAACCTTACCTCTTGGGCCAGCAGATCGCCTACCCACAAAACCTATTAGCTAATTGGTATTATCTATGGAGGCTACTTAGGACAAACTGTGGAATCATGGAAAGTCCTAATGCAACATTAGGCATCAGAAAAAGAATGCCAACAGTTTCAGTCCTAAAGTTCATGTATTGTGCTACTTAACTAATACTTTACCAGTTGTGTAGCTAATACAGAAAAGATTCTCTTGTCTTAAATGTTCCAGATATTTTAGAGCATCCTAAGTCCCACAGGAAAAGTGCTAAAAATCACAAGAAGTCAGTTATCTATCTGAGAACCCATGTCGCCCTCTCTCTCTCTCCCAACCCCTAACCCTTTTCCCTCCTCCAGCTAAGACAGTTAATTTGAGGAAATTACTATTCTTGTCAGTCTTAATTAAGCAACCCTATTAAAATATTAACCTACATTTTACAATTTCATTGTCACAGATTTTCATCTCAGGGACTGGAGAAGACATACCTAATACATATCAATCAATGTAAATGTTACTACAACATTGTTTAATCACCTGCAAAATTTTCACTGTATCAAGAGTCTGCCAGCTTGTTCTGTCCTGCCAGCCTCAGTGCATCAGCTAAAGTTTTCCAACTGGCCTTTTTGTCATTTCTTATCCAGTCTCCAATAAGACGAATTATAGCTCCACTTGTATCACTGGTATCTCTCTTTATAACCTCTAGATTATCTGTACTGAAACCAAGTTGAATCGCCAGGACATCCCATTTCGCTACATGTTTGATAGTATTGAATACATTCTTCTCAGAAAACTCCATAGTGCTATATAATTACAAAAAAAATAGAAAAACTAAAAATGCAACTCAGTTTTATTTTTAGTGACTAAATATTTGATCCCACTGCTCATGGCAATCTGAACTTCATGTTCTGTGTCAAAGTCAGCAGCAAATGGACTATCTGCTATATATGCAGTGGAGTATTGTTTGGCAATATGTGGTCTTTTTGAGGAACCATACAATAACACTAGGAAAAGAGAGACCATATGAGGTCTATGAGAGGGTGGGGTCAGATTGAAAATGCGGAGTAGTTCAGGAAATATTAACCATTCCCTGTATTTGTCAGTAATTACTGGGACTCAAATAATAGAAAAACATCTTTACATAATCCAAGTAATAAACTAATCACTCTATGTAAGCACAACCTCTACCCTCATATTGAATAGAGGTTGCATCTAACAAGTTAAGTATGGCTATAGAAGTAACTAAGTAGTTAGTCCACTTATAAGTTTCCTTGAGTCCACATCACCGAGTCGGAAATAATCGTAAACATAATTTCACAGCAATCTCAATCAAGAGTGTGATGAATGAAGTCACCATTAATTTCTACATCACTTTTTAGCAAGGTTAGTGAAAAAAATGCAGTAATCCAAGCTTGTCAGGAATAACAGGAATAATGGAATCTTTAACAAGGCTGAAATATTTAGAGTAGGTGGTGGCCTCCTCTGCCTCAATGCTAGTTATGATTTGTTGTAGTACCCAGCTCTACATGGGCTATGAAGGAGTTAACCCCCTGAACTCCCCATTGCATACGCCCCTGTATAATCATTAAACTATAGCGTAACTAATGCTCTCACACACAGCATCAACCTGTAGTAACCACAAACTATAAACTGATTGTCACCTAATTAATATTCAGACTCAGTATTACCTTACCATGTTAAGTTGTCGCATGTGATCACTGTCATGATCACACTTTAGTTTTGTGCTGTATAAAGTCGACGAGATTTTTATGAAAAGGCAAAACTGTTACTTTAACTAAAGTAGCTAGCTATTGATAACCGCTACAAACTCATCGCTCCAATTCATCATCAGTAAATATAACTGCTTTTCCCTGTGTAATGCAGCTGGATAAGTAGACTGTACACAGCTAGCTATATTATTTTGACTGTCACAGTTTGCGACATTAGCTGCAAGCTGAAAATATCCAGCAACACCTATATAAATTTTTATCAGGAATGTATTTATCACTTCCTAGCAAGCATTACCTTTACAGCGAGTCAGAGGCTATCTCAAGGCCATGTGCTAGTGCAATATTTTGTTACAAAAATGGAACGGTATAGCTAAATTCATGAATGCTAAACAGGGAGTGATAAGTTTATAGTACGGTGAATGTGACTAACACTACAGCAACTATGTATGCTTCAATGGAGATCACAATATGCAAAATTTCGCGTCAAAGACTACAGCTATGCTGGTGGCCTTAATTTTTTACATGAAATAGGGCCGTGTGTTTGCCCCCCTCCTCACCCCCCTACCAGCCTTCTCATAATGAATCATCCAAAACATCTCTTTTCATTTATGAGTGCAGTATAATATTATGTGCTTCTAAATAACATGATAATTATGTCATGAAAAATTAATTGCAAATAGGGACTAAGGGACCCAAATTATTTAACATAAAATGAGGGCCTAGGGGCCATGATTTAATGGGGGGGGGGGGCAAACATTGGAATGGACATGAGTGGGACTACATGGTATGGGTCGTCAACCCGTTTTGACTGCAAGTGTACTTCCACTGCATCAGTTGTACCAGAAATTTATTTAAATAAAATTTCAAATGAGTATCATTACTTAAAGCTAAGTAAGCTACTACGGTCACAACAGTGAGGAGTATGCCCCTGTTCAAAAGAGTGAAACAAACTAATACTTCAATGATTATATTAAGTACACCATCCATGCATTGAAGAAGAAAGCTGTTGAAATCCTAAGCTGTGCTATAGCTTTAATATTTTCAAATTAAATCTCACAGTGTCGTATAGCTGATAAACAAATTCTTCCGCACTCCAAATATGCTTCCTGCAATCAATATACTATAATAAGAATACCATTATGGTTATGATATTATTTGACCATGATTAAAAAAATAATTAAATGTACCTACTAAGTAAGATAATGATTGATAGGTTGATTGAGGATGAAACAAAGATAAATCAATAACAGTGAAATAATACAGGATCTGCAAAACATCTCGATAAGTTTGCCTCGAGTTTAAGGCTGACTGTAAACCACTGGGAGAAATGGACTCTGCATTAGACACATGACACATCTTCCCCATCACATCCTACCTGACGCCTTGGTTGAGATACTAGAAGCCAAGTATGTCCAGCAATCGCGACTTATCGCATCACTGTGATCTACCTTCTGAAGTAAATCCAAAAAGTTGCTGCATCGACCAGAGGGGTTCAAAAGTCAGAAGCTCCTCCACTGTCAGTGAGACGTCATCCGTAGAGAACACAGTTCCCTTCCTTTTCTGTATGCTATGCCAGCCTTGGTCAATGCTGAACAGTGTCAAACACTCCCTGGGCATGTACCTGTGCGAGTGGTAAGGGTCCATGATGAACTCTAATCTAATGCCATCGCCGTAATACTATTTAAAAGAATCTCCGATAATCCTAACTATTTCAGAACGGTATTTGATGTGTTCAAAGAGAGCTCTTTTGACTGCATAGATTGTCACAGAGCTCGACCAAAAACTCTATATGGCTCAAATTAATCAAACTCAAAATGCAATCTCAACTACCAACCAGCAAATGCTTTATTCTAGTCAGAGATGTGGCGAAAGAAAAGAGCTGCAGGAACAGCAAGTGAACATAGTGCATGGACAACCGTGCAATGGGACCACTTCTCTCCAGCCTCCGCCCAAAGTAAAAGTTGTATGAAGACTTCACATCCCACATGTTGTTGGGGGAACCGTTGAGTGGGAAGCTGGGACAGTAATATAATTGCTGATTAGTTGAGTAGGAAACTGGGACAGTAATACAGTTGCTGATCCTCTGTCGAAATCATTGTAAACCTTGAAGACATCTTGGGCCCAGACCATCAAGTACAAGTGAGTGAGTGCATTCAGAATATCTTGAGAGTCCTGCGCTAAGAGCTGTGAATCAAAACTGGAAGTGGTGAGCAAGCCGTGCTGGTTTCTGGCGTGACCTAACGTCTTCCCTGTACCACCAAACGCTTCAGCCTATTCTGAGCACAGCTGGGAAACATTAGGAACAAGCAAGCTTCTCTTTACCTCTCCTTCGTTCTTCATAAACATCAAATGAACAGACTGGTGGAGATCCTCCAAAAGGGGAACAAGAATTATAGCATCATCTGACACAAAATACCTCAAATCATACACTATACCGTCTTCTACAACGTACGACTTGACGGCTGACTGCAAACTCTGCAAACTAACCCGTGATGAAGCATCAAAAGACTTCTTGGTGAAAGTGAGGAGACAGGAGTGAAGGAAGGGAAGATTCTTTCCACTCCGCATGAGATCGCACTGAGTAGTCAACACTTTACATATCATATAAACACCGGAGCTCTCACTTGTGGCAGTCCATGAGTATCCTTGACACAGACTCGACTGTCCTCGAAAACCAGCTGCTTCAACTTGTCTGTTGGTGATCATGGCTCCTGGTATTTGATCTCCGACTTCACATTGTCTGAATGACTGGCCACCAAAACTATTGTTGCCTTCTCAGACTGGCCTTTTTAAACATTCTTTGAACAAATTCCAGCCAGTGGGACAGCGAAGCAAAAATGTATTTAGAAGACTTGGAAAGTCAAACACAAGAAAAAAAATGCTTGAATGAGGCTAGACAATGTGAGGCAGTATTACATTGTGGATGTATACTGAGCTTGAAGCTTTCCATCCTAGTCGTGGAATTAGTAGGAGAGGCTGGCTGAAAGTGGGTTGAGAAAGACAGCGAAAAGACGACAAGAATGATGAGCTTTCTTTCATCAGCGAAGGTGTTGTTTCAGTAATTTAGGGAGCTCTGGGCTATGATGAGGAGATCCCTGCTGAGCTATCTGAACAGCATCAGCTCTGGAAAAATTAGCTGCTCTTGCTTCAAGACAAAACTTTTCACAACATTCAACAACTTCAGCATTACTTCAAGCTTTTGCGAGTCAATGCCTGGATCCATCGATTCATTTCAAGTACCAGGACTGGTAAAAACAAGAAACCCAAGTTTCTTTGTCTGTACCTGAAAAAAAATCTCAGAAACTTTTGATTTTCATTAGCTCAAAATCGTCATTCTCAAAATGAAATTTGTTCTCTTTCTCAAGGTCATTCTTTGAATTCTCATTCACGTGTTTTTTCACTAAACCCATCCATTGAAAAGACGGTTTGCTTAGGGAGGACGATCATATTTTTAATTCATCTCTAAAGCACCCCCAAGGATATTCTAAACCATCTTCTAGTCTTATGGTGGAATTCCCACCAACAAGCAGGATTCCACACACAAGGATCATGACTAAACAGTACTTTCAGCTGACTATGCATATGTTCTCTGATTCTCACACCTTCTTATTGCCATGTTTGGTCATATACAAAACTCGACCAATTACTTTGCTACATTTCCGTTTCTATTTCACGCACTTCAGGAAGACGGCGTGGTGGGCAGTTTTCTATATATATTGGCTGTTCCAGCACGCCTGATTCAATCTACACGTGTTCAGTTCAAACTTGTATTACACTTTGACAAAAGAGTTTACAAAGCCAAATCCTCTGAGATCTTGGGTTGTGGACGTCTGCAACTGGGTAGAGAAGGAATAAGAAAGCTTCTTAGAGTAGTTAGCTGCAACTCCCTTCCTCTCTCTTGTGGGTCCATCTTGATTCTGGTGGCGGCCTACCGAGCACTCCTGTGACTTCTAATCTTTGCTTCCTACCACAAGTCTGTTATTTACATATCTCCCTCTTCCACTGAGGCTCCTTTCTTCTACTCAGTTCTGCACGTACAACTGCCCATTTTCTTGGAGCTAGAAAATGGTCTAAGACTTCTGCAGTCGATTTGTTAAAGCAGAACAACAGCAAATAGGTCAACTTCCTGCATCGCACAAGACTCCATAACATGTACACCATCATTGTTGTTACTAGCAAGTGTATTACTAATGATGTGCAACAGCACAAATTACTAGCGAGTTGGATGGACTGGAATTTACATTTGAATGTTAGCTATTTGTTAGTTAAATGTGTTTGGTGTAATATATTTGTGTTATTCTCTTCTTTAGCAATACACGAAACTTTCTCATACACACTTATTTATTGGATATACTAGCACAAGACTTATTAAACCAAAGGATTCTAAACCAAAATCTAAATTGAGACACGTTAGTTAGGGTCTTACTTCGCCGGCCCAATCAAGTTGGTACACTACTATTCTACAGTCAGTGTTAATTAGCTTGAATTGTCCTCCTATGTTCTACTGAGAAAGACAATGACATAATGCAAAAAAAATGGAAAAGAGCTACGGAGACAGATGAAGAGAGATGTTGAAGTTAAGTTATCTCGTCGACTATTTATTGGCACAAAAACTAAAGTGCGCACAGGACACAGATCACATGAGACAAAATTGGAAACATTTGTAGGCACATGCCTACAAGAGAAGAACCAAAGACCAAAGACTTGAACATTGTACGACAAAGGACATTTCATATTGTATAGACTTGCAAATTAATTTGTAATACTATGCTTGCACACCTCTTAGAATCATATTTCCTGTACACATCATCTTAACCTATTTATGTTTCATCATGCGGCTTCGTTTCTAATGTATTGTTCCCTAGACCTATATATTCACCGGTACACCTTTGTAAGTTCATTCTTCACTTAACTAACTTTTCTGATATTTATGTTATAATTTAACCTTAATTTAACTCGTTAAAAAGAGGTTAACTTGTCTAAGGACAAGGAAAGGAGGAAGAATCTGGTGGCAGCATTACCACTGCGGAGAGATAGTCTCTAAGGAGTTACTTCTTCGCAGACCATTAATTTACGAGCTATACCTAGCGTCCTCAACGTTACAATAAGCAATTAGTACACTAAATCCTGATAAAAAGAATCAGGGCTATTATAGAAAAAAAGAAAGCTTATAATATTTTAGTAAGTTTAGTGAATCGGTGTGACAGATTAATGATTTAATCCACCTGCTGAATCTTTTTTTTTTAAATTAAATCTAAGTAATCCAAAAAATCATGCTCTGTTTTAAGTTGGGCTTATTCGTGAGTGTGCTTAGAATGGAGTATTTAAAGTGTGCATTAATTTCATTTTTTTGTTGGTGTTATGTTAATCCAAGTGAGGTTTCAACATGATGCGTTTTTAGTGAAGTGCATAGCATTATGATGTTTCCCCTACTAATTGGAAGGACAGCTTCAAAACTAGTTAATTAATTCAATTTGTTGGTGTTAATCCTCCGCATGCATGCTCGAGAAGGTTAGAGTAGTCATCTTGTATGTCCGTTTGTCTATCATGCTCTGATTTTGGAGATTAATGAAAATTAACTGCTGATTGAGGCATGAACTTGCTCTGAACGACGATTTATAAGACCTTTTATTGTGCTAGTTTTTCAAATTTCGGACTGATTTTTGAGAAAAAAACAGACTGTCAGATCCATATAGGTACAAGCTTTTGTAGGTAACCCCCTATTGTCTTTTCACAATCACTTGAGCAAATAATTTATATTTCTGCATGCTGTAATTTTGTTCTTATGCAGAAAAGTTAACTGAGTGCTGGAATTCTGAAGTTTCGTGCTGAAACTATATACTGGTGGGAGTCTCCTGCATGTTTAGCTACTTCTTTTACGAAGACAGCAACTAGCTACATCTACCGTTTCATTGCTTAAGTTGTATTGATATCTAACTATGGAATAGCCAAATACATTATTTATTCGGTACGAGAAATGATTGTTTTAGTTAGCTCGTGTATAGTTAGCGCTGAGGGTTTGCCCTTTGGTGGAATCATTGCTTTTGTGCTCATGGTCATTAAATATGTATCAATAATTTTGTTATTTTGAATGAGATGTGATCAATACTTGTAAATAGCATAGTTGAAATACTTTTCTTTGTGCAATAATATGCAGAAGGCATTAACTGCAACTCTGCACAAGTGATATCTTAATACCTCTCAGAGTGTTGTATTGTAACATTTTATCCAATGTTATGGCCACTGGCTGAGGTGTTAACCCTCTGAATTGTTTGGACGCGCGTGGAAAAATCTAATCTTCCACCGTGGAATAGAGCATTACGGTTTTATTTTTTTAACCCGATGCTGGCTGGGAAAACCCCATAGCAACCATATATCACTAAATAGACCAAGAATTTGGGATTCCCCTCATTTTTTGATTCAGAAAATTGAATAATATTTAGGCCCTCTACTAATGCTTTAAAAAAAAATTTTTCCCAAAAAAATTCCACTTTTCCCATCAATAAAAAAAAAAAAATAGAAATAATATTGTTTGATGTATTTTATAACAATATTATATTAGTTCAACAATAAAATATGTTGTTTGTTGTGTTTGGTGCTGATTGTGATCATGTAGGAGACATCTATGAGTGTCCACAAGGAACATATGCCATCGGACGTCAAGCTCCACTACAAAACAATTTCATATACAAAAAAACACAAACAACAAAGATATTTGTAATACAAACAACAAATTATTCATGATCCGATATTATAATTGCAACTTTATGATGTATTGTGTGCGGTTTCATACAGGATTATTGTGGGGTGGTGAGGCTCCGAGTGTACTTCGCCAGGTCCGGCATCTTCTCTTTCATCACTGGAAGACTCTGCTCCTGTTGCCTCATCTGCGTCCTCTTCACAATCGGGTCGGTGACTGCATACACATCTGGTCCTAGTAGTACATGTGGTAAAAAAAAATTAAATTTTTTTGAAAATTTGAAATTGTTAAAAAAACCACAACCCACTTTCAAATCTCAAAACTCAATGAAATATATATATATATATATTATAGCTAAACAGCTTTCTCTATCTCAATATAGCTATAAATAAGTCCTTTCCACAACAGAAGCTTGCTAGTTTTCAAGAGAAAGACAAGAGAAAGACAAGCTTACCTCGATCATCTTCTTGACTTCCATTGTCAGTATCAGAGTTGACGGGGTCTGGTCCACCAACCCTGATACAGGGCCTCCTATAGCCCTAGATGTCGTCTCCCTCCTCTCCGCTTGATCCTGAGTCGCTAGAGTTAGTATCAAGCAAGTCTAAAACTTTCACAGCACTGTAACTGGTAGACGCCATCTTTCCAAACTGACTTCGAAAAATTTTTTTTTTGCATAGTTACCTGGATCACACGACACGCTCATTTTTTTCCTATGATGTAATACGCATTACCTAAGACTGTACGTAATGGGGAGGCCCCCAGTTGAACTGGCAATTTTATAAAAAAAGGAGAAGACAGTAAGTCAAACCGCAAAGTCTTGGTCGGTAAAGAAGCGGTTGTTTCAATGTGTTATGGAAGGCTACTGGGCTCAAGCAAGTTTTTGCTGCTTCTACAAAGCTCTGGAGATGACTGGATCCATAAATGAAGCTGCTGTGAAGAAGGTAACTTTTTTTAAAATTCGACGGAGAACCGAAGTTTTTTTTTGCCGAGGAAGAAATAAACGCAACTGCTGTGAGGTACTGTCGAAGCAGTCCTGGCTGAAAGCTATTTTAGATGCTTCTTCAATGCATTGGGCACCTGTGTATGCAATCTGAAGGTTCTAGCTATAAAGTAACTATTTTTTTAAATTCGGAGAAGCCAACAGGTCTTCACTCGCTATAAAGCGGGATCCGGAACGAAAGGGTTAATATCTCCATATTATACTGACAATACTCAGTGCAGTACAACTGCTACACTTCATTATTAACAGTGCAGCTTCCTTCCCCTATACACTATCTTTTTTTCATGTGCATTTACAAACTTTTCTTCTCATGTTTTTAGGTAAAGTATTCCTCTCCATTGTCTAAAGCAACATTGCTCTAGCCAAATACGATAACAGGGAAAATGGACAGTCACTATTATGCCTGAGGTAGTAATCTTAGTTACACAAAAGTGAGCAGTGAGCAAATTTTCAAAGCTACACTACATCTTTGCTTGCCTCTACATACTTCATTACACAAAATGGATTTATATGCCAGCAGAAAGCAAGATTGAATTATATATAAAACCATTGTATATATGCCTATCAGGCCCATAGTCAATTGTTTGAATAGCGGTGTTCAGATTTAAAAATACAATTTTGTTTCCTTCGGGTTTTTTCTTCTGTGATTAGGTTAAAAAAGAAATGCACCTAAGCTAATAATGTCTTACCTGTATGGTTTTGGAACACTGTTGATGAGCAACAGGTAGTAAACTGTTAGTGCTATATCATTCTTGAGAAACCAGGCTCCAACTTACAGGGTGAGAGCTGTACACAAACAGTGAACATCATTCACACAATAAGTTAGTTAAATAAGTACATTACATCACACTACATAAAGAATAGATATATACATGCTTGCTTTACTCACATCGTTATGAGAGTTAGGTATTGTATCTAAAGAGCTTATCGTTAACCTAGTAGCTTCGACTTGGACTAGGCCATCCACATACAGAGTGTGAAGTATGTATATCCAGGGAAATAGCTAAATATGCATAGACTCTCATTACAGGTTTTGGACATAATTGAACAGTTGATGATGTTCCACAAGTTAAATGCTGTGTGGCTAAATCATTTGTTTCCTGTCACTTAAAGGGGGGTTTAGAACAAACCCACGAACACTCCAAGGCAGTGAAGCATATGCAGCACTTTGACTATTCAAATCCTAAAATTGAAAATACTTGAGAAAATTTGTTTTTTTTAAAATGGGCTAATGTCAATGATTGAAGGAGACTAGAGAGCTTATCACACAGTTGGCTATACATTGTTTATACATACTAGTTGTAAAAAAAAAAACAACTAAAAAGTATGCCCAAATTGAGAATGGTAATTCTACACCCCAAAAATACTTCCTTAAATAAATAAATAAAAATAATGATCAATAGAAATTTTTTAAAAAATTAAAAATGTAAATTTTTTTTTTGGATTATCGAAAAAGCTGGGGATCGAGAAAGACACAAGTCAAACTAAGTCCAAGGTGTTTGACAAATTTCTGAATTTTTTAAGTTGACCAAATGACAAGTTCTGAACTTTTGAAGTTGACAAATACCAAGGCAGTGATTTAGGGATGTAGAATCACCATTCTAAATTTGAGCAAGTTTTGTAATGCACAGTTTTCGAATTAACACTTTAAAATTACTATATTTAAAAAAATAATGATAATAATTCTCACTATTTCTTTCTCTGCCTTTTTTCACTCATTAATATGAAGTGATACATTAGCAGAGTAAAAAATTCAGCAGATAAAAATAATCTTTTAAAAAAAAAAGAATTTCCATTGTGGTCCAGCCTCACAAGCAAGTCTGGACAAGGAGTAGTATCAGATCATTCTCCATACATTATTCGTATCGAACATTATTCATATCGAACATTTATTAAGTTTTGCGCATGTCAAGTTTCCGTGTTTTGTTCGTGCGTGTGCGTTATTATAGTTCTCCGTTGACGTCATCGTTACTTTTTAGTTGTTACTGTTGTACATCCTATACAAAATACCTTTTCACAGCTCCAATCTTATATCATCACTTGATTCCCATCGTTACCACCTCAGTCGGACAGTTTAGGTAGTTTCAATTAACCCCAGCGCAGTTGGCTCTACCATATTTCCGACATTGCTCTATTGAGGGTGTATAAACACAGAATTGGATTGTTTGTTTGCTGGCTGGTTGTCACAGCTCAGTAGCAGAGCACTTGTGTGTTGAGCAAGCAGGACTAAGTTCAATTCCCGGTGGCGAAAAATATATTTTTAATTCTGCATTGTATAAAAAAGCCTGTGAAAGAAGAGAATACGTCTACAAAAAATTCTCCTTTAGCGAGCAAGTCCAACTCTCTAGTCTCAACAGTAATACCTCCACAGTAGCTATGTATCTCCTGTCCCAGTTTCCTCTCACTTTTGTTGTCGGAAAAGTCGCCGAAGACAAAATCCACTGCCTAAGTCGCAAAAAAATTTTTTACAGTAAAATTTCTCACCATTTTTTGGAACATTTCAATTTCAAAAACTATATAAATGAAGCACCAAAAGTGTGAACCCTCAACGCTATTAAACACTATGTAGCTATTACAATATTATAATCTCCTTCCTAAAGATCAAGCAATCTGTTAGTTATTTTAGTGGCATCAAATTAGCTCGACCAATGAAAATGGTACATGGAAACGCTCACTTCATAACAGAAGAAGCTAAACTAGCCAGAAGCACTCTCTGACATACATTTTCAACGCGAAACTTCACTTCTCTTAACTCCATAAACTTCCCTGAGCATATAGCGAACTATCATCGCTGCAAGAAATTATTTGTTCTCGTGATTATGACATGATGCTAGGGGGCATTTCCTGTAAAAGCTGGTATCTCCACGGAGTTGAAAGCTTCGCATTTTCTCAAAGATTAGCCCGAAATTCTATTTAAACGGTTGACTTCAAGGCTGTGCTGGACTATATTATTTATTGATTCTGGTCAGTTGAGTGTTGATAGAGTGATTTCAATGCCCTCCGTTGAAGAGATGTCCGAGTTTGTGGCCTTACCCTCTGTCTACTTCCTGTCAGATTATATAGCATTGATTGCAGATTTAAAATGGAAGTAGTCGTAATAATGGATGAAGTAACACTTAATCAATATGTAGTCATGTCACACTATCAAGTTACTCACTAAGCTAACTTTTCTATTTATTCCATATTATAATAAATGCAAAAAAGGTTGTAGTATTTTTAATAACAGTTCAATCTTACCCATTATAGGGTTGCATTGCCCTGCTTACTGTTTGACTTGGCTTTGTCACAACTTGATTTCACGTACATTGTTTTTAAGGTCAGAATCAAATGACTAAATATAATATGATCACCAACCAGTGTATATTTTGTAGAGACTCTGAAACCTATAAAAACTCACAATAATCAGCTTAAAGTACTCATGTAATTGTGCCCTTACAATGAAAAACTTGTGTGGGCTAACCATGTAGTGTATGGTTACTATTCCCCAAAAAATATTTGTGGGTGCAGAGATTCTCACCAACAAACGTCAAAATTATTGTAACCTTGCCATATAATATTAAGATTTCACATGTGCTTCATGTCAATTTGTAGGATAGATATGCAAATAGATCCTTTGGTGTATCCCATGCATATGCATTTTGTGTACATAAGTTGTTGCGAGTATGTCTGGACAATGAAGCCACAAACAGTCACTACTATTTAAAAAAAAAATGAGCCAAAATGAATAAATAATCCGCAGATACTACTGTGACTCCACATTGAATTCCACTGCAGGTCACAAATTTCTTAAACTGGAATGATGTATCTCAAAAGTAAATGGAAGGCACAATGATATGTAAGTGGGATTGATGTGACGGCAAGATGTACATTTTAATAAATTCCGATGAAAAATTTCTGCCTTGAATGAAGTGAATACAACTGTATCCGCTCCTGTTTACGTATAACGATGTTAAAAGACAAACAAACACCATACTTTTACTGTGTGGCTATAGATTACACTTGGGCTTTAAAAAATCTGTGAACTGTTAGAATGATTTTGCTCAAAATTTTGTATTCAGAACAATTACAATAAAACACAAGCATGCGTATGATCAAGGTTACTACAGAGGATAATTGGCGAGCAAGCAAAACTAGTGAGACAGCAGGTTAGATAAAATTACTGCAGTTGAGCAGCAGGTGTTTGTGGACACTGTGTCTGGTAATTCAGATAAACAAAATGGCTTCAGATGCTACTGAAGTAACCACTAATTGGGAATAGAAATTGTACTATTTCTTCTATGTACAAACTCGCTAGAGCACTAGTATATTAATTATATTAACTGTGTGGAGCTATGTTATTTTTCTCAACTCATGGGTTCCTTTCTCCTCCTTGTCTAACTCTCTTGCTCCTCATCTCAGCACTGTCCTTTCTGTGTATTTTCTTTCACTAATTCCATGAAGTAGTTACATCAGTCAACCTTTTCTCACGTGCTCCAATTCTATGTGACTTCAGCTGCCTTTCTTCTACCCATAATTTATGGTGAGCTACTGTAAGTGAACATTCTTCCCAATTATGATCAAGAATGAATGATACAGATACCCAAGAGCAGGTAACGGACAGGGCAAGACATAGAAAAAAAAGCTGATATAATCATATCAATAAGGCACTCCAGAACTCCCTGAGTACTAGGTCTAGATGGTTCAATAGTAAGTGTTCGGTATGCAATCAACCTTTAGAGTGTTCGAACTGACACTGTACCCTACACTTTTTTCACTTGCTTTTCTGAATCAGGTTATGAAGACCTTTCACCTGTTCTGTTCAGCTCATGAATTATTCATGACAACACACAGGTGGTCATGTAGTCACACTAGCCAGATCCTTTACCTAACCGCTACGCTGGGAAAGGGTCTGGTGTCCATCGTGCAACAATTTTTTTTTTTAAAGCTGATATTTCTTGAGCTTCTGATTCTCTTGGCTATATTTTGAAAAGTGACCAGGAACAATGTTTGAAAAAGTTGAAGCTGATAAAGTTGTATTTGTCTCATTGCATACTGGTTTTGGGAAGTCTCTCTGCTACATACTACTACCTGTGTAGAAGCATCTTTCCAACAAGAATAGCATAAGGAATGATTTACAGGCACATTTAGAGGCATCTTTAATAGCATTCGTGATCATTACTGCAAACCTTTAAGGATAGCGAGACTAGTGGTCATGTTAGCCTCGTCTGACACACAAGCATATTATTATACACACTAGCAAGTACCCCACCACAAGTGGCGCTTGACGTATTGCAAAGTAAGAATGCAGTAGCACTAGTTATCTTACTCAGTTATCATTCTCTACCATTGGTTTAGGTTACATTAGTTTCCCTCTTCTGCTCTCTTTTTTCTTAAGTATCTGAGCTTTTCTTATATCCCACCTTTCTTTTCTTCAGCTCTTCTTCTGAGTCACAGTCCCCTTTTCCTATCTCCCCTGCTTCTGAATTTCTGTCCTACTTTGAGAATTTTTGTCTTCTTTGCCTTCCTTTTGGAAACTAACACCCGCCTTTACTCATCGATTCCACCCGCTTCTTAGTTGCAAATAATCACTCCCTTCTCTTCCCTTCCATTTTAAACCTACGTGGCCTCACCGATTCCACCCGCTTTTTAGTTACCATTAATCGCCTTCTACCTTCTCTTTCGCCTCCCTTTTTTTAACCTACACCGCCTTCCATCGCCTATGCACCCGCTTTTTAGAATTGACTAGCAATTTCTACTGAAAGTGACGACACTTTACCTACTGCGAGATGGTAACGCTGTACCAATCCGTCCAAAGCTTATGAATTATTCATGAATACACACACCGTCGTCGGTCGTCGTTGTCGTTACTGACACACAAGCGTATTATTACATAAACTAGCAAGTACCCCGCCACATAGTGGCGTTTGATATATTGCAAAGTAAGAATGCAGTAGCACAAGTTATCTTACTCAGTTATCATTCTCTACCATTGGTTAAGGTTACACAAGTTTCCCTCTCCTACTCTCTTTTTTCTGAACTATCTGAGCTATTCTTCGACCCACCTCTCTTAACTTCAGCTCTTTTTCTTGAGTCATGGAGCCCCCTTTCACTTTGTCTATCTTTCCTGCTTCTGAATTTCTTTCCTGAAAAACTTTTGTCTTTTATTTCGTACTTTAGCCTTTCTTTTGAAAACTAGCTAACCCCCCCCCCCCCTTTACCCTCGCCGATTCCACCCGCTTTTTAGTTATAATTAATCGCTTCGCCTATTTGCTTTCTCTCTTCCTTCCATTGTAAACTACACCCCCTTACCTGGCCGATTCCATCGCTTTTTCATATCGTCCTTTTACCTTCTCTTCCGCACTTTCGCCTTCTTTTTGAAACCTACGCCGCCTTCCATCGCTAATAGGGATTTGCATGATGCATCACGTAACATCTACTACCACGCCCACCGATGGTATCCTGCACACCGTGTCCCATTGAAAATGTATTAGTTTTTGCTACCGCTTTGTCTATTTTTTGCTGTAGCACCAGCGCCAGGCTGCACAGAGCTTCCAAATTACAGGAATAGCTTTATTATGAAATTTACTAACTGCTGATAGCAAAAGTTTAGGATTTTCAGCCCTGGCTATTGGAATTCCTGGGAGTGAAATTTGGTGATGGTTATCTAACCACCCTACTTCTTCTTGGAACTCGCCTTGAAAACTGAGACTGGCTGGTTTTTCTCAGAATTCTATAGCCTGGGGGTGGCCTGCTTCTTAGAAGCTGATTGTGGTGAAGATACTAATTTCTCTGGAGGGATTGGTGAGTCTTACAAGAGAAGGTAGAAAAAGAGATTGCGTTGTTCCTGAATGCTAAGATAACAGAAGAAAGAACAACATGGTGATCATTTCATGACTTTCCTAAGGATAAACTGATGAGAAAGAAATGATTAATTTCTAAAAAGATAGGATTTGTATCATCAGCTGTTTTGCTCCACAATGTGGAAGAAAATCTTGAATATCTTTGTGGAGGATATTGTAACAAAAAGCATTGCTACAGGGACGGCAGTGGAGAATTGGCAAGCCTACAATTAATATTGCCTCTTATTACTGATCAAGTTTACTTTATTTAGATTGAGTATGTTTTTATGTTTATTTTATTTATCTTTCTCCCCTTAGTTCAATATGTATTCATTTTCTTTGATTGTTTAGTTACAGTTTAACCACAGTGTAAAACATGAAAGCAATAGTTCTGCAGGACATTAATGTCCGTGCATTAACTACCTAAAATAACCCACCTACTGTGGAGTTAAGTAATGCCATTAGCTAGCTACCTGTTGAAGAGGTAAAAAAAATGGTGAAGGGACATGGGACATATAAATTCTAGTTAAAAACTAGCAAACAGGACATTATTACTGATACAGTCCATAGATATACAACAGTCCCACATGCTTGTGATAATGATGATGATAATCATAATAAAATACTATGAAGTGAATCAAATTGGTGGACCAATAATTGAGTGCACTAAGAGAAAAACCTGTTAATGCTAATTCAATGTCCAAACTTCTGATAGCTAGTAATGGAGTTAGCAAAATTGTGGTAAATATTTTTTCTTGTTTTTCGTTTATACCTTGATTCTCAAAGACAACTATCTGGATCTATATAATATATTCAATTTTGGAAGTATGTCTTAGACCTCTTTACTTTGTCACAAGTCACAGTATCGCGAGGCTGTTGTTTAGCTACATACCATTTTGCTTACCTTTCTTTTAAGTTGCCAATATTTGCTAGCAAATACATACCTTTTATCTATCTCAACTTCACAACATGAAGCTGACTAAGAGCAAGATGTTCAACTATAGCTACTTGCTTTTATAAATGGTATTTCTGCTAGAGTCTGAGTCTGTCAGACAGGTGGTTGCATTTATGTCTCCTGACTAGTTTATGGAGATGATAACTTCACCACAATCAGGTTACTTCTAAGAAAATCCACAGCACAATAGGCAGGCCACCACCAGGCTATAGAATTCTGAGAAAAACCAGCCAGTCTCAGTTTTCAAGGCAGTTCCAAGAAGAAGTAGGGTGGTTAGATAACCATCACCAAATTTCACTCCCAGAAATTCCAATAGCCAGGGCTGAAAATCCTAAACTTTTGCTATCAGCAGTTAGTAAATTTCATAATAAAGCTATTCCTGTAATTTGGAAGCTCTGTGCAGCCTGGCGCTGGTGCTACAGCAAAAAATAGACCAAGCGGTCAGCAAAACTAATACATTTTCAATGGGACACGGTGTGCAGTGATACCATCGGTGGGCGTGGTAGGATGTTACGTGATGTCATCATGCAAATCCCCTATTGCACCCGCTTTTTAGAAGTAACCGGCACGTTCTACTGATTGTGACGATACTTTACCTACCTTAAATGAACGATGCTTTACCGAACCATACAAAGGTCATGAATTATTCATGAATACACACACCGTCGTCTTCGTAGTCGTCGTTACTGACACACAAGCGTATTAATATAGATAGGTATTTTCACAAACTTTAATTGAAATTACCCTAGAATCAGCTTCACTCTTTTCCTCACTCATTAAACTATGATAAATTAGATAGATTAACACCTACAAATGACATCAGCGTTCTGAAATAGCTGGCATGATATGACACATAAAGAGTACTATGCTATCTAACGTTCATAAATTCGAACACTCAATTTGGACTTACAGATACTTATTCCCAGATACTACTTCGACGCTTCGTCGTCCATCCAACAGTTTTAGTCACAGACTTCCGGTAAGAAATGATAACCGGAAGGGCGTGTACCGAAGTTAAAAAATGCACAGACCGAAGATGCGCATTACCGCACCGAAGGTAAATGCGCAGGCGCAATCAATTTTGAATTGGGCGCGGCAATGGCAACAGTCACACTCTACATTATGACATCCCAGAATAAAATATCCTGGCATATTTTGCACCCCCGTGGCGTAAAATTAGTGTATTTTGCATCCCCACACTAAATCTCCTAATGAAATACGGCACCTCTGCACTAAAGAGTGACTATCTGGAACGGTTCCCACACAAGGCCTGTTCTTCCTGTGAGTTCCTAGCCTGGCTCCAGGAGCTTTGCTTGCATGGCTCACAGTGCCTGCTTAGTGCACAGGCATCCTGGCTCTGCCAGGTGAACAACCAGTGGTTGCAATGAATGAAGTAAGAAGAGTTTTCCTTGGATGGTACATACCCTGAAGGTTCTGAAGGTACAGATAAAGCTACTATCCGAAAAAGGTCAAAAAATTTTGGAGTACAGGATAAAGATATCAAAAATGATTAGAGAATTCTCAGACAAGTAAGTTAATAAAAGCATAGCTCTAGTAGGGTTTAACTATCCTCATATTGCAAGTTGTAACTGAAAAAAAATCAGATTCTTCAAGTATGTCATGATGACCGTACTGTCATCATGGTATGTTTGAAAGATTGAATCCTTCGATTTATTCTATTTGTGGTTGACATTCTTGAATGTTTGGACATCCTCTGATGAGTTATTTCAGCACTCTACATTATAATCTGTCAACAATTCTGCACTAGAGTGAATTTTCCATATTTTATGTAAGCTACGTGAGAAACAGGAGGTATCAAGTAATTATACATGGTTGGGTTTGTAAACAAGATAGCTGGCTAGAGTAAATTAATATTCCACTTCTGCTTTTGTAATTATTTCCCTTTTAGCTATTATGACAAAAAAAGCCAAGTGATGACTCTGCAGCATGTATACTTCATATATTTTAAAGGAGAACTGTGATAGGAAAAAAATATCTGCAAATTCCGTGAAAAGTACTTTCATTGCCATGTATAAACATAGCCCAAAATCATTTAACTCAAAACTGAGTGGATGCTACATTAATAAGCACCATTTTTTACAGCTATTTAGCTTCCTTAAATTCATAGTGATTCTAATGGAGGTGCTTCATGTAGGCTTCTAGATTGGTAGGTGTGGAGAACCACTCCACAAGAACATAATCATTCCAGCTAGCTATGTTTCATATCATTATTATTATTATTGTATTTTAGTTAGCACTCGGCGAGTCGAGTACTTCTGCTGCAGGGTACAATGTTCGTCGAGTAACTTCATCCTCACTCCACCACCTTGTGTGTCTATTTGATTGGACAGTTAAATAACTACGTCATTATTCACAAATTCATATTTAAGCACTGTATCATTATTCTCAGTTTAGTTCTGTCTTAGCAACCAATATTACAACAACTTAAAAGTTAGACTGCTGTTAGCTTAACTTGATTAACAGAATTCAAGTCGAGAAGGAGTAAAATGATTATGATTCCCTACAGTAGGCTTCCACAAAATAATTTCAGATATATCTGCTGTACAGATTTATCAGACATCACATCTGACAAGGCATCCTCCCTTTTGTGATGGAGTATTGAATACTATTTCTCACTAATCAACTGAGCTTTCCACTCCAATTGTATGTGCTCAGACCAGCCTAACAAGAGAATAATTATAATAATAGCGACTTTGCAAGAAGTCCAAACGTCGGGTTACGTTTTAATTAACAATATTGGCTGTTAGAACGAGAAAAAATTGCTATTATTATAATTATTTCAGCCGATAATGACTGAATCATTGAAAGAAAATAACTATTAAAAACTAGTTTTATTAAATAATATTGCTGCCTAGCTCCTATATGACAAATCAGGAAACTAAACCCAATGTACACCTTAATTGTAAATAGAAGTGTACTATAAAATATTGTTACAGCAGCACAAGAAGGCAGCACAACAAATCTCAGCACCAGATAAAGTGTCTGTTGCATTATGCATTATTATGCAATTGGCACACAAAAACTATAGTCTATAAGTCCAATTATAATGTGTTAGACTACCAATCTTGAAGCCTAGGTTGGAAATTTCATGATCAAAAGTTCTTTCAGAAAAAAAGAATAGATGACTGTCCCAGTGTAGCAGCAGGTAAAGGGTCCAATTACGCAAGATATGACCCATTGAAAATTTAAAAAAATAAATATATATTTATTCCACCCTAGATATCTTCACAATGATATCTTTAGGTACATGACCAGTGGTATAACTCAAGATATTTCAAGCTTGTTATTTCATGTGCTGCACAAGCTCATTACCCTAGTAGTTACAGCAATAGACCAAGCTCACTAATTTTCCAGGTTTTTACAGCTACTTTCCTCCATGTAGCCTACTCAACCCAGTTAGACCAGCTGCTAAAATATCAGCTAGGGGTGTGGGTAGCCCCTACAAATTTTCAGGCAGTGAGTTAACAGTCCTAGTCCTAACTACAGCAGTGAAGATATCTAGTGTAGAATAAACCACTTATTACATTAGTCAGATCTCAGGTTTTATTTTCACTGCCTTTGGCTTCGCCATATCACACTCTGGCCTATGAAATAAGTTATATACATATATATATATATATATATATATATATATAATTCCATGCTAGATATCTTCACATAGTATTTTGGGTACATGACCTTTGAGATTTTTATGATATGACATCGCTGAAAGACGAATGATCAGTGGTACTGGTACCAGGAAGCTAAACCCTTTACTTGAATCGTTTCTTAGTAGCACATGAGTATATTGTTGGCTAAGGCAAACTATTGAACAGCAGTCTGTGGTTGCTCGATTATCTAGCCCAATCACCTCCCTTAGCAAAAAACAAAACAAAAAAAACTTAAACTAAAATGGAAGTTAGTAATTTGAAAAACTAGGACTAAACTAGAATTGAAATTAGTACGTTGGAAAAAACCAAAAACTAAAACTAAAATTATAGTCTTTGTTAGTGAAATACTAAAACTAAAATTAATCTTGAAATATATTGTGTCAATAAACTATAACTAAAACTAATATGTAAATGTTCAACCAAAACAACGCAAGTACAAACTACTGCAGTGAAGATATCTAGGCTAAAAAACAACAACACTTATTATGCTAGTCAGAATGATAAGCAAGATATTTCACTCTCAGGTTTTATTTTTCACTGCCTCTGGGTCTTGAAAATACATTTTCCTGCTAATGAAAATTGTTGCCATATCTAACACTGACTCATGCAGTAAATATTATATTGCATAAGTCTCCACACAATAAATGGGAGGTATTTCAAATGCACACATAAGCAATGTACATGTAATTGTTAATAACAAAGAACGGTTTTAATTGGTAAAAATGAATATTAAAATGCATGCAGAATAAAACAGTTGTGTATGTTGGTAATGGTTCAAGCTACTATTATATCACTCCACATACTCATATAATCCTAATACTGTGTCCTGTCACTCATCGCTATATCAGTGCCTCATCATCAAATATTGTTAGTCAGCATGAGAACTGGAAGAAATTTACAACATTCACCTCATCATTAAATATTCGGTGATGTTTGTACTAGTAGAAAGGTTACCAAGAAACTGTCAGTGGACGCTCATTGATTCTAGTTTTTGGATTATAACCTCATAACAATCTAGCCAACTTGTGGCTGTTATTTTGAACTTTCGTAACCTTCTCATTTTTTAGATTTCTGTGGTAGCGGACTTATACTGGGACCTAAGAAATGGTTTTACTTCGTTAGGGAGCTGAGGACACAAGTTTGAAGAGGTAAGTATGATGGATAATATAATTTTATTTACTATCATCACTTAATAAATACAAAACTACCGGCAAAACAGAAATCTCTCTTTTCCAAAGTAGTGCAATATAAATAATAGTGGAAATTAGCTAGCTATGTACACTTGAAAACTGTAAGTCTATGTAAGGTTGAAGTTATTCTGTTCATGGCAAAGATCAGAAATAATTTCTGTTTCTATCAGTTCAGAGTCAAATTCATCATCACTTCCTTCTGAGGCTTCCTTCTGGTCAGATACAATTTCATCCTGATCAGATGCTGCAGAAGTATCTGCGGCATTGAGAAGAAGAACATTTTGGCAATCGTGGCATTGACAGCTTCGCCCGCACTTCCGGCCTTATTTTAAGCACCCACATCTCTGAGTACTATATCCTTTCCTGCAGGAACATCCTCTAGTCCATGCTGTTTGCTGCTTGTAAAGAATTAAATAATTGTTGTGGTGTTTCAACATTTTTTATTGACGACATAGCTGAAATATGCTTTTTTAAAAACAATATTTCGATGAGCCTTAAGAATGCCAAGAATCCTTTTTCTCATGTGTCTTCTATAATATCCGACAATGAACCATCTACACATTGACCAGTTATAAATTATGCATGCTAGAAAAAAATTGATAAAGAAAACAGCTGTTCCATGTCCATGAAAATAGGAGATATAGTCGCGTCCTGAGCAAATGAATAACATTTGGAAAATTTTATTCAATTTAGGACGAGGAAGACTTGCTAGATCAGGGTCATATTCAAGTGCAAGCACCAAGTTATTGAGATGGATGTAAGAACAAGTTGGTGAACGTGGAATATTGAGTTGTATTATGATTTCTTTGGAAGAAATGCAAGTGGACATCGACAAGCCAATGTTGTACACGTTAGTGTCTGGTGAGTATATTAAAATATGTGTACCTTCAGTTTTATAAACATGTCTCCAGATCCGCATATTAGCTTCTGTAGAGTCAGATGAATATGTAGCCAAAATCACAGGTAGAGAATCACCAGAAAACTTATACACTTGGTTTGGGAAAAAGGTTTGCCCCTGAAGCAGCCGTTATCTTAAAGCTTTGCATAAAAGACAATCCTAAAGCTTCAATTATGTAATATTTGCATTTACGACAATCAATAAATGACTTCCAGTTATTAGGAATAGCAGTGGCTGGTGTAAATATTATGTGGTTGTGAGATTGTAATTATTTTCCCTTATCTCTTCTATTTTGCTCAAATATCTTGGGATTAAAGTTTTGATCATTTCCCAATGTATCAAATAGTAAGTGTACCTCACATACACTGTTAGATTTGAAATGGGGTAATATAAATCTGTTAAAACAAAAATATACTATTGTAGAAATATTTCTAAGTGGCTTGTAATTTAAGAAAAACATGGCATCCAGGACTACTGTATTAGCCCTCCATTGGTCAGTTAGAGTACCCATTACTACTTGAATATCAGACCCAGAATAACGCTTTCCTATTTTCTCCTTCCAAACTGATTTTACACCTTTTATTGGAAATCCCTGTTCATCAGCTATGGCTCGTGGATATAAAGAATATTGTTCTAGTGTACTGTTATATGTTTGACCAGTTCTGTTGCACTTTAATCTTTGCTGAAGACATTTTGTTACTTGCTTTAATTCCTTTTCTTTCTTATTCATGTTTTTGTGAAATTTTGTTGGCTGGCGTCATTGTTAGTACCTGTTTTTTTTTTCTTATTGGAGCAGCAGTACTTGGTTTTTTTAGTATGTTATGAATAATATAATCATCAAGATCACTAGAACCAATCTCTTGGAAGTGGAGCATATCATGTGATTGCTCAGCTGTGGCATTGGTATTATTAAATATATTTAAGAGCCCTCGATTTTCAATGCTTCCTGTAGGAAACAACTCCACTTTATTAATTTCTCTTATTATAGCCAGTATGTTTTCCTCACCTTTTATGGTGGCTGGTTTTTTTGAGTAAATATGCTGAACAGGGGTTCATTCTCAAAGCTGAGGGTGGGAAATAGCTCCAAAAGCAAACTTTCACGTATAGAAATACGATATTTCATAGAGACGTTTTTTGTAAGTAAGATTGTGTTGGGTGTGCAATAGCCATTTTTAAATCTTTGTTAATACACATCTCATGTGCCTCATCAAGGGCTACAGCATGCTCTTTCCACCATTTATAGAAATGGTGAAACAACTTTTGAAATATTTTAATAATTCCGGTGGATATTGTTGTATATCTGCCAGATAGTATGGTATCAGACGTTGATAGAAAAGAGGGGCCATTTTTTTTAATGATGAGCAGGACTGTCTGGAGAGGGCGTCTGCCACTGAATTCACCTCCCCAGCAATATGAATGAAATCAAAATGATAATCAGCTAATTTGATTTTCCACCTAAGCAACCTTGCTGAGGGTGGCTGACCATCCAAAATGTTAATGAGAGGCTTATGATCAGTGAAGGCTTTAAAATAAACACCAGACAAATAATAATGAAAGTGACGAACAGTGGCTAACAATGCCAAAGCTTCCAAATCTAAAATAGCATAGTTTCTTTCCCTGGGAAAGAGTTGTCTAGAATAGAAACTACATGGTTGCCATTGGGAATCTCTATATACACAGAGAGTGCCACCAATGCCTGTTGTGGAGGCATCTGAAAAAATGCACAATGAATCAGAATAAGTTGGAATCACCAGTGAAGAGTGATGTGTGACTGCTACAATGATTTATTTAAATGCAGTGACAAATTCATTTGAGATAATGGATGAAAGTTTATCCATTGGCATGTGGTTGTTTAGTACAGTTGTGTGACTAGCTAGTTGTGGTATGAATTTTGAATAGAAGGTATAACTAAACCTAAAAATGACTTGAGAGATGTTCTGTTGGTTGGCATGATGTAATGAGCAATTTGTGAAACTTTATCTTGTGGAATTGTAAGCTTGCCATTACCTACATGATGTCCCAGAAAGTCAAATGACTTAAAACACCAGCAACACTTGCTGACTTTAACAGTTAAGTTTGCAGCTGCCAATCTGCTTAAAACAGAAATAATATGTGACAAATGGTCCTCAAAACAAGATGAAAAAATGACACTATCATATCAATGTATGGTAGTGAGTAATTCTCTAAACCTCTTAAGACTTTTTGCATTAGCAACTGAAATGTGCCAGGAGCATTAGTTAACCCAAATGGCATAACACAGTAATGAAGTTTTCCCTGAAGGCAGGTAAACAGGTAAGGGATTTCATGAGTGCCTTCATTGGGTGAAATGACATCTTCAGTGAAATCAAGTAAAGAGTCATCAGCTTTCATTGGCACAGTTTCAATTGTGTCATTGGCAACTGTGACATCTGGAATTTCATCCAGTGATATTGGTTTGGCACCTTCAGCAATGTGCAAGGCATCAGCTACTTTGTTTGCCAAATCACTTTGAGCATTCATAGCTCTTGTGACGGTGAAAACTGGAACAGAGTTACTTTTGACAGAATGAATAACTGATAACAAGTTGTCTTTGCCAAAATCAGTACCGATTAATACAGTTTTATTAGGCGATCTGCTGTCAGCTGCTAACTGGCAAACACCATTAATTGAGGGTAATTGAACTGACATTTGGTAGACAGGAACAGAATGAGGAATTTGTGAGATACCATGAATAGAAACAGTTAAAATGGGAGTGAGATCACTAGTAACAAAATCAGTAGAAACCATGGAGATTTTTGCACCTGAATCAATAATTACTTTGGAATAAATGCCATTAAAAACACCATCTGTAACAATGTCATCTTCTTCATGACAGTTGATTGGAATAGTGACAGGTAAAAGACTATCATCAATACTTGATGGTTTATCATTGAAAGTGACTCTCCTGGTAGGCTTGCTATTTCTTGGTACGGGAGTTGGTCTGCATTGTGATTGTGGCTGTTGCTGCAGTTGTTGTTGGGTATTTGTTGATTGTTGATTGACATGTGTTTGAGGCTCTGCCTGTGAAATTGAGGGGCACTTATCTGCATAATGACCCAACTGGTGACATTTAAAGCAAGTAACCGTACTTAAATCTCTGTAAGGTTGTGATTTCTGTGGAGAAGCTGGTGGTGATGATGATGAGTATTTGTTGCCATGGTGATGTTGGTGGTATTGTTGTATGAAAAGTCATGTCAGCTGTAACGTTATTGTAATATGCTTGACTGTATGGACCATGAAGTAAGCTTGGCAAATAGAGAATCCAATCATAGTGAGAAACATTGTAAGCTTTCATATTGTATTCAAACTTGTGTAAAAATACAAAAATGTCATCACCAGGTTTCATATCACCAATGGATTTTAGGATGTTTTTGTCAATTCTGCTTGTTTGAGTTAGTGGAATACATGTGGTTGACGCTGAATTTGTTGTTGTAATGATAATGTCTGGGCTAAATTGTGCAAAACATAAGTTGAAATATCCATGTTCAAACGCTTTGCTTTCTCAGCTAAATCTTCAGCTGAATCATCAATTGGTTTAGCTTCAGGTGGGGTTTTGGGTAATGGTTGTCAGTTTGAAATTCATCCATGACATTATTGACAACTGTGGAACTGGACCCAAGTGATGAAAATAAAGTTTTGGGAGAAAGGGAACATTCAGAGGAATCAAAAACTAATTTGGCTGCTGACCCCTTAGAAATGGTTTGCCTTTGCTTGTCATTGTGACAAAAAGTGAGAAACTGAAAAAGAAAAAATAAGGGGAAAAAGAAAAAATGGCGGAAGCCCTCTACACCAAAAACTAGACAGGAATAGCCTATACAAAGACAGCAGTAACCAGTTACAAGTGGGCTTGACTCAAAATAAAATTAATAAAGGAGTGAAATTAGCAAAAAAAGATGGAATGACACTGAATCAGAAAAAAGTGAGTAAATGACACTATAGCCAGTGAGAAGTGAAATCAATTCAAACTTTTAATAACAACTTGCCAAATATTCCTGAGGGAGAGTGAGATCCAGTAGCTTTGCTGCTGCTCCAAACAATTCCCTCAGAGAGTAGAGAAATCTTGACCAATTTCCAATCCGGAATGGAGAGATACAGTAGTGGGGGGAAAAATGTTCAAAATCTTGAAATATTCAAACTCTTGAATGCAATCCACTTTCAAACACGAGGAATGGAGAGCTTCTCGAAGAAGGTAGACACAGGAGAAATGTGATGAGGGCAGTTCCAATTTCCTACTCCAGGAATGGAAGAGCTTCTTGAAGAAGGTAGACACAGGAGAAATGTGATCAGGGCAGTTCCAAATTTCCAACTCCCGGAATGGAAGAGCTTCTTGGTAACGATGATGGTGAAGTGGGTTGCTTCCACTGATCCAATGCTGAAAAGTACTGGACCACCGCTGGACACCAGATGTGGGGAAACAACCAGAGTAGGCTGCCACCAGAGTGTACAACTCAACAGTTAGTCTAGCTATTCAAAGCTTTACAGCAGCTCCCAAGACAGATCTCTCAATTCTCAATGCTCAGCCTTTATATAGAAGGGCCAAACAGCACAAGCATGACAGAATAACATGGCATAAAACAAGAGGTGTAAAGTAGAAGTATGGGAATGGAATGTTAGTGTACATTATTAGTGAATAGCTGACAATAGAAGTAACAGAATACAATATGAGTGTGCTGTGAGTGTCAATGTCATAACAGTGTCTTTGAGAGATGAGGTAATTGGGGAATTATACCACATGTATACTCATGAACCCACATAGTTTCCACAACCTAACCATGTAATCTACCAGTATCTAATCAACTTCACAATTTCTGCATATAATTTTATGCAACAGTTATTTTAATTAGTAATTTGCATTATAAAAAATCAAATATAGATACTGGTTGTAGCAGTACAATAAAAAGAAAGATGTTCATTAACATGCCTCTGCTGCTACATAAATGGAATGACTATAGTTACTTTTCTCATTTAATAACAAGATCTTGTGCATAATCAGCATGTTATAAATGTACCAACGATCTTCCAAGTGAGCAATCCACAATGCTGATAATCCATCTTCATTAACTAAATCTTGATCAGCTTTATTGAATAATAATATTTTAACAATATCTGAATGACCAGCAGAGCAAGCTATCATTAATGGAGACCATCCTCTATTCATTTGAACATTTACATTAACACCCTTTGCTATGAGTTCTCTCACTGTTTCAGTATGTCCATTATAACTGGCAACACACAATGGTGATGCTCCATTTTTGTTTCGTAGATCTATCAGAGCACCTTTTGATATGAGTTCCCTCACTGTTTCAGTATGTCCAGTCTCACTGGCAATATACAATGGTGATACTCCATTGTTGTTTTGCAGATTTATCTGAGCACCTTTTGCTATGAGTTCTCTCACTGTTTCAGTATGTCCATTATAACAGGCAATATACAATGGTGATTCTCGATCCTCGTCTTGAAGATTTATCTGAGCACCTTTTGATATGAGTTCTCTCACTGTTTCAGTATGTCCATTCTGACTGGCAATATACAATGGTGATGCTCCATTTTTGTTTCGTAGATCTATCTGAGCACCTTTTGCTATGAGTTCCCTCACTGTTTCAGTATGTCCAGTCTCACTGGCAATATACAATGGTGATACTCCATTGTTGTTTTGCAGATTTATCTGAGCACCTTTTGCTATGAGTTCTCTCACTGTTTCAGTATGTCCATTATAACAGGCAATATACAATGGTGATTCTCGATCCTCGTCTTGAAGATTTATCTGAGCACCTTTTGATATGAGTTCTCTCACTGTTTCAGTATGTCCATTCTGACTGGCAATATACAATGGTGATGCTCCATTTTTGTTTCGTAGATCTATCTGAGCACCTTTTGCTATGAGTTCCCTCACTGTTTCAGTATGTCCAGTCTCACTGGCAATATACAATGGTGATACTCCATTGTTGTTTTGCAGATTTATCTGAGCACCTTTTGCTATGAGT
>WLWD01001421.1_pt1 | contig 195442 bp, 185 predicted proteins | sample 6712731 | NCBI WGS metagenome assembly WLWD01 (sample SAMN12718690, study PRJNA576275) | sponge metagenome | isolation source: marine sponge | host: Mycale hentscheli | place: New Zealand: South Island, Marlborough, Capsize Point | collected 2014-11-01
CCGTCTTCATCCGCGAGTCCCTCCAGCGTGCTTTTTATATCGGCGCCGGGATAATGCATGCGCGGCGAGCTGTCTTCGCCGACACCGCGATTGCTGGGTGTGAAGCTTGGCACCATGCCGCCGCTGCCATAGTGACGTTTGGAATAGTGTTTCGATGGCGCTGCTGTGTTGGCGGCTTTTGCCGGGTCTTCCTCTTCGATCCAGATGCAGTCGAGCTGTTCCATCAACGGCCAGTCGAGGACATCCATCCAGATGACAGGATCAGCATCGTTATTACCATGACCGTGCCAAGTGCCGTTCGGCGTCAGGATTAAATCTCCGCGATTGGCATCGCAGATCTCGCCATCAACCGTCGTATAACCCCCGGCATCTGACAGGATTGTGCGGCTGGCATTCGGTGTGTGCATGTGAGTGACGGCTTCGTCGCCGGGTTTATAGATCGACACCGCCACCCGGATGGTGTTGGTGACGCGTAGCGCGCCACCGAGGCCGGGATTGAGCAGCAAAAACTGCTGACGGTCGGTAAATTCCAGCGGTGCAATGTCGGCGATCTGATGCAGATAGGGTTCGATGTCAGCCCATTTCCACAAATGTGGTGCTGCTCGATAGGTCGGTGGCGGCGTGCGGACGGTGGCCGCTTCAGCCGGAATGACTGTTGCGGCTTCAATTGCCGCCGTAATGCCAAGGCGTTTTCTGCGGTGCATTAGCCCGAGTGCGTAGCCAGATATGCAGGGGTGCCGCCTCCTGATTGAGGCGCTCCATTTCTGCCAACACATCCGGCGGCAGGCTTGGGTCAGCCAGGGTCGAGGTGCGTTCTGTTGCCATGTCTTAGTCTCCAGTTTCTGGACCGATCATCCTTTATTCCGGGGTGATGCGCTAGCGGTCGGTTGGAGGGTTAGGAGGTGCGACAAAAATCCCTAAAAATTTAAGGAAAATTATTGCGGAATGTTTGGCAAATTTGCGGGTCATTTATCCCTAATTTTACAAGTATTAATATTTAATTGAAAAATATAGTTTACGAATTCTTTACGTCCATATCCCATACTCCACGAGCCTTGGGTGGGAAGCGCCATGCAGGATGTAAGGGAAAGAACAATGGCGCAGATATCGTTTGTTTCAGGGAGTTCATTTTTTGCCTTTGATGAACAGGCATCAAAGGCGGATCGATTTGCCGCGAGTGTTAGGGCCGCCAAAGGCGGGCTAGGCGTTAATGCCCAGCTAGGAGGTGCCCGCGTGGCGGTTGATCGCATGAGTGCTGCGGCGAGCACCGGGTTAGGTGCTGAAGTGCAGGCGCTAAGCAGTGCCACGGCAAATACAGCCGAGGGCGTTTCCATGTTGCAAGTTGCAGAAGCAGCCTTGTCCGAAATCAGTGACAAACTCGAGCGTACGGTGACCTTGTCGGTAGATGCAAAATCGGCATCGCGGTCTGAGTTTGAGCGCGCGCAGTATGACGCTGAGTTTCAAACACTCCTTGCTGAAATTGATGAGATTGCCACGAATACCGAATTTAATGGCACTAACTTGTTGCAGGGCAATGGCGTCGGCGGTGCCTTGCAGATTAATTACAAGGTCGGAACCGGCAACAGCGCTGGTGATGAAATTGCTGTGACAATCAATGCCACATCGGTGTCAGACCTGTCAGCGTCTCTCGCAAGCGCAGATTTGCAGTCTGTTGATAATGCGACGACGGCCCGCACAAGCGTGGCAACTGCCCAGGCGGCGCTGGGCGAAATTCAGGGTGCAGTATCAGGCAAGTTAACAGGTTTCGCGTCGGCAGCGGAGAACAGTTCATCCATGGCGGGACGTCATGAGCAGGCACGGGCCCAGCGCGCCCAACCGGCAGTGGTTATTGACCTTGCCGAGGTTGTTGCCGGACGAATTTCGAAGGAGCAAGGGATCGATCTTAACAGTGGCGATGTTGCGACGATGCGCAAGCTGGTCCTCGATCTTAATAGTAGTTTTGTCGGCACAGCTGCGACGCAGTCGACAACGGATACTGGCGGCGGCGTTGTATCTGGAAGCAACCAAGCGGCAGATAGTGGGAGTTCTGGCGACCGTTCTGAAAGTAGCGGGTCTCCAAAGGACAATGACCGTGACGCCGCTTGAGATTAATTAGCATCGTCGAAGCGTGTTAGGTTGAGAAGGCATCTGGGCCCGGAGAAATCCGGGCCTTTTTTTTGGTCGTCTGAACAGGTAATTTTAACTGAGCTATCAAATCAGGAGAAAGTAGTGATGATCATTTCGACCACGGAAGCAATTGAAGGCAAGCAAGTATCCGAGTATCTCGGCATTGTGTCTGGTGATGCCGTAATGGGCACCAATATCTTCCGCGACATATTCGCTGGCATTCGCGACATCGTTGGTGGACGTTCCGGGTCCTATGAGAAAGAACTACGCAAAGCGAAGGAAGCAGCATTGGAGGCTCTTCAGGACGAGGCATCAGAGCGTGGGGCTGATGCCGTTATCGGGGTTGATCTTGATTATGAGGTCATTGGAGGTGACAAGAACACCATGTTGATGGTCAGCGCTAATGGCACTGCGGTGAGGCTCTCTTAATGCCCAAATTGAATCACATCGCTTGCATCGCGCAAGATCCGCAAACCGTTGCCAAGTTTTATGCAACGATCTTTCAGATGTCGCTGGAACGCAAGGCATCGTCTATCGGACTGTCGGCAACGGCGCGTGAAGGCTATGTCGGGCTCAATTTTAATCCGATCCTGCCAGGACGGCCGGGGCCTGCAGGGCTCGACCATTTCGGAATCGAGGTCGAGGACATTAATGACTCTTTTGAGATGGCGGCTAAAAAATACCCCACTGTTGAATGGGTGAAGCGATCAGGCACGCGTCCGTATGCGCAGGTCGGTATTCATGACCCGGAAGGGCAGGTCGTCGATATCAATCAGAAGGACCTCGACAAGGAACACAGCGAAGTCAAAACCGACGGCCTGTATCTGGAGGAGGACACGGATCAGGAACGGCACATTGAGTACCTCGCCTTACGAACTCAGAATGTTGAGCATTGCGCAGAGTTTTATCACGATGTTTTTCAAATGACGCCACTTAACCGGCAGGAAGATGATGAGAATTACAGTCTCACCGATGGCCGGGTGACGTTAAAACTCATGCCGTGGAAAATTACCGATTACGATGGTGTCGATGCCAACAGGCCGATGCTCGACCATATTGGTTTTCGGGTCGAAGATGCGGATAAAGTCCACGATGAGATTGTTGAGTATGTCGGTCAGTATCCACCGTCGAACGCGCCGTGCTGGCTTCTAGATTCCAGGAAGAAGGATATTAAACGCGCTGAAATGCTCAGAAGAGCTGCACCGAATAGCAAATATCAATATAGCGATAGTAACGGCGTTTGCTTCGTGACAGTTGACTGAGGGAGCTCAATTTGACCGCCAGAATTAGCCATGTCGCGTTGAATTCGAATACGCCAACCCCCATCGCGACGATGTATGAAACGTTGTTCGGGCTCGATCTGGATATGAGCTTGGGATCTCCTGAGCGTGGAGAGCTTCTGTCCGATGGCAACATCCAGCTCAACATTCGGCCGCGGGTGCCAGGGCAGCGGGTCGGGCTCGATCATTTTGGCGTCGAGGTCGGTGATATCGATGCCGTCTTTGCAAAGTTAAAGACAGATTATCCGGAGATCGGTTGGGTAGAGCAGCCAGAGGACGGTGCTATCGGCACCTACTTTGCCCATGATCCGGCGGGCAGTATTTTCTCACTGTCCCAAGGCGACGGTACATCTATTAGTGACGACCAGTCACAGGATCGCCCGCAGGATCGCCCGGTATCGGCAAACTTTGCGCGCTGGTCAGATGGCAATCCATCACAACGCTATTTGCAGCATTATGCGATCCGCACGCGTAGGCTCGAAGAATGTGCAGACTTCTACGAAGACGTTTTCGGTTTTGCTCATATAAAGCCTACAGCCAGCGATCCTAATCACTATCTTTCTGATGGCCGCATGACGTTGATCTTGATCCAGTGGAGCATCAATGATTATGGCGGGATTAGTGTTACAGGCCGGGGACCAGACCATATCGGATTTAAGGTCGAAGATAGTGCAAAAGTGCAGGCGGAGGTCGAAGGGTATGCAACGCACTTTGCACCGGGCAACGCCCCAATGTGGCTGCTGAATGTGGTCAACCGGACGACCGATGAAAACCAGATACGCGCCAAAATGGTTGCTGAGTCCAACCCCGTTAGCCAATACCAGTTCACTGACCGGGATGGCGTCTTTGTCGTCGTAAGCGATAAGTCTTTGGAAAGTTGACGCCGAACCAACGACGCAGCCGATGGTGGAAATCATATCCTTATTGGCATTGTGCCGATCTGTTGGTAGTTTCCCGCATCCAGTTGGAAAGACTGGTTCGTTCAATAGGGAGATACTTTATGTCAAAATTTAAACTTATGACCTCAGCGGTAATCGCCGCGACGGTCGGTTTCGGCGCTGCCGCCGTTTCCGCCGATGAGGTCGCTGATTTTTATAAAGGCAAACGCCTTAAAATGATCGTCGGTTCAGGCGCTGGTGGTGGTTATGACACCTATGCCCGTTTGGTCGCCCGTCATATGGGGAAACATATTCCTGGCAAGCCAAGCTTCATTACACAGAATAAGTCGGGTGCCGGCGGCATCATCGGCATGAACTTTGTGAACAACGTTGCGCCGAAAGACGGCACGGTTGTTTCCGGAACCCAGCGTTCTGTAGCGTTGGTCCAGCTGATGGGTCAGAAGGGTCCAAAATTTAAGGCCGCTGATCTGAACTGGCTGGGTAGCCTGGCCAAGGAAGCCGGTGTTTGTGCAATTGCAACACGGACCGGCGTTAAGGGTCTTGAAGACACGTTCAACAAGCAATTCACCATGGGTGGTGCCGGACCGAACTCAACAGAGTTCTGGCCTGCTTTGTTCCGCAACACGATGGGTTCAAAATTCAAGCTGATCCGTGGTTATCCCTCGACCCCACAAATTCATCTCGCGATCTCCAAAGGCGAGCTTGATGGTGTATGTCAGTCATGGGCATCTTTCTCGGTTCAGGCCAAGTCGATGTTGGAAGCAGGGACAATTAAGCCACTCGTTCAGGTCTCTCTGCATCCTGATAAGGAAATGAGTAAGCTCGGCGTGCCGATGCTCCACGAGTTCCTGTCCAAGGAAAATCTTGCCAAGGGTCAAAGCCTGGAAGACGTTCGGTTGTTCTTCCAGCTGACGGTTATTCCGCCGGTTATGGGCCGTCCGTTTGCAATGGCGACAGGCATTCCGAAGGCACGCTTTGCCGCGATGGAAAAAGCCTTTATTGCCATGACCAAGGATCCCGTGTTCCTGAAAGACGCGAAGCGTCTCAAGCGTGACATTGAAGTTGTCACCGGTGCCGAGATCAAGAAGATCATCGGCGATCTATCAAAGACACCGACGGCGAAACTTGCTGCTCTGAAAGGTCACTTCAAATTTAGGGGTCCTGTTGAGAAAGTTGTTCTCAAGGTCGTCGTTGATTCAGGCAAGATCACGAAGACAAAACGTGGTGGCCGCCGGATCACGATGAAAACCGCTGGTAAAGGCAAAAAACGTACAGCGAAGGTTTCAGGCCGCAAGACTAAGATCACGATCGCTGGCAAAAAAGCCAAGCGTAAGGCGGTCAAGGTCGGTATGAGCTGTGACTTCCATTACTATGGAAACAAGACGACTGCGAAAAAGATCGTCTGCAAGTAATACTTAAAAATTGCTATTGAAAAGCGGCGTTCCGGGGCAACCCGGGGCGCCGTTTTCATTTGGATTAGGTCTGTTTTTCGGTAGCTGAAGCCGGGAAGACGAGAGACTTGATGACGACCGGTACAGCACCCGATGACGGGATGATCTCGCCGATATCGATATAATCAAATTCGCTCAACGTGATGCCGTCGATGGAGATCACGGGCGCCGTAATTTTCATTTCTTCACGCAGGTGGATGCCAATAAGCCCGCCGATATCGCCGTCGCTCACCAGCACCAACGGTTGGTTTCTGTCGAGCTGTGCTGCGAGAGCGGCTTTTACACCATCACCAAATTGGTTAAGCCGCATAAAGCTTGCAGATCCTTTCCAGCGAAATCCAAGTGCGACTGGCGTCTCTGTGTCGGCGAGACCGAGCCGGGTCAGTGCAATATCGATGACGGACTTGATTTGGTCGGTATCGACATCAAGGCCAGAGAAGTCAAATTCGGGGACAATCACGGGTACATTTCTCAGCGGTACCGTATCGCGCGGTTCGATATAGATCGTCGTACCAGAGAGTTGCACTGTGTATTGCGATGCCCCGACAACGGTGGCACGGATCGTGGCAACTGGTTGCTCAATCGACGCACCGGTTGCTTCAAATTTCGCGCGCGCATGGCTCGCCAGTTGTGGTCCAAGGTCGCCGAATGCCGTTGAGACGTTTCCATAAACGAATTCCGATACGCCGCCGGAGAAGGTGAGAGCATCAACGCTATCAATCTCAGGTAAGGACGGCAGCAGTAGCATTGCTTCGGTTTCTGAAGACAAGGCCGCGAGCCCAGTGGCCTCCACGATGCGCGTGGCCATGCGGTCTGCGATTTTATCGAGCTCGTCTTGGGTTGGTTGCGCCCCGATTTCCAGCGGTACCCCAACATCTTCGGCGTGGGCTTTACCCGTTGGTTCAAGGCGTGTGACCTTGCCATCTTCATCCAAAACGATAAGTCGGGCGCCGCAATCGACGGCGGTAACCTGTTCGACCTTGCCGCTACGGCAATGGGCGATCTTGGTGGTCCCGCCGCCGATATCGACATTGACGGTCAGCCCGTCGCTCTTAGAAGACCGAATGACGGCCCCAGACCCGTGTGCCGCCATTGTGGCTTCGAGGCCATCACCGGCACTGACAGCAACGAACTTGCCTGCCTCAGCAGAAAACAAATCACCGATTGCCCGCGCGTTGCGTCGTCGCACGGCGACACCGGTCAGGATCAAGGCGCCGGTATCCACATCAGACCGAGCGATGCCTGCACTTTTAAAACTATTCTCGATAAACTCACCCAGCGCATCGGCATCGATGTCTGCACCATCGGAATAGGGTGTCAGCTGAATAGGGGGTTCGTGAATAGTCTCGCGCTGCGCTACGATATAGCGCGCGCCGACCCGTTCCATGAGGACACGCGAAAATACAAGGTGGGACGTCGATGAACCGATATCGACGCCCACGCTCAGGAGCTCAATTTCCTCTTCTTCCGCAATGTGGCGGTCGACGCTGGAAAAGCGGCCGCCACTACTGTCGTCGGCCACCTTTAATTGGCCTTGCTTTCGTAGAGCTCTTTCTCCATCTGCGTTTCGGCACCGACTTCTTCGAGATAGCCCCCAAATTCCTTGCGGAGATAGGGATCTTCCATATCGTAGCCGATGGCGGTGCCGCCATCACGCACATCAATGGCACCAAAGTCGATAGCCTTTTCACCTGGCCGTTTAACCTTACGGCCCGGGTGATGCGGTCCAAACCACGCTGTAAGTCGTAATGGTCCAGCGCTGACACCGAAATGTTGATGATACCAGTCACCACTCATCGGCGCGGCGGAGACCATGCCGACAGGCTCGTAATCCTGTCGCATGACAAACTCTTCTTTGCCATCTTTCCACGGCGTCTGTCCGTGCTCGGCAGGCCAGGTATAGGTATAGCCCTTGCCCTTAATGCAGATCAGCACTGCTGCTGAGCCATGGGCGTGCCCCTTGGAGTAGCGGCCAGTTTCGTGCTGGCCGATCCACAGATAGAAGTTGTTGTCAGTCATATGTGGTTCGATACGGCGGTAGCCGGGTGAGCGTCGGTTATCCAACGGCAGCTCGCAATCGACGATATCGGGCACGATGTTGGTTTGTGTCATTGCCAGTCCACGAATTGGATCGGCGAGGATTTCATCGCTCGGTTTATAATAGTCTTCACGGTCAGGATCGAAACGATCGCGGAACTGATACGGGCAGTTAAAGATGAAATCAGGGTTCTCATAGATGTTCATCACGTTGGGGGCTGTGTTACCACCGAGCAGCAGGGCTGGGGTCGAGGACGCATTGACCACCCGGTACATCGCATTGAGCGGTACTGACCAGTGACCCTTTTGCCATTCAAAGACATGAACCTTGTCTTCCTGGCCCTCTTCCCAGACTTCGGTGGAGCCGCGCCCGTCGACGACGAAATATTGCTGTTCGTAGATGTGTTTGACGGGTTTAAGCGCGCCAGCACCAGGAACCTCGAGAATGTGACAACCCCACATGCCTTCAGTGCCGTAAAGCTGGATGAAGCTGGCCTTGCCACCCATCATGTCCCAATTGGTCATGGGCAGCTCTTGAACCTTGCTGACACCAATGTCGCGATAGATCGGGATATCCTGGGCATCCATCCATAAATCGTAAGGAGATTTTGGTGCCTTGAAGGTTCCAAGCCCAGCGCGGGTCAGCTTGTCAGTTGGCGCGGCCCAATCATGGGTGTGGCCGTCGGGTCCGTCATGTGATGCCATGGTTCGTATCTCCCTGAAATCTGTAAGTTTATGTTGCTGCCGCTATATTATGCCTGTGGGCATCGCACCGCAAATGGCACTGGCATATTTCTTTGCTCAATAGATGGCTTAAGGGCGTTAGACCTGTGAGCGCTCGTTTAGAGCGTTTCCGATTATCTTCGTTGCTGAAAATAAAAACAGGCCGGACATGATCCCGGCAACCGCTAGATCGGGCCAGGCGGTCCCTGTTGCAAACACGCCGCTCGCAGCCAGAACAACAGCAACATTGCCTATTGCGTCGTTTCGGCTACACAGCCAAACAGACTCGACATTGGCGTCTCCAGAGCGAAACCGCATGAGGAGCAGGACACAGGCAACATTGGCGGTGAGGGCAAGCACACCAACTGATCCCATAATGAAGGCCTCGGGTATATCGGTAACGAAAACCTGCCAAATTGTTGACCCAAGAACCCAAAACCCAAGGATAGCGAGCGAAAGACCTTTAAAAAGCGCGGCGTTTGCCCGCCACCGCGGTGGTTTCGCGAGGACGAACAGGCTCAACGCATAGGTGAAGCTATCGCCAAGGAAATCGAGCGCATCCGCCTGTAATGCCATGGATTTGGCGGTTATTCCCGCACCAAGTTCGACGATAAACATGGTACCGTTAATCGCTATCACGCCCCAAAGGGCGCGCCGATAAGAAGGGTCGTCGCCTGTATAAGTCGGGGCATGATCATGGTCGTGACCCGACACGGTGTTTTACCGGATCGGGCTTATATTGACCGATGCGGGGGGATCACCTGAAACACCACCAGCTCTTACAGGAGAGCCTTTAGGTGAGACGATTAAAGCGATATTAGAGCCTCCCAAGGTTCGTTTTTTGATTTGAATGGTCGCGACGCGTTCACCGCGTGTATAGCTGAGGACGCTGGTTTTTGCGCGTACTGTTGTGACGGGTACCCAGTTAAACCGCGGCATTTCGGCAAAAAAGAAGTCGTATGTTTTGCCGCCATTGGCGCCGACATTCATGACCAGCCGTCCAATCCAGGATTCTCGTTCTCCGAGTACCAAAGATCTCTCCAAATCCATCGTGGCGCCTGCGGGGATCGGGACGTCGCTAAATTGGGCAAAACTTGCCTCGGAAGCACCGGTGCTGTCAGCGCTTCGGCTGGCGGAAAGCGGGGTGGTATTTTCGCAACCCGCTAATCCGAGGAGCAGCACTCCGCCAACGATTGCGGTTGCCGTCCGAACTCTGTTGCGGACCGCAATTTGGAAATAGTGTCTAGGTGTCTGAATAGGGCGCATGGAAAAGGTATGTCCTACGTTAAAAATCTACGAAAAATGTACCACGCTGACCTGCCATAGATGACCGGTTTTGATTCGACTCAATGATTTTTACGGTTTTTCCAATAAATCGGATGAATTAGGCGTGTTTTTACCCTTATGGATACGAGGAATTTCAAGATGCTGTAAATGGCGGTTATTAGCCACTTTTATTCAATGCCCTGGTAAATAATTATGTCCAAATAGATGTATTTCGGCGTTATTTAAAAAAAGTGCATTTTTTGTTACGAAAAGCGTTTGACAGTGTTCAGCCATAGCCGTATAACCCCCGCTCTTCGCCGCCTTGGGGAACCGGGGCGCGACGGGCTTTTTTGCTGCGGAAATCGCAACTAAAAATGTCCGGGCTATTTGAAATGTGAATGATGGAAGGGATGCGCAGGCGGCGACGTGTTGGTGTACGATCACGTTCAAGTTCGCATGCGCATCTAGAAGTAAGTAACTACTAGTTACGCATGCTTATAGCTTGGACGGGTCTTAAGATTACGACTCGATATCGCTTCGGCGATTGAGAGGATACCGTAAACTTGAGAGTTTGATCCTGGCTCAGAACGAACGCTGGCGGCAGGCCTAACACATGCAAGTCGAACGAAGGCCCGGAGCTTGCTCCGGTGTCCTTAGTGGCGGACGGGTGAGTAACACGTGGGAATCTACCCAGTAGTACGGGATAACTGCGGGAAACTGCAGCTAATACCGTATACGCCCTTCGGGGGAAAGATTTATCGCTATTGGATGAGCCCGCGCTCGATTAGTTAGTTGGTGAGGTAATGGCTCACCAAGACTACGATCGATAGCTGGTCTGAGAGGACGATCAGCCACACTGGGACTGAGACACGGCCCAGACTCCTACGGGAGGCAGCAGTGGGGAATATTGGACAATGGGGGCAACCCTGATCCAGCCATGCCGCGTGAGTGAAGAAGGCTTTAGGGTTGTAAAAAACTCTTTCACCGGGGACGAGATGCGGTGACCGGAGAAGAAAGCCCGGCTAACTCCGTGCCAGCAGCCGCGGTAATACGGAGGGGGCTAGCGTTGTTCGGAATTACTGGGCGTAAAGCGCGCGTAGGCGGTTTATCTAATCAGGCGTGAAATCCCGGGGCTCAACCCCGGAACTGCGTTTGATACTGGTAAACTAGAGGACGGGAGAGGGTAGTGGAATTCCCAGTGTAGAGGTGAAATTCGTAGATATTGGGAAGAACACCGGTGGCGAAGGCGGCTACCTGGACCGTACCTGACGCTGAGGTGCGAAAGCGTGGGGAGCAAACAGGATTAGATACCCTGGTAGTCCACGCCGTAAACGATGAGTGCTAGATGTTGGGAGACTTAGTCTCTCAGTGTCACAGCTAACGCGTTAAGCACTCCGCCTGGGGAGTACGGCCGCAAGGCTAAAACTCAAAGGAATTGACGGGGGCCCGCACAAGCGGTGGAGCATGTGGTTTAATTCGACGCAACGCGCAGAACCTTACCAGCCCTTGACATCCCGATCGCGGATTACAGAGATGTTTTCCTTCAGTTCGGCTGGATCGGTGACAGGTGCTGCATGGCTGTCGTCAGCTCGTGTCGTGAGATGTTGGGTTAAGTCCCGCAACGAGCGCAACCCTCGTCCTTAGTTGCCATCAGTTCGGCTGGGCACTCTAAGGAAACTGCCGGTGATAAGCTGGAGGAAGGTGGGGATGACGTCAAGTCCTCATGGCCCTTACGGGCTGGGCTACACACGTGCTACAATGGCGGTTACAATGGGACGCGAATGGGCAACCTGGAGCTAATCCCCAAAAACCGTCTCAGTTCGGATTGGTCTCTGCAACTCGAGACCATGAAGTCGGAATCGCTAGTAATCGTGGATCAGCATGCCACGGTGAATACGTTCCCGGGCCTTGTACACACCGCCCGTCACACCATGGGAGTTGGTTCTACCCGAAGCCGGTGCGCTAACCGCAAGGAGGCAGCCGACCACGGTAGGGTTAGCGACTGGGGTGAAGTCGTAACAAGGTAGCCGTAGGGGAACCTGCGGCTGGATCACCTCCTTTCTAAGGAATATGGCGTTAGGATACATTCCGTATCCCAATTCCTGTTCACTTAACACAGATGCCGGCACGTCGCCGTCGGCGTATCCCTTCCATCACGAATGCCGAATGCGGAGACGGTGTACGCTCTCTCCACCAGTTGGTTACTACCAGAATGGGCCTGTAGCTCAGCTTGGTTAGAGCGCACGCCTGATAAGCGTGAGGTCGGTAGTTCAAGTCTACCCAGGCCCACCATTTCCGGCCGATGTTTGCTGACGTTATTCTCGTCGAGCGGCACCGGAAACGGGGGTGTAGCTCAGTTGGGAGAGCGCCTGCTTTGCAAGCAGGAGGTCATCGGTTCGATTCCGTTCACCTCCACCAATTCTCCGGAATTTATGGAAATTTCGTCGAAGAATTTGGTGGTAGACCGCAGAAGATTAAGGCATTCGTTGGGAAATACAGATTTATCGGTTCTTTGAACTGATAAGGCCTCGGAATTTCTGAGGCGGGCTGTTTGTCATTGTGAAGAAGATTGTTCCTGGATACGGATTGTTAGGGTATCTGCTTCGTTTTACGAAGGAGAGGCCCAAATGGTTCGTATGCAATTATATTAAAAGTTCAATAGTGTCGTAGGTTGGCCCCTACGCACGAATTTTGTAATCAAGCGCTGAAGAGCATTTGGTGGATGCCTTGGCATCAAGAGGCGATGAAGGACGTAGCACGTTGCGAAAAGCCGTGGGGAGTTGCGAGCAAACTTTGATCCGCGGATGTCCGAATGGGGAAACCCACCCCCTTGTGGGGTATCATACACTGAATACATAGGTGTATGAGGCAAACCCGGCGAACTGAAACATCTAAGTAGCCGGAGGAAAGGAAATCAACCGAGACTCCGCTAGTAGTGGCGAGCGAACGCGGACCAGGCCAGTGATCTATTTGTTAGAACCAAAACCGTCTGGAAAGTCGGGCCATAGTGGGTGATAGCCCCGTATGGGTAGAAGGCAGATAGATCCTCGAGTAAGGCGGAACACGTGAAATTCTGTCTGAACGTGGGGGGACCACCCTCCAAGCCTAAGTACTCCTTGATGACCGATAGTGAACAAGTACCGTGAGGGAAAGGTGAAAAGTACCCCGATAAGGGGAGTGAAACAGATCCTGAAACCGAATGCTTACAAGCAGTGGGAGCCTCTTTAAGGGGTGACCGCGTACCTTTTGTATAATGGGTCAGCGAGTTAGTCTTAGTAGCAAGCTTAAGCCGTTAGGTGTAGGCGCAGCGAAAGCGAGTCTGAATAGGGCGAATAAGTTACTAGGATTAGACCCGAAACCGGGTGATCTAGCCATGGGCAGGTTGAAGGTGCGGTAACACGCACTGGAGGACCGAACCCACCTATGTTGAAAAATGGGGGGATGACCTGTGGCTAGGGGTGAAAGGCCAATCAAACTCGGAAATAGCTGGTTCTCCGCGAAATCTATTTAGGTAGAGCGTTGTGTGATTTCTGCCGGGGGTAGAGCACTGGATGGGCTAGGGGGTCTTACCGACTTACCAAACCTAACCAAACTCCGAATACCGGTAAGAACAGCACAGCAGACAGACTACGGGTGCTAAGGTCCGTGGTCGAAAGGGAAACAGCCCAGACCGCCAGCTAAGGTCCCTAAATCATGGCTAAGTGGCAAAGGATGTAGGAAGGCCAAGACAACCAGGAGGTTGGCTTAGAAGCAGCCATCCTTTAAAGAAAGCGTAACAGCTCACTGGTCTAATCAAGCCGTCCCGCGCCGAAGATGTACCGGGGCTCAAGCCATGTACCGAAGCTGCGGATGTAACTTTCCTTCTGGGATTGTTACGTGGTAGCGGAGCATTCCGTAAGCCTGCGAAGGTGTACCGCGAGGTATGCTGGAGGTATCGGAAGTGAGAATGCTGACATGAGTAGCGACAAAGAGTGTGAGAAACACTCTCGCCGAAAGTCCAAGGGTTCCTGCGCAAGGCTAATCCGTGCAGGGTGAGCCGGCCCCTAAGGCGAGGCCGAAAGGCGTAGTCGATGGGAACCAGGTTAATATTCCTGGGCCAGTTGGAAGTGACGAATGCTGATAGTTGTTCTCTCTTATTGGATTGAGAGGGCAGCGTAGGTGTTCCAGGAAATAACTCCAACACTAGACCGTACCCCAAACCGACACAGGTGGACAGGTAGAGTATACCAAGGCGCTTGAGAGAACGATGTTGAAGGAACTAGGCAAAATGCTCCCGTAACTTCGGAATAAGGGAGACCTCTCTTTGGGCAACCAGAGGGGGGTGGCACAGACTAGGGGGTAGCGACTGTTTACTAAAAACACAGGACTCTGCTAAGTCGCAAGACGACGTATAGGGTCTGACGCCTGCCCGGTGCTGGAAGGTTAAAAGGAGGGGTGAGAGCTCCGAATTGAAGCCCCAGTAAACGGCGGCCGTAACTATAACGGTCCTAAGGTAGCGAAATTCCTTGTCGGGTAAGTTCCGACCTGCACGAATGGCGTAACGACTTCCCCGCTGTCTCCAACATCGACTCAGCGAAATTGAACTCTCCGTGAAGATGCGGAGTTCCTGCGGTCAGACGGAAAGACCCCGTGCACCTTTACTACAGCTTTGCAGTGGTATTAGGAAATAAATGTGTAGGATAGGCGGGAGCCTTTGAAGCAGTGTCGTCAGGCATTGTGGAGGCACCCTTGAAATACCGCCCTTGTATTTTTTGATATCTAACCGTGGCCCGTTATCCGGGTCCGGGACCCTGCATGGTGGGTAGTTTGACTGGGGCGGTCGCCTCCCAAAGAGTAACGGAGGCGCGCGAAGGTAGGCTCAAGCTGGTCGGAAATCAGCTGTTGAGTGCAATGGCATAAGCCTGCCTGACTGCGAGAGTGACGGCTCGAGCAGAGACGAAAGTCGGTCATAGTGATCCGGTGGTTCTGAGTGGAAGGGCCATCGCTCAACGGATAAAAGGTACGCCGGGGATAACAGGCTGATCTCCCCCAAGAGTCCACATCGACGGGGAGGTTTGGCACCTCGATGTCGGCTCATCACATCCCGGGGCTGGAGCAGGTCCCAAGGGTACGGCTGTTCGCCGTTTAAAGTGGTACGTGAGCTGGGTTTAGAACGTCGTGAGACAGTTCGGTCCCTATCTGCCGTAGGTGTAGGAATATTGAGAGGAGCTGCCCCTAGTACGAGAGGACCGGGGTGGACGTACCTCTGGTGTACCAGTTGTCACGCCAGTGGCATAGCTGGGTAGCTACGTACGGAAGGGATAACCGCTGAAAGCATCTAAGCGGGAAGCCCCCCTCGAAACTAGTATTCCCTATCAGAGCCGTGGAAGACCACCACGTTGATAGGCTGGGTGTGGAAGCGTAGCAATGCGTGAAGCTAACCAGTACTAATCGCTCGATTGGCTTGATTACGTGTTCGTGCGTAGTTGCGAGCCTAAGACACTTATTGTTACCAATTAAAGCAGTAGCTTTTTCTACAATTGTCCGAGATTTCGATCTCGGCCAGGACATTCCCTCTATTACGCACTGGGTTGACCCGGTGGTTATGGCGAGGGGGCAACACCCGATCCCATTCCGAACTCGGCCGTGAAGACCCTCAGCGCCGATGGTACTGCATCTTAAGGTGTGGGAGAGTAGGTCATCGCCGGGTCTACCGAGTGCGTAATGGGCGGAAAAAGGAACAACAATCTTCTTTACAATGATAAAGAGCCAAGAGCTCGAAAATTGGCCGGTAACGGCCTTTTTTTGGTTCTAGACTTGAAGAATACGAATTGACGCGGGGTGGAGCAGCCCGCCCAGCGTAGGGCCAAGGCCCGGAGCGGTGATTTTAACGGCTACCGGGTTAAGGCGAAGAGACAGAATTAACGCGGGGTGGAGCAGCCCGGTAGCTCGTCAGGCTCATAACCTGAAGGTCGTAGGTTCAAATCCTACCCCCGCAACCAATTAAGGCCACCGCTCGGGTGGCCTTAATCCGTTTTGGAGTTCGGCTACGGATTAAAAAACTTGGCTGGCGGGTAGGTCCTGAAAATAGGGTATTTAAGCTGCCCTTCTTACCGGTATATCCCGAAGGGCTCACGAGCGAAATAAAGCAACACTTGTGAAGCGAGAACAAAGCCGGTTAGGGCGTAGGCTCGGTAACGGTGTTTTATAAACTTGTTTTCTTGAAAATTGTTTCTGGGATATTTCTAATAATTATCATGATGAAACGCCAAATCGTTCTGATATAGATTACGTTTTTTTGTCGTCGCACGGCTCGTTCAATCGCGTTCGCAACCTCGTCTGGATGAGCCGTCAACAATTTTGGTAGATCCATACCCGCCGTCATTTGCGTCGCGACAAACCCAGGTAAAACGGTGACGACATGAACCCCTTTACTTGCTAACCGGTTTCTTATTCCAGACAGAAATGCGGTGAAACCAGCTTTTGCAGCCCCATAAACATAATTGGAGGCCCGCCCACGTTCCCCAGCTACAGAACTAATCCCAACTAGTGTGCCGTTACCCCTCTTTTCGAAGCAATTCGCTAACTCAGCGAGAATACTCGCAGGCGCCTCGAAGTTACTGCGAATTACCGATGCTGCGGCTTTGTGCTCGTGTTCGCTTTCTTCTTGGTCGCCCATATAGCCTATGGCGGAGATCGCGATCTCCGGCAATTCAGATAGGCTTTCAATGACCGCGGAATGGTTGCTTGCTGCCAATGCGTCGAATTCCAGGAGATCAACCGACACGCCATGACGAAGTTCTATGTCAAGTTTATCGCTCTGAAGGCTTTCAGCGTTGCGTGCAGCAAGCTGAATTGGGTGCCCTAGAGATGCAAATTTGTGTGCTATTGCTCGTCCAATATCAGAACGTGAACCTAATATGAGGACGGCGCCTTTGCTCATAAACCAAGCCTTTTCGATTGATATGATTGAAATGTTTGGTTCAAGGCATCATCCGTCCGCATCTTCACAAATTCTTCCACGCGGTCGTCTGATTTACGCAGCGTTTCGGCGGTCATCCGACTATCCTTGACCAAGTAGAAACGTCCTCCATGAGCCAAGGTGATTTGATCGAGACCGTTCATGAGTGCAAGCGTTTTCTTATTGATCGGAAAATCGAGAGCAAGGGTATAGCCCTGCATCGGAAAGGAAAACTTGCTGTTTTGATCGCCGAGTTTCTTTAGTACGGCCAAAAACGATCCAGCACCATGCGCAGAGATAGCCTCCAGCAACAATCTTAGCCCTTGGCGTGACTGATCAAGCGGCAGCACACATTGAAATTGAGCAAAACCCTTACGCCCGTATATCCTGTTCCAGCCCAAGATGGCATCCAACGGGTAGAAATAGCTGTCCCAGTCGACAAGGTTGATTCCGGCTTTGCGCGTGCCCGCCCAGTAATATAGGGCGTTGAAGGCACGAATTGTCCACTGGTTCAAAGCAACGGTCGGAAAGTTGAATGGGATCGAATGTTTTTGTTTTGTGTCGATCGATAAAGGACGACCTCGTCTTTTAGTGTCGAGTTCTTCGACCCCGGCGTGCTCACCAAGTAGGACCAGTGAACGGCCGAGTGCATGGCCCTTGCTCAGGCAATCGATCCAAGCAACAGAATAAGTGGCATCGTTGGTTTGTTCGAAGACTTCCATCGCGGCATCTAGATTCGGGGCGGGTATGGTTTCTTGACGGATCCAGGCGGTTTCCACTGGTCGGAGCCGTATTGCTGCGCGAAGTATAATGCCGGTCAAACCCATGCCACCAACTGTCCATTCGAAGAGTTTAACGTTTTCATTGCGCGAACATCTTCGAATTTCACCATCGCTGCTGAGGACATCAATCCAGTCAACGCAGCTCCCGAAGCTGCCGGCTAGGTGATGGTTCTTGCCGTGAACGTCTGCCGCGATCATTCCGCCTAAAGTGACGAATTTGGTTCCGGGTGTGACACTCGGAAACCATCCTTTCGGTAAATAGGTCGAGATTATGTCTTCAAGCAACACCCCGGCTTCGGCGGTGAACTGACCTGTCTCTTCATTGAAAGCCAGAAAGTGATTGAAGTGGCGCATGTGAACAGTCGCGATGGCGCTTACAGCGCTGTCACCGTATGACCGTCCATTTCCTCGCGCGATCAGGTTTTCAGCGGAACAAATTAGATCGATAAGCTCTCGTTCGGTTCGTGGGGCCACCAGATTGGTGTCGACCAGTGGATATCTTCCCCATCCCGAAAGTTTCATGCTGTCTGACTCGGATTCGCATCTTTGAATACGAAACGGCGGTCAAGATTGAACTTCACCATATAACCTATAGAAAGGCCGATCACTGCACCGAATTCTCGCATCATGTCGGTCTGCCAATATAGCCAGAAAGCGGTCTCCGTTCCCCAAAATATTATGGTCGTGACGACGCCCATTATGGTGTAGAGGGAGAATTTTTTGCCGTGATTTTTGAGGCCTGTGCCGCGGTCGAAGAATATCCACCGCTTATCCAGCAGATATTTGACGATTAGCCCGACAATGGTGCCAGTGCCAACGGCAACAACAAAATAGAGTGTGTTTGTTCCTGTCGTCAAAACAGCGCGTTGAGCCGCAAGGTTGGCTAGGGTGGCGATCAAGGCAAATATTGTGTACCTAACAATCAACGTCTGGAGTATCACTATAATTGAAATAATCACAAACAAAAACAAAGTAAATGGCTAAAATCATATGACGACAAAGCAGGCCTGACTCATTCGATCTTTGGTTGCGTAAATGACCGGATCGTCGTTCATATTCCCGCGATGGGCGACCATGACCGCTCGCGTGATCCAAAATAACAAAATTGCGCAGATACCCCAGAGGGCGTTGGGGGCTGTATAGAGTTCGATCACATTGGGTGAATTGACATAGAGCGCCATGACTAAAACAGAAACATAACCCGCCCCGATCCCGATCATTGAAATGATCGGCAGGTCGTCTACATGGTATCCTCGCCCGGTCGCCTCAAGCTGGCCGCGCTTGGTGTTGTCTACGAGCTCGGCTTGGCGCTTGATAGCTGCCAATGAGAAGAAAAAGAAGATCGAAAATGCTAGAAGCCAAATTGACAACGGTATATCGGTTGCCACGCCGCCAACAATTATCCGAATGGTGTATAGGCAAGCTAACACGCAGATATCAATGATCATTTGCCGCTTCAAATACAATGAATAAGCGGTCGTGAGTAGATAATACCCAAGCATAAGTAGGAAGAAAACGGGGCCAACGGACAAGGCAAATACAGTACCGAGCAGGACTAACGTGCCCGCCATCCATACGCCCCGTGAAATCGGAATACTACCAGAGGCAAAAGGTCGGTTTCGCTTGCGAGGGTGTGCTCTGTCTGCGGTGAGGTCAAAAAGATCATTCAGCACATAGACGCTTGAAGCAATGAGGCTAAAGGAGATAAATGCCAACAAAGCTAGCGACATTGTGCCCACGTCGAGCTGATGGGCCGCTAACATTGGCGTAAAGACGAGCGTGTTCTTCAGCCATTGATGTGGACGAAGGGCCATTACGTAGGGCTTAGCGGAATTCGACGTCGTGGAAAGGTGTTCTACGTTGGTTGCGACTAACTCAGCCTCTCGGCGAAGGCTCTTCGAGGCGTTGATTGTGATTGCCATAGCGGCCTGTTTCCAGACGGCTAGGTCAGCCGGTGCATCTGCCATATAAGCAAATTCGGCTGTTCCGAAACGTTCCTGAAGAAAGGCAGCTTTCTCTTTACCTTTCAAGTTCCGGGTGCCGTCGGAGCCATGAACTTCGTCGAACAGCTCCAGATGCTCCGCTATGGCCTGAGCAATTGTCTGATCACTGGCGGTAACCAATGCTGTACGACCGCCGTCGGCCTTCCACGCCTTGATATAGGCAATTACATCAGCATCGTATGGGAGCGTTGTGATTTCCAACCGTGCCGACAAAGCGAGATAACGCTTTAGCGCTGCGCGGCCTTTAAACAGAGCCATCGAGGCCAAAAAAGGGCTGCGCCAATCATGGGCGATGGAGGACCAAAAGGTCTCATAGAGGATGTCGCTGCGTAGTAACGTACCGTCTAGGTCGACGACGAGGGTTTCTGGATGGACTACGTCTTGCTGCACTAGACTCAATCACCTGTCCCAAAAGTATTTCTGACCGCAACAGTTTCTTAGTAGCAACCTGCGGTATAGATGTCAGGCAAATTTTTTCTATGGGAATGCGTAAACACCGCGATCTCTGTGGTGTTTACGCGATAAACTCCCGTGTGTTTACCCATCCACACAAGCTATCGCGGCAACCAGGGCGGCTTAAAAGCCGCCCCGTTCCGATCCAATTCTCTTACTTCTTCAGAGGCGGCTGTTTGCGTGAAAATACGAGTTCGTTGTCCGTAGAGGCGCCCGCGTCGAGGGAGTAGCCATCGGCATTAAAATCTTTCAAGCCATCAGCTCGGTCGACCCGGTTTTCCATGATCCAGCGTGCCATCGTGCCGCGCGCATGCTTGGCGTAATACATCAGGGAGCGTGCTTTGCCATCCTTGACGTTCAGGAACTTCGCGCCGATCACTGTCCGGCCAAGCTCTTTGGTGTCCACGGATTTGAAATATTCGTTTGAGGCAAGATTGACCACCGTTGAGTCGGCATGATCGGCGAGGTCCAGATTTAGTTGATCGGAGATGTGTCCGCCCCAGAAGTCATAGAGGGATTTGCCGCGGCCATTCTTCATTTTGGTGCCCATCTCAAGGCGATACGGCTGGATTGCATCCATCGGACGTAAAACACCGTAAAGGCCCGAGAGAATGCGGAGATGGTCCTGTGCATAAGACAGTGTGTCCTCGGAGAGGCTGTCAGCCTCCAGCCCCCAATAGACGTCGCCATCAAAGGCGAGACCGGCCGGCTTGGCGCTATTACTCTTATTGTCGAGATTGAAGGCCTGAAAACGCTCAAAATTCATGGTCGCGAGCTTGTCGCTGATATGCATCAGACGTTTTAAATTTTTCGCGGTCTGCTTTTTGGCGACGGTTGCGAGCTCGTACGTATCGTCTTTCAGCCGTGGCTGTGTGATCGGGACACCCGTATTGACGGGGGCCATATTCAATTTTTTTGCAGGGGAGAGTAGTGTCAGCATGGTCGATCCTTTCCTCCTAACATCAACCCGGGTCATCCGGGTTCGTATGCGTGGGTCTGTGACCTCATCAACCTAAGGCATTACCTCAAAAATTCAAGCTGCTTGATTCGACAGCATGGGTCAAATAGCTGTTGGTCATACCGTACTTAAAAAAATCGCTGCCTTATGCAAAATTGATAATGACCATAATCTTGCCACATTCTGTTTTTATACCTAGCATTGAAACGAGATTGTTTCGGGGCTTAGGGTGGATCAAGCTTCGCCGCAATTAATAAATAGAATGGGTTGGCGCTCTTCAAATGAAACGACTTTCTACAACCAACGATTTGGGTCGTTGAATCGCCGAGCTCGCCCATATTTGAATAGGGGTGAAGAATTATGGCTAGGGTTTCTATAATCGCGACGAATTTTCTGGTTTACGCACTCCTGATTTTTGGGACGAGTTTTCTGATCATGCCGTCGACTGCAGTGGCGGCGGTTAAGGATCTCAAATTAACCGATAAGAAGACTGGCAAAAATTTTGTTCTTGGGAAGCTGAAGCACAAGAACAGGAATATTACCGCCTTCACTTACAAACCTGCCAACGTGAGCAAGCCAATTACGGGTCTTGTATTCGATAGGTTCAGTCTTGCGGAATATGTTTCTGATCCTGTTGAAAAAGCGTTGCTCTATAACTTTCAGTTCCAGAATGCCGTCATCATCGCGGTTCCAAAAGGCAGCGATGTTCATCATGTGACGGCACACAATCTTCCGGCGCCGATTATTAGTGCGCTTGGTGGTTCGAAATCCCCGCTATTTCCGCTCGAGTTTAGACACGGTGTAAATTTCGCAGGAATTGCAGGGTTGAAAAAGGGAAGCACCCAAGAAGCACTACTCAATTCCATGGGAGTGAAAAAAACCAGACATGTCGTAAAAGGGAGGTTTACCGACGATTTTCTCGATATCACAGGATTGGTGTTGCCGAAAATAAACCTGTCATTGAAGGCTCTACTCGCCAGACTGAAGCTTGATTTTTCGATCCCCAATCTCAAACCGGATTTCTATCTTCCGTTTAAGTTCGCTAACTCACGTTTTGATATTAGTCGAGAAAGAGATCTGCTTGGCAATACGACCGGTGCGATCGTTGCCGCACTTCAATCTGATATTTTCGTGCATATGCCTGGGCTTGGGGACTCTGTCTACCCTGCAGTCCGTATCAAAGGACGTCTCGAAACAGGCATTACCTTTGGCAGTCTGCATGGGATTGATTTTCCAAAACTCTTCAATCTGCCCTGGGCGTCATTGACCGATGTTAGACTCCACGCAGACGTCATTCGGAAAAAGCCACTTGGTCCACCGGTTCTAAAAGTTGGTCTGACCGCAAAAGGACGGGTCAATAATGTTCGGAATATTCCGGTCGAAGCTTTTGTCGAGATCGAGGCAAGCATTTTGGGTCACCGTATTTTTCTTTTCCACGATATAGCTTCAATCTTGGTCGTATTCCGGGACTTAAGGACATTCCAGGCGTTAAAGGCGTTAGTCTAACCGACCCAATCATCTCCCGGTTTGCGATCGGCGGAAAACTCACTATTCAAAAATTACATATCAACAAAGCCAATGTGTTGTTCTTTAAAACCAATCGTCCCAAAGGTTGGAATTTTGCCACTCGGCGGACAAATTTGTCTCCAGCGACGTTTTTCAAGAACTTGAAAGGCTCTGTCGTCGACCAAGCGAAGCTCAAAGAAGCAGCCTTGATTATCAGTAAGCCCGGTTTTGACGGTAAAGTCAGCGAACTGCCAAAAGTCGTCCGGAATTGGCTAAAAGGCCCACTCCCGCACGACAATATGGCGTTACCGCTCGCGGCTGGCGTTAACATGGTCGGTGTCATTCATCCGCACGACGCTGGTAATGTCGGAAAGGGTTTGAAAACCCTGGGTGTTCCGAAGCAGGTTGTGCTTGTTGGTGGTGTAAGCGGGGTGCTCGATAGTAAGAAGCCAGCATTACGACTATCGGGTGGTTTCCCGAAACTTAAAATGCCCAATCTCAAGATTATAAAACTGCCGACGCCTAAACGCGCACCAGCCTTGTTTATGGAGTATCTCAATGGGCAACCAGCCCTGGGCGTTGAAGTCGTTGAAACCTTGCCCATCAAAGACGGCAAACGCTCGATTAAATTCAACTCCAAGCTAGCCCTGACGGTTAGCACCAGCGGCGCGGCGTCCATCGCGATGACGGGAACCTCGGCAGATGATTGGAAAAATCCTTATGGAATCAAAGGGCTTACATTGCAGCATGGAACGACCCTGTCCATTTCCGGTGGTGTTGCTGGACCACAAGTGTCTTTTAAAGGGATCGCTCGTATCGGTAGCAAAGATGTGACACTCGGCGGGGCCCTTAACAGTGTCGGGGCCGCCTTCCGAGGAAGCATCGACAGTATCAGTCTGGCTGATGTTGCTCATCTTGCTACGGAAATTTCCAAAGCTGGAGGCAAGGACCTAAAGACCGAAGGTTTGCCGGTCGCGGAATTCAAAAAAGTAGATATCGCTTTTGCCGGTCCGGGAATTTCAATCCCAGATCTCGGCATTACCGGTGGTGGCACCCGCTTGAGAGGGGATTTCTATTTCCTGAATCCCAATAAGCGTCTCGGAAGTCTGGACGTTAACTTCGATGTAACGGGAATGGCCGCTAAAGCGAATGTCGGCGAGATCGTTTTGGGGCCCCTTGTCTTGAAAAAGAATTTGCTCGACCTGGCGGCGAAAGTATCAAATCCCCCACATTTCGAAATTAGAACGGAGTCGAAAGTCTTGGGCGTAGACACCAAGCTCCGCATGGCGGCCAGAGGTACAGGTATCGATTTCGAATCATCACAAAAGTTCGGGGCCTTGTTCGCATATAGCTTTGGTGCGTCCACCGGAGAATTCGATTGGGGGGCAGCTGATTTTTCGAAAGCTGACCTTCGTTTGTCTTCAAGCCTGCAATCCAATCCAAGCAAGTGGTTCAAGACATCCGGGAAAAAGGCGGTGCGGAAAGCGTTTGATAGTCTGAGGCCAGGGCTAGACAAGGCCGACAAAGATTTGAAAGCCGCTCAGAAAAAAGTAGATGGTCTGAACAAGGAAATCAAAAAACAACGGGCTATCGTTAGGAAAGAGAAAGAACCATCAATAAACCGCCTGAAGAATGCGGAGGCAGACGTAAAAAAATTGCAGGGGACCATCCACGGTTTCGATCGCCAGATTTCAACGTTCAAAGGCCGAATAAAATCCTGTAATCAGAACAAGAGACTCTGTGTCTGGGGAAAATACAAATCCAAGTGTAAGGCGAAAAAGTGGGGCGTTTGTTATAAGTGGAAGACTTGGTGGAGCTGCCAGAAACATAAGACTGTCGCCAATCTTCCGGCACGGGCGATTTGCGAAGCAAACAACACCAGACCACGCGCGGAGCTCGTCGTTGCGCAGGGCAAAAAGGCGAGTGTTCTCGTTGCAAAAGAAACTGCCCAGAAGACGGTCAATGCGTTACGCAAGGGCATTCAAGCGTTGCCGGTTGATCTGGACCCCAGAGTTGCCTCGCTTGTCGCGGCGAGAGAGGTGGCTAAAGGAACTCTCGAGGCTGCACGGCAAGTCGTTAAAGGTATCGGGAATGCGACAAAATTGCTTGCTGCCGGCATAAACGCTGTGGGCGAGTCGAATCTGTTCAAACTCGACAAAAGCCATATTTAGGGATCGCTTGCCCGCGGACTCAAGGGCGAACCCGTTATTCTGGATATGAATTTTCGTATCCGGGGAAAAGCGTATAAGGATCGTTTGGGCTTTTCTCTTACCGACCCTAAATACAACGCAAAGCAATTTGAAGTCATTGCCCTCGGCGCCGCTGTAAAAGCCGTGATCGAGAAAGCGCAAAAGTCAAAGGTAACCCCGCACGTCCTTCTGGATAGACTAGCGAATCTATACCTTCAACGGCAGCAAGAAGCGGATAAAGAGGCCGAAGTGGCCGTTGCCGAAAACGGCGCGGTGGAAACAAAGCTCAATGATTCCGCACTCTCCATGGGTCGCAGTATTGACCAAGATAATCGTCACCGGCGAGAACAACAGGAAGCGGATCGCCTACACCAGATCGCGTTGCGCGAAAGAGCGCACCACGATACGGATCAACTGCATAGAGAGCAGCTTGAGTTGCTTCTCGCAGAAACTGGGAAGTGGTCGCAGCTTTCGGGTAAGGCTGTCGATATCGGAGCCAGCTCGAACGGATCTGTCTGGGTTGCGGGGACCAACGGGTCACCCTACGGCTGGGACGGAAAAAAATGGCAAAAGGTTCCGGTATCAAAGAGTATTTTTGTTAAGAAAAAAGGCAAGAAACGCAAAGTTCAAATCGAATTGGTTCGACTGGATGTTGGACCTGATGGCAAGCCATGGGCTATTTCAAAATACAAAAATATATTTTCCTGGACTGGTGGCAAATGGGTGCAGATCCCTGGGCATGCCCGCGATATCGGCGTTGGTGCGGACGGCACTGTCTGGGTAATAGGGAAAGCTAAAGCGAAAGGCGGGTATCAGATCTTTCGTCGGGCTGGGAGTACATGGAAACGAGTACACGGTGGCGCCATTCGCATAGACGTTGATCAGGATGGAAATGCCTGGGTTGTAAACAAGAACAACCGGATATATCGCTACGACGGTAAATCGGACAAATGGTCCAGACTTCCAGGCCGTGCCCTTGATATTGCTGTTTCCCCTACCGGTATCGTCATGGTGATTGGCAAAGACCGGGCACCCTGGGTGTGGGATGGCCAGGATTGGCATCGACTGTCTGGCCGAAATCTTGCCGCTTTAACCCTGGACCGTAATGGGCTCCCTCTCGGAGTAACGACGTCCAAACAAATTTGGGCGATGGGTAAAGCTAATCCACCGCCGCGCGCCCGCATGGAAAACCTTTCCAGAAACAATATCAGGGCGCTACTTAAGAAACGTCAGCGCAATCGGAGAGTGTTAATGAGGCATATCATGCATCATGCGGAGAAAGCCAAGATACAACGCATGCATGGACGCCAGTAAATCTAAAGAAACACGGGCTCGTCATTATCAACTTTCGCGCGCCGCCTCCTGCACGTACTCGGGATCGATATAGCGTTCGCCAGCCTTAACAACATGCGCGTAGACCGCCGCATCGCGGTCTTGTTTGGGTACGGGGTCGGGGTCCCAATGGCTGTGTTCGTCGATCCCCCGGACCAAAGAGGCTGAGCGGCGGCCAATGGTTGAACGAACGTGGGTCGGAAAATAGAAAATCCCCACACCGGTCCGCATGGCGTTGGTGTTATTGGCGGCCGAGCCATGGACAATGCGCTCATGATGACAGGAAAATTGCCCCGCTTTGAGGACGAGATCGACGGCATTTGTATCGTCGATGGTTTCTATCGATTGTCCGCGGGCGAGAAGGTTCTTCTTATCAAAGGTCTCTGTATGCGAATAGGCCTCGCCGCGATGTGTCCCGGGGATAACGCGCACACAACCATTGTCAGGCGTGCTGTCGGTCAAAGCGAGCCAAACCGTGACCAGCTCATTAGGCTCTAACCCAAAATATGCGGAGTCCTGATGCCAGGACACAAACGACCCGTCCTGTCCCGGCTTCATCCAGAAGCGCGAGGACAGCGCATAGATATTGGGTCCGATCAGGTCCTCGACGACATCGAGAATTTTGGGGTGCCGCGAAAACTCATAGGAGCGCCGGAAACACAGATGCCCTTTGACGATAATCTCTGATGCCCGAATGCCTTCATCTTGCTCGAACGCGTCGAGGTCATCACACATCGCCGCGGTCTCTGACGCCGCAACGCCGTCAAACGGCACGAGATAGCCGTTATCGTTGTAAAATGCGATCTGCTGTTGGGTCAGGACATTTGGCATATGCTTCGCTCGGGAGGTTGCTCTAGCTCCGTGGAGTCTACTCTTCTGGCCTCAAATTTGAACACCCAATATTGCCCGGATAGAGCCATTGGTTTAAATTCGTGTTGTGTTTGAATTTATGAGTACGAGATGAAGATAGAGCCAGTTTCAGATGCCGTCGGGGCCCGGGTCACCGGCATCGATTTGTCGCAGGAAATGGATGACGCAACGTTCGCTGCGGTCCATCAGGCGTGGCTTGATCATCACGTGTTGGTCTTTCCTAGCCAGGATTTTTCGGAAGACGATCAGGTGCGGTTTACCGAACGGTTTGGCGAACCCGGTTTGCGTATCCGCAAGGTTGGTTGGTCGGAGAAGGGTCGGGTGTCGCATCCCGGCACCATGCTGATCAGTAATATCCGCGAGGATGGCAAGGCGATCGGTTCCTTACCGGATGGCGAGATGCTGTATCATACCGACGGTGCTTATTCGAAACGGCTCTATCGCTACACGATGCTCTACGCCATGGAAGTGCCTTCGGTTGGCGGCAATACGTTGTTTGCCAATACCGCCAAAGCCTATGAAGCATTGCCCGACGCGCTCAAATCCCAGCTCGCCAACTGTCACGGGGAACATATGTATTACGCCAACAACAATCAGGATGAGGCGACGCGCTCGCTGAGTGGCAAGCGAGAGCATCCGCTGTTTGTCGCGCATGAGGAGACGGGCCGACCGGCGATCTATGCCAGCCGTTTGATGACGTCGCGGATTGTCGAGCTGCCGGAAGATGAAAGTGATGCTGTGCTGCAAGAGCTGTTCGATCATCTGGAGAAGCCTGAGTTCGTTTATGAGCATGTCTGGTCGCCTGGTGATTTCGTGGCGTGGGACAATCGTTGTCTCAACCATGCGCGCACAGATTTCTCCGAGGGCGAACGTCGCTTGCTGCGCCGCACGACAGTCTGGGGTGTCGATCCGCAGCCGTATGCCGCATAGTCGGTTTAGGCTACATAGTTTCTTTGCGTCTTATTCAGCCTCACAGGCTGTTTTTTCAAAATATTCTCGCAACAACCCTACCCGTTTGGGGCGGAAAGATTCGTCTAAAACTTCTATCGATTGAACGCGGTCGAGACGAAACATGCGAAAATCTTCACGCAGACAACACCAAGCTATAATGGCGTGAACCTTGTCGAAGAAGTAGATCGCCAAGGGCCAAATTTTGCGCTGTGAGGGTTGCTCTTTTAGATCGAGATAGTCGAGGTGGACCACTTGCTCATCCCAGACGGCCTCACGGAGTAAAGTAAAGTTTTCGCCTGAGATTGGTGTTTGTTGCAAGATGTACGTGCCGACTGTGGCATGGCGAAGTCGCACCCGCATTTCCTCAGAAAGGCTTGCTTCCAATTTCGCAAGTGCGTTCTGTGCTGCGTAGGTAAGGTCGGGGTTCCCGAGCTTGGCAACCGTATTGAGGCCAAGTGCCAGCACTTCGACCTCGTCAGCTTCGAACCGCATCGGTGGTAGAGATGGGTCTTCGGTGAGGGTGTAGCCGAAGCCCGCTGCTCCATCGATAATCGCTCCGGAAGCGCGAAGGCTTTGAATGTCTCGGTATATACTGCGCTCGGAAATTTCCATTTCATTTGCTAGCCGTGACGCTGTTACCGGCGATGGTAATCGCCGCAGGGTTTGCAGCAGGCGAATAAGTCGATCAGGACGGCTCATGAAGGTTTCCCATTCAGACATTTGAAGTTGAACATATCATTCCTGCCAACTTTTGTCAGGAGAGGTCGGATAAGAAGCGTTGGCAATTACCTCAATCCTTCTTTTGGAGAAACCAATGTTAGAATTACAAACCTTCCGCCCCGCATTTGGAGCTGCGAGCGCCAGTCCAGCCTGTATTAAGGTCATGGGCCTCCTGAACATGGCAAATATTGAATGGCGACCAGACTTTGATGCTGATTTGAATAAAGCGCCGATGGAGAAATTCCCGGTTTTGAAAGATGGTGAAACCATCGTGCCGGACTCAAGTTTTATTCAGAAGTATCTTGAACAAAAGCATGGGGCAGATTTTGGCAGCTGGCTAACACCGGAGCAACGGGTGACGGCTCATGCGCTTACCCGTATGGCGGAAGAACATATTTATTTCGCTACGGTGAATGATCGCTGGAACAATGATGCGAATTGGAAACACATCGCCGCCTTGTTTTTCTCAGGGGCTCCTGATGGCGTTGCCGATGAAATGCGGGGCATGGTCATAGGGACGCTTATGGGCAATGGTGTTGCCCGTTTTCCGCAAGAAATGCTGCTGGAACGTATTGGTGATGACATTTCGTTGATCACTGATTGTCTCGGAGACAAACCCTATCTCTTTGGGAGTAAAGCCTGTTTTGCAGATATTGCGGTTGCGGCGCAACTTACAGCAATGGCTGTATCACCGGAGGATTCTCCTTTCGCGGATTTGATTAATGAAAATGCCGTGATTTCTGCATGGATCAATCGTGTCAGTGAAGCCTATTTCCCTGCTAGCGATACTTAAGGTCCGTGATGCAATGTTGACTACATTTCAATAGGCGTATCGGAAGGGACGTCTACTTTCATTATGTTCTCGGAGATATTGTTACGCGAGGGTTGTCATCGGCCAATGAATAGATAACCGTTGCGTCGACCGCGTGTGGATCGCTAACTCTTATCCGGAGAACATAATGATCGTCTGCGACTCTCAGGTTCATATCTGGGCTAAGGAAACGCCTGACCGACCATGGACCCCCGGGGGCAGGGAGTTGGTGCGCGATATGGGACATCGCCCGAAAGCCATCGGGTATGAAGAACTCAAGGACATGATGGATGCGGCGGGAGTTGATCGGGCGCTGATCGTGCCGCCGACCTGGGACATGGATCGCAATGATCTTGGGCTGGAGGCGGCGGAGAAGTACCCTGATCGCTTTGGGTTGATTAGCCGGGTGCCATTGCTGGAGCCGGAGATTGGCAAGAAGTTGCTGCGTGAGTTGCGGGATGAACCTGCTTGCAAAGGGGTACGGCTAACATTCTTCCGCAAGGAGGAAGCGACCTGGCTGTTTGACGGCACCGCGGATTGGTATTGGCCGTTGGCTGAGGAACTCGGCGTGCCGACAATGATCCATGCCGCCAAGTTTGCGCCCCAGGTCGAGGAAATCGCTGCTAATCATCCCAATCTGACGCTGATGCTCGACCATATGGGCGTCCCCGGTGGCACCAAGGACGATGCTTGCCGGCCTTATGTCGAGGGTACTGCGGCGCTGGCACGTTTTCCCAATGTATCTATTAAACTCTCCAGCCTGCCGGCGAAAACCACGGAGCCCTATCCGTACAAGAACTTGCAACCTTACGTTCGCGCGCTGATTGAGGCTTTTGGACCTGAGCGTTGCTACTGGGGTACCGATCTGTCGCGGATCATCGGCGTGGTCGGGGGAACTTATCGACAATGTGTGACGCACTTTACCGAAGAGATGGACTTTCTCAGTGATGACGATCTTGACCTTATTATGGGGCGGGCACTGTGCAACGCCTTGAACTGGCCGATTGGCTAATCTGGAAAATTGAAATGAAAGATGCCGTATCGGCAGTTTTGCTCGCGGTCGTTGTCATAAGTTGGGGGCTGTCCTGGTATCCGATGGCGCTTCAGCTTGGCGATGTGCCACCGCTCGTGTCGGTGGCCTATCGTTTCTTGTTGGCGTCTATTCTGATGATCGGATATCTGCTCGTGACAAGGCGCTTTCGATCTATCCCGATGAAGCAACACGGCAAGCTGTTTGCCTTGGGATTTTGCATCTTCAGCATGAACTATTACTGCTTTTATGTTTCAGCAGAATTTGTAACCAGTGGCCTGCTTTCAGTTATATTTGCCACCGCGGCAATTATGGGGGCTTTCAATCAGCGGATCTTCTTTGGCGTAGCCCTCAGTGTCCGTGTTTTGCTGGGGACGATATTTGGAGTCGCCGGGCTGCTGCTTCTCTCCTGGGAGAGTATATCCGCCGCTAAAGTCGGTGTTTTCCTAGTTTTACCGTTTTTAGGGACCTACTTGTTTTCACTCGGGAATATTGTCTCTGCCCGATTGTCGCAAGATCATGACCTGCCATGTGTTATCACCTATGGAATGATCTATGGCACGATTATCAGTGTTGTGATCTGCGTGGCTTTGGGGCTGCCGTTTCCAATTCCAAAGGATCCGGTTTATTTGTGGTCCCTTGCCTATTTGGCTGCAATCGCGACAGCGTTGGGGTTCGTAACCTATTTGAGCCTCGTCAATCGTGAAGGACCCGCTCGCGCCGCCTATGCAACAGTTTTGTTTCCAATTGTTGCCATGTTGGTATCGACCTGGTTTGAGGGGTTCCAATGGACCGGCTTTGCCGTATTAGGGTTCGCCCTAGCGCTCGGCGGAACAGTTCTGGTCTTTTCGAAGCCAAAGACAGCGTAATGGCTCAAACGCCTCAATCGCGTAGTTCATCGTGGCAGGCTCCCTGAGTCCTATGATATCTGCGATACTCCCGTAATGGATGCTTTCCTCCAAAATTTTAATGACATCTGGACCTTGAGCCTGTTGCTTGCCGCCTGTGTCGCAATTCCCAGCGGTATTATTCAGGGTTATGCCGGGTTTGGTGGGGCGCTCTTCGCAGTGCCGCTATTCGCCCTTTTGTTTGGTCCGGTCACCGCCTTTAGCATCATCGTCATTTTGATGCTCACCGGTCAGTTGCAACTGATTTCCAAAGCCGTGGGAAAAGCCGATTGGAAAGAGGTTGCGCCGGTTGCGGGCCCTAGCATGATCGCTTTGTCGCTTGGCGTCCTGTTTCTGGTATCGGCCGACCCTGGCTTTATCCGGCGGGGGATGGGCGTGTTCATCCTGCTGATCACCATCTTCATGATGTTTGGCTATCGCTATGCCGGGAAACGGCGGACTTTGGTCGGCATCGCGACGGGGACGGTGGCAGGGAGTATAACGGGTTCGTTCGGAGTGCCAGCGTTTCCACTATCGGCGATCTATTTTCACAACTCGGCTTCGCAACCAGAGATCATCCGGGCGAATGTCATGATCGCTCTCACTTGCACACTGATTGTCTCTATCGTTGGTTTGTCAATTCAGGGTGTTTATGACGCTTCTATTCTATTGCGAGCTGTCATCCTCTATCCAATCTTCACCGGTGGGATATTTATTGGGCAATATCTGTTCAAAGTTGCACCGGTCGAATGGTTCAAGAAGGTGACCTACGCGGTCTTGATCTGTACAGCGTTGGTGCTGCTGGTGACCTGAGGGCTTGCAAAACTGGGGCGAGAACTGGAAAATTCTTGCTCAAAATTAATTTGCGCACGGGCGGAAGACATGACGACAGAGTCTGACAACGAGAACCCTGAAGATGACGGGGTCAAATATTACATGTCGGGTCAGATGTATAAAAAGATGACCTATAAGGATGGCAAGCTCGATGGTCCGTGGGAGCAGTTCTACCAAAGCGGCCAAACCCATTACCAAGGTGCGTTTAAAGACGGACGTCCTGAAGGCGATCTGATCATGTATTACGATAATGGGCAGGTCTTTAAGAAGGGCTGTTTCAAAAACGGACTGAAAGACGGTGCGTGGTCAATCTATGACGACCGCGGCGTTTTGATGGACGAGGTCACCTTTAAAGCGGGCAGAGCTGTTTGATCGCCGTTTAAATTCTAGAACCAAAAGAATGACAATCGGGAGGCAATGATGAGCACCAATACTGAGCGCGGCAAATATTTCGAACATTTTTATCCTAACGCCGAAGAGTTGGCACCGGATGAAATGCGGATCACAGCGCTGGGGACGGGACGATCGTTCCTGCGGCGTTCGCAAGCGAATGCCTGTTGGCTGATTGAGCTCGGGAATGGTGATAAGTTCATGTTCGATTTCGGGTTCGGGTCGCAAATGAACTTTACCGCGCTGGAAATCCCCTACGGTGACATCACGGCGTATTTTGCAACACACCTGCATACGGATCATGTCGGCGATTTTGGACAAGTCCGGGTCGGTAGCTGGACGGGCGGACGGCTCGGGCCTTTGGAAGTATATGGCCCCTCAAGTAACAAGCCGGAATATGGTTTTGCACATTTCGTTAAACATCAATGTGAGTCCTATCGCTGGGATACGGAGTCGCGGGTTCATGCTTTGCCTGCGGTGGGTGCTGAAATCAATTGCCATGAATTCGATTATTCGAAAGTTGGTGTGATTTACGAAAAAAATGGCGTGAAGATCACTAGCTTCCCCGCCATTCACATCATGGATGGGCCAGTGAGCCTGAAACTAGAATGGAACGGGCTTAGTATGGTGTATTCGGGTGATACCACGCCAAGCGAGTTTATGCTTGAAAACGCGCAAGGCGTCGATGTGCTGATCCATGAAACCTTTAATACGGTTGATCAGCTGATGACCCGTTCGGGGTATGATGAGCGTTCCGCCAAGGCGATTGGCACGATCATCCATTCCGACCCGGTAGAAGCCGGCTTCGTTATCGATAAATGCGACCCCAGACTCTGTGTTGTCTTCCATTTCTTTAACGACTTCGACACGGCCCCTGAAATGGATGCCGCCATCCGCCAGCATTATTCCGGTCGGCTGGCGCTGGCGACGGATTTCCTGGTCGTCAATGTCACGAAAGATGAGATTATCACTCGGGATGCCATTGTGACGGATCATGCGTGGCCGAATAAATCCAAGCATGACGGGTTCGGTGAAGCAAAGCGCACAACCCGGCCGGAAATGTCCAAGTTCCTGTCAGAGCGCCAGGTTTTTCCGAAGTTCTAGAGGAGGGGCTAATCCAGTCCCAACAGTTTCGCCGCTGTGCCGCCGAGGATGGCGATGCGTTCGTCGTCTGTCAGACCCGGCGTTCCCATGATTAACTCTACCTCGGTACTGGTCCAGCCATAGGGGTAGTCCGTTCCAATCATGATCTTGTCAGAGCCGGTTTGTGAGATCAGGTATTTCAAAGCATCTGGGTCGAACACGATGGTGTCGAAATAGAGCTGGCCGTCTTTGAGGTAATCGGTCGGTAATTTTTTGGGTAACGGACCGACGCGATGCGGGAAGGTTCGGATGACGGCATCCGAACGATGCGCGTAGGAAGCAAAATAACCCCCGCCATGGACCGCGCAAATCTTAAGGCCTGGGTGTCGATCCAGCGTGCCTTCAAATATCAGATGTGACAGTGCGATAGTCGTATCCAGTGGATTGCCGATGGTGTTTTGCAGGACACCGCTTCCGGAGAGCCGTCCACCGGCGACCATGCTCGGTGTTCCCTTGGGATGCATAAAGACCAAAATACCCAGCTCATCACACTTGGCCCAAACCGGATCAAACTTGGGATTGGCAAGCTCGTCGCCTTCAACTTCACAACCGATGCTGACGCCACGCAACCCGAGCTGTTTTACGCCATACTCTATCTGCTCAACCGCGAGGTCAGGGTGCTGCAAGGCAATCGTCGCAAACGCAACAAAGCGGTCCGGCGTCGTGGCGCAAATCTCCGCCAGCGCTTCGTTCTGGATGCGTATGAGCTCCGCGGCTTCTTCGCGTTCAGCGTGGTACCAGTAGGGGTTAATGCTCAGCGCCGAGACATCGATGCCTTGGGCATCCATCGCGGCGATCCGTTCGGACGTGTCCGACATCAAGAGCGTGTCCTTTTCGCAGTCCTGACCAAGAACCGCGAGCGCTTCCGGCACCGCGCAATGGGCATGAATATCAACCGTGGTGATCCGCTGGCCGTTGATCGAGACTTCCTGGCGATGGGTATGCCCCTGCGGGGTGTCGCCGTGTGCGCCATGATCGGCAGGTGATCTGTGCAGATCACATCCAACGAATCCAATGCCTGTCGGTTGCTTGCTCATCCCTGTTCTCCCTGAAATCTTGTCGTTATGCGCTAACCGGCATGATCGACGGCTTTACCGCAACAGGTCAAGTTCCCGGGCTTGCATGGTCAGACGAATTTGGGCGTTGGCCATGCCGTAACCGCGGTATCCCTGACGTTGAACGAATTCAAAACAGAACCGACCGTTAAACAGTTTGGTATAGAGTTGGTAAAAAATGCCGTTGTCGTCTTCGTCATAGAGAATGTTGTAGGATTGCATCCGTTCCACGGCTTCTGACGAAAGACTGAACCGCGCACCCAGGTCATCATAATAATGCGGCGTCACGTCCATAAGCTCTGCACCTTGTTCGGTTAGGTGTTCCGCCAGCGAGAATATATCGCTCGTCGCCATGGCAATGTGATTAACGCCGGAGCCCTGATAGCGGCTTTGGCTTTGCGCGACGACCGTGCCACCCGCCAGTGTGCTGTTGAGTGTCATCGCGATACCCTGGTCCGCAACCTCCATCACCTGGCTTTTAACGATCCCGAGCGGATCGGCGATAGTGACCGATGGTGAGGAGGCCATTTGAAACACTGAGCGATAGAGCAAGGTGGCTTCCAGCACCTCGTCAATTGCCATAGTCGTGGCGACGTGATCCACGCGTTTCAGCATCGCGTCCTGTTCGCCGGGGCGGTGGGTGAACTCGCGATCCCAATGCGAGGGTGTATCTGATGCATCGACAAGATAAAGCAGCGCGCCAGTCGGTCCGCTAATGGCGGCGATGCCGTGCGTATCATGTTCGGGATTGGCATGGACCAAATCGTAACCAAGGCTGGTCGCCCGTTCGACGATACCTTTTGGGTCGGGGCAGGTCAGGCCATAGGCGCAGACCGACAGACCATGTTCAGCGTGATAGCGTTGGGCAAAGCTCTCCGTTTCCCGGTTGATAACCAGTTTGATACCGCCTTGCTGCCATAGCTCGACCTGTTTTTTCTTGTGAGTTGCGGCATGCACGAATCCTGCCTGCGTTAGAAAGGCTGCGAGAGCGGTATGCTCTTCGCTGTTCACGGCAAATTCGATGAACTCAACTTCGGTGGGTTGTTTGATGTTCTCGAGCGGCTGGCTGACGACACTGGCGGTGGCTGGTTCGCCTTCAGTCTCGTCTGCGAGATAAATCAACGAGCGATAGGCATCTCGCGCGTGGCGAAAGTGATCGCTGGAACGAAATTGGTCATTGAAAATCTCAAGTGATAGCGGGCCGTCATAGCCGGTGGAGCGGATATTCTGCATAAAGCTCGCGAGGTCGAGTTCTCCCTGGCCGGGGAAGCAACGGTGATGGCGGCTCCACGATAGTGGATCCATTGACAGTTGCGGTGCATCGGCAACCTGTACCAGAAAGATACGGTCACCGGGAATGTTCAGCATGGGAGTCGATCTCGGTGCCACACGCGAATAGATATGGAATGTATCCAGGTTAGGCCACGGAGGGGTGATTGGCGCGCCGCACAATTTCCCATGAGTCGCGATAGTCGTTTACATGACGCCCCAACCAAGCGCTTCATACGCAATCCGGATGCCGCGTTTGGCAGCGCGATCGCCAAGTTCTGAAGGTCTTCTGAGGCCCGTCCGATACCGCCCAACGCATGGGGTGAGACATGCTACAGATCATCAAAAGTTCAGTACCAAGCTCTTCCATCAGATCAAACTTGCGTTCGGCGCGGTCGAAATTGCGGCTGCGAAACGGCTCGGGCATGCCCTCGAAATCCCGAAACGGCTGATAAACTTCGACTGTGAGGCCGAGGTCCGTCATCTTTTTTCGGAGATCTACAAGGCTGCCGACGTGTGAGATCAGATCGTTTTCAAAGATTTCGATGCCCGTGAAGCCTGCGGCGGCGATGGCCTCGATTTTGTCGCTGAGCGTGCCGGAGATCGAGACGGTCGCAATCGAATAGCGCATGGCAGTACTCCAGAGGGAAACTGATCGTTAAACATAGAGGGTCGTCGACAGTATTTAGTTGCTGCCTGACAGGGGATGATACTAGTCCCCTAGGGGATTCCATCCCATATATCAATTTGCAGCTCGCGGGCCTTTATCAACAGTTCAAGCCGATCCGGATCAGTATGGTCTGCAATGGCGGCCTTCATGTTTGCGATGTGATGTTCGTTGCGATCCGGGAAATCGTACAAATTGACTAGCAGGCAGGCATAATCCCATTCAACCGGGCCGCAACAGACATCTTCCCAGTCGATCCAGAGAATTTTTGGGTTTTCGAGTGTACCCACACACAGCGTATTGCGGAGATGAGAGTCGCCGTGCAGCGGCACAGGTGGCGCATTCATCTCCTCTTTCATGATAGCGAGGGCTATATCCATTTCAGATATTCGCCCCAGTGTTTCGCGGAACTCTTCTTCGGTGAGCTCTCCTTCACGCCAGTACTGCATAAACAAACGTCTGGCATCCGCGTAACCGTGCAGGAAGGGTAGTTCGCCGGGATAGTCGGCTAGGGCGGCTATTTTACGCTGATCGATGTCTCCTTCGACGAAAAATTTCCAGAACGAGATCATTAGCCCTTCTTCTTCGTATGGTCCGGCATCGATAATGTTGCTGGGGCTAACGACAGGTGCATCTGCGTCAGCAAGATACCGGCTGACCTCCATTTCCCGAGTGCGGGCGGCGACATGTGAACTGAACTTGGCGGCCCGCCCTGAAAACCGAGCGACAATATTGTGCGGGTGCAGCCGTATCGTCACGTTGCAGCCGAAATAGATTAATTCAGTCTTTTCAATCTCAAGCCTCTGCGCCCGCGCGATTGAAAGTGCAGCGCGCTCACCGCGTTCGACTAAATCGGTGTATCCGGGGGGGTAGGACATAAAGAACCGTGCCGTAATCGACCCGGTGAGGCAAGTGGCGCTATAGTGTCAGTTAAATCAGTCGTCTTTGGAGTTCCTAATGGAAAAGATCGAAATTCAATTCACTCTGTTTTCTGCCTTTTATTCGCCGCTGATTGCAGTGTTTTCGGCAGGATTTTTAAAGGAAGAAGGCATTGATGCTTCCTGGTCAATCTCGCCGCCGGGTGTTTCCGCAATTCAGGCGCTGGAAGACGGCACCGCGCAGGTGATTCAGACTGCACCGAGCCAGGCTTTTTCTTCATTGGCCAAAGGAGAAGTGCCGGTGGCAGCTCATTTCGCGCAGATCAATGAGATGGATGGCTTCTTTCTGGTTGGACGCGAAAAAGATGACAACTTTACCTGGGACAAGCTGGAAGGGGCTGACATCGTCCTGTTTGGTGGTGGCCAGCCGCTGGCGATGTTTATGTATGCCTGTCACAAGGAGGGAATTGATTTTAGCAAGATCAACGCCATCAATGTCGGCGGCGTGGCGGCGATGGATCAGGCCTTTCGCGATGGCACCGGGGCGTATGTAATGCAGCAGGGGCCCTTCCCGCAACAGCTGGAAGCCGATGGCGTTGGCCATGTCGTGGCGCAATCGGGACCGTTGATTGGTCCGAATGCGTTTTCCAGCGTCGCAGCAACCCGTGAATGGCTGGCGACCGATACCGCCAAGGCCTTTACGCGCGCTTACCGCAAAACCCGGATCTATATGAACGAGGCATCAGCCGCTGAGATTGCCGCCAATCAAAAGCCGCTATTTCCTGATATTGATGAAGCCGTGCTGGCGGATTGCATTGGCACCTATCAAGAGCTTGGCTGCTGGTCACCGCATGTTGAGATCACGCCGCAAGCTCTTGATGTCGTGCAGGATGTGTTTGAGCATTTCGGTACGCTCAAAGAACGCGTCCGCCATGATCAGGTTGTCGCATCGCCGCCAGAATAAGGCGGAGTAATTCCTACCGATTGAAGTCGATCACGTCGAAGCCGCGCGCCTTGTCGGTGATATAGAGCAACCCGCGATGATCCATCTCGACATCGTTGGTCTGCGGTGCGTTATAGCCTTCGCCGGGTTCCGGGATGAAATAGCCGACCTCTTCCGGCGCGCTTGGGTTGGCGATGTCGACAATTCGCAATCCCGCGGCAAACCACGTCACATAGGTTAGCGTGTCATCGAATTTTTCGCGGAACTGATGCGCACCAAACCGCACGTCGTCGCCGACATAGGGCATGCCTTCTTCCGGCACGCGGTGTTTAGACAATAACTCCATCTTGGTTGGGTCAGTCACGTCAAACACATAGAGCGGCGCATGCGGCTTTCCGGCATCCTTGCCGCGCGTCGTGCGTTCTTCATCAATACCCAGCGCGATGTCGCGCCCATCAATCTGAAACGGAAAGCGCAGCAACGTATGGCTGGGCTCCGCTTCTTCCGGGTGCGGGTCATAGGTGCTGAGCGTCTTCGGGTTTTTGAGATCGCTGATATCGATAATTGCGAAGCCTGACATCCACAGCCCGGCATAGAGCGTGTCTTCATGGCGCAACGCATGATGCAGCCGATGCTCGCGTTTCATCGGGCCGGGCTCTTCACCACCGGCCGTGTGCTGCCCCGGTATCCACCAGCGCGACACCTCTTCGAGTTTCTCCGGATTGCTATAATCATAGGTCACCAGAATATGGCCCAGAAAACCCTCCATCTCGGTCGAGAGATACAGGTACTTCTCATCCATATCGAAGCGATGCACGCCGCGCCCGCCGGTCTTGTGATAGTTGAGCAGCTTCGGGTTGGTCTTGTCCTTGATATCCCAGATACGGACACCGTGATCGTCATAATCCTTGGTCATGCGGACCCCGGCGCGCGGCCGCTGTTCGCTGTTGGTGACCATGATGTCACCGACGACGCGGACTTTATGAGAATGCTGCTGCGGATTATCGAGCATCGCCGTCCACAGCACTTTAGGATCGCGCGGATCGGATATATCGAGGATCGAAGTACCTTCCGGACCATACATATAGCCGACATAAGCGTAATTGCCCTCGATCGTGACCTGACCACCGCCCGGCAGATCGAGCCGCGACAGCGGCGTGATGTTGTCGGACTGATAAGTCGTGCCGGAAGGCTGCTTTAGCATCGTGGCCATTGGCTCTCTCCCTGTAATGAGATGATGTTTTTTTGATTTGAGGAAAGCGTGATCCAATCGGGTTAGATTAGCAAGAGCGTCCGCTCAACCTTGCATATTCGTCGACCTCATGGTTCGCTCGTTTCATGTCTGATCAGAATGAAGTTGATGTCGTCGTCGTGGGTGCCGGGTTTTCCGGGCTTTATCTGCTGCATCTGCTGCGTAAGAACGGCTTTAGCACCCGCGTATTTGAACGCGGCGATGATGTCGGCGGCACCTGGTACTGGAACCGCTATCCCGGCGCGCGCTGCGATGTTGAATCGATGCAGTATTCCTATTCCTTCGATGAGGATTTGCAGCAGGAATGGCACTGGCCCGAGAAATATTCCTCACAGCCCGAAATCCTCGCCTATATCCAGCATGTCGCCGAGCGGTTTGACCTCCGCAAGGACATTACCTTTGGGGCCTCCGTCACCGCCGCGCGTTTTGATGAGACCGCCAATCGTTGGACCATTGAGACCGACAGCGGCGAGAGCGTCTCGGCGCAGTTCTTTATCATGGCGACCGGCTGTATCTCGACCGCCAACATGCCGGATATTCCCGGCGTCGATGGTTTCACGGGGAACATCTATCACACCGGCAACTGGCCGCATGAGAAGGTCGATTTCACTGGCCAGAAAGTTGGCGTCGTTGGCACCGGTTCGTCAGCCATTCAGGCGATCCCGGTGATCGCGGCGGAAGCCGATCATCTCACCGTGTTTCAGCGCACGCCACACTGGACGGTACCGGCGCGTAATGTGCCGATGACCGACGAATACGAGGCTGGCTGGAAGGACAGCTATGCCGAGAAGCGCGCCAATATGCGGGGCTCGATGAGCGGCAGCCTGCGCGCCGTCGCGCCGATTGATGTGTCTGCGCTCGATGTCACGGAGGGGGAACGCGAGGAAGCCTATCGCGAGCGCTGGGCGGCGGGCGGCATGACGCTGCTGCGCTCCTATAATGATCTGCTGACCAGTGACGCGGCCAATGAAACGGCGGCAAGCTGGGTACGGCGGCGCATTGCGGCGACGGTCGAAGACCCCGACACGGCCGAACTGCTGGCGCCCAAGACCTATCCGCTTGGTACCAAACGGCTCTGCCTCGATACCGATTATTACGAGACCTATAACCGCGATAATGTTGATCTCGTTGATATCGCGAGCGCGCCGATTGACCGCATTACTGCAACCGGGCTTGAAACCGGCGGGCGCGACTTCACCTTTGACAGCATTGTCTTTGCCACCGGGTTTGATGCGATGACCGGCACGCTGGTGCGGGTCGATATACAGGGCAGGGGCGCGCTAACGCTCAAGGATAAATGGCATGCCGGGCCGAGGACGTATCTCGGGCTGATGACCGAAGCCTTCCCCAACCTGTTCACCATCACCGGGCCGGGCAGCCCGTCGGTCAAAAGCAATATGCTGACGTCTATTGAGCAGCATGCCGAGTTTGTCACCGACACGCTGACCCATCTCCGCGAACACAACATCGCGACCATCGAGCCCGAACAACAGGCTGAGGATGGCTGGACCGATCATGTGCAGGAGGTCGCCAATATGACGCTCTTCCCCAAGGCTAATAGCTGGTATATGGGCGCCAACATCCCCGGCAAACCGCGCCTGTTCATGCCCTATATCGGCGGCGTCGGTGCTTATCGCGAAAAATGCGACGCGGTCGCGGCAGCGGGCTATGAAGGGTTCAGGCTAGAGTGCGAGGAAAACGCCGCCGCGGCGGAGTAGGAGTAAGACAAGTCGGAACTTTTCATACGAGATTTCTTGAAAATCCATGACGTTGGGCCCATGTTCTCCTATAGGTAGTTTTAGAAAAAAACGATACACGCTAATTTTCTTTAAAACCAAAGGAATTCTGATGGCTAATCTTCCGTATATCACTGCGCCCGGCAATATCGACAAGGCTTTGAACGGCATCAAAGCTGCGGCAGACCCGCAAAAAGTAAGCCAGGATTTCGTTAAAACTATTTTGAAAATTCCTGGCGGGTCCGGCGATCAGATGACCTCATTTATTAAGAAATTGGGATTAACGAACCCTGATGGTTCCCCTAATGATACTTATCGCAAATTTCGAAACCCGGGTTCTTCAGGAACCGCGATAGCTACTGCGATCCGCCATGCGTATGCCCCGCTCTTTGTACGAAATGAGTTTATGCATAGACTCGACAATTCTGAGCTAGTTGGCTTGATCATAGAAGAGACGGGGCAGTCTCATGACTCTAGCGCAGTAAAGTTGACGGCTAGTTGCATAGATCATTTAAAGAGTTTTGCTGACTTTGATGAAGCACCTAAAGCCGACGAAGCAGTGTCTGCGGATAATACTTTCGACCCACAAAACAATCCTGCGGTACAGTTGCCTAACAACATGCCCTCTCAAGACGTAGGCTTAAACCTTGGGTATACAATCAATCTGAATTTACCGGCTACATCGGATCCCGCAGTATTCGATGCGATATTCAAAAGCTTAAAAGCTAATCTTTTGGGTAACCACTAATGGCCAATTCTGCAGACAATGAGGTTAGGGCATTTGGGATGTCTGGCCTCCAAGTGACCACTAATCTATCCAGAGTTGAACAAGAATACGACGTGGAACTGGGTTTCAATCAGGATGCGCCCAAAAACCGTAAAGCTGCTGAGTACGAACAATTCGAGGCAGAGCTGCGGAAAGAAGCTGCTCAGATGTCGGAATTCTACGAAGTGTTTTATTGCTTGGAAAATTCAATCCGTAAGCTTGTTGCCGATATTATGATTGAAGAAGAAGGTGCAGATTGGTGGGAAAGTGAACGTGTAGATGAAGACAAAATTAGAAAGCATGCTCAGGGGCCTTGGAAGAAAGAAGTTGATAGCGGAATTACGCCGCGCTCAGAAAACCTAATTGACTACACCACATTTGGAGAGCTTTCGCAGCTGATTACAGATAATTGGGAATTGTTTGATCCGGTATTTCAATCGAAAACAGCGGTTAGCAACGTGACAAATCAGCTGAATCTTTTACGCGGACCAATCGCACATTGTAATCCTACGGACGAACTAGAACAGGAACGGCTAAATTTGGCGGTTCGGACTTGGTTTAAAATTATGTCTTAATCGAAGCTGAAGCTCACTCGTATTTCTCCATCTCTTCCCCCACCTCTTAAAATTCAGTACTACAGTATCTCACAGGTCCCGTGCCGTTGCGGCGCTGCGTATAAAGGGTGAGGCAGATGTATAGAGGCGTTCTGATACCGGTGATCACGCCGTTTCACGATGACAGTTCGGTTGATGAGGAAACGCTGCGCCTGCTGGTTGATTTCTATTTCCGGGCCAAGGTGCATGGGCTGTTCGCACTGGGCTCTTCCGGGCAAGGTCCGGCTTTGTCAGAAGGTGAGCGCCGTGCGGTGGCGGAGATCGTGATGGATCAGGCCGCCGACCGGGTGCCGGTGATCATCCATGTTGGCTGTGCCGATACCCCGACGACGGTGGCGCTCGCCAAACATGCGCATGAGATTGGCGCGGCAGCGATTGGTGTTATCCCGCCGTATTATTATTGCGATGCGCCGCCCTCTGCCGTGCTGGAGCATTATCGCAAGGTCGCGGAGGCTTGCCCGTTGCCGATCTATATTTATGAGAACCCGAAATATTGTGGCATCTCTATCTCGCCGGAGTTTGGCGTAAAGCTCAAGGAAGGCGGTGCCGACCATTCGCGGCATTAAGGTCTCCTACGGCGATGGCGCGATGGAGGATTACGTCAAATATTTCCCCGATGATGTGTCGGTGTTTACCGGCAATGCCGATCTGTTCGGGCTGGTGCCGTTTGGCGTCGCCGGGATGATAAACCCGCCGACCAGCTCGGTACCGGAGCTGACCGTGGCGCTGTATGAGGCGCTGGCGGCGAAGGATTATGCCAAAGCCGAGGAGATGCAGGCCAAGGTCACGCAGGTGACGCAGATGTTTATCTCGACCCAGAAGAAATATGGCCGGGGCACGATTGCCGAGACCTTCCGGCTACGCGGTCTACCGGTCAAACGCTTCCCGCGCTGGGAAACAGCGCCGCTGCCGGAAGAGGCGATTGAAGGCATGCGCGCGGTCTATCGTGAAGTAGGCGTTTTGGACTAAGCAGGTTTTGGATTAAGCTGGCCGCACGATGGCAATTACCAATGAAGATATCCCCCGTGTCGGGCCGGAGACGCCTAGCGGTCAATGGCTGCGGCGCTACTGGATGCCGGTCGGGCTGGTGTCTGAGCTGTATGACATCCCGCAGGCCGTCAAGATCATGGATGAGGAGCTGGTGCTGTTCCGCGATGGCGAGGGACGCATCGGGCTGCTCGGTCAGCATTGCGCGCATCGCGGCGCATCGCTGGAATATGGTGATATCGAGAGCGCTGGCATTCGCTGCCCCTATCATGGCTGGCTGTATGACGTGGATGGCAAGTGCCTCGAACAGCCGTCAGAGAAGGGCGGCAACCCATTTTGCGCCAAAGTGCGGCAGGTCTCCTATCCGGTGCGCGAGCTGGGCGGGCTGATCTTTGCCTATATGGGGCCGAACGCCGATAACCCGCCGCCGCTGCCGAACTATTCGCCGTTGATCGATCATGGCGGCATCCGGCAGATCGAGCCAATTCGGCATTTTGATTACAACTGGTTCAATTTCTATGAGAATAGCGCCGATCCGGTGCATGTGTGGATTTTGCATGGCGCGAGCGCTTATGGCGACCAGACCTGGGGCGACCGCTTCTTTAGCGCCGATGATCCGCCGGATTTTGAACCGGTAGAAACGCCCTATGGCATGAAGATCGTGATGTCGAAGCCCGCCGGCGATAAAGACGGCGTGGTGGTGGATGAGATGAGTCTTGGCTTTCCGAGCATTCTCCAGGTCGGCGATACCGAATTTGTCCACGGCAAGGAAGATCCGCAGAAACTGATGAACAAGGGCTCGGATATTGAGCATTTCATGTTCATGACACCCAAGGATGACCACAGCTTCATGATGTTCACGGTCGATTACTATACCGGGCCGGATAAGAACTTTTTTGAGCACCTCAAGGAAATGCGCAAGCGCGAAGAGCCCAAGGACGACCGCAAACCCTATGATAAGCGCCCGCTGATGCCGTTTCGCGGCAATGTCCGGGCCGAGGATATCGTCACGCAGGGCACGCAGAAGCTGGTCGGCGAGCGCCAGGAACATCTCGGCACCTCGGATCGTGGCGTGATCATGCTGCGCAAGATGGTGCGCGACGCAATCGCGGCGACGGCGGAGGGCAAAGACCCCAAAGCGCTGCATCTCGATGAGAATGCCGAGGGGCTGGTCAAGCTGGACTCGTTTGTTGGTGTGAGAGCTGAGTAGGGGCTGAGTATGAGTACAGGCAAAATCGTAATAACCGGTGGCAGTGGCAACCTTGGTCGCTGGACGGTGCAAACTCTGCTTGATGCGGGATACGAAGTCCTGAACCTCGATGTTGTGCCGCCGCGCGAGCGCATCTGTGAAAGCTGGGTTGCTGATCTCAGCCAGACCGGCGATCTCTATGAGGCCTGCAAGGGCGCCGATGCGATCATTCATCTCGCAGCACATCAGGCACCGTTTATGGCGGCAGATGCAGAGGTCTTTCGCAACAATATGGCGGCGACCTATAACGTGTTTAAGGCGGCGACCGATATGGGGGTAAAGCGGATCGTGCATGCTTCCAGCGTTGCGGCGTACGGGTTTACCTATGCGCCGGAAATGTGGAACCCTGACTATCTACCATTGGATGAAGAACATCCCCTAACCCCTAAAGATCCTTATTCTTTTTCAAAAGTATTCGGCGAGCAGATCGCGGATTCTTATGTCGGTATGTGTGACCTGTCGGTGGTCAGTTTACGGCTGGCTGGGGTCAATTTTGACCTGACCTATGAAAGCCTGCCAGCGCGCTGGGAAGAGCCGGGCGCACGGCTTGGCACGTTCTGGAGCTATGTCGATGTCCGCGATGCGGCAGAGTCCTGCAAGCTCGCGGTTGAGGCGGATATTTCGGGTCATGAGGCGTTTAACATCGCTGCGAAGAATAGCCGGTTTCAGACACCGACAACGGAGCTGGTTGAGAAGTATCTGCCTGGCACGACGGTAAAGTACGGTGTTGAAGCCAATTGGAGCGGCCTCGATACCAAGAAAGCCCGCGACATGCTCGGCTATACAGATAAATACATCTGGGAAGACCACATCCGCCCCGACGGGACACTGATCTCCAAATAAACGCTATGCCGTCTTTATGCAGCGGTGGCGAACCGGTCGCGGTCATGCGAACGGGTGTGATCGACCATGGGTCCGCGCGGAGTCACGCCGTTGCCATTAATCGGGCCGTTCGCGCTAAAGACCTGCCGTTTCATCGATTCAACGTCACTGACGCTCTCGATACCGGGTGTCTGGTACAGATCGCGCAGATAGTTCGAAAGATGCGGGTAGTCGTCGAGATGTCGTAGATTGCACTTGTAGCCGACATAATAGATCGGATCGAAGCGGATCAGGTTGGGGTAGAGCCGCCAGTCAGCCTCGGTTTGCGTGTCACCACAGAGATAGCGCTGGTTTGAGAGCAGCTCTTCCATCTCATCGAGCGTGTTAAATAATAGATCGACAGACTGTTCACAGGCTTCCTGAATCTTGGAACGGCCGCTGCCATTAACGCCGTTATTGATGCCATCCAGCACTTTCTGGTTCATCGCGTCGATATCCGCGCGGAGGGCTTCCGGGTAGTAATCCGGCGTTGGCTCGGCGATGGCGGCGAATTCTGAATTAAACATACGGACGATTTCAGAGGATTCATTGCTAACGACGGTGCAGGTCTTGCTGTCCCACAGCAATGGCACCGTTACCCGCGTTGTGCAGCCGGGATCGCCAATCGCATAGATCTCATGCAGGAAATTGACGGTTTTGTCTGTGCCGGGCACGTCATGGGGGCTATCGACAAAGCTCCAACCCTGTTCAGCGTCGGATTGTTCGGTGTTGACTAGCTCAACGATACCCTCGAGCTTCTTGAGGACGCGGAAAAGGGCGGTGCGATGCGCCCACGGGCAGGCTATGGAAGAATAGAGGACATAACGGCCTGCTTCAGCGGGATAGCCCGAAGAGCCATCAGCCGTAATGAAATTGCGGAACTGAGATGGTTTTTTGACGTAGAAGCCGGTCGCGGTCTCGGAAAGCTTGTCTTCAAAGCTCCATGCGCCGTCCAGTAAATGTCCATGTCCCATAGTATCCTCCGGTTCGACTGTAGGTTTGATTCAATCCGTTAGGACTTCCTGACGCAAGAGCGTAATCGCCTCTTCGTAATCCGGCCCCAGCTTGGCAAGGCAAACCTGTCCGAAGTCTAAATTCGCGGCATGTTCCATCAGATCGAGTATCTGGTCTTTGCATTCCTCGGGTTCACCAACCACGAAACAACTCTTTACGGCTTCATCAGGGATCATTTGGGCTGCCTGTGCAGCCGTTGCACCGTTCTTGAAGGCGTCATCGACTGCGGTGACCAGGTCTGGTTCAACAAAGATGGTTCTGAACTCGTCATCCGTGAAGCCCATATGTTTGAGAGAGATCAGCATGTGGCTGACATAGGGCTTGGCAAACTGAAAGGCGGCCTCGCGATTGCGCGAGATAGAGACGTTGAGCTCACAGGTGTCATATTGCGGATTGTCGGGCTGAACTTCGGCAGACAGGGCGCGTGGTGGCTCAAGCACGGCGCCGAGACGACCGGTTCTCACGAGAGGGATGTAATAACCGCCGATCAGAATGCCATCCATGATCTTGGCAGCGATCTGCAGGATCTTTGGACCATTGCCGCCGGAATAAAACCGCACCGGCGCCGCTGGTTCAAACTCCAACTCGAATTCCCAGTCTGGGTTCAGGTGAAAATACGCCCCAACGTTCGGGTAATCCTTGAAGGTCACGGTTTCCCCGGCGAGCAGGGCTTTGATTGAGGAAACCGTTTCCCGCATGGTGGCCAGAGGCTTTATGGCTTCCGCTTGCTGTCCGGCAATGGCATGGGCACCACGAGCGGTTCCGATGCTGAATTCGCGGCCGTCGGTCAGCTCGGTAATGGCAGCAATGCTGTCGGCAAGATCAACCGGGTTCCGGAAATAGGGAACGAGGATCGCGCTGCCCAATCTGATCGGGACGGTCGCTGCCATCGCAGACAGGACGACAAAGATATTGCGTGTGCAAAGATTGTCATTCACCCAGACCTGATCAAATCCCTGATCATGGGCGACGCCGGCGAGGTGCACGAGATCGGGTACGGTGTATTGATCTGCGATGTGGATGGTGAACTGGAGTCCGATATCGCCGGAAAACTTGGTCATTTGGTTATTCTCCTATCAACATGTCGATATCCACCGCTGCTGCCATCGCCTGATAGCCAACACGATTAGGATGGAGCTTGTCGCCCGGTCCACCAATACAGCTGTTCGGCACCATTTCGAGTCTCAATTCGCCGGTCGCGTCGTCATAGGTTGCAGCGTCGAAATCGATAATGCCATCGTAGATATCGGTTGTTCGCACGAACTCGTTGAACGTACGGCGTCGGCTATCGACGGATTCCTTGCCATGGCCGCCGGTGGTCGCGTTTAACGCTGTGGTCAGGGTGGCGCCGATGATGCGTACGCCGGGGATGGCTTTTCGCATTTGCGCCACACCTTGCTGCACCCCTTTGATAACCTCTTCCGCTGATACGTCAGTGAAACCAAAATCATTGATGCCCTCGAGCCAGATAACAGTACTAACACCCGCCATGCTAACGACATCACGTTCCAACCGTTTGAGCGCTGATATGCCACCCAGACTGTCTGCCGGTGGCGTATCATCCGGTGGGCCGAGCACCTGATTGCCACCGATTCCTTGGTTTACCAGCGAAACAGAATTGCCGAACTTGGCATGCAGCCGTCGCGCGACGACGTCCGGCCATCGGTCGAAGCCGTTAATGGTTGAACCCGACCCATCTGAAATGGAGTCACCAAACGCGACGATGACTTTGGTTGGCGCGACCATGTTCATATCGAGGGCATCGAAAAAGAACCACGACGTGGTCGAGTAGGGGAAGGCGGTTTCCTCTTCGGAGGCACAAACATCCTCTGCACCGGGTTCTGACAGGTAGGAGGTTTGCGACGCCTTGGCGTGATAGGTCATTGGCCCGCTGTCACCGGCAACGCGGAAACTCACAGCGAGGGCTTTACCTGTAAGGAGCGGGTCGTTGGGGTCAGTAATAAAATCGAGATCAACGGCATCACTTGTAGCCGAGGCTCCGGCTTCAATCGTGACATTGTCAGCGCCGTCAAACGTGATTTGTCGGTTGGTGCCGGTTAGGATTGCGCTGCTCATTGCCTGCATGCCGATGTGAATATTGTCAAACGTAACCGGTTTCGAGCCATGGGCGTTGGAGAGACGGATACGCGCCTGCGAGCCCCAGACATCGGGCCGTACAATCATGCGGAATGATTGATCACGTGCGCCAAATCCTGGCTCTGGAAATATCGTGGATAGATCAGGCTGTGCGGTTTCCCGACCATGCGGAAACGGACCTTGCGCCGAAGCGCTCCACGCGGCGGTCCAATGATCGGTCATCAAGAGCTCCCAAATTCAATACGCCGTTACGTGCATCTGCCCACGGCTATCGACCATCGCTCGTTCGGATGTTACGGGCTTTCCGTCCACTCTGTCGCGTAACCAATCATAGACCAGACTATCGCGGGCTTCACCGAGTTCGCCGGAGGATGCGGTCGCCATGCTGTGATTGGCGTCCTGATAGACGACCAGTCGTTTGGGCGCTTTGATCAGATCAAACAGCTCATAGGTATGTTGGATGGGCGAAAGTTGATCCACCTCTCCCGCGACAATCATATAAGGCGCGGTGATATCTTTGGCGATTTTGCGCAGATCAAACTCCTGCCGGAATTCATCAAACGCGTCTTCATCTTCATATCCGGCCATAAACATGAAACGGACTTTGAAGGTTGGAGAGGCCTTATTGAAAATTGTGTCGCATGTTGGCTCCTGGCATACACCCGTGCCGCAATAGCCCTTGATTTTGTCTTTCAATCCGGCGGCGGCAACTGTGCCGTAATAGGTTCCAAAGCTGGAGCCGCGAATGACGATGCGGTCGGAATCGATCTCTGGCCGGTCAGCGAGCCATTGGACTGCCGTTTCGGCGGCTGCGGCGAAATTATCTGAGGATATGGTGACGCCACGATTGCGGGTTTCACCCTGGCCAGGACCATCGAGCGCCAGTACGGCCATGCCGCGCGTCAGAGCTGAATCGCCATGTAACGCGACCATGTTCTCCTTACTGCCATCCATACCGCCGATATGCAGAACACAGGGAAACGGTGCGTCCTCGACGGGTGCGGAAGGTAAATGCAGGAAGGCTGACATGGCGGTGTCCTGAAACGGGATATCAACCCGTTCAACAGGGTGCGGTGCATGCTCGATAAACTTGTCATAGCAGTCGATCATCCGGCGTTCCCATTCGAGATCTTCATCATTGATATCGAAATAGGGCCATTGCGCGGAGGCGTAGAGCAGGGAGGCGATGAAATAGTTTTCACCGGCGGAAACCATTCTCCCTTGCTCTTCAAAACCTTTGGCGATGCCTTCCATGCGTTGGCCTTCGCGCCCTAGCTCCGGCCCGATATCGTCAAATTTCTTCATCTTGGCACCGGCGCGGCGGAAAGAGGAGAGCCCCGCGCTTCCACCTTTGCCGCCTTTGCTGCCGAGGCGTCCTTGATCCCATTCCGGGCCGACGGTTTTGATAACGGAGTCTAGTAACCAGCGTTGCTCACGCCAGCGTTTGGTCCGGTTTTCCATGCGCAGTGTTTTTTCCATCGAGTTTCTCCCTGATTGGCGTTTTATTAGTGAGCGTGGCACTGAATTGGGTTGTGGTCAACATCCCGACGATCAGCATTTCCAATTTGCGGAGTTTCCAGAGAGAATGGCATCCCAGATAACACGGGAGAGAAATTCGGTGGCACAAAACAGCCCAGTTAAGAAATCATATCGCGCGGCGCAGGCTTCATTCAGAAATGGATCGTCTAGCCCTAGCGCTTTCCTGGAGGAATGCTTGGCATCCATTGATGCACAGGAGGGCGATATCGGCGCGTTTGTGGCGACCGATCTCAAAGGTGCCAAGGCCGCCGCCGGTGAGTCAGATAAACGCTGGCAAGCAGGCGCACCGTTGTCGCTGATTGATGGCATGCCGCTTTGTATCAAGGACATCATGGAAACCGCATCGATGCCAACGGAGCAAGGCTCAGACCTATTCGTCGGTTGGCGGGGCAACCGTGACAGTGCTGCCGTTGCAGCGCTTCGTGAAGCGGGTGCCGTTATCGTTGCCAAGGCAGTGACTACTGAGTTTGCGGCGCAGCCGGCACGAGGAACGCGTAATCCTTGGGATTTGTCGCGAACACCGGGTGGTTCGAGCAGTGGTACAGTTGCATCTATTGCTGCTGGAATGCTTCCGGGTGGTCTCGGAACACAAGGGTTGGGGTCAACAATTCGGCCCGCAAGTTTTTGTGGTGTGTTTGCCTTTAAGCCGAGTTTTGGTGGCATTAATCGTGGCGGTAGCTTTGATACGATTAGCCAAAGCAGTACCAGTACATTCGCGGCGACTTTGGAAGAAACCTGGGAGATAGCGCGCGCCATTACGGCCCGTGTTGGTGGCGATCCGGGCTTTATGGGCGTATCGGGACCGCTGGAAGCACCGGAGGCCGAAATGCCCAAGCGGGTCGCCTTGCTGATGACTGAGGGCTGGGACCGCACGGTTGATGATGCCAAGCAGGCGCTGATAGATGCCCGGAGAAAACTCGAAGTTGCCGGTGTTGAGGTCGTGGACAAGACTAATGATGACAGCGCTGCGGCCTTGGAGAAATCTCTGGAGGGTTTACTGGAGCTCTCAGGTGGTTTGAATAACTGGGATTTCCGTTGGCCGATGAACACCTATGCCTACGATATGGACATTAACAAGATGAGCCCCGAAGCACAGGAACGGTTGGTCGCTGCGGAGGCGATGACCCATGAGGATTATCAGGCGTTGGTTTTGAAACGAAAAGGGCTCCGTTCCTCCTACGATGCCCTGCAAAATGAGTTCGGTGTCTGTGTGACCTTGTCAGCACCCGGGCCGGCACCCGAAGGACTGAAATGGACGGGCGATGCGGTTTATGCCGTGCCGTCGTCTGTATTGGGTAACCCATCCTACTCTCTGCCAGTGTTGGAGGCCGAAGGTATGCCGCTGGGTCTACAGGTCATGGGCTATGCCGATCAGGATGCGAAGGCTTTTTCTGCGGCGCGTGCGATTTTGGGTCTCTATAACTGATCGTTGGCTATGTGATGACGACGTTCTGCAATACGCTTTCAGTTGTGGTTACGAATGTAATTAGACATGGGGTGCATTTTGAATTCGACTGATGAAGATGTTCGAGGCGCGGCCATTGAGTTAGCCAAACAGCTTTGCACCTCTTGCGCCGGAAGGCTTGGGCCAGAATTTATCGGATTCTATCTACTTGGCAGTCTGGCGCATGGCGGGTTTAACCGACGCTATAGCGATATCGATATAGCTCTGATATCTGAGAACGGAATTGATGGCGTTTTTCTGGAGGCGTTAAAGGCAGAAGCTGAAGCCATCGCGCCTGAATTGGCGTCCAAAGTTTCTCTATTCTGGTCGGATAGGGATTTTTCAGTTGGCCGCTTTCCGCCACTCGATCGGTTGGATTACATCGAGCACGCGGTTGCGCTGAGGGAAGAGGAAAAGGTTCTTCCGCCGAAGCCTGATCTGGAAGAAATCAGAGACTATCTTCGCGGGGCACCTTTTGAGCAGTGGGCAGAACGCGGAACAAAGTTCTCAATCCAATCGACGCTCGATCCAAATGACCGAAAATCATTTCTGAAAACGCATCTTTATCCTGCACGCTTCGCCTATAGCTGGATAACAGGACAGATAGGCTCGAATGATACAGCTATCGCGTATCTCCACGACCATCCTGTCGGAGGACTCGATTTGGCGCTGCTGGATCGTGCGTTGGCCTGCCGTCATGAAGCTGCCGATCCGGATATTCTATTTGATGATCGAGCTTCGTTGCCGGCGCAGTATCAAGCGTGTGCCAAATTGATGGGATAGAAAAAAGGCCGATGTTTGAGCACCGGCCTTTTCATTGTGTATTTAACGGCGTCTATTTTTTCTTCTTGCCGCCTCTTTTGCGTTTGCCGGTCAGGCCGAGAAGTTTGCGGGCCTTTTTGATTTTTTCCGGTGACATTTTCATCATGGCGTTCACAAATTTCTGAATCTTCGGTCCCGGAATAGGCGTAATGTGAAAAGAACGACTCTTTGCCTTGGAAAGGAACTCCTTGTCATGGAGTGTCGCCCAATAGGCTTTGCCGAGCGCGGCGGCACGGTCCTTTGGCACACGCGGTGCGGCGGCAAAGGCCCGGTCAGACACGCCAGTTTGAATGAACTCAAAGATTTCGCGCTGGTCGGCATTTTGTGCCAAATCTGACAGCAAAGGGACGTTCGGCAGGTCAGGATGTTTTGACGATCCCATCTGGACCAAAACAGAGATCTTACCGTCGCGAATCCAGTCCGCTTTGCGGAGTGTCCATCCGAGCCAGCCACCTGCCCAGCCATGGAGTTCGCCGGTTTCAATGGCTTTACGGATTGGTGAGCCACCACGATAGCCGGTAACGATTTTGAATTTCGTTCCGAGCGCATTATTGAGCAGGCTTGGCAACATATAGGTGTTGTTCGACCGACCGATGGCGCCGACGATGGCTTGTTTCTTCTTGGCCTGTGCGATGCTGTGGACTCCGGCATCTTTGCGGAGCACCATTGTATTGGTCGCTTCACCCCAGCCACCGAGCCATTGGAATTTAGAAGGATCGTATTTAGCTTTGGTCAGCTTTAAGACCATCCGTTTGTCGATCCCAGCGTTCGGCGCGATGGCGACTGAGCCATCTTGTGGCGCGACGTTATAGACATAGTTGACGGCCTTGGTACCGCCAGCACCCCGAAGATGCTTAACGATAATGGTTGGTTTGCCGATCATATGTTTTGCCATATGCCGCGACAAAAGCTGCGCCATGGTTCCGTAAATACCGCCCGGCGATACACCGACATAGATTGTGAGTGTTTTGCCGTCATAGAATTCAGCGGGGCTTTTTGCTATTGCCGCGTTGGAAATTCCTAAAACAGCCGCCGCGGAAACTGCCGTGAGCAAAATGCGAGTAGCTTTCATAAATTCCTCCTGTTACACCGTTCGATTGAAATCTGGCAAAAATTTATACATTCTGCCTGACCGGTGGCTAAAGGCTAGACGAAGAAAGAGAATAAATAAATGCGTCCTTATAAATTCGGTCTGACTGAACACGACCCTTCCCGGGCATATCCCGGTTTTACGATGTTTTCACCGTCAGACGGCAGTGAGACTTTTTTGCTCGATATGGCGGGCGACGTCGTCCACAAGTGGGATTTACCTCAACAGCTGGGAAATTATGCGCAGCTTCTGCCGACCGGTAATTTACTGGTAAGTTGTCAGACCGAGGTAGGGCCGAAATTGATGGCGGCGGGCGGCCGTCTCCTTGAGATGGATTGGGATGGAAATATTGTTTGGGAACATATTGATCATCTTCAACATCACGATTTTAACCGTTGTCCCAATGGCAATACGGCCTATCTCGCCTGGGAACTTGTCCCGACTGAGGATGCGAAAGCAATTATTGGCGGGATTGCCGGCTCCGACCATGAAGATGGCGGTATCTATTGCGATGTCGTCCGCGAGGTAAACCCAGCCGGTGAACTCGTTTTTGAATGGCGGATGATGGATCATTTTCCTTTCGAGAAATATCCAATTCGTCCTAATCGGCATCGGCATGAATACGCCCATGCCAATACCTGTTTCGTTCAGGAGGATGGAAACTTTCTGCTGAACTGGCGTGACCTTGATCTCATCGTACTTCTGAATCGAGAGACCAAAGAACTGGTTTGGGAAATGGAAGACCGTAGATGGGGTGGGCAACATGATCCCCGACGGCTCGACAATGGTAATATCACGATCTTTGCCAATGGCAGCGAGCAGGTCGGGCCCGAGTTTTCCCGTATCCTCGAGCTAAACCCTGAAACAGGGGAGACCGTTTGGGAATATAAGGGCTCACCAGTTGATACTTTCTTCTGGCCACGTGTCAGCGGCGCACAGCGTCTTCCAAACGGCAATACATTTATCTGCGAAGGCCGACAGGGACGCTTGTTTGAAGTCACGCAAGAAGGTGACATCGTCTGGGAATATATTTCGCCGCATGAACATGTCCGGACCGAAGGCGTTATTCGTCAGATATTTCGGGCTTTCCGCTACGGCGTGGACTCGCCAGAAATTGCTGGCAGGGTTTAACGATAAGGTGTTGAGGAGGGTTTTATGCTGACTTTGTATCACGGGGTGACATCGACCTGTTCCAAACGCGTGCGAATGACGCTCGCTGAAAAAAATATTGAGTGGGAGAGTGTACATCTCGATCTCTCGAAACGGGATAACCTCAATCCTGAATATTTAAAAATAAACCCCAATGGGGTGGTGCCCACAATCGTGCATGACGGCAAGGCTCTCTATGAGTCCAATTTCATTATTGAATATCTTGATGATGTTTTTCCGGAGCCTGCATTGCGACCGGTTGATCCTTACGAGCGAGCGCGGATGCGGATTTTGATGGATCGTATAGAGCATGTTCTGCATCGCAATATCAATACGGTCTCGTGGATAAGACAGGAGCGATACAAACGGTTCGATGGCATGACACCCGACCAGCTACAACAGGTGCTGGATGACCAGGCGACCGAAGAAAAACGCGCCATTCTCAAGAAACGTCTCGAAGATGGCGTGTCAGAAAATGATATGGCATTTGCCGAAGCCCGTGTTGCCGAAGTGCTGGATGAACTGGATGTTGTCCTCCAGGACCGTCCCTGGCTCTGCGGTGACAGCGTTTCGCTGGCCGATATCAGTATCGCGCCGTTTATGGAACGGTTTGAGGCCAATAAAATGCCGGCTTTAACGGATTGGGTTAAACGCCCCCGGCTCGGTGATTGGTGGGAGCGGACGAAAGAGTTGGAGTCTTTCCAGAAAGCTTTCTCGTTTCGGCCGCCCGAAGCGGCTTAGCTCGCTAACCCCAAAGTTCCTTACTGGCGATTTCCGCGCCTTCAACTAGCGCGTCGAACTTGGCCCACATCACCGATGGATGCACCCGGCGATAGAATGGTCCTTGTGCGAAACCACAGTCTGTCCCTGCGATGACTCGTTCTTTACCGATTAAGTTCGCGATCCGGACAATACGCTCGGCAACCAGTTCAGGATGCTCGACGACATTGGTGGTGTGGCTGATGACGCCATGGATGAGAACTTTGTCATTCGGCAATCCGGCATCGCCCCAGACTTTCCATTCATGCTCATGGCGGGCATTGGCACCTTCGATGACGTAGGCTCCGGCATTCACCTTGAGGATCAAGTCCACGATGTCTTTCAATGCGACGTCAGTGGTGTGTGGGCCAGGCCAGCTACCCCAGCAAACGTGATAGCGGATTTTTTCAGCCGGAATGCCTTCAAGGGCAAAGTTCAGAACTTCGACATGCTTGGCAACCCAATCGCGATATTCCTCGAAAGTGCCGGGCGGTACCATACGGTCGTAGGTAACGGTGGCGCGGGCATCATCGAGCTGCAGGAGCAACCCAGAATCCACGATGGCGTTGTATTCGACCTTCATGGCGTTGCCGATGGCTTCCAGGCAGTCATCTTCGGTGGCGTAATACTCGTTGATCCGGTCGGGAATAACGCTTGATGGTGCTGCGACGGGCAGGAAGCCTTCCCTCACACCGGCCTGATCAAGCGCGGCCTTCATATTTGCGACATCGCGTTCAACTTCTGGCAGGCCGGTATATTTAATCGGTCCGGTGCAAACCGCCTGATTAACCGTCGCGTATTTTTGTTTGCCATCTAGCTCTTCATAGAACTCCGCAAAGCGTTCGCGGTCAGCACCCTGAGCGAAGGTGTCATTGTCGGCTGGCATCTCACGTTTCTCAAAGCCGCTGAGCCGTTCGAGGGCATATTGCGACCAGCTGATTGATTTGCCGAACTCGCCGTCACTGGGAATGTCGATGCCAGCTGCTTTTTGTTCGGCAACAATTGTTGCGACGCTGCTCTTCAGACAATCAGCATAGGCGGCTTCATCGTATGGCTGACCGGCCTGCAACGGCTTAATGTAGGTGAGCAATTCCTCAGGTCGGATAAGGCTGCCGACATGGGTTGTAAGGATTTTGTTTGTACTGCGCTGCATGCGGAAAACTTTCTAAGAATAGGAAGCGTGCACAGTAGGGACTTAGGTTGTTTGTGTCACCGGGACGGTGCAAATCATTTCGGTATAATACGTTGTGGCTTTTCACCGCGATCCCACTGCCACAGCGAGCCGTCCGTTTTGAGAGCTATGGTGGTGTTCGATGATGCAGCGACAGCCGTGACGCTGTCGAGGATGGGCTTTGGATCGGTGCCATATTCGCTACCCCAGGCGACTAGTGTGTTGTCTTTGAGGATGGCGACGGTGTGAGACGAGCCTGTGGCAATGGCCTTGGCATTGCCGACGATTTTGCTCCAGCGCACGGCCTTGTCGCCGAGGCCATGTTTGCCCACCGGGCCATAGATATTGCCGCCGGTGCCAAGCACATCGCCATTGCTATTGAGCAAGATGGCGTGGCCGGTATGGGCAGTGATATAGGAAACGTCGGTAGCCGTGCGAACGAATGTCTTGGTGCGCTCTAGCCGTCCATCGCCATATTGGCCGCGATGAGCTTTGCCTTTGACATATAGATCACCGGATGTCGTGACGTAATAATTAGCGCCATCACCGACAGCTACAGTTCTGATATCATTGGCGATCTTTTGGCCATTGCGGGTACCGGTTTCAATCCACCAAAGCGTATTGGTCTTATCGATTGCCATGACGCCACTATCGCCCGCGGAGAAACGAACTACTCCATTCTTTAGGAGACGCGGTTTACTAAAATCGTCGTTGTCGAACCGGAGCAGGGCGCCATTCGGCGTCAGGATATAGTTACTGTCGTCGCCGACACCGACTTGAATAGCCTTGTGGGGGATTGTCTTTGGAGTGTTATCACCCCGCCAGCCATAGGTGGTGCCATTGATAATCGCCATCTGCCGGTCGTAATAGGCCGCCAAAAGCGGGGATGAGCTGTCTGCTCGCGCCGATGAAGCAATCAGGCAGATGATAACGTACGATATGAATGTCGATGCGCATGCTTTGCGGGTCATGGCTCGATGATCCTTACAAGTTTCTTCGGGACTGATTGTCGAACGATATCGGAAAGCCCCTCGATGATTGCCGTTCTGGGAAAGGAGGCGCGGTAGGCTAACCGAACGATCCTTCCCGCAGTCCCCGAGGCTTCTTTCAGAGTAACGATATTGGGCGTATTCGTCGGTTTCGAAAGCGCGGGGACAAGGGTGATGCCGTCGCCAGCTGCGACCAGTGCCAGCAATGTTCCAAGACTGGTTTCCCTAGTATTGGAATTGGCAGTACCGGTATTCGCGCTGCAAACATCGAGGACCTGATTGCGCAAACAATGACCATCTGCCAATAGAAGAAGTTCCTCGTGGGGCAGGTCACAGACGTCGATGGATTGATTGGTGCAGAGGGTATGACCTTTGGGCAGAGCAATCCAAAATGGTTCATCATAGAGCAGCTTTTCGGTGAGCCGTTGTTCTTCTGGCGCTGTGGCCAGAATGGCGCCATCCAGATCGCCGACGGCTACTGCCTTTTCCAAGTCAGCAGTGAAACCTTCGACGAGGGTGAGGGATAGATTTGGCAGGTCATCTCGAATTTTTGCGAGGATAAGAGGCGAGAGTGACGGGGCAATGGTGGCGATCATCCCGAGCCGAAAGGGACCGGATAGCGGGTCTTTGGCAGCTTGCGCTGTCAACACAATCTCATCAGCCATTGTGATGAGTTGTTGCGCCTGGGCAACAATCTTTTCGCCGACTGGCGTAATTGAAACGGACCGGTTGGTGCGCTCGAACAACGCCACGCCGAGAAAGTCTTCCAGCTTTTGAATTTGTCCGCTCAGGGCAGGTTGGCTGACATGACAACGATCAGCGGCGCGACCGAAATGTTTCTCTTCGGCGACGGCAACGACGTATTCCATGTCACGTAGATTCATAACGATAAGTGTAACCAATCATAATAATAAGAAGAATCGATTTTGTTAATGATTGTTCCTTCGCTATCTCTAAGGACGAGGCAATTAGGCCCGCAAACCAGAGGAGATAGGTCGATGAGTAAATGTCCCGTTATGACAACCGCAAACGGTAGTCCTGTGCCGGACAACCAAAATAGCCTGACAGCGGGGCCTCGCGGTCCGCTTCTGGCTCAGGATTGGCAGCTGTTCGAGAAGCATGCTCACTTCAATCGAGAGCGTATTCCCGAACGCGTGGTTCATGCCAAGGGATCTGGAGCCTACGGTACGCTCAAGATTACAGACGATATTTCCAAATACACCAAAGCCAAGGTCTTTGAAGTTGGTAAGGAAACAGAATGCTTCCTGCGATTCTCAACGGTGGCCGGTGAGAAGGGTGCTGCTGATGCAGAGCGGGATGTCCGTGGTTTCGCTGTGAAGTTTTATACGGAAGAAGGCAATTGGGACGTCGTTGGCAATAACACGCCGGTGTTCTTTGTCCGCGATCCTTACAAGTTCATGGACTTCATCCATAGCCAGAAACGCGACCCGAAAACCAACCTGCGAGATGCAACCATGCAGTGGGATTTCTGGTCGCATTCACCGGAAGCGTTGCATCAGATCACGATCTTGATGTCAGATCGCGGTGTGCCGAGCAGTTATCGTCATATCAACGGCTATGGCTCGCATACTTACAGCTTCATCAATGCCGACAATGAACGGTATTGGGTAAAATTCCATTTCAAAACTCAGCAAGGCCATTCGTTTAATCTTGGTGATGATGAGGCCAATGTGATTGGTCAGGATCGCGAGAGCCATCAGCGTGACCTGTATGATGCAATCGAACGTGGTGACTTCCCGAAATGGACGGTGAAAGTCCAGATCATGTCGGAAGCAGAAGCCGAGAAGACATCTTATAACCCGTTTGATTTGACCAAGGTCTGGCCGCACGCGGAGTTTCCGTTGATCGAGGTCGGTACGATGGAGCTTAACCGCAATCCTGAGAACTACTTCGCGGAGGTCGAGCAGGCGGCGTTTACCCCGGCGAATGTTGTCCCGGGGATTGGTCACAGTCCGGACAAGATGTTGCAAATGCGGATTTTGTCTTACGGTGATGCCCAACGCTATCGGGTCGGGGCCAACCATCAGGCGTTGCCGGTAAACGCGCCGAAATGTCCGGTCCATAATTACCAGCGTGATGGTGCGATGCGGTTCGATGGCAACAATGGCGGTGCGGTAAATTATGAACCGAACAGTGTCGGTGGCCCGGTTGAAGATCAATCTGTCAAAGAGCCACCACTTGCTGTTGGTGATGTGGCTGATCGGTACGATCATCGTGACGAGAATGATGATTACACCCAGGCCGGAAACCTGTTCCGCTTGATGTCATCAGAGGAGCAAGGGCGTCTCATGGATACCATTGCCGGTGCGATGGAAGGCGTGCCGGAAGAGATCATCAATCGACAGGTGGGTTACTTCCATCGAGCTGACCCGGATTACGGGAACGGCATCATGAAACGTTTGGTAAAGAAGTAGCAGGAAGAAGGTGATATCCGGGGCCCTTTAGGTCCCGGATACGCATGCTTTGAGACCAGGAGTAATTTGAAATGAAAGCGCTGACTTATTCACTACTAAATGAATTTTGTGACGTTTCAATCTGGGTAACGTTAGGGCTCAGAGAAAGCCTGCCCATCCCGCGGATTAATGGCACTTATCATGCCAAATCTGTCATTTAGATGAGGTCTTGCTGAATCAGTGATTTGAGTCTTAGAATATTGGGGAATCGGTTTTTGATCGACCGCTTCGATACGGCGTCAACGGTATGGCGCGAAGCAATAAATCAACTTCGGGAGGTACTATGATTAAATACACTTTACCAATAGTTCTCGCCGCCTCCGTGACCGCTCTGCCGGCACTGGCGAATAAAGCGAAGCTAATGGAACTTTACAAAGAGAAAACCGTGACCATTACGATTCCGTATGGTCCTGGCGGAACTTATGACAAATATGGTTTGAGTTTCTCTAATCATCTGGGACGTCAACTTCCCGGTAAGCCAAATATGATTCTGCAGTATATGCCAGGTGCCGGTGGTGCTAAGGCCATGAACTGGTTTGCCAATGTCGCCCCTAGACATGGCCGGAACCTGATTGTGCCGCTCGACAATACGGTTATCAACCAGGTCCTGCGTCCAAAAAAGATGCGCTACAATGCAAACGATTTCACATGGCTTGGTTCTTCTAACCAGACTAATTCAGTGATCGTTATTCGTGCTGATAAAGGCATCAAGCACATCAATGACATGAAAAAGATTCAGGCGATCGGTTCAACGAGTGGTAAGAACTCAAGCACTTATATCTTTTCTGTCTTAGCGGCAAAATTACTTGGCCTTAAGATGAAGATGGTGACAGGTTATAAAGGGTCATCACGGTCTATCTTCGCCATCGAACAGGGTGAAGTCGATTTCACGGCACCGAACTGGCTGGCTTGGAATTCAAAAGTGCCGCATTGGTTCAAGGGCAAGAAACCTTTTGCTATTCCGATTTTGCAGAATGGGTTCTTTGTTGACCCCAATATTCCAGATGTACCCATGTTCACGGAACTTGTGAAACCAGCAGACAGGCCTTTGGCTTCATTTCTGGCGTCAGCTGGTCCGCTTGGTCGCGGTTTGATTTTGCCACCAAAATCGCCGAAATACCTGACGAAACCGCTTCGCGCGGCTTATGATGCGATGAACGCTGATCCGAAGTTCAATGCTGAACTGAAGAAACGTAAGCTTCGCTTGATCGCCAGTAAGGGTGAAGTCATTCAGGGTATTGTTGCTAAAGCGCTTAAAGACACATCACCTGCCGTCATCGCACGGGTAAGGTCATTGGTCTTTGGTAGCGGAAGCTAAGTCCTAGACTTTAAGTTCGACAGAAAGGCGGTCCCTGGTTTCCAGGGGCCGCTTTTTTTATTTAAACAGCATGAAGTTTGGTGTTTTCAGTCTCTTCAGCAATCAAGCGGTCGACAAGACGTCGTACTTCAAGGGCACCGGCATCTGCACCAACATCTATCTTAGGCGCGCCGTCCCATCGATCCTGTTGGGCCTCGATGATCACAATATCTTCGTTAAAGGCAAGGACAGAGGCATCGTAGATGGCATCCTCCTGTTCACTTGATAACCCATCTGCCTTGTTGGCCATTACCCAGAGATAGAGCGTGGTCTCATCGGTCTCGGGCATTGCAAGATGCAAGGTATGACGATCTAACAACATGTTCTCTGGGGCGGCTTCACGACCGCCAGTTCCGGCCTTGGATGAGCCGACCTGGAGCCAGACAAATCCCGGTGGGGCGTACTCAATTACTTGCCAGCGATCAACATTATCAGAATAGCCAGTCACAGCGACATGTGCGGGGGCCGGGGCGATATCTTCCATAAATCGGGTAATACGAACCCGGTCACCATCACGTTCGGTTTTGGCCACGGCTTGTTCCGCCACGCCGGATGCGCCGATGGTGGATTTGTGGGCGAACGGCAGGTGCGTGACATCCATCAAATTATCGATGAGTAGGCGGTTATCAAAATGCCCATATAGATGCGCATAGCGGACACGCCAATCGGCGTTGGAGGCGAAGGGAAAATCATAGGGCACTACGGAATTGCTGAGAGCTGGGTCGCCCATCCAAACGTGGATAAATCCCTGTTGTTCGATACACGGGTATGAGCGCACGGCGGCACCCGGCGGAATCTGCTTTTGGCTCGGAACGCGAACGCAGGCACCACTGCAGTCATATTCAAGGCCGTGATAGCCGCATTGAATATTGTCCCCGACAATCTCTCCGAGCGACAAAGGTGCCTGCCGGTGAACACAGCGATCTTCCAGAACAACAACCTTGCCGGTGGATGGTGTACGAAACAAAACAAGAGGCTCGTTCAGCATGCGCGATGCAATGGGTTTATCCGTTACCTCTTCGGTGAGGCCTGCGACATACCAACGATTTCTCAATTGGGGGGTATTGATCATCTATCTCGTCCAGACTGTGTGAGGCGACATTCTAGAGCGCCTTCGATCAGAATCAAAATTCAAGGCACGTGGTGTGTGTTTGTTGCGCGGAGCATTTGGATAACGATAAAGGCGGCCACGGCGGCGAAAAGATGTTTGAGCGTATGGCCGCTTAGCGCACCCTGTAGAACGCTATAAAGCCAGTGATCGAGTTTCTCCAGCGCCATGGCACTGCCATACCAGGCGATTACCCAGAGTAGGTATGATGCTTTGGTGTAACGACCATTTGGAAACAGGATTAAAACAATGGGCAACAAGGCGATTGGAAAGAATTGGACAAAGCCATAGAACCGTAAATCCCCGGTCCCCTGCGCTTCGGTGATGGACCAGTAGATCAGGCTAGCAGCACCTAGCGTTACGAGAAGGGGCAAAAGCCAGGGAATGATGTTTGGGCGGTTGATCCGGTCGGTTAGAAAAGCTGTGAAGAAACCCATAAAGGCCATCGTCATTGGCAATCGGTCCCAGAACAAACGATCATTATCCGGTGCCCCGTGATAGTAGGCAGAGCCAACACTGACCAAAGCCACGCCGCTAAAGAAAACGATATAGGGCCATTTTTCGAGAGATCGTGGAAAAATCGACTGCCCTGTTGGCCCAAGTATGGTCCAAAGCCCCCAGAGGCCGACCAGCGCAAAAGCGGCATTTGACACGGTGTTCCCAAAATTCACGATGCCGAGACAGGTGCGTACGTCGGCAAACAAGTGAAATGTGGGGTCCTGTGGGATCGGTGAAACTTGAAGCAGGCCAATGAATGCGGCTATTCCAATGGCGCTCAAAATACTGACGTTTCTGGCATAGTTTGGTCCGTCGGTTTCAGGTCTCATCAACCGTCCACTCCATCTCGTCCCAGCGCAGCGCTATCCGGAAACAACAATGACTTTATAACGACGGGGACGGCGCCGGAAGCGGCCATCATGTCGCCGATATCGATATAATCGAACTCTTCAAGGGCGATGCTGTCGATCGAGATGATCGGGACCTCTAGCTTCAGCTCTTCGGCAGCATGAATGCCAAAGACTTTCCCGATATCGCCTTCGCAGACCATGACCAATGGGTGTCTATTTTTAAGGTGCCTGGAAAGCCCTTCAGACACACCTGATAGGAAGTCATGAATACGCTGGTAGCTCGCTGAACCCAACCAGTCGAAGCATAGGGCAATCGGTTGCTCTGCACCAGCTTGGTCGAGGCGCAGTAAGGCATTGGTGACAGCGTCGGTGACATTCGTTTGGTCGATCTCATCCAGTTCCAATGCGAAGGCGGGTTTGATAACCGGGATATTGCGCAACGGCAGAAGCGTTTCGTCTGACACCATGATCGTGGTGCCAGATAGTTGGATGGTATATTGCGAGGCTCCGACGACTGTGGCTCTAATATTCTCGACCGGCGGCATGACGCGATAGCCGGCGCTTTCTATTCGCCGGTGAATAGCCCGCCCGAGATAGTTACCAAGATCGCCGAACGTGCTTTCCTCATACCCGTAGATGAATTCAGAAACGCCGCCGGAAAAGGTGAGTGCATCGATTTCGCCGCGCCAGCTAATCGGTGCTAGCCGATGGAGTGCCTCGGTTTCAGTTGAGGGAACGCGCAATGTAATAATTTCTTCCAGCCGATCCGCCATCTTTTCTGCGATGTTCTCACAATCAGCTGCTGTAATGTGATCGCCCGGTGAAAGCTCAAGCCCCGCTTCATGAATAAAAATCCGCCCAGCTTCTTCAATTCGCGTGATGGTGCCAGCATCGTCAAAGGCGATTAGCCGCGCGCCAATATCAACAGCAGTCAGCCCAACGATCTCACCTTTGTCGCAAATAGCAACCTTGGTTGTGCCACCGCCGATATCAATGTTCATCACCACGACACCAACGTCTTTAGAATTTATCACTGCGCCAGAACCGTAGGCCGCCATCGCCGCTTCCATCTGATCTCCGGCGGAGACAGAGACAAATTTACCGGTTTCGACGGCGAAGAGTTCTCCGATAGCCCGGGCATTTTGTCGTCGAACGGCGAGGCCGGTGAGAATGAGGGCGCCGGTATCAACTTCGTCGGGGCGCAGCTGGGCTGAGCGATACTGGCCAGCGATATAGTCAGCGAGCTTGTCGGAATCGATGGTTTGCTGGTCGGTGTAGGGCGTCAGGAAGATATCAGAGTCATAGATGACCTGGCGTTCGGCCGCGACATAGCGGCCATCGCGCTGTTCCATTCGTAGCCGTGAGAATACGAGATGCGATGTCGAGGAACCAATGTCGACACCGACACTGACGAGTGAGGTCTTTTCTGCTCCAGCGAGATTGCGTTGCTCGGCAAAAACAACCCGACCACCTTCTTCTTCCTCGTCATACACGATCTTTTACGAGGCCTTCCGTCATTTAGGTTTAGCCACCAGCAAAGGAGTAGGTAGTGTTCTTATCATAGAATTTTTCGTCCATCCGGTTCTCTGATCCTTCGGAGGTTAACGCTTCGGCAAAACTCGACCGTACCTGTGGATCTTCGAGCGAATAGGGAACAGAAGCGCCACCAGCATAGGTTATATCGACCATCCCAGGGTCGACGACCGTATCACCTGGGATGCCGGCTTGTTGCGCGAGGTGATTATTGGGACCGTACCAGCCAAGTAATCGAAGCGGTTCATCGCCAGTTGAGAAATGCTGATGAAACCAGTCACCCTCCATCGGTGCGGCGGAAATCATGCTGAACTGGCCATATTCTTGGCGAAGCACATTGTCACCCTGGCCGTCTTGCCAGGGCGTTGGACCGAGCTCCTGTGGCCAGGTGTAGGAATACCCCTTTCCGCCAATGCATATGAACGCGGCGGCTGAGCCCGGCGAATAGGCCCGTGAATAACGGCCAGCGGGGTGCTCGCCGATATATTGGTAAAACACATTTTCCGCCATTTGCGGTTCCATCCGGCGGTAGCCGGGTGTTCGACGATTATCGAGATAAAGCTCTGTTGTGAAGACGTCGGCGACGACATTGGTCCTGCACATGGCCAAGCCGCGTGCAGGGTCAGGCTGTAACCCGTCTGATGGCTCGAAGCTGCTACCGGTTGGGTCATAGCGCTTCTTCATTTGTAGGGACGAGGCAAAAATAATGTCTTCATCCCGCATCAGATTGAACATGTTAGGTGCGGTGGTTCCCGCCAACAAAATTGCCGGATTGGCGGATGAGTTCACGATGCGATGATGGGTATTCATCGGGATTGCAAAAAGTGAACCGCGGCTCCATTCAAAGACTTCAGGACGATCTTGCCCATCTTCCCAAATCTCGGTTGTGCCGCGCCCTTCGAGAACCAGATAGACCTCTTCGTAAAGGTGCCGTTCTTCGTTTAGTGCCCCGGCGCCGGGAACCTCAATAAGATAGCTACCCCATTTGCCTTCGGTGCCAAACAGCTGGATAAAGCAACCGCGTCCACCCATCTGGTCCCAAGGTTGCATTGGCAAATTCAGAACGTTGGCGATCCCAATTTCCCGGATTACTGGAATATTCTGTGCCTCCATAAAATCATCATAAGGCGTCGCCAATCTCGGCCAGGATGGGGTGCCGGCATACAGGTCGCGTCCGGGTTCGTGCCAGTGCGGATCACCCGCGACATCATGGGGCATAAATCGCTCTTAACTAGTTAGAAAACTGCCAAAAAACTTGATACCGAACATGGTCAAACGAAGGACAGCTGTCAAGTTTGGCCCCGGTGTTCCTTAGAATACATATGCGGCGCATAATGGTGGTTAAGCAGGGATCGAACGAGAGGTGTGAACATGAATTGGTTAGAAGACAAGGTCGTTTTTATCACCGGCGCTGGCGAAGGCATCGGCAAGGTCGTTGTAAACCGGTTTTTGAACGAAGGTGTTGCCGGCATCGTGGCGTTTGACTTGATCGATGACCGGCTAGCGGAGCTGCAATCAACGTATGGCGATCGCATTGAGACTGTTTGCGGTGACGTTCGAAACCTCAAAGATAATGAGAAAGCAGTCGAACTAGCGGTATCCAAATTCGGCAAGCTCGATGTGTTCGTTGGGAATGCGGGTGTTCGGGATGGTCGCAAACGACTGGAAGATATGGGCGAAAAGGAACTGCATCAGGGTTTCGACGATGTCTTCGGTATCAATGTGAAGGGCTACATGATTGGAGCCGCCGCGGTACGGGAAGAACTCGTGAAAATCCGGGGCTGTATCGTCCTTACATTATCGACGTCATCTTTTTATGTTGGCAGTGGACCGATTTATACGGCCTCCAAACATGCAGCTCTTGGTCTTATGCGAGCGCTTGCGCATGAACTTGCGCCCGATATCAGGGTCAATGGTGTGGCACCTAGCGGAACACCGACGTCTTTTTCAGATGCTGACAGTTTGGTTGAGCCCGACTCCGCTCGGACGGCAATCCGTACAGGTGGTCCGAATAGTAATATTCTGCATCGTCAGACAGAGCCAGAAGATCACGCGGCCGCTTATGTGTTGCTGGCATCCGATCAATCTGCGGTGATGACGGGATCGGTCATCAATAGCGATGCGGGACGCGGCGTTTCCGTCGCGTCCCAGCGTTAAAAGGTCGAACTCAGGCACCCCAGGGTGTGATGGCTTCTTTCAAGGAAGCATAGCCCTGCAGGAAGCCAGGTCGATCACCGTTATAGACTTCGTCAAACTTGGCGAGCGCATCATCAAGGAACGCTTCTAGCTCCTTATTGTCTTTATTAGCATCAAGATAGGCATCGCGGATCAGGACGAAATGAATACGGGAGTCATAAGGCTGTTTCGTACCGCCGACCCATTCATCACCATCCAATAAACGCAGCAACATGGCATCCGCTGACCCCAGCGTCTGCTCATGAATGGCAGGACCCGTCATGCGGTGCATAACAGACGTCATGTCACGACCGTTGCCGGTGGTGTAACCCATATCAGTCCATATTTTGCGCATGTCGACGTCTTGACCGAGATGCTTGGCAACCTTGCCACCAAAAGCACGCAACGGATCGGAAATATCAGCCATCAGATCTGTCAGGCGGTCGCCATCAAGATCGGTGGCGAGAACAATGCAGTCCTGCTGTTCAATTAGATCCCATACCAACAAGCCATAGTTCGTGTCAGCAATATGCTGTTCGATCCGGCCACCCCAATTTTCCATGCCGTCCTTAAAGTCGGCTGGGAGGAGGGCAATGATCTTGTCGATCTCTTCCTTAAACTCATCATACGGGTCAACTGCGTATTTACGTCCTACCTCAAATTTGGTGCCTTGAAGTAACCAGCTGTGAAGACCGGCATTGATGCCATCTTCTTGCGCCTGCGTCGGCTTGGTGGCGACGCGGCCCAAGCGGCCCGTTTCGTGGACCATTTGGAGGAATAGGCGGTTGGCGTAGGCAAGCTGGACGCCGGGGGTGTTCATTTCTGAATGCACGATGCCGGTCTCGGCGTTGACGCCAAAGACGGCCTTGTCCTGCGAATAGGGTAGACATGGCATACAGCGCACGGCAGTGATCGGACCATAAGGGCGCACGTTGCAATATACGCCTGCTTGGGTCCGCAGCGGTGCGTTACCGGACTTACCCATCACAACGACTTTGCCGCCTTTGCCGTCATTAACGTACGCATCACCTGCCGTTGACCATTTGATGGAGATACAGGGCATGTTGCCGAACCAGGTCAGGGGTTCGAGATTATGATCATGTCGATATTGCGACCACATAGGTACTGCGTAGAAAGGCAGGCCCAACACATCGATCGCGGCCATGGTACCGATCAGCGCAAATGCATCTGTCATTGAATGAGCAACTGGCTCAACCTTGCCATCATGATTTCCACCCTGCCAGACAGCAGCGTCCGGAAAGCCTGTTGGTCGTACATCGGTGGGCTCATATAAATCGTTGAGCAGGCCAAACAGGTCTCCGCCATCGGCTTCGGTGCGGGCAATATTCATCAGATCAAGCATAGGTGCCTCTTCAAATTGGTAAGTCAGTCAGAACACGGGAGCAAGAAGCACCCGCCCTAAAATTTCGGGCTAAACATGCTGATTTGGAGACCAACTGTAAAGAGCCAGTTGACGATAAAATTTAGGGAGGAACCCTGGTGCTAAATCTTCCACATGGCGCGAACGCGCTTCTTCTCACTAGCGACTTTTCGGCCGCGTAACCGTTCCCAGAGTATGATTCCGGCGTAATTCTCGACCTTCGTCGCAGGCACGCGAAAATCCGCCAGTTTCTTGTGGGTTTCCTCATTCGGAAGAATGAAGGACCACATGTTCAATGCGCCTCTGTTATTTTCCGTCAGGATAGATTTAAAATAGCGATGCGGTATTGGGATGCTAACGCCATTTTTATCCGTAGAGCCAATAACCTTAATCGATTTACCAAAATCGAAAATTGGCCCTGATATGACATAGGTTTCAAATATCTTCGGATCGCTATCCAGTTCCCGTACCGCGCTTTCGTGGTCCTTCCAAATTGCCCGGTTAAATTTTGGCTTTTGTGGAGACATATTGGAAAGCAGGAAAGTTTCGCTGTTCTGCATCTCGCCTTCGCGCTGGTTAGCACTCGATACTAAGTGGCCGCGGTCATGACCCGACCCTTTGTAATCAACCAGGTCTGCGCGAAAAGCTTGGGGTATACGAAAGTCAGAGCGGAAATTATCAAGCCGCTCGACAGCTTCCTCGCCTTCGTCGATGCGCCCGACAATTTCGAGAGCCCATTTAGCCTGTCGAAAATAATAGGAATAACCAATCGTGAAGTAGCGATTGACCATGATCTGGTCGGCGGCCGGGGCTCCGTATCGAGCTTCCCGGCAATGGCTCAGTAGCTCCGTCATGACAAACGCCCCGTTATTCAATGTGTTGATAGGTATGGTATTCCCGTATTGTTTGCATCATCAAGCGGCGGGTTAGAAATTTTTTATACTTGAAAGCGGTTTGGCTTGAAGGGGGCGTCGTCAACGACTGGCGTTTTGTTTTCAAATAAATCCGCGAGAAGCTCTGCACTTGCGGCCGACGTTGAGAGACCGTTGTGCTGGTGGCCAAAATTAAACCATAGCCCTTGATGTTGGGGGGCAGCGCCAATCATTGGAAGGCTATCGACCAAGGTCGGGCGGCGGCCCATCCAAGGCGTGTCTTCTACCTTGTCGCCAAGCGATGTGGCTTGCCGTGCGGAGCGGATAGATTGTTCAACTTGGCGATCATTTAGAGGCGCATCCCGATCAGTGAGCTCTACGCCAGATGTAACCCGGACTCCTTGCTGCTGTGGGGTCATGACATATCCCGCGTCGACATCATGAACGGCTCTTTGCAGGGCTGGGCCCGTTCCCAGGCCATCGGTATTTTGTAGCCAAGACCCTTGGCAATTTCTGCAGACCAAGGTCCGGCTGCGAGGACAACCGCGTCGCTTGATATTAGCTCACCGTCTGTTAACTGAACTTCCCAAGTGGCGGATTTCTGTATCTTCTTAGCCGCACCGAGAATGACCTGTCCGCCCGCTTCGATGAATATGGAGAGATAGGCATCGCAAAGGGCTGCCGGGCTGGAAACGCTACAGGCATTATGAAGAAGAACACCGTGGCGAAATATTGGGTTTAGCGCGGGCTCCAGCTGTCTGAGTTCCTCTTCTGAATATTTTGTATGTCCAACGCCGGTCTTCTCAAACACCTTGAGTTCCATACCATAGGCCTGATAGCTCGTGTCACTGCGGAAGACCTTAAGCCACCCTGTTTTGCGCAATAATGAGTCGGCTCCGGAATCGGAAATAAGACCCAGATGGAGTTGCAACGAATGAGCTTGCAAGGCACGCAATGCCCAGCTGCTATGGTCTAGATGTTGATCAGTGCAATAGCTTAGAAAGCGCGTGACCCAGGGCAACCGCTTGATAACAAACCAAAGGCTGTAGTTGAGCGCATTGCTCTTTTTCAGAATGAGCTTTGGGAGGCGCTTTCGGAGACCCGGATTATTAGAAATAACCACAGACCCATCCGATAATACGCCGGTATTGCCGTAGGACGTCTCACGACCGGGCTGTTTTGGATCAAGCAGCGAGACCTGATAACCGCGCCGCTGGAACTCCAGGGCGGTTGTTATCCCGACGATTCCGCCGCCAACGACCGTTATGCGTTGAGGCGACGTCACCGATTCCAATGCCGCTTAAACTGCGGGGCCAATTGATTGTGGTGTCTTGATTGGGCCAGTAAGCTCGCTATCAGGCAGAGCTAGAATCGAAGGCTCGTCGAAGACATCGGTCATGTTTGAGCTCACACCATTCTCGGCAATCGCTTCCAGCCATTTGCGATGGATGCGAGGATCCTGATCTTCATATTCGACCTGGCGGCCACCTTCCTGAATTGATGTCGCGCCTTTGCCTTCTGCGCTTTTGCGGCGTAGCGCAATAAATGGATAGCGACGGCTGCCCATGCTGCACGCCAGATAGCGCGCCGGTTGATCGCAGGTGTTGAAATGTTGATGGAACATCCAGAACGGCGGCGTGTACATAAAGCCATGTTCCCAGGGAAATTCCTTGAATTCCTGATCGCCTTCATACCACAGAAGGGTATAGCCGGTGCCGCTAACGGCATGAACATGGGTCCCGGCGGCATGACGATGGGCCTTTTTGTAGCGGCCCATTGGTATTTCTGACGAATGGGCATGCATTGTGCTGTCGGCCAGAATAAACGAAACGTTCAACGATCCTTTGCCGCGTGAATCCATCGCGTAAAGTTTGAAGTTGGTCAGGTCATTGACGAAATTCGTTTCCCAAAGATTAGCCTCTGCAACATTGTCGCCGCGATTAACCGTGAGATGATCACCCTCGCCATCAAAATGCTTGCTGTCGCCAATCCTCTCCGGAAAATCGAAATCATTTTCGAACACAAAGCGTTCGTTATGAAATAGGTTGATGACCAGCGGTGCGTCATTCGTGCAAGACAGACGCGCGGGCTCTTGTCCGGAGCCGTTGAATATCTGGTATTCGCAGTTCAGTGGCACTGTGAACAGAGATTTGGGTCCCCATTCAAAGGTACGCACTTCGCCGTCGGGGTAGGTGACTGTGGTTGAGCCATAGCCTGACAGGGCATAGAAGAAGGCTTCGTAGATATGTTTGATGGGGGCAGTCTTTTTACTCGGCGCAACTTCTAAAACATAGTTTGCCATGAAGTCGCCATTGCCGTGGGTGTGCGCAAAACAGCCGCGCGCATCCCATCGATCCCAGACATCTGTCTCAAGCGCCAGCAGGTTATGCCCGAAGTCGAGATGCATGGGTATGCCTTCACCCTTCGCCCAGTCCATATAGGGATCAACCAGGAATTTCTTGCTTAAATCGATTTCTTCTTCGGGAGTATTTTCGTCAGACATACGGATCCTCTAATGAGAAGCAGGCTAAAATAATGGTGATCTTTTGGGCCGCGAAGTGCTTCCTAGACCAGACCTGCCCATTCTAGCAGGACGCCCGGTGGGAAGGGAAGATGCAGCAAGTGCCCGAAGACATACCAGGTGGCAATTCCGGTCCCGAGTGGTAGGGCTATCGTCATCGCGAGTGTTTCTTTATGGCGCAGCATATAGGCCAGCACCATAACCGGGGCAGCGGTATAGAAACCGATGAGCCAAAGCAGCAAGGCGAAGCCATACATCCAGGCAAATAATTCCAGCGCACGACGTTTGCCTACTTTCGAGGACTCTTCTTCTGAAAAATCAATGTCGACTCCGGTTTCATCCGTCTCAGTCTTGGCCGGAGGCAGGATTTCCCGGATCAGCTGGTAAACCAATAAGGCCAGCGCAATAAGACCAATGGTCCATGGGTAAAGTTTTGCCTGTAACGGCATGTCTGACGACGAAATGACGACATAGGCAAACAAGGCAATAAAGCAAAGTGTCAGCAAGGACCTGGGTTGAAATCTTAAACTCATGTTATGCCTCCGTTTCCTGTGCCCGGAGTTTTGAATTCCGGTCCTGGAACATTGGATAGCATACGCAAACCACGAGGATCGCAAAGATGATCAACACACCGGGTCGTAATAGGAAGTCGGCGCCAAAGAGCTGTACTGATGTCCACATATGACGTTCAGCGATCGGGCCAAGCACAAGCCCGAGCAGAAGTGGCGGGCGCGGCCAACCCGCGGCCCGCATGAAATAGCCGATGGTTCCGAAAGCGAACATGATTATGACATCTTCGAAACGGCTGGAGGCGGCGAAGCTGCCAATTACCGCCATTGCCAGAATGATGGGAATCATCAGGGAGGGGCGTAGCTTGGACGCCATCGCGAGTTGCCGGGTAAAGGCAAGACACAAAATCGATGTAATGATTGTTCCGATGATCAGGAGCCAGATCATTGAGAAGGTGAGATGCAAATCTTTGGTCAGCATGTCACGTCCGGGCGTAATCCCGACGATGATCAACCCGCCAAAAATGAGCGCCAATGTGCTCGACCCTGGAATACCAAAGGCGAGGGTAGGGATTAGGGAGCCACCTTCTTTGGCATTGGTCGCTGCATCGACGGCGATAACACCGCGAACATCACCTTTGCCAAATGTCTCGCGAGCACCTTCACAAGTTTGTTTGGCGCTACCATAAGCGAACCAGTCGGCAACCGCTGAACCGAGGCCCGGGATAATGCCAACCCAAACGCCGATCAGGCTACTGCGGAGGACGAGCCAGCGGTGGGTAAATGCATCCTTGATGCCTTGCCGCCGGCCTTTGCCAAGATCGCCCAGCGGAAGGTCAGAAATTCCTGTTCCTTTAACGCCCATATAGATCAGCTCGGGAATAGCGAACAATCCAATGGTGACCGGAATTAGTTTTAACCCATCCAGCAAGTAAATTTGGTCGAAGGTAAAACGGTGCAGGCCGGTAATCATGTGAACACCGACCATCGAAATAACAAGCCCGAGGCCGCCTGCAATGATGCCTTTAACGGGAGCTTTTCCGCTCAGGGCACCGACCATGGCGATACCAACCATTACCAACATAAAGAATTCAGGGGGGCCGAGTAATAGGACAAGAGGGCGTAGGATCGGGATCGCGACAAGAAGCACCATTGCGCCAATGATGCCGCCTATTGCTGAGGAGGTGAAGGCTGCGGCCAAGGCACGCGCGGCTTCACCTTTCTTGGCCATTGGATAGCCATCCATGATGGTGGCTTGCGAGCCACCACCACCCGGGACGCTGAACAGAATTGAAGTGATCGAATTGGCGGTATTGCTGACCGCCCAGACGCTCATAATGAGGCAGATCGCTTCGAACTGATTGAGAACGAAGGCAATAGGGAGCAGTAATGCGATGGCGGTTTTACTGCCAATGCCGGGCATAGCGACCAACGTCGAACTAATGACGATACCTACCATCATCAGTAACAACGCTTTCCACTGTAGAATGCCGTAGAGGCCTTCAAGGGCAGCGTCGATCATCGCCTTGTCTTTCCGTTAAAGGTAAAAAGGCCGCCCCATCGGGACGGCCCTTTTTGTAACGCCTATTTACAGTCGATCTTTGCGGCTTCTTTGCCAGGCTTTGGATAGGTGAATTTGCAGGTCATACCTACTTTGATCTTTTTACGTTTCACCTTTTTACCATTGAGTGTGACCTTGGTCCGTGAGCCCGAGACCTTGGCCATCACTTCTTTACCTTTGTAGTCGATCCAAATGCGACGGCCTTTTCTTTTGATCTTGGTGACCTTGCCGCTGTGCTTCGCGAATTTGCTCAGATCTTTTTTAGGTTTCTTGGCACCAGATTTATAAAGCGCGATGACTTTGTCAGATGCTCCTAGAATTTCAGCATTGATCTTTGTCATCAGAGCCGGTGCTGTCCAAGCAACGTTGCGCTTGGCGCGTTTGGACTCTCTCAAAAGATCTTTGTCATGCAATGCCGACTTAAAAGCTGCCCTCAATGTTTTTAGGCGGTCGGCGGGAACCCCACCTGTCGTGAAGAACGGACGACCAGCGGCCAAAGGTGCGCCGAGAAGGGCTGCGAGAGCTTTCCCTTGGCTGGACAGCTCGGTCCCAACATGGGGAACGCCCTTAAGAGCTGGATGTGGGGCGCCATTATACAAGATTGGAATTAGCCCCAATTCCTTGATCGCCTTGCTGGTGCTCTCATAGCTGTTTGCTGTGCCCTGAACATCACCGCGTTCGATGGCAAGAAAACGGTTTTGGCCACCGCTGAATCCGGAGATGATTTTGACGTTAAATCCATCTTGTTTCAAAAGGGCCGGGTATTGATAAGATCCGGAGCCGGGGCCGGTAGCTGCAAACAAAATGGTCTTTTTTGATGCTTTAAGCTGCTTGAGGCTACGGATGGGCTGGTTCTTGCCCATTACAACCAGGAAGGTTGAAGAAGCGGCACTGCCGATTGCACTCAATTTACTGAGGTCATATTTGACGCCTACGGCTTTGGTGCGCTGTGCCAGGGCCAGTTCGCGCGTGAGGATCGCGATCTCGGTACCATTCTTCTTGGCGCGGTTGGCCATATAGTTGGCAGCGACGATGCCGCCAGCGCCTGGCATATTAATGACAATCATCTTGGGTTTGCCGGGAATAAATTTAGGCATATGGCGTGCTAAAAGACGGCCATAAAAATCGTAACCGCCGCCGGGTGCGGAACGCACGATCATCTTAATCGTTTTGCCTTTATAGAACCCTTGAGCATTAACCGTTTGAGTATCGGCGACGCCCCAGGCCGCGATGCCAGCGATGAGGCTGCCAAGCGCGAGTGATCCTGAAAATTTCTTCATCAAAATTCCTCCAAGTTAGTGTTTGTATTTTTGTTCTGTAGAGACGCTAACGGAGCTTGTTGAATGTTTCAACAGGATCAATCCACATTGATGCCGGATTCTTTAGCGGCGTGCCGGCCTGCCCGACGACCTGAGGTGAAGGCCCAGCCAATATGATGGCCATGTCCTTTGAGCATTAGCCCGCCTTGGCCGGCGGAAGCAGCCGCAAAGACTCCGGGAATGGCAGTGTCGTTTTCGCCCAATAGACGATGATCTTCATCAACGGCAAGACCGCCATCGGTCAAGACGATATAGCTCTTAGCCGGACCCAACGCATAGAACGGCCCTGATGATAATTTTGTTTCGCTTGTTGCATTATGGGCTTCAACGGATTTCTTGAACTCCTCGGGTGGCATATCCATGGCACCGGCAAGTGTCATAACGGTCTCAGCCTTATGAAAAATATCAGGTCGAGTTTTTCGAAAGTCATCGAGATAGGCGTATGAAACGCCCGGTGCGGTAGCGATAAAATCGGGCCACGCTGAATACTTTGCTGCCAATTCGCTATCCAGGATGACATAACCAATCTTGTCCGGTTCGGAGGCGATGGCGAGACCGAGCTTTGACGGCTCGTCGGTAATACGTTGCCCGTTTTTATTCACGAGCAAGGCACCATTGGTAAAAAGAGCGAGTTCCGGAGCCATAGAAGTCGTGGTGAAACCCAGTACGAAAGGGCGAAGAATTCGATCTGGTAAATACTTCAAGGCGAACCGCATAAATTTGGTGACGACTGGCCAGGGCGGTAGCATGCGATCAATTGTTTCTCTCGGCGGAGCGATAAATCTCAGCGTTGGACCGGAAAGAACGTCACCATTCAATACTTTGGCACCAAGCGGAAAAGCCATTTCATGGCCATCGCCGGTGGCGTTGGGGTTCATGGCATCAACCAAGGCGACTTCTGGTGAAATGTATTGAGCCTTGAGTTTATGGTTGGCGGCGTAGTCACCACTGGCAAGGACGACGGTCTTGGCGTGAACTTCCGTTATGCCTAACGGCATTTCGCATCGAGCCCCGACAACGCGATCACCGTCGAGCAGGAATTTGTTAGCACGGCTATTGCAACGGATTTCGACTCCAATTTTGGCAGCATATTTTCCGAGATGGTGGATATAGGCTCGCGAATTGGGCAGGACGTTATGCATACGCGGTTTACGATGCGGTGGCTCAGGCATCGGGCCGAAAAACTCGACGCCCATCGACATCAGCCAGCGCAACGTCTCATTGGCATTGTCGACGAAAATACGACGTAGTTTGGGATTGTCTCGATCGGCCTGATCACCAGAAAACTTGGGCATATCTTCAAAATGCTCGTCGGGTGTATCGACAATGCCGTCCGAGAGCTGGTGCGGAGTTTGCGTGGCCGAAAAAGACCCAATTGACCAGGCGGTGGTTCCGCCCAGTTCAGGATTTTTCTCGATGAGCATGACTTTGGCACCATGAGTTCGGGCTTCGATAGCTGCTGCCAAACCGGCGCCACCCCCGCCGACGACTAATACATCACAACTCAAAGATTGCTCTTCGGACACGTATCCCACCCTTATTAAACGTTATAGTTGTGTTGAGTTTATGCCAGCGATTGAGCATTGCCAAGTTCGCGAAATTGACCCTACTGCGGTAACCGAGTCTGCGGTAGCGTAGGGGATAAGCTGTGTTGGTTTGTTTGACTAAAAGGATGCGTAATGAAGATCGACGTTTTTAACCATGTGTTCCCCAATGAGTTCTTTGAAGCCGCTGAAAAGCTGATGCCAGCGCGCGCTGTAAAGCGTTGGAAGGCGATGGAAGAACTCTACGATATGGATGCCCGAATGAAGGTAATCGATAAGTTTGACGATTATCAGCAGATCATTTCCATATCTCAGCCACCGTTAGATATCATCGCGGGGCCAAATGATTCGCCTGAGCTCGCCCGCGTCGCGAATGATGGTATGGCGCGCATTTGTCGGGAATACCCAGATCGCATGCCGTGGTTTATCGCAGCATTACCGATGAATAATACAGATGAAGCTATCCGCGAAGTTGACCGCGTTCTCGATGAACATGGTGCCGTGGGTTTTCAGATCCATTCGAATGTTGGCGGCAAACCGCTTGATGCGCCAGAGTTCCGTGACATTTTTGCGAAGATCGCCGAACGAGGGAAATGTGTCTGGCTTCACCCAACACGACCAGCAAGCCATGCAGATTATTTGACCGAAGACCAGTCACACTACGAAATGTTTTGGGGCATCGGCTGGGCTTATGAGACGACAGCCGCGATGTGCCGGATGGTTTGTTCGGGCATGTTTGATGAAATCCCCAACTTCCATGTCATGGCACATCACTGGGGTGCCTATATTCCGCACGCGGAAGGTCGTATGCCACTGTGGGAGGCACGGAACGGGACTATGTCGGCGGATGGTAGGTCCTTTGCCGATGATCTTGAAAAGCCGATGCTCGATTATTTCAAAATGTTTTATGGTGATACGGCGATGTTTGGCGCTAAGGCACAAAGCCAAGCAGGGCTGGATTTCTTTGGGTCTGGCAATTCGTTCTTTGCCACGGATGCGCCGTATGACCTCACAGGTGGCGAGGATAATATTCGGGAAACCATCGACGTTATCGAGAGTCTAAATTGTACCGATGAAGACCGCCAGGTGATCTACGAGGACAATACGAGAAAGCTCATCCTTGGTGAATAGATGACCGAATTCGACGCTATTATTCCACGGGCTCGGTTGGGTTTTATCATTCCGTCATCAAACCGGATGGTAGAACCGCAATTGCAGCATTACTGCCCGGATGGCGTCGTTCCCCATTTTAACCGGATCGGCATGACCAATCGGCATAAGGCGCCGCTCGATGAGTTGATGCCGCGGATACTATTGGCCGCTGAATTGCTCGGTGATTCCAAATGCGACGTGACGGTATTGCAATGTACCGGGACGTCGATGTCGGGCGGTGTCGAGAACGAACGAGAGGTCATCTCGGCGATTGAGGATTTGACCGGAAAGCCGGCAGCCTCGGCGGCTTCTTCGCTGATGGATGCTTTTCAGGCGATAGATGCACAGCGTTTGGTGTTTGTGTCGGAAACCCCTCAGGCCGGCCATGACAAAAAACTGGCCTTTTTGAGAGAGGCTGGGCTGGACATCATTGCGGACAAGGCAATGGAACTCGGGGGCAGTGATATCTATTGCAGCACGCCACCTGAATTCTGGTTTGAGAATGTAATGGCCATGCGCAATGACGATGCTGATGCTTACTTCGTCAGTTGCGCCAATATCCACAGTGTCGATGTTATCGAAGCCCTGGAAGATGAGCTTGGTCGACCCGTGATCACCAGCAATCAGGCGGCGCTTTGGTCAGCGCTCCGCCTGGCTGGTTTAAACGACAATATCTCCGCTTTGGGCCGGTTATTTAAGACCGGCTAAACGGTTTCTTAGTCTGGCGCGTCTTCGCCAGGCACAACACCGATAGCCGCAAGCGCATCCGCGACGAAATTCTCGGCAATCACATCTTCCCGCGTCACTTTGGGGAGGGAGGGGTTGAGCTTGTAAAACAACTCCATCTCATCCTTCCAGTGACCTGTGGTCAGCTCACCATTGATGGCGAAGCCTGCGGTGTCGTGTTCCTGCTGCCAGATGGTTTGGACGTCTTCTTCAGGAACTGGGACGGTAACGTAATGGTCATAGACCTTTTTGAACGTCTCAAAGTCATTGTGGAGTGCCCGCGACGCGTTGATCATACCTCGGGTAAGGCGATTGAGCTCTTCAACATGACCTTGTTCGTAGGCTTCGAGAGTGCCCAGCACACCATGTGGCTGAACAGGAACCAATTTCTTGAGATCGGCAAAGCCAAGCAATGTGTGCAAACTATTGCTGGAATCCTGGTTTAAAGAAATCGCTTCCTCGACCCGGATAAGGGAGACGTCAATTGTATCGCCGAGCAATCTATCGATACGTTCTGGCGGTGGGCCTACGGCTTGCCAGTCGATCTCGCTCTCTTCGATGTCGAGCGCTGCAACCAGCAATCGGGCCATATGATGGCTTAGCGCGCCGAATCCATCGAGTGCCCAGGAACAACCCTTCAGCTGAGCGGGGTCCGTGATTCGGCTCTGGGTGACAAGGTTTTGCGCGAGCCCACGCGCCATTGAAACGATGACGCGAACTGGCTGTCCTTCTGATCGGAATTTAAGAACCGGACCAAGTCCACCATAGGAAACATCGACAACATCGTCGAGGACGGCCTGCATAGCGGCAACGCCGCCATGAACTGGTGTCCAGGTTACATCGAGGTTTTCGTCTTCCCAGCAACCGAGAAGGGTCGCTGCGGCACAGGCAAGATCATCGACGCCGAAGGTCGGTCCTGACCCTGCTGCGAGCCGGATAGAAAGTGTGTCACTCATGATTTGTTCCTTTAAGGCGCTACGGTTGTATCGAGATGAATATGAATTGGTTCTTCGCTGTCTTTGATTTCACGACCCAGTAATTGCACGGCCTTCTCTGCTTCACCGAGGGAATAGTTATGGGTGCATAGTTTTCCAAGGTCTTGCCACTTGTCGGTCAGGATTTCGACGGCGCGGGCGGTGTCCTCCCAATCCGAGGACAGGACACCGAGCATTGAAATTTCGTTGAACAGCAATTTGTCGCTATAGAAATTATTGAGCGCGTTATGTGTTTTGACACCGGCGACCACCAGCGTGCCACCTTTTCTCAGCATTTCCACGCCTTGGATCAAGGGTTCAACAGCGCCCATCGAGACATCCAAGACGATATCTGCTTTGCGGCCACCAGTAATCTCATGGACCCGTTCGACAGGATCTTCGGTTTCGACATTGATCGTTGCATCGGCGCCCAGTTCTTTGGCGACCTGCAAACGGTATTCGTCTGCTGCTGTGCCCGTCACGATAATCTGTCCGGCCCCCATTTCCTTGGCGACAAGGACACTGAGTAACCCTCGTTGGCCGGGGCCTTCGATAACGATGGTTTGACCTTCCCGCAAATTGGGGCGCGCCCAGGCCCAACGCACCGCATTTGAGAGCGGGTTGTTAAGGCTCATGATATCGGTCGGTATGTGATCAGGGATCTTATGCATCCGCGCCTTAGGGTGTAGATAAAGATGTGATGCGTAACCACCCCAAAGGTGCGGCTCGTTGTCGAACCCCATTCGAATGCCATACCCCATATTGGCATCACAGAAGATAGGACGGCCGTCGTGACAGGCGAGACATTCGCCGCACGGGATCGAGGTTTCGACGATGACGCGGTCACCCTCTTTTACGTTCCATTTCTTGGCGGCGTTGGCGCCAACCTTATCGATCCAACCGAAAATCTCGTGTCCTGGTGTAATGGGCAGAGTTCCGTGCGGGGTGCCAATAAAGTGCCCGTCATATTGTTCGTAGTCAGTGCCGCACAGTCCGGCCGCTTCGATACGAAGGATGCCTTCGTCCGCGCCGATATTGGGAATCGGAACCTCGCGGGTCTCAAATTTACGTTTCTCAACAAGTACGGCGGCGTATGCGGTCTCGGTCATTAATTAGCTCCGTCCACCAACAGCGATTTTATCTGCCGTGGTGTTTGTAAATTTTGCGCGGGTGTTCTCCATGAACTTAATGCAGTCAGGATCGTAGTCGTGCTGGGGCTGAGGGTCGATCCCCCAATTGTCACCGACGTTTTCACCGCGCACCAGCATTGCGGTGGCGCCGTCGAAACGCGTCTCTTTAACGTGTGGCGCGACATAATGGATCGAGAACCCAACGCGGGGGTGATTGGCATTATTGGGTCCTGACCCATGCACAACGCTTTCATGATGTAACACAACTTGGCCTGCATTGACCTCTGCGAAGATGGCTTTGTCCTCAGGAACATCGATAACGGTTTGACCTTGCTGAACCAGGTTATGTTCGTGCTTCTTAATCTCATGAATAGCGGGCGGACCTTTATGGGTGCCCGGAATATACTGCACGCAACCGGACTCGACCGTTGCGTCGTTGAACGCCAGCCAAGCTGTCACTGTTTCTGCCGGTTCAAGCCCGTAATAGAAGCTGTCGGTGTGCCAGGACACAAACCTCGGGTCGTTGGCTTTCTTGGTAAAAAACGAGGCGCCCCAACACAGGATATTCGGCCCGAGAATGTCTTCGATTGCGTCCAACAGGTTTTCGTTGCGTACGACATCGCATAGCCAGGGAAATGGTAGGTGCGCTTTGATTCGAAATTTCTTTTGCGGTTCGTGGCCGAGCCGTTTCTCCATTGCTGCAAAATTTTCATGTAAGCTCGCAGCCTCGTCGGGAGTGTACGCTTCTACGGGAAACAGGAATCCGTTTTCATCAAATTCCCTGACCTGTTCCTCTGTCAAAACATTTGGCATGTGCAACACTCCACAATCGATCTTTGCTTTCCCATTTTGGCGCGAATTGCTTCCGATTACCAATATCGGCACCATCGATAGGGAATTCCGTTATAATGATCAAAATATGGGAGGATGAAATGGCAGACAAGAAAGCAAAGGCACTCGGGATCAATCACATCGTGCTTGAAGTTGGTGATCTCGATGATGCGCTGGAATTCTATGGGAAACTATTTGATTTCAGCCTACGTGGCCGGAACGACAAAAATGCGTTTATTGATCTTGGTGATCAATTTATCCAGCTTCGTCTTGGTAGAACGCAGGAAGCAGATGGAGCCCGGCATTTTGGATTTGTGGTGGATGATCGAGCACCGGTAGAGCAAGCACTAAAAGAAATGGGTGTTGAGTTGCTTGAGCGGGGCATGAATTTTCGTGATCCCTGGGGCAATCGTGTTGAGATCGTTCCTTATGATGACATTCAGTTTAGTAAGGCACCGAATGTTCTTCGGGGTATGGGATTAGAGGGGCTAAAGAAAACACCTGCGGCCATCGAAGAGCTGACAAAAAAGGATATGGCGCCTTAGGAGCCCAATCCGGTAACGAAACCGTTATTGGCGGATTGCCAGGCGGGGCACATATTGGGATCAAGAAAACAGGCGGGGCAAAGGAGACAGCATCATGAATGACATGAGCATGGAAAAGACGTTTGATTTTATCCAGACAGCGAATGACATCCTGATTTCGCTGGTCGTGTTTGCGCTCGGAGTCGGCATCGTTGTTGTAGCAGTTCTCTATGTCATCGACGTAACCCAAACAAAACAGGCGGTACGTCGGAACTTTCCGGTTGTTGGACGTTTCCGATATTTGTTTGAACATATGGGGGAGTTTTTTCGTCAGTATTTTTTCGCGATGGATCGTGAAGAAATGCCTTTCAATCGGGCGCAACGCTCGTGGGTTTATCGAGCGGCCAAGAACGTCAGTACGCAGCTCGCCTTTGGGTCAACGCGTGACATCACGCCGCCTGGGACAATTTTTTTCGTTAACTGCCCGTTTCCAACGTTAGAAGTAGATGCGGCTGAACCGGGTCAGGTTACAGTCGGGCCTTACTGTGAAAACCCTTATACGACGACCTCGTTCTTTAATGTCTCCGGTATGAGCTATGGCGCTATTTCGGAACCTGCAGTACGCGCGCTTTCCAACGGTGCCAAGGCAGCGGGAAGTTGGATGAATACTGGTGAAGGCGGGCTGTCGCCATTCCACCTAGAAGGTGGGTGCGATATCGTCTTTCAGATGGGCACGGCCAAGTACGGTGTTCGCGACCAAAATGGTGAATTATCAGACGAAAAGTTGAGGGGCATCGCCGCTCACGAGCAGGTTCGGATGTTCGAGATCAAATTAAGCCAGGGCGCGAAACCAGGTAAAGGTGGCATTCTGCCAGGCGGTAAAGTGTCAGCAGAAATCGCCACAATTCGCGGAATACCCGAAGGTCAGGATTCTATTAGCCCAAACCGGCACCCTGATATCGATAATGTTGAAGACATGATCAATATGATTGATCGTATCCGGAAGGTGACCGGTAAACCGGTTGGCATAAAATGTGTCATTGGTGCCTATGGCTGGCTTGATAGCCTGTTCAAAGCGATTACCGAGCGCGGTATTGAAAGTGCGCCGGACTTTATCACCGTCGATTCTGGTGATGGCGGAACCGGGGCTGCGCCCATGGCATTGCTCGACTATGTCGGCCTACCGGTAAAGGAAAGCCTGCCAATGGTTGTCGATACACTGACACGACACGGTCTTAAGGATCGCGTGAAAGTGATTTCATCCGGCAAGTTGGTGACGCCAGAGGAAGTGGCCTGGGCGCTTTGTGCAGGCGCTGATTTTGTTGTCTCCGCGCGCGGATTTATGTTCGCGCTCGGCTGTATCCAGGCTTTGCAATGCGACAAAAATACCTGTCCAACCGGGATCACGACGCATAACAAGCGCTTGCAAAAAGGCCTCGATCCAACCGACAAAGCTGAGCGGGTCATGAACTACATTAAGACGATGCGAAAAGAGGTCGGCATAATTGCTCATTCCTGTGGCGTGAAAGAGGCCCGACATTTGCGTCGCTACCATTGTCGTGTCGTCATGGCAGATGGCAAATCCAAGGCACTTGATGAGGTTTTTCCTGAACATCGGTCTCCCGGTTCAAAACAGGAAAGTGAAGCCGCGGCTTGAAGGCTGGCGCCAGAACGCCTGATCGATCATTATTAAGTATCGATTGAGTGCTTACACAGGTGACATCATGTCCGGTTTTAAGAGCGACGCTTTCAAAGGTGCCGATACTATAAAATATGAGGAACCGCGCAGAGTCGCTGCGACAGGTATTCTTCATTTTACAATTGGCGTAACCGACCTTGAGGTGTCACGGAAATTCTACGAAGAGGTCGTTGGCTGTACCTATTGGCGGCAGAATGACACCACGGTGTTTATGAAGGCCGGTGAGGACTATTTCGTTTTGTCGCGGACGGGGTATCATCAACCACCCAATAAGCCTCAGGATTCGCTTATCCATCACGCCTTCATGGTTGATGGAGCTGATTTCGATGCAGCAATGTCTCACTTGGAGGACCAAGACGTTGAGATCTTGCTTTATGAAGATACAGGACATCGTAGTTTTTCAGGTCGCCACGCGTACTTTCATGACCCCGATGGCAACGGCATTGAGATTATTGATTTTCAGGGTGTGGGCGACATCTCTGCTGAAGCTTATCAGGGGCGTCAACGGCGTCTTCCCAAATCACATCTGTCCGGGGAGTAACGAGTCGTTATGGAGGGAAGTGTTTCGGGATCTACGACGGTCACGCATAAAGAAATTGTCGCGTGGGCAACTGCTCTTGTCCCTTTCTTGCGCGAGAAAGCAGCCGAGACCGAAAATCGTCGCTCGATGTTGCCGGAAGTTTATGATCGTTTAAATGAGGCTGGTCTTCTTGGCATAACGTTGGCGCCGGGTCTTGGGGGGCTTGGTATGGGCTTACCCACACATCTTGAAGCCGTCATGGAAACGGCGCGTGGATGCGGTTCCACTGCCTGGCTACACAGTCTGATCGGCAATCAAAACTATCTCGTTGGTTGGTATCCGCCGCAGGCGCAAAATGAAGTCCGGGCAGCAGGTGGATCACTGTTTACGTGTCTGGTTATGGGCGCAACCATCACGGCGGATAAAGCCGAAGGCGGCGTACGGCTTACCGGAAGTTGGCCATATGTATCTGGTGTAGACCAGGCGAATTGGTTGATGCTTAGTGCGCATGACCCTGACAACCCGAAACGCAACCTGACATGTCTCATTCCGAAATCTTCAGTCTCGGTAAAAGATGACTGGTATTGCTTTGGTATGAAGGGAACGGGCAGTAAAACGGTCTCGTTAGATGACGAATTTGTGCCTGATCATCGCGTTTTGTGCTTCCGCGAGGCCGAACAAAACGGAATCCCCGGTTCTGCGATAAACGATGGGCTGCTCTACAAAACGAGCCCCAATTCTACGGTGTTTGCATTTGTCGTTGCCGCTCCGGCCGTGGGGCTGGCGCAGTGTGCTATTGAAGCTTATCGGGATCGTTTAAAAAGTCGGACCAATGCGCGGATGCCATCAGCGCAATCAGAGTGGGCGTCTTCGCAGCAACGTCTGGGGCGCGCTAGAACGCAATGTGATATCGCGAAGGCGACAGTGCTTGAGAGTGCCCACAAACTGATGAAACAGCTGGAGGCGGGACAACGTATTTCGGCTGAAGATCGGATTCGCTATCGCATGGCGATGGTCGAAATCGTGCGTCTCTGTAGTGAGCTCGTCTATGACCTCTTCTGTGATGCTGGAACAGGCGTCATGATGGACGACAGCGGCTTACAACGTGCTTTCCGTGATATACATGTCTTGAGGAGCCACTTCGTGATCCTGCCTGAATTTGCGACCGAGAATGCTGGACGAATACAGCTTGGACTCGATCCAACAGGGCCATTTGTGTAAAGCGCTCTCGACTTCGGGTTTATTTGCCGATGAGGTTGTTAATCCGCTCGTTTTCCTTTCCTATATTTGTAAAGAATAACAAACGGCTTCACCTAAACGTTCAAGAGTGGATTGATTATGCCTGATGCTGGACACAGCGCGGACGTTTCGCGCGAAGAATTGGCAGAACGTGCCCGTGCGATGGTCCCTGTTTTACAGAATCGTGCGCCCGAGGCGGAAAAGAACCGGCGGGTGCCGGATATCACGCACAAAGAATTTGTCGAAGCAGGATTTTACAGAATGTTCCAGCCGCGCCGCTATGGTGGCTATGAAATGGACTGGGATTGTATTCTGGACGTGGCTTCCGAGCTTGGACGCGGTTGTGGTTCGAGCTGTTGGGTGTTTACGAACTTGACCGGTCAAACTTGGATTAATGGGATGAAGGGGGAGCAGGCTCAGGATGACGTTTGGAAGGACAATCCTGACGCCGTCATTGCATCATCTTTCCCAGGCAAAGGCGCATCCGTCAAAGTCGTCGATGGTGGTTGGATCGCCGATGGTATGTGGGGATTTTCGAGCGGTATCGATTTTGCCGACTGGAGCAACGTCCAGCTTTTCGTGCCACAGGAAAATGGTCCGCCGCAGCATCAGTTTGCGCTTGTTCCGAAAACCGATTTCACTGAGATGGTGGATGATTGGAACCCGAGCGGGTTGGCAGCGACGGGTAGCCGGTCTTTTGTTCTGAAAGAAGTGTTCATCCCTGAACATCGGGCAATATCGGCCGGGCAAGTTCAAGGCGGTCCGACCCCGGGGAGCGATGTTAATCCAATCTCGCTCTACAAGATTCCACTATTTGCCATGGGGACCAAACAATTTGCTTCGACAGCGGTTGGTATCGCGTTGGGTGCACTGGATGCCATGTGGGCGGATTTAGCAACGCGCAAATCGGTGGCCGGGGTAAAACTCAGTGAGCAAGGGACGGTTCAGTCTCGCGTTGCTGAGTCGAGCGCTGAGATTGAAGCAGCGCGGGCACTTTTGCTGGAAGACTTCCGCGAGAGCAATCTGGTTGCGGCGAGCGATGATCCGCCGACCCAAGAGCAACGGGCCCGCTGGCGCCGGAATAATTCTTTTGCTGGTAAACTGTGCGTTCAGGCTGTCGAAAGGCTATTTCCGCTGGCAGGCGGGCGAGGACTAGGGTTTGATAGCCCGTATCAACGCGCAGTCCGCGATGTTCATGCCGCAACCTCACAAAATAGTATGGCGTGGGATGTCGCGGCGACCACCTATGCCCAGCAGCAGTTTGGTGCGGTGATATCAGATCCGAGATATTTTCCCGACACCAAAAAGAATTGATCAGGTATAATCCTCTTATCGCATTTCAGGAGAACGTTATGGCTAAGCTAAGACACATTGCAATGTCGGTTGATGATCCCGAGAAAACCGCGGATTTCTATTGTGAAGCGTTTGATATGGAGCGCGTTGGGACAACAGATTCACCGCTGGCCAAAGGTTGCTATGTGTCTGACGGCGTTATTACCGTTGCGTTGTTAAAATACAAATCCGACCATTGGGCAGGGTATGTTGATGGCGAGGATGAGCGTGGCAAAGATTATGTCGGGCTTCATCATATTGGCTTTTGGGTCGACGATGCGGAAGAGGCTGATAAAAAGATCGAGAAGGCCGGCGGTAAATACTTCATGGGTCGTCCGGACAAGAAAGCCCCGACAACATTTTATGAAATAAAATACCGCGACCCCAATGGCGTCATCTTTGACGTGACCCATCTGGGCTGGGGCGGTGCCACCAAGGACGTCATTCCCGCACCTGGAACACCAGAACCACCTGGCCGGGGCCATCCCAAAGATAACTGATTAGAGAGCTGCCGTTGCTTCGGCGGTTTCCAACTCTTCCTGAAGTTCGAGCCAGGCTTCTTCGGCATCCGCTAACGTTTTAGCGGCATATCCAGCTTCAACCTGCAGGGATTTAACCGCTTCGTTATCGCCTTTTTCATATAATTTAGGATCGGCAAGGGCGGTCTGCAATCTCTCCGTCTCGGTCGTTAATTTTGTTACCTTGTCTTCGGCACGCTTTACGCGTTTACGAAGCGGTGCGAGCTCGTTGCGTTTTTCAGCCGCTAGCTTGCGTTGTTTTTTCTTTGTAACTTCTGGCATGACAGCTGCAGCAGGCTCGTCGGCCCTTTTTGGCTTCTCGCTATTTTTAGCTGGTTTCGATAAGAGCTTGCGGTAGTCATCGAGGTCACCGTCATAGGGCGTAACGGTGCCCTGATCGACGAGCCATAGGCGGTCTGCGGTAAGTTCAATGACATGTGGATCATGGCTGACGATAACAACAGCGCCTTCGAATGCGTTGATCGCCTGAACCAATGCTTCGCGGGCAATAACATCGAGATGGTTGGTCGGTTCGTCGAGGAGCAGGATATGGGGTTCGTCACTGCTCATCATCGCAAATAATAATCGTGCCTTTTCACCACCGGATAGGTTACCGGTTCGGGTGTCAGCACGCTGCTGCGAGAAACCAAACCGCCCTAAATGATTCCGCAGTTTTACTTCGAGATCTTTTGGTCTTCGACGCGAGAGCTCTATAAGCGGCGTGGCATTGAAATCGAGCTCGTCAGTTTGGTGTTGGGCGAAATAGCCGACGCGCAATTTCCTGGATTTAACGACATGGCCCGACATCTCTGTCAAACGTCCGGCAAGTAATTTAATCAGGGTTGATTTACCGTTACCGTTGGCACCGAGTAGTGCCACGCGGTCATCGAGATCTAATCGGAACGAGACCTTGTTCAGGACAGCTTTGCCATCATAGCCGATTGACGCGTTGTCGATGCTGTAGAGAGGTGGCGCCAGAGGTTTGGGGTCAGGGAATGTGAAAGCCACCGAGCCGTCTTCGCTGCGTTCTGGAAGTGGTTCCATCCGTTCCAACATCTTGAGACGGGATTGCGCCTGTCGAGCCTTGGTTGCCTTGTAACGGAACCGGTCGACGAACTTTTGGATGTGAGCCCGCTGTGCTTCCTGTCGAGCCCGTTCGGAAGCGATGCGCTCGAGCTTTGCGCGGAAACTGATCTCAAATCGATCATAGCCGCCGGTATAAAGCTTGAGGCGCGTGTCATCTAAATGGAGAATTTGATTTACCACGCGGTTCAACAGCCCGCGATCATGACTAACAATCAGGATCGTTCCCTGATAGCGCTTCAGGTAGTCCTCCAGCCAAAGACAGGCTTCTAGATCGAGATGGTTTGTTGGCTCATCGAGCAACAGAAGGTCTGGCTGGGTAAACAGTAACCCTGCGAGGGCAACACGCATGCGCCAACCTCCGGAAAACTCATCACAGGGTCGTTGCATTTCGGCTTCGGAGAACCCCAGCCCGGCAAGGAGGCGAGACGCTCGAGACCGTGCTCGATGAGCTTCCTTTTCATGCAGCCTCGTATGTATCTCGGCAATGCGGTTGGGGTCCGTCGCGGTTTCAGCTTCTTCGTTAAGCTTCACTAATTCGCGATCGGAAGACATGACGGTTTCGACAAGGCTTTGTGAGCCGCTAGGAGCCTCCTGTCGTGTAATCCCGATACGCCAGCGAGATGGGTAATCAATGACACCAGTATCGGGGATTATCGATCCCATGATCATATTGAGCAGGGTCGTCTTTCCGGCGCCGTTACGTCCAACGAAACCGACGCGATGGCCTTCATTGATCGCAGTATCGGCGTTGTCAAAAAGGGTCCGGGGGCCGATCCGGTATGTCAGCCCTTCAATGCGCAACATGGTGTTTTGTAATTCGGTTCTTTGAAACGGGTAGCGGCCAGCGGTTTACTGTTCCGGTGGCAAGATTTCAACCGTGCAAATTTCTGCTGTTAGGTGACCTCGACCTATATCCTCCAGATGCATGCGCTTTTGCTCGTTGGAAAGAACTTGTCCTAAGCCCTGCGTCATCATGAGAATGATTGAACGATCTGCCATATCGAGCCAGTAACCGCGTCTGGCCAATTTGCCATCTGCATCGCGTGCAAAAGGATTGTTGGGATCTTGTCCCATGTCGGGTTCGTAGAACTTGGCCATGATCTCTATTCGCTCAATTAAACGGAGCGCTAAACTGCCCAGCTTTTCGACTATTCGCAAGAGCTCAGTTTCCCTGAAGCAGTGTTATGCGTTAGCGTGCGAAAAATTTCATTATTGAAAGGTTTGATCATGCATTGGGCAGATAGACGCGAACGGTTTCGGACCCTTATTGAAGGAGATCGTTGCGTTCATCCTGGGTCGGTGTTTGATCCGATTTCCGCGCGAATTGCCGAGGAGTTGGGCTTTGAAGTTGGTATGTTTGCTGGTTCAGTCGCGTCCCAAACAGTTTTGGGGTCTCCGGATCTCATCGTGCTCAGCCTGTCAGAATTTGCGGAGCAGGCTTACCGGATTTGTCGCGCCGGTAATCTTTCGCTCTTGGTTGATGCCGATCACGGCTATGGCAATGCTCTGAATGTCCGGCGGACGGTTGAGGAGTTAGAAACCGCTGGCGTTGCAGCGCTGACTATTGAAGACACTGAGTTGCCGCAAAGTTATGGCAGCGTCGGCGGTACAAGACTTATTTCGATTGAAGAAGGCGTTGGTAAGATGAAGGCAGCGCTTGACGGTCGTCAGGACCCCAGTCTCGTCATCGCAGGTCGCACGAGCGCCATGGGAATCACTGGGCCCGAAGACACCGTTGCGCGCATAAAGGCCTATGAAGCTGTTGGTGTGGACGCTGTGTTTTTGTCCGGCGTCACAAACACAGATCAGCTCGCGGTCGTTTCAGATGCGGTAAACATTCCGATTTTTCTTGGTGGGGCAGCCTCGGCGCTCGGCGATTTGGATTCACTGAGTGCCGCCGGCGTCCGCATTTGTTTACAGGGGCATCACCCATTCCAGGCCGCGGTAAAGGCGACTTATGACACGCTGAAAGCGTTACGGGATGGCACGCCGCCCTCAGAGATAGATACGATTGCGCCGAAAGATATGATGAAACGCCTTACTCACGAAGATGATCATCGTAAATGGATGCAGGATTGGTTGGGCGGCGAATTAGCCGAGCGGGATTAATTCTGCGACGGAATTTCAATTCCGAATCGTTGTATTCAACATGCAACGGTTTTAGTCATTTATTGCAGCCGTCTTTCTGACGGTTATTTTTATAAACTCTTCGCAAGCAGCTTCGGCGGATTGTAAGCCCGTGGAGACGGCTTTCGCAGGTACGATAGTTTTGTCTGATGAGGAACAGTCAAGTTTCCAGGCAGACTTTCAATCAGCGTACGTCAAGGTCTGTAATTGGTGGGGGCAGAGTTTCACCGGACCGTTCAAGGTTATTATTGTTTATCGTGGTCCCTCCCGTGCACTGACGCCAGCCTGGAGAGGCAATCGCGGGACAATGTTTTTCCGCAAAAACACCTTGTTGTTTCGGAACGCCGCGATCACACATGAACTAACGCATGTGTTGGCACCAAACGGAAATCGTTTTCTCGCAGAAGGCTTGGCTGTATACGCTCAAGAGCATTTGAAAGGCCTCTCTGCATATCCTAATGATGGAGAGGATATTCATACGCTGGCTAAGGAATTTTCTGAACAGGCAAATTTGTCCGATCTTGATGAGCAGGCGACGCCGAGTTCTCTCTCCGTCGATGGTCTCAGCGTGAGAGAGGCCTATTTGGTGTCTGGGTCCTTCGTCCGATATCTGATCGAGCGTTATGGAATGAAGAAATTCCGCGAACTATATGCCCTTTCGCCCTTCCAGTCATATCGCAGAAATGCTGGCTCTTCGGGAAGGTGGAAAGATGTTTACAAGAAATCACTAAAATCACTGGAAGCTGATTGGCGTGCTATGCTGGGAAAACTTTAGCTAACTTTTTGCCGCTGTTTTCGCCATTTGTACCAGGTGAGGAGGGCGAAAGCGGGGGCGCCAACTGAAGCGCCGACCACAAACGGCATTTGCCAGCCAAGCCAGACAATGGGTGCGAACAAATAAAGCACGTCATCGAAATCAAACCCCCAGATGCCGGGGTAGGCTTTGTCGCCGGTGTCAGTGTTCATCTGGTCGATCTTTTCGGCATAGATTTCGGCAGCGAAGACACCGGCCGTGCCCAGGGCACCCATCAAGATCATCCAGTTTCCAAAATGTCCGTCACGTAGCCCGATGCCGGCGCCGATGAAGAACAGAGAGGTCACGGTAATATCGCAGAACATGTCATAACGATGACCGCCAGGAGTAATCTTGCCGGTTAACCGAGCTAGTTCGCCATCAGCGCGGTCCATAAAGGCGGAGAACAACCAGAGCCAGCCGCCCCAGATATCCCACTGGCGATCACCGATTGCGAAGGCGGAGCAGGCGGCGACGCCTGTAATTAGCCGCAACGTCGTCAAATGGTTCGGTGTGACGGCCGTGTTGGCCAGCGGGGCGATACATATTTTTGCAATTTTATGGGTCCAGGAGTCGCCGACCATTATATATCCCTGTATGTCGATAGTTTGATATCAGAATTAGCGATTGCCGCCGCAACATCAGGCGAGATCAAGGCATCGAATTCCTCTTTAAACTTAAAGTCAGACGCCGCAGGGTCCATACCCTCCCAATCTCCCGTAGCGGGATGAGAGAAAATTTCCGTGACCCCATCACGCAATTTTGTGATGGCGGACAGGAGCTGGGTTTGATTGAGCGTTCCAGTCTCAGTGATGCCAATAATTTGGTCGTTATACCGGATGCCCGCCCGCCGCAAACGCCAACGCATCAAACTGATCCATGGTGAAAGTAACACCGCTCCCAAGCCACCATTCTTTTCAGCAGGCAGCCGAACCGCTTTGATGCCAAATTCCGCTGCATTCTCGAGAATGCAGCTGAGCACGATCGGGTGAAGATGCATATGGTTGTGGGCATTCACATGATCGAGCGCCAAGCCGGTATCTCGAAAGGCTCTGAACTGCGCTCGAATCTCTGCACTGAGTTGGCGCCGTGCCCTAGGTGAAAAGAAGTAGCGAAACCCTGCGCGAACAAGGTTGTCCTCCAAGAACCCATTTGGCGCAATGGAGGAAAGCTGGTCCGGTGGTAGCGTAGATCTGCCTCGTGCAACGACGATGTGAAGCCCAACACCAAGATCAGGGTGCCGTTTAGCGCGCGCGATAGCGTCTCGTACTTCAGGCTCGCCGACCATCAGGCAGGTCGCTGTCAAGATTCCGTTGGAATGTGCTGCTTCGATCGCTTCGTTTACCGGAATCGATATGCCGAAATCATCACCCGTGACGATTAAGCGTTTCAGACTGCGTTCTCCCGGCCCCACAGGAAGCGGAAGAACTCGACGCCTTCACGGGCCTGACGCTTCATGACATTCCAGTCTTTGCACATATCGAAAAATAGCGACGCCATCTTCCGCGGCCGGAAGTAGAAGCGTTTGTAAAACACATCAACCGCTTCGAAGATCTCTTCTTTGCTAAGATGGTCGTAATGCAGAACGCTATTCTGCACGCCGTTCTCCGCAACCAGCTCGTTGCCATCTTCAGCGATGAGCCAGCCATTCTCGGTTGCTTGCTTGTACAAGAAAGTCCCTGGATAGGCGGCAGGTAGAGAGACCTGAATAGTCTTTGGGTCGATCTCTTGTGCGTATTGGATGGTCTCTTCGATTGTATCGCGGGTCTCGCCAGGAAGTCCGACAATGAAAGTCCCGTGGATTAGGATGCCGAGCTCGTGACAGTCACGTGTGAACTGCTTGGCTTTCGTGACCAATATACCTTTTTTGATATTGTTCAGGACTTTTTGATTTCCTGACTCATAGCCCACGAGAAGCAGGCGTAAGCCGTTTTCTTTCATGATCATCAAGGTTTCATACGGGACGTTGGCTTTGGCATTACAAGACCATGTGATGCCCAGTTTTCCGAGTTCACGGGCCAACGCTTCGACGTTCTCACGATTATCGGTAAGGGTATCGTCGTCGAAGAAGAACTCCTTGATCTCGGGGAAATTATCGCGTGCATATTTAATTTCGGCGGCGACATTATCAACCGAGCGCGTTCGGTAATTATGACCAGCAATCGTTTGTGGCCAGAGACAAAACGTACAGCGGGATTTGCAGCCACGGCCGGTATAAAGCGACATATATGGATGCAGCATATAGCCGTTGTAATAATCGCTGGGGACCAAATGTTCTTTGTAGATTGGTGTGACCCAGGGAAGAGTGTCCATATCTTCGATGAGTGGTCGTTTACCGGTAAAATGCGGTTTGCCGTCTTTCAGAATAGTAATCCCAGGGACGTCTTCAAGGGGCTTACCCTCAGCAATTTCCTGAATTGTGAAATCGAATTCATTGTCGCAAACAAAATCAATTGCCGGCGACGCGATAATTGTCGCCTCGTTATTGATGGCCACGTGGGCGCCACAAAACCCGATCAATAATTCGGGGTTCAGCTCTTTGAAAAGTTCAGCGACCTTAGTGTCATTCGCAAAAGACGGCGTTGAAGTGTACAGGACCAAGAACTCGTAGTCCTTCGCGTCCTTTAAGACATCGTCCACCGATAACCCTCGTGCCGGCGCATCGACCAGCTTGCTGCCGGGGACTAATGCGGCAAGTTGTGCCAGCCATGTTGGGTACCAGAAGGATTTAACTTCCCGTTTGCATTGATATCGTGAACCGGCACCGCCGTCATATCCGGCATAAGTCGGTGGGCTCAAAAAGAGAGTCTTCTTCATCCTGTATTCCGTATCCCCTGGATCTTGATTTCTGGCCTACTTGGCAACCTTTAGCCTGTTGTCAGCCAAGACAACGAATTCCCGCTCCCGCCACAGAACTTTCGTTCCACAAAAACTATAAATTCGTACCGCGAAGGATAGCATATCCCGCACCGGAATTAACCACGCGCCGCAGGATTTACCATTGGTGAGCCCGCGGCACACTGCATAATGCAAGATTGTCCGCATGCCCAGTGCAATCGTCACCGGCATTAAAGACATAGAGATGGAAGCGCCTAAAGTGAAGGCACCAAAGGCGGCGAAAATTGAAAGTGGAAAAATTTCAGTCGTTATTGAGGCAGCATAGCCACCGGGTTGAACGGAACGAATTGTCCGCGCCCATCTGATTTCGTGGAAAAATACACCTTTAAGGTCTTCTTCCAATATGACGTTTTCAACAATGTATGGCACCAAGGCGACATCATAACCCTGGTCGACGACAAACTTTCCAAGCATGTAATCGTCCGCGAGAAAGTCGGCCAAAGCAGGGAATCCTCCGAAATCCTCTAGCACATTCCGCCGAACAGCCATTGTTGCACCGAAGCAGAATTTTAACTTACCAAACATCGTTGGGATCAGAGCTGACGGTAAAAACCAGTCATTGACGAACATGGCGCCGAGCCGTGACGCCAGACCTTTCGCAGCAGTGCCGGAATACAGGCACGTGGTGGCACCGACCTTGCTGTCACCAAAGGGGGCGGTCACACGTTGTAGATAGTCGGGACTTACCCGCATGTCGCTATCAGAGATAACGAAAATGCCGTGTTTCGCAGTTTTGGCCATATTGGCAAGGTTGCTGATCTTATAGTTGGATCCGATGATCTGATCATCGACGACCAGAGAGATATCCCGGTCGGGAAATTCCTTTATGACTGCTTCGATAACGGGAATGGCCGGGTCGGTTTTTTCTCGAACACCGAATATTACCTGGTGTTCAGCGTATTCCTGACGGCAAAAAGAGCGCAAATTTTCGGCCAGTTCGAATTCCATGCCACAAATGGGCTTCAAAACTGTCACAGGAAGATTATTTGACGAAGAGACGGGATGTCGTGTCTTCTGACGAAAGACCAAAACGCGACCGGTCGCCACGATCATGTACCCCATTGCGAACACGAATAGCGATAGCGCGAGAACAGATAGAACTGTGGGTATGGTGAAAACCAAACCGGTAACCTCAACCTTCCGTATTAATGCGGGCGCTATGTCTAGCCTGTAACCGCTTCACACACAATCTTTCTAAGGCATTCTGGCGATCAATTCTTATCATTTGATCCAGTCTGCATATTCTGTGATTCGGCGGAATGACGCTTACGGAGCAACGCTTTTCCTTCAGCATGCTGCCAAAATACCAGGCCGGGAACATCAATTAAGAATTCCCGTATTCGGATCGCCAACGAAACAGCGATGGCAACATCGGGCGTCATGCCGACCAGCGCGCCGAGTACGACGAAGGCGCCTTCTTGGACGCCATAGCTGTTGGGCACGATAAAGGCGGCATCGCTAAGCGTTGAACTCAGACTTTTGAGCATTAGGGCTTCGAGAACGCCAATTGGAAATCCGAGCAACCAAGCGGCTAGCCAAACTTCTCCGGTTTGTAAAATGAGAGCGCCAAATCGCCACGCAGTAGCGGCGATCAGGGTACGTCGTTCGCGGTAGACCTGAAGAACAATGTCGTCGATCTGATCTGCCGTATCGATCAAGTCGTTGAGGAATTCCGCTTTTGTCACCTTGTGGGCAGACTTAACGGCGATTCCAAAGATTCCTGCCTTTTGAACTACTAGAAATCCTGCGACGCCAGCACCAAGGAGAGCCAGCCCAACGGCACCTGCAGCGACCAATTCATTATCCAAAGCCATCATGGAGAGTAGGATCACACCAAGAACGCCCCAAAAGATGAGGGTAATAACCTGTACAGTTTTGTCGACGATGGTCGACGCACTGGCGTGACGGGCATCAGTTCCCCAAAGCGTCAAAACCCGCGCCTTTACGACCTCCCCACCGATGGAGGCGACGGGAAGCAAAGTATTGACGGCACGGCCCATCCATTGAGCGTAGAATGCTTTCCCGAAACTGGGCCGGTGTTCCATTAGGAATAGTAACTGCCAGCAGCGGGCATTCATCAATACTGTTGGAAACCAGATCGCGGGTACCAGAAGAAGGGCCCAACCTGACGCGGCGAGAAGACCCCAAATATCGCCTAACCCTTGCCAGGCAATTAAGCCTGTCAGGATTACGAGGCCGATAACCAAGCCAATGTATGACGCGATTTTCATAAGACGCTTTGTTGATTTCTCCGACCTCGTGGTTGTAAGCGGAGAGGACAGCCTTGGCCAGAATCTTTGTAACGTTGAGAGACCTATGACCTTGCGTCGATTATGTAGCCCTATTAGACAGAGCTGGACTCAAAAGTAGTTCGGCGAATGTGACGCATATGACAAACTCAGAAATGCCCCAGGAGGACAGACCCGCCCTTACAAAACCGGAACAGTTATTTCCGTTGATTAGGCAGTTCTCGTATCGTTTGACCAAGCTACTGATTTTACTGCCATTGACACCTAACCATGTGACGGCTTTGTCAATGCTATCTGGTTTGGCGGCCTCTTGGTTTTTTGCTCAGGGAACCTATCAGGATGCCGTCATAGGAGGTGCACTGTTTGTACTTGGTTATACCTTTGACAATTGTGATGGGGAGATCGCACGCTTGAAGAACCTGTCGTCGGAATTTGGCGCTAAGTTCGATGATGTCGTTGATTGGCTGGTGGATAGTGTTTTTTTTACCGCGCTGGGCTTTGGCACGTGGGTTGCTACCGACAATATGATTTGGTTTTGGTGCGGGGTTGCTGCGACCGCAGGCGCAACGATCGACTATGTTGTTGACTTATTCTATTACGCGAAGAAGAGCGCGGCAGAAGATGCCGAGAGCCGGGAAGAACAGGCGGTTGTCCAAAAGACGCCAGAAAACTTAATCGACTGGCTGATTTTGATTTTTCACAAATTCAGCCGTGCTGATTTCTGCTTTATCGTCTTTGCGCTCGCGATATTCGATATTCTCTGGCTTTTACTGCCTGCCGCAGCAATCGGCGCACAAGCGTACTGGATCACAGATTTGTTTAATCGCGCCCGAGGCTGGCGAATATAAAAGCGTTGCTTTTAGAGCTTCACGCAGACGTTGCTCATCTCGGTATAGAATTCCATCGAATAGGTACCGCCTTCGCGGCCAATCTCTGATTGTTTTGAACCGCCAAAGGGTGTCCGTAAATCGCGCAAAAACCAGCTATTGATCCAGCAAATACCGACTTCCATCTGTGGCCCCACGCGATGGGCACGGGTAAGGTCTTCTGTCCAGATAGAGCAGGCGAGGCCATAAGGTGTATCGTTTGCCATTGAAACGGCTTCTTCTTCCGTATCAAAAGGCGTTATATGGCAGCAGGGACCAAAGATTTCTTCCTGTACTACCGCAGAGTTTTCCGGAAGACCCGTCCAGATCGTCGGTTCGATCCACGCACCATCGCTCATACCATTCATTTCAGGCACACCACCGCCAGTAACGATAGTTGCGCCTTCTTCAGCGGCCTTATTGTAGTAGCCGAGGACTTTTTCCTGATGTTCTTTGCTGATGAGCGGGCCAAGCGACGTTGAATCGTCTTCGGGCGCACCGCAAACCAGCCCTTCTGCGCCCTCTTTAAGGCGGCTAACAAACTCGTCAAAGACCGGTCGTTCGACATAGACCCGCTCCGTACCGAGACAAACCTGGCCACAATTGGCAAATGCGGAGCGCATGGTGCCTTCGATTGCTTTATCGAGATCGCAATCGGCAAAGACAATAGCGGGGTTTTTACCACCGAGCTCAAAGGACACATCGCGCACGCCAATGGCCGCATTTTGGAGGATAGCCTCGCCAGTACGGGTTTCACCGGTGAAGGTAATGGCGTCAACATCGGGATGTTTGGTCAGAAATTCACCTGCGGAACCCGGTCCCATACCTTGCACAACGTTGTAAACGCCGGGTGGGACGCCGACATCGTTCATGACTTCGCCCAGTAAAGCAGCGGTAGACGGGGTTTCTTCTGAAGGCTTAACGACAACGGTGTTGCCACAAGCGAGAGCAGGGCCGGCTTTCCATGTCATCAACAACAAAGGCAAGTTCCACGGGCAGATGATCCCGATTACCCCTTTGGGCTTGGTGACCGTGTAGTTTAGCGCGCCAGTGCCGTCGGGCGTCGGCATCCGGAAGCACTCGTCATGATGGTTTTTCATCATGTCCGCAAAGACTTCAAAGTTCGCTGCGCCACGCGGAATGTCGAGGTGGGAAGCCAAACTCACCGGTTTACCAGTATCGGCAACCTCGGCATCTAGAAAGTCATCAAAACGTGCCTGAATGCCACCAACGATGGCGGTCACCAGCTTTAGCCGTTCCGGTAGGGGCATTGTGCCCCAAGGACCCTTCAACGCCGCCTTGGCAGCCTTCACCGCATCATCGACATCTGCTTCGCTCGCTTCATGAACTATTGATAAAAGAGAGCCGTTTACAGGACTGATATTATTGAATTTCTTTCCAGAACCACCAGTACGATATTCACCATTGATGAAGTTCATTGCTTGGTGATTGTCAGACTTGTCAGGCGTGGCCACTCTACGTCTCCATCATGAATTTATGTGTGCGCAACATGCGTCGATCGTGCCGTTAAATCAACTAGCGGCAACGAGATTTAAATTTTCTCGATATAGTAAGCGCCTTCATCGTCGCGCTTGAGAATATCGATCTCCCGCAGTTCGCCCCAGGCGCGCAGGAAATCTGGCCAGGGGACATCCATATGGTGGTCAACCACGTCGTGGAATTGTTTGGCTTCCGCTTCGAGGTTTGTTTTTAAAGTTGTTGCCAGCGGGCTCATTCGAAATCCTCCAGCTTGATGCGGTCGCGGCCGTAATTCTTGATCCGGCGGTACAAAATCTTTGGCACACCTTCGGGGATTGTCGCATCAATCCCCAGTTTGGCCGTCGTGGGCAGGCCACCTTTGCCAAGAAGCCAAGATTTTACACTCGGATCGATGTGTTTGGCACGCGCCCCTTTGAGGATAACCGCGTCTTGATCAGCCTGAACCCGAAATGCAATGGCCCAATCCAGCTCATCCGGGTCGTGGATATCGATATCGTCATCCGTAACGATGACATATTTAACCTCCGCCACTGACAGTAGCGCTGCGACGGCATTTTTACCCTCGCCGGGACGTTTTTTGATCGAAGCAATAAGCGACCAGTAGCCGCAACTACCCACAGGTGCTCGGATATCGACAGGCTGAACACTGGCGATCCGCAAGGCCTGCAAACCTGCGGCTTCCGTGACCGGGGCGGCGAGCCAATCATTCTCCCATGGCATTTGCAGCATATAAAAGATCGGGTTTTTCCGGTGCGTAATGCATTTAATCCGAAAAATTGGGTTCCATTTTACATCACCGGAAATCTGGCTGAACTCCCCAAAAGGCCCTTCATCAGCTGTCCAGCCAATAGGGAGCAGCTCCCCTTCGAGAACGAGTTCTGCGTCAGCAGGGACACTAAGATCCAAGGTCTTGCATTTAACCATTTCAAGTGGTTCGCCGCGTAGACCGCCGGCTAGCGCTAATTCGCTGGTATCAATTGGTGCTTTATAGGACGCCGCCAGCATATCCAGCGGATGGACGCCAACCGCGATCGCAATTGGCAGTGGTTCGCCCTTATCGAGGGCACGCTGATAGTAAAATCGCATATCCGACGGCGAAACCAGATCAATGCCGGTTTCCTTTGGCGTTCGATACATCAGCCGGTAACAGCCAACATTGGGGCCATGCTCAGGGTCTTCGGAAACCGCAAATGTCCCGGAAATATAGGGGCCACCGTCAAATAGATGCATCAGGGGCAGGGGAATGGACGTCAAATCGACATCATCGCCTTCCATCACGACTTCCTGACAGGGAGCAGTATCGACTGTGATGGGATCAATCGGCCTCGCTGATTTTGCCTCAAATTCAAAGGCGATACGGTTCTCGGTACAGCCCATGGCAACGGCGAGGCGTTTGCGCGTGGAGACCAAGGCTGTTGCAACGCGCCAGCCGGGGTAGCCCTCAATGTTTTCAAACATCGTGGCTTCGTCAGCCTGTTCGCCGAGCGCTGATAATTGGCGGCAATCAACCGGTTTGGTCACTCGTTTTAACTCTCCCGCGGCATCGAGATCGTCCAGAAAACTCCGAAACCCTTTATCGGCCATAATTTTTCCCTGCTGAGTTCAGCCATAAAACTATCGCAGGGCACTCATTGGAGTCTAGCGGGCCGGCCTGAAAATCCCTATCTTGAGGGAACAGGTTAGCCGGAAAGGTGTGCAATGTGGTTTTCATCGAACAAGTTGGAAGTTCCAAAAGCTGAAGATGCTCTGCCGGGGCGCGATACGCCGTTGCGGGTCTCTGAAAAGCACTTTGCCAATGGTAACCCCCTTAAACCACCGTTTCCCGATGGCATGGAGCAGATTGTTTTTGCGCTTGGCTGTTTCTGGGGGGCGGAGCGTATCTTTTGGCAAACGCCAGGGGTTTACACGACGGCAGTTGGCTATATCGCCGGTCACACCAATAATCCGACCTATGATGAGGTTTGTTCCGGGCGCACGGGCCATACTGAAGCTGTACTCGTGGTTTACGATCCATCCGAAGTCAGCCTCGACGCACTGCTTAAGCTTTTCTGGGAGGGCCATGACCCGACGCAGGGGATGCGGCAGGGCAACGACGTTGGTACGCAATATCGGTCAGGCATTTACACTTATTCAGAAGCTCAGAGAGAGACCGTGATCGCATCCTATGAACAGTTTGGTGAAGCATTGGCGGCCGCAGGACATAGCGGCATAACCTCCCAAGTCATCGAGGCGCCAGAGTTTTTCTACGCTGAGGATTATCATCAGCAATATCTCGCCAAGAACCCGGGCGGCTATTGCGGTTTGGGTGGGACGGGTGTGACTTGTCCGATGCCAGCCGCTGCGGAGTAAAATTTTCGCTTAAGTCGCGACGGCCTGTAGGATCAGTTTGATCCACATGACGATGATCACGGCGATGATCAGCCGGTTAAACCATTTGGCGCTTATATAGGGCGTTGTCCACATTCCGAACTGTGTAAACAGGACTGTTGGAATGACCGCCAGTAGCCCCTGATATATGCGTTCCTCGGTATAAAGTCCGAGCCCACCGACCGCAAATACATGCGTACCTGAAATCGCCAGAAACATAAGCGAAGCTGCAAAGACGTAGGTTTTACTGTGCAGTCGGTAGGAGTGAATCCAGGTTGCGATCATCGGCCCAGCGATTCCGGTCGCCCCCTGACAGGCACCGCCAACAAAGGCGAGAATGGGCGCGCCACGTTTGGCGGCTTTGCCCTTGAGTTGGAAGTCAGGTTTAAAGGCGAGCACAACCAAATACAGCCCGAGCCAGATGATGATGAGCCAAAGCAGGGCGATGTCAGTGAGGGCGGCCAGCACAAAGGCGCCTGATGCCGTCCCGACAGCAGCACAAATAAGCGAGATATTGAGATGCGGGACATCGCTGGTCATTTTCCGGTAACGCCAGCAAATCCAGATATTACTGGCGGCAACCGGAATTGTCAGGACGACAATGGCGTGTTCCGCGCCGATAAAGGCAGCAAGTGTTGGCACCGCGATAGTCGGTAACCCAATACCAACGGCACCTTTAAAGTATGACCCAACCGCGATGGCGGTCAGGACGATGGCCAGCTCTTCGAAACCCATTAATTTATACGTTGGTTGTTATGGTGGGGCGTCACAGTCCCGACGACATAGCCTGCTATGTCAGATCAAGCAACAGCGGCACCAATGCTATTTGGCGAAAATGATCGAACGGAGGCGGGCTTTGTGACCGGCACTGATAGTTTTGACTGCGTCACCGACGATTTTTTGAACCTTTAGCCCAGACGTCGGTAAAAGGCGGAGCCGTTGTTTGCGAATGTCGCCGATGAACTGCTTGTCTTTAATCATCTTGTCAAAAGCGCTACGCAGAGCTTTGAGGGCCCCTTTTGGTGCTCTTGGCGGGAGCAAGAGGCTGTAGCCGATGGCGCCGGGCGTTGAAACCAGCTTTACCAGGCTGTGGTCTTGTTTGTTGGTTATTTCATGCAGCATTGGTAGTTTCTTGAGCAATGGATCGCGAAAATACCCAACCTGTACCAGTGGGATCGCGAAATTGCCGGTCTTCTTGAACCAGTGCGGAACGATGGTGTTCCAGGTCAGCCAGTCAAACGCTGCACCGACATGCGTTTTCTTCTCCATTTCGCTGATTGTCTTGCGAGCGGTCTTCAGCTCGGCGACCAGTTTGATTTCGGTTTTAACGATATATCGCATGAGCTTCGGGATGATGTAAGACATCGATCCGCGATTGGTATAGCCGATGACCAGTTTTTTGCCGATAATATCCTTTGCGGTTTTCAGGTTGGTATCCTCGCGCAGCGCGAAAACCCGGTTTGCGGCACTAACTGATCCGATCCAGGAAAAATGGCTGGGATTATATTTTACTGCTTTGGGCCATAGCGCCCGTGACAGAACGAGTGTGTCGGGTGGCAAGAGAATGTTCAGCCCATTTCTGGGCATGGCATTGTAGGCAAAGTTCGTCGCCTTTATGCCGCCGGCGCCAACGATAGATTGCACCGTTATCTTTGGCTTTCCGGGGATGAACCGATAAAGGTGTCGGGCGATTGTGCGTGAGTATTTCTCACTTGCGCTGCCAATCATCCCGGTATTAACCAGCTTGATTTGTGGAGATTTCCCTTTGGCAGCATTTGTGGTGCCTGCGGTCAGGCTAACCGCAATCAAAGCTGTCATCAGAAATGTTCTATTCAAAATGTTCATCCGGTGCCGGCGTCGTTAGCAAGTGGGGATACCTTTGTATGGTATCATCTGCAAGCTAGCGGGTTCCATAATATCGTCGCAAGCGGCAAAAATGAGCCATTTTGCGTACCTTGTTAGAATATGGGGGCGCTGATACCTTTTTTCACCAGAAAACTCTAAAACTCGTTAATGAGGGGTTTTATCGCGTGCCAGCCACATACGAACTCTTTACCGAAGAAGAAAATGAAATTCTGACCCGCACTGGGCCAGGCACCCCGATGGGTGATCTCCTTCGGCGTTATTGGCTACCGGCGGTGCGCTGCGACGAAATTCCCGACGCCGGCGGCGATCAGCTGCGTTTGAAGTTGATGGGTGAGGATTTGATCGTCTTTCGTGCCAGCGATGGCCGTGTCGGCGTGCTGGATCAGTTTTGTCCGCATCGGCGATCCAACTTGTTTTTCGCCCGAAACGAAGAGTGCGGGTTGCGATGTTCCTATCACGGCTGGAAATTCGATCTGGATGGCAATGTTGTTGATATTCCGTCAGAGCCTGATTTTGAACAGTGGGATGATAAACCCCGGATTAAAGCCTACCCTGCGGTGGAAGCGGGTGGCATCGTTTGGACCTATATGGGGCCGCCTAGCAAACAACCGCCGCCACCGGAGTATGAATATTGTCTGGTGTCAGATGCGCACCGTTTTGCAACAAGGCGTTGGGAGGAATGCAACTGGTTGCAGGGGCTGGAAGGGGGCATCGATCCGGTCCATGTACCGTTTTTACATAAATATGAGCTAAGCACCGATCCGTTGCACAAAGACACTGCGGGAGCCGACATGACGTCGGCAACGGACATCCATTACGACAGCATCGACCAACCTTATGGCACCAACGTCATTGCCCGCCGCAAGGCAGATGAGGACAGCTATTACTGGCGGATCGGTCAGTGGGTGTTGCCCTGTTTCACCATAGCGCCGCCCTATGGTGATTTCGCGATGGGGTCTAATGCCTGGATACCGCGTGATGATGAAAGCTTTTGGCGTTGGATTATCAGCTGTCACCCGACCCGACCGCTCACCAATACGGAGCGTTCGGCGATGGAGGAGGGAAAGGGCACCCACGTCAAGCTGGACTCTGACCTCCGGGCATTGGCTAACCGCGATAATGACTATTTTATAGACCGTGAAGGTCAGCGCGCCGAAAAGACTTTCAACGGTGTTTACACGGTTGGCCTGCAAGACAAGGCGATGCAGGAGAGCCAGGGTAAGATTCACCAGCGCCAACACGAGTATCTCGTGAACAGTGATAAATCGATTATCATGATGCGCCGCCGTTTGCTGGATGCTGTAGCCAAGAATGAACGCGGCGAAGATCCGCCAGGACTAACGCCGGAGGATCAACGCATTCGGGCAGCATCGCTCGTTGAATCAAAAGACGTATCGTATGAGCAGCTGAGTAAAGACATCTTGCGGACGCGCGAAGGCGTTCCAGTCACCTCTATCTGAATATCTCAATCTAAAACAAAAGACCTGCAGGAAGGCAAAGACCCATGACACTCATTTTGTCCAATGACGACATCGAACAAGTCCTCGAGATGAACGAACTCGTGCCGGTGCTTGAAGAAGCTTATATCGAGCTTGTCGAAGGGCGTGGCGGTAATCGACGGCGCTCCGATATTGTAACGCCGACGACCCTACGCGACGACGGGCTCTATGCTCTTAAATCGATGGATGGTGTGATCCCGAAACTTGGTGTCGGGGCGGTTCGCCTCAACTCGGATATTCTGACTTTCCCAACCACCGGGAATGAGATGCGCCGGGTCAAAGTACCGGCAGCCCCTAACAACCGCTATGTCGGGTTAGTGTTGTTATTTAGCACCCATAACGGTGAGCCGTTAATGATTTGTCCTGATGGCGTCATGCAGCGCATGAGGGTCGGCGCCACCAACGGCATCGCGGCGAAATATATGGCGCGCGAGGATGCCGACACTTTGGCGGTGCTGGGGTCTGGCTGGCAAGCTGGCGCGCAGGTTTTAGCGCATGCGGCGGTGCGCGACCTCAAAGACGTTCGCGTCTATAGCCCCAACCCGGATAACCGTAGGGCGTTTGCGGCGGAGATGTCCGAGGCATTGGATTTAGACGTTCGGACCTGTGAGACCGGTGAGGAAGCCTGCAAAGGAGCACAGATGATTTCCTGCGCGACCAACGCGGTGATGCCGGTATTCTTCCATGATTGGTTGGAACCGGGCATGCATATTGGCACGGTGCGTCCCGGCGCTACGGAAGTTGAAAAGGCGGCGTGGTCGGATATCGAACTCTTTGCGCTGCTCGATCACGACGATAATGCCGAGATGATCTATACCCACGGTGTTTTGGTCGGCGAGGATAAGGTCGGTTCCTACGGGGTGGAACAAGATGACTGGCACAATGGTTTGCCATCGCTGCCACAGATCATCAATGGCGACCGCGAAGGCCGTATTAATGACGAACAGTGCTCATGTTTTTTGAATAATCTCGGAATGGGCTACCAGTTCGCGGCCACTGGCTACGTGGTTTACAACAAGGCGAAAGAGCTCGGCCTTGGGACGGAACTACCGACCGACATGTTCACCGAAACGGTGCATCCTTAATCGTCGGTCGATACCAAAGCCTCTTTCAGGATCTCTCGGATTTCATCTGGCATGTCGGTTGATTTGCGGGCCTCAAGGTCAAAGAAAACCTCCACTGCATCCTGAGTAGCGATCAGCGTGCCGTTTTCGGCATTGGTCATGCGTTGCGTATAGGTCAGGCTTTTATTGCCGAGCCGGGTGAAGCCGCTTTTGACGACAAGGAGTTCTCCGGCGTTAGCTTCGTGAACGAAATCGTTGGTAGTGCGCGCGACGACGACGCCGACGCCATGTTTTTTCATCGCAGCATGGGCGCCATCAATCATGTTCCAGATGTGAAACCCGGCATCATCGAAAAAATGTCCGTAAAAGCGGACATTCATATGTCCGATATGATCGCAATACCAAGGATGCCAAGACGGCACGATGGGTTTCCATCCAGTCAGCCATGATCGGGTCTCCCAAAAATTATTCTCAGCACAGCATAGGACGGTGTGACAATCGATGGAATGCCGCTAACATCGACATCATGAAAGCGGCAGTCATTGAACAGCAGGGCGGTGTCGAGAACATCGTCTATCGCGATTGGGAAGATCCGGAGCCGGGTCCTGATGATGTCGTTGTCCGCGTGAAGGCCTGCGGGCTCAACCATCTCGACATTTTTGTGCGACGCGGGATGCCCGGTTTTCCGGTGCCGATGCCGTTTATTTCCGGCGGTGACATTGCAGGCGAAATCTGTGCCTTGGGGAACAATGTTCCCGGCTGGTCGGTCGGCGATCGGGTAACACTCAATCCTGATACACATGAAGGAATGATTGGAGAGCAGCTGATTGGTGGTCTGGCGGAGAAAGTCCGTGTTCCTGCCCAGAATCTCGTGGCGTTACCCGACAGTCTTTCTTATGAGCAAGGCGCGGCTATTCCAATCAATTATGGTACGGCACATAGGATGCTATTTCATCGCGGCAGGTTGGCGGCAGGGGAAACAATCCTGGTGCTCGGCGCGAGTGGCGGCGTTGGTATTGCCTGTGTTCAATTTGCTCAGATGGTCGGTGCGACGGTGATTGCAGCGGCTGGCTCGGCGGAGAAATGTGAAAAGCTCTCCGCGCTGGGGGCTGATCACACGATCAATTATGCCGATGAAGACTTTAGCGCGGCGACTTGGAAACTGTCAGAAAAGAAAGGTGTCGATGTTGTCGTCAATTTTACCGGTGGCGATACCTGGGCACCATGTTTGCGGACGGCGAAGCCAGGCGGTCGAATCCTGACATGTGGGGCGACGGCAGGGCATTCGCCAGAAACGGATCTGCGTTATATCTGGGTGAGAGAACTCGATGTCCTGGGGTCGAATAGCTATAGCCAGGAAGACGTCGCGAAGTCTGTTGCCTATGCGGCGGAAGGTAAGATTGCGCCGGTGATCAGTGATGTGTTGCCGCTGGAGAAAACCGGTGAGGCAGAAATGCTGATGGAAGATCGGAACTTCTTTGGCAAGATTGTCGTCTGCCCCTAAGACGTGTCGGTGGAAATCGAGTCCTCGATGATTTTTCGGGCGGCCGGCCGGTCGACTTTTCCTGTGCCGCCAATAGGTAGGGCCTCAACAATAAAGACACGCCGCGGATGCGCGTAGGCTGCGCCATGCTCCAGCGTAAATGCTTTGATCGAGTTCTCGTCGCTGCGTGATCCCGACCGCACTGTCACGAGAGCAGCCGGAGCGAGACCTTTGACGTCATGTGTTATCGGCATCATGACGGCATCTATAATGTCAGGATGCTGTACGAGAAGAAGCTCGACCTCTTTGGGGTAGATGTTTTCGCCGCCACAGGAAAACTGGTCGTCTATGCGACCCATAAAGAAGTAGAAGCCGTCTTCGTCTTTACGGAAGATATCTCCGGTATGGAGCCAGCCGTCGGTCAGCCGTTCTTTGTTCAGGTCCGGACGATTGTTATAACCCGCGAGCACAGCAGGGGACTTAACCCAGAACTCTCCGTGACTATCGTTTGCCTCTCCGTCTTCTCCGACCATCTTGACCGCGACCTCCGGAGCGGGGACACCGCAACTTCCCCGAGGGACAGGACGCCCATCAAGGGGATTGCGAAGCGGGCCGCCGCCTTCAGTGAGGCCGTAAGCTTCCTCGACATCGGCGCTAAAAGCTTTTTCGACGGCATTTAATAATTCAGCGCCTACGACGGCAGATCCCATTTCAAGACATTCCAGTCTTGGAAATTTTAGGTCTCGCAGTAATTCTTCTTCGGCGAGCATCATGCGATACATCGCGGGTACGCCGCCGGTATCGGTGCATTCGTAATCCGCGAGAGCTTGCAGCATAGTGCGTGGTTCAAATCGTGGAAGTATAACGGCAGATGCTCCGGCATAGAGTTTAGGCTTAATCGATACCCGCATTGCATTCTTGTGAAACAGCGGTCCAGCCACCAGAGTTCGATCTGTTGGTTTGCAAGGCCAGTGCTGTTGGGCCGCTCTGATGCCCCACAACATTCCTTCGTGAGTTAGTAGGACGCCCTTGGGACGCCCGGTTGAACCCGATGTATATGGAAGGAAGGCGATTTGGCCCGGTTCTACGGGCGAAGGGATAAATGAGTCTGGCGTCGATGCGGCGAGCGCCTCTTCATAATCTGTCCAGCCAGGGGGAACGGGCTCAACGGCAATCAAAGTCTGGAAGTTATGCCGTTCGACGACTTCAACGAGCTGAGGGTGACAGTTGGGTTCGATGATCGCACCGCGACACCCAGAGTCCCTAATAATAAAATCAATAGTCTCCGCACCGAGCTTGATGTTGAGTGGAATAGGAATGATTCCAGCGCGCATTGCCCCAAAAAAGATCTCGATGAATTCGAAACGGTTGCCCATCGCAAGCAGTAATCGATCCCCCCGGGCCATGCCGATGTTTGAAACCATCGTTGCGACGGAGTCCATTCTCCTGTCCAGCTCACTATGAGAAAGTAGATGATCGGGGTTGCGCGACAAATCGATCAAAGCTGTTTTGTCGGGATAGGTTGATGCTGCGGCGCGGTTAAAGTAGCCGAGATTCAAGTTTTCAGTGTCCATGGTCATTGAGCTTATATCCGGAAATATCGGGTGCCTACGTCTAGATTGGGGTGTGATTTTGATCACAAGAACAACACCCGCACGTTAAGCGGGTTTTAATGGATATGATTGTACAACGTGTCGTTGGTAAAACGAATTTCTTGAATGAGTTGTACTGTGTTCGAAGAAGAGATCAATCAGGCAAAAGAAAAACCGTGGTGGCGAACTGCCGATGGCCGCGTCGGCGGTGCGCTTCTCGCTATACTTTTATTTTGCCTCACAACGCTCTATTTCAGTCTGGAACATGCCGAAAAATATTTGTTTCGATCGGAGGCAAGTGAAGTTGGTTCAACAGTTGTTACAAATCTTCTGAACGGACTTCCTAACCTTGGAAGTGTTCTCAAAGATCGCGATCCGAGAGATAAAGAAGTAGAAAAAATCGAGGAGATCATCGGCATCACCGGAGTCATGGGACTTCGGCTTATCGATCCACAGGGATCTGTTGTATTCGAACCGCTCGACCTACCCGTTTATGGTCAAAAAGACAGCAAGGTTTATGCCCGTGAAATTAAAGGGCGCAAAGTGCTGGTTCAAATTACACACCGTAAGATCCAGGGCGTTGTTATCGGGACAGCGCTAGTGCCGGTTTTTGATAATGGTGTTGTGGCGGGAGGTGCAGAGATCTTTTTGAACATGACGCGCCGTCACCAAGAGATGCAACAGCTCGAGGCGATTGCCTTTATCGGGATCGGCTCCTTCATGATCCTGATTGCATTTGCTATCGGCGTTATTTTTCGGCGGCACGCGCAGGCGAATAAGAATTTTGTTACTGCGTTGCGTGAAGGTGAAGAACGCTACCGTAAATTAATTGAATTCTCACCGGATGCCATTCGCGTCATCGTTGGTGAACGGATTGGCTTTGTAAATCCGGCGGCCGTCGAACTGTTCGGCGCCAAAGATGAAGCGGAATTGATCGGAATGGAAGGTAGTTCATTTGTTCCTAATGATATTCAAGAGAACCGAGACGATCCTAGGCAGATAATCAGGCGTCAGAGCCTTACCGACAAGGCGATGCCTTGGACCGAGACAAGACGTGCGAAGCTCGACGGTACAGTGATCGATGTTGAGGCTTGCGCTATTCATTTTACTTGGGACGGGAAGCCTGCACGGCTGGCAATGGCGCGAGACATTAGTGAACGAAAACGCGCGGAACGGGCGATGGCTGAGTTGTCGAAGCGTAACGAATATCTTCTGGCTTCTGTTGCAGAGGGTATTTTTGGCCTTGATCTGGCTGGTCATATTACATTTGCGAATCCAGCGGCAGCTCGAATGCTAGGTTGGCGTATCACTGATATTGTTGGCAGAGAATTTACCGATATTGATCCGGTAATGAGAAACAAAGATGAGTCAACATCTGAATCTCTTATTTTGTCCGCGCTTAGGAGAGGAGAAGAGCTCCGCGTCGCGAGCGAGACGATGTGGCATACTGACGGGGTGTCATTTCCCGCCGCTTACAATGTAAATCCCATTCGGAATAGCGATGGCGATGTTGAAGGTGCTGTTGTTACGTTCCGCGATATCGCCAAACGAAAAAGAGATGAAGAAAATTTGCGGCAGAGCGAAGCGCGTGCCTCTTTGGCTCGCCAGCAACTGCTTGATGCCGTCGAGGCCACAAGCGATGCCTTTGCGTTGTTTGGTCCTGATGACAGGTTTGTACTCGGAAACTCGACGTTCCGTTCGATGTTGCCAATGTCGATTGACCTCATGCAGGCTCATGCATCGTTCGAGGAAATCGTTCGATTTACTGTTGAGAGTCGTAAAAAAGAAGCACCCGAGGGTGAGCTACTAAAGGGGCAAATCGGCGTTGATGAAGTCCTTGATATTCACGCTAATCCCGGCAAAATTCTCGAACGCCAACTTCCTGACGGTCGTTGGGTTCGGATGATGGATCACCGTACGAGTGATGGCAGCACGGTCTGTATTCGGACAGATATTACCGAGCTAAAGAAACGTGAGGATGTTCTAAAACAAAGCGAAGCGGAAGCTTCCCGCGCGCAGCGCCTGCTGATCGATGCTATCGAGGCCGTGAATGATGGGTTTGTCTTGTTTGATTCCGATGAACGCATCGTAATGGCCAACTCAAAATATAAGGCTATGTATCCAGCGGCGGTCGATGGCCAGTTCGAAGGAATGCGTTTAGAGGAAATGGTTCGGCGTACTGCAATGGCGACGCTTGGAACCGACGTCTTTCCAACTGCAAAGGATGTCGAGGCATACGTGACGGAACGTATGGAGGCGCATCGTCAATCGGGGACCATTGCAGAGCGGCAACTGGAATCCGGACGTTGGCTTAGGATTACGGACCAGAAGACCTCCGATGGTGGGGTTGTCGGCATCAGAACCGATATCACTGATCTAAAAACGCGGGAGGCAAAGCTTAAAGAGCAGGCTGCTATTACCGCACTCCTAAATAAAGTTGCGGTAAATGCAAACAAATCCCCGACTTTCCGCGAAGCTTTGCAGCAAACCATCGATGATATTTGTGAAGCCATCGATTGGCCTTTGGGACATGTGCTTGTCCCATCAGCCGGCGGGAATGGAAAATTTGAATCGCTCCGGTTATGGCATTTGGACGACCCGGAAGGATTTGAAGAGTTCAAGGTTTGGATGGAACAGGCAAGTCTAACCGGTGATCGCGGTTTAATTGGACTTGCGTCGCTCCGACGTGGCCCTATTTGGGCAACAAAAATTGAGCGTGAAAATTCACCCATTTATATGCCCGCAGCGGCTAAAGAAGGTATCCGAACGGCATTTGCGTGCCCAATTCTTGTACAGGAAGAGGTCGTCGCTGTTTTAACAGTCATGACCGAGGAGGAGCTGGATCCCGACGAGAACCTTCTGCAGGCCCTCGGCCAGGTTGGGCATGTTCTTGGCCGGGTGCTCGAACGTCAGGAAGCAAACGAAGCGCTTAAACAAGCGATGGCAGAGGCGGAAACTGCGGCGCTGCATGCAGAGGCAGCTTCCATCAAGGCTGAAGAGGCCAGCGTCGCGAAAAGCGAGTTCCTGGCCACGATGAGCCATGAAATCCGAACCCCGCTTAATGCCGTCCTTGGTATGGCAGGCATTTTGATGGACTCTGAATTGGGTGACGAGCAACGAATGCAAGCGCGAACAATCAAGGTTGCTGGTGAAGCGCTGCTCGATATTTTGAATGATGTGTTGGACTATTCAAAGATAGAGGCAGGGCGTCTTGAGCTGGAAATTGTCGATTTTGAAATTCTGAGCTTAGTCGACATTGTGAAAACGGTCTGGGATCCACAAGTTTCAGGGAAGGGGCTGGATTTTGTGATCGATGTTTCTTCCGATGTTTCCTCTGTCGTTAGGGGCGACCCTACCCGCCTGCGCCAAATAGTGTTCAACCTCGTTGGGAATGCTTTGAAATTTACAGAGACGGGGTCGATTGAGGTCAATATCGCCCAGCACGTATTACCTGACGGATTGTTGGAGCTTCAGTTTGAAGTTGTTGATACCGGGATCGGTATTCCACACGACAAGTTAGACTTGTTGTTTGAGAAGTTCACACAAGCCGATGGTTCAACAACCAGAAAATATGGTGGAACCGGTCTTGGCCTGGCAATTTCGCAGCAGCTGGTTACGCTGATGGATGGCGAAATCGGTGTTGAAAGTACGGTTGGTGTCGGGACGAGGTTCCACTTCACGACCAAACACTCAAAATTCTGGTCGCCGAAGATAATGCGGTTAACCAACTGGTCATTCGGACGATGTTGGAGAAAGCCGGCCATGATATCGAAGTCGTTGAAAACGGCGCGCTTGCGGTTGAAGCGGTTCAGGCAACTTCATACGACTTGGTTCTCATGGATGTGAATATGCCGGAGATGGATGGCATCACTGCAACTAAGAAAATTCGTGAACTTGAGGGTGATGTCAGCGACATGCCAATTGTTGCGCTTACGGCAAATGCTTTGAACGGCGACCGTGAACGTATGCTTGAGGCCGGTATGTCTGACTATGTCTCCAAGCCGATCGAGCCGTCTCGACTCGCTGCGGCAATGGCTCGGCAGTGCGATATTGATACTGAATTGGAGAGTGTAGTTGAAACAGGCGAGATCGAATCGAAGGAACTCACCGAAGATCAGCTAAAGGCTTTTGATAACCTTAGCGACTCTCTCGATGAATTATTGAATTAGGGCTGAATTGTTTCGGAGGTAATGATGCAAAATATGTTAAAAGCCAAATTGCAGGGGAGTAAGCTGTCACAAGCAGATCTCGCTCGGCGTCTCGAGGATGCCGATGCTAGTATAGCCGAGGCTGCAGATGGTTTCGAAGATTGGGCCTTGGCAGACGTCATTGCTGCATCGCAGAAAATCGACAATGAGAAGATCGAAGCGAAAAAGCGAATTAGAGACGTTTTCCGGGTTGTTCATGACATTAAAGGGCAGGGCACTACTTTCGGATATCCGAGCGTCACGGAAATTGCATCGATCTTGTGTGATTTTATGCGCGAGGGGAAAATCGCGATAACACCGAAGCAGGCTCAGGTGATCAAACTCCATCTTGGCGCACTTCGCCTAGTGCTTGATCAGAAATTGAAGGGTGAAAGTGAAGCAGCAAAAAGTCTCGTTAAGAAGCTCTCGGTGACTGCTGCAGCTGTACCGCCGCTGCGCTAAGACGCGCTAGCGCCAAATTGCGAATGCCGTGCTGCACCCACCCGTTACCCGCGGGTGTTCGATAGCAGGGTTGATAGTCGTACAAGTCAAATTCCAATTTCCCGGCGGCTCCCGCAACATTGAGCCAATTTCTAATTTCCGAACTGCCCGAATTCAGCTTGCCAAAAGGTAACACCCTAAGGGTATCGAAATCCTTTCGTGCCATCGCATTCAGAATTGCGCGATCAAGGTCTTTATCAAGTGTCATATGACTTAATCCATCAGATACGAGAATGCCTACTGGTTGATCTGGCCATGCAGCGATTGCTCTCCCTAGCTTGATGCATGGTGAGGGGCAGGCTGTGTGTGAGGGTTAAAGTCCAATAATAAATTTGGCCATTTCGGGGTGCTCGTTCGTAATCTGGCTTTGAGTTTGGTGTCTGCAGAGAACTGCGGCAAGATACCGTTGAATTTAATTTGAGTACGTATCTGGAGTGACGGATGAGTAACGCTGTTAAGGCATCGATTGTGGATGGAAATACCGCACTGTGTTTGTGTGTTCGTATGGCGCGAACCGTTGATATCGGTGCTATTGCGGCTGCGGCTGGTTTTGATGCGCTTTATGTTGATATGGAACATTGCCCGATATCTGTGGACGACACGTCTGCGATTTGTATGGCTGCCCCTGGATTTGGCGTGACGCCTTTTGTTCGGGTTCCGCAGGATGATGTAGGCCTTGCCTCTCGGCTGCTTGACGGCGGTGCTTACGGAATAATATTTCCCCATGTTGAAACTGAAGAACAGGCGGTAATGGTGTCGCGTGCTTGCTTGTTCCCCCCGCGGGGAACGCGCTCAGCCGTTGGATCAACAATTCACCTTGGGTTTGAAGGCCTATCGCAAAAAGAGGCAGGTGAACGATTGGATGCGCTTACCTTGACCACAGTCATGATCGAGACGGAGCTGGGCGTGAACAATGCCGAAGCGATTGCTGCGGTTGATGGCGTTAACATGGTTATGGTCGGGACCGCAGATCTGTCAGCCGTGATGGGTAAGCCAGGTGCTCTCGACAGTTCTGATATTCGTAGTGCCTGTGAGCGCGTTGCATCGGCCTGTCAAAAAACTGGTAAAATCTTTGCTCTCGGCGGTGTTAGGAATAATCCTGTTTTGGCGGCGGAATACGCTGCCATGGGGGCTCAATTTATTATCGCTGGCATGGACGCGACATATTTGCAGCAAGCAGCAGGAGCCGACATCGTTGCAATCCGCGAGGCATTCAATAACTAGTCAGCCTGGAAGCTGGAACCAGTTTGGTTGGGTGGCCTGAAGAAGAGTTTCTTCTGCAACTAGTTCAGTCTCAGCCGCTAGGGCCTCTATGCGTAACATTGCCAGTCCATTGCCTTCGCCCACAGCAAAAACCTGTCCGGCGGTTTTGCCCTTACTCAGGACCGCGCACCCAGGCTCAGGGGAGGTGCCCTCAAATTTAACGGGAATAAGGCGTTTCTTTACGAGCTTACGAGTTTTCATGCGCGTCGTTACTTCCTGTCCGACATAACAACCTTTGTCGAACGAGACAGCATTGAGCTCTTCAAAGCCAATTTCTAAGGGAAATGTCTGTTTCAACATCTCACCGTCACTGCCGTCGGGAACGCCCAACGAATGCTGCAGTGCTTTGTAGATTTCAAGGGGCTGAATGCTTAGGTCGCAGGTGTTCGTAAATTCCTGAGCGGAAGCTAGGGGGAGAATGGTTCTAACGCCCAACTCGGCCAGGCGGGGATCTACAAACGCAATACCTTCAGCGTAGTAAACAGCGTTTCCGGGCATCGCGGTCAGCCCCATTATTCTGAGGGTATTGGCGTCCGTAACTGAAATTATTGTGAAGTTGTTAGTTTGATCTTCAATTTCAACCTGCGCCCGGAGACGATACATTTTCAGCCGTTTGGTAAGTTCCTCCAATTGATTTACCGAACAATCTATAAGAAAACCATCTCGGTACTTCGCGACAAAAAAATCGTGCAAATATTTCCCTTGTGGTGTCAGAAGAGCGGCGTAAATAGCGCAGTCCGGTGAGACTTGCTCTATATCGTTCGTGACGATTCCCTGCAGGAAAGCCAAGCTATCAGCGCCCGATACCGAAAGGATACCTCTGTCGGTTAGAGCTGTATAATGAGCATCATTCATGTACCTGCTGCCTTGGTCTTATGAGAGAGCGTGTAAAAGATATTCTGTTGGTCCAATGGTGGTGCCAGTATGAATGATTAGCAAGTGTCGAAGGTAAGAAACAGGACGTCTTTCAGCGGTGTGGTGAATTTATGAACGCTGATGAGGGCCTCGGTTAAATTATGAATATCCTATTTGTAACCTCGACACGCATTGGTGATGCAGTTCTTTCGACGTGTCTGTTATCGCATCTCGTTGCTGAATACTCTAATGCGAGGTTCACCGTAGCGTGCGGTCCCTTACCAGCACCGCTCTTCGCAGCAGTGCCGGAGGTTGAACGGGTTATCCCATTGAATAAACAGCGATTTTCTGGCCACTGGATTTCGCTGTGGGCGGATGTCATGTCCACACGTTGGGATCTTATCGTTGATTTGAGAGCATCTGTGTTGGCATGGACATTGTGGGCAAAAAGCCGCAAGACGTTACGTTCGAGTGACGAAGGAGAAACTATTCACCGGGTTGTGGAACTTAATAAATTTTTCAATCTGACATCAACCCAGGGCCCCAAGCTTTGGCTGCCTGAAGCATCTATGGCCAAGGCGGCTTCAAATATTCCAGAGGGAAATCCGGTGATTGGATTGGGGGTGACGGCTAATTGGTTACCTAAGATTTGGCCGGCACAGAACTTTGCTGATGTTGTTGAGCGGCTCACGAGCGCCGATGGCTTGTTGCCTTCAGCACGGGTTGCTGTTTTTGGCGCCGACGAAGAACGAGCCCTCGCAAAGCCGGTTCTTGATAGGCTTGCCGAACAGCAGCGTATTGATTTGGTTGGTCAAAATGATTTGCTGGCAGTCGCAGCCTGTCTTTCTATATGCGATCTCTTTATTGGAAACGATTCTGGTCTCATGCATATGGCAGCAGCAGTTCAAACACCAACGATCGGGTTGTTTGGCCCAAGCCCAGCCCTACGATATGGCCCTTGGGGCGATCATTGTGCTGCCGTTGAATCATCAGAATCCTATGCCGAACTCGTCGGTGCTCCGGATTTTGATCATCGCGCTAATTTAAACTTAATGCAGGGTGTTTCTGTCGAAGCAGTCGAACAAGCAGCTCACGATCTTTGTGCTAAAATCGCGAGAGCCGAAAATGGCTGATATTGTCATGACTGATGACGGAATAGCTTTTGACGGTATGTCGCTTGAGCGAGGTCCTCTGGGTGGAGCGGAAACAGCATTTATTTCCCTGGCAACCGCCCTCGCGAAGCGAGGCCACAAGGTCAGCGTAAGGAATAAATGTTCTGCTTTGGTGGAAATAGACGGCGTTTGCTGGGCACCGTTGGAAGAAGGTGTTCCTGAGACGTGTGATCTTTATATTGCTAATCGAAGTGACAAATTACTGTTGTTGGCGCGTTATGCTCGCCAATCTGTTTTTTGGATCCATAATCCAGCGCAATATTTGCTGAAATTTCGCTATCTCTCGAAGTTGTGGCGACGACGACCTCCTATTATTTTTTCAGGAATCTATCACGCAAATAGCTATCCGAATTGGGCGCCCGATGGCGGTCGCGAAATTATTCCTTACGGAATTTCCGAAGAATTTCGGTCCGTTGAACCGCAAAAAAATGTTCCTCCGCCGAGAGCGATCTTTACGTCAAGCCCGCAGAGGGGGCTCTCGTGGCTACTGGATGTTTGGCGTGAGCGTATTCATCGGAATTTGCCAACCGCGGAGCTACACGTTTATTCCGGCGCGGCGACCTATGGTTCGCATGGGGCGTCACGCGCTGCACAAATACAGCCGATCCTCGAGAAGGCGAGTGCCCTTCAAAGCAGTAATGTGTTTTTACATGAACCTGTGCCCAAGCGGGAGTTGGTGGACGTGCTTTCCCAATCCAGGCTGTTGCTTTATCAGGGAGACCCTGAGGAAACTTTCTGTCTCGCAGTTGGCGAGGCGCAAGCTGCGGGTATTCCAGCGGTTGTTCAGGATATTGGTTGCGTTGCGGAAAGAATCGAGCACGGTCTTACAGGATATGTTGAAAACAACGATTCAGACTTTGCTGACGCTGCGCTCACCCTGTTGCAAGATGATACCCTATGGCAGAAGCAAAATGTCGCAGCCCTTAAAACACAGAGGCAATGGAGCTGGGATGATGCTGCGGCATCGTTCGAGAGTTTAATCCCCTGATGCGTATCATGCATCTCATGGCCGGGGCGGATGCCGGTGGAGCCGAAACTTTCTTTGGTCGCCTCGTGATCGCTTTACAAAGTACGGAGATCGACCAAAGGCTGATTATTCGCCCGTCATCTACCAGAGAAGTAATACTCGAAGAAAATTCTGTCGATTATACTGAGGCGCCGTTCGGTGGTTTGTTTGATTTTACGACGCCACGCAAATTGAAGCAGGAAATCGGGTTGTTCAGTCCGGATGTTGTGATGAGCTGGATGAATAGACCAACCCGATTTGTACCCCAACAAGCCGCCGGTGACAGGAAGCGATTTATCCATATTGGTTCACCTCGCGGCTACTACGCTCCAAAATATTACGGGAAATGCCAACATCTGGTCGTTACAACTAAAGACCTGGCGAAATTTTACTATGATCATGGTCGGCCGGCGGAGCAGATTTCGGTGATTCCGAATTTTGCGCCTGACATTCGTGCCGAACCAATTTCGCGGACCCAATTCGATACGCCTGAGAAGGTGCCATTATTGTTGGCTCTTGGCAGGCTCCATAAAAATAAAGGGTTTGATGTTCTGCTAAAAGCGATGCTCGATCTGCCGGATCACTATCTGTGGCTCGGTGGGATGGGTCCGCTAGAGCAAGACTTGAAGACAATGGCATTTACGCTTGGTATTGCTGAGCGAGTTCGGTTTTTAGGGTGGGTAGATGACCCGGCCCCCCTTTATGCTGCTGCAGATGTCTTTGTCTGTTCTTCGCGACACGAACCGTTTGGCAATATCGTTATCGAAGCCTGGCTCCACTCAACGCCAATAATTTCTGCTGCAAGTGAAGGGCCCACGTCTTTAATAGACGACGCTAAAACTGGATTGATAGTGCCGAACGAAGATGCTGCAGCATTGTCTACGGCGATCAGAAAACTTCGTAGCGGCCCGGAACTTTCGCAGCAACTTGCAGCCGCTGGACGAAGCAGATACGAAGACGCGTTTACCGAGGAGAAGGTTGTACGCCAATACCTCGATCTGTTTGAAAGGCTTATCGGCTGATGTGCGGCATTAACGGGATTATGACGGCCTCTGGGGCGCCGCCCGATCGCGACACGGTCACCGCAATGCAGACGGCATTGATGCATCGCGGTCCCGACGGCGACGGTATACATTTTGACGGAAGTGTTGGGATGGCGCATCGCCGTCTCGCGATCATCGACCTTGAAACAGGCGATCAGCCTCTAAGTCTGGACAATGGCATCACGTTGATGGCCAACGCGGAAATATACAATTACCTCGAGCTGAAAGCAGGTTTGCCAGAAATCGAATTTTCGACCGCGTCCGATTGCGAGGTTCCCCTGCATCTGTATGCGAAATATGGGGAAAATTACGCGGAGTACTTGCGGGGGATGTATGCCATTGCAATACATGATCCGGAACGTCGCCGTCTTATCCTGTCGCGGGATCCGTTTGGCATCAAGCAGTTATATTACACCGAAGGGCCGTTTGGTTTTGCCTTTGCATCAGAACCGCAAGCGCTTTTGGCCTCAGGGTTAGTCTCTGCGAATGTCCGTAGAAACGCGGCGGAAGAGTTATTGCAGTTACAATTTACGACTGGTCAGGAGACGGTTTTATCCAATATTTTCCGGGTGCTTCCCGGAGAAACGCTTGTCGTTGAATCAGGCCGCATTGCCCATAGATTTCGTCGACCGGCCTTGCCCGCCGGGTCGCCGGAAGAGGTGGATGAAGCAACGGCGCTTCAGCGAATGGAGCAAGCTTTGGTCGATAGCGTGGGGGTCCATCAGCGAAGCGATGTTCCTTATGGAATGTTCCTGTCCGGCGGAATCGACTCCTCCGCAGTTCTGGCAATGATGGCGCGGTTGAATGACCAACCCGTCAAGGCATTTACGGTGGGGTTTTCAGATACGTCAGCGGCCGATGAGCGGTCTGATGCCGCGGCAATTGCCAAAGCGCTTGGCGCGGAACACATAGAAGTAGATTTTACGGAGCAGGACTTTTGGTCAACGGTCCCGTTGGTAACGCGCGCGATGGATGACCCTGTGGCAGATTACGCTGAGCTCCCGACATATAAATTAGCGGCGACTGCAGGACAGGACTTAAAGGTTATTCTCTGCGGGGAAGGTGGCGATGAATTGTTTGGTGGGTATGGCCGATACCGATCTGCCATTCGACCGTGGTGGAGCCATCGCCGGGCGATGCGATCACGTGGTGCATTCGATGGTATGAATATCCTGCGAGAGGACTCGCGGGATTGGCGAAGTGGTGTTGCGGCAAGTGAAACTATTGCGGCCGCTGATGGTCGTAGCCCGTTGCAAACGGCACAAGCGACGGATTGTGCGGATTGGCTACCCCATGATCTGTTGATCAAGCTCGATAGATGTCTGATGGCACACGGTGTTGAGGGCAGAACACCAATGCTTGATCCGGCCATCGCCAATGCGGTGTTCCGGCTACCGGATACTCTCAAAATCAAAGGCCGAACGGGTAAATGGATTTTGCGGAAATGGCTCGCTGATATTGTGCCGGCGGCAAAGCCATTTTCTCGTAAGCGCGGATTTACCGTGCCGGTCGGCGAATGGATTATTCGGAAAGGAGACATGCTTGGCCCCCTCGTTGCGCGCCAGGCTGGGATCGCTGAACTTTGTCGGCCAGATCGTGTTGAAGCGATTTTCAAGAGTACGCGCCGCCGTGCCGGTTTTGCGGCCTGGGTTTTATTGTTTTATGCGATATGGCATCGCCAACACGTCGAAGGGGTCGCCGGGGATGGGGATGTTTTTGCCGTTTTGGGCGATGGATAATTTCGTCAAACGTTAACACAGCCTTTACGCTGACCCGATATAATCCGCCAATAGTTCCAGTTTAGTGGTGGCGCCCCAGTTATGGCCGTGTATAGAAAATCCTTTATGATCGTCCCAACAGTGTTAGCAGCGTCGGTTCTGATGTCCGCCTGTTCCAATCCATATCTAGAGAGATTTCGCGCTGAGTTCGGCTGGACCGAAGGACGCATGACTGAAGATGGATGGCTGAAAAGCCGAGAAATTCCACCAGATGCAATTTACTGCTACAAAACTTTGGCGAAGCCTAACTGCTTCAAGACGCCAAAGCATGGTCAGGAACACCGGTTGATCAGCGAATTTGAAAACGCTTACAAAGCAAAGTAAACCGCATTAACGCAATCGCAGACGAAGAACGCGCGTAATTATGCGGCGCGTTGTTGACTCTTAAGCGCCATTAATTTGGCTGCTGCCGCATGGATGAAGTCAATGTTGTGGCGTTTTTCGACGCTTCCCGCACCGCCTTGGTTCGTCAAGACGATTTCAAGTGTTTGATATAAACCGCTAGCAGCTTCAACATTACCCTGATTGCAGGCGATATCGAAGGCATCCACAATATGGTCGCTGAGACGGCGTTTGAATTCAGGGGTTTGATTGTCTGTCATGGCATTGCCTAAATGTCATTTAACGTTACAAGCATAGTGACAGAATTTGGCTAATCAATTGTGAACGGTCTGTGCTGGTGGATTGAGCACTTGGCTCAAACAAGTGAGTGATCTTTCCATTTACGGTTCTGATTAATCTGTCACTATGTTCAAAAAGCCCGGTTGGGCTGCAGAAATTGAACGGGAGAGGCATATGTCAGAATTACCAAAAATGAGTTTTGGGCATCTCGGGATTGATGTGATCGATATCGATAAGATGGTGGGGTTCTACACGGACGTGTTGGGCTTCAAAGTAACGGATCGTGGCATGGGTGGCAAAGCCGAACTGGCTTTCCTCAGTCGGAATCCCGAAGAACACCATCAGATTGTCATGGCGGCGACCCGCAAGGAAGATGACCGCACAACGATCAATCAGATTTCGTTTCGGGTGGATGAATTCAAAGAAGTGCGTCAGGCTTATGATCATGCCGTTGCCGCTGGCATCGAGAGGATTGAACCGGTCGATCACGGCTCGGCACTGTCAGTTTATTTCCCTGATCCTGAAGGCAACCGGATCGAGGTCTATATGGCGACACCGTGGTATATCGCGCAGCCGCATCGCCAGTTGATTGATTTCGATAAGACGGATGAAGAAGTCTGGAAGGCTTGCGAGGATAAATGTCTCGCCGACCCGACCTATCAACCGATGGATGAGTGGAAGGCCGAGTTCGCCGCTTCCTGATATTCCGCGACGATTGTCTCGATAAGTTCAGCAGCGGGAAGGCCACGGCTGAGTGAGGCCGCTTGGCCGCACCACATCGACATGAAATCAGTATCGTTGGCTTCGGCCGCTGCCTTGCGCAGCGTTCCTGTCAGGCTGTTCTGTAGTGGGAAAGGTAGGATCGGCGCATTTGAGGATTCCATCTCGTTGATATAGCGATTGCGCAGCCCTCGTGCCGGCCGGCCTGAGAATGTTTTAGTCACTGTTGTCGTGTCGTCTTCAGCATTGAGCAACGCTTGCTTGTAAGAAGGGTGAACGCCTGCTTCCGGACAGCTCAAAAACGCAGTCCCCATCTGCACACCGCAGGCGCCGAGTGCCAGCGCAGCTGCCAGCCCGCGTCCATCCATGATTCCGCCGCCGGCAATTACTGGCGTCGAGAGCGTGCTGGTGAGTTGCGAGACGAGACTCATCGTGCCGGTCATCGAGTCTTCCCAATCACCGATCCAGGTGCCCCGGTGACCGCCAGCCTCGCCACCCTGCGCGATAATGAAATCGATGCCTGAGGATTCTGCCACATGTCCCTCGGCCACGGAGGTTACCGACGTAACGGTGACGATCCCTGCAGCTTTTAAGTCGTCGACAGCAGATTGCGGCCAGAGCCCCATATGAAACGAGCAGAGCTTGATGCCGCTCTCAATCACGGCGGCGATCTGTTCATCGAAGTCGGGCATGACGTTGGCAACCGAGTCCGGCACTGGCGCACCGAACTGCGCGAAATACTCGGCAATGGCTGCTGTCGCGGCAGCGGTTTCCTCTTCAGTGACGGTTGGGTCTTCTGGAATAAACAGGTTAATGCCAAAGCCTTTATTCGTCCGGCTTTGTAGTTCACCTGCCGTGGCCCGGATCGCTGTGCCATCGAGATAGGCAGCACCGAATTGGCCAAACCCACCGGCGTCTGAAACAGCACTCACCAACTCCGGCGTTGTCGGCCCGCCGGCCATCGGCGCGAGCAGGATCGGAATATCAATGCCTAGCGCATCAGTGAGAGGGGTGGAGAAGGAGATCATGAAGAGGAAAGTAAAGAAGTGCTGTTTAAAAGGAAATGGTCTGTAATCTTAAGTGCTATCGATATTTTCTGACAGCCACTATCTAACTCTTCTTACAAGCATGCCCGCCCTTGCTTCTTTTTCCATTGAGAGACTAGGTTTTCACCCAACTTTACAACTCTAGCTCGGCTCAGCACCATATGATCATGGAACTCATGTTCAATTCTTGCCTTCCAAACGAGCTTGTGACGACCAGATGTACATTCGTAAAGTAGACGCGCCCATTTATAGGATTTAGCGAAATATGAAATTCGTTTGTCTCGTTCATTTTTTTCTCGCAAGTCATCCGCTGAAATAAAGTAAAAGAGAAACAATTGTTCCTGGGCAGGTAAATGCCCAAGATTTGCCGCCTCATCGATAAGCTGCCACCCTCTGGCTTCGTTCCTCGGGACTTTATTAGCGCCCCCTCTATAATAAATTCCCAGATGGAATTTTCCTGCCGCTGAGCCTTCTTTTGCAGACGTTTTTAACATCGCAATCCCACGTTCTTTATCTCTTGGCATGGACCCCCATCCTCGCGCCGCGGAACCCCTTCTACCGTTAATACCAAAAAATTCCCGTGCCAACACAAGTCCGACATATGCTTGCGCGTCCGGATCCTTCTTTTCAGCGTAAGGCAATAGTATTCTATAGGCTTTCGGGATGTTGTTGTTATAAGCCTTCTTGCCTTCCGCGATCGCTATATCGCGCTCGCTTAAAGGCTCTTCCATTCCGATAAGTTTTTGCAGGTCGCCTGTCGCGGCACCGGCGATTACAACAACAGAAGCGGCTATTAATGAGATGCCCAAAGTGCGTTTCAAATCACTCCTCCAACAGTCCATGCCGCTTATGCCAGTCTTCAATACCTTCGTCGGGGTACTGATCGAACTGTTTATCGCTATCGGGGATATCTGCCCATGGCACCTTGTGTTCGACCATCATGTGACGGGTTTCAGGTGGGGTCGGTAGTGGTGTGTCGATGGCCGAGGCAAACGGGTAAAACCACTGGCCGTGCTTGGCGTTATAATTCCACAGCGTCGTGCTGCAATGGCTGCAGAAGCTGCGGCGTGAGAAGCCAAGCCCGTCTTCCTCATAGACATCGCGGTCATTCTTGGCGCAGCGATAGACCTTGATGTGTTCCTCGCCTTCGATTTTCAGCGTGTCGTATTCCGCCATGATGTTGATCGTATAGCCGCCGCCACCAGCGAGCTTACGACAGACCGAGCAATAGCAACGGTTAAATGGGTAGGGGGTTCGGGAGTCGCAGCTGAACTTTACCTTGCCGCAATGGCATGAGCCTTCGAGATGCATGGTTGTTCTCCGAAGTGATTACGTCGGTTGATTGTGACAGCGCTTCTTCATTCCGCCAACAAGATTGCTCAGCGGAAACATGGATCCCGCATCACGTGCGGGATGACAGTTAGGGCCCGTGCGGGATGACGAGTGGAAGTAAGTAGGATGACGGCGGAAGTTGCTGTGTAACAAAGTGTGGTGGGAAAAGGTTGATACAGCGTTCGTTTGTCACCCCGGACCTTCGTTTGCTCCACGACCTCAGCCGGGGTCCATCTTGCGGTGGTGAACAGCATCAGAACGGGGACGTTAACCAGTTCTTTACCATTCCTAAGTTTTCATAAAGACTGGGATCACGCGGTTCTTATCGCGTATTGGGGAGAGCCTGCGCTGAGCAGGTATGGGAGGAAGCGTTGCCGTCAGTATTTCGGCAGAGATTTAATCTGTTTTCTATTTCGGGTTTCGTGTTGGCGTTGCACCTTGTGCCAATGCCGGTGTGTGCTGCTGAGTTACCCGGCACACCTTTGCCAGGTTCCGGGTGGGCCGCGTTGTCAGTCGTTGTATTGGCGGTTGTTACGTTGACCTGGTACCGGATGCGTTTCAAAGAGGCGCAGAAAGCCGCTGCGCTGCATAGCGCCGCGCTGGATTCCTTGGGCCACGCTGTTTTGCTGGCTGACCGACAAGGCCAATACGTGCTGTCAAATAATGAATGGCGGTCGCGCATTTCCAGCACCCGCGGTTTGGTTGGTCTCAAAAGTATGCTGTTTGATGAAGAAGAAAACCGGCATGCTTTGCAGGAACTCGAAATAGCAGCAGCGGCGCAAGAATCTGCGCAGCGTGACATCGCAATTTTTGACGACAAGGGACACAAGACCTGGTGTCGCCTGTCGATTTGTCCGGTTGCGGATGACCCGACCCTAATCTTGTGGTCTTTAGCAGATGCCGAGGTCCGCAATGCGGTCGAATCAGCAATCAGTGTTGAACAGGGGCTGCTAACGGATTTTCTGAATGAATTTCCGATTGGGTTTTTCTCGGTGGATGAGCAAGGCAAGTTTGTACAAGCAAACGCAACATTTGCGGCGTGGCTTGCAACAACACCAGAGCAGCTCGTTGGTGGCAGTAAGAAGTTAGCCGATTATTTTGCTGATAGCGCTAACGCCCAATCAAGCATGCCGTGGAGTCTGCTGCCATCTCATGATGCTGCCGGCTGTACCGAATTAGATTTCGTGGCTGATGATGGTCGTCGGTTTGACGCCTTTGCCGCGCAGACGCTGGTACGGGATGGCTCGGGCCTGAGAACCCGCTCTTTGATACGTGATTTATCCAGCGAACGGGACATTACGTCAGCATTGCGCGCTGCCGAGGACCGGTTCCAGAGACTGTTTGATGCGGCTCCTGTAGGTATTGCGCTGCTTGATACGAAAGGCGTTGTGACAGATTGTTCTGCTGTCTTTGCAGAAATGGCGGGCAAATCCGAGCCAGAGGTCGAACACAATGATCTTTGGCTTTGCGCAACTGTGGATGATCGTGACCGGCTGCGCCGTTGGGTTACCAATGCGATGGAATCTGACGATATTATCCCGCTTCAGATTACGCTGGATGGGCCTAGTGCAATGGTCGCCGCATTTTTCGGCCGACGCTATGACGCTGACGACGGTAGTCCTGGCGGGCTCGTGGTGCATGCTTTTGATCAGACTGAGCAACGCAGCCTTGAGGAACAATTTATTCAGTCCCAAAAGATGGATTTGGTCGGACAGCTCGCCGGTGGGGTGGCGCATGACTTTAACAATTTACTGACGGCGATGATCGGGTTTTGCGATCTGCTTTTGCAACGGCATTCACCAAAGGATCAATCTTTTGCCGATATCATGCAGATTAAGCAGAACGGTAACCGTGCCGCTAACCTGGTTCGCCAGCTCTTGGCGTTTTCCCGCCAACAAACCTTGCAGCCGCGGGTCCTGAATATCACAGACGTTCTCGCAGAACTGTCGCATCTTCTACGACGTCTCATTGGTGCTGATATCGAACTGGAGATGGTTCATGGTCGTGACCTGTGGCAGGTCAAAGTTGATGAAAGCCAGATGGAACAGGTGATCATTAATTTGGTCGTGAATGCCCGCGATGTTGTTGAAGCGGGCGGCAAGGTCTCTATCCGTACTAATAATATGTCGCGGCAAGAAAGCGCAAAAGCGCGTCATCAGTCCCTCCCTAATGGTGATTATGTTGTGCTTGAAGTGGCAGATACTGGCACCGGTATCCCAAAGGAAATTGTCGATAAAATTTTTGAGCCATTCTTTACGACTAAAGAGGTCGGTTCAGGCACGGGGCTGGGGCTTTCAACGGTCTATGGCATTATCCGTCAGACCGGTGGCCATATATTCGTCGATTCAAAGGTCGATGAAGGGACTTGTTTCACGATTTATCTACCCCAGCACATCGCGACCGCTGACGATTTTGTTGATGGCGTCGCAGAAGAGGTCGCACCACCTCCGCAACAGGATTTGACCGGCGCGGGAACCGTCATGTTGGTCGAGGACGAAGATGCGGTCCGAATGTTTGGTGCTCGTGCGCTCCGCAATAAAGGCTATACGGTTGTTGAGGCCGGTAGCGGCGAAGAGGCTCTCGAATTGTTGGTGCAAGAGGGCGACAGCATCGACGTCTTGGTTACCGATGTCGTTATGCCTGGACTGGATGGCCCGGCAATGATCCGTAAGGTACGCGAGACGCACGCTGATATGAAAGTTGTGTTCATATCGGGTTATACAGAAGATTCATTCCGCAAGCGTCTGGACGTTGCCGAAGATATCCATTTTTTACCAAAACCATTCACGTTGCAGCAGCTTGCCAGCAAAGTGAAGGAGATTATGGCTGAGGAGGTTTAATCGCAGGGTCAATGTTGAAACGGGCAATAATCCTTCTATTTGGCGCTATTATTTCGATTGCCCCTACGGGTGTTTCTGCGGACGACTACGCTGTGTGGGAGAAATCCTACGACAAGGATGGTCAGCGATATATTCCCGTTGCGTTGTGGAACGGTGGGCCGTGGGATGGCCGTCATATGATCACATTGCCAACGGTAGACCTGACATTCGGACGACGCGACAATAAAAGAATCGTCGGACCACGATCATGGACGCATAAAGTCTCCGGCAAAGAATACCGAATCTATGAACGGCACAATCGAAGCAAAGTGCAGTATTTTACCGTGAATCGTAAAAAAGATGGATTGGGGCGTGTCTATGACAATCGCTATCCTCGTTACTGTCCCGATGAGGTGAAGTTTCCGCTTGGGTGGTGGAAGCAAGGTGAAAAACGGGTCTACGATATTGATTGCGATGGCCGGAAACGGCATATCGAGGTGACAATTACCAAACTCAATTTTACGTATGACGACATACCGCATTCCCTGGAGATTCATTGGAAACTCGGGGACGGGTCGAAACGTGGCGGTAATAATGTTTATACCTACAGCCCCGGCAAAGGGCTGGTTGACGTCACCCAAAACTAGACAGCCATATCCTTAAGTTTTATCGGGTTACTGAATATGGTAAACGCTCCAAATTTCATGTGAACATAGTTAGAACAAATTAGTTTAAATAACTGTTTTTACTGAATAAAAAAATTTTCTTTGAAATGAAAACAAAACATGTACATAGTTGCTCTCACAACGACGTTACGTTGAACGAATCTGATGGCTGTGAAATAAGGAGAGGGTAATGGCGAATCCGGCATTAAAGCTTGTAGAAAAGGACGGCATGGACAAATCAAAAGCGCTCGATGCTGCGCTTCAACAGATCGAACGATCCTACGGTAAAGGCTCTATCATGAAGCTTGGCGAAGGCCAGGTGGTAGAAACCGAAGCGATTTCGACTGGTTCCCTTGGCCTTGATATCGGGCTCGGTATTGGTGGCCTACCAAAAGGCCGGGTTGTTGAAATTTATGGACCAGAGTCTTCAGGTAAAACAACTCTCGCGCTTCATTGTGTTGCCGAAGCGCAAAAGACCGGTGGGCAGTGTGCCTTTATCGATGCTGAACATGCGCTCGACCCTGTTTACGCCCAAAAGCTGGGAGTCGAACTTGATGATTTGTTGATTTCACAACCTGACGCCGGCGAGCAGGCGTTGGAGATTGCCGACACTTTGGTACGATCAGGCGCTATCGACGTCATCGTCATCGATTCAGTTGCGGCGTTGGTACCAAAGGCTGAACTCGAAGGTGAAATGGGTGATGCCCATGTTGGTCTGCAAGCTCGATTGATGAGCCAGGCATTACGAAAATTGACGGGCTCGATTTCGCGATCGCAATGCATGATCATCTTTATCAACCAAATCCGTATGAAAATTGGTGTGATGTTTGGCAACCCTGAAACCACATCAGGCGGAAATGCGTTGAAGTTTTATTCTTCGGTTCGTCTTGATATCAGACGCATTGGCGCCATTAAGGACCGCGAAGAAATCGTCGGGAACCAAACCCGCGTTAAAGTGGTAAAAAACAAGGTTGCACCGCCGTTTAAGATCATTGAGTTCGATATCATGTACGGTGAAGGTATCTCCAAGATGGGCGAACTCATCGATTTAGGTGTTAAAGCCGAAATCGTTGAGAAATCTGGAGCGTGGTTCTCCTATGATAGCCAACGGATTGGTCAGGGACGGGAGAATTCTAAACAATTCCTGCGTGATAACCCGGAAATGGCAGAAGAAATAGAACGTAAAATTCGCGAGAGTGCCGGCTTAATAGCTGAGGCGGCTCTCAAAGAAGCCCCTGCTTCAGAAACTGTTGAAGACGTCGAAGAAGAAGTCTAGGCGTCCTTTAGAACCCCCTGATCCTCCCCCGGATCAAAACCCCGGGGCGCGGCGAGGTTTATGACACCTTACCGCGCCCCTTTTCTTTGCCTTCAGAATGCGGACAATCAACGTCATCGACGTGGTAGTGCCTTGTTCTGGACAGGGTGTGACAGCGTCGTTAATACTCTCGCGGTTCGACGCAATGTTGCGTCATTAGGGGCAAAGGTACGATGACAACGACCAATGAAATTAGAACGGCCTTTCTCGATTATTTCGGGAAGAATGGGCATGAAATTGTGTCGTCTTCGCCTCTGGTGCCGCACAACGATCCGACTTTGCTTTTTACTAATGCCGGGATGGTTCAGTTTAAAAACGTCTTTACCGGATTAGAGACGCGCGAGTACGCAACGGCAACGACGTCCCAAAAATGTGTTCGAGCCGGTGGAAAACATAATGACTTAGAGAATGTTGGTTACACGGCCCGGCACCATACGTTCTTTGAAATGCTCGGCAATTTTTCCTTTGGTGATTATTTCAAAGAGCGTGCCATCGAATTGGCGTGGAACTTGATTACCGACGACTTTGCAATCGATAAAAGCCGTTTGCTGGTGACTGTTTATCACGAAGATGATGACGCCTTCGACCTTTGGAAAAAAATTGCCGGTTTACCTGATGATCGCATTATCCGAATAGCAACCAGCGACAATTTTTGGGCCATGGGCGAAACAGGACCTTGTGGCCCGTGTTCTGAAATTTTCTATGATCATGGTGATCATATTCCCGGCGGCCCCCCCGGCAGCGCTGATGAAGACGGGGACCGATTTATCGAAATTTGGAATCTCGTCTTCATGCAGTACGAGCAAATCACACTCGATAGCAGGCAGAACCTGCCAAAACCGAGCATTGATACAGGCATGGGGCTGGAGCGTATTTCGGCGCTGATGCAGGGGTCTCATGACAATTATAATACTGATACCTTTCGAGCGCTAATCGTGGCATCGGCGGAAGCAGCAAAAGTTGACCCATACGGACCTCAGAATGTATCCAACCGCGTTATTGCGGATCATTTGCGGGCAAGCTCATTTTTAATTGCCGATGGTGTTCTTCCATCCAACGAGGGGCGCGGCTACGTTCTCCGGCGGATTATGCGGCGTGGTATGCGCCACGCCCACATGATGGGTTGCCAAGATCCTCTTTTGTTTAAACTTGTCCCAGCCCTGATTAGGCAAATGGGTATTGCTTATCCCGAGTTAACCCGGGCAGAAGCGCTTATTACTGAAACACTGCAACTCGAAGAAGCCCGTTTTAAGCAGACGCTTGACCGGGGTCTCAAACTTCTGACGGAAGAAACTGACCGACTCGGTGATAAAGAAGCGTTGCCTGGTGAAATCGCCTTTCGTCTTTATGACACCTTTGGTTTTCCGTTAGATTTAACGCAAGACGTATTGCGGGCTCAAGGACGGCCAGTTGATACGGACGGATTTGATGTTGCTATGCAAAAGCAACGCGAGGATGCCAGAAAAGCTTGGGCTGGCTCAGGCGAAGCTGCAGATGAATCAGTCTGGTTTGATATTCGCGAGAACACGGGTGCGACTGAGTTCTTAGGCTATAATAATGAGTTCAGTGAAGGTCAGATATTGGCCATTGTTAAGGACGGCGCGCGTGTCGAAGCAGCTAATGCCGGTGATGAGATCGCCGTTATTGTCAATCAAACGCCGTTTTATGCTGAATCCGGCGGACAAATGGGGGATGTCGGAACTTTGCTAGGGGATGGTGAAGCTGTTTTAGCTGTTACCGATACCCAAAAAAAAGTTGGCGATCTTCACGTCCATATTGGCACCCTTTCTGGTGGCTCAATGACCGTTGAAGACGTCGTAGAAATGCGGGTGGAGCCTGATCGACGCGCTGGTCTTCGTGGGCATCATTCAGCAACACATCTTCTACACGCGGCGTTAAGGGAGCGCCTGGGTGATCACGTTACCCAGAAGGGATCTTTGGTTGCGCCGGATCGGTTGCGCTTTGATATTAGTCATCCAAAGGCGATAAATGCCGATGATATGGCGGAGGTCACAAATAATGTTAACCGCCAGATACGAGGAAATAGCGAAGTCGTCACCCGTTTGATGAGCCCTGACGAAGCTATTGAAACCGGGGCGATGGCCCTGTTTGGCGAAAAATATGGTGACGAAGTTCGCGTTGTAACAATGGGTAATCAAGATAATGCGCCTTATTCCGTGGAACTTTGCGGCGGAACCCATGTTGGCCGGACAGGAGATATTGGTCCATTTCGAATCATCTCTGAAAGCGCTGTTGCCGCTGGGGTACGACGCATTGAGGCGGTGACCGGTCAGGCGGCGTTGACACAAATGGCTGAAACAGAAGCTCAGATGCAGGAAGTGGCTTCTTTGTTGAATGTCTCATCGGGACAAGTCGCAGAACGTATTACAGCTCTCTTAGAGGAGCGTAAAAAGCTCGAGAGCGATCTATCTGAGACAAGGCGTAAATTGGCGACCGGTGGTGGTAATGCCGGTGCAGGTGATGCGGGGGTTAAAGACGTGGCCGGTGTTTCTTTCGCTGGACGTGTCTTGGAAGGAATTCCGGCACGAGACCTGAAATCTTTCGCTGATGACCTTAAAAAACAAATTGGATCTGGCGTCGTCGCTATTTGCGGAACGGATGACGGTAAGGCATCGCTTGTTGTTGGCGTAACGGAAGATATGACGGAGAAATTTGATGCGGTTTCACTTGTCCGCATCGGTTCGGCTGTGCTCGGTGGTAAGGGTGGTGGCGGACGTCCTGATATGGCGCAGGCGGGCGGGCCAGATGCTGAGAATGCGCCAAAGGCACTCGAAGCGATAGAAAAGGTGATCGCGGCGACTTAACCCCCTATCTGGAATTAAAGGCGAGCCAAATCCGTATTGATCGGGTTTTGTTGAATCTTTTCCAATGTGGGGATCACTTCGTTTGAAGTATTCACTAATTCATAGAGGTTCCGTGTAGGCGGTGCGGCAAATCCGTGATCTATCGTAGCGGCGATAAGGTCATCCAGTTTTTGCCAATAATTTTTAATATTCAGAATCACAATTGGCTTGTTGTGCATGCCAAGTTGTTTCCATGTGATCACTTCAAGTGCTTCTTCCAGTGTGCCGACTCCTCCGGGTAGCACCACAATACCATCGGCCAAATCAAACATCCTATTTTTGCGTTCATGCATGCTACCCACTACTTCCAGCCGGGTTAACTTCGGATGGCCGAGCTCGCGTTCCTGGAGATAATCCGGAATGACCCCCGTTACATCTCCATTTGTTTTCAAAACGCTGTTAGCGACAACACCCATAAGTCCGGCTCCGCCGCCGCCATATATAAGCTTAATCTTGTTGTTCCCGAAGGATTTACCTAATTCGGCTGCAGCAGTACGAAATTCTGGGTCATGGCCGGGGGAGGCACCACAGAAAACGCAGACTGATTGAATACTCATTTTAATTTCATATCACGAATCTGAATTCATTTAGACGATAAATAGCCCAGAAAGGGTTGCAAGAATTGCTTTCAAATGGTGGGATAGGGTATTAGTAGCGCTGTTTAGAGCGCATAATTTAATAAACGCAGTTTATTTTGGGGAGAGGGTTATGACATCTTTTATCAAGCCACTAATGGTAGCGGCAATTAGCATTGGATTACTGGCTGGTTGTCTTGCCGAGGATAAGAAACCTAAATCGACGTTATCGCAGGCAACCAAAGTCAAAGTGGCGATGATGAAAGAATTGTGCACACATTCAGGTTCGATCGCACGATATCTGAAAGGTCACAAAAACCCAAAGCGGGAAGCACGTTTGGGTACGCCCGCGGATATGGAGCTTCGCGCAGTTGCCATGCAAGGCCTGGCAAAACGGCTTAAATATGGCTCGGTTGCTTTCTATGCAGCGCAGCTTGAAGAGGCAGGTGCGAGTGGCAGCAAGAGTGCCGTAAAAGAGGAATTTGGTCCGGTGGCCGGTGGCATTGCAGGTGCCATCAAGCTTGACCGTGGTAGGAAAACGTACGGGAAATGCGCCTGTAAGAAATACAAATTCAAATGTAAGGCACCTAAGAAAAAGAAAAAATAGGTGCTGCAGATGGTTTAGTCCCTGAACACCAACAGGGACCACATAATGAGGGCGCTACTGTAAAGGTGGCGCCCTTTTTTGTGATCAGTTTGGGCGGGAGATGCAAATTTTGTGCTGCGATATCGAATAAAGCGCATCTACAAATTGTTGTATCTTAACAGGGGATGGAAACAGCTTTCCCACTTGAGATTACGTGCTCGGACTTATGAAGGAAGATCATAATGAAAGTCAGATTGGGTTGGAGTGTCGCTATCATCATATTCATGGGTGCCTCGATGGCTATGGCCCAAGAAAAAGTGATGTCCAAAGGGGAGGTTTTATTCTCGGCCGGTGGATGCGGCAACTGCCATACAGATGTAGAGAGTAAAGGCCCGTTTTTGGCTGGGGGAAGAAAGCTAGAGACCCCGTTTGGAGCATTTTATGCGCCAAACATTACAAAAGACAAAAAGCACGGAATCGGGAATTGGTCGGACGCGGATTTTATTCAAGCGGTTCGAAAGGGCGTGGCGCCCGACGGAAGTCATTATTTTCCTGTATTTCCCTATCCAGCCTTTACCGATATGACCGATAGCGATCTCAAAGCCATTAAAGATTATATTTTTACGCTTCCAGCTGTCGCTAAGGCGAACAAACCACACGGCGTCTCCTTTCCATTCAATATTCGATTTGGCCAATTTTTTTGGAAACTATTGTATTTCTCTGAGGGGCCATACAAAGCTGATCCAAAAAAGTCTAAAGAGTGGAACCGTGGCGCGTATCTTTCGCGCGCCGTGGTGCATTGTGGTGAATGCCATACGCCGCGGTCGATACTTGGCGGAATTAAAAATGATTATTGGTATGCCGGTACACCTGAAGGTGAAGGACCAGAGGGCGAGGGGGCGCCAAACATTACGCCACACATCGATAACGGTATTGGAAAATGGTCGCTAGAAGAGATCGTTACCTATTTGGAATCGGGTGAGGACCCGACGGGGGACTATGCCGGTTCGTTAATGGCGGAGGTCATCGAAAATGGAACGGCGAAACTTTCCCCGGCGGATCGAAAAGCGATCGCGGTTTATTTAAAAACTCTGAAACCCTTGCCATAATCTCTCGCGTTGTGCCGACGCAGTTAGAGCGTTAATCTGGCCCATGGTGAAGTCGACGTTGCGGTAATTATCGGGAGATTTAACCTGTGAATCGCGCATATTTATTTGGTGGCATTGGCGCCGCGACCTTATTGGTTGCATTGGCGCTTACTCATCTTTTGGAAAACGATCCGGCGCCGAAGTTGCCGACGGTCGCAGCGCCCACCATACCGAGTGCTCCGGCGACGGAACAAAAGAAGCCGACCCCTTCCAACCTGGTGAGCAAGCCAAAAATTGTGACACCGAAAGCTGTCGCGCCGCCGGTCAAATCTGTATCACCTGTTAAACCAAGCTTTGATGTGGTGCGTGTAAATCCACAAGGTGATGCTGTTATCGCGGGCAGGGCGGCACCCAATGCACAGGTTACGGTTAAAACAGGTGATAAAGTCGTCGGGACCGTAAAGTCAGACCCCCGCGGTGAATGGGTGTTAGTCCCGAAAAAGCCTTTGCAATCGGGGAACCGGGAGCTCTCGTTAACATCAAGAATAGGCGTAGAAGCCGAGGCGTCTTCAGATAAGAAAGTTGTGCTGATAGTTCCAAAACGCCAGAAAGATCTGGGCGATACAAAAGCTGGTGTAGCCGACGGAGCGTTAGCCGTTTTGGTTCCTAAAAAGGGTAAAGGGCCGAGCGTCGTGATTCAGCGACCTGGTGCCCGTAAAGCGCTTAATAGCACTCAAAAAACGGCGCCGGGTTACAAATTATCTATCGAGGCAATCGATTATGATGATGTTGGCAGGGTAACCGTTGGTGGTAAGGCCACCGCAAATGCCCGACTACACCTCTATATTGATAACAAACTTGTTGGTTCAACGGAGGCTAACACCAAAGGGCAGTGGCATGTTTCACCCGCTGACAATTTGGCCCCTGGATTATACTCGTTGCGGGCTGATCGAGTAGGTGAACAGGGCAAGGTCATGACAAGAGTCGAGACCCGATTTGCACGATCTGCGCCATTGAGGAAGGGGCCAGCTAAAGGGGTTGTTCTTGTTAAAACAGGGAACAGCTTGTGGCGAATAGCGCGTGAAGCCTACGGTGCGGGAATTCAATATACGGTTATTTATGAAGCGAACCGGGAACAGATTCGGGATCCTGACCTTATTTACCCTGGACAGGTCTTCTTCGTTCCAAAAGTAAACTAATCCGCTGCGGCGGTAGAATTTCGGCAGTCATTTACGAGATCGCAAATTGGTTTGAGGGCGACTGAAATTACAGTACCACCCGCCGCGACCATTGCGGGCGACGGAATCCCATTAAAGGCTATCTGACCTCGTATGACGATTGACTGGCTACGATCCAAGGATATATCGGCGTAGGGAATTTGTGTATTTGCATCAACAATTTTACTGAGCTGTTGCCGTAGATCTTTAGATTCAACGCTATAAGGCAGTTCACCTAGTCGTCCTAAAACAACCATTTGGGCGCCGCCGCCTGGATTCCGACGAATTGCTGCATCAAAGACCGTCTCGAAGGCATTAAATCGGAAGGTCGCTGGAATCGGCATGCAATGCGATGACAACAACATGGAGTCGCTGTCTATCGCGTTTTCTTCTTCGAAATCTTGCACTGCTTCGGTCATCGGCTGAACGATTACCCACGGTTTATGGTTTGGCGGTATCCCGCTTAACCTTCCTAAATACCCCCCTTAAGATACCGTTAAGCGCGTCCGAAAACCCGTGCGTTCTCGCCTAGTTATTTTCCGCCCACAACTTTTTAAGATCGTCGCGCAAAACCTTGCCACGATCTGATTTTGGCAATTGTTCGACGAGGTAGGCACTTTTAGGCGATTTGAATTCCGGTAACGTTTGACCGCAATGTGCCAGCACTTCCTGATCTGTAATATTTTCCCCTGGCTTAACGACAATATAACAAGCGACTTCTTCGCCATAAATCTTGTCAGGAATGCCAATTGCTGCGGCCTCGCGAATTTTGGGGTGTTGCATCAAGACGTTGTCGATCTCAAGCGGCGCGATGTTTACCCCACCGCGAATAATCAAATCTTTCGTCCTCCCGGTAACGCGAACGAAGCCATCATCATCGATTATGGCAAGATCCCCGGTTCGCATGCGGACAGTCCTTTGATCTTCCCAATCGCCTTCGGGAGAAATTGTTGCAACACATGTTTGCGGGCCGCCAATGGTAACTTCACCTTCTGTGCCTGGGGGACATCCCTCTTCAGCAGAATCAACAATCAAAAATTCTTGATGTTTCGCAGGCGGTCCTACGGTACCCATTTGTCGTTTGTAATGGCGGTTTCCACAGATCCAGCCAGCTTCTGACATGCCATAAAGCTGCAGAAGGGTGACGCCATACATTTCCTCGAATTGTTTCCATTGCTCTGGTGACAATGGTGCCGTTGAGCAGGTCATCAATCTAAGCGAGGGGATATCGTCAGCAGTTACACCAGTTGGTTCATTGAGAAGCATATTAACGACGGTCGGAACGCCAGCAGCAAATGTCAGCTCGTGTGTTTTGATCCAATCGAAAAAGCGGCTACGGGAAAACCGAGGTCCCATGTACATTGAAAGCCCGGTTTCAATCCAGGGCATCAGGCTAAGAACCTGAGCGGAGTTCCAACCAAAAGAGCGGTATTCCAACGTACGATCGTCGCCAGTTAGTCCCAGAAAATCAATCGTATTCAATCCATTTAGCCAATAGGCCATGTGATTATAGACAACACATTTGGGCCGCGAGGTGGTGCCAGACGTGCAAAAGATACAGGAAATGTCATCGGGCCCATTCTCACTTTCTACCGCAATTTGATTGTCCGTCTTAGAAACAGCGGTAAAAAACTCGGTGTTATCATTTTTGGAGTTGGTTTCGTTTTCCCACCGATCAAACCGTATGACCTCACCAATAACGCCATCCGTCAAAGCGCCTCCATCAAGGTCTGTGTGCCAGAGTGTTAGCTTGGGCTCAATGGATTGTAGCAGTTCATTGATATGGCTGGCGTTAATTTCGACGTTTAGAGGACAGACAACTGCACCAAGGCGCCAAATTCCCATCCAGATAATCATTTTATCAAGGCTTTCATCTGCAAGGAGGCCAATTCGGTCCCCTTTTTGGACGCCGCGGGAGACAAGATAGCGGGCAATTTGGTCAGCACTATCCGCTAGTTCCCCCCAACTAATGGAGCGGTCCTGCTCGAGATCGTAAAGTGCAATTTTATCAGGATGTTGCTGGCGATATTTATCTAGAACGCCGCGGATTGATAGAAACGGTATGGTCAGTTCGGGTTGGGTAAATTGGTGCGCCACATGTGCCTCGAAAATTTGAATTGAGAGGCCGTATTGTTTTCAGCTGGCGACTGTGCGTCAAGAGGCAGGAAGGGCAGTTTGTCCGATAGATGCATAGGTAACCGGTTGAATCGGCATTTTTCTAAGTATCGGAAACAAACGTTTGCAACGGTATTTAGAGCTCGAATTTGTCACAAAATTGTGCTAAAAAGTCGCGTGTAAGTAGCGAAGTTTCCGTAGGGGGGGCATTTCTATGACCTGTTTCGTGTGCGTGAAGGGTAAAAAAGAGTAAGAAAATTGTTAGATTAAGTATTTGGTGCAAAATGAAACAAGATTGTCTAAGGATGTCGGAATTCTTAACATTTCGGACAGGGTAACTCTTAGAGAGTTTGAATTCATCATTGTAAACAAGTGCTTATAAAAATTGGCATATTTCTTGCCTAAATAACGGTTAAGTAAGTAATAAGAGTTGGTTTTTGTTAATATGGCTTTCGGAATCAAAATGCTGAGTAAATTGCTCGCTTGCCGACGCTCCGTTTGGGGTGTGCTGGCAGCGGCTGTTTCTGCATTGCTGATTTTGGGTCAACCTGCACATGCGACTAATAGCTGGATTATTACCGGCGATGAAAATCATCTGCCTTCATCACCGCCAATTGGCGGTATTCCGCAGGGCACAATAATTGACGACGAGTATAGCTCGACGGGCACTATCTCCGGTGACTCATCGCTTACTGCGACTTTTGCGGGGCGGTGGAAAGACGGAAGCGGCAACGACACCAGTGGCTGGCGTCGTCCGATTGTCCTGTTTGATTCAAACAATCCAACAGGTGGTGATGGGGATTTCGGGGCACCGTTTACACATGTCACGACTGGACAGGTTAAGAATCCCAACAACATTATGATTTTGCATGAGCAATATAGTTCGTGCCGTAATGCATCCGGGAGTTCGGTGGTCGGTTACACTAATACAAACGGTTGGACGCAAAACGCCGTGTCCTGCGATGGCCCAGATGATAATGCCTCTGGTGGTCGGTTCGAAATTACGTTTAATAAAGACATTATCCTTTCAAGTATTGACTTCTTTGATATTGAAGGTAGCGAAACAACCAATGATAACGAGATCAAGTTGTTCGATGCCAATGGCAACCAAATCATGGATAACGCCTTTTATACGCCTGATACAGGCGGTGATAACAAGTGGGCTGCAGTTGATTTTGGTGATGTTGGCGGCATTCGAAGGATTGAGATCGGTTGTAAAGGGTCATGCGCCATTGGGGATATAGAAGGCAAAACTTCGGGACCCCCAGCAATCCCAGAACCGGCTGGCGTAGGATTTCTTTTTGTTGGGCTGGGGTGGATGATGATGCGCCGCCGTCGGAATCTTGGCGTATAGGCTACTTATTGTGTTTACGACGACTTCAAGATTGAGCCGCTTCAGCGGCTTTTTTTAATTCTATATCGTCATGTGGAATGCAAAACTGGGGGAGCTGATCTCTTAACTCCATTCGGTTTGTTACTTATTTAGCTTTTGCCATAGGCGTTGAGCTTCGGCGCGTCCGCTAAATGAATCTTTAGTCTCTAAAATTTTCTCTAATTCTCGCTTGGCCTGTTGGTCGCGTCCTAGTTGGTTCAGGGCAAATGCGATGTGATATCGGACGCCATACGCTTTCGCCGCACGCGCACTTGCATCTCGTAAAAATGGTAACCCTTTGGATGCTTCACCCCGTTTGACAAGGAGCCAACCATATGTGTCGAGTACCGGAGGTAACGTAGGTGCTAGCTTGTAAGCTTTTTCGGCTGTTTCAAGCGCCCGAGGATCTTTAATTTGATCATATAGTAAGGCGAGATTATTCAGCATGCCAATGTCTTTTGGGTACTTTTTTACATAGGTTTCCAACGCTACTTTTGCTCTTTTGTAATTCCCGGTGCTGAGGTATGCCGCAGCCAATACTCGCTCAACTCGTGGGTTTCCTGGGTATCGGACGTTCCAGAGTTCCAGCTCTTTTAATGCATTGCGTTTGTTCTTAGCTTCTACTCTCGCGTGATAAAGACGCCGAGCAATCGTATCGTTCTCAGGCTGTTTCTGAGCACCCAACTCATAGGTTTTGACTGCTTCATCAATTCTTCCACTACGTCTCAACAAATTGCCGGTTAATAAGTTGCCCATCGCAGATTTGGGGTATGCGGCGAGAATGACTTGCGCCATCTCAAGGGCATTCTTAATGCCACCTAATCGAGCTTCAATATCGATTAGAGCCCGGTGTGCTGGGAGATAGCTAGGATTGAGTGTGATTGCTGCTTTAAGAGTATCTTTAGCGCCTTTGAAATCCTTGAGGCGAATCTGGAAGCTAGAGATTTTCAGCATTTCGTTAGGCGTACCGCCAGAACTGTATGATGCTTGACGGAAGGTCTTGATAGCGTCGGCGGTCTTGCCAGCAGCAATTTGTACCCTGGCTTTGGTTTCCAGGACAGCCTGATTTCGCGGATACCGGTCTTCCAGTTCTCTTGCGATAATAAAGGCGTCAGCGACGCGACGTGCACGCAAATACAGCTTTATTAATTTTATGCGGGCTGGGATGGAGCGTACATTGCGTTTGCGGACCTGATTTAGCCAATCAATAGCTTTGCTAGTGTTTCCTGCATCCTCGGCTAGCCGGGATAGTGCGAAAAGTGCCTTTGTCTCGCTTGGACGTATTTTAATAACCTTAAGGAAAAGCTCTTTCGCTCTTTGGGTGTTACGAAGTTCAAACTCCATTGTGGCGAGATTGTAATAGGCCGGTAGGTAGTCCTCTTTGAGTTTGATGGCTGCAAGAAACATTTTGCGTGCTTTCTCAGCGTTTCCGCTATTGACGTAAGCCGCGCCTGCAAGGTTGAGTGGAAAAGGGTTATTAGGTTCTTTTTCTGTAAGACGATCTACAAGGGCCAGCGTTGTCGGCAGGTTGCCTTCTTTTAAGCGGACCATCCCAAGAACGATATCAGGTTGGCCTATTGATTTTCCGAGTCTTACAGCACTCTCCAAATTTGCCATCGCATTGACTCTATTGCCGACCGCCAATTGGCTTAGCCCCAAACGGGTTTGCAGCGATCTAACATCAGGTGCGCGTTCCACAGCTGTTTGAAAGATTTCCGTCGCTTTTGAATATTGCTTGTTTCGCATATAGGCGTTGCCCAGCATCGCAACGATCTCAACGTCACTGGGCGCCATGCGTGCTGCTGGCTCCAACATTCTTACGGCGGCAGCATGCTCATTTCGACGAAGTAGGATGGCACCGACCATTTTTCTGGCACCCGGGTGGTATGGTCGGAGATCAACGTAACGGGTTAGGTAAGGGTAGGCGTCGTCAAAAAGTTTGCGCGTATAGTTGATGACACCTTTTAGAAGGAGGCTAGGTGGATGACCGATGACAAAATCAGGATCGCGATCATCCATTGCTTGCGATGCTTTGCTCAGGGCTTCTGCGGCGGCTTTGTGTTTTCCCTGTTTCGTCAGGATGACGGCATGTAGGTAATTATTCTGGGGGTCGTCTGGTAGCTCAGTGCGCAAGTATAAGACGTCTTGCAGGGCGTCATCATAGCGCCTTATGTCAATCAATGATGCAGCACGGCTCCGACGCGCCGGAATGTGGCGAATTGCAAGATTGATTGCCTTGTCATAACTTTGGATTGCTGATGTGAATCTGCGCTGAACACGCCGGATTTCGCCCTTCGTGTACCAAACGTCGGCATCCCTCGGCGCGAGTTTTTCTGCGCGAACGACAAACGATTCAGCCTTTTTATGTTGCCCCAATTCACTGAAAAGCCGTGCTAAACCCACAATAGCATTTGCGTGGTTCTTGTTGATACCTAAAGCATCTCTAAAGCTGCGCTCGGCTCTCCGTTGCTGCCGTAAGGCTAGATGGGCTTGCCCCCGAAGGAAGAGAACCTCCGTCTTAATCTTTGGCGGTCGGTTCGCCAGTCTAACTTCATCGAGGACTTGCTTGTTTTTGCCTTGCAATAACAGAGCTCGGCCAAGTGGGATGAGGGTTAGTGATTCATCGGCGCCGGTTGATTTTGCGAATATTAACTGCCGTTCCGCGCCGGCCCCGTTTCCAAGTCTTAAATAGGATTTACCCAAAAGGACTCGTGCCGAGAGGTTGCGGTGATCCTGTTGCAGAGCATTTTTAAGTTGGATGATGGCGCCGCGATAATCCTTCGACGCAAAGAGACGCAATGCGTCCTCGTAAAACTCAAAACTCTTGGTACCACCGGTTTTTGCCAGACTTTGACTCAGCCCACTTGTCACAAGTGCGAATGCCAAAAAGATGGCCAAAAAACTTGGAATTCTAGACAGTGGTTTTTTCATACTTCGGGATCAAACATTCCTGAAAAGACCAGACAGTATAATGTCTCACATCATAATAGAGTGTAGCCAGAGCTAATTGGAGCCTGTGGTCATTTATCTAGCCATTATGGCTCAAATATGGCTGGGGGACCTGGATTTGAACCAGGGCTGCGCGGGTCAGAGCCGCGAGTTCTACCGCTAAACTATCCCCCAATAGCAAAGGCCATATCAACCGCGCTATTCGCCAACGCATAACATACCCCGGTTGTTGCAAACAAGAGATTTGCTTGTTTTCCCTTTGCTGCGTAGTCCGATAGAGCTACCATAGATTTAAGTTCTTAAGAAATGGACTGCGTCGCTAGAGCGTTGCGGCAACAATAAGGTAAGAACGTGAGCGGAGCAGGTCAATCAACCGGTAAAAATGCCGGACGGAGGCGTGGGGGCGTGGGCCGCCGCCGCCATTCCCGTAATGATCGCCAAAAGATCATTGCCGCCTTAGACCTTGGAACAAATAATTGCCGACTTTTAGTCGCTCATCCTAGACCGGATGGGTTTAAGGTGATCGATGGCTTTTCCCGAATTGTTCGCCTGGGCGAAGGGGTTGCGGGCTCCGGTAATCTCTCGAATGCGGCAATGGATAGAACACTTGAAGCCCTGAAAATGTGCGCGGAACGTATCGTACGTCGTGATGTTACGCATGGTCGGTATATTGCAACAGAAGCCTGTCGTCAGGCGGATAATGGTGAGGAATTTCTCGAACGCATTGAAAAAGAAATTGGTATCCGTCTAGAAACTATCCCTTCGCGTGAGGAAGCAGAACTTACACTTACTGGTTGTCTACCACTTTTGAATCCCAACATCCCTTATGCTTTGACGTTCGATGTCGGTGGTGGAAGCGCGGAGGTTTTGTGGGTCAAGCTCCGGGCAGAAGGTCCTCCGGAAATGCTGGGCTGGATATCGTTGCCGTGTGGTGTTGTTACAATGACCGAACGTTATGGCAACCCAGACATCTCTAGCGAGAATTATACGAAAATGATTTACGATATCAGGCAGTTACTGAAATCTTTTGATGATGAATTTGGTATTAGTTCCGCGATGAAACGGGGTGAAGTACAAATGCTCGGTACGGCAGGAACAGTTACAACCATTGCCGGTGTTCAGATGGGGCTTAATCGGTACAACCGGTCGGCCGTTGATGGTTCGTGGCTAGATTTTGACGCTGTTCACTCAGTTAGCAGCAATCTCGTAAATGCGTCTTTCGATGAGCGGGCGTCCTATGCGTGTGTTGGGCGTAACAGAGCGGAGTTAGTCGTGGCCGGATGCGGTGTTTTAGAGGCAATCTGCAAAACTTGGCCTGCGGGTCGATTGCGTGTTGCTGATCGTGGTGTTCGCGAAGGAATTTTGCTCGGTCTGTCCCGACTGGTGTTGGGACAACCTGAAGCTGCCAATTGTGCGTCAGGGCGTCATGCCCGAGTACCGGTCAGTAGAACAGAGATTGCTAACGGACAAGGCAATGCGTCGCCCGCGCCGTAATGCAAAGACTGGTTCGAGAGGTGTATCGGTTCGGGTGAAGTCAGCGCGTGGTCGGAAGACGTCTTCGACGAGATGGCTGCAACGACAGCTCAATGATCCTTATGTTGCAGACGCTAAGCGCGCTGGATATCGCTCGCGATCAGCGTGGAAATTGTGCCAACTCGATGATCAGCTCAAATTCTTAAAGTCAGGTAGCCGGGTTCTCGATTTAGGCGCTGCCCCCGGCGGTTGGACACAGGTCGCCGTTGAACGTAGTGGCCGGCGGGACGCCGTCATTGCCGTTGATATTTTACCGATGGACCCTTTAACTGGGGCGAAAATCTTGCAAATGGATGTGACGGATGCCGAAGCGATTGCGCGCCTTCTCAAAGAGACCGATGGAAAAGTTGATGTGGTCTTAAGCGATATGGCGGCGGCCACAACCGGTCATCGACAGACAGACCATATCAGAACGATGGCGTTGTGTGAGATTGCCGTTGATGTCGCGAGCGCGGTTTTGACCGTCGGCGGGGTGATGATTGTTAAGGTGTTTCAAGGCGGTGCTGAGGGACAACTTCTTGTCGACCTCAAACGGTCATTTGATAAAGTTCGACATGTAAAGCCCCCTGCAAGTCGAAAGGAATCGCCTGAGACTTATTTGGTCGCTAATGGATTTCGAAAACAATAGATTTCTTTGTGTAATCGGTCTGCTGAACCTTGGGATTCTTATATGCCTTGTGTATGATCCGGCCCCACCGCCGGTAAGGGGCTACAATGCAAATCGCCGAAGCGCTAACATTCGATGACGTTCTTCTAATTCCCGCAGAATCACATGTCTTGCCCTCAGAGGCTTCTCTAGATTCGAGATTGACACGGGACCTTGATTTAAAAATACCGATTGTTTCCGCCGCGATGGATACCGTAACGGAGAGCGCACTTGCGATTGCGATGGCGCAGGCCGGAGGCATTGGCGTCGTTCATAAAAATTTGCAGATCGACGAACAAGCGGATGAGGTTCGCAAGGTAAAAAAGTTTGAGTCCGGGATGGTGATTAATCCCGTAACGATTGGACCGAACCAAACATTGGCCGATGCCCATAGCTTGATGGCTGATCATCAGATTTCTGGAATACCTGTTGTAGAAGATGGGTCTAAAAAACTCGTCGGAATATTGACGAACCGTGATGTCCGGTTTGCAACGAACCCCACTGAAAAAGTTTCTACGTTGATGACCAAAGATAAACTGGTCACTGTAAATGATGGGATCGACATGGAAGAGGCAAAACGGCTTCTCCATAAATACCGTATTGAAAAGCTGCTGGTGGTTGATGAAGATTATCGTTGCGTCGGCCTTGTCACGGTCAAGGATATTGAAAAAGCGCAGCGACATCCCGAAGCCAATAAGGATGAAAAGGGGCGCTTACGCGTAGCCGCTGCTACCGGTGTTGGTGACGCAGGTGTCGATCGGGCCGAAGCGCTTATCGATGCCGATGCTGATGTTGTTGTGGTTGATACGGCGCACGGCCATTCGATGGGTGTTCAGGAAGCCGTCGGTCGTATCAAGAGGCTTTCCAACAGTACTCAGATAATCGCAGGTAACGTGGCGACAGCTGAAGGAGCGCGAGCGCTAATCGATTCTGGTGCTGATGCCGTCAAGATCGGCATTGGCCCTGGATCCATTTGCACGACGCGGATTGTTGCAGGCGTTGGTGTGCCGCAATTTACGGCGATCATGGAAGCTGCAGAGGAATGTCATAAACATGGTGTCCCCGCGATTGCCGATGGGGGCATCAAATATCCTGGTGATATGGCGAAAGCGATTGCGGGTGGCGCCGATTGCGTGATGATCGGGTCGTTGTTTGCCGGAACGGATGAGGCCCCCGGCGAAGTTTTTCTTTATCAAGGGCGCTCCTACAAATCTTATCGTGGCATGGGGTCGCTCGGTGCGATGGCGCGCGGTTCAGCGGACCGATATTTTCAACAAGAAGTGTCGGACACGCTTAAATTAGTTCCTGAAGGAATTGAGGGGCAGGTTCCATATAAAGGGCCAGTTGGTAGCATAATTCATCAGATGGTTGGTGGGCTGCGGGCGGCCATGGGATATACCGGCAACGCGACTGTCGCCGACATGCAGAAGAATTGTACGTTCCGTCGTTCTACTGAGGCAGGGCGTCGAGAAAGTCATGTCCATGATGTTACAATTACGCGTGAGGCACCAAATTATCGTATGGAAGACTAAGCTAGGCACACAAACATGATTGTTCGACGCGCCCGAGTTGAGGATGCCGCCGCGATTGCGGAGGTGCATGTCGAAACTTGGCGCACGGCCTACGCGGGTATGCTTCCTGACAAATTTCTGTTGAACCTTTCTGCAAAAAAACACGAATCCAGATGGTGGCGCCATGCCCTCGGGACGAAACAGAGCACGCACCATGTAAGCGTGGCCGAGGACCGAGATGCTGGTGTTGTTGGTTTTTGCAGCGGCGGTGCTTTGCGTGGCCGGGCGTTTAACTTTGATGGTGAAGTTTACGCATTATATCTCTTGGATAGTTTTCAGGGTATTGGGGTCGGAAAGGCGCTTTTTTTAGAATTGCTGAATCACCTCCATGCAAGTGGCAACAAATCTCTTTTGGTTTGGGTTTTAGATCAGAATCCAGCTCGCTTCTTTTATGAATCTCTCGGAGGAAAAGTCGTTGCAACGCGCGATGGCCGGGTAGGTGGCCAGAAAATATTTGAGATTGGGTATGGCTGGCCAGATATTGGTGAGCTCTTAAATCCGCAATCGGCAAATTCACTGAATATCGACAATACAGGTAATTGAGTAGGGCCCACTAATGGCTGATACAGTTTTAATTCTCGATTTTGGGTCCCAGGTTACGCAGCTCATTGCACGGCGCATTCGTGAAAATGGAGTATATTGTGAGATTCATCCGTTTAATAAATCCGAACAAGCCCTAAAATCTCTTAATCCAAAGGCAATCATCCTTTCCGGCGGTCCGGCATCAGTGACGACGTCCGATGGGCCAAAGGCCCCTGACAATATCTTTAATCTCGGCATACCGGTTCTTGGTATTTGTTATGGTCAGCAGACGATGTGCGTCGAGCTTGGTGGCACTGTCGAACCCTCTGAGGAAAAAGAATTTGGGCGTGCCGAGCTTACAATTACAGATGATTGCGCCCTATTTGATGGGTTATGGGAGGTCGGTGACAGCCAGCAGGTCTGGATGAGCCATGGCGACACAGTTTTCGCGCTGCCTGATGGATTTCGACCTGTCGGTGTAAGTGAAAATGCACCATTTGCTGCCATCGCGGATGATGCACGTAAATTTTATGCGGTACAGTTTCATCCCGAAGTCGTGCATACGCCTGGCGGTGCCGCTCTTCTGAAGAATTTTACGCATCGTGTCGCGGGGTGCTCTGGTGATTGGACGATGGCAGCCTTTCGCGATCGCGAAATCGCAAAAATTCGAAATCAGGTCGGTGATGGCCATGTGATCTGTGGCTTGTCAGGTGGCGTGGACTCTTCCGTCGCGGCTGTATTGATCCATGAAGCTATTGGAGACCAGCTTCATTGCGTGTTCGTTGATAACGGGCTTCTACGGGAAGGGGAGGCGGAACAGGTCGTTACCGTCTTTCGTGATAATTACAATATCCCTTTGGTTCATCATGATGCTGTTGACCTATTCGTTGGTAATTTAAGTGGTGTTTCTGACCCTGAACAGAAGCGAAAAATTATTGGCGCGACTTTTATCGATGTCTTTGAGGAGGAAGCCGAGAAACTCGGCGGCGCAGATTTTCTAGCTCAAGGCACATTATATCCGGACGTCATCGAGTCGGTTTCGTTTATTGGTGGACCAAGCGTCACGATTAAATCTCACCACAATGTAGGCGGACTGCCAGAGCGGATGAATATGTCCCTCGTTGAGCCGCTTCGGGAACTTTTTAAGGACGAAGTCCGTGACCTCGGAAGAGAGCTGGGCCTGCCAGAAGAGCTTGTTGGTCGTCATCCGTTCCCTGGTCCGGGTCTCGCCATCCGAATGCCTGGAGAAATCACGCCAGACCGGCTTACGATTTTACGAAGAGCCGATGCTGTCTATATCGATGAGATACGAAAAGCAGGACTCTATGACGAAATCTGGCAGGCGTTTGCTGTATTGCTACCGGTCCGGACCGTTGGTGTCATGGGGGACGCTCGGTCGTATGACTACGTCTGTGCCTTACGGGCGGTTACATCGACTGATGGTATGACAGCGGATTCTTACCCATTTGAACATGCATTCCTGTCTCGTGTGGCAACCCGAATTATCAATGAAGTACGCGGTATCAATCGGGTAACCTATGATGTGACGTCAAAACCACCGGGTACGATAGAGTGGGAGTGATCTGGCCCACGTAAATTATTTGTTTAGCTGAATGGGTCTTCAAAATTTTCTACGGTAGCTAGCTGGGACATAGTGCTCTTTAGCTTGCGCCAGAAAATTAGGTAGCGAATTACCTGGCGGCTCAACGTTTCAGGATTTGACAGATATGTTCCGTACAAGGTTGGCTCATATCGAAAAGACACATTACCGCTTAAGATTGGATGTGTTTGGGGAAGGTGGTTGCGACGCTACCGTCGACAGTAAAATTGAAACGATATGAAGAAATCAAACCTTAAGCTCGTAGCATACGTATTACTCGCTTTTTGGGTTGGCTATGAAATAAACGATAGCAGAGTTGCCTCTATAGGAAGGTTTATAGAACAGAACTTTTTTAAGAAACCGGATATTGTTACCGCGAGACAGAGCAATGCAAGAGTGTTCGTGGATGTGTCAAATAGAAGGGAAGTTGCTTGTCCAAGCGCTCGCAAGGCGATTGTCATTATTGGATTTGGGCAATCTAACAGCGCAAATCAGGCAGGCCATAGATTTGAGCAATCTGGTTCTAATGTCGTTAATTTTTTCGATGGCAAGTGCTATATCGCCATTGACCCTATGCTTGGCGCAGCTGGAAGCGGAGGAAGTGTTTGGATTCCGTTTGCTGAAGCATTAACTGACAAAACGGTAGTACTTATCACTTTTGGTGTTGGAAGCACGAGAGTGTCTCAGTGGCTGGATTCCAATGATTTACTGCCGTTCTATGAGGAGAACGTGAGAAAGATAAAGTCTGCGTATCCAAATCCAGACATGGCTGTATGGATACAGGGTGAGTCAGATGTCACGACTAAACCCAGACTGTTCGAACAGCAGCTCACTCATTGGATAGAAAGAGTTAAATCCGATTTCCAAAAGACCCGCTTATACCTCACCGGGACTTCGTACTGTCAGGGTAGAAGTAGTGCCAATATCGTCAATTCCCAAAAACTGGTTTCGAGAAAATTTGGGGCAACGTTTATTGGGGTTACAGATACAATTAAAGAAGTGAAACATCGATACGATGATTGCCATTTTAGCGAGCGAGGAATAGAGAAACTGGTTTCTCTGTTGGTTAAGGGCATTTCAAAACCAGTAGGGCGACGGCCTGCGGTTAACTAAAGTGACTCAATATGTTTATGCTCACTTCGGGTAATCCTTAGCTCAGAATAAGATATCTAATTTAGGATCGCTACTTTGAAATACCGTGCTGAAATCGATGGTTTGCGGGGGCTCGCTGTTGTTCCTGTCATATTGTTTCATGCTGGAATTGAGATGTTTAGCGGTGGTTTTGTCGGTGTAGACGTTTTCTTTGTGATCAGTGGTTATTTGATTACAACAATCCTTATTGAAGACATAGAGAACAAACGATTTAGCATTGTTGATTTCTATGAACGGCGTGCAAGACGCATTCTTCCAGCACTTTTCTTCGTAATGTTGTGCTGCATCCCGTTTGCATGGATGTGGATGTTGCCGGATCCGTTAGAAAATTTCGGCCAGTCAATTGTGGCGACAACTCTTTTTTCAAACAACATTTTGTTGTTTGTAACAAGTGGGTATTGGGACTTGGCGTCCGAGGTGAAACCTCTATTACATACGTGGAGTTTGGCTGTCGAAGAACAGTTCTACGTTCTGTTTCCGATCTTCCTGCTTCTAACGTGGCGATTTGGAAAGAAGCGTCTGTTTTGGATAATTGTGGTACTTGCTTCAATCAGTCTCGCATTATCTGAGTGGGGTTGGAGAAATTTGGCGACTGCTAATTTTTATCTTGGACCAACACGTGCTTGGGAATTGTTTGCCGGTTCCTTAACCGCCTTTATTGTGCAAAAAAAACGGTGTAAAGAAGAACAATACGATTTCTCTTGTTGGTTTTGTAGCAATCATTTTTGCTATTTTCGCGTATGATGAAGGAACACCTTTCCCGAGCGTTTATACCTTATTGCCGGTGTTGGGTGTCGTTCTAATAATTCTCTACGCGCAAGAGGAAACATTTGCAGCGAAACTCCTAAGTACCAAGTTGTTCGTTGGCGCAGGCCTGATTAGCTATAGTGCGTATTTGTGGCATCAACCGTTATTTGCGTTCGCGCGTGTGCGTTTAATCGGCGAGATAAGTGTAGCGCTTACGCTAACGCTTTGTGTTTTTCCGTCGTATTGGCCAGCGTTAAGCTGGAAATTTATAGAACAACCTTTTCGTCGTCGTCGCGGCATTGTTACCAAGACGTCCATTATTTTCTCTTCGATGTTTATTATGGCCTTTGCTCTCAGTACATTGGGCTTTGTCGGGCATTTAAGCGGTGGTTTCCCAATGCGCTTTGACCAGAATATTAGAGCAATGCTTTCTGTGTCGAAGGATGAAAACCCTTATCACCGGAAATGCCACTTAGGTGATCAGCGGAATACGTTTGCCCATCCTTTAGAGGGGTGCAAAGACTTTTTCATAAATGGAAAAGCCGACGTAATTTTTATCGGAGATAGTCAATCAGATGCAATCTCATATAAAATACAAAATCTTTTAAAGAGGAAAGCAGTCGGTTCTTATGCAGTTTCCTATGGCGGGTGTGTTGGGTTGCCTGGCCTATATCTCGTTGATCGGGACTCCGCTCATAAATGCGCTGAATATAATCAGTCTATGCTCAGGTTTGCTAAAGAAGCAGGAATAAAGACCTTGGTGATCACGTCACGCTTTCCACTATATTTGGATGGTACGAGGTTTGATAATAAAGAAGGCGGCGTTGAACGAGGAAGGCGAACATTTGTTGATTTGGTTCAGTTTCGGAACAAACGTTTAGCATTTGATTCTGAGATTCGAAGGAAACGAGTAAAGGCGTATTATCGAGAAGCCTTAGAAAATTTGTTAAAAGAATTCAATGTAGTGTTGGTTTATCCGATTCCTGAAGCGGGCTGGGATGTTCCGTCGTATCTCGCAAAAGTATCTATGTTGGAGGTCTCCGGGGCTAAATTTAGTACATCTTTGCGGATATATAACAGTCGAAATGCGGATGTGTTTGATGCATTCGATGGCATCGCGAGTAGAAGGCTGTTTAGAGTTTTACCAAAAAACGTATTTTGTTCTGATGAAAGCGAACGGTGTTTTTTTTCTGACAGCAGCAAAGTGTTCTACAAAGATAGCGACCATTTATCTGGCTATGGCGCTGAACTAATAGCTCCTCAGATTGTCGAAGCAATCAACCGTTCTATTGTGAGTCTACAATAGGGCTATTGGTGTCAAAACAAATGCTGCAACGCGCTCAGTCTGCAAGTAAAAGGCTATGCGACCGATGTGCTGTGTTGTTGGCCTCGGAGTTTAGCAGAGAGAAGAAGATGTGTAAGTAGGGTGGAGCCTACTCGCCTTTAACGGCTTTCTCCTTGCGGCGCATTTCATCGGCTTTAGCTTGTTGGCCCATCTTCTCATATACTTTGGCAAGTGTGCGATACGTTCCCTTGACACGCCTCGCGTATTTATAGCCTCCCGCCAGTTTTGCTTTGCGGATGGCGAGTAGCGTGAGCGCTGCGCTTTCCGCCCCAGCATAATTCTTTCCAAACCATTGTGCGCGAAACAATCCTAGTGCTGGCCGTTCCATATCACTTGCTACTGAATACAAATCTCCGCCCCTACTTTTTCGCTTTGCCTCGATGAGGCTCACCAATTTCTCGTATGTACGCGCGGCATCCTTATACTTCTTCTGTTTCATGTATTCGTAGCCGAGTTGATTTAGCCCTTTCGACCAGACACTGTTAGCCTTTCCTTTGTACTGGATATCGAGTATCGCAACCATCCGCTCCAAGGGCGCCGCTGGGTTTTTCCAGCAAGATGGATACAGACCCACAACATTTGCTAGATCGTAGAGGTCAGGGATCTTGCCAGATTTTTTGCCACTTACGATTGCTTCAGCTTGCTCCAATCGACTCTGATATTTTTTCTTAAGGTCTATTGGGCATTTGGCTTTCTTCGCCTCGGCTCCTATCGGAGAGAGGAAAAGTGCGGACATTACAATGGTTGTACAAAGGCGGACAATCATGGGCATTTTTCCTACATCCATTGTTGATTAACGTTTGCGATCAGGTGCCGGTTTTCGGCGGCCTGTTCCGATTTAAAGACATATAACTCATCGATATTGAATCATAAAATGTAACAGTATTGCTGATTGGGAAAAGCTGACAGCTATTGGGCTGGTGTAAACAATACGTCAAAATATTCGGCGTCAGTTTCAGTGAGGGTATTTGCTAGATCTTTGAAATTTGTCTGAACCAATCCTCCAGCCTCTGAATCTATGACGCCTACGCGATAATTAAAGTCCTCAAAAAACTTCAACAGCTCTCCGTGGCTTGATCCTGCTCGAACGAGTGCTTCGGGTGTTACTTCACAAAGCACCGATGGTTTGTCGTTGGCGATTGTTTCTTTTGCGCCATTGAGAAGATTCATCTCGAACCCTTGAACATCCACTTTTAAGACGTCCAGTTTTTTGTGCGGTAGCTCTTTTTGAAAAAAGTGATCGAGTGCATAAATTGGCACTGTCTCTTTGGTTCCTTCGCTTTGACGAACATTCCATTCGAAGAAGCTGTGGCCGCCGGGATTTGCGGAATCTGTGTAAAGGGTGATTTTTTGCGTTTGTGTCACTAAGCCCGGCCTGAACAGTTGTTAGGTTCTGGGTCGAAAGAAGCGCTGCATTTTCTGTTAAAAGACCGTAAGGTGGGGTTCAAATGCTATCACCTGGCCGTTGGTACCAACCAAATTTGCTGCCGTTAGCGCATAATGCCCAAAGTTTGCCCCGGCATCGACGACCGTTGCGCCAGGCTTAAGGAGGTCTGTGAATACTCTTGTCTCAACAGGTTCCCAATGTCCTCGCCGAATTATTGCGCGCGTCAGATTGTCCCGCGCGGGGACCGCCATTAAGCGATAATGCCGTGTACGCATCTCGAATGGCTGCGAGGGTTGTAAGAGGTAGAACAGGATTCTCCAGATAGCGGAAAGTAAACGACTGCGATCTATTCGATGTGTCGGAAAATGTTTCGCTAGTTTTTGAAAGAGACTGTTGCGCATAAACTTGTGTGCTGAAAGGTACTTGTTTGAAGCACTATACGCTGCAGGGCACAACCAGCAACGTTATGATGGATTGCCATTCTGGTTTAGGAAGTTATCCTTTGGGACAGCGACGAGTTGGTGCAGGTCATGGCGAAAGCAAATAAACTATCTTTAGCGCCCGTAAGTGACGGTACTGAAACCCGTAAACGCGAACATATTGAAACTGTTCTCAATTCGAATGTCGCTGCTAAAGGCGTCACGACTGGTTTTGAAATGTTTGCTTTCGAACATTGTGCGTTACCTGAACTTGATCTCGACAACATTGATTTATCGATCACGGTTTTCGACAAAAAACTTTCGGCACCAATTCTAATTTCCAGCATGACCGGTGGTGCTGCCGAGGGAGGTGTGATCAATCGACGTCTTGCCGAATGTGCACAGGAGCTTGGGTTGGCTATGGGACTCGGGTCCCAGAGAGCCGGAATAGAACGGCCGGAACTATCGGATACTTACAAAGTGCGGGACATCGCACCCAATATCCTTCTGTTTGCCAATTTAGGGGCTGTTCAATTGAATTACGGATATGGCGTTGAGCAGGCGCGCCGCGCGGTAGATATGATCGAAGCAGATGCTCTTTTTATCCATCTCAATCCTTTGCAGGAAGCTGTTCAGCCGGAAGGTGACCGCGACTGGCGTGGAATTATCGGAAAGTTAGAACAGCTCGTTTTAAAGTTGGATGTACCTGTCGTTGTAAAAGAAGTCGGTAGCGGACTCTCTGGTAAATTGGCGAAGACGCTCATTTCTATTGGCGTTGCGGGTATGGACGTTGCTGGAGCAGGGGGCACCAGCTGGAGCGAAGTAGAAGCCAACCGGCAATCTGATCCGTTAATAAGAAAAGTTGCGCATAGCTTCGCGGGGTGGGGAATTCCGACCGCACATTCTTTGATACAGGTCCATCGCGAGGCCGAGAGTTTACCGGTCTTTGCAAGCGGCGGGCTAAGAAACGGGATTGATATCGCAAAAGCTATTCGTCTTGGAGCGACAATGTGTGGAGTTGCTGCGCCAGCGCTTGGTGCCGCAGACGAGGACGCAGAGATAGTAACGCGGCATATGCAATGCCTGATTGAAGAATTGAAGGTTGCGGCTTTTTGTACTGGATCGGGCAATCTAACGGAGTTAACACGGGCTCCTCTTCGTCGCGTAAATGATTGGTCAGCCGTTGAAGTTTGAACGTTTGAAGGCAGATTTTCGGATTGTTGAATTTGAATGATCTCCGAGTAATTGAAAGGAATTTTTATGGCCGTAAAGCCGGAACCGGTTCGTGAATCGGGGACCAAGGCACCTCGTCCGAAGGATGCTGCAACGCTTATTATTTTCCGTTTGGCTGGGAAGAATGTTGAAGTTCTGATGGGGCAGCGGCACCGGAAACACAAGTTTCTTCCGCAACGTTATGTATTCCCAGGGGGACGCGTTGAGCGATCAGATAGTCGGGTGCGCTCCGCGACTAAATTGCGGCCCGAGGTTGAAGAGTTGCTTACACGTAAGGCGACACCGGCACGCGCTCGTGCGCTAGTCGCTACAGCCATTCGAGAAACCTTTGAGGAAACGGGACTCATTATTGGAAAACCGGATATAGAGCCGCATCGTTCGGTTCCTGGTAATTGGCAACGATTCTTTGAGAATGGCATTGCACCGAGTTTCGAAAATTTAAATTATGTCGCTCGAGCGGTTACGCCCGCATGGCGTCCGATCCGGTTTAATGCCCGATTTTTTATGATTGATCATAAACACGTAAACGGTGAGCTAGGCGGCGATGGGGAATTGCTAGATCTTGTATATGTGCCTCTTGCTGAAACCGGTAACCTAGAGCTTCCCCTTATTACAACTCGGATCTTAGAGTTGGTCGAAGGTCTGGTCCGGCACCCCCAAAATTTCAAGAGCAGGCGTACAGTTCCTAATTTCGTCCATAACGGAACATTTCACGATTTGGTCGAAGAGTAATATGCTGGTTTGGGCTTACGTTAACGCGATACCAATTTTAAATGGCGATCAAATACTGAGAGAACATCAGAGAGCTTTTTGCCACGTTTCAGCATATTGCCACCCGAACCGACAACATAGTCACCGTGACGGTGGCTTCCTTTTGCGTATTTAAAGACCGTGAATACGGGGTGAGTTCCAGTATCTCTGTATATTGAAAAGGCAGACATACCCTTGCCATGGTCGATGGCGTAGTCCTTCCACTCACCACTAATTACGCGGCGACTATAATGAGATATGAGCTGATTTAATTCGTTCTTCGTAAAATAAACAGACGCAGATTCTTTCCGCTTAAAATCCTTGAGTCGAACAACCTTGGGCATCATCCCACCTAGTACTCCCGACCTGTTTATTACAGTCTTGTTTCAAAGATTATATTCACGATTGGGGACTGCCGTCTAGCAATCAGGACGTGATTTTGCCGCTGAATATGGGTGTTTGCCTTGGTGCGATGGCATGGCTATTGTAACGCCGCTTTTAAAGGCGTTTTTGCTGGTCCCTAGGAGTTTGATGTGGGCGATATTTTTCGTGAAATAGATGAAGAGCTGCGGCAAGAGCGGTTTGAAAAACTATGGCAGCGCTATGGTAAAATTGTAATTGGCGCTGCAGTTGCTGTTGTGCTCGCAGTGGCAGGTTTCAAGGCCTTCGAACATTTTCAAACGAAACAGCGCGATACCTATAGTGCCCAATACGCTGCGGCATCAAAATTGTTGGCAGAAGGCAAGAAAACTGAAGCGGCAGCGTTGTTCGCGGGGTTGGGCAAGGATGGTAATACTGGTTACGCCGTTTTATCCCGTTTTCAGCAGGCAGCAATTAGGGCTGATACCGGTGATATTCCTGGTGCGATCAAGCTCTATGACGCAATAGCATCCGACAATGATGTAGATAAATCACTTCAGGAAGCAGCGGTAATTTTTAGTGTATCGCGTCAAATCGATAGCGGCAGCGCTGATCGCACAGCGTTGGATAGTAAATTGACGCCATTGAGGGACAAAGAAAATCCATGGCGGCACTCAGCGAACGAATTGAGCGGACTTCTTGCTTTGCAAGCGGGGGATTCAGCTGTTGCACGGAGCCGGTTTACGAGTATCTCAGATGATCTCAAGGCACCTCAGAGAATGCGGACACGCGCGTCACAAATTCTTGCTGTTATCGCTAACTAGTAAAGGGTAGTGCAGCTCATTATGTCTCGTGTTTTTCTTATCATATTGACCTCCAGCTTGCTCGCCGGCTGTGGTAACTGGTTCGGCACAAAGGAGGCAAAACCACTACCAGGGAAGCGAATTTCCGTTCTGTCCCTTGAGTCCTCGTTAGAACCGGACCCAAAACTGGCTGATTTGGCGGTTCGATTGCCTCGACCCTATAAGAACCAGAACTGGGCACAAGCTGGCGGAACGCCCAGCCATGCGATGCATCACCTATCCGCTCCCGGCGGTTTGGGCAAGGTGTGGGAAGTTGATATCGGTGACGGTACTGACGGTGACGCCCAATTGATTACAGCACCGGTTGTTTCCAATGGACGGGTCTACACGATGGATGTTGACGCGACTGTTCAAGCGCTGGATGCAGCATCTGGGCAAACGATTTGGCGCGCTAATGTTGCGCCGAAGGATGAAGACGATGGAACATTGGGTGGCGGTCTCGCCGTTGCCAATGGAAAGTTATTTGTCACAACAGGATTTGCGCAGGTTATCGCCCTGAATCTGGAGGATGGTAGAGTCGTCTGGCGCCGGACACTAAATGGGCCAATTAGAGCAGCGCCGACCGTGTTTAGGGGGCGCGTCTTTGCAGTGACGATTGCAAACGAGCTGCATGCCCTGAATGACTCTGACGGCAAAACTTTGTGGACTCATATTGGTATTACAGAGACGGCTGGTTTGCTTGGGGGGGCAGCACCTGCAGCGGCCGGGTCGGTGGTCATAAGTTCCTTTTCGTCCGGCGAAGTTTTTGCGCTGCGTATCGAAAATGGACGGGTCATTTGGTCCGATTCATTAACCGCAATTAGGCGATCAAGCCCACTTTCTACTCTGGCTCATATTCGCGGCCGACCCGTTATTGACCGTGGGCAGGTTATCGTTACGGCAAATAGTGGTCGAACGGTTGCAATCAATCTGCGGACAGGTGCGCGGGTTTGGGAAAAACGTGTGGGGGCGGGAAACGGTCCTTGGGTAGCCGGCGAATTCATATTTGTTTTGTCAGCATTCGGCGAATTGATTTGCTTGTCGAGGCGAACAGGCGGTGTTCGTTGGGTGACACAGCTACAACGATATGAAGACGAAGAGGATCAGGAAGACCCGGTTTTTTGGACCGGCCCGGTTCTTGCTGGTGATCGTCTGCTAATCGGTGGCAGTCATGAAGAAGTATGGTCGATCTCGCCATATACCGGTCGTATCCTCGGCAGGGTTAAGGTATCAGGCCCGGTATTTATTCCGCCGGTCATCGCAAACGACACAATTTATATATTGTCAGATGACGCTAAGCTTCTAGCGCTTCGATAAAATTATGTCTTTCAGGTTGGTTATCCTTGGCCGACCCAATGTCGGAAAATCGACGCTCTTTAATCGTCTTTGCGGTGTCCGGGCCGCGCTTGTTGATCCCACTCCAGGTGTTACCAGGGATCGCCGTGTCGGCGAAGCCTCATTGGGCGACTTGAAGTTCCAGGTAATTGATACCGCAGGACTAGAAGAAACTCCTGATGGTATCATGGAAGGCGCCATGCAGGCGCAAACTCAGGCCGCCATAAAAGACGCTGATGCCGCTTTGTTGGTTATCGATGCGCGGTCAGGGGTGACACCGGTGGACCGACATTTCGCTGACCTGCTCCGCAAGATATCGATTCCCGTTCTTCTGATTGCCAATAAATGCGGAGGAAAAGCTGGGGCGCCGGGACTTTATGAATCCTATGAGCTTGGTTTGGGGGAGCCAACAGGCATATCTGCCGAGCATGGAGAGGGGCTCGTTGATCTCTATGAGATTATTGCGCCATTGATAGATGCTGCGCAGAATCCGATTGATGAATTTGACAACGAAGATATCGATGTTTCTTATGTCGAAGAGACAGGGCCTCTTCAAATGGCGATCGTCGGTCGTCCTAATGTTGGCAAATCGACACTCCTGAACAGCCTCTTAGGTGAGAACCGCGTGATCACCGGACCGGAGCCTGGGGTCACGCGTGATGCAATTTCTGTTGATTGGGACTGGCGAGGCGAGCCCGTAAAAGTATTTGATACCGCAGGACTTCGTCGTCGGTCGCGTGTTCAGGAAAAATTGGAAAAGCTTTCCGCAGCGGACACCATGAGGGCGATAAAATTTGCCCATGTTGCCGTGCTGGTTCTTGATGGCACGACAATGGCAGAGCGCCAGGACCTTACGATTGCGGAGCATGTGGTCGAGGAGGGGCGGGCGCTGATCATTGCTATAAATAAATGGGATCTCATCGACGATAGGGCCGCGGCATTGAACAAATTAACAGATCGGCTGGAGCGGTCGTTGCCGCAAGTACGTGGGATTCCGATTGTGACGATGTCGGCTCTTACCGGAAATGGTATTGATAGGTTGATGCCAGCTGTCAGGAAGGCATTTGATATCTGGAATATCAGACTGCCGACGGGCCCGTTAAACCGCTGGTTAGAAGACATTTTGGATAATCATCCGCCGCCTCTTTCAAAAGGGCGGCGCCTGCGGTTGCGCTATATAACCCAGGTTAAAGGTCGTCCGCCGACTTTTGCTGTCTTTTCCAGTCGGCCTACAGATTTCCCTGAATCTTACCGCCGATATTTGGTAAATAGCTTGCGAGAAACATTTGGCCTTGATGGCGTACCAATTCGTCTCAACTTGCGTGGCGGCAAAAACCCGTATGTGAAAGACAGCTGACGCCGTAGATTTCCTATTGTGCGTTGAGGATTTCGGCGTGTCGTTGACAGCTTGCTTCTGCCAATTCGACAAAGATTTCGGTTATTTCTTCAGCAGTGGGAAGCGCCATTGGATCTTCGCCGGGATAGGCGTCGGCGCGCATCGATGTTCTGACGGCGCCTGGGTTTATCAAATTAATTTTGAGTGCTGTTTCTGCCATTTCCTCTGCCCAAGTTTTTACGAGAGCTTCAAGGGCGGTTTTGGTAACTGCATAGCCGCCCCAATAGGCGCGTCCACCGGCGACCCCAGTTGTTAAAAACATCGCTCTGCCGGAGTCGGATTCGAGCAATAGAGGCTGTAACGCCCGAATAAGGCGCCAATTTGCAGTGAGATTGACGTCGATTAAGTTCTGCCAATCATCGAGCTCAATCTGAGATACGAATGTCATCTCACCGAGCAGGCCTGCATTCCCGACGAGAATGTCGAGCTTGCCAAAACGACTGCCAATAGCTGCATTGAGCTTATCAATTTCATCGCCTTGCTGGAGGTCAAGCGGCACTAATGTGGCTTGAGCCTTTCCGTCGCTTTGCGCTCGGATGGCATCATCAACTTCCTCAAGCCCGGCGACGGTTCTGGCGGTTAGAATGACGTGTGCGCCTTCTGCCGCGTATCGTTTGGCGACGGCTGCACCTATTCCACGAGAAGCACCGGTAATGAGCGCAACCCGTCCGGTCAGCCGATTTCCGGTTTCTGTCATGTGATTTTATCCGAGGTTGGTTAGAAAAGAGAGCTGGGGAATGGTTTCGCCACCTTCTCTGTCAATTAGACTGACGGGGTAATCGCCGGTAAAGCAGGCGTCGCAATATTGCGGTGTCTGCTCGTCTCTACCCTCTAACCCCATGGCTCGGTAAAGACCTTCTATGGAAACAAAAGCCAGACTATCTGCCCCCATGAATTTGCGCATTTCATCTACCGAGTGTTGAGCGGCTAAAAGTTGATCGCGTTCGGGTGTATCGACACCATAAAAACATGAATGGGTGGTTGGTGGACTGGAAATTCGCATATGAACTTCTTTAGCGCCCGCATTTCGCATCATCTCCACAATTTTTACCGATGTCGTGCCTCTGACGATGCTGTCATCGACGAGGATTACGCGCTTTCCTTCAATCACTGCACGGCTTGCATTGTGTTTAAGTTTTACGCCGAGATGTCGGATATGATCTGCCGGTTCAATAAAGGTACGACCGACATAGTGATTGCGAATGATGCCGAGCTCGTATGGGAGACCGGTTTCACTGGCATATCCCATAGCGCTCGGCACGCCAGAGTCAGGAACCGGAATAACGACATCTGCGGACGCATGGCTTTCTCGGGCGAGTTCCGCACCTATTCGTTTCCGTGCCTCATAGACACCTGATCCGTCAACAATACTGTCGGGACGGGCGAAATAAATATATTCGAAAACGCATAGACGTGATGGTGTCCAACCAAACGGTTTAAGGCTTTTTAGACCTTCTTTATCGATAACGACCATTTCGCCCGGTTCCACATCACGAACGAAGTCCGCGCCGATAATATCCAGTGCGCAGCTTTCCGACGCTAAAACGTGAGCACCGTCTAACGAGCCAAGGACGAGGGGACGGACGCCCATCGGATCTCTTACGCCGATCATTTGGTCATTAGTCATTGCGACGAGGGAATAGGCACCTACAACGCGCTTTAATGTGTCGATCAATCGGTCGACGACGGACCCCTGGTCGCTTATCGCGATTAAGTGGATGATGACTTCGGTGTCAGTCGTCGACTGGAACAAGCAGCCACGTTTAACGAGATCGCGATGAAGAATTTGGGCATTCGTGAGGTTGCCGTTATGCGCCAGGGCAAAGCCACCCGATTCAAATTCAGCGAACAGTGGCTGAATATTTCGCTGGGCAGTTTCCCCGGTTGTTGAATATCGGTTATGACCAACCGCGAGATGGCCCGGTAATCTCTTCATAACCGCTTCGCTACTGAATATGTCGCCGACATGACCGGGTGCCCGGTGCCCGTGAAATTGTTTGCCGTCATAAGTGACAATACCGGCTGCTTCTTGGCCGCGATGCTGTAAAGCATGTAAGCCTAGCGCTGTTAGTGCGGCTGAGTCTTTGTGACCAAATACTCCGAAGACACCACACTCTTCCCGTAATTTATCATCATCGAAGGGGTGTGATCTGATGGTGGAGGTGTTTGCCATTACTGCTGACCTTTGATCAGACGGTCCATTTCGCGTCTTTCCCGTTGGTTATAGCCGTCGCGCTCATTGTTAGTTGGTTTTTTTGTTTCAGGCGTAACAAGTTTCTCAAATCTCTTTTGTAGAGTCTCTGGGGTGTCATCTGGCAAAATTGGGGTTGTTACCCAATCTTTTGGCGCCAGCCTCTGCAATTGGCCGGCCCCCCATTTAAGCAGAGGTCGGGATTTGGCTTCCTGAATCCATTGTGGCTGTTTGGCAGTTTCCTTCGGTAAGTCCATTGCCCAAACCAAGCCAATATACCCCATAGAGACCAAGACTACACCGAGCCCCAGTCCAAAAACGAGGCCAATCGAGCGATCCAAGGCGCTGAGCCCACTTGCTCGAATCTGTCTGCCAATTGCATGGCTAATCATTGTAAAGATGATAAGTGATCCGAGGAAAACCGCTAGTCCAGCGGCCCCATCAGCTAATATTTCGATGGAAATCCACTCTCTCGCGACGGGTTGCGCATAACGAAACAAGTACAAGGTTGAGAATATTGCCCCGACCCAGCCAAGCAGGGCCAGAACAACGCGAACGAATCCCATTGAGAAAGCCATTAATCCTGACAGGACAATAATACCGATAACAGATATGTCGACGATACTCATGCCGCCCCCGCCTGTTTGCCGGAACCGCTTTTATTCGTTGAAAGCAGATCGATTAGATCTCCAACGTGCTCAATTTCGTTTGACCGCATGCCGATGTCGGCTCGTGGTTTCTTCTTGCGATCCCAGCCGGGAGTATAAGCGCGACTGAATCCAAGTTTATGGGCTTCCTTGAGCCGCAAATCCGCCTGTCCAACGGGCCGTACCTCGCCGGAAAGCCCTATTTCACCAAAGACGACAGAATCTGAGGGCATCGACTCATCGTTTTCTGCGGAAATAAGGGCCGCCGCAACGGCCAAGTCTGCTGCCGGTTCCGATACTCTTAATCCGCCCGCGACATTCAAGTAGACATCCTTACCAGCAAAGGAAACACCGCAGCGGGCTTCCAGTACGGCAAGGACCATGGATAGTCGGCCGGAGTCCCATCCGACGACGGCACGACGCGGTGTGCCGAGGGCGCTCGGAGCAACCAAAGCCTGTATTTCGACAAGAACAGGTCGGCTGCCCTCAATGCCGGGGAATACTGTGGCGCCACTAACATCACCACGCCGCTGTGCGAGAAATAAGGCTGACGGATTCTCTACCTCCATCAGTCCACTTTCCGTCATCTCGAAGACACCGATTTCGTCGGTTGGGCCAAAACGATTTTTAATGCCACGGAGGATACGGAATTGGTGACCGCGATCCCCTTCAAAATACAGGACTGTATCGACCATATGCTCAAGAACGCGCGGTCCAGCAATTGCACCTTCTTTCGTGACATGCCCGACCAAAAGCAAGCTAAACCCACGACGTTTGGCAACACGAATGAGTTCCTGGGCACTCGTACGAACTTGGGCGACTGTTCCCGGAGCCGAATCCAATGAATCGACAAACATGGTTTGTATTGAGTCGATAACAACCACGCCAGCTTTGGGCTTTTTCTCAAGGGTTGTGATGAGGTCGCGGACATTTGTCGCTGAAGCTAAGGAAACTTCCTTGTCGCCGAGACCCAGGCGCCGCGCTCGCATTCGAACCTGATCAACAGATTCTTCACCGGAAACATAGATGCAATCGGCCGAGGTTGAGAGCATGCCGACAACTTGCAGTAACAGCGTCGATTTGCCAATTCCGGGATCACCTCCCACTAAAATGGCTGAGCCCGGGACAAGTCCACCACCGCAGACCCGATCAAACTCCTTCACTTTACTGACTAAACGCGGGGCTTCTTTGGACGTGCCATCCAAACCGACGAACTCAATAGTGTTCCCTCGGGCTTTTCCAAGTCCTTTTGGTACGGCTTCGGCACCCTTTTCTTCAACAAGTGTATTCCACTCGCCACAGCTATCGCATTGCCCCGCCCATTTACCGAAGGACGAACCACAGTTTTGGCATGTGAAGTTGGTGGTCCGCTTAGCCAATTGGACGCCCTTCTGTCCGGAGAGAGCAGCATACTATCGTCATTAGCCCGCCCTGACATCCATTTGAATAGGACCGTCTGCGCGACCGTGTATGAATTGGTCAACAAAGTCGTTACCGCTTGCATCTATTTCAGAGACAGGCCCGGCCCAGATGATTTTACCTTTATAAATCATGGCGATTTTATCAGCTATTCTTCGTGCACTGGCCATGTCGTGGGTAATGGTCAATGTTGTCGCTCCGAGATGTTTGACGCGATCGACAATTAAGTCATTGATGACGTCACCCATAATCGGATCGAGGCCAGTTGTTGGTTCATCAAAAAAAATAATTTCTGGATCTGTAGCGATTGCTCTAGCTAAGCCGACGCGTTTTCTCATCCCACCTGAGAGTTCGGCAGGGGAGCGTATACCAATATCAGCTCCCAACCCGACGTCAGCTAATTTTGCAATAGCAATTTCACGGGCTTCTTTTCGTTTCATGCCGCGCCCCTCAATTAAGCCGAACGCCACATTTTCCCATACGGTCAGGCTGTCAAAGAGGGCTGCATTTTGAAATAGCATCCCAACCTTTTGCAGGACACGTTCCCGTTCCGACAAATTTATCGCTACGACGTTCTGGTTATCGATCTGGATACTGCCTTTTTCAGGTGACAACAGACCGAGGATATTTTTTAGTAAGACTGATTTCCCAGTTCCCGAACCGCCAATGATAACAACAGATTGGCCTTCTGGAACGTCGAGGTTAACGCCGTCGAGGACGATTTTGTCCCCAAATCGCTTATGTAGATCCTTAATCGCAATTTTTGGCGTGTTATTTGCCATCATCAAATCGCAAAAAACAACTCGGTGATCATGTAGTTGAAAGCCAGGATCAACACCGATGCCGATACGACTGCATTTGTGGTCGCAGCGCCGACACCTTGGGCACCGCCCCGAGAGTGATAACCGTGATAACAGCCCATCAAAGATATCAAAAAGCCGAATACGGCGGCTTTTACAAGCCCAGAAACAACATCTAGAGGCTCTAATATGTCCCAGGTTCGCTCAAGATAGACGGTTGGATTAAACCCCAGTTTGTAGACGCTCACGAGATAGCCACCAAAAACACCGATGATGTCTGCGACGAGAACCAAGAGAGGCAGCATCAAAACGCCGGCGATGAGCCTTGGGGCAACCAGATATTTAAATGGATTGGTAGAGAGAGTGGTAAGGGCGTCTATTTGCTCCGTAACACTCATGGTGCCTATTTCGGCAGCCATGGCTGCACCAATTCGACCCGAGACCATTAACCCAGCTAAAACAGGCGCTAGTTCACGGGTAATCGACAAGACAACGACGCTTGCAACGGCTCCCTCGGCATTGAAACGCGCAAAACCCGTATAGCTCTGGAGTGCGAGGACCATGCCAGTAAAGATGGCTGTTAAACCGACGACGGGCAGTGAGTAGTAACCGATTTCGATTAGTTGTCGACCTAGCAAGCGTCCATAGAAGGGTGGAACGAAACAATGGAATACCGCTCGGCCAGTAAACTGGGAAATTCGACCGATCGTGGCAAAGAAGGCCATTGTTGTTCGGCCAATAGATGCAAGCGGATTCATGGTCTAAGACGAGCCAATATAGTTTCTGGAATAGCGGGCACCTAAACCGGTCAGGATCTCATATCAATAGTGCCTGCATCGATAGCCAATTCGTTTACAGTATAGTGGGGGCCAATGAGTTCGATCATGGTACCGGGCGCTGCTTCGTGTTCAGGGACATCTGTGATATCGAAAGTTATCAGGTCCATGGAAACTCTTCCGACAACTGGAACGCGGTTTGTACCGATATAACCAAAACCACGATTCCCAAGTGTCCGGAAATAACCGTCTCCATAGCCTACAGCAACTGTTGCCAATCTGGATTTACGGATCGTCTGATAGGTCGCACCATAGCCAACGGTACCACCACTGTCAACGAAACGAGTTTGGAGTATTTTTCCTTTTAAATTAATAGCTTGTGTTATTTTGTTAATCTCATCTGTGATCGGCTGAATTCCGTAGATCGCTGCACCTGGACGGACTAAATCGTAATGATATTCTGGCCCCAGAAGGATGCCCGCTGAATTCGCAAAGCTTGCATGCTGCAACCCAAGCCGAACGCGATAATTGTCAAAGAGTTCGCGCTGCTCACGGTTCTTCATTGCGTCCCTGTCATCGGCGCAGGCAAGGTGACTCATGACATAGGTTATTTTGATCCCGTCGGCTATTTCAGGATTCGCCTCGAAGGTATCCAACTCTCTGGTGTCGAGACCCAGACGTGACATCCCGGTGTCGACATTTAGGATGGCATCGCGCCTGCCGTTCCGTTTTGCATGAGAAGACCATCGTTCAATTTCAGTCAGACTGTTGAGAACCGGCGTTATGTCATAATTATCGAGATCGCTTTCAGCTCCCTCTGCGACACCGTTCAGGAGATAGATTTCTGCCTTTTTATCGTGTTTTTCGAGGATAGAACGAAGCGTGATCGCTTCATCCATCAGTGCGACAAAAAAAGATCTGCAATCTGATTGAGCTAACCGCAGGGCGACGGGCTCAAGCCCAAGACCATAAGCATCCGACTTTATGACGGCGGAACAAACGGTATTGTTACCTATTTGCCCCTTTAAAAAGGCATAGTTTTTCACCAAAACGTTTAGATCGACCGTCAGAACAGCGCCGGCACGATTGGCATTAATCATGATCAGGAATAATCGTCTTCTGGCATATAGTCGGTTCTTGCGAGATCACCAAACTTGGTCAACAAGCCGTTGAAGTGGAGTAGCGCGCGACCTGTTGGTCCATGACGCTGCTTACTGACGATCACTTCAGCTATATTGTGGACCTTTTCCATTTCTTCCTGCCAAATATGGTGTTCCGGCGTATCTTCCCGCGGTTCGCTTCGAGCGACATAGTATTCTTCGCGGAAAATAAACATAACAACGTCTGCGTCTTGTTCAATCGATCCAGATTCGCGGAGATCAGAAAGTTGTGGCCGCTTATCATCGCGTTGTTCGACCTGACGAGACAACTGCGAGAGCGCCAGAACAGGGACATCCAGTTCTTTAGCAAGCGTTTTTAATCCTCGGGTAATCTCAGATATTTCCTGGACGCGGTTATCCTGTCGTGAAGAACTGCCGCTAAGAAGCTGGAGGTAATCGACGACGATCATACCGAGTCCATGCTGTCGTTTAAGGCGTCGTGCGCGGGTACGGAGAGCGGAAACGGTCAAGGCGGGCGTGTCATCAATAAAGATAGGGGCGCGTTGAAGCTCGTGCGAGGCTTGTACGAGTTGCCCAAATTCGGTATTGCCCATTTTCCCTCGCCGGATGAGATCCGAGCCAACACCTGATTCTTCAGCGAGAATGCGCGTTGCGAGCTGTTCTGCGGACATTTCCAAGGAAAAGAAACCAACAACGGCGCCATCTACGACGCTCTCATTGCCAAAATCGTCAGTTTCTCGTCGGATATTTTTCGCGGCGTGAAACGCAATATTTGTTGCCAGCGCCGTTTTACCCATGGAGGGACGGCCCGCGAGAATTATGAGATCGGATTGATGAAGGCCACCAAGAAGAGCGTCTAAATCCGTTAGGCCAGTGCCAACACCGGTGAGTTTGCCGTCTCTCTTATAGGCCGCCTCGGCTTGCTGGACTGCGACCGTTAGGACAGACGCAAAATCTTTAAATCCACCCTGATAGTCGCCTGCCGTTGCCAGGTCATAAAGGCGCTGTTCGGTGCGTTCAATTTGGTTTAGGGCCGCGTCGTCAATTTCAGGGTCGTAAGCTTCGTTTACGGTATCTTCGCCAAGCCCGATTAGTTGCCGTCGAAGAAACAGGTCGTGAATGGTCTGCCCATAGTCTCGGGCATTGATGATCGTAACAGCGCTTGCTGCCAACCGCGCGAGATAGGCGTGCCCTCCTAAACTGGCAAGACCTTCATCTTTTTCGAAAAAAAACTGCAGGGTAGTTGGGTTCGCTTCTTGGCCGCGTTCGATTTGTTTACCAATTGTCTCGAATATCCGGCCATGGGCCTGGTTGGCAAAATGCTCTGGTTTTACAAAATCAGAAATCTGTTCAAACGCCCGATTATTTACCAAAATAGCACCCAACAACGCTTGCTCTGCCTCGAGATTTGATGGTGGGCTGCGCCAACTAGTTTGTTCCTCATCCGCGGGACGAAGAGTGGCGACGGTGCCGGGGTGAGTGTTTGGTTCCATAATATGACCTAATTGCGACGTGATCACCGGACACTATCTGAAGCTGATGCCCCAATCATCGCCGATATCGAGGTAAAAAATTTTTATTTCGCTAATCAGGTGAAATATGGGAACAAGCCATTCGGGTGCCAATTTAGCTGTGTATAACCGACTCAGGGATAAAAAATCGGGTAGACAAACAGGAATTTTAGGCGGTGCGACCTCACTTATCGTTATCTCATTCAGTTTGTCTTCGCCCTCTGCAATTGATATTTGCTTCAGGTGCTTTAAGGGCTGGGTTTTTATCAAGTGAAATTTTCAAATGTCGTCGACGAAACTGATCGGTACATGTCGATACGCGGTCGTGACCTATATTTTGCGTTTCATTAACGCTCTTTTCTAAAGCTTTGTACCTGGTATTTGAAAAACCTCTTTAGAAAATTTGGGACCTAAATTTCAATGCCTCAACCGAGTTGTTTAGAGGGCAAAGTTTTAGAAAAAATATAAACAAGGACGCAACTCACGAAGGAAAATTTGAATATGAGTTTCAATTTAAAATAGCTCTCAGCTTATCCCCATAGTTGTGCACAGAACCATCCACAAGAAATGTTATTTATCCTTCGGAATCCCTTTGATTTTTGAGTAGCAATTAACGTTAATTCACGAAATTCAATCGCAACGAATCAATGATTGCGCTAAACGGGACGGGTAGAGGCAACGGGGTGACCTATGTCGGATGAAGATATCGATCTTGATCGAGTAGTTGTTGATCCAGCCTATCGTCGTGAAGTGATCGACTACCTAAAAAAAGAAGCAGACGATCCGCGAGACGCACTTAGTATGGTCAGCGAAGCTTCGTAACGTCGCTGGAATTGCGGCTTTTAATTGTCCTCCCAATTTGAATTAGTTTGACTGCTACTGCCTGAGATGACAGGTACCTGCTCGTCATATTTAAACTCTATAAACAAAATCTGAAGTAATTGGATGGACGAGAATAGCGCCACGCGTATCCGTTTAAAGGCACTTGAAAGTCGAAGCGTTTTTATATTGCGGGAAGCGTTTAACCAAATAGACAAGATCGCAATGCTCTGGTCATTAGGTAAAGACAGTAACGTAATAGTTTGGCTCGCGCGTAAAGCGTTCTTTGGTCATATCCCGTTTCCTCTCGTTCACGTCGATACTGGTAAGAAATTTCGTGAAATGTACGATTTTCGCGACCGCTATACAGCGGAGTGGGGAGCAAATTTGATTACCGGCGATTGTCCACCAGTTGAAGAAATGGACAAGGATTTACCGCCAGCTGCGCGATCAGCGGCTCGAAAGACCGCGGGGTTAAATTCCTTAATTGAGGCACACGGGTTTCAGGGGGTCATCGCCGGTATTCGGCGCGATGAAGAGGGTACGAGGGCAAAGGAACGTGTGTTTAGTCCTCGCGGACAAGGCAATACATGGGACGTTCGCAATCAACCACCGGAATTTTGGGACCAATTTCGGACCATGGTTCCGGAGGGAACGCATATTCGCGTACATCCGCTATTGCATTGGTCCGAAATCGACATTTGGCGCTACATCGGCCAAGAGAATATACCGATGGTGGATTTATATTTTGCCAAAGACGGGAAACGTTACCGCTCGCTCGGCGATCAAGACATTACGAATCCCGTTGAAAGTAGTGCGGCAACTGTCGATGAAATTATAGCAGAGCTTGAGGAAACAGATGTCGCGGAGCGCTCAGGCCGGGCGATGGATCACGAGCGCGAAGATGCATTTGAGGCTCTCCGGGCCCGCGGATATATGTAGATCATGTCAGCTACGACTATTCAAACCAAAACGCGACCTATCATGCGTGTTGCGATGGTGGGCCATGTTGATCACGGCAAATCAACGTTGGTTGGGCGATTGTTGAAAGATATGAATGCCCTGCCAGCGGGTAAGGTGGAGGCCGTCGCAGCGATGTGTGAACGGCGCGGTATGAAATTCGAATGGGCATTCGTCACTGATGCTTTGCAGGCGGAACGGGATCAAGGCATTACCATCGATTCCAGCCACATCAATTTTTCTAGCAATACCCGCGATTACATTTTGATTGATGCCCCTGGGCATCGCGAGTTTATTAAAAATATGATTAGCGGTTCATCTGATTGTGATGGTGCTGTTGTCGTTATCGATGCAAAGGAAGGAGTCCGAGAGCAATCGCGGCGCCACGCCCTATTACTGCATTTGCTCGGTGTCCGCCAGATTGCTGTAGCAGTGACTAAAATGGACTCCGTTTCATATGATGAGAAGGTATATCAGGCCATCAAGAGTGAATTTAGTCTGAATCTGCAGAACTTTGACATTGAGGCTACGCGAATTATCCCAACAGCGGGTCTAAATGGCGATAATGTCGTAACGACTTCTGAGAATATGGCTTGGTATGACGGGCCGACACTGATTGAAGCACTTGAGGAATTCCGGGAGGCGTCCGATGCAAAGGATCTGCCTTTCCGTATTCCCGTTCAGGACATCTACCGGTTTGATGACCGACGTATTGTTGCCGGCCGGGTCGACAGCGGCGAAATTTTATCCGGTGACACAATCATCTTTTCGCCGTCGAACCGCCGAGCAATTGTGAATTCTATTGAGAATTGGCCGAATGAAAACAAGTTGGCAACGGCTGTAAGCGGCGATTCTATCGGTATTACACTGAAAGAACAGATTTTCGTCGAGCGCGGCGAGGTTATTAGTCATGCTGATAACCCTCCTGTTGAAACTAACGTTTTTCGGGCGAGGGTGTTTTGGTTAGGGTCGAGGCCTTTGTCTGCCGGAGAATCATACCGAATTCGATGCAGTACGGCTGAATGCGGTGTCGAAGTTGAGTCGATTGAAGCGGTTATAGATGTTGCAGAAATGGATTCGATCAACAATGAACAGGTTCCGTCTGATTGCGTCGGGGACATTGTTTTACGGACAGACAGAATGTTGGCCCTTGATAGTGGGTGCCGAATTGTCATCGCCGACGGCTATAATGTTGTGGCGGGAGGATTGGTTGATACGGAGGGGTATCCCGATCAACGACAAGTTCGTACTCAAAAGGCGACGAACATCACGGCTGTGGAACATGGTGTTTCTCGAAAAATTAGAGCGGAGCGAAACGGGCATGCCGGCGGTGTCATATGGATGACCGGATTGTCCGGGTCAGGGAAGTCTACGTTATCGGTGGAACTGGAGCGTCAGCTTTTTGCAAGGGGCTATCAAGTCGTAGTCCTTGATGGTGATAATTTGCGGTATGGATTAAATGCTAATCTTGGTTTTTCACCAGAAGATCGCTCCGAAAACATACGGCGTGCCGGAGAGGTGGCGGCCCTATTTGCTGAATCTGGCTTCATTGTCGTGACAGCTTTTATTTCACCTTATCGGGAGGATCGCGCTCGAGCTCGAAATGCAGCGACGGAAAACTTCCATGAAGTTTTTATCAGTGCCGGCCTCGAGGTTTGTGAAGAACGCGATCCAAAAGGTCTTTATGTAAAGGCTCGTGCCGGTGAAATTTCAGATTTTACTGGGGTCTCGGCACCATATGAACCGCCGGAGACGTCAGAGTTCGAAGTCGATACCGGAGCGTTATCGGTAGATGCTTCTGTCGATGCTCTCGTTAATTACGTTAGCGTACGGTTCCCGTTAAATAGTAATTAAGAACCTTGCTCTCTCCGAATCGTCCTCGTATCTGACGATATCATCTTCCCCTAGATAACTGCCTGACTGAACCTCGATCAAGTTGAGGGGCACTTTTCCCGGGTTCGTCAGCCGATGAACTGTATTGATTGGGATATAAGTGGACTCATTTTCATTTAAGGTGAACTCTTCTTCGCCTTTTCGTACATCCGCAGTGCCATTTACAACAATCCAGTGCTCAGCTCGATGGTGATGCAGCTGCAGTGAGAGACTTGCTCCGGTATTGACGGTGATCCGTTTTACCTGGAAGCGTTCTCCATCATGGACAGTTTGATAATAGCCCCAGGGACGATAAACACGCGGGTGAGAACTCGCTTCGTCACGACCACGAGATTTTAAAGATTCGACAATTGTTTTTACGTCTTGGGCGCGGTCTTTTGACGTGACAAGCACGGCATCTTCCGTTGCGACAACAACAAGACTCTCGATACCCAATGCTGTTACCAAAGGACCTTCACTGCGAATATATGAGTTCTGAGAGTCGAATATTGAGACGTCGCCAGATACAACGTTATTGGCGCCATCCTTTGCTCCAATATCCCAGAGAGCACCCCATGAACCGACATCATTCCACCCGATTTCAACGGGGATTACAGCTGCGCGTTCGGTACGTTCCATGACCGCATAGTCGATAGACTTAGATGGACAGACGGAGAATGATTTCTCATTAATACGGACGAAGTCGAGGTCGGTTTCCGCTTCCTTAATGGATTCCGCGCAGGCGTTCAGTATTTCTGGTTCCAGAGCCTCTAACTCTACGAGAAAGGCGTTGGCGGAGAATAAAAACATTCCGCTATTCCAGTCATAGCCTCCTGTTGCAAGATAGCGCGCTGCTGTTGCGCCGTCCGGCTTCTCGACAAACTCTCCAACTGAAAAGCAGCCACTATAGTTTTTGAGTGGCGGGCCTCTGTGGATGTATCCGTAACCGGTCTCCGCGCGATTGGGCTTTACGCCAAATGTTACCAGATAATCCTCTTCCGTCGCTTGCGCTGCGATGGATGCAGCATCCTTGAATGCTCTCTCATTTGCGATGGTGTGATCTGATGGGAGTAGCAAAACTCGGGCATTTGCATCTTTCTTTTTAAGCATCAGAGCTGCAACAGCGGCGGCCGGAGCTGTATTTCTGCCTACTGGTTCCAGGACAATTGCCAGGGGTTTGATATTCAATTGGTTGAGTTGTTCGGCAACAACGAAGCGATGCTCTGAATTGCAGATTATCAGGGGTGCCGTAAATATCGCTGGATCGTTGACCCGTGCCGCAGTTTCCTGGAGCAGAGATTGCTCTGACGATAAAGGCAAGAGCTGTTTGGGGTAGGACTCTCTGGACATTGGCCAGAGCCTCGTGCCAGAGCCGCCAGATAAAATGACAGGGGTGATCTTCGGTGTCTCAACCATACTTAACTCCGTCTTCGACGACCATTTGTTAGCGGAAACTCGTCAGCGAGCCAAACACTGTTTGTTTTTTGTGTTATTTCAGGACAATCCACATCATCGCTACACCGATGATGCCGAACAATCCGGCAATTGCCTTTTCCATTGTTCGCTGGGCGATGCGACCTTGCAACCAGGGACCTATTTGTCCACCAATGATGACCGCTGGGATCGTATAGCAGACCAGATTCCACGGTATTGCATTGACGCCCCCTGCCGCGATTAGGGCAGTAACTTGAGTGAACGAGGCGACGGCTATTGTCACGATAACCATAAATACCGATGTTGCGGCGGCGACCGCCACGGGAAAATGATTGCGTTTGACAAGTTGCGGCATGATGACTTCGCCAATACCGACACCGAGCAGGCCTGTTAGAAAGGCCCCTGTACTGGTCGTCGCAGCACCGAGACCACCAACTTTTAGGGCACGATATGTATAGGTCCGTCCGGTTCTGTCTGTGACCGATCGAACTTCCCGGTCTTGTGTTTCACTTTTGTCCGAACTGTCAGGTGCGCTGCCATTCTCTGCCGGCGCAGAGTGCCTGAGGATAATGGGGCAGAGCACGATCATCAGGATCGCGTAGGCGCCTTTTAGAAAAGTATCTTGTTCGTGAAGATAACCGAGTAATACCGCGCCGATAATTGCGACCGGAACTGACCACATTAAAAAAGGGACCGCACTTTTGAAGTCGATGAGCCGTTTACGGTGGTAGCCAATAAATCCTGACGAAAAGCCGAAAACTTCTGTCATAAGAGCTGTTCCGATAGCTGCAGCTGTTTGAAGCGGGTATTCGGGCCCTAAAATAGGAAAGATGATTACAAAGATAGGAATGAAGAGAGCCGCGCCGCCAATCCCGCTTAACATCGCTGTGGTGGCAACACATATTGAGACCGGAAACATAAACCAGTAAATCGTCCAATCCATTACATTACTCAGTTTGATAGGAGGAAGGGGGCAGCAAACAGGATGTTAATTGCGAACAACATCTAGAACATATTGTCCGTTTTTAAACTCTGAAAAAAATTGATCAATTAGCGGATGGGATACTGGCGCGTCTTCGTTGTCAGAGGCAAGATGTCTTTCCGCAACATATGTCGTCTGTGTGCTGCCATGGACCAGTACGTGATACCAGGGTTTGTCTTTGGGTGGTTTGCTCTTAGCCATCGCTTGATACCATTCATTGGAACTACTGAAGATCGGGTCAACATCAAATATTACACCGCGATATCCAAATTTCTGATGTTTGACAATTTGGCCAATGTGAAATTCGGCACTTATTTCATCGGACATTGGAACCAACCTTTTTGAATTCAACGGTGAACAGGGCGAAGTTTCGAGGTACGGTGATAATTCTGTGTTAATTTTACGGTATGGTTACGGATTTCTTACCAGAATCAAAGACCTACTAGCATAGCAACGTTTTTTGTTGTAAGGGTAATGACGTTTAATCGGTATGACTTGCCCGGATGGACCGAAGCAAGGACCGTCAGGAGGATAAAAGATGAGATTTGGAAAGACGCTTATTATTGCCGCGCTGCCGCTTGCTCTTGCCGTTGGTTGTGAAACAGCTAACGAAGGCAAAGCAGGTATGAACGATAAAGCAGCTATGCAGGCTCAAAATGATGCAAAGCGCGCCGCTGCTGCTGCGAACGCTGCTGCTGCTAGTGCCGCCGCCGCCGCACGTGCCGCTGAAGCTGCTGCTGCCGAAGCGAAAGCTGCAGGCGATAAAGCTGATCGTGTCTTCCGCAAAGGTATGCGTAAGTAATCAGCCCATCCGAATTTAACGAAGAATTGGTGTCAGGTTTTTGACGCCGATTCTTTGTTGCTATCTGGGGTTGGCTTAAGCACGGGAACTGGTAATCCACTGCGTTCTCGCGCTATTTTTTTGACTTTTTTCCAGTCTATGAGCCTGGCTTTGGTCCCGGCTGCTTGGACAACCCGGTAGATCATTTCGGGAATAGGCGTCGGTGTCGGTTTTTCGCCTTTCTCTATCTCCACATTCTGTTCGAGATTGGGGTGGACCTCCATCATAAGCTGGCCGTCGACCCACCCAGTTTTCATCTCTTGACTGACCACAGTGACCGGTGTCCCTATGGGTATTCGCGGAAAAAGACTCTTAATGTCTTCTGGATACATCCGGATACATCCATGACTTACACGCCGGCCAACCCCCCACGGGTTATTTGTTCCGTGGATGAGATAGGCTGCCCAGCCCAAGTAAAGCGCATGCTGTCCTAGCGGATTGTCAGGACCTGGTTTCACGATCGCTGGCAGTTCAGGGTCTTCCTTGCGAATGGATTTAGGCACGTACCATGATGGATTCCGCTTTTTGCGAACAATCTTGGTTGAGCCCTTCGGGGTATCCCAGGCCTCTTGGCCGGTTCCAATCGGATAACTTGTGGTTGGACTTCCGTCTGCTGGAAAATAATATAATCGCTGATCAACGAGATTTAGCAGAACGCCTTTTCGGGGCCCGTTTGGCAAAAGATGTCCGGTTGGTAGGGTTATCTTTGTCCCTTCTCCGGGTATCCATGGGTCGACGCCTGGATTAGCAGCGAGTATTTCGACATAGCCGAGTTTGTTGGTCCGGGCGATGTCGAGCAATGTGTCTTCGTTTCGGGATACAATATTCCGAACAGTGCCAACGAGGTCCGAGATCTTTGCCGCATTTTTCTTCGCCGGCGTGGCTGCAAAAACGGAATTGGTAAAAGCGAGCGAGCCAATCAGGCCCGATCCAATTCCGGCGCAAAATTTGCGGCGACTGGGGTTTTCTCTGGTCATAGAGAAATCCTTCCTACTTCCTTGTTTGTATTCAAAGCGCTATCAATTATGTAGGGGTTGTCGATTGAAATACCAATAAGTGAATGGTTGTGACATCTGTCTAATAATAGCAATTTTCTTCCCAAATTGCGTATGAACTTGTCGTCGAGTGGTCAAATTATCGACAGAATCAAAATCTTTCCTTACAATCAACAACTTGTATCCAAGGATTTAAGTTGATGAAACGAATTATTATCGGAATCACCGGCGCGACCGGGACTATTTATGGTTGGCGTCTAATGGAAATGTTACGTGAAGAAGGGGATACAGAAATTCATCTCGTCATGAGTGCGGCTGCAAAGTTGACACTGAAAATGGAGCATGACGTTGATCCCGATTACATCAATTCGTTGGCCCATGAAGTCCATTCGCCTGGCAATATAGGCGCCTCTATCTCTTCGGGATCATTTTCCAGCGTAGGGATGATTATTGCACCATGCTCAATCAAGACGATGTCAAACATCGCGATGGGCAATACTGGTGATCTGATAAGCCGTGCTGCCGATGTAATTCTAAAAGAGCGTCGTAAGCTAATCGTTGCTATTCGTGAGACTCCTTTGCATGCCGGACATTTGGAAAGCCTTATTAAGCTTGCAAACCTAGGAGCAGTAATTTTTCCACCGGTGCCCGCGTTCTATAATCGACCGGCAACGCTACAGGATATTGTTGGATCAGAGCTGTATGCGCATGCTTGACCAGTTGGAAATAAATCTAGAGACGGCACCGCGCTGGGGAGAAGAGGGTGGGGTTCCCGCTGTTGGCCAACAAATTGAAGGTGGCAAAGCCTGATTCAGGCAAGCGGTTTTTCGTCCTCAAACGACATTTTTTCTGACTCTATCTTGGCGTCTATTGCCGCACGAGCGTCTGCGTCGTAAACGCTTGATGGGTAATAGTCTGAGAAATCTGTCGCAACGCGGTCCAACGGGAAATCCGACCAGATACCGTGATTGGCCTCATACTCCATATGTTGCCGACCCTTTGCATCATAGGGCTGAAAGAGGGCGTCACTTTCACCGTCAAACTCTGTTGGCAATACGTCAAACTTATTGCAGAGCTCGATATTAAAAGCTGGAGCGGCTTTCACCCACCGGTTTTCGATATGCATGACGGCGTATCCATGATGTAGAAACAATTCTCGACCGCCCATCATCCGGCGAAGCCGTTCTGTACATAGATGATTGTAGACATTGGATAATCCGATACCAGCTGGTACGCCGACGCTACGGGCGCAGGCGATGAGTAAGTTGGCCTTCGGCAGACAATATCCACGTTTCGCTGCAAGAACGTTGCTAGCTTTATAAGGTTCTGGCTCGAGGCTAATACTGTACGGGTCGTAACGAATTGTATCGCGTACTGCATAAAACAGCTTGATTACTTTTTCTTTGGCATCGGGGGCGTCTTGAACCGCTTGAGAGGCAAAAGTGCGTACTGAGTTCTGGTCGAAATCGAAAAACTCTGTTGGTTGCATGTATTCAACGCCGACTTCTGGGAAACCGTCGATAATGTGTTCCATATCTATCGTATGCCTTCAGTATGGAGTTTAATCCGTCAGTGCATCTTCGATGGCAAGACCGACCGATAACAGTTTTTTGTCGCCCATCGTTTCGCCGACGACCATAAGGCCTGTAGGCCCTTCTCCAGCCGGATGCATTGGTATCGATAGGGCACAGCGGTCGAGAAAGTTGAAACAGAACGTATTACGCAAGGTCAGCATGTTTGTCGCGACATAGAGGTCCTCATCGTCTTCGAGCGATTTTATGGACGGTGCCACTGTTGCGATTGTCGGCAAAATGACGGCATCAAACGGCGCAGTCACTTTGTTGGCTTCATGGACTAAGGCATTACGAGCTTCCATGGCAACGAGGTAATCGACAGCGCTTATCTCTTTGGTTCGTAGCAGTCGCCCGCGGACGCGCGGATCATATTCTGCCGCGTGCTCGTCGATCTGATTCCGATGCGCGACATAGGCTTCCGCGTAAATACCACCACCAGCATTAATCTTCGGAATCTCTCCCAATTGGGAAAAGGGAATCTCAACGATGCTTGCACCGGCACTAGACAGTTTAGAAAGTGCAGCCGAAAAACAGGAGGCGACGTGATCATCAAGCTTGTCGAGTACCAGGGTTTGCGGAACTGCTAAACGCATTCCATTGAGAGGTAGGGTGACCGCTATGGCGGGTTCGTCGCCCGCGAGAATAGAGTCCACGATCGCGCAACAAGAAACCGTTGGTGCCAATGGACCTGCAGTGTCGAGTGTCGGAACCAGAGGGTAGGCGGCGGTGGCTGGAACTCTCTTTGTGGTTGGCTTAAATCCAGTGAGGCCGCAAAACGATGACGGGATTCGGATAGAACCACCGGTGTCAGAGCCTAGTGCAAAACTTGCCATGCCATCAGTTACCGAGATCGCGGCTCCGGCAGAGGAACCGCCAGGAATGCGGCCTATCTCGCGATCCCAGGGATTTTTTGCTGTTCCGTAATGTGGATTGATACCAAGACCCGAATAGGCGAATTCGGTCATATTCGTGCGGCCGACTACGATGCCGCCGGCGTCGCGCAAGCGTGCCACCGTTGGCGCATCTTTAGTTGCCGGTGGATTATTCTTAAGGACCGTTGATCCCGCTGTCGTGACATCCCCGGCGACGTCAAATAGGTCTTTGACCGAGAACGGAAGCCCAGCGATAGGAGATGCGACAATTCCGGCGGCGCGCAATGTGTCCTGCGCATCTGCCGCGGCGCGAGCGGCCTGCGCGTGGACTTTAATAAATGCCCTTTGACCTTCTCCGTCGGTATCTTCGATCTTTGAGAGTGATTGTTCGACCAGCTCTCTGCTCGTTGTACGTCCCGTACTCAGATCGTTTGCTATGTCTGTAATTGGTTTCATGATGGGCGCACATTGCCGTTCGGCTTATGGATCGTCAACCGGGCTTACCATTGTGTCGGGTTGCGACGATTTCGTCCGCGCAGTAGACCATGCCATGGGGTGACCATAGATGGATCCCTGTTATAAGGAATGCTTGCGTGGCCAATACCTCTTCCAAAGACCAATTGCCGATTATTTCGGATAAACGCATCTTCGCACTCATCCTGGTTCCGTTCGGGTTGGGCTACTTTTTGTCCTACCTGTTTCGGACCGTAAACGTCGTCATCGCGCCCGATCTTGCAGTGGATTTGAAGCTCACAGCCGCTGACCTGGGATTTCTGACAAGTATCTACTTTATTTTATTCGCCGCCTTTCAAACGCCATTAGGCGTTATTCTTGACCGGTATGGACCACGACGGGTGCAGATCGTTCTTCTGTTGGTTGCCGCGCTTGGGAGTTTTCTCTTCGCGATAAACAATTCGATGGTGATCCTCACCATCGCGCGTAGTTTAATCGGTTTAGGGGTGTCGGGGTGTTTGATGGCGGCACTCAAGGCAAACGCGCAATGGTTTTCAGCCGCTCGCTTACCCTTTGTGAACGCCTGTACGATGTCCTTTGGGACCTTTGGCGCTCTGACGGCGACTATTCCTGTTGAAGTGCTAGCCGATCTCTATGGCTGGCGTATGATATTTACTGTGCTGGCGGTGTTTACCGTGTTCCTGGCCTTAGTCACGGCTTTTATCATCCCAGATCACATCAGTCCCAAGGACACGACGCGGCAGGGTAACTACAAAATAGCGGATCAGTTTCGTGATCTTGGCGCAATTTATCGCGATCGGTTTTTTTGGCAAATTGCTGTGGTGACAATGCTCCATGGCGGAGTCTTCTTGTCCTATCAGGCGTTGTGGATGGGACCTTGGCTAGCAGACGTTGCAGGGTACAGCCAGGTTAGCGTGGCAAATCCCATGTTGTTTTTCAATGTTGGTATGTTCGCGGGCGTTGTCGGCTTTGGTGTCTTGGCTGATCGGCTGCAGAAATTTGGCTTTGGGTTGATGATGATCGTTCGGTTCGGCGTCGGCGCATCGCTCATTGTTCAGATTATGTTTGCCATAGAGGTGACGTCTCTAGCGGTGTTTATGTGTGCGGCGTTTGGATTCTTTGGCTCCTCGACTCTCTTGGTGTATGCACTTCTTGGTCAAAACTTTCCGGGACATATGGTCGGCAAAGTAAACACAGCTCAGAACATGATGATTTTTATCGGCGCGTTTGTTCTTCAGTGGGGGATTGGGGTGATTATTGATTTCTGGCCCGCTGTCGGAGAGGGGCGATACGACCCCGAAGGCCATCAAGTTGCTCTAATCTATGTCATCGCCTTAGAGCTGTTGGCCTATACTTGGTTGCTAATGCCAAGCCGGATGGATAAACGCGATTTGAACGGTTCGAGATCATGACAGATACAAATGATAACCCACGAGCATATCCCGATCGCCCCTATGTTGGCGTCGGTGTCGTTGTCTTTCGTGGAGAAGATGTGTTGTTGGCTCAGCGGGGAAAGAAACCTCGACTGAATAGTTGGAGCATCCCTGGCGGTGCACAGGATCTCGGGGAGACGGTAGAAGATGCGGCACATCGAGAAATCCACGAAGAAACAGGCATTGAAATAGAACTCCTTGGTCTGGTTGAAGTCGTGAACAGCATCAATCGCGACGATAAGGAGCGTGTGCAGTTTCATTACACTCTGATTGATTTTGTTGCTGAGTGGAAAAGCGGCGATATCGTCGCAGGGGATGACGCTGCCGATGCGCGTTGGGTGCCGATAGGAGAAATCCATGACTACAATTTGCGGAAGCTGACTCATGACGTCATCTTGCAGGCTGATGAACTAAGAAAATCTGGCGCCCTAAGCGGTAAAAACCGGCCGCAAAAAACAATTTGAAGGCTCTGGATACTTTTTTTTCGTTAGAAATTGGTTTCCGGTTCGCGATGTTAATAAATTATCAACCATAGGAACGCTTCACTTGACCTAACGGAGGACAAGAGGAGCATGTTATGCAGAATGTTGATGAATTAAAGACCCGGGTTGAGGAAACAGCAGAGAAATTACGCGCCTTTCAAGAGGGCCGGAATGGTCAAAGCCAGTCGCTGGTTGAGATGCTTAGCCAACTTGAAGAAAAATACGCCGCGCAATCCGTTGAACTTGAATATTGTCGAGAGCGAATTGATCCGTTGGAAACTGCGAACGCTCAACTTGCTGTCTTAATGGAAAGTTTGCTCGACACGATTGACGCCGGGTTTGCCAATATTGACGGGGACCCACTTCAAAAGGCTGCTGATATTGCTGGTTCGATGCTGGTTGGCGAAATGTCACTCGATAGCAGTGATGTTCAAACCGAAGACCCTATTGAAGATGAAGTACAGCCCATTGAAACTGAGGTGCCAGAAGAATTGATTGCTGATGCCCCAGTTTCACAGGAAGAGATAGAGAAGGACGCTATCGAAGAAACTGAAGTTTCTGAGTTTGAATTGATGGAACCTGAAGCTTCCACCGATGAAGCGCTGGAATCTGTCCCTTCAGATGAGGATGAACGAGTAACACAGTTTGAGGATGTTTCCGAAGCGGCTTTGGAGTTGGAAGCTGAAGAAGATGCCCCAACGGCAGATTTGCCTGAGCAGGTGGTTACGGCAATTGCCGACACCGAGGTCGTTGTCGACGCGCTGGACAATGCTGTTCCTGAAATTGCCGAGGAACTTGTGTCTGACGAACTGGTGTTGGAAGACGCAATCGACATTGATACTTCAGATGAGATGGTGGCATCTGCGGATGACCTCGACTCGGTGGCTGCCCTAGCACAGGAAATCGAAGAAGAGGTCGCGGAGACTGAGGATCAACCGGCTGCGTCAGATATTCGGGCGTTGTTAGAACGTGTCGAAGCGCTTGCCGCAAAAGCGGGTGCCATGGGTGGTGACGACCAGGTCGAACCCGCTGCGGAGACTGTGGAAGACGATGGCGATGTCGATCTTGAAAAACCACGTGAAGCAGGCGCTGCCGCTTAATACTCCAGTCAGTTTAGTTTGACGTTAACGGCCGGGCTTTTAGTCCGGTCGTTTCTTCTATAGCGTTCCGTTTTTGTAAACTGGGGCCGTGATACCTCGCGGCAAAAGAAGGACGGGAAATGCTTAAATCCGGTAGTGAGTATCTGGAAAGTCTGCGCGACGGTCGTCGTGTGTTTGTCGGCAACGAGCAAGTCGATGATGTAACGGAGCATGAGGCGTTTCGGAACGCCGCCCGATCCTTTGCGATGATCTATGATATGAAAGCCGCTCCGGAAAACCAGGATGTTATGTCATTTGAAGAAGATGGCGACCGGTTCAGCAGTTACTTTCTAATGCCCAGGACAGCTGATGATTTGGCTAAACGATCGGAGACGCACCGGAGAATCGCAGAATGGTCGCATGGCTTACTGGGCAGGTCGCCGGATCATGTTTCAAGTTTTGTAACAGGGTTGGCGATGAAGCCGGCAATGTTCGAGGAAATTGGTAAGGGGTTTGGCGACAATATCGTCAATTACTATCACTATATGCGGGCGAATGATATTTTCGCCTGTTATACGGTTTTACCGCCGCAGGGCGCTCGTAAACCGGAGCTCTACGAGCGTGAAGGCATGACGGTACCGACCTTGCGTGTCACCGATGAAGACGATAATGGCGTGACGCTCAATGGCATGAAAATGCTCGGAACCTCAGCGATCTTCAGCAACGAAACTTGGGTCGGGAATCTGTTGCCGTTGGCGCCCAATCAAGAAAAAGAGTCTATCACCTGTGCTGTGCCGCTAAATGATCAGGGTGTCTCTATTTGGTCACGTAAGCCACTGGAAAAATATGCGGTTACTGAATTCGATAATCCATTGTCATGGCGGTTCGATGAATCTGACGCGATGGTGATCTTCGAAGATGTGAAAGTACCTTGGGAAAAAGTCTTTGTGCATAACAATACAGAGATGTCGCGGGGTATTTACGTACAGTCTCCTTCGCATTCGATGGGCAATCATCAGTCTAACATTCGGTTTCTTGAGAAGCTTAAGTTGATCATCGGCATCGCGCACAAAATCGTCGAAGCCAATGGAGCGGGGCATATTCCTGCCGTTCAGGGAATTCTGGGCGGCCTAGCTGCACAGGAGGCGGCTCTGGAAGCGATCATTCAAGGGCAGCTACAGAATCCTGAAGTGATGGTGGATGGATACCTCAACATCAATCAGCGTTACATGTATGCAGCGCTTTATTGGTGCACGACTAACTATTCTAAGATTTGTGATGTTGTTCGCGATTTGATGGGTGGCGGGCCATTCCAGATGCCGGCTGATATTTCAGTCATCGACGACCCTGCAATGAAAGAAACTTTTGAAAAGTACTGGTCAGTGCCTGGGCAATCGGCGATCGATCGAATGAAACTTTATAAGTTGGCCTGGGATTTGATTGGCTCAGAATTCGCAGGGCGACATATTCAGTATGAGCGATTTTACGCAGGTCCAAGTTTTGTTGTCACCAATTACAGCTATCTGAATGCGCCGTGGGATACCTTTGATGGGTTAGTGGATGACATTCTGGATGGTTACTGAGATTTTGACCATGGGTCGGTCAGTTCCCTCACTTTGTCTCGATAATACGTGACGGTCTTCTTGAAACGCTGATTTAAGGAATTTCTGTCTTCAGGCGTTAATTCAAATTCGCTATAGGGTACGGGGGGGAGCGCCATCGCGACATCCGTATACCAGAGGTTTCCGTAGATTTGCGTGCGTTGAAACTTTAGGTGGTCGTATTTCAGACGCACCGCATGCAACGTGTCATGGGATGGACGAAACATGATCAGGCTATTGTTGGCGTTGGTCTGTTTTTTGGTCTCGCACCATTCCCAGGGCACCCAGTCGGTATCCAGATGCTGGTTACCTTTCCAGAATTCACCGATGTAGGCGTATTCTGGCTTAAATTTTAACAGGTGAGTATGGATGTCCTGTTCTTCAGTACGCTCTGCTGGATTGATATTGATCAGATAGGTCAGACATTTAGATCGTACATCGGGGTGAGGGCTAATCTCGTATCCCGTTGAATATTTGTGAATGGCCGTTTCAATTCGATTGTCGCGGGAAATATCGAATTTCTGCTCGATCGCTGACTTGAACGCATCCCCATTTAAAAACTCGATGAGGTCTTTGATTTTCTGGTTTTGATATTGCTTTAGCCGGAATGCGAGGCCGAAACCTTCCAGACGTTGTGTGTCTACGGGCCATTTTCCCGAATTATAACATTTTAGGTAATGTTTCACGGACGTCGTGCACCCCGGAAACGGTATTACTTTATAGTTTCTTTTCAGGAGACTTCGGATCAAGTCCTCCGTGTTTTCCGAATTAGGAATGTTAACGTCGTCAGACCTTGTGATCAGTGCAAAATGTTCGTCGGACAGAATGTCCTTAACGTAAATATGATGGAACGGCTCGTCACCGAATTCAGCATCGTTTATACGGTCGAGGATATATTCAAATTCACTCATGCGAGACTTCGTCCAAAACGCAAAATCGAAACCAGTTACAGCTTTCTCATCGCTATATTTGTATTGGTTAGCACATTAATGAAGGGTTTTGGGAAAGAGATGGTGCCGCCGGTGAGATTCGAACTCACGACTTCTCCCTTACCAAGGGAGTACTCTACCCCTGAGTTACGGCGGCCCCGTCAAATGCGGCGGCACAATGCCATGCGTTGCATCTCCATGCAATAAAACATGAGCCCTGATAAAAAGGAAAAATCGATTTGCTATTTATAGATGCCACCAGCCGGTGTAAATTTGCACGATGACCAGTCAACGCGATCAAAATTCGGCCAAACCCACTAGTAATGATAAGGCTGCGGAAAGAAGTCAGCGTCAGGCGGCACAGTTACGGGCAAATTTACAACGTCGTAAGGAACAGGTGCGGCAAAGAGGGGCTTTGGGCGAGACCGACGATTAATGTTCTAAATCCTACCTTTTGCCAGTGAAGCCGATGTGAAACTGTGCTTGTACCCGTGAACGTTATCGAAGAACTACTTAGATCGTATATAGCGTTGACCTGATCGTTGCGCTTAGATCACCCATCGCTGTGTCGACCTCCAGCAAAACCTCTTTTTCTTTGTAGTTTAGATTGAAGGGTTCTTCTGCAATGTCGACCCCGCTTCTTAACGATACTCTAATCCCCGGTCCTTTCGGCTTGTCGATATTCGCGCGAAAGCGAGGTGAAGTGGCTATATGCTCGGTAACCAACAGATACTGATGAGGTGCCGTTTTGTTTACTGTTTCAACAAATCTCTTTATGTCATCGTTGCCCAAATGCTGTAGCACTTGTCTTACAAAAGCTATGTGGCCCCGTGGCAATTCATCTTCTGCAATATTGAGTTGTCTGAATTCGACATTCTCAGAACTGTAAATTTCTCTATTTTTCTTGATCATAAAATTGGATACATCGCAGGCAATGTAATGAGATGCATCTAAAGTGAAGTTTTTTCCGACGTTGAAGTCGCCACATCCTAAATCCACAATTATCGGGCTATTGAGTTTGGAGAGAACCTTTTTCACGGTGCTTACATATGGATCGATAATATTATCTGTATGAGAGCCTGCGCCCGAAATAGCATTTCCTTTTTTGTCTCTTCCCCAAGCCCCCTCACGATAAATTTTATCAAAAACCTGTTCTGTGCTCAGCCCACGGTACTCGCGCTCTAATCCCAAGAAACCTTGTCTAAGTTTTACCAATATCGTCAGGAGGGCTTTGGGTAAGGCTTTTTTGAGCGCTTTTTTGACCGTTTTCACTATCATTCTTTTTTGGACCTTCCCGTTACGCATATTTCCCTGTTTTTTGTTTATTGCTTCGTTCTCTCACAGAACAATCTTATTGCAAGAGCGGCTGCTGTGCTATGTGGAATGGGTATGTCCGCAAAAGCTATTCTTGGATAATTGGGACTGGAAACGATTTTATTCGTCGATTTGGCTAAGTGGTCTAGAAAACTGGTGCATTGCGGTTCAGCCGGGTATAAAGCCGCCCATAATTTACCCGTTTTAGCTGTCATGAGAAATATGGCCTCGGGCATAAAATAGGATGTAAGCGGCGAAATGGATAAAATACGAATAAGAGGGGGTAAACCCTTGTCGGGCACTGTGCAGATCAGTGGCGCTAAAAATGCTGCCCTGCCGTTGATGGCCGCCTGTCTTTTAACCGAAGAAGATTTGGTGCTTACCAATTTACCGCATCTCGCTGACATCAGCACGATGGCTAATTTACTTACACAGCACGGCGCCAACATCAGCATGGCAGGCGAGGCGGGGAATAATGGTCACGCCGGCCGTGCCCTTAATCTTAGGGCGACTCGTATCACTGATACCACCGCGCCTTATGAACTTGTTCGCCGCATGCGAGCTTCAATTTTGGTGCTTGGTCCACTTTTAGCACGCACGGGGGAAGCAAAAGTCTCGTTGCCGGGTGGTTGCGCAATCGGAGCACGACCCGTGGACCTCCACATTAAGGGTCTGACACAATTGGGTGCTGAGTTTGAGATGGCGGAAGGCTATATCGGTGCCAAAGCGCCGCAGGGATTGCGGGGCGCCCATATCGTCTTTCCGATGGTCTCCGTTGGTGCGACCGAAAACTTGTTAATGGCAGCTTGTCTAGCAGAGGGTGAAACAACGCTAAGCAATGTGGCGCGCGAACCTGAGATTGGCGACCTTGCAGAGTGTTTGATTGCAATGGGCGCTGAAATCTCCGGTATCGGTACTGATACGCTCGTTATTCAGGGCACGAAAAGTTTACATGGCGCGGAACACGCAGTGGTGTCGGATCGTATTGAAACCGGCACTTATGCTATGGCGGCAGCGTTGACTGGAGGAGATATTGAACTTACTGGTGCACGGGTTGATTTGGTTGAGGCGGTACTCGAAAAGTTGCGAGAAGCGGGTGTCACGATAGATTACACAGAGAATGGGATTCGGGTAAAACGTGACGGGATGTTGCGGGGTGTCGATGTGATGACTGAGCCTTTTCCCGGTTTCCCAACTGATCTGCAGGCCCAAATGACGGCGTTGATGAGTATGGCCGATGGGGCAGCGATGATTACAGAGTCGATATTTGAAAACCGCTTCATGCATATTCCCGAACTGGCGCGGATGGGCGCCAACGTAACGGTTCATGGCGCTTCGTCTTTGGTTCGTGGTGTTGACACTCTGGTTGGAGCCCCAGTAATGGCAACAGATTTACGAGCATCTGCGTCATTGGTTTTGGCAGGCCTTGCCGCGAAGGGCGAAACCATGGTCAGTCGCGTTTATCATATTGATCGCGGTTACGAGCGGATTGAAGAGAAGCTTGCGGCGTGCGGCGCTGATATTGAGAGAATCGACGAATGAGCGAACCAACCTTTCTCAAACTGCGGGCTGCCGATGAAGATGATCTGAAAATTATTTCGACGTTTCTCCAGGACGCGGTCATTGCTGTTAACGAGATGACTTTTATCAAAGACGAATCCCGTTTCGCCTTTGTCGCAAACCGCTTTCGATGGGAAGACGCAGATCGCGAAAGGCCAGCTGAAGGAGACGCTATTTATGAACGGGTCCATTGTGGAATTTGTTTTGACAGCGTATCCGCGGTCCGGCAGAACGGCCTCGATCAGCGACGAAAGGCTCAAGTTGTTTCGCTCCTTTCTATTGGTGTGACAGAAAAGTCTATCGATTTGTCCTTTTCCGCTGGAATTACGGTCCGCTTGGAGGTGGAGAAGATTCGATGTCATCTTCAAGATTTAAACGAACCTTGGCCAACACAGTGGCGACCGAGCCATCCGTTGGAAGACGAATAGGAGAAGGGTGGAAAGCCCTGTCGTGGAGACATCTGTGAGTGAAGAATATGATCTTGTGTTGGCTTTGCCGAAGGGCCGCATTCTGAAAGAGGCTCTGCCGTTATTGGCGCGCGCTGGCATTGAGCCCGAGGCAGCGTTCAGTGATGAGCGTGACCGACGCTTGACCTTTGGGACCAATATCGAGGGGCTCGGTATTATACGGGTTCGTAGCTTTGACGTCGCAACGTTTGTGGCATTCGGTGCAGCGCATATCGGTATAGCTGGGAGCGATGTTCTTATGGAATTTGACTACCCAGAGAACTATTCACCTCTCGATCTTGGAATTGGAAGGTGTCGGATGATGGTCGCGGAACCGGCTGACGTCGGTGCGGATGATGACCCCAGCCGCTGGAGCCATGTTTCCGTGGCAACCAAATATCCTGAGGTGACGAAACGACACTTTGCGGCACGCGGGGTTCAGGCAGAGTGCATTAAATTGAACGGGGCGATGGAACTGGCGCCACTGCTTGGACTTGCCGGACGGATCGTCGATCTTGTGGATACCGGACGCACCCTCAAAGAAAATGGCTTAGTGGAAATAGAGCACATTGCCGATGTGAGCTCTCGCCTGGTCGTGAATCGTGCGGCTCTGAAGACGCGCCCTGAACTTCTTGGTGGTTGGGTTGATCGAATTCGAGAAGCAGTCAATGACCGATAAGATCTCCTTTGCTGATCCTGATTTTCAGGGACGGATCGATACACTAGTCGATGGTCGTCGTGGCGTCGATGTCGATGTCGATGACGTCGTGCGCAGCATTTTGGAAGATGTCCAGAAGCGCGGTGACCAAGCGGTCCTTGAGTGTACGGAAAGGTTTGATCGATTGGCACTCGACGGACCGACTGCAATGCGTATAGATCACGCCGAAATCGATGCTGCGAAGTCAGAGTGCAGCACCGATACAATCGCGGCGCTGGAACATGCTGCGGGCCGGATTGAAGTCTATCACAATAAGCAAATGCCTCAGGGCTTCGACTATACCGACGATGACGGTGTACGGTTGGGATCACGTTGGACTGCGATATCATCTGTAGGGCTTTATGTCCCGGGTGGTACTGCGTCTTATCCGAGTTCTGTTTTAATGAATGCTGTTCCGGCAAAAGTAGCAGGTGTTGATCGGTTGGTAATGGTCGTTCCAACGCCAGATGGTGTCCTCAACCCTTTGGTACTCGCGGCGGCATCAATCGCTGGGGTAGACGAAATTTACCGAATTGGCGGCGCTCAGGCCGTTGCAGCCCTGGCCTATGGCACAAAGACCATTCCACCAGTTGATAAGATCGTTGGGCCGGGAAACGCATACGTGGCAGCCGCAAAGCGACGCGTGTTTGGTGTTGTCGGGATCGATATGATCGCCGGCCCATCAGAAATCTTAATTGTTGCCGATGCCGAAAATGACGCTGCCTGGATTGCGGCAGATTTACTATCTCAGGCAGAGCACGACACAGATGCGCAATCGATCTTGATCTGTGATGATGAGGATTTTGGCGATGCAGTAATGGCATCGGTCGAGGATCAGCTCGCTGTTCTTCCGCGTGCTGATATTGCGCGCGAAAGCTGGAAAACCTATGGCGCTGTTGTCATTGTTGCGACGCTGGATGATGCAGTTCCGTTGATTGACCGATTAGCGCCAGAACATCTGGAGCTGGCGGTTGCTGACCCTGAATCTCTTAGTGCGAAAGTTCGTAATGCAGGTGCGATATTTCTTGGCCGATACACGCCCGAAGCCATTGGCGACTATATTGCTGGCCCAAGTCATGTTTTACCGACGTCGCGGAGCGCAAAATATTCATCGGGGCTTGGTGTACCGGACTTTTTAAAGCGAACGTCAATTATCGGATGCGATGCGGCAGCAGCATCGAAAATTACAGGTAGCGCAGAAATATTAGCCGATGAAGAAGGCTTGGCCGCGCATGCCCGTTCGTTGTCCATACGTCATAATAAATCTTGATCGCTGTGAACGGTAAGGACACTTTGATCTTGGCGTCGGCGTCGCCAAGACGTTTGGATCTCTTGCAACAGGTAAATATTACGCCTTCTGCGGTTGATCCTGCCGATATTGATGAAACACCAAATAAGAATGAGCTGCCAGCAGAGTTGGCATTACGCTTGGCACAAGAGAAATTACAAGCAGTGATTTCAAAGCACACAGACAATTGGGTGCTGGCGGCGGATACGGTTGTTGCCTGTGGCAGACGTATTGTTCCAAAGCCTCAAGATGAGGCAGAGGCGCGTCGAAATTTGAAAATGCTCTCTGGGCGGCGGCATCGTGTTATTGGCGCGGTCTGCGTCACGACACCCGTGGGAGAAATCCATCATCGACAGGTAACAACTTCTGTAGCGTTTAAGAGGCTACATCAAACTGAAATCGATCATTATATCGCGAGCGATGAATGGCAAGACAAGGCGGGCGGCTATGCGATTCAAGGCCTGGCAGCCCGGTTCGTTCGGTCCATCAATGGCTCCTATTCCAATATTGTCGGATTGCCGTTGTTTGAAACATGCGGGATGCTTGAAGGATTAGGTTTTACAATTAATGGTTCTGAATAATGTCTCGTGAATTACTGATCGAAACTGAAGGAGATGAAGTGCGGGCCGCTCTTCTGGAAGATGGAACTTTAGTTGATCTCATTGTCGAACGCGAGAATGGCGCCAGCATCGTTGGTAATATTTACCTCGGTCGTGTTGAAAGGGTTATTCCAGGTATCGGTGCGGCATTTGTTGATATTGGTCGAGGCAAGTCCGGATTTTTGCCGCTTTCCGAGCGACGGGGCGGGGAGGCTACAGGGGAACCGGTTATTGAAGGCGGTACGGTGTTTGTACAAGCTAAGCGTGACGCCTTTGCCGAAAAGGGACCGCAGCTTGCCCGTGAACTTTCGCTTCCCGGACGTTTCCTGGTTTACGCGCCAAGCGGTGGTCGTCTGTCGGTATCCCGTCAAATCGAGAATGAAAGCGAAAGAGACCGCTTGCTCAGTATAATTAGTGATATCGCTGAGGAGGGAGAGGGTTTTGTATTGCGGACCGTTGCTGATGGTGCTGAACATGACGTCCTGGCAGCCGAAGCGCAATATTTACGCGACACGTGGCAGAGTGTCTTAGAGGAACGTGAGGTCGCCAATGCCCCGGCACTTTTGTATAGCGAACTTAATGCTCTCCAAAGAGCGATACGGGATCAGGCGCAAGACGATGTAGTCATCATTCGTTTTGACGACAATGCGGCTTATGGTGTTGCAAAGGCGTATTGTGACCAATTTTATCCAGCTTTGACGGAGAAGCTTGCAGTTGAGCCGGGGCCGGCACCTTTGTTCGACCAGTATAATATTGAAGAGGCGATTGAGACGGCATTGAGCCGTAACGCCCCGTTACCGTCGGGTGGTGGGCTGGTAATAGAGTCTATGGAGGCGTTGACCGCAGTTGACGTGAATTCGGGACGGTTTACCGAAGGTAGTAGTCCTGACGAAAACGCCCGGAAAACCAATGTGGAAGCGGCCGTTGAACTCACGCGACAGATTAGACTTCGTAATCTTGGTGGTTTGATCGTCGTTGACTTCATTCATATGGATGATGAAGCGGGTTGGGAGGAAATTTTTGACGCATTGCGACAGGGGTTTTCTCGTGACCGCGTTAGTTGCCGCGTTGTCGGGCGTACGGAAGGCGGATTGGTAGAACTCATTCGTCGTCGTCGTCGTCCACCATTGTCGGAAACATTGCTTGATAAGTGCCCCGAATGTGGTGGTGATGGTTATGTTTGGCGAACTGAGAGTTTGATTTTTGAGGCATTACGGTCGTTACGCCGTGAGGCAGCCGTTGGAGCACCTGGACGTCTTATGCTGAATGCAAGTCCAGAGATTCTTGAGGCGATTGAACGCTCAGGTAATAATGGTAATCCATTCTCCCGGGTTGGGAGGCAGGTAGTTACTCAGGTGATGCCCGATTTCGGCCCGGAAGAATACGAGATTTTCATCGATGGTGATGGCAATGGTGGTAATTGATCTAGCGTCTAAACGCAAAGGCGGTAAATGCCCGGTTTGTAGCGACCCTGGCGCCGAGAGATATCGTCCATTCTGTTCACGGCGATGCGCCGATCTTGATCTCGCGAAATGGCTCAATGGTAGTTATTCGGTTCCTGTTGTTGAATTGGACGAGGGCGATCTCGAAGAGCTAGAGGCCTCGGTAGAGGACGATGGTGATCTGAGGGAAAAGGATTATTAGGCCTGTTATTTTAGCGTTTAACCGGTATGGACAGGGCGGTTGAATTCTCTTATAAGCAGCCGTCGCATTTATGCATGCCCAGGTAGCTCAGTTGGTAGAGCACAGCACTGAAAATGCTGGTGTCGGCTGTTCAATTCAGCCCCTGGGCACCACTCCCTTTTTCGCTAATTTTAGTACAGATTGTCGCCGCCATTGACGACGATGCACTGCCCTGTAACAAAATCGCTATCTTCGGAGGCGAGATAAATTACAGTGCCAGCTAAATCTTCTGGCATTTGGATTCGGGAAATTGCGCGAGCGGAGACGGAACGGTCAAACCGTGCTGGCGTGAAACCTTCTTCAGCTTCCATAACATCTGTACAGGTCAGGCCCGGTGCGATGGAATTGACGCAAATACTGTCTTTTCCGAGTTCTTTGGCGATAGCACGGGTGAACGCAAAGACCCCGCCTTTGGATGAAACATAGTGGGCGAAGTGGGTCGTGCCCTTCATCATTGTATCTGAGGCAATATTGATGATTTTTCCATATTGCTGCGCTTTCATAATAGGAGAAGCCGCCCGAGCGCAGAGAAAGACGCCGCGCAAATTCACCGACATAACCTTGTCCCATTCATCAACTGGAATTTCTTCAAATGGTTTTCGATCAAGCGAGGCAAAAACGGCGGCATTATTCACAAGGATGTCGACGCGACCAAATTTGTCGATGACCGTATCCATCAAATTCTGAACGGCTGTCTCATCGCTGACGTCGCAGGTTTGCGACATGACATTTGCTTCTGGTAGGTCTGCCTTCACGGCTTTTTCCGTCTTGGCGCAGTCTTTGATATCGACGATCACAGTTTTTGCGCCTTCGGTCGCGAGCGCCTTTACATATACAGCACCAATTCCTTGTGCTGCTCCTGTTACAATTGCTACCCGGTCTTTGAGTCGCATGAGGTGTCCTTTCAGTTAATTTAGGGCGATTTCGGTAGAACGGAAATTCAGGTACTACGTTACCAATGAGCAGCAGAGATATATAGTAGAGTAAGCAGCATAGTTGTTGTGATGGTTTGGAAGAAAAGGAAAGAGATAGAAGCGGATGGTTGATCAAGTAAACGAATTGGAAGGCAAGGTCGCTATTGTTTCAGGGAGCGCGCGAAATATTGGCCGCGCGACGGCGATAGAGCTCGCTAGAGCGGGAGCATCACTGGTCGTAAACGCCCGTGAGTCGAAGGATCTGTGCGACGAGGTCGTGGCCGAAATTGAGGGAGCGGGAGGAAAGGCGATTGCCTGTCTTGCGGACATCAGTGATGCCGATGCTGTTAGGACAATGGTTGATGCGGCGACCGATGCATTCGGTGGTGTAGATATTTTGGTCAATAACGCTGCTGTTCGTTCAAATATTCCTTTTCTCGATATCGATCAGGTTGAGTGGGCGCGGATCGCAGCAACGTGTCTGCAAGGAACGCTGAACCTCTCAAGAGCCTGTATACCACTTATGATCGAACGCGGCGGCGGGGCGATTGTTTCATTGGCGGGGTTGTCCTCTTACAAGGGGTCCGCTGGCAGATCGCACGTGATGGCAACGAAGGACGGTCTGATGGGGTTAACCAGAGGTCTCGCCATCGAATTTGGAGAGAAAAACATTCGGGCGAATTCTGCGGTTGTTGGCCGGTTTGACACCGAGCGCAGCGCTAATGCGCCACAGTCAGGATATGCAGTAGAGCCCGACATTCCGTTAGGTCGGATGGGAGTTTCTCAGGATATGGCCGACCTTATTCGCTTCCTCGTCGGTCCTGGTGCATCCTATATTAGTGGCCAGACAATTCATGTGAATGGTGCCGCATATTGCCCTCATTAGGAGTGATCTCCAATGAATATTGTCGTATTCGAAGTCACGTTGCGTGAAGGTGTGGGCCAGCGTTATTTTGATTTAGCTGCTGAGTTGCGAGCAGAGCTAGAGAAAATAGACGGATTTATTTCGGTCGAGCGTTTTCAAAGCATGGTCAATGAAAGAAAATACGTTTCGCTGTCTTTCTGGCAGAACGAGGAAGCTATAAAAAATTGGCGAGAGCAGGAGAAACATCAACTGGCACAAGAAAAGGGAAAATCAGAAATCTTTTCAGATTTTCGAATTTCTATAGGTAAGATTGATCGACAATACGAGATGGTGGACCGGTTAAGGTGAGTGAAACAGTATTTGTTACTGGCGGTGCGGGTTATATAGGCAGTCAGTGTTGCAAGCTATTGGCTGCAAACGGTTATCGCCCTGTCACCTATGACAATATGTCTTCGGGGCGTCCAGAATTCGTTCGATATGGCCCGTTGGTGGAAGGTGACATTCTTGATGGCTTTCGGCTTGATGCTGCGCTCCAGGAATATCGGCCGAAAACGGTTCTTCATTTTGCGGCTCTGATCGAGGTAGAAGAATCCACTCGTGAGCCGATACTTTATTACGATGTGAACGCGTGCGGCACGCTAGCTCTTGTTGAAAAATGCAAAGAACATGGGGTTGAACATTTTATATTTTCTTCAACAGCTGCGGTATATGGAGAACCATCTGTTAGTCCGGTTAAGCTTTCCACTCCAACGACACCTATTAACCCCTATGGTTGGTCAAAATTGATGGGTGAACGTTTTCTGCAAGACTGTGCAGTTGACGCGGGAATGGGTGTTACGATTTTTAGATATTTCAATGCCTCCGGATCAGACCCTGATGCAGAACTGGGCGTGAGATTTGAAGGAGCGTCGCATTTGATACCACGCTTGATTTCAGCCGCTGCGGAGGGGACGCCATTTTCTATTTTTGGAACTGACTATGACACCGCGGACGGTACCTGTGTTCGCGATTATATCCATGTTTTGGATGTTGCGAATGCCCACCTAGCAGCGATGAAATCTCCGGTTGATGCTGGTCATGTCCGTACGTTTAACATTGGCGTGGGTCGGGGCTATTCAGTAAGAGAAGTCCTAGAGAGCGTCGAGCGGATTACCGAAACAAAAATTGACCTTCAGCTAAAAGATCAGCGTGCCGGAGATGCTTCTGAACTTGTCGCAGGTGACATCGACGAAGTAGTAAACATGTTGGGCTGGCATGCCGAATTTACAGAGATCGATGATATAGTTTTTCACGCGTGGCGTTGGTATTGCGCTGATGGGTAGCTTTGTTTCTGCTCCTTACAGGGTTATCAGGGGTTCTTCGTACCGTGACATGTTCTAGATTCTATTGAGAAAGTGAGTATGGCTCATCCGACAAATTTCTATCTGCTGATAGCATGATTTTACAGCATATTTGTATATGGAGTTCGTTTCGAAAGATGTCTCTATGGTCGATTAAACTGTTCCATAATTGGACGGAGGTTGTGTAGGTTTGTTCAGTCATGGCGTTCCGCAGTTTGCTGAATCACTAAACAGGAAGAATGCGGTTTTAAGGATGCTCTCCGCTTGTTTTGGGTAAGAAGGCGCACATACATCATGGGTAATTCAGGTGCCAATACGTTGGCAAATCGACTCCGACTATATCTATCTAACCCGATAGATATCCTTGCGGCAGTTTCGTTGGCTAACATTTGTTTTCTCAGGGTATGGCGTGAACTCATTTTTGCCTCCAGCAACGACCAATTTTATCTGCCGGATTATTTCTATTCGTCATATCTAGCGATCATATTGAATATTGCCCTGTTGTCCGTCTTCCTTTGGCCCGCGATTAGGTTTGTGGTGCGCTCAGAAGTTAGGTGGAAGAAAATCACGGGTTCGCTGGTCATTCTCGCCTGCATGATTTTTCCTCTCAACTTTGTGCGGCTAATATTTTTAACCAATGCTTACTCAATAGATTTTTTGAAGGACTATTGGTTCGCTTTCCTTCTGTTGGGTGTCTACATGTTATTTCGTCATTTGGTTCGGACCGCCCATTCAATTGTATTTATCTGTCTTGTCCTTTCTCCGTTTGCTGCTCTTACCCTGGGACAGGCTGTTTGGATGATCTTTGAAAAACAATCTGCAACAGT